>VOFI01004192.1_pt1 | contig 513149 bp, 477 predicted proteins | sample 5384131 | NCBI WGS metagenome assembly VOFI01 (sample SAMN12384728, study PRJNA508395) | human gut metagenome | isolation source: healthy gut H | host: Homo sapiens | reverse complement strand
AAGCGAAGCAGTGTCCAAATCGAATATCCCGAGGATGTCCCGGGTGCGCACAATGCTCTCCTGTCCGAGATGAAGATACATAAAAACCTCCGTTTTTGGGTGATGCGTTTTGTGCTGCAGCCGCGCTTTTACAGCGCGTGCAGTATGCCGCCCTCCATGCGGTATACCCGGCCGCTGGTTCTGCGGAACAGATCCGGATCACAGGCGGTAACGATGGTCTGGCGGTGCTCCATTCGGCTGAGCAGGTAAGACTGCCGCGTTTCATCCAGCTCGGAAAGCACGTCGTCCAGCAGCATCACAGGATGCTCGCCCGTGATTTTTTGCGCGCCCGCAGCCTCGGCCAGCTTCAGGCTGAGCACAGCGCTGCGCTGCTGCCCCTGGCTGGCGAAAACCTTTGCCGCCCGGCCGTCGATGGAAATGGAAAAATCCTCCCGGTGAGGTCCCGCCGTACAGAAGCCTGCCGCGATGTCCCGCGCCCGGCTTTCCCGCAGCACGGGCGCAAGGCCCTTTTCCGGCTCGAAAGACGGCTCGTACTGAATGGCCAGCGTTTCGCTGCCGCTGGCGATGTCCCGGTATGTCCCCGTGATCTCCGGCTCGATGAGCGCAAGATATTCCTGTCTTTTTGCGCTGACAGCCGCACCGCTCTCGGCCAGCTTTTCGTCGAACACATCCAGCAGACCGTTCGCATCCGGCGTCTGCCAGTAGCTTTTCAAAAGGGCGTTCTTTTGCGTCACCAGCCGGGAATACCGGCGCAGAAGCGTCACATAGCCCGGATAAAGCTGACATAACGCTGCATCCAGAAAACGCCGCCGTCCCTCCGGACTTCCCTTCACGAGGCTCAGGTGGCCGGGGTCGAACACAACGGCCGTGAATGTTCCCGCCGCGTTGGCCGCGCGCCCGTAATCCACGCCGTTGACGCGCACAGTGCGCGCCTTGCGCGCGCCCGGCTGCCCGCCCACAAAAACGCGGATGCGGCTCTCTTTGCCAAAGCCCTGCGTTTCGCCCTCCGCTACGGCGTATCCGGCATTTTCGCGAATTAGTTCCGCATCCTTTGCGCCGCGGAAGCTTTTGCCTCCGGTCAGCAGCCACACGGCCTCCAGCAGGTTCGTCTTGCCTTGGCCGTTTTTTCCGCAGATGACGGTCAGCTCCCGGCCCGGCTCAAAACGCGCCGCCGGAATGTTGCGGTAATTTTCGACCTCCAGAGCTTTCAGGATCACGCGCCAGCTACCTCGATTTCACTTCCGCCGAAGGAGACGCGGTCGCCCGGGCGTATTTTTTTGCCGCGCATGGTGCAGGCCTCGCCGTTCACACAGACGAGCCCCTCCTGTACCACGGACTTGGCTTCGCCGCCCGTTTCACACAGGCCCGCGTATTTCAGCAGCGCTTCCAGCTTGATGAACTCGGTATGGATGACGATACGGTCAGTCATTTTTGAACCTCACAGGCAGAACGAGGAACAAAAAGTCGCCGCCGTCCTTGGGCAGTACTTTTACAGGCGAGAGCGGACCGCTCACCTCAAACACCAGCTTGTCGCAGCGGGAATACCGCAGTGCATCCAGCAGGTAACGGTTGTTGAAGCCGATCTCCACAGGTTCACCCTCAATTTCTGCATCCAGTTCGTCGACAACCTTGCCCAGCGTTGTCTGACAGCGCACGGTGATGTTGCCGTCGAAGGTGATGCGCAGCGGGTTTTTCAGACGCTCGGTGATGATGAGGCTTGCGCGCTCGATGGAATTTGAAAAATCACGCACGTCCACGGTAACACGGGTGTGATAGCCCTCGGGGATGACGCGCTTGTAATCGAGAAAATCCCCTTCGATCAGTCGGCTGATGACCGTGTAGGTGCGGGAAGAAAACACCACAAAACGGCGGTTGGCCGCAATGTGGACCACCTCGTCGTCGTCGGTGAACAGCTTGATGGCTTCCGCCAGCGTTTTGGCCGGGATGATGATGTTGATGTCTTTTGCGGCCTTTACGGGTTTTTCGATGATGGCCAGCCGGTAGCCGTCCAGCGCGACGACGGTCAGCTTATCCGGTTCTATGGCGAACAGTTCGCCGGTGTGGGCGGGTTTTTTGTCGTCTTGGGAAACGGCGAACAGCGTGGTCTCCACCATTTCGCGGAAAGTGGGTGTTTCCAGGTCCAGCGTATGGTCCGCGCCGGGGCTGGGCAGCTCGGGGAAGTCGCCGGGGTTCATACCCATGATATCGAATTCCGTAATGCCGCCCTTGATGGTGGTGGCGTTTGTTTCGGTGGCGGTTATCTCCACTTCGCTGCTGGACAGGCGGCGCACCATGTCGCCCAGCAGTTTGGCTGAAAGCACGACCTCGCCCGGCTCCAGTACGTTTGCCTCGATGCTTGTGGTGATGCCCATTTCCAGGTCGTAGCCGGTAAGCGTCAGGCTGAAGCCCTCGGCTTTCATCAGGATGCCTTCCAGCACCGGAATGGAGCTGCGCTGGGTGACGGCTTTGGACACGCCTGCCACGGCGTTGGCCAGCAGGGTGCGGTCACAGATCATTTTCATAAGGAAGTTCTCCTTTGTTTGGATTTTTGAAAAATAAGCCTAAAAGAGAAATATGTGAATAGACGTAGTAATAGGGGCTGTGGATTTGTTGAATGTGTTTGATACATGCGCATTCCGCCGCGGTTTTTTCCAGGTTTGGGGCGTGAAAACGGTGTTGAATTTTTGTTGGATTTCAACACGGAGAATTTTAGGGTTTTGAAAGCCGTGGAAAACGATTGTTGAAAGTTGAAAACTATGTTGAAAACTTATCCGACCCGGCAGCTCTGATTTTACGTCAGGTCCGCACGTTTTTGATGATGTCCTCCACGGTCTCCCGCAGGCGGGTATCCGTTTCCAGCTTTTTCTGCATATCGTTGATGGAATACACAACGGTGGAGTGGTCCCGCCCGCCGAATTCGCTGCCGATGTCCTCCATGCTCATGCCGGTGATCTCCCGCACTACATACATGCTCACCTTGCGGGCGCTGGAAACATTGGAGCGCCGGGACGGCCCGCGCAGCATGTCGGCCGTCGTATTGTAAGTGCGCGCCACCTCGGACAATATTTTCTCCACGGTGATGGGAACGGGCTGTGTTTCGTTCAGGATATCCTTGATGGCGTTTTGAGCCGCGCCGATGACGGGCTGGATGCCTTCCAGCTTACGGTAGGCGTTCAGCTTTTTCACCGCGCCCTCCAGCTGACGGATGTTGTTTTTCAATCGGTTGGCGATGTACTCGGCCACTTCGTCCGGCATTTCCAGGCCCAGCAGATCAGCCTTGCGGCGGATGATGGCCACGCGCGTCTCAAAATCCGGCGGCTGGATGTCCGCCGTCAGGCCCATTTCGAAACGGGTGCGCAGGCGCTCCTCCAGGCTCTTGATCTCCTTTGGGGGACGGTCGCTGACAAGCACGATCTGCTTGCCAGCGTTATACAGCGTGTTGAAGGTGTGGAAAAATTCCTCCTGCGTGGATTCCTTGCCGCCGATGAACTGGATATCGTCCACCAGCAGCACGTCGGCCGCGCGGTATTTGTTGTGAAATTCCGCCGTGGTGTTGTCGTGGATGGCGCTGATGATCTCGTTGGTAAATTTTTCACCGTCCACGTATACGATGTTATAATCCGGGAAATTTTTATGGATTTCAAACTGGATGGCGCCGAGAAGGTGCGTTTTGCCCAGGCCCGAACCGCCCCAGATGAACAGTGGGTTATAAGCGCCGGATGGATTCGCCGCAACGGCCTGCGCGGCTGCGTGGGCAAACTTGTTGGTGGAGCCGACGATGAAGTTTTCAAACGTAAATTCATAATTGCCGCCGCCGGGCACCTCGGCGGGCGCCTGTTCGACAGGCGCCGGGATGGTGAGCTCCACATCGATGTCAAAACCCAGCAATTCCTTGAACGCCTCACGCAAAAGGTCCTTATAGCGCGTCTCCACGATGCCCTTTACAAAATCCGAGCGCACGGAAAGCGTGGCCACACTGCCCTCAAAGGACACTGGCTCGATGCCGTCGATGAAAAGATTGTAAGTCGCCAGCACAAGGCGTTCCTTGCAGTACTCCTTTACAGCGGCGAAAACCTCGTCGAATGAACTCATAGTATGAAAAACAACTCCCAAACAATTCAATGCAATATTGATAAGATTATATCACATTTTTTCATACAGAACAATTCTTTCCTCTACATTACTTTATTTACAACATAGAATACCCTGATAGCGTTGCCGCACGCGGTCTGTTTGAAACATGCGGACGGAAAAAACCGCGCGTGTCCCCCGGCGGCGGATGCAGGCGGGTGGAAAAAGGCAGAAAAGTGTTGACACAGAGCCGCTTTTTCGGTTATACTCTTATGTTGCAAGGCTGTCTCTGCCAGCAGAGACGGCTTTCTAGACAAGAGCAGAGACGGTACTACAAGATGTTGTGGTTCCATCAGGGAGGAGCTTTTTTATGAAACGTACATTCCAGCCCAAGAAGCGCCACCGCGCCACAAAGCACGGCTTTTTGGCCCGCAGCAAGAGCAGCAACGGCCGCAAGGTCCTGGCCGCCCGCCGCGCCAAAGGCCGCGCGAAGCTGGCTGCCTGAGAAGGCGGCGCTCAGCAGCGTTCGGGCCGGCGTTTCTGCCGGCCCGCGCAAATGCGTCTGCGTCCCGGCCGGGATGCGGAAAAAAGAAAACGGCGCGCCCTGCGGCGCCGCCGTGAAGCAAGGCCACTGGCAGGTGGCCTTTTTGCGTATACCATGAAATGAAAGGGCCTTACCCATGCGTTATCATCCCCTGACACGCAACAATGAGTTCGCGCGCGCATACACGCGCGGAAAATCGTTCGTGCACCCGCATGTGGTGCTGTATGTGAACAAAAATCGTCTGGGCCGCACGCGCGTGGGCATCACCGCAAGCAAAAAAATAGGCAACGCCGTAACGCGCAACCGCGCGCGCCGCGTTCTGCGGGCCGCGCTGTACGAGGTGCTGCCGCCGGACGTGGGCGGGTACGACCTGGTGCTGGTGGCCCGCGGCCAGACACCGCGCCTGAAAAGCACACAGGTGGCGAAAACACTGGAAAGGCAGCTGCGCGCCGCCGGCCTTGTGCAGGAATGAGTTTATGGTGAAGCGCTTTCTCATTTTTCTGATAAAAGGCTATCAAAAATTTATTTCGCCGCTTTTGGGTGATAACTGCCGTTTTTATCCCACCTGCTCGGCTTATGCCATCGAAGCGCTGCGGGTGCACGGCGCGCTCAAAGGCAGCCTTTTGGCAACCTGGCGCATTCTGCGCTGCAACCCCTTCGGCAGGCCGGGGCTGGATCCGGTTCCCCCAAAGGGAAAATGGCGCAATGACCCGCCCACTCCGCTGCGGCCCGGACAGGCTCCGGCTGAGGATGGTGGGGAGAGGGAATAAGGAATGAGGCTGCGCCGCTTTCCGCACGGACACCGAAATACGCGCCGCATGCGCACGGCGCGTCCCACTTCACATAAAAAAACGCCCGGGCGCAGGGCAGAATAGGACAGCGAATATGAATTTCTTAGGTTTCCTCGCACCCCTTCTCGGCATCATTATGGAATGGATCTACAAGCTGATCCCGAGCTACGGCTGGACGCTCATCATCTTCACGCTGCTCACGAAGATACTGATGTTCCCGCTCAGCGTCAAACAGCAGAAGAGCACGGCCCGGATGTCGGCATATCAGCCCATGATGCAGGAGATACAGAAAAAATGGGCCAATGACAAGAACCGCCAGCAGGAGGAACTGATGAAGTTCCAGCAGGAGACGGGCATGTCCATGACGGCGGGCTGCCTGCCCATGGCTGTGAACTTTCTGGTGCTTTTCGGCCTCATCGAAGTTGTTTACCGTCCGCTGCAGTACATCCTGCGTGTGCCAAAGGAACTGATCGACAAAGCCGTGGAGCTTGCGAACAGCGCACTGGGCATGAACCTGATGGCAAACAATTTTACGGTTCAGAACGACATCATCAACGCGGTCAAATCCTCGCCGGACGTGTTTTCCAGTGTGTTCAGCGCGGACCAGATCGCCAGCATCAGCGATTTTAACTTTATGTTCCTGGGCATCGACCTTTCCCGGGTGCCCCATTTTGCTTTTGACGCGGCCAGCCTGATGCTGATGATCATCCCCATCCTCTCGGTGGTGACGATGATCCTTTCCCAGATCATCACCATGAAGATGAGCGGACAGGAGATGCAGGGCGCCATGAAGTGGATGCCCTGGATCATGAGCCTGATGTTCGTGTACTTTGGCTTTACGGTGCCGGTCGGCTTCTCTCTGTACTACACCGCTTCCAACGTTGTGATGCTCGTACAGTCCATTATCCTGAAGAAAATGTACGACCCTGAAGAGATGAAAAAGCAGGTCCAGGCGGAAATAGAAGCAAAACGCGCGGAGAAGAAGAAAGAAACAGGTAAAGGTGACCACAGACGACGGCAGGGAACAGGTAAAGGAAGTAAGCGAAGCAGAGCTTGCGCGCATCCGCCTTGCCCGCGCCCGTGAGCTGGACGAAGAACGCTACAAAGACGAATAAGCCCCCGGGCTTTCAAGGAGGGATATTTCCATGCGTGAAGTGATCAAAACAGGCAGAACGGTGGAGGACGCCACCGAGCTGGCGCTGGCCGAGTTGGGCGTAAGCGCCGAAGAGGCGGGCATTGAAGTGCTGGAGCTGCCCCAGCGCAGGCTGTTCAAGAGCATCCCGGCCAAGGTGCGCGCCTATGTGGAGGATGAGGAAGTCCCTGAGGCGCCTGCGCCCAAGGAAGAAAAGCCTTTGCCAAAGGCCGCGCCGAAAGCAGCCGAGTCGCCGGACGCCCCCAAGGCCGAGGCCCCTGCCGCGCAGCCGGAGCAAGCACAGCCCGCTGCAGGGCCTGTTGAGGAGCCCATCGACCTGGAGCAGAACCCTAAGGCCCGCGAAGCGGTGGAGTATCTGAAGGAGATCTGCGCAAAAATGGGCGCGCAGGGCCTGACCATCACGCCCGTCAAACAGGGCGAGGCCACCATCCTGAAGGTTGAGGGCGAGAGCGCCGGTACGCTGATCGGCCACCGGGGCGAAGTGATGGAAGCGCTGAGCTACCTCACAAGCCTTGTGGCAAACCGCGCGGGCGGCGACTACATGAAGATCGGTCTGGACATCAACCATTACCGCTCCAAGCGCGAGGCAAACCTGACAGCGCTGGCAAAGCGCATCGGCGCGAAGGTGGCCCGCACGGGCCGCGGCCACACGCTGGAGCCCATGAATCCCTATGAGCGCCGCATCATCCATTCCGCCATCAGCGAGATGGAGGGCGTAAAGAGCGAGTCCATCGGTGAGGGCGCAAACCGCCGTGTTGTTATTTCCAGCACCAATCCCAGCGCCCGCCCCCCGCGGGATAACCGCGGCGGCAAAGGCGGCAAGGGCGGCCGCCCCGCAGGACGCGGCGGCCGTGACGGCGCGCGCGGCCCGCGCCCGCCCCGCAAAGACGGGGAATACGCGGCCCGCACCAGCACTCCGGCCCGTGAATTTGCGGACCGCCCGCGCGACCCAAGCGCCGCGCCCACGGTACCCAAGCGCACTGAGACCATCAACGACGGCGCGGATCTGCCTCTGTACGGCAAAATCGAACTGTAAGCGCATATAACTGCCATCGGCGCTCCTTTCTGTTTTCAGGAAGGAGCGTTTTTTCGTACCGGGAAGGTTTTCCACACAGCAGCGGCCGTATGTTGAAAACTTTCGTTTTTCCGCGTCCGCCGGACACGGAAACAAACTCAGGCCATCGTCGCTGAAACTGAAAATTTTTTCTTCCCAAAAGACCGCGCTCGTTTGTGAAACAGACAAGGCTTTTTTATTGGCCGCTGCTTATTTACTTTTGGAGCAAAGAGCATCAGAAACGGTTGAAGAAAAAATAATCGTAGACTGAACACCCCCTTCCGTTCAATCGGGCCTCCTCTTCGCACAACAGCACCGGCGAAAGCGCAGGACGTCCCGCAGAAAATGTTCGGAAAGTTTTCAACATACGGCCGCTGCTGTGTGGAAAACACTTCGCCTAAAAGAATTTTTCAATCTTTGAGCTCCGGTATACCGGGCAGGAAAAACGTCAAAAATCGAACAAGAATAAAAATATATTGATAAACAATAAAAAATACTTGTATTTCAGAAAATACTATGATATACTGACCCCAACGACAATCGGTGGAGGAATCGTTATGAACTGGAACAAAGACAAAAGTGTCAAGCTTTCCAAATTCTGCGTCTGCCTTTTTATGCTCATTCTGGCAGGAGTTTGCATCGGTGCACCATGGTTGTTCCGGCTGCTCATCCGTCTGCGCGTGCAGGATTTGGCCGGAAAATTCGAGTTGTTCCTCGTCAGCACCTATACGGCGGCCGTGCCCGCCGCTGCGGCACTGTACGGCCTGTGGCGTTTGCTGCGCAACATCAGCGAGGGCGAGGTTTTTATCCCGGAGAACGTCTCCATCCTGCGCCTGTTGTCCTGGTGCTGCATCGCGGCCGGGCTGGTATGTCTGTTCAGTGCGCTGTACTATATGCCGTTCCTCATCGTCAGCGCGGCTGCGGCATTTGTTGGCCTGATTTTGCGCGTGGTGAAGAATGTCTTTGCCGAGGCGGTTCGGCTCAAAGATGAAAACGACTATACGATTTGAGAAAGGACGTGCCGAAATGCCCATTGTGGTGAACATCGACGTGATGATGGCGCGCCGGAAAATGAGTGCGGGAGAGTTGGCCGAACGCGTCGGCATCACGCCCGCGAATCTCTCCATCCTCAAAAACAATAAGGCGAAGGCCATTCGTTTTTCCACGCTGGAGGCGCTGTGCAAGGCGTTGGACTGCAAGCCGGCGGACATTTTAGACTACACGGAGGACTGACAAAATGGAACAGGAGAAAAAGACGGCGGGCATGCCGTGCCCGCCTTGTAAAAGTGCGCCGTTTTCAAGGGCCGTGAAGCCCGCGGCGCAGGAGAATGCCGTGCAGGAGGCCGCCGCACCGCTTGGTGCGCCCGGTCAGTACGGGGGCTCCGCCGTCGGCCGGACAGAAAAGACGCCCGGCTTCACCGGAGTGGACGCGGCGTTTGCCTGTGGTTTCCTGGCCGTGGGCTGGCTGTTCTGGGAGCTTCAGCTCTGGAGCGGCTGGCGGTGGTTCGGCAATGCGGGCACGGGCACCGCTCTGTTCACGGCACTTTTTGCGGGCGCGGTACTGGCTTATGTGTATCTTGCAAAGCTGCGCCCGCCCCGGGAAAGCTGGTTCTGGCTGGCGGTACTGCTTTGCCTGGGGCTTGGCTATGCACTGCCCTACGGCGGCGGACTGTTGGGAGCCGTCCATTACGGCGCGCTGCTGTTCACAGCGGAATACTGGACGCTGAGCGCCACGGGCCGTCTGTTGAAAAGTGGAAAGACCTCTAATTGGCTGCCGCTGGACGTGCTCAACGCTCTGTTTGTTCTGCCCTGGGGCAACTTCATGCGTCTGCCTGCGGCGTTTGTTTTTGGCTTGAAAGGGCTTGGCCGCCGTGTGCGCGCGGCCCGTTCTGAGCCGGGAGAGCGAAGCCGGGGCAAACGCCTGCTGGGGGTGCTGGGCGGCGTGGCGCTGGCGCTGCTGTGCCTGTGCTTCGTGCTGCCGCTGCTGATGGCGGCAGATGACGGCTTTGCATCGCTGCTTTCGGGTTTTGTAGGCCGCCTTGCCGCATGGTTTTCCGGCTGGAGGGATTCCTGGACGGAGTTTGTCGTGAAAGTGTTTTTTGCGCTGCCCACGGCTCTGTACCTGTATAGCCTTGTATATGGCGCCGTGCGCGGCCGCCGCGCCTGTGTTTACGACAAAAAGGAGGTGTGCGCGGTGCAGCGGGGCCTGCGGTTCGCGCCCCGCTCCACAGTCCTTACGGCTTTGTTCGTGCTGTGCGCGGTGTATCTGTTGTTTATCTCCATGCAGGCGAAATATCTGTTCGGCGCATTTTGGGGCGCACTGCCTGAGGGATTTTCTTATTCCGAGTATGCGCGTCAGGGCTTTTTTGAATTGTGCCGTGTGGCGGCCATCAACATCGTTATTCTGCTGGCCGCCAATGTGATGAGCCGTGCGCAGGCTGCGGAAAACTGTCTGCTGCGGGTATGCAATACCGCGCTTTCGGCGCTGACGCTGCTGCTGCTGGCCACGGCAGCTGCAAAAATGGCGCTTTATATCGCGGCTTACGGCCTGACAGTGAAGCGCGTGCTTGCAAGCGTGTTTCTGGTCTGGATGGCCTGCGTATTCGTGTGCGTCATCCTGCGGCAGTTCCGCACTGTGGCGTTGGTGCGCGTCGCGGTGTTTCTGGGTGCAGTGCTGTTTGCGCTGTTGTGTGTGCTGCCGGTGGGGGACGGCATCAGCACTTATAATGCCGCCCGTGTACAGGCGGGCACGCTGGATCCGGATGTGATGGAGCAGGAGATGCGCCCCCTCGTGTAACAAAATACCGCTCCGAAAAGAGCAGTTTTGCGCATGGCATCGTCAAGCACGCCTGCGGGCCGAAATCATGGCCCACATTTTGCCGCCGGGACATGCCCCATCGGGTTTGGATGTACAATGCGCGAAAAAGGGGGAAAGAAATATGAGGAAAAAGCTTTGCTCTGCGGCTGTTTGCTGCCTGATGCTTTTTCTTACGGCCTGCGGGCTTGCTTCACAGGCGTCGGTGGCGGCTCTGGTGGAGCGGGACGTACAGGCGCTGGAGACGCTGGCGGGTGAGATCGCTCTGGCAGGCGCCGCCGGTGACGCAGAATATCCGGGAGTGGACCGCATCTCTTATGACAGCCGTACCGGACAGGTACAGTTTGAATGCGGGGTCTCGGGCTTTGCATCCCAGACAAGCTATAATGGTTTCTATTATTCGTCCGGGGATGTTCCGCTGGGCTTCGGCGGCACAGGGGATATGACGCTCGCTCCGTCGGGCGCGGGCTGGTGCTGGGAAGAAACGGAGGGGGACAACTGGTATTACACCGAGAGGCTGCGCAGCGGCTGGTATTACTACGAAATGCATTTCTGACGGCCGCGCGGCGGCCGCACACTTGACGCAGGCGCGCTTTTTGCGTACAATTTCCTTTGGCATTTCATTGAATGACAAAGGAGAGGAAACGACATGAAGGCACGCATTCCCAAACACCGCGAATTCATCATCAACCTCGCGGAGGATTACGAAAAGAAAGACGAATGCTGGGACAAGCTGCAGGAGATCATGGAGGCGTATAAGAAAGAGGGAAAATCCGTTTATACGCCCACGTTCATCGAAGACAACGAGGATAAGGTGAAAGCGCTGCAGGAGCAGTACGAGTTCACTTATACCATTGAGGAGCGGTGACGGTGCAATCTTTCCTGCGGCGCGGGAAAGGAGCACACAATGGAATTTTTTGCAGGGATCGGCGCGGGCTGGATGAACCTTGCCAGCCTGGCTTTGGGCCTTTTGGCCTGGATGCTGCCCGTGGCGGCGATGATCCGCACGGCGGCCCGGCCGCGCGCGCTGCATCCGGCGCTGCCTTTGGTATGCGTCAGCTTTGCCGCCTGTGCGGCGGCGCTGTATCTTCAATTGCGTTATCATGCGCATCTTTCGCGCATTGAGGATGTGGGAGCTTTTTTGGATACGGCGCAGGCGGCTGCGTTCGCATCGGCCGTGCTGCTGTGCGTGACGCTGGCGCTGAACGCCCTTGCGCTGTGCGCGGCGGCCGTTTGCGCGCGGAAAGCGGTGGACCGGGCGTAAGCAGCCCAAAATAACTGTAAAAAAAGAATGCCCGGCCCCGTAAAGCAGCACGGGGCCGGGCATTCTTCATTATTCCGCAATAAAAATTTCTCCGAATGACCCTTTAAAAATTTAGTGAAGCAGGGTTGAATATTTTATGAGAAGGAACAGAGGAAATACTGTGTTAAGCCTGTTTTCAACGATACATGGCCTGAGAGCCATATTTTCCGGGCCGCGGAAAGCGCAGGCTTTGCGGTGCGGAGTCAAAGGCTTATTTCAGAATTTCCCGTTGCTCGGCCAGAAGCTGTTCCTGATATGCACCCGCAAAAGTGCCCGCCAGGAAACGGGGCAGCGCTTCGGAGACAAGGCGTTCCCAGCTCGTTTTTTCCTTGCCTACGAGAATGGGATAGAACAGCGCGTCTGCGTGCTGCGCGGCGGCAAGGTCGCCCAGGGCGTCGCCAACCATCAGCACATGGCCCGGCGCATAGCCCTTGGCAGAAAGCGCCGAAAGGCAGGCCTCCTTGGTGCCTGCGTCCTGGCCCAGAACGACGTCCATATGCTGGACAAGGCCGTGGCGCGTCCATTCTTCCGCCAAAGCCTCGCTGTTGGCGCTGGAAACAACGGCGGTGTCCGTCAGCACATGGATCGCCGCCAGGGCCTCTCTGCAGCCGGGAAACGGCCGCGAATTATCGCCCATGGCGGCGATGGCCGCGTTGACGGCGCGGCTCCATTCCAACGCTTTTTGCAGGCCCGCGCCGCCGCCGGCCGCAACGGCTTCCTCCAGCGCCGGGTTTGAAAGCTTGGGGGCCTTTTCCACCCAGGCGCACAGCTCGTCCGCGCCGGGGACACGCACGCCGTGTTCCGCCAGCATGCGCATCGTGGCGGCAAGCCCTTTAAAGCGGTTCACGCCGCGGGTGCGGCTGTACAGGTTCACTTCCATCCAGTGGGGGGTGATGAGCCCGGCGTATTCCTCCAGCCCGTACACACGGATGAGCTGTGGGCAGAAGGCCTGATGGTGCTTGGAATCCATGGTGTCCATGGCGCAGCCGTCGGAATCCACGCACACAAGCCATTCTTTTTTGGGAGTGAACGCGGCGAACGGATTTTCAGACATAATCTTCCTCCTTGGATTCGAAAGGTTCATATGGTTGCAGGGGCCGGAAAGCAGGAAAGGCGCGCGGGCCGCATTATGCCCGCGCGCTTTTTTGCAAAAGATTCACAGATGCGTGTCCCACATGCCGCAGAAGCTGTCGATGGGGTCTTTGCCCTTGAAAGCTTCCGGCCCGGCCATCAGCTCGTCCACCAGCACATCCAGCGTAGCGGGAGCGGAATCGTAGGTGTTGATATAGGTGCGGGCCTGGGGAATGTCCGCCAGGATCGTCGGCTGCTGGCAGCCGATGACGATAACAGGGAGCTCGAACACATACCAGGGGATCTCGCCGCCGCCCTTCGTCATGCCAAAGCCCGGGCGCGCCACGGCCTGGAAGCCGCCGGCCACGTCCACAAGTGTGATGATAAGATCCTGTGCGCCCACAAAATCCGCAATGGTATCCTTGCCTGCGAAGTAGATGTTGAAATCCACTTTTTCGCCCGCGGCGATGCGCTTTTGGATCTTGTCCATCGGGCTTTCGTACAGCGTTACTTCAAAGCCCTTGGCTTCCAGCTTTTCTTTCAGGCTCTCGGCTGCGTTTTTGCCGCCGCCCATCAGTTTTTTCATCGCGCCGCCCAGGCCCTTGGCCTCCAGCCCGGTGACGTACACGATCATGATGCGCCTGTACTTTTCCGGCGTCATGGGCAGCACGTCCGCGTCCTTGTATTTCACCAGCGTCAGCGCATGCTCGGAAATCTCTTTCTGCATGGCCCTGTGCGCGGCGCAGCCGATAACCCTTTCCATCTCGGCGGCGGGGGGAACAAGCTCTGTCCGTGCCTTTTTGTGCAGGCTCATGTGGGCTTTCAGCGCCAGGATGCGGTGCAGGGCGTCGTCCAGGCGTTCGTCGGTGATGACGCCGTTTTTGTAACCGTTCATCATGGAGGCGAAGTCTTCGTCCATGTCGTTGAAGAACAGGAACATGTCGCAGCCTGCGGCAATGGCGGCGGGGATCATGTCGCTGCGCTTCATGCGGCAGGTAAGGCCCACCATATGGCTGGCGTCTGTGAGCACCATGCCGTTGAAGCCCATTTTGCCCTTGAGCAGGTCCGTCAGCAACTCCTTAGACAGCGTGGCCGGCATGATGTCGTCGTCCTTGATGTCCGGGTTCATGGCACGGGTATAGCTTGGAAGCATGATATGTCCGGCCATGATGGCCTCCAGCCCGTTGTCGATGAGGTTTGCGTAGATTTTGCCGAAGGTGGCGTCCCATTCCTCGCAGGAAAAGGTGTTGACGCTGTTGGCAACATGCTGGTCACGGTCATCCAGGCCGTCGCCGGGGAAGTGCTTGGCCGCGCAGCAGAAGCCGGGCACCTCGTGCGCGCCCTCCATGTAGGCCTGGGTCATTTCCATCACGCGCTGCGGATCGTTGCCGTAGGTGCGCAGGCCGACGACGGGGTTGTGCCAGTTGTAGTAAATATCGGAAACCGGAGCGAAACTGAGGTTGCAGCCGATGGCCGCGGCCTCCGTGTTGGCCATTTTGCCAAGAGCTTTGGCGTATTTTGCGTCGCCCGTCGCGCCGATCTTTGTCTGTGCGCCGATCATTGTGCCGTTGCTGCACGCACCGTTGCCGCCGTTCTCGGTATTGCAGGCGATGATGAGAGGAATTTTGGAATTTTCCTGCAGAATACGGTTCTGCTCATGCACCTCGGCCGCGGTGCCGGGGTTGTAGCGGATACCGCCGATGTGGTATTTGTCAACGGTCATTTTCAAATATTCCTCGGTGCGGGAGGAACCCATGTTGAAAAACAGCTGGCCGATCTTTTCCTCAAGCGACATCGAGGCGATGGTGTCCTCCACCCACTGCACAGCCTCGTCATCCAGGTAATAGGGCTTTGCACGCATATCCACGGGCATTCGATCAGATCCTTTCTTTTTGTTTTGTTCCGATTGATTATTTTGTGCAGCTTTGCACCAAAAGAAGAGTGATTGCGAATTGGTAAAAAATAACCTGCAAAATCTTTCGATTTTATTTAAAATTAACAAAGAAAATCGGATAAGTCAATGACATATCTTGCGAAACTGTGCTATACTGAAACCACGAAATACAATATCGGGAGGAACTGTGCATGGAAGTGCTGGAGCGTCTGACCCCTTATGTGGAGCTTGTGCATCTTCTGCTCAATACAAATTTTACTTATCTGACGCGCAAGCTGGCGCCAAGCGATTCGCTGGACCGCGCGCGCATCCCGTCCGCCGTGGCAAAAAGCTACGACGAGGTGCTGTTCGGCGGCGTCCTGTTCGACTGTGTTCCCGGCATCCCGTGCGAGATCAAAACCCCTTTCGGCATATGCTTCACGGCGCTGGCGCTTTGGAAAGGGGACGGCTTCGTGCTCATCGGTCCCTATCTGCCCGAGCGGGCGGACGGCGCGCAGCTGGAGGAGATCCTGGCGTCCCAGGGCGTGCCGCTGGGCCTGAAAGAACAGTACGGCGTTTATTACAGAGACCTTCCCACGCTGAGCCGCGGCAAGGTGCGCGCCGCACTGGGCGTACTGGCGGCGGGCGTGTACGGCGAGAGCCTTGCGTCCAGCGCTTTCAGCAGCCGGGATATCTCCCCGGAGGACCCGTCCCCCTGTCCCGTATTTGAGGAGGATTCCATGCAGGTGCGCGCAGACGCCATTGCACGGCGGTATGAGGGAGAGCGCAGGCTTATGGAAGCGGTGGCCCGCGGCGATATGCGCGCCGCCGACATGGTGGAGGAGACAACTCTGCGGCTGGAGCGGGTGCCCAATAAGCTGCGCAACCGGAAAAACCTGTTCATCGTGCTCAATACGCTGATGCGCAAGGCTGTGGAGGCCGCGCAGGTGCATCCGTTTTATATCGACGCAATCAGCGCCAAATGGGCCATGCGCATCGAGGCGGTGGAGCAGGAGGCCGACCTTTATCCCATGCGGCGGGAGATCGTGGAGGATTACTGTCGTCTGGCGCAGACGCGTTCCATGGCCAGCTATTCCCCCAATGTGCGAAGCATGCTCACTTATGTGCAATTCAATTTGGCCGAGGGCATTTCGCTGGAGGCCATTGCCCGGCAGCTGGGTGTGAACGCCAGCTATCTTTCCAGCCAGTTCAACCGCGAGGTGGGCAAAAGCCTGCCGGAATATGTTTCGGAAAAGCGCATTGCGGAGGCTAAGCGCCTGCTGCGCGGGCGCGCGCAGCTGCCCATTGGGCAGATTGCCGCGGCGGTGGGCTTTTCAGACGTGAACTATTTTACGAAGGTGTTCAAGAAAAAAGCGGGGCAGACGCCCAGCGCCTACCGCGCGGCACAGCGCGCGCTGGCGGCGGAACAGAAAGAGATATGAATATGCGGCGGCCGGAACCCGGCCGCCGCATATTTTTCTTGAGTAAGGAAACCACCGGCAGATGACTTATTCCTGTTCTCGTCCGCTCCGCCGCGGCTTGCGCGCTTTGAGAATGAGCATCATCGGCCGCCGCAGCTCGTCGGCCATACCGGGCACGGCGTCCAGCATCTCCCGCGCAGGCTGCGGCTCCACCAGCGCCTCCAGCGCGAAGCCACGCGCCAGAAGCGGCTGCACATAGCCCGTAACGGTGCGGTGGTATTTGCGCATATGCTCGCCTAAAAACACCGCGTCCCGGGGTCCCTGCTCAAAGTATCGGTCCACGGGCCAGTGCAGCGGGGCGCCGCCTGCGTCCCTCTGCCAGTCCTGCGGCCCCTGGGCCGTGAACACCGGATGTTCCGCCGAAAAAATAAACCATCCGCCGGGGGACAGCGCGTCCCAGACCATGCGGCACACGCCCGCGTAATCTTCCACATAATGCAGCGCCAGTGAACTGAGAACGACGTCCCAAGCCGCAGGGGCGGGCCGCATATCCTCAATGGCCGCGCGCCGGTATTCCACGACGGGGCTGTCGGTCATGGCGCGGGCGCGTTCCAGCATGCGTTGGGAAAGGTCCGTCCCAAGCACACGGGCCGCGCCATGCTCGGCCGCGTACCGGCAATGCCATCCGAAACCACAGCCAAGGTCCAGCACGCGCTTGCCGGCGAGCTCCGGCAGCAGCGCTTTCAGTGCCGGCCATTCGCCTGCGGCGGAAAGCCCCTGCTCGGAACGGGGCATATGGCTGTACTGCTCGAAAAATACGCTGTCATCGTATTTGTTTTCTTTCAAAAAAGCACTTCCCCTGCATGTTTTCTTCATGGTAACACATCTGTTCTGCGGCGGCAAGCCTGCGCGGCAGGCCTTTTTTGTGCAGGTGAGGGCCTGTTTTGCGCAGCTTGCTCCGGAGCGCTTGCAGCGGCGGGCCGGGGTGTGTATCATAAAGATGCGGCCGCGGGATAAACACAAACAAAGGGGGAGGGGCTGTTGAACATCCGTATCTGTGAGGACCCGGCCTGCGCGGACATCGAGGTGGTGGTGCGCTGCAGGCAGCTTGACGACACAGTGCTTTCACTTTTGGCGCGCCTGCGCGTTTACGACGCGAAGCTCACCGGAGAAAGGGACGGCGCCACCTACGTTCTGGCGGCGGCAGACGTGCTGTATGCCGACACGGCGGACAAAAAGACGTTTCTTTATACAGCGGACGCCGTATATGAAACGCCCCTGCGCCTGTACGAACTGGAGGAGCAGCTTGCCGCGCGGGATTTTGTGCGCGCGGGTAAATCGGTGCTGCTGAATTTTGCCCATGTGGCGGCGCTGCGTCCGGACTTCGGCGGGCGAATGCGGGTGACGATGTCCAACGGTGAGGTGGTGGTGGCGTCGCGCCAGTATGTGCCTGCCCTCAAGGCAAAGTTGGGGCTGTGAGCCCTATACCGGAAAAGGAGTGTTTGCTGTGAAAAAATTTTTTGATATCGTAATGCCTGTAAAGACGGCCGCATGCTATATTTTTACGGCCACCATGTGCGTGTATGCCGTTCTGGATCTGGTCTTCGGCTGGGGCGGTCTGCCCGATAACTACCTGTTTTCGTTTCTGCTGCTGTCGCTGGCGGGCGGCGTGCTGCAGATCGTCGCGTTTACAGAGCTTGTTATCAAAAGGCTGCGCTATACGCTGCGGCTGTTCGTATTTGCAGTGCCGTATCTGGCGGTGCTTTCGGCCATTGCCGCCGGGTTCGGCTGGCTGCCCGCAGCGCAGCCGGGCACATGGGCGCTGTTTTTCCTGATTTTCCTGGCGGTGCTTCTGACAATGACGCTGGGGTTCGAATTGTATTACCGCATCAGCGGCAAAAAATACGACGGCCTGCTGGGCCAGTACCGCGCTTCCCGTACACGGGATGAAAACAGCCGGGGAGAATACTGATGCATGCGGCGGAAAGCCGGATGAAAGGAATGAAAAGTTTTCAACAAAAGGGGCCTGCGCGGTGGAAAACCGCACAGGCCCTTTCCGTTTATCATAAAGCTGCAGCCTCAGCTGTTTTTCAGGATGACGCGCTCCACAACATCGGCCACATCCTCGCATTTGTCGCAGCATTTTTCCAGGCGGTCGAACAGCGCCGTCCAAGCCATCACGTCCACGGGCGTGCTGGCATCCGCGTACAGCGTGTGCATGGCGTCTGTGTACAGCTTATCGCCTTGCTCCTCCAGGCCGTTTATCTCAACGATCTGGGTGTGGATGGTCTTGGATCTGCGGAAATTGGGAAACTCCTCCATCATGGTCTTGAGCGCGGCGCAGCAGTCTGCGATGACCTGTGCAAAAGCCTGCGCCTCGGGCCGCAGCGTGCGGATATTGAACATATACAGCCGCAGCAGAACATCCTCAATGCTGTCTGTCACGTCGTCGATGGTGCCGGAAAGCTCCATGATATCTTCCCGGTCAATGGGGGGCAGGAACTCGCGCACAAGCTGTTCCATCGTGCCGTGCTTTGCGATATCGGCCGAGTGCTCGATTTTGTGCATAGCCTCGATATGCCCGGGCAGCGCCTCCGGCTCATAGTGGTCAAACACCGTGCAAAGCATGTCCGCCGCAGCGCAGGCGGAATTTACGCCGCCCACAAAGGCCTCAAAATAATCCGTTTCCTTTTTTCGTGCCATTTTCACGTTCTCCTTCCTATTCTCAGAACAGCCACATGAACAGCCGTGCCATCAAAAAGCCAATGGCCCCGCACCCGGGGAACGTCAGCGCCCACGTCAGCCCCATTTCCTTTACCACGCCCCAGTTCACGCTGGACAGCCGCCGCGCCGCGCCCACGCCCATAATGGCGGTGGTCTTGGTGTGCGTTGTTGAAACGGGGATGCCAGTCAGCGAGGAAAGCAGCAGGCAGGCCGCGCCCGCCATGTCGGCGGCAAAGCCCTGGTATTTTTCCAGCTTCACCATATCCATGCCCACAGCCTTGATGATGCGGTAGCCGCCGATGGAAGTGCCCAGAGCCATTACGGCACTGCACAATACCATCAGCCACAGCGGGATCTGGAAATTGGTGACGTTGTCCTGCCCGTTGGCCAGAAAGATGCCCAGCATGAAAACGCCCATAAACTTTTGGCCGTCCTGTGCGCCGTGCATGAACGCCATAGCCGCGCCGCCCGCGATCTGTGCGCCGCCGAAAAAGCCCGTGGTGCGCCGCCGGTCCATGTTTTTGCACAGGAACTCCACCAGCCTGGCCGCGGCCCAGCCGAATGCGAAGCCCAGCAGAGTAGACAGAACCAGGCCGTACAGGACCTTGATCCATTCGCCGCCGTTGATGCCCGCAAAGCCTCCGTGCAGCGCGATGGCCGCACCGGACAGCCCGGCGATCAGGGCGTGGCTCTCGCTGGTGGGGATGCCGAACCACCAGGCGGCCGTGGCCCATGCCACGATGGCTACGAGCGCCGCACAGCGCCGTCAGCGCGTCTGCGGTGTTGCCGCCGAAATCCACCATGTTGTAGATGGTGGCCGCGACGCTGGCGTTCACCATGGTCATCACCAGAACGCCCAGGAAGTTAAAGACAGCCGCCATTAAAATGGCGCTGCGCGCGCTCATCGCGCGGGTGGAAACACAGGTGGCGATGGCATTGGGCGCATCCGTCCAGCCGTTCACCAGCACCACGCCCAGCGTCAGCGCCACTGTGACGGCCAGAACCGGGTTCGCGGCAAGCTGCGCCAGAAATTCACTCAGGGAGATCGTCAAGCAAAGCCCTCGCTTTCTTTTTACAAAAAACTTACTATACCTTTACAAGTATAATGGCAGTTCCTGACAAAAGCCAGAGGGGAAGGACATGATTTTACATTTCCTTTACATAACTTGCCGAAAAAACAGTCTTTTCCGGGGTCCGGCCATAGAAAAGGCCGGACGGCACACAGAAAAAGCCGCGCCCGGAAAGAGCGCGGCACGTATTGCAGAAAAAACAGAAAGGAAAAACGCTCGGAGAAAAGCCATTGTGCCTTTGCGAAGTAAAGTGCAAGCCACGCGGAGGGTGCCGCGAAACGGGATGGCGGCGCGCCCGCGGGCAAGTGCAGATGCTGTGTAGGGGTTCTGGTGCAGACAACCGCGCCGAAAGCACGGCCTCTGGTGCAAACACGCCCTTTTTTCATTCAAAACAACTCCGCGTCACCCTGCAGGGCTGACGCCGGGGCGTATAGAGAGCCGGCTCTCGAAGCGCAGCGTGCGCGGCTCAGTACGGCATTAGGCGTTACAGCGGCAGGTCCCGCCGGCTGAACACGGCCGTGCCCAGCGCGTAAAAACCAAGCCCCAGCGCCAGCAGCACGGCCGCGCCTGCGTACGCGGCGCCGTCGCCGCGGAAAAGGCCGGTGGGGTCAAACAGGGTGAACACGGTGGCGTATTTCAATTTTTCCAGCCGGCCGCCCATGTTGGCCAGCATGCGGATGAGGAAAAACAGCACGGGAACACCCGCGCCCAGCGCCACGGAAAGGCGGCTCTCGTTGAACAGGCAGGAGGCGAAAAAGCAGAACCCGCCCAGCGCCAGATGCAGGCACAGCAGCCCGGCGTTCACCACGAGATAGGCGGGGACATCCAGCTCGCCGGGAAACATCGCGGCGGCGCAGCCCACGGCCAGCGCCGTACAGTAGGCGGTAAGCAGCGTACCGCCCGCAATGAGCACCAGCGCCTGGGTGCGCGCCACCCGCGCCCGGGTGTTGGGCGAGACCAGCAGATAGGCCATACTGCCCGTGTCCACCCAGCGCGCGACCAGCCGGTTCGCCGCCAGAATGGAAAATACCAGAGGCAGAAGCAGCAGCAGAAAGCCGTACAGATAGTTGATGAGGAACCCGCCCAGCGAGCTGCTGCCCGCCTGCATGCCCACCATATTCATGAGCTGAGGCATGGCCGTCACGATCTCGTCCAGTGTGGCGTTGAGCTTGGGGTCGAACATGGCTGTGATCATGGACACATACAGCGAAAGCACGGCCGCAAAAACCACCCATGTTTTCCACAGCGATCTTGCGCTGCGCCGGAAAAGCACACCGTTCATCAGCTCTGCGCCTCCTTTCCGTAATAGTGCAGAAACACGTCCTCCAGACTTTGACGCGGCGAATCGATGGACGTCACCGGAAACCGGGCCATCGCGGCGGTCAGAGCGGACATGCCGTCCCGCACGCGCACCGTCACCGTGCAGCCCTGCGCAGCCTGCACCCGCAGGCCGGGCGCGGCCGCAAAAGCTGCCGCGGCATCCGGTGTGGAAAGCGTGACGGAATAGGTGCGGCTGCGACGCGCCTTCAGTGTGCCGATCTCCTCCACGGCGGCCAGGCGCCCCTCCCGCAGAATCCCCACGCGGGCGCAGGTGCGTTCCACCTCCTCGAACATATGGGAGGACATCAGTACGGTCTTGCCGCGCTGCTTTTCCTCCAGGATCAGGTCGATGAAGCGGTTCTGCATCAGCGGGTCCAATCCGCTGGTGGGTTCATCGAGGATGAGCACCGCCGGGTCATGCATCAGCGCGCATACAATGGCCACCTTCTGCTTCATTCCCTTGGACATGCGCCGTATCCGGCCCGAGGCGTCCAACTCAAAGCGCTCGCAAAGCTCTCCGGCGCGGCCCGTGCCCCGCATGCCGCGGTAGGCGGCCAGAAAGCGGATGAACTCGCCGCCGCGTATATCGTCGGGCAGGGCGGGCTCGCCCGGAATATAGCCCATATTTTTTTGAATGGCCGCAGTCTGTGTGCGGCAGTCAAGGCCGTTGATCGTGCAGGTGCCGGAATCCGGCGCAAGGAACCCCATCAACTGGCGGATGGTGGTGGTTTTTCCTGCGCCGTTTGGGCCAAGAAAGCCGAACACCTCTCCCTGCTCCACGGCGAACGAAACGTCGAACACGCCGTGCCCGCCGCCGTAATCCTTTGTGATGTGCGAAAGCGCGATCACGCTCATAAATATTCCTCCTTGTAGGCGATCTTGCGGAACATTTCTTCCCAGCCGCTGTAATCGGCCAGGATATCCTCAAGCCGCAGCGGCACGCCGGCGCGCTGCTTTTCGTTCATGTAGCCCTCGGTCATCCAGGTCAGCATGCGCAGAAGCTGGGCAGGGTCCACACCGGGACGGAATTTGGAAAAATCGATGTTGGAAAAATACTGCGCGAAGCTGCCGGTGAGGTCCCCGTTCAGCCTGGCCTGTACTGCGTCGGAAATAGCCTCGCCCCGGGAGTAGAAGGCGCGGATGGAAAATTCCAACAGATAAGGGCAGCGCGTCAGCAGTTCCAGCTTGGCCCGTGCGCCGATGTGCATCAGCTCGAAAAAATCCGTCACGCCGTCCAGCTTCTGCCGCAGCACCTGCCCGCGCACCTGCTCCAGCGCATAGTCGTACAGATACAGGTACAGCGACTGCTTGTTGCGGAAATAGTAAAACAGAAGCCCCTTAGAGATGCCTGCCTTAGCCGCGATATCGTCGGTGGAGGCGTGCTTGTAATCGTTGCGGGCGAACACCTCCAGCGCGGCGTTCGTAATGCGCGCCTGCTTTTCCGGAGACAGTGTGAAAAATTTTTCGTTCAAGGCAGTCCCTCCCGTTCCGCCGCAGGTTTGACCGGCCGGTCAAGTTTCATTATACGGCATTGACCGGGGCGCACAAGCCCCCTGACAGATTAATTTTGTATTAAGACGCACAGCGGCGCGGCGGGATGCCTCCGGTCCGCCGGCCGCGCCCTCCTTCCTGCGGAGAGGAAGGACCGCCCCGCAAAAAAATTTACAGATCGTTTTCTCAGCCATTTTCCGGGGCGCGCGGCGGTACAGAGCGTCAGAGCGTTCAAAAAAGCGCTCCGGAAGCAAAACGGGCAGATCCGGCCGCCGAACGGGGCGCACGGGAACGGCGTGCGGCGTCATACCATAGAGCAGGCGGCCGGGTGCTTGCGGCCCGCGCCGCGATCAACAGAAAGGAGCGATTGAAGACCATGAACGAAAACGACCTGCAAAACGCAGGGCAGAGCTGCCGCTGCCATCTGGCCATTGCCACAGTGCCGATGCAGCGCTTTGAACAGATCTATCCGGTGTCCGAGGCGTTGTGCCGCGGCACGCTGTTCGCGGCGCTGGACCTGCCGTTTTGTCCTCCGGAGGTGCGGTATGAACACTGAATGCACCTGTGTATCCAAGGTGGAGCGCGAACTTGCCCAGCTCAGCTTTGCAATGGACGACCTGCGCCTGTTTCTGGACACGCACCCCTGTGACAAAGCGGCCCTTGCGGCCCACGAGGAAGTGCGCGCCCGGCGCGGCATCGCGGTAAAGCAGTACGAACGGCTCATCGGGCCTGTAAACTTCTATGACGCAGGCGGCACGTGTACCTGGAACTGGACGTGCGCGCCCTGGCCGTGGGAAACGGAGGACGAAAACGATGTGGAGCTATGAGAAACGCCTGCAATTCCCGGTCAGGATCAAAACGCCTAACGCGGCGGCGGCAAAGGTGATCATCACCCAGTACGGCGGCCCGGACGGCGAGCTGGGCGCGAGTATGCGCTATTTGTCCCAGCGCTACACCATGCCCTGGCGCGGCGTGGCGGGCCTGCTGACGGATATCGGAACCGAGGAGCTGGCCCATCTGGAGATGGTGAGCGCCATTGTATACCAGCTGACAAAGGGCCTTTCCGCGGACGAGATCAGGCGGCAGGGCTTCGACACCTATTTTGTGGACCATACGGCCGGCGTGTGGCCCCAGGCGGCGGGCGGTACGCCGTTCACGTCCATGTGCTTCGCCAGCAAGGGCGACGCCATCACGGATCTGCACGAGGACATGGCAGCAGATGGCGCGACCGGAAAAGAACAACAATGTTGCCTCTCCGGTTCTGTGCGTTTTTCCTGTGCACTTGCCAGAGCAGCGAAAATATAAAAAAACAGCCGCACATCCGCCAGGGATGCACGGCTGCTTTGCAAAAGAAAATGAGCCAAGAGATTCGTTTTACTTTTTGATTCCGTAGCCGGACCCGATATACCCGCCTTGCTCCAGGTGTGCCGCCACGGCTCGCTGTAGGCTGGTTTGCCTGGGAAGCAGAGCAAGGGGCTTTTTGCCGCCGAACAGCCAGAGATAAAAAGATTCGCTGTCAGTGTAGGCCGCATAGATGTTATAATCCCTGCCAAAACGGGAAATGCCGGAGTCCGGGGACAGCAGCGCACGCAGCGCGGGCGAGAGCAGCCAAGTGCCGCACAGCACAGCGCGGGGCATGCCGCTTTTACACAGTGCCGGGCCGTGCAAAGCAAAAAATTCATCGGCCTGTCCGTACGAGCCGGGCAGCGCGTCGTCTGAAAGCCGGGCGTCAGAGGAGATATGCACCGACAGCACAGGGGTGCCCGGGCCAATACCGGATGGGAGGGGCTCATCCGCGCCGGCTGCTCGGTATTCAAATTCCAGCGTACCCAGCCGGAACAAGCGGCACGCGAGGTGCCGCCATGCCCAAAAGGCACGGTCAAATATGAACCGGCCGGAACGGGCTTTGGCCTCCCGCAAAAAACGGGAGAAACAGCCCATAGTGTCGCGAAAGATTTCGTCCGGAATGCACATCATACGGTATTTTTCCCGCGTGCGGCAGGCAACTGCCAAATACAGCGCCAAAATCTGCATGCCATCCGGGTCACGCCCGGAAAACTGGGCTTCCAAGTGCTTCCAGGCAGGAAATGCAGTGTCCGGTGCGGTGAGCGCCATACATTGTGCCGCACAGGCATCCAGCAGCGCCGGTACAGCCGTTTGAACAAGCTGTTCGCAGACGCAGGAGGGCAGTTCAAGTTCCCGCGCCAGTGCCAAAAGCTGCGGCGGGGAAACAAAAGAGCTTGCGTTCATACAAACGCCTCCCTTTTGGCCCGGCCGGGCCTACCCATCGATCTTGCAGGCGGAGAGGATCTCGCCTACACGGTAGCTCCCGTCCAACGTTCCGTCCGGGAGAAGCGTATACGGCAGCGCCGGTTCGGCCAGTTCGGGGATGGTGTCACACTCACCTGCCGCGAATGCACGCATCCGGCGCTGTGCGGTATCCAGCCGCGCGGCAACGCCTCCCAAACGGCCGTCGATCACTTCAAAGCCGTGCGGTTTGTTGGTGGCGTTCCAAAGCGAAAGCCAGGCGAGGCGCAGCGCTTCCACCGCGCCGATGGTCTCCGTAAGGCCGTCCGCAAGTTGTTTTGCCAGTGCTGTATCATGGCTGACGACAGCCTGTGAGGCTTGTTCATGCCAAACGCATTTTTTTGCAAGAACGTCTGCCAGCATCGCATAAAATTGCCACAGCGGGGCGAACGCGCCGCCCTCGGCCGCATAGGCTTCATAACGCGGAGCCAGAGCGGCGTAATGGCGGGACAGCGCAAAGCCCTGGGTGTCTTTGGTAAACAACTGGACCAGCGGGTCCTGATACAGCAGCATTTTCGCGGCGTTCACCGGGCGGAATTCGCCCGAGCGCATGCCTTCCATATGATTGAACAGCGTCAGGTCCCAGAACGCCCGGGCGTCCGCCTGGCAGCAGACGCGCATACGCTGCGCCAGCCATTCATCCTCAAAGGAGCCGTGGTAGGTAAATTCGGCAAACATCTGCATGCCCAGCAGGGCGGTGTAGAGGTTTGCTTCTGCGCCGTTGTCGCCCCAGGCTGTGGCGAACACGAGAGGGACCCCGGCCTTGCGGCAGGCGGAGAGGCCGGCCAGCGTGGCGGTGCGCGTTTTGTCGTAATCGGGCGCAGGGCCGCACCAGGTCCAGATACCGCCCGCGAACACCGTGGGCGCATGCAGCGCATCGTGCTTTTTCAGCTGTTCGTCGTATTCCACCTCGCGCATATGGTAGTAATCCCAGTAGACAAGCTCCACGCCGGGAACCACGGCATCCACGGCCTGCTGAGAGGGCATCGGCCCGTCATAATATCCGTTGGTGGGGGATTCCAGGCGGAAATACATATCGCTCCACATCATGGGAGAAAGGCCCAGTTCGTTTACGATATCCAATACGCGCTTCAAATGACGGCGCAAAATATCATAGGGCTTTTCATAGCCGTGCAGACGCAGATGAGCGCCCATGCCCACGCCATGAGCTTCGTCCATACCGATGTGGATACGTTTGGAGCGGTAGGGCGCGCTGGCGGCAGTGAGAATCTGCCGAAGAAAGGAATAGGTCTCCTCGCTGTCCGCTAAAAGTACTTCGTCGTTGTCCTGCAGGCGCCGCATCGCGGGCCAGTGCAGCGCACGGTTCAGATGTCCCAACGTCTGCACGCAGGGACAAAGTTCAATGCCCAGCATATCGGCATAGTCATCCAGAGCGTGCAGCTCCTCGTAGGTATAACGGCCGCGCTGGTAGCCAAAATAGGGTTGGCCGGGAACCTCGTAGGTATCCTCGGTGTACATCATGCCCAGGTTCATGCCCATCAGCGCCATCTTGCGCAAAAAGCTGCGGAGCGTATCGGGCCGCAGTACTGCGTTGCGCGAGGTGTCGAACATCATGCCGACCGTCTCAAAGCAGGGCTCTTCCCGGATATCGCAAGCTGCCAGCGGACGGGGCAGCAGGCTGAGCGCACGGTAGAACTGGATGGGCTGCGCCCACTCTATGGTGACGGATGCTCCGTCGCAGCAAACGGCAAGAGCTGCGCCCCGGTGCCCACGCACAGGCACCCCTTCCGCCGCGGGTACCATGCCGAGTTCCGGCGCAAGGGCGGCCAGTGCATCGCTGCAGCGGGCGGGAAGATCGCCGGAAAGCGCAATTTTCAGGTCCATATTCATCTCTCCCAATTTTGACAATTTTAGGCCAGAGGCATCTCCAGGATACGCTCCAGTTCACGCTGGTACAACCGGTTCGGATAGCTGCGGGATTCAAAAAACAGTTCAGCCATTTCCGGGGTCAGCAAGCGGGCGAGGATCTCGCGCAGCTCCGCTTCTATCCTGTGCAGATTGGCATACTGTTTGGGCGCGCGTTCCCGCAGGCAATCCAGTTCCACTTTGCTGTTCGGGAAAAGATCCCCGCGGAACGCGGCAAAATTCACCGAGGCAGCATATTCCTGCCGGTACATGACATCGATGAGACGGGCGGTGTCTTTGTTGCGCGTTACAAGAGGCAGATACTGCCCCATCAATTTGTAGTAATCGTACCGCCGCTCCGCGCCCGTTGTCAACTCAATTTTATACGCTCCGTGGTAAACGCCCATAAAGCGTTCCAGAAAAGCCGCGCTGTTTGCGCGCAGGTTCCAGCAGCGGTCCGCGGCGTAGAAAGCCGTGTAGCGGCTCGTCTCGAACAGTCCATAAGGATTGCCGAAGGAGAAGGTGCTGCACCAGTTGGTGTTTACCATGCCGTCGCAGCGGCTTTGAGCGATCAGTTCACACCAGGCGTCCACATTGTGCAAGCGTTGTTCGATGCAGGGATAATTCTGCATACCGCAGCGATCGCTGGCGCGGATAGCGCAGCAGGGCAGCGTTTTTATGCCGTGGGCGTGCAGAGTTTCCATCAGGCGCGGCGCAACGATGTTCACACAGTCGGGGCTGTACAGCCAGATGGCCACCACGATGTTTTTGTTGATGAGAGCGAGTTCGTCATAGTTGCCTGCTTCGCCCATATCGCCGTCTTTCCACACGTTGGCCAGCATGTCGTGCCACACGATGGGCGTTTTGCCCAGAGAGAGGACCTTTTCCGCCAGACGGTTGATGAATTCAATGGCGATGCGTCCGCGGCTTTTGCCGCTGGCCCTGCATTCCGGGCTTTGGCCCAGGCTCCACACTTCGTCGCAGCCCAGGTGCAGGTACCGGCTGTCCGGGTGCAGGCGCGCTGTTTCCTCGATCAAAGAGGCCGCCAGCTCAAACGAGCCTTCCCGAAGCGGACACATCTCGCCGGGAGCCTCCGGCAGTTCGCGCAGATGCTGGTACTCCGGCAGCTTGAGCGCATACTCCAAATGGCCGAAGCTCTGCTGCAGCGGGATCACATCGATAAAATGGTCGTGGGCCGTTTTCAAAAGCAGCGCATGCTGCTCCGGCGTCAGAGCATCCAGCGGATGACAGAATTCCTTCCGGCTGCGGGGCAGCTTATCTTCGTATTCGATCACCAGCGTGTTCAGCTTATACCGGGCCATTTCCTCCACATATTTCAAAAGATTCTCGAACTTTGGAAACAGGCCGCGCATATCCAGATAATCGCTGCGCATCGCCAGTTCAGGCCAATCGTTGATCTCCATCGCGGGATGCTCCGGCATTTCCAGATACTGGCGCAGCGTCTGTATACCGTAAAACAACCCCGGCGCATCATGAGCGGCAAGTTGAACGGCGGGGCCGCGCACATTCAGTAAGTATCCCTCCGGACGCCGTACGGGACACTCGGGGGCAAAGCTGTTTTCCGAATACAGCGCGAAAGGCCCCTGTTCCGTGCGCACATGTTCAAACAGTTTCCCGGCAGCCAGCACCAGCCGCTCGTCCGGCTGCGGCATGCAGAGCACAACAGGCGTTTCCCGCCCAATGTCCGCGCTTCCGGTCAGACAGATGCACCGCTGGGGCTGGGGGATGAAAAACAGGTTCATGATCTTATACCTCCGTCAGAAGCTGGGCGCTCTCGCGCTCCAGATAAAGCACCGCACCAGGGCAGGTGCGAAGGATGGATGCCGGGCACGCGGTGGAGACAGGCCCTTCCAGAGTGTCGCGGACAGCTTTTGCTTTGGTGGGCGCGGGAACGATGCACAGATGATGCTTTGCGCCGGCCAGCGTGGGTACTGTCAGTGTCAAGGCGTGGGTGGGCACCTGGCCGATATCAGCAAAGCATCCGTCGTGTACCTGCTGGTTGCGGCACACTTCGTCCAGGGCGACAACCTTTACCGCGGCCGGATCGTCGAATTCCGCCACAGGCGGGTCGTTGAAAGCGATATGGCCGTTTTCACCGATGCCCATGAATACAATGTCGATTGGCGCCTGTGCCAGCAGCCCGGCGTAGCGGCTGCATTCGGCCTCAACGTCGGGCGCGTTGCCGTTCAGATAGCATACTTGGCCAAAGGGCAAACGGTCGAACACGCGGGCGCGCAAAAAGTTGCCGAAGCCTTGGGGCGCCGCTGCATCCAGGCCCACATATTCATCCATGTGGAATGCGGTAACGCGTTTCCAGTCGATATCCGGCGCGGCGCACAGTGCTTCCAGAAATTCATTCTGAGAAGGAGCGGCGGCAAATACGGCGCGCACGGTGTCCTGCTGCGCCAGCAGACGGCGCAGCAGAGCAGCCCCGTCCCTCGCGGCCGCCGCGCCCATTGCGGTGCGGTCGGCATAGATGCGGACGGCAAGAGAATCCTTGCAAAAAGAACGGACAGGTTCCATGGTAAATTTCCTCCTTGGGGCGGTCAGCCCTTAACAGCGCCGATCATGACGCCTTTGACAAAGTATTTTTGCAGGAACGGATACACGCACATGATGGGCGCGATGGACACCAGAACAGTAGCATATTTCAGCGATTCTTCCACGACAAGCACGTCGCCCACGCCCACGGTGGCATTGTTGGACGAACCGGCCGACAGCAGCTCGTGCAGGATGAGCTGCAAAGAGAACAGATCGGGGTCGTTCAGATAGATGAACGGAATGAAATAGGCGTTCCAAAGGCTCACGGCATAGTAAAGGCCGATGGTGGCAAGCACCGCCTTGGAGGTGGGAAGCACCAGGCGGAAGAAAACGCCCGCGTCCGTAAGCCCGTCCACTTTGCCGGATTCCTCTATCTCAGAGGGATAGTTGTCAAAGAAGCTGCGCATGACGATAAAATTCCAGGTGGACACGGCGCCGGGCAGAATCACGCCCCAGATGGTATCCAGCAGCCCGTAGCTTTTCACTACCAGATAGGTGGGGATCATGCCGCCCTGGAAGAACATCGTGAATACGATCATCATGGAAAAGAACTTGTGGCCGATCATGCGCTTGGCGCTCAGCGCGTAAGCGCCCATGGCCGTGATGCTCAGAGAGATGGTGGTGCCCAGCACGGTGTACAGGATGGTGTTGCCGTAGGAACGGAAAATACGGTCGTCCTCGAACACATAGCCGTAGGTTTTGGCTGTGAAGCCCTTGGGCCAAAGCCCTACTTTGCCCTGCATGACGTAAACGTCCGACGAGAACGAGACCGCCAGCATATGGATCATCGGCAGCAGGATAAGCAGCACGACAATGATCATAAAGATATATAGAAAGAAATCAAAAAGTGAAAAACGGAATTTCTTTTTTGTCAACATTTAAAAGCCCCTCCTTCAGCATCAGAAAAGCCCGGTGTCGCTGAACTTTTTGGAGAAATAGTTCGCAGTGACAAGCAGGACGAGGTTGATGATCGAACTGAACAGGCCGATGGCCGATGCGTAGCTCATATTGCCGGATACCATGCCCTGCCGGTAAACATAAGTAGCGATGATGTCGGAGGTCTCGTAGATGGCGGGAGAATACAGGAGCAGCACCTTTTCGAGGCCGACTTCCAGAATGGAGCCCACGCGCAGGATCAGCATCGTCGCCACAGTGGGGGCGATGCAGGGCAGTGTGATGGACCAGATCTGGCGCAGACGGGAGGCACCATCCAGCTTGGCGGCTTCATAATACTGCGGGTCCACATTACTGATAGCAGCCAGATAGACAATGGCGCCCCAGCCCAATGTCTGCCAGACTTCGGATGCCACATAAATGGTGCGGAACCAGGCAGGAGTGGACAAAAAGTTGATGGCTTCTCCGCCGAACATTGTAATGATGGTATTGATAATGCCGCGGATGGGGGAGAGGAAGCTCACAAGCATGCCGCAGACGACCACGGCAGATAAAAAGTGCGGCATATAGCTGATGGTTTGGACAAACTTTTTGAACCGGGTACGGGTGACCTCGTTCAGCGCCAGAGCAAAGATAATGGGGAACGGGAAACACCATACAAGGGAATACACGCCCAGAAACAGCGTGTTGCGGATGATGCGCCAGGCATCCGGGTTGGAGAAAAAGTTTACATAGTGCTTCAGCCCCACCCAGTCGCTGCCCATAAAGCCGATAAAGGGCTTAAAATCCTTAAATGAGATCAGCACGCCCCACATGGGAACATATTTGAAAAGGATGTAGTAAATCAGGCAGGGCAGGAACAGCAGGAGCAGATAGCGGTCCCTGTAAACGCGCTGCCAGAACGTTTTTTTGTGGTGGCCGTCGGCCAGCGGGGATGCCGCCTTACGGCGGAAAGAAAAACGGCGTTTTGCCGTGGTGGAAGTGCTTGTCACACAGATGACCCCCTTTTAGTGATAGAGTAGCTCGATGGTGCGCACGATGGACGCTCCGTAAGTGCCGTCGCAATACAGGATACGTCCGGCGCGCACGCCGGAAATGAAGTCTGCCCATTGCGCTTCAAATGCGTTGGGATAACTGCTGGTATCAACGGTTTCATAGCCGATGCCGCAGGTGACCGACAAGTCGCTGCCGGTGTGAAGACGCAGGGAGCCATTGGCAAAAAACAGCATCGTTTCGTCGATGGGCACCACGGAATAGCCGCACAGGGAAATGGAAGCGCTGATACCGCTGCTGGTGCGCAGCAGCATCTGCGCGCTGCCGTCCACATCGGTGCCGGGCTGCAAATAGGTGCAGCTTCCCGTGGCCCATGCGATATCGCTTTGCGTCAGATAACAAATCTTATCCAGGGAATGGGCGCCATAATTTATGGAGATGCCGCCCTCAGCCATCGCTTTTTCCAAAAACCAGCGCGGACGGCCGGGCTGAAAATAGTTGTTGGTGCGCAGATCGCTGATCATGGCAAGCGCGCCAAGCTTTCCGCTCTCAATCAGCGCGCGGGCGGCCCGGTTCTGGGGAATATAGCGCTGCACATGGCCCACCTGCAAAAGAACTCCGTTTTTTTCGCAGGCCTCGTTCATCCGGAGGCAGGAGGCGTAGGAAACGGACATGGGTTTTTCCAGCAGGATATGGATTCCTTTTTCCGCACAGGCCAAAACACATGCTTCATGCAGGCCGTGGGGAAGATTAATGATCACAAGCTCCAGCTTTTCCCGCTCCAGCATTTCTTCATAGCTTTCATAAGCGTGCGCGCCGTAGGGTGCGGCCGCCTGCTGCGCGCGGCCGGGCGCGATATCCGCCACGGCCGCCAGGCGCGTGTCGGGGTGGCCCGCAACAGCGGCCAGATGGCTTGCGCCGATGATGCCGGCGCCGATCATACCAACGGAGAACATAGCGATCCTCGCTTTCCAAAATGAGGGGCCATGCGCGGCCCACGGCGGACGCCGCCTGCGCATGGCCCTTACAAATCAAATTCGGGTAGATTTTTTTATGGGTAGGGGGTAACGTCAACCCTGCTGTGCGGCCAGAACGCGGGCGTAGCTGGATTCATGGATGGCTTTTAGCTTATCCAAGCCAAGCGAGTTGACTTCGTCAACATAAGCATCCCAAGTATCAAAACTGCGTTCACCCAGCATAAATTTGGAGATTTGCTCGTTGACGAATGTCTGGATATTAAGACCAATGGTATTAACGACTTCTTGTTCTTCTTCGTTGTATGCCAAAATCGGTTGCTGAGCCAAATCGTAATTGCGGGCTTCCTCAGTGGCAGCACGGCATTCCTCGGTAAATGTGGCAAGCTCGCCATCAAAGTTATACAATTGATAGAAGCCGAATGTTTCCAGACCGGTATTCTGTTTCATGTCTGCTGCAGCAGTGAAATTCTTCCATGTGCGTGTTCCATCGGCGGCCTCATTGTAAAGCTCATCGGGTCTGCCCCATGTCAAAAGCTCTCGGCCCTCATCAGAATACATCCAGTCAATATACGCGAGCACCTCATCAAGGTGTTTGGTTTGGCTGGATACGACGAACCCATAAACGCCTTTGGCGGAGAAAGCAAATTTATCAACACCCTTTTCGCCGAAAGCAGGCGGAGCCATATATGCAAAGGTGAAATCCGGGTCGGTTTCGCGCATTGATGAGTTGAAAAAGTCAATGCGGCTGAGGTAGTCGATGGTGATGAAGGAATCGCTGTTAGCAATCACGTCTTGCCAGCCTTTTGTGTCTATGGTAAGGAAGTTAGGCAGCAGCAGGCCTTCTTCATAAAGCTTATTGTAGAATTCCAGCATTTCTTTGAATTCGGGAGAAGTTGGGCCGAAAGACCATTCACCGGAATCATAATCGTAGCCAAGGAATCGGTTGTCACCGGTATCAATAAATGTAGTGCCCCAAGATGGCGCAATCATATTTAACTGGGTCAATGCACCTGCAAAAGAACGGAATGCAAGAGGATAGCTGTTGGGATAAGCTTCCTTCAATTTGACGAGAACATCGTAGAATTCATCTTTGTTAGTGGGAGCCTCTAAGCCAAGTTCTTCGAATACGTCGGCGCGATAGAGCCAGCCCCGGCGATTTGTTTCGTCAACACCCTGCTCGGGGAATTGATACAATGCACCGTCGGCGGACATAAAGTTCAGCGCGTACTGCGTATTTTCTTCGTACCAAGCTTTAAAGTTTGGCATTTGATCGATATAATCCAGAATGTTGATAAATGCTCCTTGCGGGCCATACTGCTGCACAGCCGCATTGCCAACCAAATAAATCAGGTCGGGCAGTTCGCCGGAGGCCATGGTCAAGTTCAGCTTTTCAGAAAAACCTTCGGTGTCCACGCTGGTGATGTTAAAATCGACATTGGTATATTCTTTTACGAGGTCGATAACATACCAATCGTCCTGAAATGGCCAGCTTGCATGAGAGGGAATCAACATGGAAAAAGTGACAGGCTCGGAAAATAGAGGGCCGCTTTCGGAATTGGAAACGGAAGCAGAGGCAGAAGAAGAGGAGCCGGGCGCCGCTGCGCTGGAGGACCCGGAGGAACAGCCGGCGAACAGGCTTGTTGCCAGGACGGCAGAGCAAAGAAGCGCGATGCCCTTACGAAAATGTTTTTTCATATCGGTTTCATCCTTCCTTTTCAAAATGATGTATTTTTTGTTGCCGGGGATACGACGCGTTGTCCACGCCTTTATCTTAACGGTGCTGGGTGCTGAAATCAATTTTCATTTCAAACGATTTTCTCAAAATACGCCGAAAGCAGGTAAAATCGAATGATTTGAAAAAAATCAAATCAGGAGACGACAAAGCAGACTGGGGGGAGGAGGGCTGATCAGCCCTCCTGCAAAGCCAGAACGCGCGCATAGCTGGATTCATGAACCGCTTTCAGATCTGCGAGGCCCAGCGCCTCAACCTCTGCGACGTAGCTGTCCCATTCGTTAAAGCTGCGTTCGCCCAGCAGGAATTTGGATACCTGTTCGTCCACAAACGTCTTGACGTTGGTGCCGACCGTGTTGACGATGCTTTGCTCTTCATCGTTGAAAGCCAGTACAGGCTGCTGGGGAAGATCATACTTACGGGCTTCTTCGGTGGCGGAGCGGCACTCCGGAGAGAAGGTGGAAAGCTCGCCGTTGAAATCATAGCGCTGATAGAACCCGAACACCTCAAAGCCGGTGGCCTGTTTCATCTCGGCAGCTGTGGAAAATTCTTTCCAAGTGCGGTTGCCTGCGGCATCTTCTGTATACAGGTCACCCGGGCGGCCCCAGGTCAAAAGCTCCCGTCCCTCGTCGGAGTACATCCAGTCAATGTAAGCAAGCGCTTCGTCCAGATGTTTTGTCTGGCTGGAAACGACAAAGCCGAGCAAAACCTTTGCGGAATACGCGAACTGGTTGCCGACATCCTCGTTGAATGCGGGCGGTACCATATAGGCCATCGTGAACTCAGGGTTGCTCTCACGCATGGCTTTGTTGAAGAAGTCGATGCGGCTGAGGTAATCGATGGTGATGAAAGAATCGCTGTTGGCCATTACGTCCTGCCAGCCCTTGGTGTCGATGGTCAGGAAGTTGGGCAGCAGCAGGCCCTCTTTGTAAAGCTTGTTATAAAATTCAAGCATTTCTTTGAATTCGGGAGAAGTGGGGCCGAAGGTCCACTCCTGGGCGTCATAGTCATAGCCAAAGTAGCGGTTGTCGGTGATATCCAAATAATAGGTTCCCCAGGACGGTGCAATCATGTTCATCTGGGCCATGGTTCCGGCGAAGGAGCGGAAAGCCAGCGGGTAACTGTCAGGATAAGCTTCCTTCAGCTTGACAAGGACATCATAAAATTCGTCCTTGTTGGTCGGCATTTCCAGGCCCAATTCTTCGAAAATATCGGCACGGTACAGCCAGCCGCGGCGTTCGGTTTCTTCTACCCCCTGCTGCGGGAACTGATACAGGCCGCCGTCGGCGGACAGATAGTTGGCGGCATATTGCTGGTTCTCCTCGTACCAGGCCTTGAAATTCGGCATTTTATCAAGATGATCCAGGATGTTAATGAAGGCTCCCTGCGGCGCATATTGCTGCACAGTGGTATTATCCGTCAGAAACATCAAGTCAGGCAATTCGCCGGATGCCATGGTCAGATTCAGCTTTTCGCTGAACCCGCTGGTATCGACAGCGGTCACTTTTAAATCGACATTGGTGTATTCCTTGATCAAATCAACCACATACCAGTCTTCCTGGAACGGCCAGCTCGCGTGAGAGGGTGTCAGCATGGATAACGTGACAGGCTCGGAAAACAGAGGGCCGCTTTCGGAATTGGAAACGGAAGCAGAGGCAGAAGAAGAGGAGCCGGGCGCCGCTGCGCTGGAGGACCCGGAGGAACAGCCAACGAGCATCCCCGCGGCGATCGCGGCGGAACAAAGAAGCGCAATGCCTTTATGCAAATGCTTTTTCATCGTATCGATCCTTCCTTTTCAAAAAGTTTGTTTTAATTGACGTGATGCATCACCGGTGTCTTTATCGTAACCGCAGAATGTGCTAAAATCAATTTACAATCAAAACGATTTTTATCATCTGCACCGAAAAAAACAAAATCCAATTATTTGATGATAACCCAATTGATTGACGATGGACAAAGCGGATGTGTCGTGACAGGATAATAAAAAGGGACGGCCCGTCGTGACGGGCCGTCCCGGTGCGGCTTACTGCATGGAAAGCTTACGGAGCCTGTATTCCCTTGGCGTCATACCGGTGTATTTTTTGAATTGCCGCAGGAAAGTGTTGACGTTATTGATCCCCACCAGCGCGCCGATATCGCCGATGCGCAGCTTGGGGTCCGCCAGAAGCTCCACCGCTTTCTGAATCCGGAAGAACTGGATGCGGTCGCTCAGGTTCGCTCCGGTCTTGCTTTTATAATAGGTAGACAGATAGCTTTTGGAAAGATGGAGCGCTTCTGCAAGCTCATCCATGGAAAATTCACGCTGATAGTTTTTTTCCAAAAATGCCTGAACGCCTTCGAGAATCGGTTCCTCGGCCCGTGGCTGGGCGGCTGCGCACAAAGCCGCGCTGCGCACGAAGCCGGACATCAGCTCACGGTAATCCTGTGCAGTGTCGCATTGGGGCAGCTCATTGTATACGCTGCCGCTGTTCAGGTTGGGCAGGCCTCCCTCAAGGTGCAGGTCGGACAAGGCGCGCAGCGTAACGTTCGCGATGGCGGAGCCCAACAGGATCATATGAATGCGGCGGATCCCTGCGGAAAGATTTTGCGCGATGATGCGTTCGGCCAACGCCGCGGCTTCGTCCGAATGACCGTCGCATACCAGGGCGCGGAGCTGCTGCTCCATCTCCGAAGGGAAAAAGAACGTGTTCACAACATCCAGCCCCAGCGGCAGGTGCAGAAGCTGGGTGCGGTCTTCCACAACAGCATATTGCGCCGCGTCCAGCACCTGGTCATAGATGGCGGTAAAATCGCCGTCCGCACCCAGCGCGCCGCTTTGGACCACAGTAAAAAATGCAAATTCCCGTTCATTGTCCAGCCGTTGCAGCAGATACTGCATTTGATCGCTAATATCCTGCCGGGCAGCGGGCAGGCTGACCTTGGCCACGAACTGGTTGGGCTCCAGCTGGAAGATCAGTGCCGTGCCGAACAGCAGCGACAGGGTCTGCCGCAGGTTCTCCAGGAGCATATGCGACACGGCCGGCGGCTCGGCGGTGATGGTATCCAGCGCACCGTTGCGGTAATGGATACGGAAATAGAGAATATAGAAAACGAGATCCTCGGCACTGGATATCTGGTCCGGCACGTCCAGCTCCACATAAATATTTTTCAATTGGGACTGGAGCAGGAAGCCTGAAAGCGCCGCGTCCTTTTTGGATATCTGCTGTACATACTGTTCGCGCTGGCGCAGCATGGTCTCCACGTTTGCCTGGATATAATGCAGCTCGTCCACCTTGCCGGAGGGCGGCGCATCGCCGCTGGAAAAAAGCTGCAGGATGTCCTGCACGGGATGGAGAACGCGCCACACCGATACGACGGCGATGGCAGCGCCAAAAATCAGCGCCGCCGCCGCGGTGAACAGGCTAAAGTACAGGCTGTTTGTAATCTGGCCCACCACAGTGTTTTTAGGAAGCTGTTTGAGATAGATGAAATCCCCATGAGAAGAAGGGCGCTGGGCCGTATAACCGCCTTCCGGCGCTTCAAACAGCGCGTCCTTCCGCTCTGGCAGCGCGGTGAGCACAGGCTCTTCCTGGGCGGAATACAGCATCCGCCCATCCGTGCTGAAAAGGTAAAAATCTTCCGTCAGATACTGGTCCGCTTCGGCGCAGAGCGCATCAATATCCAAAAACAGCAGCACCATGATGTTGCTGTTCCAGTACGGCTTGAAGGCAACCGGCAGAAGATCGCTGCCGGGCCTGGTTGAAAGAGGGCTGTTGCGGGAAAACGCGGCGGCGGGATAATACCGCTGGGCAAAGGCGGCCAGTTTTTCTTCACGCCAGAAATTCGCGTCATACTGCGTGCTTGTATAATAACGGGAAAAGAACTCGGTATCCAGATAGTTTCCGCTGGATGTAACGACCTTGCTGCTGTTGCGGAAAAAGATGGCGAACGCAGAAATATTTTCGTTGTTGCCCAGATAAAGTTCAGCTTTGTCATACAGGTCCACCAGCTCGTATTCCGATGGATCTCCGGACCTGCTGGCCGTGCGGAAGGCGGGGGTATAGGTCAGGGAGAAATAACTGTTGCGGATATGGGAAAGGCTCTCGTCAAGCCGGGTCACAGCGCTTGTCATCCGTTCGTTGGCGCTGGCTTCCGCTTCGTGGGTCATGGTGTTCAGCAGACGCATGTAGGAGCCGAGATGAAATGCAGAGAGCACGAAGATAGCCGAGAGAAAGCAGGCCATCAATTTAAGGTTCAAGGACAAGTTGCGCCATTTTTTCAAGGGAGGGGCTCCTTTCTGTGTCAAGGTGGGGACGGCGGGCCCGAAGTCATAATTTATTCTTTCATTCTGGTTTTGTTGTGTCAAGGAATTTTAAAAATGAGGGGGAAGCAGATTTATGAAAACCAGCGTTGCATCCGTTACATTTCGGCGGAAATCCGTTTGTGAGGTGGCGGAGCTTGCCCGCCGCGCCGGGCTCGACGCCGTCGAGTGGGGCGGGGACATCCATGTGCCGCCGGGAAACGCCCAGGCGGCGCGTGCGGCGCTGCACTGTACGCGGGAAAACGGGCTCACCGTATCCGCTTATGGCTCGTATTACCGGGCAGGTGCAGAGGAGGATTTCGGTCCCGTGCTGGAAACTGCGCTTTCACTTGGATGCCGTGTGATCCGCGTTTGGGCCGGGCGGCAGGGCAGCGCGCTCTGCACGCAGGAAGAACGGCGCGCCGTGACCGCCTGCCTTGCACGCGCTGCGGAACGGGCGGCGCAGGCCGGATGCGTGGTAGCGACAGAGTACCATGCCGATACGCTTACGGATACGCTGGCTTCAGCGCTGGCTCTGCTGGGTGAAGCGCCGGGGCTGCGCACGCTCTGGCAGCCGCCTGTTGGCCTTACGGCTGCAGAAAATCTGCACGCGCTGCACGCGCTGGAAGGCCGAGTGGAAAATCTGCACGTTTATCATCGGGACAGAGAAGGCGCCTGCCGCCCTCTGGCGGAGGGAACAGCTGACTGGCACGCCTATTTTGCCGCGGCCCAAAAGGACGGCACACAGCGGTATGCCACGCTGGAGTTCGTGATGGGGGACAATGAGGAACAATTTTTGCAGGATGCCGCGGCGCTGCATGTACTGCTTAAGGAGGAATAAAAAATGCGTATCCGTTTGTATGATGTTACGCGCATAACGCGCACAGGGCTGGTGCCCCACAGCGCCATCGACGCAGAGGACGGTGCGATTACCGCTGTTTACGATACGCTGCCTGCGGAAGAGCCGGGCGTGAGGAGCGTCGACGCAAAGGGCGCATACGCCGCGCCCGGTTTCATCGACATCCATCTGCACGGGGGTGGCGGGGTGGAATTCATGGACGCCACGCCCGAACGGATCCGGGCCGGCTGTGCGGCTCATGCCCGTCACGGCACCACCACGCTGCTGCCCACCACGCTTGCCGCATCGCCGGAACTGACGCTGCGCATGATCCGCGCGGTACGGCAGGCACAGGCCGCCACAACGGAATGCACCATCGCGGGTGTCCATCTGGAAGGCCCGTTCCTTTCGCCCGCGCAAAGCGGGGCTCAAAGCCCGGACGCGCTGTCCCTGCCCACGTCGGGGCTGTGGGACAGGCTGCTGGACGAATGGCCCGGCGGCGTGCGTATCATGGGCGCAGCGCCCGAGCTGCCCGGCGCAATGGCCTTGGGCGAGGCGCTGCGGGCCCGCGGCGTCGTGGCGAGCATTGCTCATTCGGACGCTGATTACGAGACCTGCCGCCGGGCGCTGGCGTGCGGCTTTACCGATATCACCCATATTTATTCCGGCTGTTCCATGGTGCACCGCAAAAACGGCTACCGCTTCGGCGGCGTGGTGGAGGCGGGGCTGCTGGAGGATGCGTTCACCGTTCAGGTCATCGCAGACGGTAAGCATCTGCCGCCGGAGCTGCTGCGGCTGATCGTCAAATGCAAGGGTGCAGACCGGATATCGCTCATCACAGATGCGCTGTTCGCTGCAGGAAGCGATTTGCCGGACGGCTCGGTGCTGCGGCAGGCCAACGGCATGGAAACGGTTTTGGAGGACGGCGTGATGAAGCTGCCGGACCGTCAGGCGTTTGCAGGCAGCGTCGCCACAATGGACCGTCTTGTGCGCAATATGGTGCATCTGGCGGGGGTGCCGTTATGGGATGCGGTGGCGATGGCCACGGCCACGCCGGCCAGAGTGATCGGCCTGGCGGACAGGAAGGGGAGCCTTGCGCCGGGCTTTGACGCGGACATCGTGCTGATGGACAAGCAGCTGAACGTGAAAGCCGTTATGGCACGCGGACAGTTTGTTGAATAGAGAGAGGGGAACGACGGAAATGTGGACGGAAGAAAGACTGAACAAAATGCTGACGACGCCGAGCGAGGCGCTGAGCGTGGAGCTGGGAAGGTTGGAGGGAGACATCCTAGTGCTGGGCGCGGGCGGAAAAATGGGGCCGACGCTGTGCGTTCTGGCAAAGAACGCGCTGCGGGCAGCGGGAGTGGAAAAGCGAGTCATCGCGGTGTCGCGCTTCAGCGACCCGCTGGTGGTGGAGCTGCTGCGGGAGAACGGGGTGGAGATGATCAGCGCGGACCTGCTGGCGCCCGGCGCGCTGGACAGCCTGCCGGACGCGGAGAACGTCATCTACATGGCGGGCAAAAAGTTCGGCACGGACGGCAATGAATACGCCACCTGGGCGATGAACACCTGGCTGCCCAGCCGGGTGGCCGAGCGGTACCAAAGCAGCCGCATCGTGGTGTTCTCCAGCGGGAACCTGTACCCGAAGGTGGGTGTGCACAGCGGGGGTGCCACGGAGGAGACGCGGACGGAGCCGGTGGGCGAGTACTGCATGTCCTGCCAGGGGCGCGAGCGGATGTTCGAGTACGCGGCAAAGACCTACGGCACGCGGGTGGCGGTGTACCGTTTGAACTACGCGGTGGACCTGCGGTACGGCGTGCTGTACGATATGGCCCACAACATCCTGGAGGGAAAACCCATCAGCATCACCACGCCCAGCTTCAACTGCATCTGGCAGGGGGACGCCAACGAGGCGGCGCTGCGTCTGCTGGGGCATGCCTCGGCGGAGGTGTTCACGCTGAACGTGACGGGGCCGGAGACCGCGGGCGTACAGGAGACGGCGAAAAAAAGCTGGGCGCGCTGCTGGGCAGAGAGCCCATATTCACAGGGAGGCGTCGGACACGGCGTATCTGAACAACGCGGGAAAGATGTTCCGGCTGTTCGGCTATCCCACGGTGCCGCTGGAAACGCTGATCGAATGGCAGGCGCAGTGGATTTTGGACGGAGGGCGCGCATTGGGCAAGCCCACGCACTTTGAAGAGAGGAAAGGGAGCTATTGAGTATGGGACGGCATGGGAGGCACGGTCATCCCGGCCATCCCGCTGGTTCTGGACGAAAACCGGAAATTCAACGAGGCGGGCCAGCGCACGCTGATCCGGTATTATCTGGACGCTGGGGTGGGCGGGCTGGCAGTGGCGGTGCACACCACGCAGTTCGAGATCCGCAAACCGGAGGTGGGCCTGTTCGAGCCGGTCCTGCGCGTGACGAAAGAGGAGATGGATGCATACGAGGCGCGCACGGGGAAAACGCTGGTGCGCGTGGCGGGCGCGTGCGGCGAAGCGGAGCAGGCGTGCGCGGAGGCGCGCACGGCAAAGGCGCTGGGGTTCGACGCGGTACTACTGAGCCCGGGCGGGCTGGCGCACCGGACGGAGGAGGAGCTGGTGGAGCGCACCCATGCGGTGGCGGCAGAGATGCCCGTGATCGGGTTTTACTTTGCAGACGGCCTGCGGCGGGCGGCGGCTGTCGTATGAATACTGGAAGGCCGTGGCGGACACGCCGGGCGTGGTGGCCATCAAATGCGCTTCGTTCAACCGGTACCAGAGCATCGACCTGGTGCGGGGCGTGGCATACAGCGCGCGGCGGGAGGAAATTGCGCTGTACACGGGCAACGACGACAACATCGTGGCGGACCTTTTGACGCCGTACCGGTTCCCGGTGGACGGCAAAGAGGTGGAGCTGCGGTTCGTGGGGGGCCTGCTGGGGCACTGGTCGGTGTGGACGCACAGCGTTGTGAAGCTGTACGAAGAGCTGCGGGAATACCGGGACGGCCGCGACATCCCGGCGGAGCTTCTGGCGCGGGGCGCGGCGGTCACAGACTGCAACGGCGTGTTCTTCGACGTGGCGCCACAATGACAGACGCGCTCAAGCGCGCGGCGTGCGCCGCCATCGACGCACAGGCACAGCGCCTCACCGCTTTCGGGCGGGATATCCTTGCCCATCCGGAGCTGGGCTATAAGGAAACGCGCACGGCCGGAAAGGTGCTGGAGGCCTTTGCCTCGCTGGGTCTGACGGACGTTACGCGGCCCGCGCGCACAGGCGTGAAAGGCTGGCTTTGGCGCGGCGCGGGGCCGCGGGTGGCCGTTATCGGGGAGCTGGACGCGGTGCTCAGCCCCGGCCATCCGTTTGCGGACAAAGCCACAGGCGCGGCCCACGCCTGCGGGCACAACGCCCAGCTTGCCTCCATGCTGGGCTGCGCTGTGGGCCTGCGGGCCGTGGCGGACAGCCTTGCGGGCAGCGTATGCCTGCTGGCGGCGCCCGCGGAGGAATACGTTGAGATCGGCTGGCGGGCCGGGCTGAGGCGCGCGGGCGAAGTACAGTATCTCGGCGGTAAGCAGCAGCTCATCGCGGAAGGCGCTTTTGACGATATCGACATGGCCATGATGGTGCACAGCGAAACAGACGCCCCGCAGCCTCGCGCGGTGGTTGCAGGCGCGGCGGGCGGCTTTATCGGCAAGGAGCTGCGGTTTCTCGGCAAAGAGGCACACGCGGGCGGCGCGCCCTGGGAAGGCGTCAACGCGCTGAACGCGGCATCCCTTGCCATCGCGGCCATCCACGCCAACCGTGAGACTTTCCGCGACGAGGACCATGTGCGTGTGCATCCTATCATTACAAAGGGCGGGGACCTGGTGAACACCGTGCCCGCAGATGTGCGCATGGAGAGCTACGTGCGTGCCGCCAGCGTGCAGGCCATGCGCACCGCCAACGCCAAAGTGAACCGTGCGGCCCGGGGCGCCGCGCGCGCCGTGGGCGCGCGCGGGTGGAGATCGACGATATGCCGGGTTATCTGCCGCTGGCGCAGAACGCGGCGCTTTCAGACTGTTCGCGGCCAACGTCCCGGTTTGCGCACCCGCGCCGCACGCCCTTCTGGGACGGAATATTCCGCGCCCGTGTGGCGGGACATTCCGTGGCGCAGCCCGGCGATGGCCGCGACGGTCATCGACGGCGGCGCAGCATAAGCGCCGGAAAAATCCATGACAGCTGTATTCCTTCTCTGCACGATCATCCTGTTCGTGCTGCAAACGCTTTCCATGAAGCTGCAGCACGCCGAACATCTGCCCCAGAAGCTTCTGGTGAACTGCGCGTTTTTCGCTGCTGGCGGCCGCGGCCATGGGCGCCGGCCGTCTGGCTGTGCCGGATATGTTCACCGTAAGCCCCGCGACGCTGCGGCACGGCATTGCCTTCGGCGTGCTGTTCGCACTGACGATCTTGTTTTACAACCTGGCCATCGCCAGCGGGCCGCTCTCCTACACAACGTTTTATTTTTTCCGCCAGCATGCTGGTGCCCGCGTTTGCGGGCGTGCTGCTGTTCGGCGAAGCGCTCACTTTCACGCTTGCCGCAGCCGTGGCGCTGTTCCTGGCCGCGTTCTGGTGCCTGAACGTCGCGCCGGGCGGCGCACAGAAGCCCGAGCCCCGCTGGCTGGCGCTGTGTGCGCTGACCTTTCTGTGCAACGGACTGTGCGCGGTGGTACAGAAGTCCCAGCAAAACGCCACGGGCGGCGCCGAGGCCGCGGGCCTGATGCTGGTGGGCTTCTGCACAGCCGCGGCCTGCTACGCGCTGGCGTATCTGGCGCTGCGGGGCAGGCTGCCCGCGGGCGCGGCGGACGGCACCGCGCTGCTGCGCCAAAACGCTCTTGCCGCCGTGCTTCTGGCGGGCGGCTCTGTGGGCGGCAATCTGCTGCTCACCTGGCTGGCCGGGCGCGTGGATGCCAGCTACCTGTTCCCGCTTGTACAGGGCAGCATCATTGTGGGCGTGACGCTGTGCTCCGTGCTGCTGTTCCGGGAAAAACTTTCGGCGCGCGGCAGGCTCGGTATTTTGCTGGGCGTGGCCGCCATTGCCGTGATCAATCTGTAAGGAGGGATTCCGTATGCTGCGCATTGGCATGATCGGCGCGGACAACTTCCACGCCCTCGCTTTTTCCAGGCTCGCCAATCTTCCGCCCGAGGAGGGCGGCAGCGGCTTGCCCGGGCGGGCGGTAAAGTGGGCATCATCGTGCTGAGCATGGCATGGGAGGATGTTCAGGCCGTGGCACGTCTGCCGTATACGGCGCTGATTTCCGACGCGCTGTATGGCGGGGGAGGGAATCCGCATCCACGGCTATACGGCGCGTTTCCCCGGATGCTGCGCAAGCTGGTGCGGGAGGAGGGTGTGCTCTCGTTCGAGCAGGCGGTGTACAAGATGACTGCGATGCCGGCGCAGCGGGCCCATCTGAGCGGCAAGGGCGTTCTGCGGCCGGGCGCTGCGGCGGATCTTCTGGTATTCCGTCCTGAAGACTTTACAGATACGGCGACATATGCCTCACCGAAGCACTGCGCCGCCGGGCTTCGGCGTGCCTATGTGAGCGGACAGCTGGCGCTGCGGGACGGGGAAATGTGCAAAACGCGGGCGGGCAGAGTCCTGCGCCGCGATGACAAGAAAGGATGAGTTAAATGGATATCTACGAAAAGATGAAAGAATTGGGCGTGGAGCTGCCTGCCGCGCCTGCAAAGGGGGGGCTGTATTCCTCCTGCAAAAAGTTTGGCGGAAACCTGTTCTATGTTTCCGGCTGCGGCCCGGTGATCGACGGGCCTGTGACGGGCAGGCTGGGCAAAGAGGTCACCGTGGAACAGGGACAGGTTTATGCCCGCGCCTGCATGCTGAACGTGCTGGCTGCGCTGGAAAAAGCGGTGGGCGATCTGCGCCGCGTAAAAAGCGCTGTAAAAATCACCACTTTTGTACAGAGCGCCGACGACTTTCACGAGCAGCCCGCAGTGGCCAACGGCGGCACTCAGCTTCTGCTGGAGCTTTGGGGAGAGGAAGCGGGCCTGCCGTCGCGCTCCGCCATCGGCGTGAACGCGCTGCCGGGCAACATCCCCGTGGAAACGGAAGCGTTGTTTGAGGTGGATACGGTATCACCGTGACCGCTTTTGTGGCGCTTGCTCCGAAAAAAATTGCATAAGCTGCCGCGCGTGCGTGAAAAGAGCCTTCGGCAAAGGGGTACAGGCCCCTTTGCCGAAGGCTTTGTCTTTCTTGCTCCTTTCACAATGCGTTCGGAGCCATAACGGACATGCCGCCGGGCATAAAATGTATTGTCCATCGCTTGAAAGGAGGAAAGGCATATGGCGGAAGAACATACCGTTTGCAAAAGTGTCTTTAAAAATGGAGACAAACCTTCGGCGGAACGGCTCGCACAGAAATGGGCCGAGCTGATCAACAGCCGGGAAGGGGGAGGTGCGGCCCGCGCACGTCCAGAATGATGGGCACAGGCCCGCGCGGGGAGGCAAAGCCGTGAAAGCGGCGCTCTACTGCCGACTGTCGGAGGAAGACAGGAACAAGCCGGCCGGAACCTGCGATTCCGGAAGCATTCAGAACCAGAAAACGATGCTGCTGCAATATGCGATGGAACAGGGATGGGACGTTTTCGACATTTATAGTGACGACGACTATGCAGGCGCGGACAGGCGGCGCCCGCAATTCAACCGTCTGCTGCGGGACGCGCAGCAGCACAAATTCGATATCGTGCTGTGCAAGACACAGTCGCGGTTCACCCGTGAACTGGAACTGGTGGAAAAATACATCCACGGTTTGTTCCCCGCCTGGGGGATACGGTTCGTAAGCATCGTTGACAACGCGGACACCGCCAGCAAAGGAAACAAAAAATCTCGGCAGATCAACGGGCTCGTGAACGAGTGGTATCTGGAAGATATGTCGGACAACATCCGCAGCGTGCTGGACAGCCGTCGGGAAAATGGATTTCATATCGGCGCGTTTGCTTTGTACGGATATCAGAAAGATCCAAAACAGAAAGGACGACTTGTGATAGACGAAGAGGCTGCTGCTGTGGTGCGGGAGGTGTTCACGCTGTTTTCACAAGGATACGGTAAGACAGCCATCGCCCGGCTGCTCAACGACCGGGGCATTCCAAACCCGACGGAATACAAGCGCCGGCATGGCCTGCGGTATCGGCAGCCCACGAAAAAAAACAGCACACTTTGGAAATATTCTGCCATTGCCGATATGCTGGAAAATGAAATATATATCGGCAATATGGTACAGGGAAAATACGGCAGCGTTTCTTACAAGACAAAGCAAAACAGGCCGCGTCCCAGGGAACAGTGGTACCGGGTGGAGGGAACGCACGAACCGATCATCGAAAGAGCGTTATGGGAAAAAGTACAGGCGCTGCGGGAACAGCGTGTCAGGCCATTTGCAGAAGGGACGGTCGGCCTGTTTTCCCAAAAGGCCCGTTGCATGTATTGCGGCTATGCTATGCGCTCATCTAAAAGCCGCGGAAAGCACTACTTGAAATGTCCGAACCGTCACGTTGCAAAAGATGCCTGCGTTGGCTCGTTTATTTCAGTCGCCCGGCTGGAGGAAATAGTGGCTGCCGAACTGAACCGGATGAATGCGGAATATCTGGATCAGGATGAGCTGGCCCGGAGACTCGAGTACAGCGGAAACCTGGAACAGAAAAAAACGCGGCTCGCGGCGGACGTTACGGCTTGCGAAAAAAAGTTGGAGGAGTGCAGGCGGGGACTCCGGGGGCTTTATTTGGATAAGGTAAAAGGGATTTTATCCGAGGGAGATTATGCGGAACTGTCCAAAGATTTGTCCGCCGAATGCGACAGGCTGGAACGCTCGGCGGCAGAAGGCAGGAAAAAGGTGGAAGAACTGGAAGCTCAGGCCGAAACGGACGGCGGCTGCAGAGAGCGGGCCGGGCGGTACATGAAGTCCGGGCGGCTCAGCCGCGAGATAGTGGAAGCAATGATCGATCATATTTATGTGGGCAAGCGTATCCCGGGCACAAAGAATGTTCCCGTGGAGATCCACTGGGATTTCTGAATTTTATCCCCCGTCGAGGCTTACGGAGCCCAGACGCGGCAAAAGCCTTAAAGCTGTTCTTACCGCATCGCAGCAGAGCAGAAAGCCCGCACCACCTATGACAATATTCTGCGTCTGGTGGACGACCCGGACGTGATCGCACCCATCCGTTTTCTGCGTGAACGGGAGATCGTCCATTTCCAGCGCTTCGGCGAGGCGCTGGAAACCGTCAAGGACACCCTGGACAGCCGCAATTTTTATGCCGTCAATCCCAGCTTTGACCGCTGACCAGCCAAAAGATGCGCGGAGGCCGCAAGGCCTCCGCGCTTGCTTTTTGTCCGCGAGCGCTTTACAATAAAATCATAACGCCGGACTGCGCGGCAGGCACGGCGAAAGCATCACAAAAAAGGGGGACGACCCATGAAAGCATTGTTCATCGGCGGCACGGGGGTCATCAGCACAGCCGTCGGCGCTCTGGCGCTGGCCCGCGGCTGGGAACTGACGCTGCTCAACCGCGGCACCAACGCGGCCCGCGCGCCCCGGGGCGCGCGGGTGCTTACAGCAGACATCCATGACGAAGCTGCGGTGAAGGCCGCACTGGGAGACGAGCGGTTCGACGTGGCGGTGGATTTCATCGCCTTTACCGAGGAGGACGTCCAGCGTGACGTGCGCCTGTTTGCGGGGCGCGCGGCCCAGTACATTTTTATCAGCAGCGCGTCGGCATACCAGAAGCCCGTGGCCGCGCTGCCCATCACCGAAAGCACGCCCCTGGCAAACCCTTACTGGCAGTATTCCCGCGATAAGATCGCCTGCGAAAATTTCCTGATGGAGCGGTACCGGGAGGAAGGCTTTCCGGTGACCATCGTGCGCCCCAGCCACACCTATTGCGGCGGCAAGGCCGTGGTGGCGCTGCACGGCGCACGCGGCTGCTGGCAGACGCTGGCCCGCATCCGGGCGGGCAAACCCGTTATCATCCCCGGCGACGGCACGTCGCTGTGGACGGCCACCCATGCCGATGATTTTGCCGTGGGTTTTGTGGGCCTGATGGGCAACCCCCACGCGCTGGGCACTGCGGTACACATCACCACCGACGAGGGGATGACGTGGAACCAGATCTACGCGGTGCTCGCGTCAGCCATGGGGGCGCCGCTGTGCGCGGCATATGTCGCCAGCAAATTCCTGGCCGTATGCGGCCGGGCCGCGGGCTATGATTTTGAAGGTCCGCTGCTGGGCGACAAGGCCGCCAACGTGCGCTTTGACAACACCAAGATCAAGCGGCTCGTGCCGGATTTCGCGCCCCGCGTTTCCATGGCCCAGGGTATCCGCGGCGCGGTGGAATATTTGCTGGCGCACCCGGAGCTGCAAACGCCGGATCCGGAGTTCGACACCTGGTGCGACAGAGTCCTGGCGGCGCAGAGCGCGGCCAAAGCCGTATTTGACGGCGCGCATCTCGCTTAATGCAGACCGAAAACACGCCCCGCACGGCTGAAAGCCGGGCGGGGCGCGGCCGCTTCCGGCGGAAATTGAGCAAAAATCGCAAGGCTCAGCGGAAAATGCCTTGCAATCACAATGGAAAACCCGTGCCCGCTCCGTTATACTGAAAAGCATACGGGCGCGGCGCGGGCCGCGCCGGGGAGGGCTGATGCATGATTCGGGACATGACGCGCGGCAATGTAACGCGCCATCTGGTGAGCTTTTCCGTACCTATCATTCTGGGCAATCTGTTCCAGCTTGCCTACAATGCGGTGGACTCCATCGTCGTGGGGCGCTTTGCCGGCACCGGCGCCCTGGCGGCCGTGGGTACGGCCAACCCCGTAATGAACATCATCATTCTGGGCGTTTCGGGGCTGTGCATCGGCGCATCGGTGCTGATGAGCGAATATTTCGGCGCGCGGGATACAGAGAAGCTGCGGCGGGAATTTGCGGCCACGCTGTTTCTGGGACTGTTTTTTTCGGCGGCGGTGCTGGCGCTGGGCTTGCCGCTGGCCGGGCCGCTGCTGCGCCTGCTGAACGTTCCGGACGAGATATTTCCGCAGGCCCGGGCATATTTGTGCATTATTTTTCTGGGTATGCCGTTTACCTTTGTCTACAACGCTTACGCGGCGGCCATGCGCAGTGTGGGCGATTCCCGCACGCCCATCCGTTTTCTGGCGCTGGCATCGGTGCTCAACGCCGGGTTGGACGTGGCGTTTGTGGCAGGCCTGCACTGGGGTGCGGCGGGCGCGGGAATTGCCACCGTCATCGCCGAAAGCCTTTCTGCAATTTTATGTGTTATTTATACAGAGCGTAATCTTGCTGCGCTGCGCCTTACCAGAGCAGAGCTGCGGCCGGACAGGATGTTGATGAAGCTGACGCTGCAGCAGGGCAGCGTAACGGCGCTGCAGCAGGCCTGCCAGCCGGTGGGAAAACTGCTGATCCAGGGCTGTGTGAACGGGCTCGGCGTAGAGGCCATCGCGGTGTTCAACGCCGTCAGCCGGGTGGATGATTTCGCGTTTACGCCGGAGCAAAGCATTTCCTCGGGGATGATGACATTTGTCTCCCAAAACCGGGGCGCGAAGGAATACGGGCGTATGCGCATGGGCCTGTCCCGGGGGCTGATGGTGGAGACCGGATATTGGATGCTTTTGTTCTGCGTCGTCCTGCCGCTGCGCGCGCCTATCATGCGCCTGTTCGTGGGGGCGGATGAAAGCGCCGTGGCACTGGGTGCGTCCTATCTGTTCCTCATGGCGTTTTTCTATTTGCTGCCTGCGTACACCAACGGCCTGCAGGGGTATTTTCGCGGGTTGGGAGATATGAAGATCACGCTGGCAGGCACGTTCACGCAGATATCGATGCGCGTTGTGTTCGTGTATCTGTTGGTGCCCCGCATGGGGCTTACAGCCGTGGCGTGGGCCAGCCTTGCGGGATGGCTCTGTATGCTGCTGCTGGAGGTGCCGTACCTGCGCAGCAGGCGCGTGAGGGGCGTGGGATGAACGGCACCGGTTTTCTGCGTCAATGCGCTGAAAAGGAAGCTTTTAATAAGCTGAGGCAGGCACTTTTGTGTTTGCCTTATTTTTTACCGTTTCAGCCAACGGAAACGGAAAACAAAATTCCGGCACGTCCGCTGCGGAAAGACGACGCGGCAAAACGGAGCAGCAAAAAAATTTTTTCGGAAAGCCTTGACCTTGTCACTGTGGCAAGGTATATAGTCGTTACAGGACCGGTCCATACGTGCCCGTTCCGGGGAACGGGCGGAAGAGGAGAAAAACGGCATGTATACCATCGGCGAATTTTCCAATCTGGCGCATGTTTCGGCACGCAGCCTGCGCTATTATGATGCAATGGGGCTGCTGCGCCCCGCGCATATGGGTGAAAACGGATACCGCTATTATACAGGCGGCCAATTGCCGGCGCTGGCAAAGATCGAGACGCTCAAAAGTTATGGCTTTACACTGGCAGAAGTGAAGGAGCTGCTTTTGCTGCCGGAAACAGAACTGGCACACCGCATCCATGTGCGGCGCATAAGCGCGTATGCCCAATTGAACGAGATGCGCCGGGTCATCCGCCGGATGGAAGCTGCCATCGTTCAAATGGAGGGAACCAGTATGGCAAACGATACTTATCATGTAATCTTAATGCAGGCTCCGGCGCAGAAGGTATTCAGTGTCCGGCGGACCATTCAGATTGGAGAGATGCACGACCTGTTCGCGGAACTGCGCGCGCAAATGAAGCGGGCAGGTGTGCGGCGTACCGGCCCCACACAGGCGCGGTACCACGGAGAGGAGTTTTCTTATGAGCATATGGATGTTGAAGCACAGGCGGCTGTAGACGCGGACGGACCGAATGTGTCGGTGATCCCGGCGGGCACGTTCGCGGCTGTGACGCATACCGGCCCATATGAGAATATCAAGTATGCATATGATGCCCTGTGTGGGTGGGTGGCGCATCATCCGGAATATAAAGTCTGCGGTCCGGCCATTGAACGGTATATCAAGGACGAGGCCATGGTGCACGACCCGGAGGAACTGGAGACGGGCGTGCTGTTCCCCGTTTGCCGGGCAGAGGAATGAACGGTTCTTGTACAGTGCCGCAGCGCGCAGTATAATAAAACGGCAGAGATAAAAACACAGCGCGGTCGGTAGTCCGCGCGCGGGGTGCATGCCCTGTCAGTAACCTTCCCTCCCGGGTCGTCCGTTCCCTGCAAGGATTTTCTAAAGGGAGGAAGAGACGGATGCAGAAGTCTCGGGCGTCGTTTACCGTGTTTTTTGAGGACCCTTTCTGGGTAGGCGTGTACGAGCGGGAGGAACCGGGCGGCCTTACGGCCTGCCGTGTGGTGTTTGGGGCGGAGCCGAAAGACGGCGAGATCTATGAGTGGATGCTGCAAAACTGGGCGCAGCTGCACTTTGGCCCCCCGCTGGCGGATGCCCGGAGGCCCCGGGCGGAAAACCCGAAGCGTGCCCGGCGCATGGCCCGGCGTTCCCTTGCCGTACAAGGCGTGGGAACGAAGGCGCAGCAGGCGCTGGCACTGGCGCGCGGTGCCGGCAAACAGGCCCGTGCCGCCGCGCGCCGGGAACAGGAGCAGGCGGACCGGGAGCGGCGCTTTGCCCTGCGCGTTCAGCGCAGGAAGGAAAAGCACAGGGGCAGGTAAAGACCTGCCCCTGTGCTTTTCAGACTGTCGAAAAAGATAAAGAAGTAAAAGAAAAGTCCGGGGGAAAAAGCTGGCGGTGGCAAAGCCATGCATCTTTGCGCAGCAAAGTGCAAGCCACGCGGCGAATGCCGCCAAAAAGGGGTGGTGAAGCCCTTTTTCATTTAAAATAACCCCGCGCCGTGCGCGGCGAACGGGGCCAAAGGCCCTGTGCTTTTGTCTGTTGCGGAAAGGCGCAAACTCCGTCAGTGCGCGCCGGCTTCTTTTTTTGCGGCCGCGCTCCTCGGGCGCATAGCCCATCTTACGGATGCGTCCGCGCAGCCAGCCTCCTTGCAAATAGTAAAAAATGAACAGTACGCTGGTGAACACCCAGCTGGCCGGATAACTCACCAGCACGGTGGAAAGTTCGGGCCGCAGCGGAAGCAGAATAAAGATCCAAGCCACGCGCAGCATGCATACGCCGCCGCAGGTCATCAGCATCGGCGCCAGTGAGCAGCCGCATCCGCGCGCCGCGCCGGCCAGGATCTCAATGCAGACATATGTGAAGTAATACGGCACCAGCTGCCGCACCATGTCCAGGCCTATGGACACCACCTCGGCGTCCCTGGTGAACAGGCCCAGCAGATACGGCGCCAGAGAGCAGTACAGCACGCTCATCAGCACAGCGCTGCCGAAGCCAAGCGCAAGGCACACCCGTACGCTCCTGCGGATGCGGTCGTACTTCTGCGCGCCGAAGTTCTGCCCGGCAAAGGTGGTGATGGAAATACCGTACGCGCCCAATATCATCCAGAAGAAGCCGTCCACCTTGCCGTGCGCCGTCCAGGCCGCCACTGTGGCCGTGCCGAAGCCGTTGATGGCTGTTTGAATGAGGATATTGGAAATGGCGTACATGTTCGACTGCAGCCCGGCGGGCACGCCCACGCGCAGGATATCCCCCAGCAGGCGTCCGTGGAAGCGCACCTGCTTCCAATCCAGCCGGTACACGGTTTCCGCGCGCGTCAGCGACACAAGCACCAGTACCGCGCTCACGCCCTGGGAAAGGATGGTGGCCAAAGCCGCGCCCAGCACGCCCATGCCCAGCACCGCGACCAGCACAACGTCCAGAGCGATGTTCACCAGGCACGCGATGATGAGGAAGTACAGCGGGCGGCGGGTGTCGCCCACGGCCCGCAGGATGCCGGAACCCACGTTATACAAAAAGGACGGGATGGTGCCCAGCATGTAAACGCGCAGATAGATGAGGGCAAAGTCCATGATGTCGGCCGGGGTGCCCATGGCGCTCAGCGCCCAGGGCGCGGCCGCCACGCCGACTGCTGTAAGACCAAGCCCCGCGGCCAGAGCCAGCGCCACCGAGGTATGCACCGTACCGCCGACGCTCTCTGCGTCGTGCGCACCGTACGCCTGCGCGATGACCACTGTCGTGCCGGAGGCAAGCCCTACGAACAGGTTGACGAAGAAGTTGATGAGAGAGCCCGTAGCGCCGCCCACGGCGGCCAGCGCCTGCGTGCCAACGAACTGCCCCACGATGACGGCGTCCGCCGTGTTGTAAAGCTGCTGAAAAAACGTACCGAACAAAATCGGGAAAAAGAAATACAACAGCTGCTTCCAGATCACGCCCTCGGTGATCTGGTTCACGGCCATCCCTCCGCCGATCCTTTTGATGCCCACGCCGAAATACACTCCTTTTTTTCAAAACAAGCCGATTATAGCACAACGGCGAGGGGGAAGTCGATAAGCGCGGCACAGGTTTTACAAGAATGCCGCAGACCTATCCCTCGCCCAACGCTGCACCAATGCCGATATCTGCGGTGACGACCGTGCCGCATTGCTCCGCTGCCAGCCGGTGGCAGGGTTTGGGCGCGTGGAAAGCAACGGTGACATGCGCGCGCACCGCGCCTTCGGCTGTTTCGCCGGTGTCCGCACACACGCCGCTTGGTACGTCCAGCGCCAGCACAAAGCGGCCGCTGTTCAGCATTGCGGCCGCACGCTGTCCCGCCGGACGCAGAGCGCCGTGAAAGCCCGTGCCGTATACTGCGTCCACCAGCGCGTCCGCCCGGGCGATGAACACCTCGTCCCGCAGCGTCAGGCCGTCCAGCGTCTGTATATGCACGCCCCGGTCCTGCGCGGCTTCCCGATTGGCGGCGGCGTCCGGTGTGGCCGGCTCGCCCTCGGCCAGAACGGCTATCACCTCCACACCGGCGTCTTGCAGGCGGCGCGCCGCCACAAGCCCGTCGCCGCCGTTGTTGCCCCTGCCGCAGAACACCGCCGCGGCTTTCAGGCCCGGCACGCGGGCCATCAGCTCCCGGGCGGCAGCTGTGCCCGCGTTTTCCATCATGCGCAGGTACGGGAGCCCGGCCGCGTCGGCCAGGCGCTCCAGTTCTTTCATTTGGGCAGTCGTAACTTCGTTCATTGTATCCTCCTTGCCTGCGGGCCGGGGGCCCGGCGTTTTTATCAATAGTATAGCATATATGGTTGCGCTCCGCCTGCTTTCTGTTATACTGAAAGAAAATAAAGCGGAGGTGTGGGCGGATGAAAAACCCGTTGGAGGCGGCAGAGGATTACACAAAGCAGGCGGGCTGGCGGGACCTGGCCGAGTTGAAGTGCTGCATGTGCGCTCTGGGCTTGCTGCTGGGGCTGGCCGTACCGCGCCGCTGGCGCAAAAAGGCGGGCCGGGGCGCAGCGGCGCTCTTCGCAGCCGCGTGCATCCCGCAGGCGGCGAAATTCCCGGCGCTGGCCGTGCGGCGCACACAGGGGACGGAGGCAAAACGGGAACGCCTCGCATTTTGCTGCAAAAAATGAGAGGACGCGCCGGGTGCGGCCCTGCTATGATGGATGCAAGGAGCTGATATGGATGGAATGGCTGGACAGAATGAACGACGCGCTGGGATATCTGGAAGCGAATTTGGCCGGTACGGCGGATATGGAGCACGCGGCACGGCTGGCGTGCTGCTCGGTCTATCATTTCGGCCGGATGTTTTCGTATATCGCAGGGGTGCCGCTCTCGGAATATCTGCGCCGCCGCAGGATGACGCTGGCCGCGTTCGACCTTCAGAACGGAGGCAGGGTACTGGATGTGGCGCTGCGGTATGGCTATGAGTCTCCGACGGCGTTTAACCGCGCGTTTCAAAGCGTGCACGGCGTTTCGCCGTCTGCAGCGCAGAGGGACGGCGCACCCCTGAAAGCGTATCCCCGTATCAGCTTCAAGATCACCGTCAAGGGGGAAGCTGAAATGGATTACCGTATCATCAAACAAGAAGCCTTCCGTATCGTGGGCGTGCGCGAACCGCTTTTGCCGGATTTCGAGGATTCGTTCCGTCGGGTGCCGGAATTTTGGGGCGAAGCGGCGGCGTCCGGCACCATACCGCGCCTGTGCCTGCTGATGGACGCCGCACCGAAAGGGATTCTGGGCGTCAGCACCTGTATGCCGGACGCGGAAAATTATTATTACATCGCTGTGGCCAGCACACGTCCTGCGCCCGAGGGAATGCACGAATATGTGGTGCCCGCCTGTACCTGGGCCGTATTTCCAGGCCGGGGTTCCATGCCCGCCGCCATGCAGGAGCTGCAAAAGCGCGTGGTTTCGGAATGGCTGCCCGGCTCGGGCTACGAGTGGGGCCAGGCGCCGGATCTCGAAGTGTACCTGGACGACGGCCTGTCCGGAGAAAGCAGCTTTGAGGTTTGGCTGCCCGTCGCAAAGCGGTAAGAGCCGTGTGCGCAGCAGGGAAACGGCGCAGCTGAGGATAGATTCCGGCCGGGCAGGAAACGCCCGGCCGTTTTTTGTCCGCGTGCCTTGATTTTCCATGGACTCCCGCTTGACGGCGGGCCCGGCGGCGTGTACAATGAAAAATTAGGATAGTATGCCGAAATGCGCGGCGGCGCGGCGCTCCACGGCAGAAAAGGGGGCGGTGCGATGCCGCGCGGAAAACGTGCGTACCGTGTGCTGCTCTGGGCCGTTTTGGCGGCGCTGCTGGCCCTGGCGGCTTTTGCCGGGTGGCGGCTGTGGCGCGTGTACGGCGACGCGGCCCGTGCGGCGCAGCTGGCGCGGGAAATGCAGCAGACGGCCGTGCCTGCTGCCGGTGAGAGCGCGGCGGGCACAGACGGGGCGGAAATGCCCGCCCATGCTTGCCCTGTGGACTTTGAGACGCTGCGCCGGGATTATCCGGCCGTGACGGCCTGGCTGACAGGCTGCGGAGGGGACATCGATACGCCTGTGGCCCAAGGGGCGGACAACATTTATTATCTGGACCATCTGCCCGACGGGACGCGGAACATGCTGGGCACGGCGTTTCTGGACAGCGCCAACAGCGCGTCCTTTTCCGACGACCAGTCTTTTATTTTCGGCCATCATATGGACACGGGCGGCGGTGTGTTCGCACCGCTGCTGCGGTATCAGAAGCAGGAATACTTTGAAAAAAATCCCACGTTCACGCTGCATACGCCCGGCGGCTGCTACACGGCCTGGGTATTCGGCGCGTTCGTGGTACAGGAGCGGGCGTACCCATACGTGCATGAGTTCACCTCTGCGGACGGGATGGCGGCATTTGTGGAGCGGGTGCGCGCGCAGTCGGATATCATCTCGCCGGTGGAACCCGCGCCGGGAGACAGGGTGCTCACATTGTGCACCTGTACGTCGAAAACAAACGACCTGCGCTATGTGGTGTGCGCGAAGCTCATCCCGCTGGCGTAAGGAAAAGCAGAAAAGCCCCGTTCCGGGGGCGTGAAAGGAGGGCTGCGGCATGCGCAGGAAAACAGAACGGCAGGGCACCGAGGCCGAGCGCCAGCTTGCATGGAGCAGGGAATACCTGCGGCGGGAAAAGCGCCGCCGCGTGCTGCGCCGCACACTGCTGATGCTGGTGCTGGCGCTTGCCTGCGCCGTGACGGTATTTGCGCTGAACGGCGGCATTCCCGCACTGCGGGTGGGTGGCGCGCCTGCCTCCGGTTCGTCTGCGGCGCAGTCCTCGTCCGCGCCGGCCGTACAGGCGCAGCCCCCGTCATCTCAGGCGCAGCCGGAGCCGGTGGCATATACCGTCGCCTTCGACAGCCGCGGCGGAAGCGCCGTGGAGGCGCTGCAAAATGTGACGCAGGGCGCGCGCATCGCCGAGCCGTCGTCTCCGGTGCGGGAGGGCTATACGTTCGAGGGCTGGTACAGGGACGCTGCGCGGACGGACGCCTGGGACTTTGCCGCGGACACGGTGGAGCAGGATACCATTTTGTATGCAAAATGGGAGGCCGTGCCCGCGCAGGACACAACTTCCGGCGCGGCTCTGCCCCAGACGGGCGTGGCCACGGGCGCATTGCTGTGGGCGTGCGTGCTGGCTGCGGCGCTTGCGCTGGCCGCGGCGGCAGCCTTGCTGCTGCGCAGGGCTTACCGGGGCTGAATCGCAGAAGACAGGCCAAAAAGCCGCTGCAAACGCAGCGGCTTTTGTTGAAAGAAAAACGGAAAGGCGGAGAAAAGCCATGGACGCCGGATTTATAAACCTGACGCCGGAAAATTTGGACGGCGAACATCTGTGCTGCATCATACGCAGCAAAAAGGCGCATCCGGGCGTGGAAGCGAAACGGCAGTGGCTGGCGGACCGCTTGAAGGAGGGCCACATTTTCCGCAAGCTGAACGCAAAGGCTACGGTATTCATCGAATACGCCCCTCTTGAAACCGCATGGACGCCGGTGCTGGGAGACAGCTATTACTATATCTACTGTCTGTGGGTCTGCGGGGAAAGCAAGGGCAAAGGCTACGGACGGGCATTGATGGAATACTGTCTGGCCGACGCCCGGGCAAAAGGAAAGTCCGGCGTGTGCATGCTGGGCGCAGAAAAGCAAAAGGCATGGCTTTCAGACCAGGCCTTTGCAAAAAAATTCGGTTTTCAGACAGTGGATACTGCGCCAAACGGCTATGAGCTGCTGGCGCTTTCCTTCGACGGGACAAAGCCCCGCTTTGCGCCCCATGCGAAAAAGCAACAGATCGAAAACAAGGAGCTGACGGTCTTCTACGATATGCAGTGCCCGTATATCCTTCAGCGCGTGGAGCGGGTGGAACGGTACTGCGGGGCGAACGGCGTGCCGCTGTCCCTCGTCCGGGTGGATACGCTGCAAAAGGCGAAGGAGCTGCCTTGTGTTTTCAACAACTGGGCCGTATTTTACAAAGGAAAGTTTGAAACCGTGAACCTGCTGGACGACGCCGCGCTGCAAAGGCTTTTGAAAAAATGAGACCGGGTATCCGAAAGGGGTGCCCGGCCTTTTGTACGCAAGAAGTTGGAGCAGGCGCTCCGCAGCAAAGACAGAGCCGGCGTTATGGCGGAAGCCTGCTTCAAGGCGGCGGGCTGGTGCTGAAAGCCCTGTTTGCGCAAGGGAAGCTTTGGCGTGCTTTTTTCAGGTGCATCCCGATAAATCCGTATTTATCTATCCGATTCTCTGAAACCCCTTGATTTTCCTGCATTTTCCGCAGGTCTGCTACCATAAAAAGCTCCGTTTTCCCTTGTTTTTGCCCTTGTGGGACAAAACAAGGGAAACTTTTTATCAGTCGCCTACTACCTTATCCAGCAAGCGGGCTGATGAGCGTTTCGCTTCCCTTGTCGAGTGAGCGTAGATGTTCATGGTGGTACTGACGTCGGCGTGTCCCAAAAGCTCCTGCACGTCCTTCGGCGCTGCCCCGTTGGAGAGCAGGTTGCTGGTGAACGTGTGGCGAAGCTGATGGAAGTGGAAGCCCTCAAGCCCCGGAATCTTCTTTGAGGCTGTCCGGCAGGCAATGCCGACCGTGCTGGACGATTCAAAGCACCCGTCCGGGCGGAGACAAACGAAGTCGATCTCCCGGTAGTCCACCGGCACTTCCTCCGACCTTTGCAGACTGTACAGCTCATAGTAGCTGCGGCCTTTTTCCTGCACCTGCTTATAGTAGTTCAGGCTGTATAGCTCGCCGTACTTGAAGCGGTTTTTGTGCTGCTCGGTCCTGGCTGCCTTGAGGATCGTCGCCAGCGTGTCACAGAAGTCTACCGTGCGGATTTTGCTCCGCTTGGTGGTGCCGACCTCCGTCTTGTGCCTTGCCCCGTTGTAGCGCATACTGCGCCGCACCGTGATGGTCTGCTCCTTGAGGTCAATGTCCTGCCATGTGAGGGCGCAGACCTCGCCGATCCGAAGCCCGGTGTAGTAGGCGATCTGAATGGGCAGGAGCGCCGGGTTATCCTTCTTTTTCAGATAGTCCGTCAGGGTCTTGAACTGATCATAGGAAATCGTCGGGACTGTCAGCCCGTCCTCGCTGTCCTCATTGAACAGCTCGTAGCATTCCTGCTTCTGCCTGATCTTGATATACTGCATGGGGTTAAAGGTAATGAGCCGCTTGGGGAAGACCGCAAACCGGAACGCTCCCTGCATCACCGCCGAGAACTGCCGCATATAGCCCTTGCTGATGGGCTTGACCTTCGTTCCGTCGGCATTGGTGCCTCCGAAGGACAGGAGATCGAAGAACATCTGCAAATGCTCCGAGGTCACGGTTTTGAGCTTCCGGCTGCCGATGGGGAATTGCTTGATGCGCCCCACAGCGCCCTGATAGGCCATCACCGTGCCGTTGGAGAGATTGCCGGGCTTGACTTCTTCCTCAATCCACATATCCAGCAGATCGCCCACCGTGACATTTTCGGACCTGGCAACGAACTTCTTTGCCTCGTAGTCCTCCATCGCCTTTCGGAGCAGGGCTTCCGTCTCGGACTTGCTTTCTGTTCCGGCGTATTCCTTCTGCACCAGATTTCCGCTCTCGTTTTCCACGTAGAAGCGGTAGTACCACTTTTTGCCTTTCTTTCTGACAGATCCTTTTGCCATAAATACTTTTCTCCTTTCCGTATCCGTGGCAATCGGGTCTGTGACATATGGTTGTGCGTAAAAGTAATCGCTGTGCGATAACTTTACCATATCCGCCGGTCTTTATGACCGGCTTTTTTCGTTCCCGTATTCGTTTTTCAAGGTGCCACGGTACTTATGTACCTTCATGCTCCGCTATCTCTGCGGATGCTTCTCTGAACTTTCTCTGTGCTTCCTCTACCATGCCGAACTGTTCCTGAAGCCTGGTCTTTGTCCGCCCTTCATCGTAAAGGTGGAGGATACCGTCCAGATATTGCTTCATGTCCTCTATGGGCTCCGCCATTTCCTTCCGGTAGACCTGCTCCGTGATGGATCCGATGTTGATGGCGTATCTGCCGATAGATTCTTTAAGCCCCTCGTCCTCTGCCACAGCGTCAATCTTTGTCATGGAAAGCGCCCAATACTTGGCAAGGACAGCATACAGATCAACAAGCTGTCCAAGGAAGGTGGTTAAAAGCTGCTGGTGCGGTTCTCCCTTTACGGAGGCTGTCAATGTTTCCAGATAGTCCTTTACATGCTTTTCCAGATCCATCTGGCAGACGGTATAGCTATTGTATTCCTTATCTTCGGATAGTCCTGTCAGCCATTCTGAGGTAGTGAGCAAAGCGTGAGCCAGCCCGTCTATGATCATGGTGCGCTTCGGATCGACCCCGTCTGCCTCATATCTCTGGATGGTGGACTTGTTGACCCCGAGCCGCTTTCCCAACTCCGGCATGGAGAGCTTCAGCTCTGTCCGGCGTTCACGGATACGCTCACCGACCTGTTTTGGGCCGAACGATTTCTTTTCCTTCAAGGCTTTCACCTCCTAACGAGTCTACTATACCACAGATGATTTTAATTTGCAACACCATTTTGCATATCTATTTGTAAAATAACTTTGAATGACGCCAAAACAGGTTGACAAACGATAGCAGAATAAGTATAATGGCGGAGCGATGGTTGCAAAATGAGTATTTACGAAAGGAGGTAATATTATGACGAACATCAAAATGGGACTGACCATCGAAGAAGCCGCCGAAATGTCCGGAATTGGACGGAACACCATGCGCAAGCTGGTGGACTGGGGCAAGCTGCCCGTGCTCAAAGTGGGACGAAAGACGATCATCCGAAGGGATGCGCTGGAGAACTTCATGACCGTCAATCAAGGGAGAAACCTTCTCAATCAGGCAGACGTCCGGGAGGTGCGCTAAGGATGGATTCAGCAGGTAAAAGGCCTCGCCGTTTGAGAGCGAAATACACCCCTCGCACAAATCTGGCGATTTGTACAAGGGGTATTTCGCTCCTGCGGAGGGCCTGCGTCTCTGTCCTGGCGTTAACGGACAGAGGCGCAGCCGGAAACCGCCCGGCGCTTTCCGGTGTTGTCCCACCGCTGCGGCGGCGTGACAACATACGGGGAGACGAAAGGCGAAAGAACGGAGGTGAACGATGGCACGGCACAGCTTTATCCAGATGTCGAAGCTGTCCAATGTCAAGGGAAGAATATCGTATATCTCAGACCCCAAGCGGCAGGAATACCTCTACGCCACCTTCTCCACAAGGGAAGATATGACCTTCTGGAACGATCTGGCGAAGGAGTGTCAGGAAGAATTCAAACGCTTCGGGACAGAGGGAAAATGTATCGAGGCGCGGGAATTAATCATTGCTCTGCCGGAGGAATACACGAAGTTTGATCCCAACCAGGTGCTGCGGGAGTTCACGGAGCAGTTCAAGAAGCGGTACGACGTGGAATGTGTCTCGGCGCTCCACCACAACAAGACGAAGAAAAACTATCATATCCATCTGATCTTTTCAGAGCGGCGCTTGCTGCCAGAGCCGGAGGTCAAGATCGCCACCCGCAGCGTGTTCTATGATGAACTCGGCAAGCGGGTACGGACAAAGAAGGAGATCCCCGGTGAGGATGGCCAAATTCGTGAGGGCTGTATCGTCATCAAGAAAGGCGAGGCCTACGAAAAACACCTGTTCACGGCAAAGGACGAGGTATTCAAGAATGAGCTTTTCTTGGATGAAGCCAAGCAGTTCTACACCGCTCTGATCAACCGCCACATTCACGACCCGGAGAGGCGGCTAAAGGTCTTTGACCCGAACAGCGTCTACCTCCCCACCAAGAAGATCGGGAAGAACAATCCGAAAGAGGCTGAGATCGAGGCGGATAATGCCGCACGGCAGGACTGGAACAGGACGGCGGATATGGCGCTGGTATCCGGGATCGAAGAATCCAAGATCATAGAGATCAGAAATGAACACGTCTACGACGAGGCCACCCGGTCCGTACAGAAGCACGGCTGGCTGCCGGGACTGTTCCGGGGTATCATCCAAAAGGCCAAGGAAATCCTACAGGTATTGATTCGGGAGACAGAGATCCCGCCCAAGCCTACGCTGTCAGTTGATATGGCGGAATACCGCACCATGCAGAAGCTGATGGTCAAGGTACAGGACGAAGCCAGGGCCATCAAGCAACTCATGCACGGGGAGCTTCCAAAGTTGGAAAAGCAGCTTGCCGAGACGACCGGGCTTTTCAGGGGCAAAGAGCGTAAGGCCTTACAGGAAAAGATTTCAGGTGTACAACAGGAAATTGACCGTCGGATGGACCTGTTGCCCGGTATCCTCAAAGAGGACGGTTACCCCGACGTACAGGCGTTCAAGAGGACGTATGACGACGCCACCGCCCTTGTGGAGCAGTACAACCGTGACCTGGCCGCATGGGAGCGGCAAGTCCACGGAGGGCAGCAGCCCCAGCAGAAACCGCCTGAAAAGGAGAGCATCCGAAAGAAGCTCCGGGATATGGAGGCGGAGGCCAAACGCCGGAATGACGCACGGCGGCAGCAAACACGACCCCGCAGCCACGATTATGACAGAGGACGCTAAGACAGAAAAATACACCGCAGGAAGCCCCTGCGGTGCATACATAGGAACGCCCTGCAAGTTTGAGGCTTGCAGGGCGTCAATATAAACTGAAGGTATGTTTTTATGCTGTCTCACCGACAAGAAGCTTTAGGTCTTCGTCCACCGTGCCGATACCGGCGATGCCGAAGTTCTCCACCAGCACCTTCGCCACATTGGGAGAGAGGAAGGCGGGGAGCGTCGGACCCAGATGGATATTCTTGACGCCCAGATACAACAGGGCGAGAAGCACAATGACTGCTTTCTGCTCGTACCATGCGATATTGAACGCAATCGGCAGGTCGTTGACATCGTCCAGCCCAAAGACCTCCTTCAATTTCAGGGCAATCAGCGCCAGAGAATAAGAGTCGTTGCACTGTCCGGCATCCAGCACGCGGGGAATGCCGCCGATATCTCCCAAAGCAAGCTTGTTGTACTTGTACTTGGCACAGCCTGCGGTTAGAATTACCACATCCCTCGGCAGTTTTTCAGCAAATTCCTTGTAATATTCTCTGGACTTCATTCTGCCGTCGCAGCCCGCCATAACTACAAACTTGCGGATCGCGCCGGACTTGATGGCCTCCACGACCTTATCCGCCAGAGCAAAGACCTGCTCGTGCGCAAAACCGCCGATGATGCTTCCGGTTTCGATTTCCTGCGGCGGTGCACAAGTCTTAGCCTGTTCGATGATGGCAGAGAAGTCCTTGACGGTTCCGTACTCGCCTTCGATGTGGCGGCATCCCGGATAACCTGCGGCACCGGTTGTCCACAGTCTGTCCTTGTAGGAATCGGCAGGAGGAACGATGCAGTTCGTGGTCATGAGAATCGGTCCGTTGAAGGTCTCGAACTCCTCCTTCTGCTTCCACCATGCGTTTCCATAGTTCCCTGCAAAGTGATCGTACTTTTTGAATGCCGGATAATAGTGCGCAGGAAGCATTTCGGAGTGAGTGTAGACGTCCACTCCCGTGCCCTTTGTCTGCTCCAGAAGCTGTTCCAGATCCTTCAGGTCATGACCGGAAATCAAAATGCCGGGGTTGTTCCGGACGCCGATATTGACCTCTGTGATTTCAGGATTTCCGTATGCGCCGGTATTGGCGGAATCGAGAAGCGCCATGCCGTCCACGCCGAACTTCCCGGTCTCCAGCGTCAGCGCCACCAGATCGTCAACTGTGAGGCTATCGTCCAAAGTCTTTGCCAGTGCGCGCTGAAGGAAAGCGTCGATTTTTTCGTTGTCCTGCATCAAGGCGTTGGCGTGCTTGGAGTATGCCGCAAGCCCCTTGAGACCGTAGGTAATCATCTCGCGCAAGGAACGGATGTCTTCATTCTCCGTCGAGAGAACGCCGACCGCGTCGGAATCCGCTTTTGCGTCGAACTCACTCTCGCTTCCGTTCCAAAGCGCCGCTTCCGGCAGGGAGTCCAGGTCAGTCAGCTTCGAGCGCAGGTCTTCCTTGACTTTGAGCGTTTCCTTGATTCTCGCAACGATTGCGTCGCGATCGAAGTTCGCGTTGGTAATCGTAGTAAACAGGTTGACGGTCACGAGATGGTTGACGTCCTTTCCGATCTCTTTTCCTTCCTCCCGGAGTTTAGTGGTCACGCAGGAAAGCCCCTTCGTCACATAGATCAGCAGATCGAGCATGGACGACAGTTCGGGTCTCTTTCCGCATACGCCGACCTTTGTGCAGCCGGTGCCCCTCGCCGTCTCCTGACACTGATAGCAGAACATTTCACATTTTTTCATTGGTTTTTGCTCCTTTCGTTTTTGCCATTCACTTAGTCGGCCTTTACAAACATGTCTTTTCCCACACCACAGATTGGGCACACCCAATCATCGGGAATGTCTTCAAATGCTGTTCCCGGAGCTATTCCACCTTCCGGATCGCCGATCGCCGGATCGTAGATATATCCGCAGGGCTCACATAGGTACTTGTCCATTTCGTTTTCTCCTCATTTAATCAAGAATTCTTCCGTCGCGGGAAATCGTCACAATCTGCCATAGGATGAACTTGCCGCTTGCTTGAAGCGCATTTTTTGCCCCCATTTCGAGGCCTCCGCAGCAGGGCACCTCCATGCGCACGATGGTTACACCCTTGTCAGATCTTCGCCTTCTTCGTTTTTATGATTCTAGGGTCAACAGCAGTGCCATCTTAAACCGCTTGGCTGCCTTGACGCTGTGAATTCCTGCTTTGGCAAAACGGAAATTCTCACCGGCTTTGATGGGATGTTCTTTTCCTTCGTAGCCAATCACGCCCTCGCCATCCAACACGAAGATGAGCGCTTCGCCCGGAGCGGCGTGTTCGGACAATTCGGTGCCCGCATCAAAGGCCATGATAACAAACTTCATCTTGTCGTTATGCACGACATCCATGTTGACGATCTTGCCGTCCTGATAGGGGACAATTTCTGCCAGTCTGAAAACTTCACCCGCCTTGATTGCCTCGTTCATGATATCGCTCCTCCTGATCGAAACTTCTGTATAAACAGCACCTTCCGCTGTTCGTATTCCCATCGGTGTATCCGTTAGGGTTATAATGCTCTCGCTGGTATGGAGGTTCCGCCTAAAGCCGTCTGCCCCGTAGATCTCTATGACGCCTTCCGCCATAATAATCAGTTTGTGATACGGATAAATCTCTGCGCTGATATCCGTATTCCTGGCCAAGGAAAAGCAAATGATGTCGTTTGCTCCGTCATGCACGGCTTTGGAGATCGTGCAGCCGGGAATCGCCGGATTGTCCATTGCGATGGAGAATACTTCTCCGACCTTCTCCTTCATCATCATGTTCTTTTGATCGTAAAGCGGGCATCGTCCCGACTGTCAAGCGCAAAAGGAGTACCATCCAACATGCCGCGCATCACGCAGTCTCGGAGCTCGTAGTAGATATTCGTCTCTCCGTTCCAGTACTGTGCGTGAATATCCTGCGTCATTTGCCAAGAGACTTCATCATCGGATTCAGTTACGACAGCATTCACTCTGTCACACGGCATACCGTTGACGAAGAAATCTTCAAAGATGCGGAAAACGTCCGTAGCTTTTTCTGCGTCCCTTCCGTTCCTCCGGCCATAGCGAAACGCGACTTTGCTGATTTCCTCCAATCTTTCGGGATGCGTGGTAAGGACAGTCTGAATCAAATCCGCATACCTCGTTTCCGCATCATGAATCTGATCTTGAAGCCAGCCGTGGATATTGCTTTCATCAATGACGTCTTCCAATGCGGGCAGGTCTCTGATGTAAGCAGTACGATCTGAAATCCAGCCGTTCCCGGCAGCCATGGAGGCAATCGCTTTGGTGAGTTCCTCCTGCTTGCCAATCTTGTTATACAGCCAGAAGTGGATTGGTCCTAAAAATGCGCTCATGATCCGCTTACTTTCCGCTATCGGCGATTTTATCGTTGATGGCCTTTATGACGCTTTCAGGATCAACCCCATGAACGGCGCAGGCATCCTCAAGACTCTCCGCCTGGGAAGCTGGACAGCCGAGGCAGTGCATACCGATTCCGAGCAGCACCTCCGCCGTTTCCGGGTACTGGTTTACGATTTCACCGATCAAGGTTTTCCTGTTTACAACTGTGGTTCCCATAAGTTTTTCCTCCCTGTTCTTGATTTTCTGCTCTGATTATACTATAATCGAAACAACGCGTATGTTGTTGCAACAACGGAAGGATGATTTTCATGAATACTTTTTTTCTTTCCAACACGCCGCTGTTTCATGGAATCAGCGAGAGCGAAATCTCGGAGCTGCTTAGCTGCCTGGGTGCGAAAGAGCGCAAATACAAAAAGGATGAGATTATTATCCGGGCGGGGTCCTCTGTCAGCGAAATCGGGCTTGTGGAATCCGGCAGTGTGAATATCGTCGTCAATTTTTACTGGGGAAACAGCCATATTTTCGGTCATGTGGGAAAAGGACAGGTTTTTGCAGAAAACTATGCGGCAATTCCCGGCAAGGAGCTGCTTTGCGACGTTGTTGCCTGCGAGGAGACCGAAGTACTCTTTCTGAGTATGCGGAATATGCTGACTACCTGCCCGAGAGGATGCGCATTCCATACCCGCATCATTCAGAATATGCTTCGGATTTCCGCACAGAAGAACCTGAATCTCTCTTCGCGCATGATGCATACCGCGTCAAAATCTCTCCGGGAACGCCTGCTTTCTTATCTTTCGGAGCAGGCGCTGGAACACAGAAGCTCGCGCTTTACCATTCCCTTCGACCGCCAGCAGCTTGCCGACTATCTTGCCGTAGACCGCAGCGCCATGTCCAATGAACTGTCCAAGATGCAGAAGGACGGATTGATTACTTACCACAAGAACGAGTTCACGCTAAATGGATCAACATGATTATTAAGCAAAAAGTCTTCTCGCCGACTTAGACGGGAAGACTTTTGTTTTACCCGGCACTACTTGTTTTCGCCAAGAAAAAATGTTTTTGCAAACTCCATGTCTTGCACAAGCTCCACCGTACCGAGATACGCTCCTGAATTGTCACGCACCGCCATGTATTTCACCAGCATCGTGCGGCCACCCTTTTCCATCCAGACAGGCACCTCGTCACGGCGATTGTTCCTGAAATCGTCGATGATCTGGCGCACCATCGGCTCGATCTTTGGCGGATGGCAGGAGAACACTTCCCGGTCAATGGCCATGCCGGGGCGCTTGAAGACCTTCGGTCCTTCATTGAAGAAGCGGTTAATGTTATCCGCATCCACAAAGGTAATTTCCATCGGGATCGTATTCAAAAGCGCGGTCAGCTGTTCCACGGTCATGTGACCGCCGGGCATTACGATCTCGCCCACCGCATCGAAGACTGTGGAAACCTTCCTGCCCTCCACAGTCTCCCAGCGTTCCTGTTCCACGCCGAAGCACAGGTCGTAATCCTTCTCGTCGTGGTAGATGCCGTACCATTCCTCCTCTGTGAAGTTCACTGCGCAGATTGGGAACAGGATGTTCTGCTCCTTGTAGATCATTTCCTCGGCCCGGGTCAGCACGGCGTCCAGCCTGGCGCTCCATTCTGCGCCGTGATCGTTTTCCTTTGCAAGCGCACTAAGTTCATCGCGAATCTCGTCGTCCACCGTCCACATCACATCGGAGGGACCGGAGACGCCGTATTTCACCTTCAGCAGGGGATAGAGCATATCGCCCTTTTTGGCATAATGGATCGAAAGATCACGAATCGCCGGGATAAGCGATTCATCCTTGCCCTCCTTAAATCTGGCAAGCAAATCGGTAAGCGCGTCGTTTTCTTTTGTCAGCGTGTACAGAGGATGCCCGGCTATTGCCTCCAGTTCGGCGGCGCGGGCGTTCTTATCCGTGTAGTCCTTTTTGGGGAAGGAGTCTCTCTTCGCCAGCTCCTCATGCGCCTTTTTTCGCAGGAGGGAGGCTTCGACTTCCTTTTCTGCATTGGCTATTTTCTCCTCGGTTGTCGCGCCATGGAACAGGGCGGAGTGGACGTCGCAGAGCCTCTGCACTTCAGAAAGCGGTGTTCCCTCTTTCATGAGCTCCTGTTCCGCCTGCATGATCTCCGATGCCTCGACGTCGCTAAACTCACGGACGAAGTCCGCCCGTACAGTCTCCAGTTTTTCGCCTTCGCCCAGCCTTTTCAGATAGGTCTTGAGCTGTTCGGTGCGGCTTGCGGGAGGATTGTTCACATTTGTTTTCTCCGCACCAGCCTGCGGCGCAGAAGACATGTCCGGCATCTCACCGACAAGCTCGAAGCCTTTGCCCATCAAGGTTGTCACGACATCCATCATAGAGATATTCTTCATCTTCGCGCCTTTGGGAATCGTCATGATCTTGCCGACGGAGTGCAGCATGGGCTTTTTAATGATCTCGGTAAAACCGAGCCCTGCCATGATCTCGATCAGCTCAGGGTATTCCTGTGTCAATTCATAGACAGTTTTATTCAAATCAAGCTTCTTTGCCATAGTGATAGACCTCCTTTGTATTTTTCTGTATTTATTATAAACATACTTAGAAGGATTGTATGTTGTTCAAACAACAAAGCAACACATTTTTTCTGGCCACACTCCAAAGCAAAGCTGATTGCAAATTTGGGCGGAGAATATACTCCTACCTATATCTACTTCTGAATAAGCCGTACAATTATTTGTCAAAAGAGATAAGAGTGGCGGGGATTGCTCCCCGCCGCCCGATACCTTTACCTTATATGTAGATCAGATCATGATTAACGATCTCTGTTGCCCTGTCACGGATGTTATTCATCCGCTGCACCCATTGCATCTGATCCTGCGCTTTGAGCTGTTCGGTGACCCCCTCACGTTCGGCCATTTGCTCTGTCAGCAGGAGCATTTGTTCCGCTGCCTGTTCGTTGATGTCGGCAAGGTATGTATTCAGCCTGCCGCTGGTCAGCAGTTCCGTGTAAAGAGCTTTTCGCTCCTGCTTTATGTGCCGCAGATGCCGCTGCCCCCAAATGCCAATAGGTTTTTCTTCTTCGGCTGGTACTGTCAAGCATGGAATGTAGTAATCGCCCTGCAGTTCGTACCATAAACCGTTGCTTTCGTTATAAATGGTCTTTTCCATTGTGAAATCCTCCTGTATAATAGTTCCGTTGATGTATTCGCACATATGTCACAGGCTCCCGATTGCCACACCTTGTTATATCCTGTTATGGGTTTTTCTTGCCCTTGCTTTTGCCCTTATGAGCTGCGCGGGCGTTGTAGAAACGGTGTAACATTTAATAAAGGGATTCGGTGAGCAGATTGCGAAAAATCCTTTGTTTGGGGCGGTTTCAGAGGACTTCATTAACGCCCTATAATCAGCGGCGAATGCCTATGATTTTGAGGAATTCAAATCGGGATTTGGTCAGTGGATCACTTTATAACGCAATCGTAAATACGACTTTTTCAAAACCATGCATTCTTGCAGCTTCAGCACGCCAATTTTTGATAATTCACTTTCGGACAACAGGGATTTTCCGTCAATGAGTGTGGGCGTATCTTTGCCGCCGATCAAAACAGGGGCGATGACGATATCAATATAATCGAATAACTTTTCATGAAGAAATAAACTGTTTAACGTACCTCCGCTTTGTATCGTTATTCTTTCACAACCGTATTCTGATTTGAGTTCAGCAAGTGCCTCTTTCAGTGAGGGACCATTTTGGCGTATGATATGCAGATTGCTTTCATCTACATCAAAGGCCGGATGGTTTGCATTAGACGTGATTAATACAAATTCTTTTGCTAAGGAACAAAAATAGAGTACGCCATTTTTGTTCAAATGATCATTATCAATTATTACAAAGGAAACGGGTGTTTTGTCGGGCATTTCTTTTGTGTTGACACCCAGTTTAGCTTGGACGCGGCCAGAATTGAGCGACCACAGATCTGTCGTCTGCTCTATTTCATAATATTGATGCAACCCTTCACGAACCCCCGCAATTTTAGGAAAGTCTTTGTCTATGTCCAAATCGTCTGTCGCACCAGTGCTTATTTTGCCATCAACGGACATTAACATAAACAATGTTGTAATTGGTCTGTCCATGCTATCCCTCCAAAATGTCGTTTGCCGTCCTGTTTTATTATATGGGAGAATAGGGCGTCCCTCAAGAAAAACCTTTATAAAGGATACAGAAAAACGGGTGCAACCGGCCGGTTGCACCCGTAAATCGTTTTACGGCGCTGCATCTTTTTTGGGGGACTCATTCTTCTGTCAGGTAAGGCAACAGCACGGGGAGAAGGCCGCGGGCCATGAAATAAAAGCCCAGGTCCGTGGGATGCACGCCGTCCACAGTATATTCTTCACCGCCGTCCGGCCAGAGCGTGCGGCCGTCTAGGAAAGCGATATTTGCATCGCCGCCCGCGCGTGCCTGCTCCACAGCGTCACGCTGCGCCGCCCGCCAGGCATCCTTTTGCGCCACGCGGTCCGGCTGTTGGGCCTCCAGAGGACCGAGCGGCGCGCTGACCACCAGAATGGGCAGCCGCGGGCATGCCGCGCGCAGTCGCGCCAGGAAAGCGGGCAGGCGGCCCAGACAGCCAAGCGGCCCGGCATTGGCTTCAGCGTCCACCACCAGCAGGCGCAGGCCCGGCACGCGCGCCAGTACGTCCGCCATCTCCGGCTCCAGGCATGCGTTGCCCGAAAAGCCGAAGTTATAGATCTGTACGTCCAGCGCACGGGCAAGGATGGCGGGGAAAGCCATACCCGGATGGGAAGCGCAGCCGCCCTGGTCGATGGACGTGCCGTAGACGGCGGCCGCGCCGCTTACGGCACGGGGCGCGGGCGCGGCCACAGAGGCGTCCGCGTCAACGCCCACCCATACCTCTTTCACGCCCATATACAGCGGAAAATGAATTAGAAATTCCTTTTCCTCCCGGTCCCCTCCGCTCCACAATGCGGCGGTATATGCGGTTTCTCCGTGGCCGAACACACTGGGCCCGGCGTAACGCCATGCGCCGCCCGGCCTGCGCAGATAGCAGTCAAAACCGCCCTGTCCGGTGGAGGGCATGTGGTGCATGGCGCAAGCAGCCGCAAGACGTGCTCGGACAAGCACGCGTCCCGTACTGCTGCGAAAACGGATGCAGCCGCCCGCTGTATTTGTGCCCAGCTCGGTGAGGGCGGCTCGCCCGGCGCGGGAAAATACCGCGTCGGAATCCAGCGGCAGGCGGCGGTATGCGCCGTTCTGCTCGAAAAAGGCAAATCCCTCCAGCACGAGGGGCGGTTCAAATGGAGCAAGCCACCGCACGCCCTCCTCCTGTGCGGGGCGCGCCTGCATAAAACGGTCCAGTTTTGCAATATCCATCCGTCGGCCTCCGTTACTTTTTCTTCCGGTTCAGCTTCAGACATATGCCGTTTGCCGCCGCGGCCTCCTGCAGCAGCCGCGCGGCCAGCGCGCCCTTTTCCCGGAGGGCGGCGTCCGGGGGCGTCTGCCGCCGCAGCAGGGACACGGTTTCCCGTACGTCCGCAAGCTCCAGCAGGTTGACGGCCGTGCAGAACAGGCTTTTCCGCCGTCCGTCGTTGTATTCCCGCAGCAAAAAGCGCAAGAGCGCCTCCTTTTCCTCCAGCATGGCCCGATATGCGTCCAGTCCGTCCCGGGCCGCCCGGGCAAAATCTCTTTGCACATTGCGGTGGGGCACGAAGGAGTCATAAGGCTCGGCCCTGGTGTAACGGGCGCAGGGATATTCCGTGCACTGGAAGCAGTATTCCACGCCGCCGTGCTCCCGCGCGCACCGCTGCACCGCGCAGGAGGGACGGCCCGCGCCGCCGCAGCCCGTGCAGTGCTCCGTCTCGCTGATGTGGTACATCGGGCACAGCCCGCAGTTCAGGCCGCACAGGGAAAAGCGGGGCTCGGCCCGCGTCTGTTCCTTCATACAAAACCTCCCTCAATCGTTGAAGCGCGCCGCGCCCGGATTACGGCGTGCCGGCCGGTTCCGGCGGGCAGGGCCGCCCGTTCAGAGATGCCGATACCAGCGTGCTGCCGCGGTATACCAGCTTAAGAGAGAAAAACGGCGCTTCCTGCGCCAGCAGGCGCAGGAAAATGCGGTCGCCCTCCCAAAGCGGCAGGCCCGGCACCGCGCTCTTTTCCACCCATGCCAGCTCGCCTTCGACACACGGCCCGGCCAACGTACCCTCGAACGCGTCCGAGGTGAAAAGATGCATATACTCCGTGGGCCACACGTCCGACACGAACGTCACAAGCCCCCGGTACCGCCAGTCCGTCAGCATCAGGCCCGTTTCCTCCCGCACCTCGCGCAGCAGGCAGTCTTCGGGGCTTTCGCCCTCCTCGCACTTGCCGCCTACACCGATCCACTTGCCCTCGTTTTCGTCGTTGGCCTTTTTGGTGCGGTGCAGCATCAGGCAGCGGCTTCCCTGTTCGATGTAGCACAGCGTCGTATTCTTCATTGCCGGCCCCGCGCTCAGAAGTTTCCGCCGTTCCAGCCCCAGTTGGGCGTTTCGGCGTATTTGACGTATACCCGCGCGGGGTCGATGTCCAGCACGGCGTCCAGCAGTTCGCAGACGCGGGCCGTCAGTGCATCGTAGGCGTCCGGCTCCGCGCCGCCGTAAACGGATACCTCCACCAGCGCGGCGGGGGCGTCGGTGCCCTGGAACCACAGCGCGCACTCGGGCTCCACGCCCACCATCAGCCAGGCCTCGCTTTTGCCGGGAATGGCCTCGATGGCCTGCCCCAGCCGTGTCTTAAGCGCCTCCTGTGCGTTTTCGGATACGGGGATATTGGTTTTTACATTGATGAACGGCATAAATATTTCCTCCCTGACGCGCCGGTCCCGGCGCGCTTTTTGATGCGGCGCGCGGCGCTGTACGTCAGCGGCGCAGCCAGCCGGCGGCCAGATCCACCCAGCCCGTGCACTCCGCCTGCACGCCCGCGCCGGCGGTGTTTTCCGTCAGCTCGTTGGCAAGGGACAGCCCGTGCCCGCCCACGGAGTATATGTGGGACTCAAACGGTACGCCCGCACGGCGCAGGGCCATGGCGAACAGCATCGTGTTTTCCACGGGTACGCCGGGATCAGTATAGGTGTGCCACAGGAACGCGGGCGGCGTGTCCTGCGTCACATGCTGCTCCAGCGACACCTCCGCGCGGCGGGCGGCGTCCGCGTCGGCGCCCAGCAGATTGTCGAAAGACCCCTTGTGGGCAAATTCTCCGCCGGTGATAACGGGGTAGCAAAGCACCATTTTGTCCGGGCGCATGTCCTGGGGGGCAAGGCCGGTTTCGGCAGCGAGGAACGGTGCGTTCCAAAACACACCAAGGCTGCCCGCCAGATGCCCGCCCGCAGAAAAACCGCATACGGAGATCTGCCGCGGGTCCACATGGTTCTCCGCGGCGCCCGCGCGCACCCAGGCCACGGCTTCGGCCAGCGCGCGCAGCGCGGCGGGGAAACGGGCGGGCGCGCAGGGATAGCGCAGCACACAGGCGTGGAAGCCGCGGGCGCACAGGGCCAGCGCGATGGGTTCGGCCTCGCGGTCGCTGGTATAGGCGTAGCCGCCGCCCGGACATACGACAACGGCCGGGCGGCACGCGCCCGCCTTCAGCTCGGGAGAATCCGCCAGAAAATAGGTGTCCAGGTACGCGCCCTGAGCGCCGAGAGGGATGCGTTCACATTTCATAACAATTGCTCCTTTGTCAATGGGATGCGCCGGCCCGGGCCGGAGACAGACGGAAAAGAAAAGGCGCCCGCAGCGCTCCGGCACGGCTGTGCGCGGGGCGAAGGCGGGCGCGGGAACGCGGCAGGGCGGCGCTCATTCCAGCGGCGGCGCAACAAACGCCTCGCGGCCGGTTTGAGCGGCTTCGACAAGGGCGTTTAAAATCTGCACCGGGCGCAGCAGCGTGCCGTAGGGCTCGGGCGGGGTGCGCGTCAGCACGCCCTGCACGAATTTTGCGAACCCCTGCCGGTAGATGGTGGAAATGTCGATGGAGTGCACTGCCACTTCCTTTGCGCCGTACAGCGCAGCGTGAAACTCGCTCACCTCGGCGAAATTCACGCACACGCCCAGCGACGCGTACTTGAACACGGCGATGACATTGCCCGCCGTAACGTCGGCCTTCACACTGATGATATCCGGCCCGAAGGCGGTTGTCAATATCTCAGCGGTATGGCCGCCGTAAAAATACAGCCCGCCGTAAGGGCTGTCCAACTCTCCGGGGAAATTCAGCCCGGCCGAGATCACGCCGCCATCCGCGCACATGGCGCGGTATTTGTCCCGCAGCCAAAGCACATCCGGGCAGTATTTGCACGTGGAGCCGCCCGCCAGCAGCGCGCCGCTCTCCCGCGCGGCGGCCACCAGAGCGGCGGCCTGGCCGATGTCGGTGGTGAAAGGCTTATCCACCCAGGTGGAGATGCCCGCGCGCAGGAAGGGCAGCGCCGCGTCATGGTGCTGCGCGCCGTGGCGCAGCACCACCATCACGGCGTCCACCTGGCCCAGCATACGGGCCGGGTCGTCCACAACGGTGTGGATATGCGCTTCGTTTGCCACGAAGGCGGCGCGCTGGGCGCTCTCGCCCCACAGCATGGTGACGCGCGCGGGCAAGCCGCTGCCGCCCTCCTCGGGCGGAAGATTGGCGAGCCTGGAAAAAGCGAGGGCGTGGAAGTTGTCCGCGCCGATCATGCCAATGCGCAGCATACGGAATCCCTCCTTACAGATTGATCACGGCAATGGCGGCCACGCCCAGCAAAATACCGAGCCTGCCGCGCGCCGAAAGTTTTTCCCGGAACAGCAGCACGGAGCACAGCGTCACGCCCACAATGATGCTGCCCTGTACAAGCGGGAACAGGTAGCTGGCATCCACGCGCCCGGCCAGCCAGGTGAGCAGCAGATTGCCGCCCACAGAGCCGCCCGCCAGAAGCACGGCGGCAAGAGCGTTTTGGCGCAGCAGCGCGGTGCCGTCCGCCGCGCCCGCGGGCAGCCTGCCCCGCAGCGCCAGATACGCCAGCGCGTAGCAGGCCGCGGCTGTGCAGAAGCCCACCAGCATCAGGCCCGCGGCCTCGGCGCCGCCCGTGGCGTTTTGCTGGGACTTCTGTACCACCGCGCACAGTCCGTTGCACAGAAAGGTCAGCGCACACAGCGCCAGCCAGCGGGGCTCGGGCTTCTGTGCGCCGCCCGGCGCGACGTTCAGGCACCAGAACGCGGCCAGGAACAGCGCCACGGCTGCGGCAAGCGTGAAAGTGAGCGCTTCGCCGAACAGCAGCACGCCCGCAAACGCGGGCACCAGCATGCTGGCGGAAAAATAAAACGTTGTGTAGGAGAGCGGCCCGCTGGCGATGGCCAGGTTGTAAAACAAGATCGTCAGTGCGAACAGCACGCCGAAGGCAATGCCGTGCCGCAGCGTCGCGGGGCTTACGGTGAACATATCCGGCACAGCCAGACGGCCGGCGCCCATGGCCGCGGCCGCCAGCAGCGAAAACGCGCAGTTCACCAGAAGCTTCTGGGGCAGATGTTCGGCGTGCTGCAGCTTCATGGAAAGCGTTTGCAGCACGAACAGGATGATCGTGCAGAGAAGGAATACAGCTGTCATGCAGCGGCCTCCAGTCGGATGATTTTTCCGGCGCTTATGCTGCGCCGCCGTCAGCCCTCGCCGGGCTGCGCCAGAATGTCCCGCCACAGCGCGGAATATTCGTCCCGCGTGCGGCGCGGTGCGTCCGCCAGTACGCTGCGGCCCTTTGCCGCGCCGCCGGCAAGCAGGTCGATGACCGTCGCGGCCATCAGCTTGGCGGGCGCCAGATAGGCGAGCGCTTCATCGGCGACGGCAAAGTCCCTGCTGTGCGCCGCGCCGGAAAAGCCGCTCACCGTCGGCTGGATAACGGGCAGCAGGTAGGACACGTCGCCCATATCCGTGCTGCCGCAGAAGGGCAGACCGCGTTCCACGGCAAGCCCGGGTGCGCAAACCGGGACGTTGGCCGCGAACAGTTCGGAAAGCGCCGCGTTCTGCGCCAGCGGCAGATAACCCGGCATATCGTCGATCTCCACCCGCGCGCCCACGGCGTAAGCGGCGCCCCGGGCCGCACGGTTCACTTTGGCGTTGGCGGTGCGCATGGCCTGCACGCTGGCGGCACGCACGTAGCTCTCCATGCGCACATCTGCGGGCACGGTGTTCACCAGGTCCCCGCCCTTTGTAATGATAGGATGCACACGCACATGGTCCTCGTCGCGGAAAGTCTCACGGTTGGCGTGGATGGCCGCGATGGCAAGGGATGCCGCGTTCAGCGCGTTGACGCCTTCCCAGGGCGCGCCGCCCGCGTGTGCCTCTTTGCCGAGAAACCGCAGCTCCTTGCCGATAAAGCCGCCCGCCGCGCCTGCAACCACCGCGCGAGGCTGCGGGGCGTCTGTTTCGCTGTGCACCATCATGGCCATGTCGATATCGTCAAAAGCGCCTTCCGCGATGAGCTGCTGCTTACCGCCGAGATACTGTACTTCGCCCGCGCGCCTCAGCCCGGCCCGCCAGCCGATCTCAACGTATTCCTCCGCGGGCGCCGCCAGCAGGCATACGCTGCCCGCAAGGCTGTCCGCCACGGCCCGCAGGCCCACAGCGCAGCCCAGCATGGAGGCAAGCTGGGCGTTGTGCCCGCAGGCGTGGGCCGCGCCTGTGGCTTTGTCCGCAAACGGATGGCCGGGGCTGAGCACCGCGTCCAGCTCCCCGATAACGGCCACCCGCGGCCCCGCGCCGCGCCAAAGCCAGCCTTTCACGCCTGTGCGCGCGGGCCGCGTAACGTCCGTCAGACCCAGCGAGGCAAAGGCCTCCAGCACCTTTCCGGCCGTGCGCGTTTCCTTATAGCCCAGCTCCGGATGGGCAAGGATATCCCGCCCGAAAGCGGTGAGGCGCTGTGCCTGTGCGTCGATGGCGGCGCACGCCGCGCGCTTGAGCGCGTCTGTCATTGTGTTCATAGTCCGCTCACGCTTTCCACGTTTCAAGATTCTGCGCAACGAACGCATCGTCGTTGAGATGAGGGTACATCTCATACACGCGGTCGATCTCCTGCTCCTGTCCCTCGCTGAGGGTCTCGTCCGGGTCCAGGCACCACGTGCCCGCCATCAGGCCCTGACGCCGCAGCACCTCGTGGACCCCCGGGATGCATCCGGCAAAGTTGTGCGCCACGTCGAAGAACACGCCGTTGCAGTCTGTGACCGCCGCGCCCCGCGCCAGAAGCTCCGCCGGGATGTCGCGGCCGTCCCGGTATTCCCGCAGCTCTTCGTACAGCTTCACAACGCTGTGCGTCCACACCGACCAGTGCCCCAGCAGGCCCCCCACGAACCGCAGCTCCACCTCTTTGCCGTCCACCGGGAACCGGTACGGCGTCAAAAGGTCCGCCACGATGTTGTCGTCGTTGCCCGTGTACAGCGCAATTTCCTCCCGCCGCGCGCTGTACGCCACGCCCCGCACCAGGTCGATGCTCTGGTACCGGTTGAACGAAGCGCATTTGATGGCCACCACGCCCGGCGTGTCCGCCACGGCCTTCCAGTATTCATACGACAGCCGCCGCCCGCCGCAGGCCGTCTGCAAGTAAAACCCGATCACGGGCATCTCTGCCGCCACCGCATGGGTGCGCTCCACCAGCTCCTCCTCCGTCCGGTGCGCCAGCCCGCCCGGGCTCAGCAATACCGCGTCGAACCCCAGCGCCTTTGCCGTGCGCGCCTCCGCGCACGCCTGCTCCGCTTCACCGCACGCGCCCGCCACGCGCACCAGCGTTTTCCCCGTGCGCGCCTCGTATGCGTCCATCTCCTCTTTCGTCACACGCAGGACCGGCTCGAACAGGCCCACCTCCGGTTTGCGGATCTCGAACTGCGTGGTGTGCACCGCCACTGCCAGCCCGCCCACCCCAGCGTCCAGATAATACCGGATCAGCGTGCGCTGGCCCGCCTCGTTGAATTTCCGGTTTTCGTCCAGAACCAGCGGGATGGCCGGGATGACCGTGCCTCCGTGCAGGATCTTCAGCGCTTCTTCATGCCGTCCCATACTCAATAGCTCCCTTTCCTCTCTTCAAAGTGCGTGGGCTTGCCCAATGCGCGCCCTCCGTCCAAAATCCACTGCGCCTGCCATTCGATCAGCGTTTCCAGCGGCACCGTGGGATAGCCGAACAGCCGGAACATCTTTCCCGCGTTGTTCAGATACGCCGTGTCCGACGCCTCCCCTGTGAATATGGGCTCTCTGCCCAGCAGCGCGCCCAGCTTTTTCGCCGTCTCCTGTACGCCCGCGGTCTCCGGCCCCGTCACGTTCAGCGTGAACACCTCCGCCGAGGCATGCCCCAGCAGACGCAGCGCCGCCTCGTTGGCGTCCCCCTGCCAGATGCAGTTGAAGCTGGGCGTGGTGATGCTGATGGGTTTTCCCTCCAGGATGTTGTGGGCCATATCGTACAGCACGCCGTACCGCAGGTCCACCGCGTAGTTCAAACGGTACACCGCCACCCGCGTGCCGTAGGTCTTTGCCGCGTACTCGAACATCCGCTCGCGCCCCTGGCAGGACATGCAGTACTCGCCCACCGGCTCCGTCCGCGTCTCCTCCGTGGCACCCCCTGCTGTGCACACCCACCTTCGGGGTACAGGTTCCCGCTGGAGAACACCACGATGCGGCTGCTTTGGTACCGCTCGGCCACCCGGCTGGGCAGCCAGGTGTTCATCGCCCAGGTGGCGTATTCATTGCCGTCCGTGCCGAACTTTTTGCCCGCCATGTAGATGACGTTCTCCGCGTCCGGCAGGCTGTCCAGCGCGCCGGGCGCCAGCAGGTCCGCGCTGATCATCTCCACCCCGTTCTCCCGCAGCAGCTCCACCACCAGCGGGTCGCTGAAGCGCGACACCGCGATGACTCGCTTTTCCACTCCCGCTGCCCGCAGCGCGTTCTTTGCCAGAACGCACAGCGTCGGCCCCATTTTTCCGCCCGCGCCCAGCACTAGGATGTCTCCCTCCAACCTTCCCAGCTCCACGCTCAGCGCCTCGCTCGGCGTCGTCAGCATTTTGTTCAGTCTTTCTTCCGTCCACATTTCCGTCGTTCCTCCTGTATTTGGAAAAGTCATTTTCCGCGCAAGGCCGCCACAGCCGCCCGCACCGCCGGCGAAAGGACGCGGTGCGGGACCTGCTTTTATTATGCAGGACCGAGGCTGCGGCGTAAAGTGACATTTTTTAAGAATGCGGTTTCTATTTTACAGGCCGCCCGGAGCGGAGAAAAGTGTAATTTTTGAAAGCCGGTTTAAAAAATGATAGCGCGGCGTTTTGCCGCGCCTGCGCGGTATCTTTAATTTTGATTGCGGGGGCTTAATTTCTGGCAATTTACCCGGCCCTGGACGGATGATATGCTGAAGACAGAGCAAGGAACCGCGGCGGGAACACCACAGAACGCCGCGCCGAACGCCTCTCGGGCCGCGCCACAGCCCGGAGGCTGCCCCGCAGCTTATATATAAACCTAATATAAGAAAAGCGGGAACGGCCGCGCCGGCAAAGAGGCTGGGCGGCACAAGCAAAGGAGGAACGACCCAACTCATGGAGACTGAAGTAAAGACACGCCGGAAAATTCAGTTGCGGATGCCCGGGCGGCGGACGGCCACCGGTAAAAATGTAAACTGGATTTTGATGAAGCGCAATAAGGTGCTGTATCTTTTTATTCTGCCGGCATTTTTGTATTTCCTGATTTTTGCCTATGTACCGATGTACGGTGTGCAGATCGCTTTCAAGGATTTTGTCGCCAACAAGGGTTTTTTGGGCAGTGAATGGGCAGACCCGCTGTTCAAGCATTTCATTACGTTTTTCAGTTCGGTGAACTTCTGGGAGATTCTGCGGAATACGATCGGGCTTTCTCTGTATTATCTCGCCATCAGTTTCCCGATGCCCATTCTTCTGGCACTGATGATCAACGAGGTGAAGAATACCCGGTTCAAAAAGGCTGTGCAGAACATTACTTATATGCCATACTTTGTGTCCACCGTGGTGCTCGTCGGCATGATCAATCTGTTCTTTTCCTACAACGGTCTTGCCAACAATATCGGCGCGCTGTTTGGAGCGGAGCCGCAGATGTTCCTGATGAAAGATGCGCTGTTCAACGATTTGTATGTTTGGAGCGGCGTGTGGCAGGCCACGGGTTACGGCGCGGTCATCTACATCGCCGCGCTGGCGGGCGTTTCGCCGGACCTGCACGAGGCGGCCACCATCGACGGCGCTACACGGCTGCAGCGTATCATCCACATCAATCTGCCGGCCATTATGCCCACCATCGTCATCATGCTGATCATGGCCGTGGGCGGCATCATGAACCTTTCCTTTGAAAAGGTACTGCTCATGCAGACAGACAGCAACACTGCGGTGTCGGAGGTCATCTCCACTTATGTTTACAAGCTGGGCATTCAACGCGCCCAGTACAGCCTGTCGGCCGCCGTGGGCCTGTTCAACAATATCATCAACTTGATTTTGCTTGTGACGGTGAACAAAGTCTCCCGCAAGATCAGCGAAACATCTTTGTGGTAAGGAGGCGCCTGCAATGGTTATTAAAGAGACAAGAAGCGACAAGATATTCAATTTCATCAACTATTTCCTGCTTGCATGCGTGTTCCTGATCTGTCTGTATCCGTTGTGGTTCATCATCATCGCGTCTATCAGCAACCCGGATCTTGTCAACGGCGGCCAGGTATGGTTCTGGCCCAAGGATATTTCCTTTGACGGCTATAAGAGCCTGTTCGCCGACGACGGCGTGATGCGCGGTTATGTCAATACGCTGATTTATACCACAGGCGGGACGCTCATCAACCTTGCCGTTACGCTGCCCGCTGCTTACGCGCTTTCCCGCCGGGATTTTGTAGGCCGCAAGTTTTTCACGCTGATGTTCCTGTTCACGATGTTTTTCTCCGGCGGCCTGATTCCCACCTTCCTGACGGTGAAAAGCCTGGGGCTGTACAACAATCCATGGGTCATGGTCATTCTGGGCGCCACCAGCATGACGAACATCATCATCAGCCGGACCTTTTTTGAAACCAATATCCCAAACGAGCTGCGGGAGGCTGCCGAGATCGACGGTTGTTCCAATACGCGCTTCTTTTTCAGCATCGTGCTGCCGCTTTCCACGGCTATCATAGCCGTCATGGCGCTGTTCTTTGCGGTGACACACTGGAACGGTTATTTTACGGCGATGATCTACGTGCGCGACAAAGACTGGCAGCCGCTGCAGATCGTTATGCGCGAGATACTGATGCGCAGCGAATTTAACGCCCAGATGCTCCAGCAAGGCGGGGATACGGGCGTGCTGGCGGCGCAGGAACAGCGCATCGCCGAGCAGATCAAATATGCGCTCATCGTTGTGGCCTCGGTACCGGTCATGTGCATTTATCCGTTTGTGCAGAAGCATTTTGTCAAAGGTGTAACAGTGGGCGCGGTAAAGGGATGATTCCCTTGCCGCTCCGCACGTGATACAATTATTAAAACAGGAGGAAGCAATATGAAACTGAAAAAACTGGCATCCCTTGCAATGTCCGGCGTGCTGTGCGTCAGCATGCTGGCGGCCTGCGGCGGCGGTTCGTCGTCCAGCGCGGCCGTATCCGGTTCGGCGGCGTCCGGCTCCGCTTCGGCGGAGGGGACGGGCAACGTTACTCCCGTGGGTGAGTATCCAATTGTAAACGAGCCGATCACCTTTAAGATCATGGGTGCAAAAGACCCCGGCGCTCCGGACTGGAGCGAGTTGGAAGTATTCCAGCGCTTGTCCGAGATCACCAACATCAACTTTGAGTTTGAAGTGTCCGAGACCGGCACCTGGCCCGAACAGAAAAACATTGCGCTGGTGGGCGGCGAGTACGGCGACATCATCCTGCGCGATAAGAGTGCGACCGACGCCAATATGGCCGTTACCGACGAGGAGACCTACGGCCCGCAGGGGATTTTTCTGGACCTGACGGACCTCATCGACCAGTACGCGCCCAACATCAAGGCCATGATGGAAAAATATCCCGACGTCAAAGCGGCCATGACGAGCATGGACGGCAAGATCTACGGCCTGCCGTATGTGTTCCACACGGCCACCGTACAGGGCCACACTGCGTTTTTCAGTGAAGAATGGATGAAAAATGTGGGCGTTGATAAAGTGCCTGAGACCACCGATGAGCTGTACGATATGCTGGTCGCTTTTAAAGAACAGGACGCAAACGGCAACGGCGACCCCAGCGATGAGATCCCCTTCACCTGCGTGGGCCTCACCACCACCATTCGCGACCTGCTCATTCCGGCCTTTACGGGCCTGCCCGACGGCCTGAGCTTTAACCTGGACGACGAAGGCAAGGTCGTGTATGCCCCGGCCACCGAGGAGTACAAGGAATTCCTGAAATATGCCAACAAGCTGTACAGCGAAGGTCTGCTGGACCCCGAGTTCTCCACCCAGACGGCACAGCAGTGGCAGGCTAAGGTAAAGGCTGACCAGTGCGGCATTTACAGCGGCAGCCCCACCACGCTGGACCCCTCCACCACCGCGCAGCAGCTCAGCCTGCCGCCGCTCACCAGCGCCACCAATGACGAAAAGGTCGTCAAACAGCCGCTTTACATGTATCCGGGCCGTGCGTTCATCACCGACAAATGCTCCGACCCTGTGGCAGCCATCCGTCTGCTGGATATGTTCTATGCCACCGAGGAAGACGCAGTGGAAGGCTTCAGCGGCCTGACGACATTTGTGGGCTGGGAAGGCGAGCATTGGGAATACACCGATGATACCAAGACGGCCTATTCCTGGATCGACCCCATCACCGGCTTCAGTGATATCAACAAAACGGTGTCTGTGAACATGGAGCTGCCCGGCCTGCTGGAATTCAATGCGATGCCTGCCGGAAGCCCGCTGATGGAGATGAAGTGCGAGCAGGTTGCAGAGATGCAGGCTCCGTACTATAACATCAAGAATGCATATCCCCAGAACGCGCGCTTTACCGCCGAGGAATCCGAGCGCGGCAATGTCATTGAAAACGATCTGTATACGCAGGTGTTGATGATGACAACGAAATTTATCGTCGGTGATACCGACATCGAATCCGGCTGGGAGGACTATCTTGCTTCCCTCGAAAAGATCGGCCTTGCCGAGCTGACGGAGATCAAGGAAGCGGCTCTGGCCCGCTGGAACGAAGCCATCCAATAAGTTTTGTACGCACCCGGCCGGGGGGCTTCCCAAGGGGGAAACAGCCCCCCGGCCTTTTTTAAAGGCCAATGGCAAAGAAAGAGGGAAAACCACAATGATCCATACGGTGGAGACCGCGGCGCGCCTGCTGGAGCTGCCCGCAGCTACACTGCATGCGGGCGACGTGGCCCAGGTGCTGGGCCGCCTTGTACCCGGCGACGGCAGCTGGCTGTACCGCTGGGACCCCAACAGCACAGCCGGGCCAAACGGCGGCACGGTGCTTGCACCCGCGGGCATGCCCGCCGCGGGCCGCTGGCTTTTGTGCCACAGCGGAACGGTGGATGCGCGCTGCTTCGGCGTATTCGGCCCGGACGTCCCGGCGGACGACGCGCTGGACGCGCTGATGGCGGACGGGAGCGTAACGCGCATCGTATTCGGCACAGATGTGAATTTCACACGCCGCCACACGTTCACACGCGGGCACGTCACGCTGGATTTCACCGGCCACACAGTAACGGCACAGGGCGTGGAGCACGCAAAGCACAACGATCCCTTCGGCGCGCTGTTTCACTTTACGGGCGTGCCGGGGGATGACGTGCGTACTTTTCCGCTGGCGCAGCCCATGCGCGAGCTGTATGATGTGTTCGAGGTGCCCGGCGCGGGCGGCATCCCGCTGTATTCCTGGTGGCAGGTGAGCGTCAACAGCCTCGCGGGCCGTGAGGAAAAAGAGATCGACAAGCTGCTGTGCGTCACCGAGCGCATCGACGAAAGCCATGTGCGCGTCAACTATAAGATGGGATGGCCGCTGGACGCCGGGCGTGTGATGACCTGGCGGCGCGTTGAACCCATTGAGCGCGTCTGCGTGCAGGATATGGAATTCCGGGGCAACGAGGGCGGCGAGGAGACGGGCGCGCAGCCGCTGGCCTTTGAGTACGCGGTGCGGTGCGACGTGCGGGACGTGCGGGCGCGGCATACCTACTGGCCTGTGCTGCTGCGCCGCCACAACACCGAATACGTCACCGAACGGTGCAGTCTGGCCAATCCCATAGAGGTGGTGGTGGGCGGCACCGGATATCTGACGCAGCAGATCCACTGTCTGTACGGCAAGGTGCGGGATTGCACCACATCCAACGCGCGCCACCTGAACGATTTTACGGGCAGCGCATACTGCATGGTGGAGAACTGTCACGGCGACGGCGATTTTCACGGGGCCTACGTCACCCACGGCCAGTTCGAGCACGACCTTACCTATGTGGGCAATTCCGGCCTGCTCAGCTTCGCCAACAGCGGTCCCACCTGGGGCAGCAGTGCAAAGCGCATCACAGTGGTGCGGCACACGGGCTTTTGGGGCATCGGCTTCGCAAAGGTCAGCGATCTTACCCTGCAGGACGTCGCCGTCTGCCGCACAGGCGCCTACGACGGTGTGAATACGGAGGGCTACGGCCCCTGCGGTACGTTTCTGCTGAACGCGGACGGCCTGCAGATGCGCGGCTGCACGGCTGAAAAGCTGGTTTTGACCCAGCGCAGCCGTCGCGCAAAGCGGCCCGCGATCGTGGAGGGCTGCTGGTTCCGGGACGGGATCGAAGTGGTGCGGACGGGCGAGGCAGCCGTCGCGCCCGGCACGCCGCTGATCCTGCGAGACAATCTGACGGGCCCCGGCGGCCCGCAGCAAGCGGAGGGAACAGAATGAACGACATCCATATTCTGGTTACGATGCCGCAGCATGCGGTATTCAGGACCTTTTTTGACGCCGACGCCATGGCTGCGCTGGAGCACATCGGCACGGTACACTGGAACACGCTGGGCCGCCAGTACACCCAGGACGAGCTGGGCGCGGCCGTACGCGGCATGGACATCTGCGTCACAGGCTGGGGAACCCCGGTCTTTGATGAAGCGGTGCTGGCGCAGGCGGACCGCCTGCGGCTCATTGCCCACACGGGAGGCTCCGTCAAGCCCTATGTGACGGACGCGGTGTATGGCCGGGGCATCCGTGTGGTGAGCGGCAACGAGGTGTTTGCGGAGTCCGTGGCCGAGAGCGTGGTGGCCTATGCGCTGGCCAGCCTGCGGCAGATCCCCTATCACTCTGTGAACCTGGCCGGCGGCATATGGCCGGAGAGCTTTGCGAACCGCGGCCTGCTGGACCGCAGCGTGGGCATTGTGGGCTACGGCATGATCGCCCGCTATGTGGTGGGCATGCTGGCGCCGTTCCACTGTCCCATCAAGGTGTTTTCCCGGCACATCGGCCAGGACGAGCTGGACCGCTGCCACATGGAAAAAGCCGAGCTGGAGGAACTGTTCGCCACCTGCGACATCATTTCCATCCACAGCGGCATGACGCCGGAAAACCACCATCTTGTCACGCGGGAGCTGCTGCAGAGCATGAAGCCCGGCGCGCTGCTTGTCAATACGGCGCGGGGCGCAGTCATCGACGAGCCGGCGCTGTGCGAGGTGCTGGCCGCACGGCCGGACCTTTCCGCCGCGCTGGACGTGTACGAGACCGAGCCGCTGCCCGCGGGCCATCCGCTGGAAAAGCTGCCAAATGTGCTGCTGATGCCCCACATGGGAGGCCCCACGGTGGACCGCCGTCTGGCCGTCACCCGCAGCGTGACGCAGGATATCCGGCGCTTTCTGGCAGGGCAGCCCATGAGCTGCGAGATCAGCCGCAGTTATGCGGCGAAAATGTCGGCGTATTAAAGCGCGCCGCACGGGAAAGGCGGGCCGCCGTGCGCGCCCGCAGCAAGGGAGGAACAGGAAATGAAACAGAAACTGAAGCTGGCGCTGGTGGGCGCGGGAGAGCGCGGCCAATACTGCTATGCGCCTTACGCAAAAATGCACGGCTACGAAATTGAGTTCGTGGCGGTGGCGGACCCGCATAAGGGCCGCCGGGAAAAATTCGTCCAGGATTACCATGTGCCCGCCGAAGGCGTGTTCGAGACGGCGGAGCAGTTTTTCGCCCGGCCGCGCATGGCGGACGCGGTGCTCATCTGCACCCAGGACAGCCAGCACTATGCGTATGCCTGCCAGGCCATCGACCTGGGGTACAGCATCCTGCTGGAAAAGCCCATCTCGCCCAGTGTGCGCGAATGCCTGGACCTGCAGCGCCGCGCCGAGGAAAAGGGCACGCAGATCATGGTCTGCCATGTGATGCGCTATACCAAATTCTACCGCAAGCTCAAGGAGCTGATCGACTCCGGCGTCATCGGCGACGTGGTGCACGTCACCCATACCGAGAACGTGGCCTACTGGCACTACGCGCACAGCTATGTACGCGGCAACTGGCATAAGACGGCGGATTCCAGCCCCATGATCCTGGCAAAATGCTGCCACGATATGGATATCCTTTCCTGGCTGCTGGGCAGCCGGTGCAGAACGGTCTCCAGCTTTGGCGACCTGCGCTATTTCCGGGAGGAGAATGCCCCCGCGGGCAGCCCCGCCCGCTGCACCGACGGCTGCCCGCACAGCGGCTCCTGCCCATACTACGCGCCCGCGCTGTACCTGGACGACAATACGCCCTGGCCCACCGCGCTGACGGCCCTGGGGCCGGACCAGAGCTATGAGGCGCGCAAAAAGGCGCTGGAGGAAGGCCCCTACGGCAAGTGCGTGTTCCACAACGACAACGATGTGGTGGATCATCAGGTGGCCAGTCTCCTGTTTGAAAACGGCACCACCGTGGCGTTCACGATGTGCGCGTTTTCCGACGCATGCGACCGCACCGTCAAATTTATGGGCACCAGAGGCGAGATCCGCGCTTCCATGGACAACAACGTCATTGAGGTGACGCAGTTCGGCGCGGGCGTGCGAACGGGCACCACTGCGGTATACACCGTCAAGCCCGGCAGCACGGGCCACTCCGGCGGCGACGAGGGTATTATGGAAGAATTTGTCTCCATCCTGAAGGGCGAACGCGAGAATACGAACACCATCGCCCAGTCCGTCCACAGCCATGTGATGGCCTTTGCGGCGGAGGAATCCCGCCTGACAGGCCGCACCGTGGATGTGGCGGATTTTGAAAAAAGCGTGATGGCCTGATAACCAGGCTTTTTCCTGCGGCGCAGCAAAAAAGAAACGGCGCGGACGGGCTTTTCAGCCAAAGGTGTGGTATACTGGCTGAAGGGGCGTCCGCGCCCCTTTTGTAAAAGGAGAACAGGGAAGGGGTCGTTTGGATGGTTCATCTGGAACAGGCGCAGCCGGAGCAGCTGCAGGAGCTTTTGGCGTTTGCGGAGGAGGCGTTCCGCACGCCGGAGGGGAAGGTGGATTTCCCCACGCTGCTGCCCAAGCTGTACGGGCCGGGCGCCGACAGCGCGCCGCTGCATACGGTGCTGTATGAGGACGGCGCGCCCGCAGGGCTGTACTGCCTGAAGATACAGGATTTCAACATAGCTGGAACAGCCCTGCGCGTGGGAGGCATCGGCACGGTGTGCGTGGACGGACGCAGCCGGGGCAAAGGGCATCTGGCCTTGCTGATGCAGGACGCGCAGGAGCGTATGCAGGCGGCGGGCTGTGACATTGCCATGCTGGGCGGCCAGCGCCAGCGGTACGAGCGCTTCGGGTATGTACCCGCGGGCGCGCACTGGGAGTTTACGCTCACACCGCGCAACGTGCGGGATATCCGGACGGGCGGCGTGGCGCTGGCGCCTCTGGCGGAATACCCCAGCTGGCTGGAGAGCGCCCGGGCACTGCATGAAAAGCAGCCCGTAACGTGCGCCCGGGGCGGGGACGCCTCGTTCCTCACCGTGCTGCAAAGCTGGCGCGCCGAGCCATATGCGGTTTTGCAGGACGGCATGTTCGCGGGCTATTGCGCGCTGGCGGAGGGAAAACCGCCGCGGCTGCAGGAGCTGGTGCTGCCGGATGCGGCGCTGCTGCCGGCCTTTGCGGCGGCCCTGGCACAGCATACGGGAGTTGCCGGTGTACGTGTACAGCTTTACCCGTGGCAGCGGGCGGAGCTTGCCTATTTTGCCTCTGTGGCGGAACAGGGCGTTTGTGTGCCAAACCACAGCTACCGCGTTTTCCATTGGGCGGCTGCGGCCCGCGCCGCAATGGCGCTGCAGCGCACTTATGACGATACGGCGATTTTAGATGAATTTATACTTGAAGTAGAAAATGAGGGGCGTCTGCGCTTCGGGCCGGGGGCAGAGGGGGTGCGCCCCGCGGAGCCGCAGGATGCGGCGCCGGACCTTGTGCTGCCGCCGCTGGACGCCGCGCGTCTGCTGTTCGGGCCGGACAGCCCGCTGGTGCCCGGCGCGCAGGCCGTTCCCGCCGGGTTGCTGCCGCTGCCGTTGGCCTTCCCCTGGGCGGACGGCATTTGAATGGGGCGGAAGAAAGCCGACTTTGCCTGCAAAAGCGGCCGCGGGCCGTTTTCCGGCCGGGCCCTTGAGAAAACAGCCCGCTTTCCTCCGGATGTAATATTCCGGAAGAAGGCGGGCTGTTTGCTTTTAGGGTTCTGCCTGACAAAGCGGCGGCTGCGGTGAAAGAAAGCGCTTTTGCGCTTCATTTGTGCTGCGCACGGTAATCGCCGGGCGTGGTGCCCTCGTACTTGCGGAACAGGCGGATGATGCCGATCTCGCCCGCGTAGCCCAGCCGTGCGGCAACCTCCCGCACCGGCAGGTCGGTGCCGGTCAGCAGCGCTTTGGCCTGGGCCAGCTTGCGTCTGGCGATGTAATCCTTGACATTTTCGTCCCGGTACTTTTTGAATACGTTGGAGATGTACTGCGGCGTCACGCCGAACGCTTCCGAAAGAACGGTAAGGTCGGGGAACTCCGATTCCGCGCAGTTGTCGATGTACGCCGCGATGCGCTCCACCAGCTTTTCCGTTTTGCTTTGGGCGCGGTTTTCATGGGCAGCGGCAAGCCGGGCGATATGCTCGGACAAGCGGCGGCGGGCGTAGTCGATGCTGGAGCTGTTCACCACCTGCTCCACAAGCTGTTCGTCAAAGTCCGCGCCGCCGCCCTGCGCCAGCGCGTCACTGTTGGCAAGGCGCTGCAGCGTGGCGGCAAGCTGGTACAGCAGGCTGCGCGCGGCAGCCGCGCTCACACGTTTTGTTTCAAAGTTTGCGGTAAAGATGCGGCCCAGCACCTCCTGCGCCTTGGACGCGTCTCCGGCGCGCACATATTGCAGAAGCTGCTGTTCGGCCTCCAACGGATAATAATAGTCCGAATGGGTAACGTCCAGAGCCGTGAACAGCACGGGCTCCGTGCCGCCTCCGGCCTGCAGGCGGCTGTACTCCAGCGCCTTTCGGGCCTCGTCGTAGCAAAGGGGAAGCTGCTCCAGCCCCTGCTCCATGGCCGAAACGCCTACAAAGATATCAAGCTCAAACTGCTGTGCGCAGAAGCGCGCCAGGGCGTCCCCCTGGCGGGATGCCGCCGCCAATGCGGCGGCATCATTCTCTCCTGAAGGCGGCGAAAGCAGGAATACGCCCTGTGCGCGGCCCAGGTCCAGATACTGGCAGGCCGCGTTTGCGCCGAACAGCTCGCACCCCACGTTCTGCAGCACGAGCCGGGCCACGGAAAGGTTGTTTTCCAGCGGGATATTGGAATCCAGGAAAAAGGCGCTGTCCAGGTCCGCCTCGGCCAGTACGGCGATATATGCATCGCCGCCGAAACGCACGCCAAGGGCTTCCAGCTGGCTGCGCGCGCCGTCCCAGTCCAGCGTCTGCCCCAGCAGGAGCTGGAGCAGCAGATCCCGCACCACGGCGGGGCGCTGGGCCTCGATGATGCGCTGCAGCTCGGTGCCTGAGCGCATCTGATTGAGCAGCGTGGACTTGATGACGGCAAATTCGTCGTCGCCCGCGCCGCCAGGCGCGCTTTGTAAAATCAGGTCGTTAATGTCCTTCACCGGGCGGTAGCTGCGCCGGGCGATGCGCCGCACCAGAAACAGCCCCAGCAACAGGTATACGGCAAATACACCACCCAGGAAGCCGATGGTGGAAAGGTTGTCGGTAAAATAAAGATTGGCGGGCGACGTGATAAAGTAGGTCCAGCCCGTTTCCTCGGAGACATAGCGTGTGTAGGAGATATGGTCCGCGGTCACCAGGGCCTCCGCGCTGTTCAGCACTCCGGCGGGCAGGCCGGGCGCGTCCGGCGTTTGGTACACGGCCGCGCCTGTTTCATCCAGCACATAGACGCTGCCGCCCGTAGCGGACTGAAGAGACAGCGCATGCGCAAAGAATTTGTCGCTGTCCAGCAGGAGCATCACCTGTCCCGGCGGAGGCGCGCTGCTGCTGATGGGGATGGACTGGACGTAGGGAATGACGCGGATCACCGTGTCGGAATCGTACTGGCGCAGCCCGCCCGCGGGAAGATAATCCTGAAAATGGTATTCCGCCAGCGTGCCTTCGCGCAGCGCCTGGGCTGTGAGATCGGTAAATTCGTAGATGATATCGAAAAACTTGTCCGCGCTCATCCGCACCGTGGAGGTGACGACCTCGTCGGTGCTGCGCACATAAAGAAAATAATCCAGCAGGAAATCCCGCGAAACGGCCATCCCGGCCATCTGGTCCATCGCGTCGTGCACGGAGGAAACAGACGGATGCTTCACAAGGAACTGCAGCCGGGAGTTGAACACCAGGCTGTTGCCCAGCTCCTCCACATAACGCAGGTTTTCCTCTACGTCGTTTTTCAGTGAGGTGAGCAGGGCCTGCTTATTGAGGGCCTCCTCCCGGCGCAGCTGCTGGGCGACCTCCGCTCCGAAAAACAGACAACTGCTCAGAGAGACGAGCAGAATAAGGGTATACGAAAGCAGGAAGAACGAGTATACGCGGCTCTTTTCCTTTTTGGCCCTGTGCGGCGCGGCTTTTTCTGTCGGCATCCCGGCGTTCCTCCTCCCGGCGTCAATGCGGAGTTCCCGCCGGGAAAAGCGGCGCAGCGCGCGGCTCCCGGCGGGAACGCTCTGCTTATAATGGTAAGGGAAAAAGAGCGGTTTGTCAAATGAAACCGGCGGCTGTATAATAGTTGTAAGAAGATTTTGTACAAACAGGCGGAACGGGGGAGAAGCATGACGGAACTGGCAGTGCTGGACTTTGAGACAACGGGCCTTGTGCCGGGGCAGGACGAGGTGCTGCAGGTGGCGGTGGTGGATGAGACCGGAGCGGTGCTGATGAACGAATACTGCCGCCCACAGCGTCACACGGCGTGGGCCGACGCGCAGAAGGTGAACGGCATCGCACCGCAGGACGTGTGCGGCAAACCTCCCTTCGAGGCGCTTGTGCCGCGCCTGCAGGAGATTTTATCCGGCGCGCGGCGGGTGGTGGCTTATAACGACGGGTTTGAAAAAGCCTTCCTGGATGCCTACGGCATTCCGTCCCGCGGGCTGCGCTGGGGGGAGGACCCAATGGCCGCTTTTGCACAGCAGATGGGCGGGCAGAAGCGAAGCCTTTCCGCCGTCGCGTCGTTTTTCGGCTATGAATTCGAGGCGCACGACGCGCTGGCCGACGTGCGGGCCACGCTGTATCTTTACGAGCGGCTGGCGGCCGGCGGGCTGCTGCGCTGGGCAACGCGCAATGCGTCGCCCGCGTGGGGGCAGTCGCCCCGGGGCCCGGTAGCATACCAGACGCTGCCGCCTGAGGACATGCTGCGCCTGCTCAAATGCCTGGGCCTGTGCCCGCTGACGGCGGCGCAGGCCCGGCAGCTGTGGTATAAGGGCATCTATACCGCGTCGCCCCGCCCCTGCGAGATTGTGGGGTTTCAGAACCGTTCCAAAGAGGACGGCTGGCTGGTGGTCGCCGTGGAAGCGGACGGCATGACGTATCTTGTGTGCGACGATTATTTGCGGGAGATGCAGGCTCCGGCCTTTGGCGGAGATGGCGCGGCGGCGTCCGTCCCCGGGCAGGCCGTGGGGACGGGACGGACAGGGCGCGCGTCCCGGGCTGGTATAGCCGCGCGTGGAAAAGCGGAAGGCGCGGCAAACAGCCGCTACGCGGCCTTTGCCCGCAAGAGTGCAGCCCTGAAGAACGTGGAGGCAAACCCGGATGCAGACCCCTCCAACCCGTTTTACGGCAAAGCCGTCGTATTTACCGGCGACATGGAGATGCCCCGGGCCGAAGCAGCCCAGGCGGTTGCGGAGCTGGGCGCCCATGTGAAGAGCGCCGTTTCCCGCAAGACGGATTATCTGGTCGCGGGCGCGCAGGACCCGGCGCTGGTGGGCGCGGGCGGGCGCAGCGGCAAGGAGGAAAAGGCCGCCGCTCTGAACGAAAGCGGCCAGGGAAAAATCGAGATCCTGGACGAAGCCGCCTTTCGCGCCCTGCTGGCGCAGGCGCACGGGCAGTGAGCTTTGTCTGCCGGCTCCTGTCTGGAAAGAATGTACGGCTGATCGCCCTGTCCCGAGTGCGGCGGCAGCTTGGACATCCAATGCGCTCAATCTCCATAAAAATGGCCACCGGCTGTTTTTGGGCCATACGGCCCGTCCCCGGCCGGCGGCCATTGAGATAAGTTTTTTATAGCGGGACAATAAAGAATCCCGGCCCGGGAGGCGTCTGCCTCCCGGGCCGGGTGCGCGATACAGCCGCGCGGGATGAGCGCCGCCTTACAGCGTGGCGTTGAATGCGGGGATGAGCGCCGCCCAGGTAGCGCTGCCTACCACGCCGTCTACCGGCAGGCCGGCGGTGGCCTGGAACAGACCTACGGCACGGGTGGTGTTCTGGCCGTAATTTCCGTCCACTGTCAGCAGAGGACGGCCGCTTATGCCGTTCAGATAGCTCTGCACAAAGCGGACGTAATCGCCGGTGGAGCCTACGCGCAGCGGTACGCCGGGATACTGAGTGGTAACGTGCGTGGGGTTGCCCGCCTGCATGGCGTTATGCACGGAGACGATCTTGTTCCAGGTATCCTTGCCCAGAATGCCGTCGGCGGAAAGGCTGAACTGGCGCTGGAAGCGGCGCACGGCGTTGGTCATATTGTTTCCGTACGCGCCGTCCACGGTCTGCGTGTTGATGCCGGTGTAGATGCGTGCAACTTCGTTCAGACGGCCCTGCATGTGGCGCACATCCTGGCTGCGGTCGCCCGGGCGCAGGGGAATGCCGGGATAGGTGTCGGCGCTGCCGCCGATGGTGGCATTGTAATCGCTGACGATGGCGTTCCAGGTATCGTGGCCGATGACGCCATCCATCGAAAGACGGTTGATCACCTGATACTGCATCACGGTGCTGGCGGTGGCGGAGCCGTACCGTCCGTCCACGACCAGACGGTTGAGGGTGGGGTACTTGGCGTCGCGCAGGCCGTTCAAATAGGTCTGCATCCGCGCGACTTCGCTGCCGGAGCTGCCGGGCCGCAAAGCGGTGCCGGGATAGACGGGATCGACTACGGCGAGGACTGCATTATTATTTTCAAGCATAAAAATTGCCTCCTTCTGCCCTATGGTATGCGCGCGGCGTGCGCCGCGTGCGGGGGCGGAAAGGAGGCTGTTTTGCGTTACAGAGCTTTTTTGCGGTGCGTTTCCACAGCTTTCAGCAGAAAATACAGCAAAGCGGTGTCCAAAGGCAGCTTAACGGCATTTTTGATAAGCCGCATGCCGGAAATCACGAAAGCGTTGCCGTACATGATATTCAGCCACAGCGGCGTGAGCACCAGGTTGATGACGAGCACCGCGGACAGGCAGGCGCAGAACGTGCGCCACAGGGACACGGGTTTTTTGTACAGCCAGCAGCCGTATAAAAAGCCCAGAAGGAACTCGTTGAGCGTGAAGCCGGGAAAAAAGCCGCCGTTGGGCCGCAAAAAGTAGCCCGCCACGTCGGTGACGATGCTCATTAGCCCGGCCAGCCACGGGCCGTACAGGAACGCGCACGTTCCTGCGGCCAGAAAGGAAAAGCCGATCTCCAGAAACTGGCTGACCGCGATGGTAAACTGGTTGAGCACCAGGCTCAGCGCCGCCAGCATGGCGGCCCCGGCCAGACTGGCGGTGCGCCGCACCTCGCGGGCGGCGTCGGACAGGCGGCGGGGAAAGCCGCGCAGGGAATCGAATGTGGATTGAAAAGCAGACATGAAAAAACCTCCTTTATTTTGGCGTTGCCGCATAAAGGAGGCAAAAGGCCCGCGCACAGCCGCACGGCGGCGCGCTTGCGCGCGGCTCCGGGCGGCCCTGGCAGGCCCGTGTTGCATTCGTCATGCAGCAGCGGGATGCGAAGCCTGCACCGCAAGCGGTGCTTTTCGTCCGTTCCGCAACTCCCCGTCGGAACGGCACTGCGGCCCTTTTTGGGGGCCAACGCGCAGGCTTCTACTCTACGATAGGGTTATTATAGGACGGCGGAAGGAAAATTGCAAGTATCCGCGCGTTTTTTCTTTCAAAGCGCTGCGCCCCATGATACAATACAGGCAGAATGAAAAATATTTTGGGCGGCGGGCCGCTTGCGGCCGCGCTGTCTGCGGAAAGCGGGGCAGTCGCATGGAAAAGATATCGCGCAAAAACTGGGCGCTCATCTGGGTGCTGGGAATGGCGGGGCAGATCTGCTGGAACATCGAAAACTCCTGGTTCAATACCTTTGTATACCGGAAGATCGCGCCGGACCCGTCCATCGTGGCGTGGATGGTGGGCGTTTCCGCCGTGGTGTCCACCTTCTGCACGTTCCTCATCGGCACTGCAAGCGACAGGCTGGGCAGGCGCCGCCCGTTCATCGCGTTCGGGTACATCCTGTGGGGCGTGTTCACCATCGGCTTCGGCGTCACGGAGTTCCTGCCGAAAGATCCGCTGTGGCTCGCGGCCACCTGCGTGGTGCTGGCGGACGCGGTGATGAGCTTTTTCGGCAGCATGGGCAACGACGGCGCGTTCAACCCCTGGACGACCGATATCTCCAGCGCAGGCAACCGCGGCAAGGTGGGCGGCGCGCTGGCCGTGATGCCGGTGTTCGCCACCATTTTCGGGGCCATTGTGTCGGGCATTATCATTGACGCGCTGGACTTCTTCGCGTTTTTCACCATCATGGGCGGCATGGTCATTGCTGTGGGCGTGCTGTGCCTGTTCACGCTGCGGGATGCGCCGGGCCTCGCCCCCAACCGGGACCCACGGGGTTTTTGGCACCAGTTCGCCGCTGTGTTCGATTATAAGATCGTGGGCCGCAACCGGGAGCTGTTCTGGGTGTTTCTGGTGATGATGGTGTATTTCATCGGCTTCAACGTATATTTCCCGTACATCACGGTTTACTTTACCGACAACCTGGGTATGGACTACACGCTCACGGGTGTGGTGCAGGGCGCGGGCCTGCTGGCCGCGTCGGTGCTCACCATTCCCGCCGCCCGCTTCATCGACCGCGGCAAGTGCGGGCCGGTCATCGCGGCGGCCGTGGGCTGTAATCTGCTGGGCCTTCTGGGCGTCAGCTTTTCCACGGCGTTCGTTCCGCTGCTTATCGGTGTGTTCGGCGCCGGCGCGGGGTATATCCTGGTGCTGCAGGCGCTGACAGCGTGGATCAAAAACCTGTATCCGGAGGACCAGCGCGGCCAGTTCGAGGGTGTGAAGCAGCTGTTCTTTGTGTGCGTGCCCATGATCGTCGGCCCGGCCATTGCCACCCCTGTTATCAATGCTTTCGGCGTTGAAAAAATTGTCAACGGCGTGGCGGGCATGGTGCCCGGCAACAGTCTGTTTCTGATTTCGGGGCTGGTGACGCTGCTGGCGCTTTTGCCGCTGCTCCCCGCCGCGCGCATGGAAAAAGCGCGCACCGGAGCCGCGGCGCAGCCGTAAAATGCAGACGGCCCGGCCCAGGTTCTTTTGGAGGGCGCCGGGCGTTTTGCATATTCTCTTTCCCGCCGCTCTATGATAAGATACAATTGTAATGCAAGGCGCGGCCCGTGCGCCGCGAAAAAGGAGTTGTTTGGATGAAATTTGAACAGATGCAGTACGCTCGCCCGGACTTTGACGCGGCGCGGGAAACCTTTGCGTCGCTGCGTGCGCGCATCGCCGCCGCGCCGGACGCGCAGGCGCAGCTGGAGGCGTTCCGGGAATTTGAGACGCTGAGCCGCCATATCTCCACCATGTCCACCCTGGCTGAGATCCGCCACACCGTGGATACGCGGGATGCGTTTTACGAAGCCGAGCGGGAATTTTTTGACGCAAACAGCCCGGCGCTGGGCGAAGCCCAGCTGGACGTGTACCGCGCGCTGCTGGCCTCGCCGTTCCGCACACAGCTGGAGCAGGCGCTGGGCAGGCTCACTTTTGAAAAAATGGAGGTGGACGTCAAGTCCTCCGACCCGGCCATTCTGGAGCTGATGGCGGAGGAAAACGCCCTCACCACGGCTTATGAAAAGTTGTACGCCTCGGCGCTGATCGAATTTGACGGCAGAAAAAATACCGTCAGCCAGATGAGCCTTTACAAGCAAAATCCGGACCGAGCCGTGCGCAAAGCCGCCTACGAAGCCGAGGGAGCATGGTTTGATGCGCACCGGGCCGAGCTGGACGAATTGTACGATAAGCTGGTGAAAAACCGCACGGCCCAGGCACGAAAGCTGGGTTATGAGAATTTCATCCCCCTGGGCGCCATCCGCATGCGGCGCATCGGCTACACGCTGGAGGACATGGCCGCCTACCGTGCGCAGATCAAAAAAGATTTCGTGCCCGTGGTGGCGGAACTGAAGAAGCTGCAGTATGCCCGCACCGGCGTGGCGGACCCGAAATTCTACGACGACGCGTTCTGCTTTGCGGACGGAAACCCCGCGCCCCACGGCACGCCGGAGGAAATACTGGCCGCGGGCCGCGAAATGTACCATGCCCTCAGCCCCGAGACGGCGGAATTTATTGACGAAATGTTCGACGGAGGCCTGTTCGACGTGCTCTCCAAGGAGGGCAAGGCCCCGGGCGGCTACTGCACCTACCTGGCGGATTACAAAGCGCCTTTCATTTTCTCCAACTTCAACGGCACGTCCGACGACGTGGACGTACTGACGCATGAAGCGGGCCATGCCTTTGCCGCGTGGGTGGCCGCGCGGAAAGACCTTCCCATGATCCTGGAGGAGCCCGGCATGGAGAGCTGCGAGATCCACTCCATGTCCATGGAGTTCCTTACGGCGGAGCATCACGAAAAATTCTTCGGCACGGACACGCCCCGGTATGAACTGGCCCACGCCGAGGACGCGATGTACTTTTTGCCATACGGGACCATGGTGGACGAATTCCAGCACATCATGTACGCCGAGCCGGACCTGACGCCCGGGGAGCGCAACGCAGTATGGGCAAAGCTGGAAAGCGAATACCGCCCCTGGCTGGACTTCGCGGGCCTGCCCTTCTACGGACGCGGCGCGGGCTGGCAGCGCCAGCTGCACATCTACGAGGTGCCGTTCTACTATATCGACTACTGCCTGGCCCAAACGGTGGCGCTGCAGTTCTTCACCGCGTTTCTGCACGACAAAAAGGACGCCTGGCGGCGGTACCTGGCTCTGGTGGGCGAGGCCGGCGGCAAGACGTATCCGGGTCTCGTGGCGGCGGCCGGGCTGGACAGCCCGTTTGCTCCCGGAACGCTGGCGAAGCTGGGCAAAGAAGTGGGCGCGTGGATCGCGGCGCAGGACGCCGCGCTGAACGCCCGGTAAAGGACCCGGCTCCGGAATGGACCGGACAGAAAAGGCCCGGGAAGGGCAGGGCGGAACAGGAGGCCTGAAGATATGATACAGGAAAAGGGAAAACGAAGGGCCCGGCGCGTGCCGGCGCTGCTGGCGGCGTATCTTGCGCTTGCGCTTTTGGCGGGCTGTACCGGCGGCGCGGGCAGCTCCGCGGCGGAACAGAACAGTGCGTCCTCCTCCGGTGCGGCGGAAAGCGCGCTTTCCGCCCCCGCTGCGCCGCAGGAGACCGTTTTCTCCGGTGCGTCCTCCTCCGGCCTGCCGTCCGAACCGCCGGAGGATGCGCCGGAAACGCTGGGGCCGGGGCATTTTACCAGCGTACAGGATCGCACGGAGGGGGAGCAGGATCCCTATTTGGAGCTATACGCCGACGGCACGTTTATGTTCATGTGCAATGTGTATCAGGGGATGACGACGTATCTGGGAACGTGGAGCTATGAGAGCGGCGTTCTGACGCTGACGCGCCCCAGCGCGGAGGAGACCTATGTTTTCTTCGCGCAGGACGCCGACACGCTGCTGATGCACAGCGGAGACCTGGTGATGACGCAGCCCGGCGCAGTGCTCACACGGCTGGCGCAGTAGCATAGAAAGCGGGCGCGGTGCAAAACCGCGCGCAAAAAGCATAAACAACAAAAAACACGCCCTGAAGCGAAGCGGAATGCTGCCTCAGAACGTGTTTTTTCTTTTTTGGTATTTTCCCTGCGCCGATTGTTTATGATAATTTTATTCTGCGCCGCACCCGTTTGTGCCTGTATGCCGCGATCTACTTCCAGCCGAGGTCGCGCAGAATATCCTGCCGCGCGGCAAGGCCCATACGCGCCAGATGCTCGATGCGGTCGTCCGTCATCTGCGCGGCAAGGCCCGAGATGCTGAACGCCGCCTCCGCACGGCCGTTCATGCCCGGCACCGCCAGCGCCACACAGCGGATGCCCAGCTCGTTTTCCTCGTCGTCGATGGCATAGCCCGCCATGCGCACGCGCTTGAGCTGCTCGATGAATGCGTCGAAATCCGTGATGGTATGCGCTGTCAGCGCCCGGATGCTGCTTTTGCGCCACACGCGTTCGGCCTCGCCGTAGCTCTGGGTGGCCAAAATGGCCTTGCCTACGCCTGTGCAGTACATGGGGATGCGAAGCCCCACATGGCTGGACATGCGCATGCCGCCCAGCCCGGCGCCGGCCTCCGCCTTATAGATGTATACGATGTCCACGCCGTCCTGGATAACCAGATGCACCGCCTCGCCCGTATGGCGGGAAAGCTTGTCCAGATGCGGCTTTGCAACGGACATGATATCCATATCGTTGACGATGCCGCTGGACAGCTCGAACATCTTCATCGTCAGCCGATAGTGCGTGGAGAAACTGTCCTGCACCGCGTAGCCCAGCGATACAAGGCTGGAGAGCAGCCGGTGCGCCGTGCTTTTGGGCAGGCCGCTCTCGGCGCTGATGGTCTGCAGGGACGCGCCCTTGGGGTGTGCGCACAGGACTTCGATCAGTGCGAAGATGCGTGCCACGCTCTGCACGCCGCCGTTGCTGTTTTCCACAAGAGCACCCCCTTTTCTTTGTTGCGTTCCACAATGCGAAACGGTTTTCCGTCTGTATTGTAACTTGTTTTGCGCCAAAGCGCAAGCCCCCGGCCCCGCTTGGATGCAAGAAATATCCGCTTTTGGGCAAAAAACGCAAGAATCGCATTGACAATAAAACCTGTTCGTTTATAATGAAGCCAGAAAGAAAGTGGAACGGCGTTCCACAATATGGAACACACCCCCACCGGGAATAAAAGGAGAAGATTGCTATGAACGACGTGATTCAGAAAATCTACGACATCGGCATCGTGCCCGTCATCGCCATCGACGACGCAGACAAGGCTGTGCCACTGGCAAAGGCCCTGGTCAAAGGCGGCCTGCCCGCGGCCGAGGTCACGTTCCGCACCGCAGCGGCCGAGGAGGCCATCAAGCGCATCGTGGCCGAAGTACCTGAAATGCTGGTGGGCGCGGGCACCGTGCTGACGAAGGAGCAGGCGGACCGAGCCATCGCCGCCGGCGTCAAGTTCATCGTCAGCCCGGGCTTTAACCCCGAGATCACCAAATATGTCATCGACAAGGGCATGCTGATGATGCCCGGCACCGCTACTCCGGGCGAGATGGAGCAGGCCATGAGCATGGGCCTGGACGTTGTGAAATTCTTCCCGGCCGAACAGAACGGCGGCGTCGCCAAGCTGAAAGCTGTGGCCGGCCCTTACACAAACCTGCGCTGGATGCCCACGGGCGGCGTCAACGCCAAAAACCTGCTGGACTACCTGTCCTTTAACAAGATCATTGCCTGCGGCGGCACCTGGATGGTGAAGAAGGACCTCATCGAGGCCGAAAACTGGGACGAGATCGAGCGTCTGACGCGCGAGGCCGTCAACACCATGCTGGGCTTCGAGGTCAAGCACATCGGCATCAACACCGAGAACGCCGAGGAAGCCATGAAGGCCGCCAAGCTGTTCGAGCTGATGTTCGGCTTCGACGTTTCCGAGGGCAACAGCAGCATCTTCTGCGGCAGCCGGGCCATTGAGATCATGAAAAAGCAGTATCTGGGAAAGAACGGCCACATCGCCATCGGCACCAACACGCTGCCCCGCGCCATCGCCTATTTCAAGAGCCGCGGCTTCGAGTTCAACGAGGAGACCGCCAGCCCCAAGGCCATTTACTTCAAAGACGAGATCGCCGGTTTCGCCGTCCACCTCGTGCAGAAGTAATTTTTTACAGCTTTGCACAGCAAGGCTGTAAAAAGCGGCCTGAGCTGCGGCATTTGCGGTTCAATGTTTTTATAATTGCAGATAAGATATATAAAAGACAGGAGAGTATTTTTTCATGGCAAAGAAAGTTGTTACCTTCGGCGAGCTGATGATCCGCCTGCAGCCCTATAACTACGAGCGCTTCGTCCAGGCCGACCACCTGGAATTCACTTTCGGCGGCGGCGAGGCCAACGTGGCCGTCAGCCTGGCCAACTATGGCCTGGACGCCGCTTACGTCACCAAGCTGCCCGCCCACGCCATCGGCCAGGCGGCGGTGAACAGCCTGCGCCGCTACGGTGTGGACACCAGCAAGATCACCCGCGGCGGCGACCGTGTGGGCATCTACTTCAACGAGAAGGGCGCTTCCCAGCGTCCCAGCGTGTGCATTTATGACCGCGCCCATTCCGCCATTTCCGAGGCGACTACGGCTGATTTCGACTGGGATGCCATTTTTGAGGGCGTGGAGTGGTTCCACTTCACCGGCATCACCCCGGCGCTGGGCGCCAATGTGGTGGAGATCTGCAAGGAGGCCTGCAAGGCCGCGAAAGCTCATGGCGTGAAGATCAGCTGCGACCTGAACTACCGCGGCAAGCTGTGGACGCGCGACGAAGCCCGCGCCGCCATGACGGAGCTGTGCCAGTATGTAGACGTGTGCATCTCCAACGAGGAGGATGCCAAAGACGTATTCGGCATCGAGGCCGAGAACACCGACATCACCGGCGGCGAGCTGAACAAGGAAGGCTATAAGAGCGTGGCCAAACAGCTGGCGGACAAATTCAATTTCGAGATGGTCGCCATCACGCTGCGCGAGAGCAAATCTGCCTTTGACAACGACTGGAGCGCCATGCTTTACAACGTGGCCAAGGATGAGTACTGCTTCTCCAAGCTGTATCATCTGCACATCATCGACCGTATCGGCGGCGGCGACAGCTTCGGCGGCGGCCTGATCTACGCCCTGCTGTCCGGCAAGGACACCCAGGCCGCGGTGGAGTTTGCGGTGGCGGCTTCCGCCCTGAAGCACTCCATCGAGGGCGACTACAACTTCGTCACTGTGCCCGAAGTGGAAAAGCTGGCGGGCGGCGACGGTTCCGGACGTGTACAACGGTAATTAGCGCTTACCGTTATACAATAGATACGCCGGTATTTCCGGTGTTCAAAGAGTCTTCAAGCACTCAAACACTCATTACCTCCCAAAAGCAAAAGGGCCGCCCTGCCGGGCGGCCCTTTTGCACGGGAGAGGCAGGAGGAGACCCGTGCAAGCCAAAAATCCGAAAATTCATGTAGAGCGCTCGTTTTACCGCAGCCTGCTGGCGCTCACACTGCCTGTGGCGCTGCAGAATGTCATTTCGTACAGTGTCAACCTGATGGATACCCTGATGCTGGGCGGGCTGGGCGAGGTGGCGCTCTCTGCCACCAGTCTGGCCAACCAGGTGTTCTTTATTTATACCGTAGCCATATTCGGCGTGGCGGGCGGCGCCATCGTGCTGTGCAGCCAGTACTGGGGCAAAAAGGACGTGGATTCCATCTGCCGCGTCGCCAGCCTGGCGCTGCGCATTTCGGCTGCGGCGGGGCTGCTGTTCACACTGGTGCTGTTTTTGTTCCCGCGCCCGGTGATGCAGATATTCACCGCCGAGCCCGCCGTTATCGAGGCCGGCGCATCCTATCTGCGCATCGTGTCGCTGTCGTATTTCTTCTACGGCGTCACATCCACATTCCTGGTGGTGCTGCGCAGCGTGGAGACCGTCAACGTCTCGGTGGCGATCTACGGCGTGTCGTTTGCGGTGAACGTGTTTTTCAACTACGTGTTCATCTTCGGCAAGTTCGGCGCGCCGCGCATGGGCGTGGCGGGTGCCGCCGTCGGCACTGTGCTGGCGCGCGTGGCGGAGTTCGTGATGATCATCGCCTATATGCTCGTGTGGGAAAAGAAGATCCGCTTCCGCCTGCATATGCTGCTGTGGCCGTCGGGCGGCCTCGCCCGGGACCTGGTGCGCTACGGTTTGCCCGTGATGCTCAACGAGCTGCTGTGGAGCGTCGCCATTTCCATGCACTCTGTCATCCTGGGGCATATGAGCAGCGATATCGTGGCGGCCAACAGCATTTGCAATGTGATGTTCCAGATGGCAACGAGCATCATCCTGGGGGTGTCCAATGCCTCGGCCGTTCTGGTGGGCATGCTGGTGGGCCGGGGGGATTATCCGTACGCCCGGGCCTGTGTCAACAAGCTCATCCAGATCTACGCCGTCATCGGCGTGGTGTGCGCGGCGCTGCTGCTGGCGGTGAAGGGGCCGGTCATCGGCATTTATGACATCAAGGAAAGCACCCGCGTACTGACCGACCAATTGATGTATGTATATGCGGCGGCCATTTTCTTTATGGCGTTCACCTGCCCGCTGATCAGCGGTGTGCTACGCGGCGCGGGGGATACCCGTTTCGCGGCTGTCACGGATGTAGGCTGTATCTGGGCGATGGTCCCCCTGGGCGCGGCAGCGGCATTCTGGCTGGGCGCGCCGCCGGTGCTGGTGCTGGCCGTGCTGAAATGCGACATGCCGCTGAAGGCATTTTTCTGTCTGCGCCGCATCGCGGGCGGCAACTGGATCCGCAACGTCACGCGGTAAAGGCCGCGCGCGGAAAATACGGAGAGAGGGTTGCCCGCCCGCCGCATATCCGGGCGGACAAACGATTTTTCAACAGGCAAAGCGGCCGTGTATTTGCACGGCCGCGGTTTTGTGCTATGATGAAAAAAACGCCCCCCGGCGGCGCGCCGGACGCCAAGGAGGAAGAAAAGGAGAAACGCCATGAATCTGTTCATTTCCAGCGATATCGAAGGCACCTGCGGCATCGCCGCATGGAGCGAGACCGAGCCGGGCAGGCCGGACGGGGATTACGCCTATTTTAAGCAGCAGATGAGCCGGGAGGTGGCCGCGGCCTGCCGCGGCGCTCTGGCGGCAGGCGGCGAGCGCATTCTGGTAAAGGACGCTCATGATTCCGCCCGCAACATCGACCCCTCTGTTCTGCCCGAAGAGGTGCAGATCAACCGGGGCTGGGCGGGCGATGTTTACAGCATGATGAGCGGCATCCAGCACGGCGATTGGGACGCGGCAGTCTTTACCGGTTATCATGCGGCCGCCTGCTGCGACGGCAACCCGCTTTCCCACACCATGAACACCAGTGTGGATTATGTGGAGATCAACGGCGTGCGTGCCAGCGAATTCACGCTCAACGCCTATATGGCGGGCTATCACGGCGTGCCGGTGTGCTTTGTTTCCGGCGATGCGGCGCTGTGCGACAGTGCACGGCGCATGATACCCGATATCGCCACGGTGCCCGTCAATAAGGGGGACGGAAACTCTGCCACCAGCCTGCATCCGGCGCTGGCCGTCAAGCGTATCGAGGAAACGCTGCGCGCCCAGTTGGAGAGCGGCGCGTACCGTACCTGCATCGTGCCCATGCCTCCGAAGTTTGAGATCATCATCCGCTATAAGGAACACCGGGCGGCCTACCGCTGCAGCTTCTACCCGGGCGTGGAACAGGTGGACGAAAAAACGCTGCGCTTCACCTGTGTGGATTATATGGACGCCATGTGCCTGTTTCAGTTCGTGCTGTAAGGCTCCGGCCGCGCAAAGCAGAGGAGGAAAGCGGAGTATGACACAAAAGGAACGCATGCTGGCGGGCCTGCCCTATAAGGCGTGGATGGACGGCCTGCCGGAGGAACGCGCCCGGGCGCAGCGTGCCTGCTGGGAATTCAACCGTCTGCCGCCGGATGCGCGTGCAGAGCGCACGGCGCTGCTGCGCGGCCTGTTCGGCAGAACGGGCGAGCATCTGCACATCGAGGAGCCGTTCCACTGCGACCTCGGCTACAACATTGAGGTAGGCGAGTGGTTCTATGCCAATTACAACTGTGTGATCCTGGACGTTTGCAGGGTGACCATTGGCGACAATGTGATGTTTGCGCCCAACGTCGCCATTTATGCGGCGGGCCATCCGGTACACCCGGCCGCGCGCAATTCGGGCTACGAGTACGGCCAGCCCGTCGCCATCGGGAATAACGTCTGGTTGGGCGGCAATACAGTGGTCACGCCCGGCGTGACCATCGGGGACAACGTGGTGGTGGGTGCGGGCAGCGTCGTCACCCGGGACATCCCGGCAAATGTTGTTGCGGCGGGCAACCCCTGCCGCGTGCTGCGCGCCATCACCGAAGCGGACGCGGATTATTATTTTAAAGACCGGAAATTCGACGTGGATTGGCGCGCCGAGCTTTGATGCGCTTCGTGCGGCAATAAGGCCCGGAGCCGCGCTGCTTTCCGCACGGCTCCGGGCCTTATTGCGGGATGCGCCGGAACGGCGCGCTTAGCGATGTTTAAAAAATAGAGAAAATGCTGTGTTCTGAGAACTTTTAACGAAGCAAACACCGATTCCTGTCGGAGAAAACAGCTTTTTCGATTTTTTAAGCGTCCCCTAGTTGATGGCCTTGCCGAAGAAGGCGCTGGCGGCCTTGACCTTGCCCATCAGCGCGTCGAACTGTGCGGGCGTCAGGCTTTGGGCGCCGTCGCTTTTGGCGTGGGGCGGGTCGTTGTGGACTTCGATCATCAATCCGTCCGCGCCCGCGGCAATGGCGGCCATGGCAAGCGGTTCCACCATCCAGGCAATGCCCGCGGCGTGGCTGGGGTCAATGACCACGGGCAGATGGGTCTTGCTTTTGAGCATGGGTACCGCGGAAATGTCCAGTGTGTTGCGCATGCTCGTTTCAAACGTGCGGATGCCGCGTTCGCACAGTACGACGTTTTCATTGCCGCCGGCCATGATATATTCGGCGCTCATCAGAAATTCTTCGATGGTGTTGGCAAGGCCGCGTTTGAGCAGAACGGGCGTTTGCAGCTTGCCCAGTTCCTTCAGCAATTCAAAATTCTGCATGTTGCGCGCGCCCACCTGGATCATATCAACGTCGGCAAAGAGGGGAACGTGCTCGGTGTTCATGATCTCGGTGACGATGGGCAGCCCGGTGGCGGCGCGGGCCTCGCGCAGAAGCTCCAGGCCCTCGGCGCGCATGCCCTGGAACGCGTAAGGGGAGGTGCGGGGCTTGAACGCGCCGCCGCGCAGGATGCCCGCGCCGCTGCGCTGTACGTCGCGGGCGACTTCCACGATCTGGCTCTCGCTCTCCACGCTGCACGGCCCGGCCATCACGGAGAAATGTCCGCCGCCGATCGTATGTCCCGCCACGTCCACAGCGGTGTCCGCCGGATGGAATTTCCGGTTGGCCTTTTTATAGGGCTCGCTGACCCGCTTCACATCCTCGACAAAATCATTGGCGCGCACAAGGTCGATGTCCACGCTGGATGTGTCGCCGATGAGGCCGATAAGGTGCGTGTGCTCGCCCTCGGAATTGTGAATTTTGAGGCCCTGGGCTTCAAAACCGGCGCAGAGCTGCTTCACCTGCTCCGGGTTCGCGTTGTTTTTAAAAATAACGATCATACTGCATACCCCTCTTGCGATTTAAAATTTTAAAACAAAAAAGCCGGCAGCGCTCTGCGCTGCCGGCTTATCAGTTTACAAAAAATTATTTTGCATCCTGAACCGTTCCACAGCAAACAGAGCCATTACCTGTAAAGTAATAGCCAAAATAATAATAGTTTGCAGTTGTAAACGAACGGTCCGGCATGGTTTTCCCCCAGCGGAAAAGATTTGTTAGCAGTATACGCGCATTCGGCGCATTTGTCAAGGGCAGCCTTTCGCCGGGGTAAACGGGGGCCTTGCGCTTCTCATCCCAGAGCCTCGAAAGCCAGACGCAGGCCGAGCCCACACCTTGTGCGAAGATGGCGGTCGCCCGGTGCAACCCGGCAAACTCTTCGCGGTCGCACAGGGCTTCATACAGCTCGTTCTGGCTCCGGGAAAAAGTGGCGGTGAACCGGCCTTTCAGTTCTTCCGTTTCCCGCGCCAGCGCGCGCTGTTCGTCTGTAAGCGGGCAGGCGCGTCTCCACCGGGATATTTTCGCCTGTGTACCAATCTTTTATGATGCTTTTCACAATCCATTCTCCTTTGTTTCACAAATAGTAAAAAACTATTTCAAGCATAATTCACTATTGGTGAAAAAGCGAAATGGAATATATTATCATAAAACGAAGGGGGGGCCTGCATGGATTATATTGACCGTATCCGCGCGCTTCGCAAAGCGCAGGGGCTGACGCAGAAAGACATGGCGGATGTACTCGGTGTGGCAACCTCAATGTATAACATGTATGAAACACGGCAGCGTCGGATGTATGTGGAAACTTTTGCAACGCTGTGCAGTTATTTCGGCGTGTCTGCAGATGATCTGTTAGGCACCGGCAAAGAAGAGTGAACAAAATGGCAGAATTCAAAACAAACGTCATGCGGATGCTTGACAAGGAAAAGGTGCCCTATACGCCCCATACCTACGACCACGGCGACGGTGCCATCGACGGAGCGTCAGTTGCGGCAAAAATGGGGCAGGACCCCGCCCGCGTGTTTAAAACACTGGTCACACAGGGCGCGGGAAAAAGCTACTTTGTATTCGTCGTGCCCGTGCTGGCCGAGCTGGACCTGAAGAAGGCCGCAAAAAGCGTGGGCGAAAAAAGCGTAGCCATGCTCCATGTGGCCGATATCAATAAGGTCACCGGCTATGTCCGCGGCGGGTGCAGCCCGCTGGGGATGAAGAAAGCCTACCGCACCGTGTTCGACCGCAGCGCGCTTGCGGGCGCAAGCATCATCGTAAGCGGCGGCAGGATCGGCTATCAGATCGAGCTTGCGCCCGAGGAGCTGATCCGCCTGGCGCGGGCGGATACGGCGGATATCATCTGCGGCTGACGGCGCCGGTTCCGCATTGTAAAATCTGTGTAAGACAATCAACCAAAAAAGCCGCCCGGCGGCATAAGGTTCTTGTTGTTTTCTCTGAAAATTCGCGCCGCCGCCGGAAAGCGATTGCTTTTATTCCGGTTTCATAGTACGATGATAGTATCCTTTTTCTTCGCACCGAACAAGCTGTTCAGAGGAGGTACCGGGATGCAATCGATCGCTTTGGGAACCGCTGCGTACCCGGGGCGGAGTGTAAGCCGCCGGCCTTCCCGCCGGGGCAGTGCGTCTGCGGGATACCGCGCGTTTTTTCGGCGCGCCTGCGGGCTGCGGAAAGAGGATACCGCGCTGAAACTGCAAGCATAAGGCCATGGTGTAACTGCACCACGGCCTTTTTTCTTTTCAGGGACGCACAAAGGAGATGGATTTATGGAAAACACCAAAAAAGTAGCCATCATCATGGGCTCGGACAGCGACTGGCCAACGGTAAAAGCCGCGGCCGCACAGCTCAAAAGCTGGGATATCCCGTTTGAGGTGCGCGTAATGAGCGCCCACCGCACCCCGGCCGCTGCGGCGGAGTTTGCAAAGCGCGCAGCGGAAAACGGCTTCGGCGTGATCATCGCGGCCGCGGGTATGGCCGCCCATCTGGCGGGCAGCATCGCCGCGAACACCGTGCTGCCCGTCGTCGGCATCCCCGTTAAGGGCGGCGCGGTGGACGGCCTGGACGCCCTGCTGGCCACCGTGCAGATGCCCAGCGGCATTCCTGTGGCCACCGTTGCGCTGAACGGCGCCAAAAACGCCGCCGTGCTGGCCGCTCAGATGCTGGCCATCCACGACGCGCGCATCGCCGCGCTGCTGGCGGAGGACCGGGAGAAAATGGCCCGCTCCATCGCTGAAAAGGACGCCGCCATCCGGGCCGAGGCGGCCGCGCTGTAAGGAATGCTTTCCAAATATCTTTTTATTTTTATAAAACACAAAAGAGGGAGAAGAACAACATGGAAAAACGGGAACAGCTGTATGAGGGGAAAGCCAAAAAGGTATTCGCCACAGACGACGCGGACCTTGTCATCGTGGATTACAAGGACGACGCCACCGCCGGCGACGGAGCAAAGAAAGGCACCATTCGCGGCAAGGGCGTGGTGAACAACAGGCTTTCCAACAACCTGATGAAGATGCTGGCTGAAAAGGGCGTGCCCACCCACTTTGTGGAGGAATTGTCCGACCGCGAGACGCTGGTGAAAAAGGTGGAGATCGTGCCGCTGGAGGTCATCATCCGCAACGTGGCCGCGGGCAGCTTCACCAAGCGTCTGGGCGTGCCTGAGGGAACGGTGCTGAAGATCCCCACCATCGAGTTCAGCTACAAAAACGACGAGTATCACGACCCTCTCATCAACCATTACCACGCGCTGGCCCTGGGCCTGGCCACGCAGGAGGAGATCGACACCATCACGAAATATGCCTTCCAGGTGAACGACATCCTTTCCCAATATCTGCTGGGCTTCAACATCCGCCTCATCGACTTCAAGCTGGAATTCGGCCGCCTGCCCGACGGCTCCATCGTGCTGGCCGACGAGATCAGCCCCGACACCTGCCGCTTCTGGGACGCCACCACGGGCGCGCACCTGGATAAAGACCTGTTCCGGCGCGACCTGGGCGGCGAAGAGGAAGCCTACCGGGAAGTTATGAAGCGCCTGCTGGGGGAGTGAACGGATGATCAAAGACTATCTTGACGAAAAGCTGCATGAAGAGTGCGGCGTGTTCGGCGTTTACCGCCGCGACGCGGACCTGGACGTGGTGGGTACCACCTATTACGGCCTGTACGCGCTGCAGCACCGCGGCCAGGAGAGCTGCGGCATGGCGGTGAACGACGACGGCGTGTTCTACAAACGGCGCGAGCTGGGCCTTGTGAACGACGTGTTCACCAAGGACGTGCTGGAGACGATGCCCCGGGGCAATATGTGCATCGGCCACTGCCGCTATGCCACCACGGGGGTGCCCGTCCGCTCCAATGCGCAGCCCTTTGTGATCCGCCACATCAAGGGACCGATGGCGCTGGCTCACAACGGCAACCTGACAAATTCCGCCGAGCTGCGTTCGGAATTCGAGCTTTCGGGCGCGATCTTCCACTCCACGTCGGATACGGAGGTCATCGCTTACGCCATCACCCGCGAGCGCCTTTCCTCCGACAGCATCGAACAGGCCGTGGAGCAAACGATGGACAGGCTGAAGGGGGCGTATTCGCTGGTGGTGATGAGCCCGCGCAAGCTCATCGCCGCGCGGGACCCGCAGGGCTTCCGCCCGCTGTGCATCGGCAAGCTGGGCGAAAACGACATCATTGCCAGCGAGAGCTGCGCCATCACCGCCGCGGGCGGCGAGTTCGTGCGCGATGTGGAGCCGGGCGAGATCGTGGTGTTTGACGAAAACGGCTGCCGCTCCATCCGCACCCACTGCGGCTGCCCCACAGGCCTGTGCGTGTTTGAATACGTGTACATCGCCCGGCCGGATTCTGTTGTGGACGGCGCTTCCGTACACCGGGCGCGCCGGCGAGCCGGCGCGTTTCTGGCGCTGGAGCACCCTGTGCAGGCGGACGTCGTCATCGGCGTGCCGGATTCGGGCCTGGACGCGGCGCTGGGCTATTCCCAGCAGAGCGGCATCCCTTACGGCATCGGCTTTTTGAAGAACAAATACATCGGCCGAACGTTCATCCAGCCCAACCAGAAGCTGCGGGAGAACACCGTGCGCATCAAGCTGAACCCCATTGCGGACACCGTGAAGGGCCGGCGCGTGGTGCTGGTGGATGATTCCATCGTGCGCGGCACCACCTCGCGGCAGATCGTACAGATGCTGCGGGAAGCCGGGGCCACGGAAGTGCACTTTTTGTCCTCCGCGCCGGAATTTCTGTATCCGTGCTATTTCGGCGTGGACGTGGACAGCCGGGAAAATCTCATCGCCGCCAACCATTCGCTGGAGGAGATGCGGGAGATTTTGGGTGTGGACAGCCTGGGCTTTTTGAGCGTGGACGGAGTGAAGAAGATCGCCGAGGGCTGTAAATGCGGCCTGTGCACGGGCTGCTTTACGGGCAAATACCCGGTGGAGCCGCCCAAAAGCACTGAAAAAAGCAAATTTGAAAAGAAAATTTCCGAAAATATCAACGACTGACCGTCGGGAATAGGAGAAACGATATGAAGAGCTTTTCCGAGAGCTACAAGGCAGCGGGCGTTGACATCACGGCGGGCTATGCCGCGGTGGAGCTGATGAAACAGCATGTGGCGCGTACGATGACGCCGGGCGCCATCGGCGGGCTGGGCGGCTTCGGCGGCCTGTTCGAGCTGGATATGACGGGCCTCACCCACCCGGTGCTGGTCTCCGGCACGGACGGCGTGGGCACGAAGCTGAAGATCGCTTTTCTGATGGACAAGCACGACACCGTGGGCATCGACTGTGTGGCCATGTGCGTCAATGATGTGATCACCTGCGGCGCGAAGCCACTGGTATTTCTGGACTATATCGCCTGCGGAAAGAATTACCCGGAGAAGATCGCCTCCATCGTGGCGGGCGTGGCCGAGGGCTGCGTCCAGGCGGGCGCAGCGCTTGTGGGCGGCGAGACCGCCGAGATGCCGGGCTTTTACCCGGAGCAGGAATACGACCTGGCCGGCTTTACCGTGGGCGTCGTGGAAAAAAGCAAAATCATTGACAATACGAAGATGCAGGCGGGCGACGCCGTCATCGCGCTGCCCTCCAGCGGCGTGCACTCCAACGGCTTTTCTCTTGTGCGCAAGATATTCAATGTGGAGTACGCGGATATCTGGCAGCATTACGACGAGCTTTCCGGCACGCTGGGCGAAACGCTGCTCACGCCCACAAAAATTTACGTCAAGCCCGTGCTGGCGCTGATGGAGCAGGTGGATGTGCGCGCCGTGAGCCACATCACGGGCGGCGGCTTTTATGAGAACATCCCCCGCGCGCTGGCCGCGGGCTGCGTGGCGAAGCTCGAGAAAAAGAGCCTGCGCATGCCGCCCATCTTCCCGCTGCTGCAAAAGGTTGGCAAAATTCCCGAGCGGGACATGTTCAATACGTTCAATATGGGCGTGGGCATGGCTGTCGTCGTGCCCGGCGACAGGGCGGACGAATCCGTGCGCATCCTGAAGGAAGCGGGCGAGGATGCGTACATCCTGGGCGAGATCGCGAAGGGTGCGGAAAAGGGCGTAGAGCTATGCTGAACGTAGCGGTGCTGGTTTCCGGCGGCGGCACGAATCTGCAGGCCATTCTGGACGCAAAGGCCGCGGGCGCGCTGCCCCATGCGAAAATCGCTCTGGTGCTGGCCTCAAAGCCCGGCGTGTACGCGCTGGAGCGCGCGTCCAAAGCGGGCGTGCCCGGCATTGTGGTGGCGCGCAAAAGCTATGCCGCACCGGAGGAATACGACGCGGCGCTGCTGGCCGCGCTGCGGGAGCACCGCATCGACGTGGTGGTGCTGGCGGGCTTTTTGTCCATCCTGGGCCCCAGCGTCATCACCGCGTATCCCGAACGCATTCTGAACGTGCACCCCAGCCTGATCCCCAGCTTCTGCGGGGCGGGATACTACGGCCTGCGGGTGCATGAGGCAGCGCTGGCAAAGGGCGTGAAGGTGACGGGCGCGACGGTGCATTTTGTGAACGAAGTGCCGGACGGAGGACGCATCCTGCTGCAGCAGGCCGTGGACGTGCTGCCCGGCGATACGCCGGAAACGCTGCAGAAGCGCGTGATGGAGCAGGCGGAATGGAAGCTGCTGCCCCGTGCGCTGGCGCAGCTGACGGAAGAATTGGACGCGGCGGACGGACCCGCCGCGCCGCGGAAAGAGGAGAAGGATATGGACCATCTGAGCCTTGCGGCGGAGCTTGCCGTAAATACATACCCCGGCCGCGGCATCGTGCTGGGAAGGTCGGAGGACGGCAAAAGCGCCGTCATCGCCTATTTCATCATGGGCCGCAGCGCAAACAGCCGCAACCGCGTGTTCACCGCGAAGGACGGCGGCATCATTACCGAAGCGGCGGACCCCTCCAAGCTGGAGGACCCGTCCCTCATCATCTACGCGCCCGTGCGCGTGCTGGGCAAAACAACCATCGTGACCAACGGCGACCAGACGGATACGATATACGACCACCTGACCGCGGGCAAGGGCTTTGCCAAGGCGCTGCGCACGCGCACCTTTGAGCCGGATTCCCCCAACTTCACGCCGCGCATCTCGGGCATTGTGAAGGTGAAGGGCGGCGCAATGAAGTACAAGCTGTCCATTCTGAAATCCGACGGCGGCAACGCGGATTCCGTGGAACGGTTCTTCTTTGAATACGACCAGCCCGTTGCAGGCGAGGGCCGCTTTATCCATACCTACCGCTGCGACGGCAGCCCCATCCCCAGCTTCGCGGGCGAGCCGGAGCACGTGCGCCTGATGGGCGATATCGACACGTTCACGCGGATGGTGTGGAACAGTCTGAACGAGGACAACAAGGTTTCGCTGTTTGTGCGGTATATCGACCTTGCCACGGGCAAAACGCAGGACCGCATCGTGAACAAATACGAAAAAGTGTAACGCGCCGCCCCGTGTGCGGCAGGGCCGCCGGGGACATCGAATGGGGGTTTTTAAGGATATGAAAGAACTGGAACTGAAATACGGCTGCAACCCGAACCAGCGGCCCGCGCGCATCTTCATGCGGGAGGGCGAGCTGCCCATCACCGTTTTGAACGGCAAACCGGGCTATATCAATTTCCTGGACGCGCTGAACGCGTGGCAGCTTGTAAAAGAGCTGCGCCAGGCCACGGGCCTGCCCGCGGCCGCGTCGTTCAAGCACGTCAGCCCCGCCGGCGCGGCGCTGGGCCTGCCGCTGGATGATACGCTGAAAAAGATGTATTTTGTGGAGGACATCGAGCTTTCCCCGCTGGCCTGCGCCTATGCCTGCGCCCGCGGCGCGGACCGCATGTCCAGCTTTGGGGACTGGATCGCCCTTTCCGACGAATGCGACGAGGCCACGGCAAAGGTCATCCAGCACGAGGTGTCGGACGGCGTTATCGCGCCGGGCTATTCCGAAGCCGCGCTGGCCATCCTGAAAACCAAGCGCAAGGGCGGTTACAACATTGTCGCCATCGACCCATCCTACCAGCCCGCGCCCGTGGAGCACAAGGATGTGTTCGGCATCACGTTTGAGCAGGGGCGCAACGAGCTGAAGTTCGGCGACGATACGTTCTCCAATATCGTCACACGGAACAGGGCGCTGACAGACGAGCAGAAGCGGGACCTGACACTGTGCCTGATCGCGCTGAAATACACCCAGTCCAACTCGGTGTGCTACGCCCAGGGCGGACAGCTCATCGGTGTGGGCGCGGGCCAGCAGAGCCGCATCCACTGTACGCGCCTTGCGGGCAACAAAGCGGACATCTGGCAGCTGCGCCACCACCCCAAGGTGCTGGGCCTGCCGTTCCGTCCCGACGTCTCCCGCCCCAACCGCGACAACGCCATCGACGTGTATATCTCCGACGAATGGGAGGACGTGCTGGGCGACGGCGTGTGGGCGGAGACCTTCACCACACGTCCCGAACCGTTGACGCCCGCCGAAAAAAAAGAATGGCTGTCCAAGGTCACGGGCGTCTGTCTCGGCAGCGACGCATTTTTCCCCTTTGGGGACAACATCGAGCGCGCGCGCCGTTCCGGCGTGACGGCCATCGTGGAGCCGGGCGGCTCCATCCGGGACGGGCAGGTCATTGAAACCTGCGATAAATACGGCATTGTGATGGCGTTCAACGGCATCCGCCTGTTCCACCATTAAAAAGAACGCCGCGCGGCCGCGCCGGGGCGGAGCACGGCTCTGCCCGCGTTTGGCGGCGCGGCGGCGAAAGCAGGGAGGTTGACCTATGAAGGTTCTGGTTGTCGGCGGGGGCGGGCGGGAGCACGCTATCATCCGCAAGCTGAAGGAAAGCCCGCGGCGCCCCGCGCTGTATGCCGCGCCGGGCAACGGCGGTATCGCCAGCGACGCCGTGTGCGTGCCCATCGCCGCCACCGACGTGGCGGGCGTGGTGTCCTTTGCCGTGCAGGAGGGCATCGATTATGTGGTCGTCGCGCCGGACGACCCGCTGGTGCTGGGCATGGTGGACGCGCTGGCGGAAAAGGGCATTCCCGCCTTTGGCCCCAACAAGGCCGCCGCCATTCTGGAAGGCAGCAAGGTGTTCAGCAAAAACCTGATGAAGAAGTACGGCATCCCCACGGCCGCCTACGAGACGTTTGCGGACGCGGGCGAGGCCGCGGCTTATGTGCGCGCCAACCGGAAGTACCCGCTTGTCGTCAAGGCGGACGGCCTTGCGCTGGGCAAGGGCGTGCTGATCTGCGAGGACGAGGCCGCGGCGCTGGCCGCTGTGAAAAGCATCATGGAGGACAGGCAGTTCGGCGCGTCGGGCAGCCGTATCGTCATCGAGGAGTTTCTCACGGGGCCGGAGGTTTCTGTACTCAGCTTTACTGACGGCAAAACTGTCGTGCCCATGGTGTCCAGCATGGACCACAAGCGCGCGCTGGACGGCGACAGGGGCCTGAACACCGGCGGCATGGGCACCATCGCGCCCAACCCCTATTATACGCCGCAGATCGCACAGGTGTGCATGGAGACGATTTTCAAACCCACCGTTGCGGCCATGAACGCGGAGGGCCGGCCCTTCAAAGGCTGTTTGTATTTCGGGCTGATGCTTACGCCCGACGGCCCGAAGGTCATTGAGTACAACTGCCGTTTCGGAGACCCGGAGACCCAGGTGGTGCTGCCGCTTCTGGAGAGCGACCTGCTGGCTGTGATGCAGGCCGCCACCAACGGTACGCTGGCGCAGACGGAAGTAAAATTCAGCGGCCAAAGCGCCGCGTGCGTGGTGCTGGCTTCAGGCGGATACCCGCAGCACTATGAAAAAGGAAAGCCCATCACGGGCCTCGCGGACGGCCAGCTGCCGGGCGGCGGGGCCACCGTGTACCACGCGGGCACGGCCCTTGCGGACAATGTGCTCGTCACCAGCGGCGGGCGCGTGCTGGGCGTCACCGCCGTGGCGGATTCGCTGTTTGACGCCGTGGCCGCGGCCTACGGCGCGGCGGACCAGATCGGCTTTGAGGGGCTGCACCGCCGCTCGGACATCGGCCAGAAGGCGCTTGCCGCGCTGTGAGCCACAGGGAGGAAACGTTATGGTATATCGCATTTATGTGGAAAAGCGTCCCGAATACGCAGTGGAGGCCAGGGGCATTTTGTCCGAGATCCGTCATCTGCTGCGCATCAAAAGCGTGACGGGCCTGCGCCTGCTGAACCGCTACGACGTGGAGGGCATCTCCGAAGAGCTGTTTTCCCAGTGCTGCGGCACCGTGTTCAGTGAGCCGCAGCTGGACTTCACCTATACGGCCGTGCCCGAAGGCGCGGACGCGGTATTCGCCACCGAGTTCCTGCCCGGCCAGTTCGATCAGCGCGCGGCCAGCGCCGCCGAGTGCATCCAGCTCATCAGCCAGGGCGAGCGGCCGGACGTGCAGTCCGCCCGCGTGTTCCTGCTGTACGGCGCGCCCAGCGCGGAGGAGCTGGCTGAAATTAAAAAATACGTCATCAACCCCGTAGAGGCCCGGGAGGCGTCCCTTGCGGAGAAGGCCACGCTGAAGACCGATTACGCCATCCCAACCACCGTGGAAACGCTGGAGGGCTTCACCGCGCTGGATGAAGCGGGCCTCGCGGATTTTGTAAAGCACTACGGCCTCGCCATGGATGAAGGCGACATCGCCTTCTGCCAAGAATACTTCAAAAGCGAGCGACGGGACCCCACCATCACCGAGATCCGCATGATCGACACTTATTGGAGCGATCACTGCCGCCACACCACTTTCGGCACCATCCTGGACGACGTGCAGATCGAGGACGAGACGGTGAAGGCCGCATGGGAGCGTTATCTTGCGCTGCGCAGGGAGGTGCACGCGGGCAAAAACAAGCCCGTATGCCTGATGGATCTGGGCACCATCGGCGGAAAGTACCTGAAAAAGACCGGCGTGCTGAAGAACATGGACGAATCCGATGAGATCAACGCCTGCAGCGTGCGCATCACCGTGGACAACAACGGTACGGACGAGCCCTGGCTGCTGCTGTTCAAAAACGAGACGCACAACCATCCCACCGAGATCGAGCCGTTCGGCGGCGCGGCCACCTGCATCGGCGGCGCCATCCGGGACCCGCTGGCCAACCGCGGCTATGTGTACCAGGCCATGCGCGTCACCGGGGCGGGCGACCCACTGGTGCCCGTCAGGGATACCATGCCCGGCAAGCTGCCGCAGCGCAAGCTGGTGACGACAGCCGCGGCGGGCTATTCCAGCTACGGCAACCAGATCGGCCTTGCCACCGGTATGGTGGACGAGCTGTACCACCCGGGCTACATCGCCAAGCGTATGGAGATCGGCGCGGTGGTGGGCGCGGTGCCCGAGGCAAACGTGCGCCGTGAGCAGCCCATCCCCGGAGACGTGGTGATCCTGCTGGGCGGCCGCACGGGCCGCGACGGCTGCGGCGGCGCGACAGGGTCCTCCAAAGCCCACAAGCTGGAGAGCCTGGAGACCTGCGGTGCAGAGGTGCAGAAGGGCAATGCGCCTGTGGAGCGCAAGCTGCAGCGCCTGTTCCGCACAAAGGAAGCAACGCGGATGATCAAGCGCTGCAACGACTTCGGTGCGGGCGGTGTTTCCGTCGCCATCGGTGAGCTGGCCGACGGCCTTTCCATTGACTTGAACGCCGTACCGAAAAAATATGACGGGCTGGACGGCACCGAGCTTGCCATCTCCGAGAGCCAGGAGCGCATGGCCGTTGTGGTGGCGAAAGAGGACGCGGAGAAATTCATTGCCGCAGCCAACAGGGAAAACCTGGAGGCCACCGTCGTGGCCGAGGTGACGGCGGAGCCGCGCCTTGTCATGCGCTGGAACGGCAATATCATCTGCGACATCAAGCGCAAATTCCTGAACTCCAACGGCGCGGAGAAGCATATGGACGTGCGCGTGCCGGCACGCCGCGTGGCGCCCTGCAAAGTGCCGGAGGGCACGCTTGAGGAAAAACTGACCGCGCTGATGAGCGATCTGAACACCTGCAGCAAAAAAGGACTGTCCGAACGGTTCGATTCCACCATTGGCGCGGGCACGGTGCTGATGCCTTTCGGCGGCCGGACACAGCTCACGCCCGTGCAGGCAATGGCGGCAAAGCTGCCCGTGCCCCACGGAGAGACAAAGACCTGCTCCAGCATGGCCTGGGGTTACAACCCTTTCATCGCCGAACAGAGCGAGTACCACAGCGCCTACCTGGCCGTGGCCGAGAGCGTTTCCAAGCTGGTGGCCACCGGTTTTTCCGCCAAAAACGCCTATCTCACGTTCCAGGAATACTTCGAGCGCCTGGGCGCGGACCCCACCCGCTGGGGCCGGCCCATGGCCAGCCTGCTGGGCGCGCTGGACGCGCAGGTGGAACTGGGCGTCGCTGCCATCGGCGGCAAGGACTCCATGTCCGGCTCGTTTGAAAACATCGACGTGCCGCCCACGCTGGTCAGCTTTGCTGTTGCCGCGGGCAATACGGACAATGTCGTCAGCCCGGAGTTCAAGCTGCCCGGCTCGAAGCTGGTGCTGCTGAGCCCGGCCATGCGCGACGGCCTGCTGCCCAATGCCGGGAGTCTGAAGCTGCTGTGGGCGCAGGTAGAGACGCTCATCAAAGAGAAAAAGGTGCTTTCTGCCTACACGCCGTCCATGGGCGGTCTGGCCGAGGCACTGTTCAAAATGGGCCTGGGCAACCGCCTGGGAGTGCGCTTTGCTCCGGGCTTCGACGCCGCAAGGCTGTACGGCTATGCCTACGGCAGCTTCGTGCTGGAGCTGGCGGAGGACATCGACGTGGGCACGCCCATCGGCGAGACAACAGCGCGCTATGTGTGGGAACTGAACGGCGAGACAGCCGACCTGGCCAAAGTGCAGGAAGCCTATGAAGCAAAGCTGGAGCCGGTGCTGCCCTACCGTACGGCAGAGGCAGCCGGGCCGGCGCAGGAGGCGCCCGCGCTGAAGTACGAGGCGCTGAACCGCGTGGCGCCCAAGGTGGGCACAGCAAAGCCCCGCGTGCTGATCCCGGTGTTCCCGGGCACAAACTGCGAGTACGATTCCGCCCGCGCCATGGAGCGCGCCGGGGCCGAGCCCGAGGTATTCGTCATCAACAACCTCACCCCGGCCCATGTGGCCGAGAGCGTGGCTGCTGTGAAGGAGCTCATCGGGCGCAGCCAGATGATCTTCCTGCCGGGCGGCTTCTCCGGCGGCGACGAGCCGGAGGGCAGCGCCAAGTTCATCACGGCGTTTTTCCGCAACCCGGCCATCACCGAGGCCGTGCGCGGGCTGCTGCAAAAGCGCGACGGCCTGATGCTGGGCATCTGCAACGGCTTCCAGGCGCTCATCAAGCTGGGCCTTGTGCCCTTCGGCGATATCGTGGAGACGGATGATACCTGCCCCACGCTGACATTCAACACCATCGGCCGCCACCAGAGTATGCTGGTGCGCACCCGTGTGGCGTCGAACCTTTCGCCCTGGCTGCAGTATACAAAGCCGGGCGATGTGCACACGGTGGCCGTCAGCCATGGCGAAGGCCGCTTCGTGGCCGGAGCCGAAACGCTGGACCGCCTAGTGAAAAACGGGCAGATCGCCACCCAGTATGTAGACCTGTCCGGCAAGCCCACCATGGACGTGCGCCACAACCCCAACGGCAGCTACTATGCCGTGGAGGGCATCACCAGCCCGGACGGCCGCGTGCTGGGCAAGATGGGCCATTCCGAGCGCAGCGGCGACAACCTGTATAAGAACGTGGACGGCAACAAATACCAGAAGCTGTTTGAGGGCGGCGTGGATTACTTCAAACTGTAAGAGGAGAGCACAATGGCACACGATACCTATACTTCCCCGTTCCAGACGCGTTACGCGTCGAAAGAGATGCAGTACATCTTCTCGGAGGACAATAAATTCAAGACGTGGCGCAGGCTGTGGATCGCGCTGGCGAAGGCCGAGCAGAAGCAGGGCCTGCCCATCACCGACGCGCAGATCGCCGAGCTGGAGACGCACAAGGACGACATCAATTACGATGTGGCCGCCGCCCGGGAAAAGGAGTGCCGTCACGACGTGATGAGCCACGTCTATGCCTACGGCGTGCAGTGCCCGGAGGCAAAGGGCATCATCCATTTGGGGGCCACCAGCTGCTATGTGGGCGACAACACCGATATCCTTGTCATGCGCGAGGCGCTGGAGGTAGTGCGCCGCAAGCTGCTGAACGTGATGGCCCTGTTGGCAGAATTCGCGGACGAATACAAGGCCATGCCCGCGCTGGCCTACACACATCTGCAGCCCGCGCAGCTCACCACCGTGGGCAAGCGCGCCGCGCTGTGGCTGGGCGAGCTGTATATGGATTACGCCGAAATCGAGACGCGCATCAAGGGGCTTGCGCTGCTGGGCAGCAAGGGCACCACGGGCACACAGGCAAGCTTTGTGGAGCTGTTTGAGGGCGACGACGCAAAAATCAAGGCGGTGGAGGCCGACATCGCCGCCGCGCTGGGTTTTGAAAAAGTGGTTCCCGTTTCGGGCCAGACGTATTCCCGCAAAGTGGACTACAATGTGCTGTCCGCGCTGTCCGGCGTTGCGCAGAGCGCCATGAAGTTCGGCAACGACATGCGCCTGCTGGCCAATTTCAAGGAGATGGAGGAACCGTTTGAGAAAAACCAGATCGGTTCGTCCGCCATGCCCTACAAACGCAATCCCATGCGGTGCGAGCGCATCTGCGCGCTGGCCCGCTACGTGATGATCGACGTGCTGAACCCCGCGTTCACCGCGGGCACACAGTGGTTTGAACGCACGCTGGACGATTCCGCCAACAAGCGCGTGGCCGTGGCCGAGGGCTTTTTGGCCGTGGACGCCATTCTGAACATCATGCTCAACGTGTGCGACGGCCTGGTGGTATACCCAAAGGTCATCCGAAGCCGCATTATGGCGGAGCTGCCCTTCATGGCCAGCGAAAACATCATGATGAGCGCCGTCAAGAAAGGCGGCGACCGCCAGGAACTGCACGAGAAGATCCGTGTTTATGCGCAGCAGGCGGCAAAGGTCGTGAAAGAGGAGGGCGGCAAAAACGACCTCATCGAGCGCATCTGCGCCGACTCCTCTTTCGGGCTGGATTACGAGGAGATTGAGGCCATCCTCAAGCCGGAGGACTTCACGGGCCGCAGCGCCGCACAGGTGGAGGAATTCCTGGCGGATTGCATCCGCCCGCTTCTGGAGGAAAACCGCGCGCTGCTGGGAGAGAAAGCTGAACTTTCTGTATAATCAGATGGGAAAATTACAAAAAACCGCCCCGGTATGCAACAAAGCGCCGGAGCGGTTTTTTATGTGAAAGGACAAGCAGGCAGGCGCGCCGTTCAGATGGCGCGGAAGCCCTTGCCGATGGTCTCGCTGGAATTGACGATGGTGATGAAAGCGCCGGGATCCGTCCGGCGGATGTAATTGCGCAGGGAGACAGCTTCGCGCCGGTTCAGCACCGTGGTGATGACCTGCTCGTCCCGGCCCGAAAAGGCGCCGTGGGCCGTATATACGGTAGCGCCGCGGTGCAGCGTGCCCATGATGAACTCATTGATCTTGTCCGGCTGGCGGGACACGATGGTGACCTTTTTGCGCACGTTGATGCCTTCGATGACGCCGTCCACTACAAAGGCCTTGGCCAGCAGGCCCAGCACGCAGTACAGGCCTGTGCGCACGCCGTACAGCCCGCCGGCAAACAGCGCGATGCAGAAATCCGAAACGAGCAGCGCCTTGCCGATCTCCAGACTCGTGTATTTGGAAAGGATCATGGCAATGATGTCGGTGCCGCCGCTGGAGGCGCCGATGTTAAAAATAATAGCGCTGCCCGCCGCAGGCAGGATAACGGCGTAGCACAGCTCCAGGAACGTGTCGTCCGTAAACGGGCGGGCCATGGGCACGGCGCGCTCCAGCACCCAGACATAGAACGAGAGCGCCACCGAAGAGTAAAGCGTGGCCCCGATGACCGCGCGCCCCAGAAACACCAGCCCCAGCACGATGAGTACGCCGTTGATGATAAACATGAACGTGCCCACATCCATATGCGGCAGCAGCGTGGCCGCGATGATGGAGATGCCGGACGTACCGCCCATTGCAAAATTATTGGGTGATTTGAAAAAATGGATGCCTGCCGCCAGCAGCACAAGGCCGAAGTTGAGCAGCAGGAACCAGATGATATGCGCGCGGGTAAAGATTTTTTTAGCAGCTTCCATCTTGGGGTTTCTCCCGTTCTGTGGTATAATATGTCCGGTTGGTGAATGCGAGCCGCAGGCGAAGCATGAGCCTGGCGGCATAGATACCATGTTTTTTTAGTGAACACGAGCGGTACGCGAAGTGCGAGCTTAGAAATATGGTATAATAACCTCAAAGCCGCCGCATGCGCGGCCGCGCGTGTGCACTGCACACGCCCCTGTGCTGACGCACAGGGCTTTGAGGACATTGAACCATGCAAAACCGCAGCAGGTGCGGTTTTGTTCTAGCCACGGCTGGTGGAGACATGATATAATATATAATAATATGGGGTTTTTTAGCCGTTTCCGCAATGTTTTGTCTCTGACCGCCCCCATTTTAGCACACTGTCCGCGTCGGTACAAGCCGCGCGGAGCCTGCCGGAAAAATTTTTTGCCCGGTGCGGGCCGCGCCCGCGAAAAAATATGTTTTTATTGCCCGGGACAGAAGGTGTGCGCGTCCCGCGATAAGGAAAGATTGGAACCCACTGCATGAAATTCAGCGATTTGAACCTGATTCCCCCAATTTTGAAAGCCGCCGCCGAGGCGGGCTACGAAGAACCGTCTCCCATTCAGCAAAAAGCCATTCCGCCCGTACTGGCCGGGCGGGACCTGCTGGGCTGCGCTCAGACCGGAACCGGCAAGACCGCCGCGTTCGCCATGCCCATTCTGCAGCGTCTGGCGGCTACGCCAGCACCTTCGGGCGGGCGCCCCATCCGAGCGCTCATTCTCACGCCGACCCGCGAGCTTGCGCTGCAGATCGACGAAAGCTTTGCGGCCTACGGCCGCCATATGCGCCTTGCACACTGCGTTATTTTCGGCGGCGTGAACCAGAATCCCCAGGTGGCCCGGCTGAAAAAGGGCGTAGATATCCTGACAGCCACGCCCGGCCGCCTGAACGATCTCATCGGACAGGGCTATATCGACCTGAAAAATGTTGAGATATTCGTATTGGACGAAGCCGACCGTATGCTGGACATGGGCTTTGTACATGATGTGAAGCGGGTGCTCGCCTGCCTTCCGGGGCAAAAGCAGACGCTGCTGTTCTCGGCCACCATGCCGCGGGAGATCGAGGAGCTGGCCGACGGCCTGCTCCACGGCCCGGAAAAGGTGATGGTCGCGCCGCCCGCCACGACGGTGGAGCGCATTGAGCAAAGCGTTTATTTTGTGGACAAGGGCAACAAGCGCCACCTGCTGGCGCAGCTGCTGCAAAAACCGGAGGTGACCAGCGCGCTGGTGTTCACCCGCACCAAGCATGGGGCGGACCGCGTTGTGCGGGAGCTTGCCCGCGCGGGCATCGGGGCTATGGCCATCCACGGCAACAAAAGCCAGAACGCACGGCAGGACGCGCTGGGCCGCTTCAAGGACGGCCGTATCCGCGTGCTGGTGGCCACGGACATTGCCGCCCGCGGCATTGACGTCAGCGGCCTTTCCCATGTGTTCAACTATGATCTGCCCAATATCCCCGAGACATATGTGCACAGGATCGGGCGCACGGGGCGCGCGGGGCACGCGGGCGTGGCCGTAAGCTTCTGCGACTTTGAGGAAAAGGAATATCTGGCGGATATTGAAAAGCTGACGCACATCCGCATCCCGTCCGTGGAACACGAGTGGCCGATGCAGGTGTTTGAAAAAGAAGAGAAACAGACGCAGGGGCGCGGCCAGCGCGCGCCACGTGCCGAGCGCGCGCCTGCCGTGCGGCCGGCCGTACAGGCGCAGCAGCAGGCCCCTGCGCGGAAAAAGCCGGTCCGGGCCGCCGTCCGGCCGGAAAAAAGTGAGGAATTTCAAATGGAACAGACGAATACGCCACAGCGCCCGCAGCAGGACGGCGCGGCCCCGGCCGAAAGTGCAAAGCGCCGCCGTCGGCGCGGCGGCCGCCGCCATAAGAGCGGCGGGCAGGGCCCGGCTGCAGCCAGCCAGGCGCCGCAGAAAAAAGAGAGTGCTCCGCAGGCGCAGCCCCAGCAGCCCCAAAAGGAGAAACTGGCAAACGGCGCGCCGCGCGGCAAGAACGGACGCGGCGAAAAAGCCGAGCACGCGCCCCGCGCTGAAAAGAGCGCAAAGTCTGCAAAAGAGGAGCCGCGCTTTTCCGAGGTGGACGACAGCATCCAGCTTATCGCACGTAGGGCCCCTGCACAAAAATATGCCAGCTTTGAAGAGTATATGAAGGCGCACGAAGAATAAGCACCGCGGATATACGGCAGGGCGCGGCGCGCCGGGCACACGCCCGCGCCGCGCCTTTTTTGCGCCTGCCGCACCGCGGCGCCGCCCGGAAAAACATGCGAAAGGGAGCGATACCATGGAGCTTTTCCGCTGCCCGGTGTGCGGGGCGCCGCTGACACGCGGCGCCCGCGTCCTGGTCTGTCCCAAACGCCACAGTTTTGACCTCGCGGCTGAGGGCTACGCCCATCTTCTGCCGGCCGCCCAGATGCACGCCAAAATCCCCGGCGACAGCAGGGAGATGGTGGCGGCCCGCCGCCGGTTTCTGGATACGGGCGGGTATGCCTGCTTTTCCGACGGGCTGAATGCGCTTGTCTGCAGCCTGCTTATGGAGCTGCCGGCTCCCTCATTGGTAGACGCGGGCTGTGGGGAAGGGTATTATACCGCCCGTCTTGTACAGGCGCTGCGCGCATCAGGCAAAACGCCGTCGGCGGCCGCGTTCGATATTTCCAAATTCGCGGTAAAGGCAGCGGCCAGGCGGGACAAGGGACATGCCGTGCAGTGGGCCGTGGCCAGCAGCTTCGCCATCCCGGTGGCCGATGCGGCGGCGGATTGCCTGGTCGATATTTTCAGCCCGGCCGCCGCACAGGAATTTGCCCGTGTGGTGAAGCCCGGCGGAGCATTCGTGTTTGCGGTGCCCGGCCCGCGCCACCTGTATGGCCTTAAGGAGGTGCTCTACGAGCGCCCTTACGAAAATACGGTGCAGGATGTCGCTTATCCCGGCTTTGCGCTGGAGCAGAGGATACCCGTACACAGCATGCTCACCGTGACGGGCAGCACGATCCTGGACCTGTTTGCGATGACGCCTTATTATTGGAAAACGCCCCGCTCCGGCGCTGAAAGGCTGGCCTCGCTGGATACGCTTACAGCAGAACTGCATTTTGATTTTCTGGTCTACCGCCGGGCGCATGCGTGAAACGGCTGCCGGCATGGAACAGATAAAAGGTCTCCGGTACCGCGGTTTGCCGGAGATTTTTTGCATATACTAGAAGTGCGCGCCTGGCCCGGTCCTTGCGGCTTTCAACAAAATAAGATAAAATGTATGATGCAAAACCGATAAAAGGAGATTGGATTTTATGGGCGCTTTACAGGCGAAAGAAAACATCTGGTACGTGGGCGTGCAGGATCCCGGCCTGCGCGTGTTCGATATCATCATGCATTCAGACCACGGTACTTCCTACAATTCCTATATCGTGAAGGGCACTGAAAAAACGGTGCTGTTCGAGACGAGCAAGGAGCCGTTCTTTGAGGAGTTCCTTGCCAATATCCGCGAGGTGTGCGACCCGGCTTCTCTGGATTATATCGTCGTCAACCATACCGAGCCGGACCACACGGGCAGCATGAAGCGGCTGCTGGAGCTTGCGCCCGGCGCCACGGTGCTGGGCAGCGGAACGGCGCTGACGTTTTTGAAAGAAATCGTCAATGGCCCGTTTCCGTCCCGCGCCGTCACGGAGAAGGACGAGATTGACCTGGGCGGTCTGACGATGAAATTCCTCAGTGTGCCCATGCTTCATTGGCCCGACAGCATGTATACGTACATCCCGGAGCTGAAAGCCCTGTTTACCTGCGACAGCTTTGGCTGCCATTATGCCGACCCGCGCGTATTCAACGACCTCATCGACGGCGATTTCACTCCCGCGTACAAATATTATTTCGACCACATCATCGGGCCGTTCAAAGACCCGTTCATGCGCAGCGCACTGGATAAGATCGGCAGCCTGCCCGTGGAGTTTGTGGGCAACGGCCACGGCCCCGTGCTGCGCAGCGGCGTGCAGAAGTATTTTGACATGTACCGCACCTGGTGCCGGCCTGAACAGAGGCCGGAAAAAGTGGTGGCAGTTGCCTACGTTTCCGCTTACGGCTATACGCGCCGCCTGGCCGAGCACATCCGCGACGGCTTGAAGGAAGGCGGCGTGCGTGTGGAAATGTACGACCTCGTCTCCGACGACACCGCCGCTGCAAAGGCCGCGGTAGCCGCGGCGGACGGCTTTTTGCTGGGCAGCCCCACGCTGGTCGGCGACGCGCTGCCTCCAGTGTACGAAATGTTTCTTGGCCTGAACCCCATCATCCACAAGGGCAAGCCGGCGGGTGCGTTCGGCAGCTACGGCTGGAGCGGCGAGGCGGTTCCCAATCTGACTGCGCGCATGCAGCAGCTTCGGCTGAGCCTGCCGCTGGAGGGCATGCGTGTCCGGTTCTGCCCCACACAGGAGGACCTGGCTGCAGCCGTACAGTTCGGCCGGGATTTTGCCAAAGCCGTGCGCGGTGAATGATTCTTTTTTAAAAACTATTGCGTTGTATTATCAATTGGTATATAATATCAATAGGTGAAACGAAATGAATAAAAGGAGGTTAGTATTATGAAAAAATGGAGATGCACGATTTGCGGCCAGACATTTGAGGGCGACGTTCCTCCCGTGCCGTGCCCCGTTTGCGGCGCCGGTGAAGAGGCCTTTGAAGAAGTGGCGGAATAAGACTGTACCAATAATAAAAGCCCCGTGCGTATGCGCGGGGCTTTTTGCGTGGCCGAAGAGTTTATATACGGGCGCGTTCAGCCCTCTGCAAACAAAGCAGCCAGGGCCTGACCAACCAGGCGGCCGGAGTATTTGGCCTCTTCCAAAGTATTGGCATGGCCGCCCATCTCAATGAGCAGGCTGCCGGTCGTAAGATCCTGATTGTAATAGCGGTAGTCGAACAGCACAGGCCGTGTGAGACCGGGGAACATGCTTTCCATCTTATCCTGCCAGCGGCTGGCAAAGCGGAGGTTCTGTTTAAAATTGGGCAGATTGCCGTCCACGTCTGCGCCGCAGATGATCATGACCTGGGCGGCTTTCATGCCGCCGATGTCCGCCACGGGCTTGACACGGGTGCCGTCGTCCCGCTGGATGGCGTCGCGGTGGACGTCCAGCACCACCTTGATGCTGGGATACCGCTCCAGATAGCTGCGCACGGTAGCGTTGCTTTTGGCGTAGCTGCCGTTGTAGCTTGGGTAATCGTGCAGGGTGGTGTCGTGCAGAGTGTTTACGCCCGCCGCGTTGAGCTGAGCAGCCATTTCGGCTCCTACTGCGGCCATATTGACAGAAAGATCCGTGCTGCGGGCGGAAAACGCCGGATCGCACCAGTTTTTTTCCTCCAGTTCGTAGGTTTCTGTGGTGTGCGTGTGCATAATGAGTACCTGAGGCTCCGCGCTGTTCAGCTCCACCTGGAACGGAAGCGTCTGCATCATTTCCGCGGCTACCTCGCTGTCAGGCAGGTCGGTGCTGTTGCGCACGGTGGCTGCGCCGCTGGAAACATAGCCCGCACCCGCGCCCTGCTCGTAATGCGCTTCCAGCAGCGGGGCCATGCCATCGGGAATGGGGCCGTCCGGTACGGAGGAAGCGCCGGAAGATACGCTTTGCGCTTCGCTCTGAGACAGCATTTCCTCCTCGGTCGGGCCCACCGTCCAGAAGCCTGCCTCGGGATCGTCCTCATCGATAGGCTGCGCCGTGGGCACTGCGTCCTCGTCCATGGCGTCGTCCAGCACTCGCCGGGTTGCGGCCAGCGCTGCATTCGGCGCGCACAGAATGCTGCTGAAATACGCGGCAGCCTGCGGGAGGGAAAAGGACGGCGCGGCGAAGGCCGTGCTGCCCAGCGTGGCCAGCGTCAGCAGGCCCGCCAGCACGGGCATTACAATATGCCGCCTTCTGCGCCGCTTGTACATTTTGACATCACCTCATGCAATTTATATGCATAGGGGGTGGGGAAAAGTCCGGCCCGGATAAAATTTTGGACAGGCTGTCCGCCCGGTTTCGGAGGGCGCGCGGCGGAGAGAAAAAACTTCCGCTTACAATTGGGGGCAAAATGTGGTATACTATAAACAGGAAATGCCGCAGCGGCGGCAAAACGGGATACTGAAAAATTGCAGCGTGTGGTTTTGAGGAACGTAAGTCCGGCTGTCAAAACCGCACGCTGTTTTGATTTTCGGCGGAGCGAAGCGCAGGGGAGGGAGCACGGCGCGGCGCGTTCGCCTGTTCGGGACGAAACGGGTGGAGTGGTTTTACAGGAGGGAATACGATGTTTCAAAAAGGCGATTTGATCGTGTACGGGAATATGGGCGTATGCCGTGTGGAGGCTGTGGAGGCTCCGGCGGGGCTGCCGGGCGCCGGCGAAAAAAAGCTGTATTATAAGCTGGACCCTGTGTACGAAACAGGCACGGTATATATTCCCGTGGACGCCAAGGTGTTTATGCGGCCCATTCTGACGCATGCCCAGGCAGAGGCGCTCATCGGCCGGATCCCGGAGATTGAGGAGAACCCATGCGGCGGGAAGGATCAGCAGATGCTGGCCGAGCACTACCGTTCGCTCATGCGCACGCACGACTGCGACGATTTGGTGCAGCTTATCAAGACGATCTACGGCAAAAACAGGGAGCGTACGGCGCAGGGCAAAAAGCCCGCACGTACCGAGGCCGAATATATGAAGCGTGCCGAGGAGCTGCTTCATGGTGAGCTGGCCGCCGCGCTGGGCATCACGCCTGAGCAGGTGCCGGGCTATATCGCGGCCGAGGTGGCGCAGGCGGGCTGCGGCGCTGAAACCTGAAAGAAAAAACTGCGCGGCGCGCGGGAACGGAAGCGTCCCGCACCGCGCAGCTTTTTGCAAAGGGAAAGCCCCCGTGTGGTGAGCACGGGGGCTTTTAGGGGTATCTCTCTTGGTGTGAGGAGGAATCATGTGCAGGAACCCGGATTGCGGCTTCCGTGTCCCTGTGATTGTATTATAGAAAAGAATTGCGTAAGGTTTGTTAAACCGCTGTGAACAAACTGTAAATAGTTTTGCCCGGCTTTTCAAATCCGCCACGGTTTGCTATAATAGGACAAGACGGCGGGCCTCAGCCCTCTACGACCCACTTCTTGACGGCGTCCACGGTCTGGGGAATATCGACGCCCTTGTCCTGCTCGTACTTGCTCTTGCCCAGCAGCGCCTTGAAGTCCTTCAGCGTGTAGTGGCCCGTGCCGCGCGGCAGCGCAAGGGTCGCTTTTTTATTGGTGAAAACGCACACGGTCTCCACCTGGATGCCGCGCAGGTTCGCAGTAAACAGCGTGTCACGCACCAGGCGGGTATCGGCCTCTGCGGCGCGCATGGGGTTTTCAAACGAGATGCGCTTTTCCGCGTCCACCTGCAGCCACATCGGGTCGCCGGGGTTGCCGTAGATCTGGCCGCCCAGCCCCACACATTTTACGCACAAAAGGCCGAACCAGCCGACGATGATGAAATCAAGGTCGGCAAATTTGCCGTCCTTGGCAATCTGCGCGGGAGCGATGACCTGATACTGGTGCAGCGCCGCGAAACGGCGGGCCGCGCTCAGGGCTTTTGCGCTTTTTTTCACGCCGTCCAGGTTTTTGGCTTTCCGGGGCGTTTCTGTGCCTTCGTCCCGGCTTTTGACAAAAAAGAAATAAACGGCCACTGCAGCGGCGATAACAAGGAGCAGAAGCAACAGATCCATGAGAGTCAAAGTGAAAAACCTCCAATAAAACAAAAATACCGCGCAGCGCAAGGCTGCGCGCAGTAAAATCCTTTTACAAGTATACCAAAGCCCGCGCCAAAACACAATTCCCGGCGGCGCACGAAACGTAAATTTATTTTGAACTGAGGAAAAAGAACATGAAACATGAGAAATCCTGCGGGGCGATCTGCTATACCCGCGAAGAAGGCGCGCCCCGCGTGCTTGTCATCTGCCACCGCTATGGCGGCCACTGGGCTTTTCCGAAAGGCCATGTGGAAGCCGGTGAGAGCGAGGAAGAGACCGCCATGCGCGAGGTGCGCGAAGAAACGGGCGCGCAGGTACGCGTGCGTCCGGGCTACCGCGAGGTGACGACCTATTCGCCCGCAAAGGGCGTGACAAAGGATGTTGTGTTCTTTGTGGCCGAGATCACCGGCGGCACGCTGCGGGCCCAGCCGGAGGAGGTGCGGGCAGTTTGCCTGCTGCCGCTGGAGGAAGCACAGCGCCGGCTGACTTATGCCGCCGACAAGGAATTGCTGGAAAAGGCAAAAAATATGATTCTGGACGAAAAAAACGGTTGACAACCGTGTTCGACTATGATAACATATATGATGCACTCCAAAAGCGGAGTGGTATGCGCTGCTAGCTCAGTTGGATAGAGTGTTTGGCTACGAACCAAAAGGTCAGGGGTTCGAATCCCTTGCAGCGCACCACAGGAACGGTATCCCGGTTGGGATGCCGTTTTTGTTTTTTGGGAAAAAGTCGTTCTTATGTGCTGCAAGGGATTCGAACCCGAAAGGGACGAGCCCGTGAAGAAAACGTGCCGGTGGCACGTTTTTAGGGTGAGGGGCCGCAGCGGCTACGCCGCAAGGCCGGCAGACGCGCAAGCGGCTGCAAAATCCCTTGCAGCGCACCACAGGAACGGTATCCCGGTTGGGATGCCGTTTTTGTTTTTCAACGATATTTTGCACTGGAAAGACACTTCAGCGTGCAGCCGTGTCCACGGAACCCGTTCCGCAGGAACGGTGGGATATACAGTTTTTTGTCATACACGAGTGCTATAATAAAGTGATAACAATGAAGTAAATACAAAAGGGAGGCTCGCGGATGGGATGGTTTTTGCTGATTGGCGCACTGGCCGTTACGTTCGTTGTTTATTGCTGCCTCATTGTGGGGAGCGATTCCTTTCAGGACAGACGCAAATAGGCTTGCGGACGGCGCAGAGCCGAAAAATATAGAAACCCGTCCCCGGCCGGGGACGGGTTTTCCGTATCTTCGTTTGACGTTATTGCCTCGGGGACGCGGTTTTCCGGCGGCGCGCTGCAATGCACAGCGTTACCACGGGAAGCCAGAAACTCGGAAGCAGCATCAGGTTGAACAGCTGGAACAGCAGCGTTTTCCAGGACAATACAGCGGCGCCCGCCGCGGAGGAAACCTGCCACAATGACAATATGCCCAACAGGAGCCAGCACAGCAAAGCGGCGGCGGAAAGCATCAAAGCAAGCGTATGCTTTGCACGCGGCCCGTTTTGCCCCCAGCGCAGCAGCACGCAGGCGGCGCAGCATCCCAGAATGAAGGGAACGGCGAGCCACAGCGGTGTGAGCATCGGGGCGAGAAAATTTGCAGCGCCTGTTATAAAAATGGCCGTCGGCCCGTCTGCACCGCCGATAACGCCCATGCCGGAGCTTTGAAAATAAAAAAGCAGAAAGGGAAGAATGGAAAGCAGTGCTGCTCCGCCCGCCAGTATCGCCGCAATGAGGAACACCCAGCGCCAGGGGCTGCCTTTGGGAAGAAGCTGATCCTGCATTTCCTCGTTAAAGCCCGCGGCAACCTCCTGCGGCGTGCCCATCTCCGCGATGATCTCATCGATGCTTTGTCCTTTTTCCAGCCGGGCGTGGATATCGGTGCCGATGTCCCCGTTGATGCGCGCTTTTGCTTTCAGAGGCAGGCGCAGCTCCCGCTCGATGGCATTGACATAGCGCTTGATCTTTTTCTCCTGTTCCGTCATAACTGCTCCTCCCTGTCAAATCCGTCCACGCAGTCCGCGAAGGCGCGCCATGCTTTGCGTTGTACGGCATAAGCCGCATGACCCTCCGGCGTGGCCGTGTAGTATTTTTTCGGTGCGGTGCGGCCCCCGCTGGTACGCCATTGCGCTTCGATAAGCCCATCGTCTTCCAGCCGGTACAAAATGGGATACAACGTGCCTTCCTTCAGCGCAAAAAGCCCGTTGCTGCGCCGGGCCATGCTGTCCAGCAGCTCGTAGCCGTAAGTAGGTCCCGCACACACCAGCCCCAGTACCAGCATCTCCAGCGCGCCCTTTTTCAACTGTCGTTCAAAGCGCGATTCCATCCGCTCCCCTCCGTCCTGGTTTTATACCTAGTATTACTAAATACTAATATAGCATAAACTCTGGGAAAGTCAAGACCGTTCTGGAACCGGCGCGCGGGTTTTCAGCCGGGGCCGGCGCCTGTGCTTTTGGTGCAGGCGGTGCAGCAGAGCGGGAAGTGTGGTATAATATGTCCGCTTAGCAAATACGAGCCGCCGGTGAAGTATGCGCTTGGCGGCATAGATATCATATTTCTTAGTGAATACGAGTGTTATGCGAAGTGCGAACTTGGAAATATGGTATAATAACCTCAAAGCCGCCGCTTGCGCGGCTGCGCGTGTGCAAGGCACACGCTTGTGTGCTAACGCACAGGGCTTTGAGAACATTGAACCATGCAAAACCGCAGCAGGCGCGGTTTTGTTGGGGCCGCTTCGCGGCGGAGATATTTGACTTACCGGGAGGGATACCATTGCAGCTGTTCGATGCGCATATGCACTATTCTGATACTCATGGTCCGGCCTTTGATGCGGTGCGGGAGCGCCACGGCGTCGGGGCCTGTACGCTGGCGTGTATTCCGCAGATGGGCGTATGCTCCACCGTGCCGGATGCGCTTTATTACAAAGCAGTGCATCCGGAGGGAACTGTCTATGTGATGGGAGGGTTGGAACGCAGCGCCTGGTTTCTCCACGAGGGAGATGCGGCGGCGCTGGGCGAAGATCTGGTCGCGCAGGCCGGGGCGCTGCTGGCCGCAGGCTGCGACGGCATCAAGCTGCTGGAGGGCAAGCCCGATATCCGGCGCAATTTTCCCATTCCGGATTTCGATACTCCGGCATGGGAACCGTTCTGGCGCTGGGCAGAGGAACAGCGCGTGCCCATTCTGTGGCATGTGAACGACCCGGAGGAGTTTTGGGACGCCTCCCGCATCAATCCCTATGCGAAAAGCGAGGGCTGGTTCTACGGCCCGGAAACCATCAACAATGAGGAGCAGTACCGTCAGGTGTTTGCGGTGCTGGCATGCCACCCGGGCCTGAGGCTCCAGCTGGCGCACCTGTTTTTCTTTTCGGCGCAGCTGCCGCGGCTTTCGGCGCTGCTGCGGCGTTACCCGGAGGTGCGGGTAGACCTGACGCCCGGTATCGAGCTGTACACGAACCTTGCCGGAGATATTCCTGCTGCACGGGCATTTTTTGAAGAATTCGGCACGCGCATCCTCTATGGCAGCGATATCGGCTCCCGTGCCTCCATCGCGCAGCCGCCCCGGCCGCTGGACAGCAGCGAGAGCGCCGCGCGGGTGGACGTGATCCGCACGTTTCTGGAAACGCCGGAGAATGAACCCTATACGCTGCTGCCGGACGGCAGATATCTGTTCCGCATCGCACCCACGCCCATGCGCGGATTGGGCCTTCCATCCGAGGCGCTGGAGCAGGTATACGGCGGCAACGCACGAATGTTCCTGGGCCGTGCGAGACCGGTGGATGCCGCAAAAGCCGCGTCGCTGGCACACAGCTTTGCCGCCGGCGTGGAGGCGCTGCATGCAAGGGAGCTGTTTTTGGCGGCGGATGCGGCCCCGCTGCGGCAAAAGGCCGTGCAGCTGCAGGCGTTGGCGGAGTAAGCGGGCGCGGTCCGCCGCATACTAATACAGAACATGGAAAAGGGGAGAGCGAAATGAAGACAGACAAACGCAAGGTTGCTCTGGTAGGCTGCGGCATGGTGGGCATGAGCTATGCCTACGCTATGCTGAACCAGAACGTATGCGACGAGCTGGTGCTCATCGACGTGGACAAAAAGCGCGCAGAGGGAGGCCATGGATATGAACCACGGGCTGGCCTTTTCCGGCAGTAATATGAAGATCTTTGCGGGGAGCTACGACGATTGCGGCGATGCGGACATTGTGTGCATCTGCGCAGGTGTGGCGCAAAAGCCCGGCGAAACGCGGCTGGACCTTTTGCAGCGCAATGCCGCCGTCTTCAAAAGCATCATTGACCCGGTGACGGAGAGCGGCTTCAACGGGCTGTTCCTTGTAGCTACAAACCCGGTGGACATCATGACACGCATTACCTGCGCGCTGTCGGGCTTCAATCCAAGGCGCGTGCTGGGCACAGGAACGGCGCTGGACACCGCGCGTCTGCGCTATCTGTTGGGCGATTATTTTCATGTGGACCCGCGCAACATGCACGCCTATGTGATGGGTGAACACGGCGATTCGGAATTTGTTCCCTGGAGCCAGGCCATGCTGGCCACAAAGCCTGTGCTGGAGCTGTGCCGCCAGTCCGGCGGGCGCTATTGCAGCGAGGAACTGGATAAGATCGCTGAAGAAGTGCGCACGGCCGCCTACAAGATCATCGAAGCCAAGCGCGCCACCTATTACGGCATCGGCATGGCGCTTACACGCATCACGCGGGCGGTGTTCGGCAACGAAAGCAGCGTACTGACGGTATCCGCCATGCTGCGGGGCGAATACGGCCAGAAAGACGTATTTGTGGGCGTACCCTGCATTGTGAACCGCAGTGGCATCCAGCGTGTGCTGGAGCTGAACCTCTCCGAGGAGGAGCAGGCACGGTTCAGCGCTTCCTGCGAGACGCTGCGGGAGAGCTATGCCGGACTGAAGCTATAAACAGAAGAAAAGAAAAAGAAGCAGACGGCACAGAGCCGTCTGCTTCTTTTTTGGCCCGGAAGGCTTAAAGCGCCGCGTCCTCCGGCGCGCGCAGCCCAAAAACGTCCCACAGCACCTGCGCGGTTTCTGCGCCTGGCGCAACGGAGCGGGAACGGGCCACTGCGCCCTTACGATACCATGTCAGCTTGCTGTCGCGCAGTGACAAATGAGCATCCGGTAAAAAAATAGAGGCCCGCACCGTTTTGTTGAAAGGCGACATCGGATGCACGTCGCAAAAAAGGCTGGGCATAATAAAGTCGATGTCGAGCTGCGGTTCCTCGGTAAAGCCATACAGCCGGCGCCAGGCTCCGCCCGGCGACCGTTTCCACAGGACCCAGCCCCAAAAGGCGTCGCGGGAAAAGCGGTATTCCGTCACGCCGTCCCATTGCGCTTCGCTCTCGGCCAGCACAAGCGGCGCGCGGGGGCCTTCGCTGTTCATGCCTGTTTCGGTGAGATACCGCTTCCCCTCCAGCGTTACGACGAGCACACGGTGGCGGCGCATCTGGATGCCGGCCTCCGAAGGATAGATGAAACGGCCCGCATAGCTGGTGACCTGGTATCCCAGCGAACACAGCAGCCAGCAGAACAGGCCGTTCAGCTCGAAGCAGAGGCCGCCGCGGCGCTTTTCCACGATTTTTTCAAACAATGCTCCGTGTTCCAGAGAGGTGATCGCGCCGCGCAGGAGGTCCAGGTTTTCATAGGGCACATACAGCAGATGTGCGGACTGCAGGCGGCGCAGCGTTTCCAGCGTGGGAGGAGGAGGGACGGCGTCCCGCAGGCCGATGCGGTCAAGATAGCGCAGGATCTGTTCGGGCGGCATCGGTGTTTCGGAGAGCAGCGCGTCCTCCGCGCAGATGGGTCGGTTCGGCATTGTAAAAGCTCCTTTGATGATTTTCCGCAGCACTCATACCGAGAGCGCCAGGCACAGCATGCCCAGATAATAGGCAGCCAGATTCACCGCACGCAGCGCTTTGCGCGGCCTGACATAAAAATAAACGAACAGCAGCACCGCGTCCGAAATGAGGAACAGCGCGGCCCCCACGGCAGCCAGCGCGCCGCGCCGTCCGCCGCAGGCAAAGCCGAACGCTGTGCCGCGGGCGCACATCAGCCCTACGCAGAGCGAGTACGCCAGAGCGGGCAGCTCCATGTGCATGCGCCGCAGCTTGAAGCGTTTGTGCCGCGCGCAGGCAGCCGTCACGGCCAACGCGGCCAGCGGAGCGGCGGCGTCCCACAGTGTGAAGCGCGGTCCGCCCGGCATGGCCAGCGTGAACAGCACGCAGAACCCTGCGTGGGCCAGTGTGAAAGCGCCCACTCCCAGCAGGAACCAGCGGCCGAAAAAGCCCGCGTGGTTATTGGCCAGCCCCAGCAGCACGTCTCCGGCCAGGCACAGCACAAAGCAGGGCAGAAGCCCCCGGAAATACGCATCTGCCGTGTGTCCGCCCAGCAGGTACGCCGTGGCGGCTATGACAAGGAACCCGCAGCTTACGGCGGCCTTTACCGCCGTATAGCGGTTGAAATGATGGCGGGAATACGCCACGCAGAGCAGCGCGGCCAGCCCGCCCAGATAGATGAGGGAAAGCAGCGTCAGCACAGCGGCAGCCATAGCCGCCTCCTTCCCGGCCCTCGGGCCGTGTTTTTTGCATGAAAACGAAAAACGCCGGGCGCGGTTTTCAAACCGGCCCGGCGTTTTTGTGTCACATGCTTTCGGGCACGGTGATCTTCAGCAGGGTAAGCGCGTTGGAGATGACGTTTTTCGTAGCGGTGCACAGTGCAATGCGCGCCTGGCAAACGCAGTGCTCGGCGTCCTTTACGCGGCAGGAATTGTAGAATTTGTGGTAGCGGTTGGCCAGCTCAGTGACGTAGCGCGTGATGCGCGCCGGGTCATAGCTTTTGGCCGCGGAAATGATTTCGCCGGGAAAGTCTGCGATATGACGGATCAGTTCCTTTTCCGCGGGCTCTGTCAGCAGCGTCAGATCCGCCTTGTCCGCGCCCTCGAACACGATGCCGTCTTCGGCCAGCTTTTTCAGGATGCTGCAGATGCGGGCATGGGCGTACTGCACATAATACACCGGATTTTCGCTGTCCTGCGCCACGGCCAGGTCCATATCAAAGTCCATTACGCTGCCCGGCTCCCGCAGGTTGAACTGGAAGCGGGCGGAGTCGATGGGGACCTCGTCCAGAAGCTCCGCCAGCCCGATGGCTTTTCCGGTGCGCTTGCTCATGCGCACCGGCTGGCCGTCCTGCATCAAACGCACGAACTGCATCAGCACGATGTCCAGCTTTTCGCCGTCCAGGCCGATGGCGTCCATGGCGCCTTTCATTCGGGCCACGTGGCCGTGATGGTCTGCGCCCCATACGTCGATGGCGCGGGAGAAGCCCCGCACCGCGAATTTGTTGTAGTGGTAAGCGATATCCGCCGCAAAATAGGTGGGCACGCCGTTGGCGCGCACCAGGACTTCGTCCTTATCCTCGTCCGTCACTTCGCCGTCCAGGCCCTTGCGCGTCACCTTGTTGCCGCCGTATTTCTCGGCGTACTGCATGGAACGGTACCAGATGGCGCCGTCTTTTTCGTAGGTGGCGCCGCGTTCGGCCAATTTGTCCAGCATTTCCCGGATGGCGCCGGATTCGTGCAGCGTGGTCTCGCTGAACCAGACGTCGTAATGCACGCGGTATTTGGCCATGTCGTCCTTAAGCCCCTGCACGTTCAACGGCAGCGCAAAAGCCGCGATATCCTTCTGCAGTTCCTCAAAAGGCTTTTCCATATAGACGTTCCCGTGCACGTCTGCAAATTTCTGTGCCAGCACACGGATATCCGCACCCTGATAGCAGTCCTCGGGGAAAGATACGGCGTCCTCGCCCCTGAAGATCTGAAGGTAGCGGACGGCAAGGCTCTTGCCGAACTTGAGGATCTGGTTGCCCGCGTCGTTGATGAGAAACTCCCGTGTGACGTCATAGCCCGCCCAGTCCATGGCGGCGGCGAGGCAGTCGCCCAAAGCGCCGCCGCGGGCGTTGCCCAGATGCATCGGACCCGTAGGGTTGGCCGAAACGAACTCCACATTCACCTTTTCACCTTTGCCGTAGCTTGTGCGGCCGTAGTCCGCGCCGGCTGCGTTGGCGGCTAAAACTACGTCGGCAAACCAGCCCGGGGCAAGGAACAGGTTGATGAAGCCGGGGCCCGCGATCTCCACGCGGCTGAAATGCGTTTCCTCCAAAGCGGGCATCGCAGCGGCCACGGCCTCGGCGATTTTACGCGGGGGCATACCGAATACGCGCGCGCCCGCCATGGCGAAGTTGGAAGCCAGGTCTCCGTTCTTCACGTCGTTTGGCACCTCCACCACAAAGGCGGGCAGCTCCTTTTCCGGCAGGCTGCCGTCCGCCATAGCGGCGCGGGCAGCGGCCTCCAGCAGCCCGCGGGCCTCGTCCATAGCGGCCTGTTTCGGGTCGAAATGTTTAAAATCCTGCATTTTTTCAAAACTCCTGTCCCTTTGAATTCCTGTTATACCGGCGCGCCCCGTCAGTTGGCGGGCTTGACGGTGATCTTTACAATGTTGCGGCTCACGGCGGCGGTGTCCATGTCCAGCAGATAGCTGAAGCGGACGGTGCCGCCCTCGTCGGAAAGGCGGCTGTGGATCTCGTCCGCGGCCACGCCCAGGCTCAGCGAACCGTGGCCCGTCTCGTAATGGCACACATGCCGCCGGCCCTTTTCTATGACGAGCTGGCTGGGCGCCGGGCCGAAGCGCAGCATGCTCACCTTGTGTGAATCCTCCACCTTTACGGTGGTCACACAGCCTGCATAGCCTGTGGCCTCGGTTTCTTTGTAGCTGATGAAGAAGCTGCCGTTGCGCTTGACAAAGCTGCCCCGCGTCATCAGCTTCACGCTGTCGCTTTCGCCGTCCTGCTCCATGGTGCCGTGGATGGTGATGAGATAATCTTCCTTCATACAGGGTCATCCTTTTCCTTTTTACGTTGAGGCGCCTTGCTCCACGGGATAACCGTCCACGCTGATGCGCGTCACGGGCCCGCCCGCGTATTCGCCCAAAAACCAGTCCGAAAGCTGGGCGAAGCTCTCGGTGGTGTCGCTTACATAATAGCGTGCCGTGCCCGCGCGGCCCTCCCGCAGCAGCCCGGCGGAGGCCAGCGCGTCCCGTGCGGCCAGCGCGGTTTCCCGCCCGGGGTCGATGAGCGCCACTTCGGGGCCCATCAGATCCGCGATGATGGGCGCGATGAGCGGGTAGTGCGTGCAGCCCAGGATCAGCGTATCCACGCCCGCGGCCCTTATGTCCTTCAGGTAATCCCGTGCCACAAGGCGCGTCACGGCGTTGTCTGCGCCGAAATACCCGTTTTCCACCAGCGGCACGAACAGCGGGCATGCGGTGGCTACGATGCGCGCGCCGGGCATCAGCGCGGCGATGGCCGCGTTGTAGCTGCCGCTCTTAACGGTGGCGGGCGTGCCGATGACGCCGATGAGCCCTGTTCTGGTGGCGCGTACGGCGGCGGCCGCCGCGCTCTGCACCACGCCCGTATAAGGCACGGGCAGCGTGCGTGTGTAAGCCTCGGACAGCGTGCTGCTCACGGTGCCGCAGGCGGCCATCACATATTTCACGTTTTGTTCCAGAAGGAATGCGATGTCCTGCTTTGCGTACCGTACAATGACATCTACGCCGCGGGTGCCGTAGGGCACCCGGCCCGTATCGCCGAAATAGACGATGTCCTCGCCGGGCAGGATGCGCCGCAGCTCGCGCACGGCCGTCAGCCCGCCCAGGCCGGAATCGAACACGCCGATGGGAGCGCCGCGCCCCGGCGCGTTTCGCTCAGTCATGGACGCCGCCCGCCCTTTCCAGCGCCAGCGTGATCAGGCTGTCCAGCAGGCCGGGATACGTCTCGCCCGCCGCCAGCATCAGCTTGGGATACATGCTGATGCTGGTAAAGCCCGGCAAGGTGTTGACCTCGTTGAGCAGCACGCGCTGTGTGCCGTGCTCCACAAAAAAGTCCACGCGGGCCAAGCCCTTGCAGCACAGCGCCCGGTAGGCGCGGACGGCCAGGTCCCGCACCTCGTCCAGCTTTTCCGGCGCAAGCTGCGCCGGGATGGCCACCCGGCTGGTGCCGGAGATATATTTGTCATCGTAGGTGTAAAATTCGGCGCTGGCCAAAATTTCGCCGGGATGGGTGCCGGAGACTTCGTCGTTGCCGCGCACCGCGCATTCTACTTCCTGCCCCTGTACGAACCGCTCGAACACCACGCGGGAATCGTGCTGCAGGGCGAGGTCCACGGCCGCCTCCAGCTCCGCCATGTCCCGCGCCTTGGAGATGCCCACGCTGGAGCCCGCGTTGGCGGGCTTGACGAAAATGGGCCAGCCCAGTTTTTCCGCCGCGCGCCGGGCAATGACCGCCAGCTCTGGCCGCTGCCAGCGCTCCATGCAGTCCCATTCACAGCGGGGAATGCCCGTTGCATCCATCACACGGTTGGCAATGATCTTATCCATGCACACCGCGCTGCCCAGCACGCCGCAGCCCACATAGGGCAGGCCGGCCAGCTCCAGCAGGCCCTGTATCGTGCCGTCCTCGCCGTTTTTGCCGTGCAGCACGGGAAACACCACGTCCACGGGCAGGCTGCGGCAGACGCCGTTTTCAAACGCCACAAGCCCCGCCAGCCCGCTGCCCGGGCAGATGGCTGCGGGCACATTGCCGGAGTGGCGCTCCCAGGCGCCGCTGCAAAGGCCTTCCACAGGGCCGGAGTACAAATACCAGCGCCCGTCTTTCGTGATGCCCACGGGCAGCACGTCGTATTTTTCCGCGTCCAGATTGTTCAGCACGCTGGTCGCGCTCATGCGCGACACCTCGTGCTCGCTGGACGCGCCGCCGAACAGTACGGCGACTTTCAATTTCTTCAAAACACTCCACACCTTTCCTCGGGCCGCCGTGGAATAAAGCCCTGGGGCAGGCGCCCTGAAAACCCGCGTGCACAAAACGCCCTGCTTTCAGGCCGCCCGGAGAAAGGCTTTCGGGACGGACCGCTGCGCGGCAGCACGGCTGTTTTGCCGTGCTGCCCGCATGGTATCACTTGTATGCTGCAATCGTAGCCTTTATAATACCATACAATGGTTGATTTTGAAAGACGGCGCGGCAAATTTTGACGCGCGGCGGAAAAAGCCCGGGAAACGGCCCCGCAGGCGAAAAAATCCCTTGACGCGGGACTGTGTGCTGTGCTATGATGATTGTACCTCTTTTGCAGGTCTATTTTTTTGTGCGCATTTTTCGATGCGCCGCCTGCGGCAAGAGGGAGGCTATTTGATGGAGGTGCCGAAAAATGAGAGTGAAGATCACCCTTGCCTGCACGGAGTGCAAACAGCGCAACTACAACACCAAGAAGAACAAGAAGAACAGTCCCGACAGGCTCGAGATGAAGAAGTATTGCCGCTTCTGCAAAAAGCATACCGTTCACCGCGAGACGAAGTAAGAAAGGCGGACATGCAACATGGCTGACAAAACCGAGAAAGTCCAAAGGCTTTTTCGCTGGCGTGAAGCGCTTCTTCGGACGCATCGGCAAGTTTTTCCGCGATACCGTGAGCGAGATGAAGAAGGTCGTATGGCCCTCGAAAAAGCAGATCATCAACAACACCGTCGTGGTGGCTGTCGTGGTGGTTGTGGCCGCGGTACTCATCATGGTCCTGGACGCTGTGTTCGGCTTCGGGCTGAACCAGTTGCTGAAGGGCGTGTGACCGTCCGCACTTTTAAAGCAGAAAGCGGGGTTTTGACAAATGGCAGAGGATAGAGACACCGAGGCGCGCTGGTATGTGGTGCACACCTACTCCGGCTACGAAAACAAGGTTGCGCAAAACCTTGAAACCATCGTGGAGAACCGGCGCCTGCAGGAGCTTATCCATGAGGTAAAGGTCCCCGTGGAGCTGGTGCCCGACATCAAGGACGGCAAGGAGCGCGAGGTGGAGCGCAAGCTCTTCCCGGGTTATGTGCTCGTCAAAATGGTGATGACGGACGACAGCTGGTATATCGTGCGCAATACGCGCGGCGTCACGGGCTTTGTCGGCCCGTCGTCCAAGCCCATCCCCCTCACCGACGAGGAAGTGGATAAGCTGGGCGTGGACGTGCGCGAAGTGAGCCTCGATTACGCCGTGGGCGACAACGTTCAGATCATGAACGGCCCGCTGGAAGGCTTCATCGGTATCGTGGAGGGCATCGATACCGACGCGAAAAAGGTAAACGTAAAGGTTTCCATGTTCGGCCGCGAAACGCCGGCGGAGCTGGACTTTACACAGGTGAAACCCCTGTAAGCCCTGAAACGTTTTTTCCGGTAAGAGCACGCGCTGCAAGGCGCTGTTTCTTATAGAGCGCGCGAAGGGTATCGCGCGTTCGTGGGAGGGCCTTGGCAATCCGGCCAAAGCCCGCAACTTACCACAATTTTTGGAGGTGCACAAAATGGCTCAGAAAGTAACGGGGTATATCAAACTCCAGATTCCGGCCGGCAAAGCTACCCCGGCTCCCCCTGTTGGCCCTGCGCTTGGCCAGCACGGCGTGAACATCATGGCGTTCACGAAGGAATTCAACGAGCGCACGCAGAAGGATATCGGTTACCTGATTCCTGTCGTCATTACGGTCTATGCGGACCGTTCCTTCAGCTTCATCACCAAGACGCCCCCGGCGGCTGTCCTTATCAAGAAGGCTGTCGGTATCGAGAGCGGTTCCGGCGTGCCCAACAAGACGAAGGTCGCGTCCATCACGAAGAAGCAGCTGGAGGAGATCGCCAGCACCAAAATGCCCGACCTGAACGCGGCGAACCTGGAGACGGCCATCAGCATGATCGCCGGCACCTGCCGCAGCATGGGCGTTACGGTCACCGACTAACTGTCCGCATAACAACCTTACCATTAGTGGGAGGATCATTCCGTATTACCACAGGAGGATATTATGAATCACGGTAAACATTATGTCGACAGCAAAAAGCTTGTCGACCGTACAAAACTGTACGACACCGAAGAGGCCCTGGCGCTGTGCTGCCAGACCGCCAAGGCGAAGTTCGACGAAACGGTCGAGCTGCATGTGCGCCTGGGCGTTGACAGCCGTCACGCGGACCAGCAGGTGCGCGGCGCCGTCGTGCTGCCCAACGGCACCGGCAAGGACGTGCGCGTTATCGCCATCGCCAAGGGCGACGCCGCCAAGGCCGCTGAAGAGGCGGGTGCGATGATGGTCGGCGACGCCGATCTGGTCGCAAAGATCCAGAACGAAGGCTTTATTGATTTTGACGTGCTGGTCACCACGCCCGACATGATGGGCCTGGTAGGCCGTCTGGGTAAGGTGCTTGGCCCCCGCGGCCTGATGCCGAACCCCAAGGCCGGTACGGTCACGCCCGATGTGGGCCGCGCCGTTACCGAGGCGAAGGCCGGTAAGATCGAGTACCGCCTGGACAAAGCCAACATCATCCATGTGCCCATCGGCAAGGCGTCTTTCGGCGCCGAGAAGCTGGGCCAGAACCTGTCCGTTGTGATGGAAGCCATCGTCAAGGCGAAGCCCGCCGCGGCGAAAGGCCAGTATATCAAGAGCGCTACCGTGGCGTCCACGATGGGCCCCGGCATCAAGCTGAACAGCGCAAAGTTCGGCGGCTGAGCTGCAAACTGAAAAAGCGCGCTCCTGCTGATTTTCAACATCGGCAGCAAAATGCGCGCGAACGCGCGGCTTTGGCAACACGGCCGGCGCGTATCTTCCGGCGCATCTACGCGGAAAAGCGCGGAACGGTTTTATGCGAATAAAACCGCAGCGTTTCCGGCTTTTCGGGTTTCGCTGCGCAAGCTGCGGGAAATCGACGGGAACGCCGGGAGAAGCACAGAGTGAATTTGCCCCTTGACGCGCGCAAAACTCTGTGTTAAAATAATAAAGCTGTTTTAAAGACAGCAGGTGCTTTTGCATAAAGGGTTTCGCCCGCCTGCCGAGAAACGCGAAAAAACATTTAATTGTATTTTTTTGCCTCTTTCTCGCAAGGGAAAGAGGCTTTTTTATGTGCTTACACACAATTGAAACGAGGTGAAATGATTTGCCAAGTGAGAAAATTTTGAGCGAGAAACAGGCTTATGTTGCCGCCCTGCGTGAAAAGCTGATGAATTCTGTTGCCGGCGTTGTCGTCGAATATAAGGGTATCAGCGTTGCGGACGACACCAAACTGCGTGCCGAACTGCGCGCGGCAGGCGTTGAGTATGCCGTTGTGAAAAACACCATGCTGCGCCTGGCTATTAAGGACTCCGACCTCGCCGGGATGACGGACGCCCTGACGGGTTCCACCGCCCTCGCGATCTCGAAAGAGGATCCCATTGCTGCCGCCCGTATTCTGAACAAGTTTGCGGAAGGCTCCAAGAAGGGCTTCGCCCTGAAGGCCGGCTACATGGAAGGCCAGGTCATGGATGTTGACGCCGTCAGCGCCATCGCCAAGCTGCCCGACCGTGAAGGCATGCTGTCCATGTTCGCAGGCGCCCTTACCAGCACCCTCAGCGGTCTGGCTGTGGCCATGCAGGCTTATGTGGATAAGCAGGAAGAACCAGCGGCATAATTTCGGCCGCACCCAAACACAAAACAACACTAAAATAAAATTGGAGGTATTATCATGGCTTCTGAGAAAATCACTGCCATTATCGACGAGATCAAAGGCCTGTCCATCCTGGAGCTGAAAGAGCTCATCGACACCTATTGCGAAGAATTCGGCGTTTCCGCTGTTGCCGCTGCTCCGGCTGCCGCCGCTGCCGCTGCTCCCGCCGCCGAGGAGAAGACGGAGTTTGACGTTGTGCTGGCTGAAGTCGGCGCCAACAAGATGGCCGTCATCAAGACCGTTAAGGAAGTTACCGGTCTGGGCCTGAAGGAAGCGAAGGACCTGGTCGACAACGCTCCGAAGACGCTGAAGGAAGCTGTTGCGAAGGACGCTGCCGAGGAAATGAAGAAGAAGCTGGAAGATGCCGGCGCCAAGATCGAACTGAAATAAGTTTGGTTTTTCCAAGCCCCCGCTGCAGGACGCAGCGGGGGCTTTTCTGATTCATGGAGTTTGTGAAAATATAAATTTAATATTGACTTTAATAAAATTAAAGTATATATTTAATATAGTGAAAGGAGGCGCGCTATGGCAATTGAAACGGTTCCGGAGTGGATGGCCGGGCTGGAGGATGAGGACGTGGCGTTCATCAAAAAATTCCTGCTGGCCTCCGGCAGCCTGAAGGAAGTGGCCGGGCTGTACGGGGTCACTTATCCCACGGTGCGCCTGAGGCTGGACAGGCTCATCCAAAAAATACATTTGAGCGAAGATACAGCGGCAGACCCGTATGTGGCGCTCGTCAAGAGGCTGGCCGTGGTGGACAAGCTGGATTTTGATACCGCCAAACTGCTGATCCAGAGCTACAAAAAAACGAAAGGGGAGGATGCGTAATGGCAATCATAACGATGCTGGTCGGTCTGGGCGTTCTGCTGGCGTTCACAGTGCTGGGCTGCGTGCTGGAGGTTTTTCTGGCCAGGAGGGAGAGCATATGGCCGGGACTGGTCCTGCCTATCCTCGCCGGCCTGTATGCGGTGGTGATGGTGCTGAGCTATACAGTTGCGCCGGATACACCTTGGAACCAGGTGTTGGGCGGCGTGCTGGCGGTATTCCTGGTTTCGGGCATCCCGGCTTTTTTGCTGCTGATGGTGTTCTTTATCTGCCGCAGCGGCAGGCGCCGGAAAAAGCAGCTGGAAAAAATGAATGTGCAGGATCTGTGATGCCGGCCTGCGGCGGCATACTTTGCATACAAAGAGAAAGACGCCCCGTACCGGGTCATCCGGTACGGGGCGCCGTGCTTTTACGCAGGTCATTTATTTTTCGGATGCAAAAGGTTCGTGATGCCGCCCAGAAGCAGAAAGCCGCCGATGATGCCGGCCTGCACGCGGAAGGAGCCGCCTTTTAAAAAGGGCAGGATCTCCCATGGGCTAACTGCGAAAAACACAAAAATAAGCCCGAGGACCAGCAGCAGGGCTGCTCCGAGAATGCGTTTGTTTTTTGGCAATGAAAGCCCTCCTCTGTTCGGGGAACCTTCCCCGCTGAGATACGGTTTCATAGTACCAGCTTTGCGGTAGAGCTGTCAAGTGGGCGGAGCCTGCACTACTCTGTTTCACCGGGGAACGGTTCATTGGCAAAAAAGGCGATGCCGCAGGCGCCCGGCCCCGCATGGGTGCCGATCACAGTACCGATGGCCTGCACCATCGGCTTTTGCAGATGCAGGTTCTGCGTTACATAGCAGGCAAAGGGGCCGACGCCCTTGGGGCTGCCGGAATAGCCGACTACGACGGGCCATGCTTCATCAATGCCGCCGCACCGGTCGATTCCTTTAAAAATGGCGACATATGCGCCGGGCATGCCACGGGCTTTGTCCACCATGCCCAGCTTGCCGCGGGCGTCCAGAGAAAGCACGGGCTTGATGCCCAGCAGGCCGCCGGCGATGGCAACTGCGCCGGAAAGGCGTCCGCCCTTGTGCAGGTATTTCAGCGTGTCCACTACCGCATACAGGCGCAGATGGGTACGGGCGGTCTCCAGATCGGCTACGATGTCCATGGCGGAAAAGCCCTCGGCAACACGCTGAACGGCACGCCGCACCAGAAGCTGAAGCCCCAATGTGGCGCTGCGGCTGTCGACGATATAGATGTTGTCATATTCTGCTTCTTCTTTGGCGATCTCAGCGCTTTGGCAGGTGCCGGAGAGCGCTGCAGACAGCAGCACACAGATTACGGTGTCGCCCGCCGCCTTGGCGGCAAGAAAGTGGGAAAGAAACAGCTCCGGGCTGGGCTGGCTGGTGGTGGGCAGTTTATCGGCCGCTGCCAGCATGTCGTAAAAACGCTCCAGGGGCAGGTCTATCCCATCCTGATAGTGGGCGTCGCCGAAGCTGACGGTGAGCGGTACCACGGCCACGCCCAACGCGGCGGCGTCCGCCATGGAAAAATCTGCGGTGGAATCGGTGAGGATGCGGATCATAGTATCTTCTCCTGTTCTTCTATGGGGCGTGCGTCCCCCTCCGGGGCCGCACGGGATGGAGCACCTGCCCGGAAAATGGCTTGCCGGGCCGGTGCGGCGGCTGTCACAATTCTGCAAAAAAAGCGTGCAGGGAGGCGAGCGCGGTGGAGAGCGCCGCTATTTCGGCCTCGCTCAGGCGGGCGGCTGCACGGGCGACCAGTGTTTCGTGGAATGCCGCGTGGCTTTCCAGCGCGGACCGCGCGGCAGATGTCAGCGCCACCGTCACGCGGCGCTTGTCCCGGCTGCCGCGGGAGCGGACGAGATATCCTTTCTGCTCCAGCGTTTTGACAGCCACACTCAGCGTGCCGGAGGTGATGGAAAGATGTGCGGCAACCTCCGCCATGCCCGCTGCGCCGGATGCGTCGACAGACGACTTTTCCACGGCTTCCAGCACATGCATCTCGGAAACAGAGAGGTTTTTGCATGGCCCTTTGCGGATGCTGGCCTCCTCCAGACGGAGGATATCATTGAATACATTGACCAAAAAACCGTTCAGCTGCGCTTCATGCTGTGTCATTGCGGGCCTCCTTCAGGTGAATAGTTTGAAATTCAAACAAAATCGATTATACGTCTGGTAAAGCCGAAAGTCAAGAAGATATTTTGATATTCAAAATTTATTTACAAAGCAAACGGTTTGCTTTGGAGGGAAGACAACAGGCTTTTGCTTGACAAAGAAGCGGCAGAGGCGTAAACTGATATTTACTAAATTAGTAATTTAGTAAATAAGTGGTTGAGAGAAGGAATAAAAATGCCGTCAGAAGCCCGCAAGCGGGAATTAAAAGAACAATATAAGGCCATGCGTCCCGAGATGGGAGTTTTCGTTTTCCGGTGCGTTCCCACGGGCAAAAATTATGTGGGCTGGACGCACGACCTGAAAGGCACGCTCAACAGCCTGCGATTCCAGTTGGAGCTGGGCAGCTGCCGGGAAAAGGCGCTGCAGGAGGCGTGGCGTGTTCATGGTGGAGCGGCGTTTTGTGTGGACGTGCTGGAAAAGCTGCCCTATGACAAAGACGATGAAACAAAGACCGATTATTCCGAGGAGCTTACCCTGCTGTGCCGGCTGTGGCAGGAGAAGCTGCCGGACCACGAGGAAGTTTGGAGGAACCGCACATGAAGATCCCCACCACATTAAAGCACAAGCCTGTCATTGTTGCGGAAAATTACGACAGTATCGACGGGCGCGGCGCATACCATTCCGATGCGAAGGGCCTTTCCCTGGGCCTGGCCCAATGGAACGACCGGGGCAAGGTGGATATCTCGGCCAAAGTCTGGCGGCATACCGGGGAGAAATGGTCGCGCCAGTCGGAGGAGCTGCCCATGCACCGCGTTCTGGACCTTGCCATCCTGCTGTGCCGCACCAACCTGTATTTTCGCGATGAAGCGTACCGCCATCCACGATATTATGACCCGGAGCATCCGCGGATCGACCGTGTGGGCCTGCAGGGCGACGCGATGGACATTGAAGTATGCACGGAAAATCCCATGCTGGAAGAAGATATCCGCCTGTTTTACAATGTGCTGGGCGAGGACGGCGAGCTGCTGGGCGAGCGATTTTCCGTTCTGGCCCGGCTGCTGCGGGAGATGGGATATTGATTCCTGAGCGAGGCCTTTTTTAAAAGTTGTAAAATTTGACGAGCCGTGTCGAATCGGCTTGAAAATCCCTGCAAAATAGTGTAATTTATTATTACTGCGCAAAAATCTGTTTGGGAGACCGCGGTTCGTCCCAGGACCGCAGGGCGAACAAACAGATTGAGCCGTTTTGGGATATCGATTGAAACGCCGGGAAACGGCGTGCCTGCGGGGAAAGCTCCGGAGGCAGAAACACGGAGGGATTTTCATGAAAAAAATGACGAAACGCATCGCGCTGGCGCTTTCCATGGTACTGTTTGCACTGGCGTTCACAGCCTGCGGCCCGAACCTGCTTTCCGGCGGAGACGGCGGCTCGAAGGATACGGAGGGCGGCATCGGCGATACGCTGTCCAACATGTTCTTCGATTATACGGTGCTGGAGGCCACGAGCCCGGCGGAATATGACGGTTATACTGCCGCGGAGGGAAACCGTCTGATCGTTTGCAGCGTAAAGGTGAAGAACACCTTTGGCGAAACGATCCCCATGTATGATTCCGACTTTCAGCTGCAGTGGGGCAACATCGGCGGCGACGACGATGATTACACCTTCTCGCTGGATGCGTTCAACGACACGATGATGCCGCTGGAATATGAACTGGCCGACGGCGAAGAAGTGACCTATGACCTGGTGTTCGAGGCCCCCGCAGATGTGAAGGACTTCGGCCTGGTTTATCTGGAGGAATACTACACGGGCAGCGAATCCGAGTCCGGCACGGGTGATTTCTTCAGTGTGAACTTCACGGTGGAGTAAACGTACATCCCGCATGTGAACAGACGCAAACGCCCCGGGCGCCCGAAAGGCCGCCCGGGGCGTTCTATGTTTTGGTGCGTACAGCGTCATTCCGGCGCTTTCATGCTTTCCACCATGCTGATGTTCCGCAGCTTGCGCTTCATGCCGAGGTTCACCAGCAGGGAAAAGACAACGGTGAGCACGGCAGAGAGCACAAAGCTGAGGGGCTTGATGTCCCGCCCGAACATGACCATATCCACCTCTACCGTGCGCATGATGAACATGTGCAGGAAGATACCGCCCACAAGGCCCAGCAGCATGCCGATCACTGTGAGAACGTTGGATTCGCGGTAGACGTAGGCCTCCACCTCGCGCTCAAAGAAGCCCAGCACCTTGATGGTGGCGATTTCCTTTGTGCGCTCGGTGATATTGATGTTCATCAGGTTGTACAGTACCACAAAAGCCAGCATGCCGGCACACAGGATGATCACGTACACGACATAGTTGATGCTCGCGATGGTGTCGTCCAGACTCGAGCGCATGCTGCTCATCTGCGTGAGGCCCGCTACCCCGTCCACCTCCAGCAGGGATGTGGAGAAGGCTTCGTCCACATCCTGCGCATCGTCGGGCAGGATGCCCAGCACAGAGTTGTATTCCAGCGCGCTGCCGTAGGCGTCCTCATAAACGGAGGGCGTCATATACACATAATTTTCCACATAATTTTCCGCTACGCCCGTGACGGTGAATGTGCCCTCCCGGCCTTCGCCGTTTTCCAGCGTGAGCGTGTCCCCGGGCGAAAGGCCCGCTTCGTCGCTGAACTTTTCCGTGATGACCACGCCGTCGTCTGTCAGCGGTACGGCTGCGCCGCTTTTGCGTTCATGCAGGTCGATAAAATTGTCCAGCCGTGCTTCATCCTCGGGTACAAAGAGGTATACGTCATAGCTCTGGCCGTCCACATCCAGCGAAATGCGCTCCTGCTGTACGGGCAGGTAGCTCGTGACCTGTTCGGGAGCATCCATCAGCGCCTGGAATCCGGCATCCTTCAAGGCGCTCTCTTTGCTCAGTGTCACGAGGAAATCATAGGTGAACACCTTGCCGAACTGTTTGGATACGATGTCGCTGATGGAGTCCTTCAGGCCGAAGCCCGTCACCAGCAGCGCCGTACAGCCAGCCACGCCGATGACCGTCATGAAAAAGCGCTTTTTGTATCGGAACAGGTTGCGCGCCGTCACCTTGTGGGTGAACTTCATGCGCTTCCATACCGGTGTGATGCGCTCCAGGAAGATACGCTTGCCTGCCTTGGGCGCTTTGGGCAAAAGGAGCTGTGCGGCCCACTCTTTCAGCGTCTGGCCGCAGGCGTTCAGTGTGGCGGCGCTGGTGCACAGGAACGCCGCGCCCACGCCCAGCACGGCCAGCGAAGCGTGGAACAGACAGCGGAACCCGGGGATGGTATACATGGTGCCGTAGGCGTTCCAGATGACGATGGGAATGACCGTAAAGCCGAAGGCAAGGCCGGCGGCGCCGCCCACCAGTGTGGCCACCCAGGCATAGAACAGATATTTGAACATGATCTGTCCCCGCTTGTAGCCCAATGCCTTCAGTGTGCCGATCTGCAGGCGTTCTTCCTCCACCATGCGCGTCATGGTGGTAAGGGCCACCAGCGCGGCCACCAGGAAAAAGAAAATGGGGAACACCGTGGTGATGGCCTCCAGCTTATCCACATTGGAAAGGTAAGAGGACGCGCTCACGTGGGAGGTGCGGTCCAGAATCATCCATTCCGGAACTTCCAGCTCCGCCAGCTTCTGCTCCCCGTCCGCGATCTCAGCCTCGGCGTCGGCCAGCTGCTGCTCTACATCTTTTTTCTGTTTTTCGTATTCCGCCTCGCCGTCTTCCAGCTCGGCTTTGCCGTCCTCCAGCTGGGCCAGGCCGTCCTCATACTGCGCCTTGGCGGAATCCAGCTTTGACTGTGCCAGCTCCAGCTGGAGCTGGGCCAGGCCGGGGGCCAGGCTCAGGGCCGTTTCGCCGGAGGCAATCTGCTTTTCCGCCTCCAGGACCTGTTTTTTGGCGGCCGCCAGCTGCTGCTGACCGTCGGCCAATTGCTTTTCTCCCTCTGCGATCTGCGGCTCTGCCTCGGTGATCTGTGCTTTTGCGGTGTCCAACTGCGTGCGCGCTGCGGCGAGCGCCGCGCTGGACGTGTCGTAGGCAGCCTGCGCCGACGCCAGCTGCGCGTTGGCGGTGTCCAGCGCCGCCTTCGCGGGGGCCACAGCAGTCTGTGCCGCCGAATATTCGGCCTGTGCCGCGTTCAGTGCCGCGTTTGCGGTATCCAGCTCCACCTGCGCCGCGTCCCGTGCATCAATGGCGGCCTTGGCGGCAACCGGCTCCGTGGCCAGCCACTCGTCCTCCGTGGCGCAGCCTGCGGCGCTCATGCCCGCGTCCACCTGTGCCTGCGCCGCGTCGCGTTCGGATTTGGCTGTGTTTGCCCGGGACTGCGCCGCCTCATAGGCGGCCTGCTTGCCGGAGAGGTCCGCCGCCGCCGCTGCGGCGTCATACGTTTCCTGGGCTGCGGCTGCGGCCTCCCGCAGTGCGGGCAGCGCGGCCGCCAGTTCCGGCAGGCGTGCTTCTCCCTCGGCAACAGTGGGCTCCAGTGTTTCCACAAGCTGTTTGGCCGCGGCAAGCTGGGCCTTCGCGTCGGCCAGCTCTTGCTTTTTGTCGTTCAGCAGGGCCTCGTTTTCCTCGATCTGCGCTTTGGCGTCGATCAGCGCGGCCTGGCCTGCCGCAAGCTCCTGCTGCTTCTGTGTCAGAGTGCCGGGCAGACTTTCCTTATTGGCCTGCAGCTCTTTTTCGCCGCTGGCGATCTGTTTTTTCGCGCTGTCCAGCTGCGCTTGGGCGTCCTCCAGCTCCGCGCGCCCTTCGTCCAGCTGCTCTTCTGCATCGCCCAGCTTTTCCGCAGCCTCTGCCTTGGCGTCTTCCAGCTCCTGCCGGGCGTCGGCCAGCTTTTGCTCGGTATCTGTTTTGACTTCGTTGTAACGGGCGGTGCAGCGCGCGCCGCTGACCGCCTCCACCCGGTCCGCCACGGCGTCCACAGCGGCCTGGTATTCGTCCGAGGCGCTGTCCAGCGCCTGCGCGCCGGCCACAGTGGCGAAGATCTCGCTGTAAGCCTCCTGGGAAAAGCTCTCTTCGCCCACGTACATTTTCAGGGCGACGGTGCCGTCGCCGATGGTGGCGCTTTCCCGATCCACCGAGAAATAATAGCTGGTGCGCACGATGCCCACAATCTTGAACTCGGTATCTGCCAGCGTGCCGCTCACGTCGCCGTTGGTGGCGGCGATGGTCAGCGTATTGCCCACGCTCAGCGGTCCGGTTCCGTCGATGACGTTTCCTTCCACCAGCACACATTCGTTGCGCTGAATGGGCAGGCGGCCCTCCACCACGTCCAGGCGGTTCAGATAATTTTCCGGCTCTTTTTCCTCGATTTGTCCCGTGGGCAGGCGGTGAATGCGTGTGACGATGTTCTTTTTTTCGCCTGCGTCCACGAACATGTCCGTCATATAGGCGGGCATCACCTCGTCCACGCCGTCCACGGCGGCGATGGCTGCCACGTCATCGTCCGTCAGGCCTAGCGGGCTGACGATGCGCAGGTCGTGCATGTTCTGCCGGTCAAAGTATTCGTCGATGGTGGTGCGCATATCGATGGGCATGGCCATCAGCCCCGACAGGAGCCCAACGCCCAGCGCCACGATGGCGGCGATGGCGATGAAGCGGCTGAAGGTGCCCTTCATGGTGCGTAGCACAACTTTCCGGTATGTTTTTTTCACAGCCGCGTCACCACTCGATCTCTTCCACCGGGGTGGGGTGTTCGTTCACCACATTGGAGATGGCCTGCCCGCTTTTGATGCGGATGACGCGGTCGGCCATGGCGGTGAGCGCGGAGTTGTGCGTGATGACGATGACGGTGCGCCCCGTGCTGCGGCAGGTGTCCTGCAGCAGGGCCAGCACCTGTTTGCCGGTTTTGTAGTCCAGCGCGCCCGTGGGTTCGTCACACAGAAGAATTTTTGGTTTTTTGGCCAGCGCGCGGGCAATGGAAACGCGCTGCTGCTCGCCGCCCGAAAGCTGCGCCGGGAAGTTGCCCATGCGGTGCTCCAGCCCCACCTGGCGCAGCGTTTCGGCCGCAGGCAGCGGCTCTTTGCAGATCTCGCTGGCGAGCTCCACGTTTTCCAGCGCCGTCAGGTTCTGCACCAGATTGTAGAACTGGAATACAAAGCCCACGTCGTACCGGCGGTATTCGGTGAGCTGCCGCTGATTGTAGGCGCTCACCTCCTTGCCGTCCAGCCAGATATGTCCTTCGTCGCAGGTGTCCATACCGCCCAGCATGTTCAGCACGGTGGTTTTTCCCGCGCCCGAAGGGCCGACGATAATGCAGAATTCGCCTTTTTCGATGTGGAAGGTGACATGGTCGGCTGCGGCGATGCGGTTTTCACCCATTTGGTAATATTTGCAGACATTGTCAAAGGTAACAAAATGCTCCAAAACGGATACGCTCCTTCAGCGCTTGTTAAGGGACAGGCTGTCCGTTAATAAACGCGGTGTTGATTATTTTCGATGATTTCATTATAATAAGAATCACAAAAAACCGCAATCATCATTGTGCAAATTTGTGTGGAAAAATAGACACATTGCACAGCATCTGTCGATTTTTTTGTAAACTTTCTATGACACGGAGGGAAAGGCCATGGCAGAGAACACCACAGACCGCCGCGTGCGGAAAACGCGCGGGCAGCTGCGGCAGGGGCTGGTGCGTCTGATGCGGGAAAAAAGCATTCAGGATATCACGGTGAAGGAGCTGTGCGAGGAATGCGATATCAACCGCGGTACGTTTTATCTGCATTATACAGACGTGTACCAGCTTCTGCACAGCATCGAGGACGAGCTGCTGGTGGAGTTCGAGCGCGTGCTGGACGGCCTAACGGCGCAGTCGGTGCTGGCAGCGGCCACGCCCAGCCCGGCCATGTGCAGCATGTTTGAGCTGCTGGCCGACAATGCGGACATGTGCCTGGTGCTGCTGTGCCACAACGGCGACATGGCCTTTCTGGAAAAGGTCAAGGATATTGTGCGCCTGCGCGTGCTGGACGAATGGGGCGCGCAGTTCCGCAGCAACGGGCGGGACACCTATGATTATGTATATTCCTTCATCGTATCCGGCTGCATCGGCATGCTGCAGTGCTGGCTGGAGAAAGAGATGCCCATCTCCCCGCGGGAGATGGCAGCCATGGTGGAGGGCGTGCTGGTGAAGGGCGTCACGGCGCTGCTGTAACTGCCCCGCCATGCCGGAAAACCCCTCTCCCACCGGGTGCTGAAACGGCACGGCTCCCGCATATAGATGGGGAAAGGGGCTGATGTTTATGCTGTTCGCGCTCACACTCACGACGCTTGCAGGCCTTTCCACGGGGCTGGGCGGGCTTGTGGTTCTGCTGTTCAAACGCCCGCGGGCGCGGATGATGGCGTTTTCCATGGGGTTTGCCGGGGGCGTGATGCTTACGGTGTCGCTCTCCGACATGCTGCCGCATACCGTCGAGACCTATTCCGATACCATGGGCCGGTTCCCGGCGGCGCTGGCCTCTGCCAGCTTGTGCGTGATGGGAATGCTGATCGCTCTGCTGCTGGAGCGGTGCATCCCCGATGAAAAGGAGCTTGCGGCCCGCCCGGACGGGCATGCGGCGCGTGGGACGCCGGCCATCAATCCCGGCGCGCTGCGCAGCGCTATGGTGACAACGGCCGCCATCGTGCTGCACAATCTGCCCGAGGGCATCCTCACGCTGTTTACAAGCTACGCCAGCCCAACGCTGGGCGCAACGCTTACGCTGGCCATTGCACTGCACAATATTCCAGAGGGCATCGCTATCTCGGTGCCCGTATACTACGCCACAAACAGCCGGGTGCGCGGCGCGCTTTACGCTCTGCTGTCCGGCCTGGCCGAGCCCGCCGGTGCGCTGCTGGCGTTCTTTTTGCTGCGGAGCTTCATCTCGCCGCTGTTCCTCAACGGGCTTATCGCGACCATCGCGGGCATTATGATCTATGTATCCATCAGCGAGCTCATACCCGAGGGCTTTTCCTACGGCAGGCGCGGCTATACCGTGGGGGGGCTGGTGGCGGGCATCCTGGCCATGAGCGTGGGCATTTACCTTGTTTAATCGCCCGCCGCGTGCTATACTGTTTGTAACCGTTTCTTCATATTTTTGTGATATAATAACCTTAAAGCCGCCGCTGCTGCGGCTGCGCGTGTGCATGGCACACGTCTCTGTGCTGGCGCACAGGGCTTTGAGAACATTAAGCCATGCAAAACCGCAGCAGGTGCGGTTTTGCTGAGGCCGCTGCGCGGCGTCATGCTGTACTGAAAAACGGAGATCTGCCGCGGAGGGAGGGTCTTGTGTTGCGAAACCGGATGCGTCTGTGTGCAGCGCTGTTGTGCTGTGTGCTGCTGTGCAGCTGCGACGGCATTGTCCTGGGCGGCAAAAATGTGGAAGAGCTTCTGCGCGCGCCGCGCCCGTCCGAACGGCAGAGCGCCGTGCAGACGGCTCTGAATGCCTATCTGGGCGAGACCCTTCAGCTGAAATATCCCCGGGGCGGCGCCGAGCCGGACCCGGTAATCTTTGCGGACCTGGACGGCGACGGCGCCGAGGAGGCCGCAGTGCTGTACACTGCCGAAAGCAAGGGCCAGAACGTGCATCTTTCGGTGCTGGAGCAGGACGGCAGCGGCGGCTGGAGCATCGCCTACGAGGTGATGGGCCTGTCTACCGAGGTGGCCGAGGTGGAGCTGGCCGAGGTGTTCGGCGGCTCCACGCAGCTGGTGGTGGGCTATGCAAACGCCAATTTGGTGGACAAGTATCTGGAGGTCTACGACTACCGGGACGTGACGATCTACTCCGCCTGCAAGCAGCCCTATGACGCCTACCTGCTGGGCGACCTGACGGGCAGCGGACGTACGGAGCTGGCGGTGGCCGCCGCCACATCGGAGCCGGGCGGGCTGTCCCTGCAGCTTTTTGTGCCGGACGGGCGTGCCATGACGGCGGCACAGGGCGTAGAGCTGGACGAGCGGCTGGAAAAATGCACCGCTCTTTACGCGACCCGCTGCGGCGCGGCCCGCGGCCTTATTGTGGACGGTTCAGTGTCCTCGGGGGCGGCCAGCCAGCTTCTGTGTTGGGAAGACGGCGTGCTGTTTCCCTATCCGGACAAAGAGGAAGGCGGCGACGTATTTGCCCGCAGCCAGCGTTCCCGCACCCTGTCCGCGTTGGGGCCCCAGGACCTTTTGGGCACGGGCGAGGTGCTGATCCCCGAGGTGGGCGCCAGCATCGCTACGCTGCAGTCGGCCCGGCGTTTTTATCCCGTGGAGTGGATGAACTACCTGTGCGAGCAGCCGCTGCAGCAGTTCGGCGTCTACGACGCGGATCACAACTATTTTGTGCGCCTGCCCACAGAATGGCAGGATAATATGACCGTATCCGCCCAGTCCGAGAGCGATTGGCAGATACGGTCCAAAGAGGACAACAGCCTGCTGTGCGCGGTGCGCGTGGCAGACCGCGCCGCTGCCAACGGCACCTATACACAGGCGGCGCAGCTGGCAGAGAAAAAAGTGCTCGTGTATTTCGGCGAAAGCTGCACTGCGGTACAGGCGAACCTGATCCGCCGCGGCGTGGCTGTGCTGGGATGACCGGGCTTCAAGACATCCTTCGGGAGGAATGTACATGAGAAAGATCCTGGTTGTGGAAGACGAAGACGCCATCCGCGAGGTGGTTGCGCTCAACCTGCGCCTCGCCGGCTACGAGGTGACGGAGGCTGCCAGCGCCGAGCAGGCTCTGGCGGTGTTCAGCCCGCCGGCGGGCTTCGACGTGGCCGTGCTGGACATCATGCTGCCCGGAATGAACGGTTTTTCCCTGTGTGAGACCATCCGGAGGGACAGCGCGTCCATCGGCATTATCATGCTCAGTGCAAAAACGCTGGAGACGGATAAGATCAAAGGCCTCTCCATCGGCGCGGACGATTATATGACAAAGCCTTTCAGTGTCAGCGAGCTGCTGGCGCGCGTGGAAGCGCTGGTGCGCCGCGTGGGGCGGCAGGGCGCCTCCTCGGCCGCGCCGGAGCCGGATGGCCGCATGGTGTCCGGCGTATTCGTGCTGGACCAGAAAAGCCGCGTGCTGTACAAGAACGGCACGCCCATCGACCTTACGCAGGTGGAGTTCCAGATCATGGAGCTGTTTTTTGCCAACCCGGGCGTGGCGCTGGTGCGCGAGAAGATCCTGGAGGGCGTCTGGGGCGAAAACTATTTCGGCGACGTGAAGATCGTGGACGTGAACATTCGGCGTCTGCGCATGAAGATCGAGGACGAGCCCAGCGCGCCCAAGCATATCCTGACGGTGTGGGGCTACGGCTACCGCTGGAACGCATAGCACTGGTTTTGTATTTTCTTTGGGCAGAGGGGGGCGGCCGTGTGAACAGCATCACCAAGCGCTGGGTGCGCGGCAGCCTGCTTGTCACCATTCTGATGTGCCTCGTGGCGGAGGCTGTGTTCCTGTATTATTCCATCACCAATTACTACGACGGCGCGCGGCGGGCTATGACGACGCGCACCAGCACCATCATCACCCAGCTCAACGCAAGCGCGGCCCAGACGGGCGAGAGCCAGGGCGTGCTTTTGCGCCGTATGGTGGAGCAATTTACGGAGAAGGACAAGTTCGAGCTGATGCTTGTGAACGCTGCTGGAAAGCCTCTGGTGACAAGCACAGGATTTGCGCCGGACGACAGCGTGGCCGGAGAGGATTATCTGGAGGCGCTGGCCAGCGAAAAGGGCGAGGGCCACGCGGTGTACCGCACGGCCATGGGCGAAAAGGTGATGGCCGTCACCACACTGCTGCCCCGGGCCGCGGGAGAGATCGTGGCCGTGCGCTTTGTCACCAGCCTCACGCTGGTGGACCAGAGCATCGCGGCGCTGGTGGCTTTCAGCCTGGCGCTGGTCACGGCAGTGGTGCTGTTCAGCGTGTGGACGGGCATGTTCTTCATCCGCAGCATCGTGCGCCCCATCGGAGAGATCGAGGCTACCGCCGCGAAGATCGCCGAGGGAAATCTGGACACGCGTATCGAAAACAAATATAATGATGAGATCGGCAAGCTGTCCGACACCATCAACCATATGGCGGGCGAGCTGGACAAGACCGAGCGCATGAAAAACGAGTTCATCTCCTCGGTCTCCCACGAGCTGCGCACTCCGCTCACTTCCATCAAGGGCTGGGTGGAGACCATCGCCGCCATCCGTGACCCGGCCGACCCAAATTTCCGCCGGGGCGTGCAGGTCATTTCCAGCGAGGCGGACCGTCTGTACAGCATGGTGGAGGAGCTGCTGGAATTTTCCCGTATGCAGAACGGCCTGAAGCTGGACCTGCAGCTTTTGGACCTGGTGGCCGAGGTGAGCGACGCGGCCATCATGGTGGAGCGCCGCGTGGAGCTGGAGGGCCTGCATCTTGCGTATGACGAACCCGAAGAGCCGATGCCGGTGATGGCGGACCCCGCCCGGCTGCGCCAGGTGTTCATCAACGTTCTGGACAACGCCGTCAAATATTCTCCGCCCCACGGCACTGTACGCATGGACGTGCTGTCCGACGGCAACAGCGCTTTCGTCAATATCTCGGATGAAGGGCGGGGCATTGCGCCGGACGATTTGGAAAACGTCAAGGTGAAGTTTTTTAAGGGAAAAGGCGCGGTGCGCGGAAGCGGTATCGGGCTGGCTGTGGTGGATGAGATCGTCACCGCACTGGACGGCAGCGTGGACATCCAAAGCGAGGTGGGACGCGGCACGACGGTGACCGTGCGCCTGCCTCTGTACAAGCGGCCGGCTCCGTCCGGCGCGCCGCCCCGCGGCGGCACGGCGGGGGTTTGAAACGCTTTCCCGGCGTCGCGGGCCTGCCCGCGCGCCGTGAAACGCTGTCCGGCCTTTGGGCCGGGAGCGGATAATTTATTGATGCATCGTCCGCAGAAAGGAAATCCGATTGAACAACAAAAATGAAAAAGCCTGCTGCTTTAAAACGAGCGTGGGCGGACAGGCCCTTATGGAGGGCGTGATGATGCGCGGCCCGCAGAAAATGTGCGTGGCTGTGCGCCAGCCGGACGGAGAGATTTTTACCGAGGTGTCGCCCATCCGGACGCATCCCTGGCAGAAATGGCCCTTCGTGCGGGGAATATTCAACTTTATCGACAGCCTGGTCTCGGGCTACAAGTGCCTTATGAAGAGCGCCGAAGTCTCCATGGGAGAGGACGCGGACCTGGAGGAAACAAAGTTCGGCAAATGGGTGGCCGAAAAATTCGGCGACAAAGGAACCAATTTCATCATGGCCGTGGCGGCCGTGCTGGGCGGCGTTCTGGCGCTTGTTCTGTTTATGGTGGTGCCCACTGCGCTGGCCGGGCTGCTGGCGCGGTTCGTGCCGCTGGGGGGCTGGCGCGCGTTGATTGAGGGCGTGTTCAAGCTCGTCATGCTGGTGGGCTACATGGCTCTGGTCAGCCGCATGAAGGAGATTGCCCGCATGTTCCGCTACCATGGCGCGGAGCATAAGACCATTGCCTGTTATGAGTCAGGCCGGGAGCTGACCGTCGAAAACGTGCGCCCCTGTACCCGTTTCCATCCGCGCTGCGGCACCAGCTTTCTGCTGATCGTCATTCTCATCAGCATTTTGGCCGGCGCGCTGATCACCACCGAAAACACACTGCTGCGCATTGCGCTTAAGCTGTTGCTTCTGCCTGTCGTGATGAGCGTCAGCTATGAGATCATCAAGCTCTGCGGCCGGTACGACAACCCGCTCACCCGTGCGGTGTCCGCACCGGGGCTCTGGCTGCAGCGCATCACGACCAGCGAACCGGACGACGGCATGATCGAATGCGCCATCGCCGCGGTGCTTCCGGTCCTGCCGGAAAATCCCGAAGACGGAAAATGGTAACGCCCCTGGCGGCGGTGCGAGACAGGCTGGAGGCCGCAGGCATCCCGGACGCGGCGTTCGAGGCCGCGCAGCTTTACATGCTTGCCACCGGGCGGGACGCACGGCTGTCCGGCGGCGCGCCGCTGTCGGCTTTTGAACAGAAGAAGCTGGACGCACTGTGTGAAAAACGGTGTGCGCGGTTCCCGCTGCAATATCTGTGCGGCGAATGGGACTTTCTGGACCTGACGCTGAAGGTGGGGCCGGGCGTGCTGATCCCCCGGGCCGACACCGAGACCGTGGCCGAGGCGGCCGTTGAAGCGGCGCGTGAAGCTGGGCCGGGCGCTGCTGTGGCGGACCTGTGCAGCGGCACCGGAGCCATTGCGCTGGGGGTGGCAACGCATGTGCCGGGTGCGCGCGTCACGGCCGTGGAGCTCTCACCGGACGCACTGGCCTATCTGCGCGCCAACAATGCGGCCTGCGGCTGTCCGCTGTGTGTGGTGCAGGCGGATGTTCTGCGCTGGCAGGAGGAATGCGCGCCGGGCAGCTTTGATGTCATCGTGTCCAACCCGCCGTATATCGCGCCGGAGGAGATGGCCGGGCTGCAACCGGAGCTTTTCCATGAGCCGCGCATGGCGCTGGAGGCCCCGGACGGGGGCCTGGCCTTCTACAAGCATATCGCGCCTGCTTATTTCGGCGCGCTCAAACCGGGCGGCCGTCTCATTCTGGAGATCGGCTGGCGTCAGGCGGACGCTGTGTGTGCTCTGTGCCTTTCTGCGGGATATGAGGATGTGTCTGTCCGCAGTGATTTGAGCGGCAACCCACGCTGTGTGCTGGCCCGCCGTCCGATTGCATTTTAGCGGCTTTTGGGGTATAATAACCCCAACCCCGCCGCTGCCGCGGCCACGCGCATTGCATGCGCTGATGCGCTGGCGCGCATGGGCCCGGGAACATTGAACCGTGCAAAACCGCAGCGAGTGCGGTTTTGCTGAGGCCGCTGCGCGGCGTCGCGGTATCCTATGACTGTTTAACAAATGCGGGCCGCAGGTGAGCGTGCGTTTAGCGGCATAGATACTGTGGATTTTGGTGAATATGGGCGAACGGCGAAATATGAGCTTAGAAACATGGTATACTATTTCCACATATCATGAAGAAGCAATGCGCGAAATGTCCCCTTTATAGGACGGTTTGCGCGTTATACTTGAAAAGCGGGGCAGGCTGGGCCGCCCCGCAGGATGGAGGGACGTTATGGCGGAGAAAAAACAGTCTGCGGCGGACAAAAAGGCTGCGGGTGATAAAAAAAGCGCGCTGGAAACGGCGCTGGCACAAATTGAAAAACAGTTCGGGAAAGGCGCCGTGATGAAGCTGGGGCAGAACGTCACCATGCAGGTGGACGCCATTTCCACGGGCAGCATCTCGCTGGACATGGCGCTGGGCATCGGCGGCCTGCCCCGCGGGCGTATCGTCGAGATCTACGGACCGGAAGCGTCGGGCAAAACGACGCTGGCGCTGCACTGCATCGCCGAGGCCCAGAAGGGTGGCGGCGAGGTTGCGTTCATCGACGTGGAACACGCGCTGGACCCTGTGTACGCCAAGGCGCTGGGTGTTGATATCGACAGCCTTCTCGTCAGCCAGCCGGACACGGGCGAGCAGGCGCTGGAGATCTGCGAGGCGCTGGTGCGCTCGGGCGCCATCGACTGTGTGGTCGTGGACTCCGTGGCGGCCATGGTGCCCCGTGCCGAGATCGAGGGCGAAATGGGCGACGCCCATGTGGGCCTGCAGGCCCGCCTGATGAGCCAGGCCATGCGCAAGCTGACGGGCATCATCGGCAAGACGGGCACCGTCGTCATCTTCATCAACCAGCTGCGTTTGAAGGTGGGCATCGTGTACGGCAATCCAGAGGTGACTGCCGGCGGCAACGCGCTGAAATATTATTCCTCTGTGCGTATCGACGTGCGCCGTACCGAGCAGCTTAAGGATTCCTCCGGTGCTGTGATCGGCAGCCGCACGCGGGCGAAGGTGGTTAAAAACAAGGTGGCTCCGCCTTTCCGCGAGGCGTATTTCGATATCATGTTCGGCGAGGGCATCTCCAAATCCGGCGAATTGCTGGATCTGGCCGTGCAGCTGGGTATTGTCCAGAAGAGCGGCGCGTGGTTCGGCTATGGCGAAACGCGCCTGGGCCAGGGCCGCGACAACACCAAAATCTATTTGGAGGAACACCCCGAGCTGTTCGCGGAGATTGAAAAGCAGGTGCGCGAAAACGCGGATAAATTGAACGCGGGAAAAAAGGGCGCCGCCGCGAAAAAAAAGGCGTCCATTGACGACGCGCCCGATGTGGCGAAGCCCGCCGCCAAGGCGGAGGCGCCCGCTCCGGCTGCGCCCGCCAAGCGCGCCAGCATCGATATTATGGTGGAAGACGACGAGTGACGATCAGCCGCATTGCAAAAACAAAACAGGGGCGCTTTTCCTTGTTCGATGAAAACGGGGATTTCCTGTTTTCCATCGACGGAGAAACCATGGTGAAAAACCATGTGAGGGAAGGCGCGGCGCTGGATGCCGCGTCCCTGGAGGCCCTGAAAGAGCAGAGCGATACCCGCAAGGCCAAGGACAAGGCCCTCGGGTATCTTTCTTTGCGCGACCATGCATCGGGTGAGCTGTATGACAAGCTGTGCCGAAAATTCGACGCCCGCTCGGCGGCTGCGGCCGTGGCTGAAATGCAGCGGCTGGGTTTGATAAACGATGAAAATTTTGCCCGGCACAGGGCAAAATATCTGGCGGACCAGAACCGCTCTCCACGGGAGATCCGGCGCAGGCTGGCGGAGAAGGGCATTGACCGGGATGCCGTTGACACGGCGCTGGCCGAGCTTGCCCCCGACGAGACGCAGGCCTGCCGCGCGCTCATTGAGAAAAACTATGGGCGCAGGCTGCGCGAGGGCGGACGTGATAAGGTCATTGCCGCGCTGGCGCGCAGGGGGTTCAGCTACGGCGCCATCCGGGCGGCGCTGGAGCAGTGCGGTGAAACGGCGGACGAGGACGGAAGCTGGGAATGACCCGTCGCGCCCCGGCGGAAACGCCCGCGCACTTTTGTCCGCTGTACACTTTTGATTTTTAACACGGGAGACGATTATGGTAATTGCACTGATTTCCCTCGGCTGTCCCAAAAACCAGGTGGATGCCGACGTGATGTGTCACGCTCTGCTGGAGCGCGGCCATATCACCACCGCCGACCTCTCCGAGGCCGACGCCATCATCGTGAACACCTGCGGCTTCATCGAAAGCGCCAAGCAGGAGGCCATCGACAGCATTCTGGAGGCCTGTTCCTATAAGGAACAGAAGCCGGAGCTGAAGGTGGTCGTAACAGGTTGTCTGGCGCAGCGTTACCAGCATGAGATCGTCAAAGAGATCCCGGAGGTGGACGCCGTTGTGGGCCTTGGCTCCAACGCGGCCATCTGCTCCATTCTGGAGCGGCTGACAGGCACGCAGCCTGTGGAGAGCTACGGTGCAAAAGAGAGCCTTCCGCTGGGCGGCAAGCGCGTCATCAGCACGCCGCGCCATTACGCGTACTTAAAAATCGCTGAGGGCTGCAACAACCGCTGCCATTACTGCGCCATCCCGCTCATCCGCGGCCCGCTGCGCAGCCGTACCATCCCGGATATTGTGGCCGAAGCGCGCTTTCTGGCGGGTGAAGGCGTAAAAGAGCTCATCGTTGTGGCGCAGGACATCACGGCCTTCGGCGCGGACCGCGGCCGGGTGGAGATCGCGGAGCTTCTGGATGCGCTGAACGCCGTGGAGGGCATCGAGTGGATCCGCCTGCTGTACGCTTATCCTGAGCGCATCACCGACGCGTTTATCGCGGCCATGACGCGCAACGAAAAGGTGCTGCATTATCTGGACGTGCCCATCCAGCACATCAATTCCGAGATGCTGCGCGCCATGAACCGCCGGGGCGACCGGGAGACGGTGCTGGACGCGCTGACGCGTCTGCGCGCTGCCATGCCGGACATCACGCTGCGTACCACGCTCATCACGGGATATCCGGGCGAGACGCAGGCCCAGTTCGAAGAATTGTGCGAATTTGTCAAGGATTATGCGTTCGACCGCTTGGGCTGTTTTGCGTACAGCGAGGAAGAGGGCACGGTGGCGGCCGGTCTGCCTCAGCTGCCGCAGGAGCTGCGCGAGCAGCGCGCCGAGGCCGTCATGAACATCCAGGCGAACGTGATGGCGCGCAGGCAGGAGGAAAAGGTGGGCCGCACCGTGCAGGTCATCTGCGACGGCTACGACGACGAAAACGACCTGTATATCTGCCGCACCCGCGCAGATGCCCCCGATATTGACGCGGAATGCTGTGTGCGCAGCGAAACACCGCTGGAACCCGGCGCGTTTTACCGGGTGACCATTGAGGAGAGCGACGTGTACGACCTGTACGGGGCTTTGGCCGAAAGCTGACGCCGCCGCGGGGACACCCATTGTCCGCGCGTCGTTCTCCGGCGCGCCGAAAAGGAGTTTTGAACGATGAACCTGCCCAATAAACTGACGATGCTGCGCGTGCTGCTGATTCCCGTGTTTATGGTGTGCGCGGCCAACCGCTGGATGTTGGCGGCCGGCATTATTTTCGCCGCTGCGAGCCTTACCGATTACTTTGACGGCCACCTGGCGCGTAAAAACAATTTGGTGACGGATTTCGGCAAATTTGCCGACCCGCTGGCCGATAAGCTGCTGACGACGACGGCATTCCTGTACATGCTGGTGGACGGTGTGTGCGACCCCGTGGTGCTGGCGATCATTCTGGCCCGGGAATTCGCGGTCTCCGGCCTGCGGATGGTTGCAGCGGGCGCGCCGGGCGGCAAGGTCATCGCGGCCAATATGTGGGGCAAGGTGAAAACCGCGCTGCAAATGCTCACCATTTGTTTTTATTACTTTGGTTATGCGGCGGAGGCCGCGTTTTCCGCGCACCCGGAGCGCAGCGTGTTTGCCACGCAGGTCATCAGCTATGTGCTGTGCTGGGTGGTGGCGGCTGTCACGCTCATTTCCGGGGTAAAATATCTTTGGGACAACCGGCATTTCATCAATACGGCAAAATAATAATGCGCGGCGGGATGCCGTCCGTGCCGAACAGGAACGGTAAAAGCGGCCGCGCGGGAGGGTTCCCGTGCGGCCGCTTTTGAGCGGAAAGGGAGCGGATACCATGGCGACACAGGCAAAGCTTTCAGATTACGGCATTTCAGTGGGGACCCTGCCCAGCGGGCCGCTGGGAAAGATCTCCGATGTACCGGGTGTGACGGTGGGTCACTGCACCGTCGATACACAGACGCAAAAAACGGGTGTGACGGTGGTGATGCCCTGTGCGGACGACATGTTTGCCCAAAAGCTGCCCGCCGCGGCCTGTGTGCTCAACGGCTTCGGCAAAACTGCGGGACTGGTGCAGATCGGCGAGCTGGGCACGCTGGAAACACCCATCGCACTGACGAACACACTGAATGTCGGCCTGGTGTACGACGCAATGGTGGAATATATGGTGGGGCGCTGTGCCCAAAGCGGCACGGCGCTGCGCAGTGTGAACCCTGTGGTGGCAGAGTGCAACGACGGTGGGCTGAACGACATTGCCCGCCGCGCGGTGCGGCAGGAACATGTGTTTGCGGCCATTGAAAACGCGCGGGCCGATTTTGAGGAAGGCGATGTGGGCGCGGGCAAAGGCATGGTGTGCCACGGCCTGAAAGGCGGTATCGGCAGCGCCAGCCGCATTGTGGAGCTGGACGGCGCGCGTTATACCTTGGGCGTGCTGGCGCTTGCAAACCACGGCAGGCTGGAGGATCTGTGCATCGGCGGGAAAAGCGTCGGCGCCAAAATCGCGGCGCATTTGGGAAGCGCGCCGGAACAGCAGCAGGACAAGGGCAGCTGTATTGTTGTGATGGCGACAGACCTGCCTCTCTGCGCCCGGCAGCTGGAGCGCGTGGTAAAACGGGCGTCCGTGGGGCTGGCGCGGCTGGGCAGCTACATCGGCCACGGCAGCGGCGAGGTGTTTTTAGGCTTTTCCACAACGAACCGCGTGCCTCATGAAAGCGCCCGCGCGGTGCTGCCCTGCACGGTGCTGCACGAGGGCCGGATAGACGCGGTGTTTCGGGCCATGGGAGAGGCCACGGAAGAAGCCGTGCTGCGCGCCATGCTGTGTGCGGATACGGTGACCGGCTTTGATGGCAGCACAAAATATACGATTCGTAATTTTGTTAGTCAAATATACTAGTTGGCACAAACTGTTTCACAAAAGAGAATTGGCCGGCGGTCAAAATCGGTTACAGCTTGATAACAGGTCTTGCATAATCCGGTTTTTTGTGGTAATATAACTAATGTACGATAGTAAACTTATGAAAGAGTGGGCCGCAGAGGTCCGCTCTTTCCTGTTTGTTTGGAGGTTTTTGATGGCAAAAGGCAAAGGCGGCGGCACCGTCGGGACAGTGGAGGCGCTGGTCACGCCGGTGCTCGAGCAGCTCGGCATGCGCCTGTGGGATGTGCGCTTTGAAAAGGAAGGGCCGGACTGGTTCCTGCGGATCTATATCGACAGAGATGAGCCGCTGGACCTCAACGCCTGTGAGGAAGCCACGCGCGCCATCAACCCCGTCATCGACGCGGCGGACCCCATCGACCAAAGCTATTTTATGGAGGTGGGCAGCCCGGGCCTGGGCCGCAAACTCACCAGGGACGTCCACTTTGAGGCAATGCGGGGCCGCAGGGTGGCCGCGCATCTCATCCGCGCAACGGCCGCGGGGGAAAAGGACGTGGCGGGCATCCTGCAGGGCAAGGACGGCGCGCGCGTCACGCTGCTGCTGGACGACGGCTCCGAGACGGTTATCGAGGAAAAAGAAGCGAGCTACTTCAAATTGTGCGACGATGAAGACCTGTTTTGACGCATAGGATGAATGTAAATATTATATAGAATGGATGATTGGAAAAAATGAACGCAGAATTTTTTGAAGCATTGGCCATGCTGGAAAAGGAGCGCGGCCTGCCCGCCGATTACCTGCTGGAAAAAATCAAAAACGCCATCGTGATCGCCGTGAAGAAGGACTACGAGGTCGAGGATGAAAACGTGTCCGTCGTCATCGAGCCGGACCAGGGCAAATTCAGCGTTTCGCTGCTTAAGACCGTCGTCGAGGAAGTGGAGGATCCCGCTACCGAGATCTCTCTGGAGGAGGCCCAGCAGAAAAAGAAAAGCTGCAAGGCGGGCGATGAATACGCCATCCCTCTCAAGACAAAGGACTTCGGGCGCATCGCCGCGCAGACGGCTAAGCACGTCATCCGCCAAGGCCTCAAGGAGGCCGAGCGCAGCCAGATGTACGCCGAGATGCAGAGTAAGGCCCATGAGATCATCTCCGCCGTCGTCACCAACATCGAACCGGTCAAGGGCATTGTGACGCTGGAGCTGGGCAAGGGCGGCGTGGCCACGCTGCCCCGCAACGAGCAGGTCGCCGGTGAGGAGCTGCGCGAGGGCCAGCATGTCAAGGTATATGTTGTGGATGTTATGGAGACCGAGCGCGGCCCGCGCATGATGATCAGCCGCACGCATCCCGGCCTTGTCAAGCGCATGTTCGAGATGGAGGTGCCTGAGATCTTCGACGGCACCGTCGAGATCAAGGCCATCAGCCGCGAGGCCGGCGCCCGCACGAAAATGGCCGTCTGGAGCAAGGATGAAAACGTGGACCCCGTGGGCGCGTGCATCGGCCCCCGCGGCCAGCGCGTGGCCAACATCGTCGAGGAGCTGGGCGGTGAAAAGATCGACATCGTCCGCTGGAGCGAGGACCCTGCCCAGTTCATCAGCGCGGCGCTCAGCCCCGCCACCGTCGTGGGCGTGGAGCTGCTGGAGGGCGATACCAAATCCTGCCGCGTCACCGTGCCGGATCACCAGCTTTCGCTGGCCATTGGCAACAAGGGCCAGAACGCGCGCCTGTGCGCGCGCCTGACGGGCTATAATATCGACATCCGCCCCGAGAGCGGTTATTATGGCGAGGAGCCGCCCATGAAGAAAACGCCGGAGCCCGCCGCCGAGGAATAACGGCCGGACGGGACTTGGAAAAGGAGACATGTATGACGCCAAAAAAGATACCCCTTCGCCGCTGCAACGGCTGCGGCGAAAGCAAACCGAAAAAGGAACTGGTGCGCGTGGTGCGTGCGGGGGACGGCACGGTTTCGCTGGACCTGACGGGCAAAAAGCCCGGGCGCGGCGCGTACGTGTGTCCCAGCGCGGCATGTCTTGCCAAAGCGCGCAAAGCCGGGCGCATCGCCCGCGCGCTGGAGGTGAGCATCCCGGAAGAAATTTACGACGCCATGGCCGCCGAGATCGAGAAGGCCGGGGCGCAAAAAGGAGAGACGCATGCCGGGTAATATCCTGTTCGCACTTTCTCTTTGCCGCAAGGCGGGGGCCTTGGTGATGGGCTTCGACGCCGTAAAAGACAGCGTCGGCAAAGGGAAGGCACAACTGGTGCTGTGCGCCGGAGACCTTTCGGAGGGCACGCGCCGCCGCGTCGGCGCCTTCTGTGAGGATTGGGTGGAGGTGGCGGACCTGCCCGAAACCCAGTTCGCCCTCGCACAGATTAGCAAAAAACCCACCGGCGTATTCGCCGTAACAGACCCCGAGCTTGCAAAGCTCTGCCGCAAAAACCTTGCTGCCCAAGCGGCCAACCAGAAGGAGGAACGTCCATGTCAGTAGTCATCAAATACAAACTCAGCGATGTAGCAAAGGACCTCAATGTCCAGAATAAGGAGCTCATCGATTTTCTGTATCAGACGCTGGGCGAGTCGAAAAAGCATACCTCGCCCCTTACAGAAGCCGAGCTGAACCATGTGTTCGAGCATTACACGCAGAAAAATTCCGAGGCAAGCCTCGACGCGTACCTTGCCAGCGCGCCCGCGCCCAAGGTGGCGGAAAAGGATATCCTGAAAAAGGCCGACGGCACCGTTGTGGCGGCCGGCCCGGCCAAGCGCAAAGAGCGCATCCGCCCCGCCAAGCCCGAGAAGGAGAACAAGCCCGCGCCTGAGAAGCGGGAGGTCGTCACCGTCACGGTGGATACCCGCATCACGGACGTGAATCTGGATAAGTTCAACGAAAAATACACCGAGCTGGCTTCCACGAAAAATGTGGAGAACCGCCGCAAGCCCACGCCCGCGGGCAACAAACAAAAGTTCTCGGGCCGCAACAACCGCCGCCAGCAGCCGTTCCAGAAAAAGCGCGAGACAGAGGCCGAGCGCCTGCAGCGCATCCAGCTGGAAAAGGCTCGTAAGGCGCAGCTGAAGGTATCCATTCCCGACGAGATCACGGTGGGTGAGCTTGCCAGCCGCCTGAAGGTGAACGTGGCGCAGGTCATCAAAAAGCTGATGGGCCTGGGCATCATGGCAGCTATCTCCGAGGTCGTCGATTTCGACACCGCCAGCCTGGTGGCCGAGGAGCTGGGCGCGAAGGTAGAGCACGAGGTGCATGTTACCATCGAGGAACGCCTGTTCGAAGTGGATGAGGATAAGGACGAGGATCTGGAAGAGCGCCCGCCTGTCGTCGTGGTCATGGGCCACGTCGACCACGGCAAGACCTCCATCCTGGACGCCATCCGCAAAACGCGCGTTACCGCGGGCGAGGCCGGCGGCATCACGCAGCATATCGGCGCGTATCAGGTGACGATGAACGGCAAGCCCATCACATTCCTGGACACTCCGGGCCATGAGGCTTTCACATCCATGCGCGCCCGCGGCGCGAACCTGACGGACATCGCCGTGCTGGTGGTGGCCGCGGACGACGGCATCATGCCGCAGACCGTCGAATCGATCAATCACGCCAAAGCGGCGAATACTACCATCATCGTGGCCATCAACAAGATGGATAAACCTACGGCCAACCCCAACCATGTAATGGAGCAGCTCACGCAGTATGAGCTGGTGCCTGAAGAATGGGGCGGCGACACCATCTGCGTGCCAGTGTCCGCGCTGACGGGCCAGGGCATCGAGGACCTGCTGGAAAGCATCAACCTGGTGGCCGAGGTCAAAGAACTGAAAGCGAACCCCCACCGCCGCGCCAAGGGCGCCGTTATCGAGGCGCGTCTGGACAAGGGGCAGGGCCCCGTGGCCACGATCCTCGTCCAGAAGGGCACGCTGCATCAGGGCGATGTGGTCATCGCGGGTACGTCCGTGGGCCGTGTGCGCGTCATGCGCGACGACCAGGGCGCCATCCTCAAGGAGGCCGGTCCCTCCATGCCGGTGGAGATCACGGGCCTGACGGAGGTGCCTGCGGCGGGCGATCTGTTCGACGCCGTAGAAGACGAGAAGCTGGCCCGTGAGCTGGCCGACCGCCGTGCTGCCGAGCAGAAGGAACAGCAGTTCAGCGCATACAAGAAGGTTACGCTGGATAACCTGTTCAGCCAGATCGCCGAGGGCGAACGCAAGGAGCTTGCCATCATTGTCAAGGCCGACGTGCAGGGCAGCGCCGAGGCCGTAAAACAGAGCCTTGAAAAGATCTCCAACGACGAGGTGCGCGTGCGCGTCATCCATGCGGGCGTAGGCGCCATCAACAAATCCGACGTCATGCTTGCCAACGCGGGCAATGCCATCATCATCGGCTTCAATGTCCGTCCGGACCCCGTTGCCAAGGAGGAAGCCGCCCAGGCCGAGGTGGAGCTGCGCATGTACCGCGTCATCTACGACGCCATCAACGATGTCACCGACGCCATGAAGGGCATGCTGGCGCCCAAGTTCCGCGAGGTGGAGCTGGGCCGCGCCGAGGTGCGCAGCGTGTTCAAGATATCTTCCGCGGGCACCATTGCCGGCTGCTACGTGCTGGAGGGCAAGGTAACGCGTGCCGCGAAGATCCGACTGGTGCGCGACGGCATCGTCATCACCGAGGACGAGATCGACAGCCTGCGCCGCTTCAAGGACGACGTGAAGGAAGTTGCCCAGGGCTACGAGTGCGGTATCGGCCTTGACAAGTTCTCCGACATCAAGGAGGGCGATATCTTCGAGGCCTTCATCATGGAGGAATACCGCGACTGAACGGAACGTTCCGTTTGAAAGGAGACACTATGCCGCAGAGCAAAAATATGGCGCGCCTGTCCGAGGACATGAAGCGCGAGCTGATCGCCATCATCGGGGGGATGAAAGACCCCCGCGTGCAGGGCTTCCTGACGGTGATGCGCGTGGAGGTCGCGCCGGATCTGTCCACGGCCAAGGTGCACGTGAGCAAGATGGGCGAGGAAAACGCAACGGCCGAAGCCGTGGGCGCGCTGAACCGCGCCGCGGGCCATGTGCGCAGCGAGATCGCAAAGCGCATGCACATCCGCAAGGCGCCGGAATTCCGCTTCGTGGCGGACGACGGCGCGAAGTATGCGGCGCACATCAATGAATTGATCGCGGGGCTGGAGCGGGAAGAGCGCTGACGCGCTCGGCGGGGCTATCCCCAAAAGCGATGAATGAGGAGAGTTTATGAGCGAGATTTTAGACATCGCGGCAGCGCTGAGCAGGCTGCTGAAAGCGGAAAACGTGCTGCTGATCTGTCATAAAAACCCGGACGGCGACACCATCGGCAGCGCCGCCGCGCTGTACTGGGCGCTGAAGGGCCTGGGCAAAACAGTGGCCGTGCTGTGCGCGGACCCCATCCCGTCCCGGTATGATTATATGGACATCGGCCTGTACACAGGCCAGTTCACGCCCGGCTACACGGTAGCCGTGGACGTGGCGGGCATCCAGCTGTTCGGCGATTCCATCGCGGAATATACACGCCGCATCGACATGTGCATCGACCACCATCCCTCCAACTCAGGGTATGCCGACTGCATGCTGCTGGACGGCGACGCCGCCGCCACAGCCGAGATCATTTACGAGCTGCTGACGGCCATCGGCACTGAGATCACGCCCACCATCGCGGACTGCCTGTATACGGGTCTGTCCACGGATACCGGCTGCTTCAAGTTTGCCAATACCACGGCCCGCACCCACGAGATCGCGGCAAAGCTCATCACCGCGGGCGCAAGCCTCGTTAAGCTCAACAACATCCTGTTCGAGAGCAAATCCCGCAGCCGTCTGGCCATTGAGCGCCTGGCGCTGGAAAGCCTGGAATACAGCTTTGGCGGCCGGTGCGCCACGGTCTACCTTACAAAAGAGCAGATCGCCGAGACCGGCGCCGATGGCACCGATTTGGAGGGTATCACCAGCCTGCCCCGCATGATCGAGGGCGTGGAGGTCGGCATCACCATCCGCCAGCAGCCCACGGGCAGCTATAAGGTGAGCGTGCGTACCGTGACAGGCGTGGACGCTTCCGCCATCTGCGCCCATCTGGGCGGCGGAGGCCACAAGCAGGCCGCCGGATGCGAACTGCTGGGCAGTCTGGACAACGCCAAGGCCGCCCTGCTGACCGAGGTGGAAAAAGCGTTATGCAAGGAATCCTAGTTGTCGACAAACCGGAGGGCTTTACCTCCTTTGACGTAGTGGCAAAGCTGCGCGGCATCTGCGGTACGCGGCGCATTGGGCACGGCGGAACGCTGGACCCGATGGCCACGGGCGTGCTGCCCGTTTTTGTGGGCGGCGCGGCCAAAGCCGTGGATATGCAGGAGCGTGCCGACAAAATGTACACGGCCACGATGCTGCTGGGCCGGCGCACCGACACTGGCGACGTTACCGGCGAAACGCTGGAGCAGGCGGCTGTTCCCGCGGACATCGGCCTGGACGCCGTGGCCGCGGTGCTGCCGCGCTTCACGGGTACGCAGCAGCAGGTGCCCCCCATGTACTCCGCCGTGAAAGTAAACGGACAACCGCTGTACAAGGCGGCCCGCGCGGGGAAGACCGTGGAGCGCACGCCGCGCCCCGTCACGCTGCACAGCATTATGCTGGCGGGCAGCCCCGCACCCAACGAGTATATTTTAAATATCCACTGCAGCAAGGGCACCTATGTGCGCGTGCTGCTGGAGGATATTGGCCGGGCGTTGGGCGTGCCCGCCACCATGGCGGCGCTGCGCCGCACGGCGTCGGGCCCCTATACGCTGGAAATGGCGTATACGCTGGATGAGCTGCAGCGCGCCCGGGAGGCCGGTACGCTGGAGAGCCTGCTGCTGAGCGTGGAAAGCGTTTTCACCTGTCTGCCCGCCGTAGAGGTGAACGAGGAGACGCGCCGCCGCCTGCTGAATGGTGCGCCTACTTACCGGTTCCCGGCCCGGGACGGGCGCTACCGCGCGCTGTGCGCGGGGGAATTTCTGGGGGTGTGCCGGGTGGAAAAGCACATCCTGACTGTGGAAAAACTGTTTTGCGAACGCGCGTGACGCGCCCCGCCGGGGCCGCTGCGCGCGGCGTTCGCTTTTGGGGCCTTTTATCCCGAGCAGGGAACGGCCCGCATTGAAAAACGGGAGGTGTGCGTTTGCACTGCTACGATACTCTTGCGACGATAGAGGGCGGCACGGGCGCCTGTGTGGCCCTTGGCTATTTTGACGGCGTGCACCTGGGGCACCGCCGTGTGCTGGCGCGCACGGTGGAAGCTGCGCGGGAGCGGGGCTGCACGTCCGCCGTGTTCACCTTTGCACCGCCGCTGGACCGGGCTGTAAAAGGCAGGGCCATCCTTACGCCGGAGGAAAAGGCGCGGCGCATTGCCGCCATGGGCGTGGAGCATTATGTGCGTCCGCCCTTTGAGGAATTCTGCACGCTTTCGCCGGAGGCGTTCGTCCACGACGTGCTGGCTGTGCGTTTCGGCGCGAAGGCTGTTTTCTGCGGGGATAACTTCACGTTCGGCAGCCGCAAGGCGGGCAATGTGGACATGCTGCGCCGTCTGTGCGCGGCCGCGGGAATTTCGGTGGAGATCGTGCCCATGGTACAGCGGGAGGGCGCGCCTGTTTCATCGTCCCGCATCCGCGCCTGCCTGGAGGCGGGCGATGTGGAAACTGCGGGCGCCATGCTGGGGGAGCCTTACTGCATCGACCTTCCCGTACGTCACGGCAAGCGGCTGGGGACTGCGTTGGGCTTTCCCACCATCAACCAAATCTATCCCGATTGGATGCTGCTTCCCCGGCAGGGCGTATATGTAACGCGGGTCCTGCTGGACGGCGTGTGGCGGCCCAGTGCTACGGGCTTGGGCACGCGCCCCACGGTGAACGGCGACGGCGTTACCTGCGAGACGTTTATCCCGGATTTTTCCGGCGATATCTACGGCGACAGAGTGCCGGTGCGCTTCTGCCGTTTTTTGTGGCCCACGCAGAAATTCGGTACGCTGGAGGAGCTTTCGGCCATGGTGGGCCGCGCCGCGCAGGCCGCGCGGGAGTGGCGGGAGAAATGAGCCTCCGTTGTTATAAGCCGCACAAAACTTGGCAAAACGCCTTGTTTTTGCGTGTGCGTTGTGTTATACTGTTTAGGCTGCCTTATTATGGGCTGCAAGCCTACCCAGGCCCGGTGTCCGGCGCATCCCTCGATGGTCTACCGACACTGCGTCTGCGGCAAATCATAAAAAAGAGGAGAAAGAAACCATGGAAAACAAACAGGACATCATCGCTTCCGCCCGCGTACACGAGACGGACACGGGTTCCCCCGAGGTTCAGGTCGCGCTGCTCACCGCGCGCATCAACCACCTGAACGAGCACCTGAAGGCCAATAAAAACGACAAGCACAGCTACCGCGGTCTGCTGAAGATGGTCGGCCAGCGCCGTAACCTGCTGGCTTATCTGCAGAAGAAGGACATCGAGCGCTACCGCGCCCTGATCGCCAAGCTGGGCCTGCGCAAGTAAGAAAATCCGAAAAGGCAGGCGGCGTTTGCCGTCTGCCTTTCCGTGTTTTTACCGCGTCCCCCGCGGGGGACTTCAAAAGAAAACCGCAGGGCGGCATCCGCGTGTTGTTAGCAATGAATCGAGGGCTTTCCCGCCGGGAGAGCACTGGCTTTATTGCTAAAACACCGCCCGTCCTGTGAAAAAACAGGAGGTATACAATGGCACTCGAATTTGCATCCAAAAAAGAAACGTTCCCTAGGTACAAAGTGTTTGAAACCGAGCTGGCAGGCCGCCCGTTCGTTGTGGAGACGGGCAAGATGTGCGGCCTTTCCAACGGCAGCTGCCTGGTGCGCTACGGCGAGACCGCCGTGCTGTGCAACGTCACCATGAGTGACAAGCCCCGCGACGGCATCGATTTCTTCCCCCTTTCGGTGGACTTTGAAGAAAAGCTGTATTCCGTGGGCCGCATCCCCGGCAGCTTCATGCGCCGCGAGGGCCGTCCCGGCGAAAAGGCCGTGCTGACGAGCCGTGTTGTGGACCGTCCCATCCGTCCGCTGTTCCCCAAGGACATGCGGAACGACGTCTCTGTGGTGATGACCGTTATGAGCGTGGACCAGGACTGCAGCCCCGAAATCGCGGGCATGATCGGCACGTCCATTGCGCTTTCCATCTCCGACATTCCCTGGAAAGGACCCATCGCGGGCGTGTTCATGGGCCTTGTGGACGGCGAACTGGTGGTGAACCCCACCGAAAAGCAGCGTGAAGCAAGCGACCTGCAGCTTACCGTTGCCGCCAGCGCCGAAAAGATCGTCATGATCGAGGCCGGCGCCAACGAGGTGGACGAAGCCACCATGCTGAAAGCCATCAAGACCGGCGACGCCGAGATCCAGAAGATTATCACCTTCATCAACGGCATCGTGGCTGAGATCGGCAAACCCAAAATCGAGTTCCAGTCCATGGAGTTGGACCACGACCTGCTGGAGGAAGTGAAGCGGGATTATCTGGACGCTTTCAAGGCGGCCATGGACACCGACGACAAGACCGTGCGCGACGCGCGGCTGCTCCCCATCCGCAACGAGCTGGAGGAGAAATACGCCGAGCAGTGGGGCGCTGCGACCATTGAGGAACTGATGTACAAGATGCAGAAGTTCGTGGTGCGCCGCTGGCTGCTGGACGAGGGTAAGCGCGTGGACGGCCGCGGCATCAACGAGATCCGCCCGCTGGCCGCCGAAGTGGGCTTGCTGCCCCGCGTACACGGCTCCGGCATGTTCACCCGCGGTCAGACGCAGGTGCTGACGGCTGTCACGCTGTCCGGCCTGCGGGACGCGCAGATCATGGACGACATTTCCCTGGAGCCCACGAAGCGGTATATGCACCACTATAATTTCCCGCCCTATTCCGTGGGCGAGGCGCGTGCGCCCCGCAGCCCGGGCCGCCGCGAGATCGGCCACGGCGCTCTTGCCGAGCGCGCCCTGCTGCCCGTGCTGCCCAGTGTTGAGGAGTTCCCGTACGCCATCCGCGGCGTGTCCGAGGTGCTCAGCTCCAACGGCTCCACCAGCCAGGCGTCCATCTGCGGCTCCACGCTGGCGCTGATGGACGCGGGTGTTCCCATCAAAAAACCCGTCGCGGGCATCTCCTGCGGCCTCATCACCGAGGGCGACCGCTGGATGACCATGCTGGACATTCAGGGTGTGGAGGACTTCCACGGCGATATGGACTTCAAGGTGGGCGGCACACGCGACGGCATTACGGCCATCCAGATGGATATGAAGGTAGACGGGCTGACTTACGAGATCATCGAGGAAGCCTTTGAGAAATGCCGCAAGGCGCGCCTGTATATCCTGGACGAGATCATGGCCCCGGTCATCGCCGAGCCGCGCGCGGAGCTTTCCAAGTACGCGCCCAAGATGCTGTCCATGAAGATCGATGTGGATAAGATCCGCGACGTCATCGGCAAGGGCGGCAAGGTCATTCAGGAGATCTGCGCCAACTGCAACGCGAAGATCGACATCGAGGAAGACGGCAGCGTATTCATCTCCGCCATCGACATCGCGGACGCGGAGCGCGCCATGCACACCATCAAGACCATTGTGGAGGACCCGGAGATCGGCGCCATCTATAAGGGCAAGGTCACCCGTCTGATGACGTTCGGCGCGTTCGTAGAGATCGCCCCGGGCAAAGAGGGCCTGGTGCATATCTCCAAGCTGGACACCAAGCGCGTGGAGAAGGTGGAAGATGTCGTGGCTGTGGGCGACGAGCTTCTGGTAAAGGTCACCGAGATCGACCAGCAGGGACGCATCAATCTGTCCCGCAAGGACGCGCTGGCGGACTTGGCTGCAAAGCAGAAGTAAGGAAAATCCACGCTGCCCGGGCCGATTCGGCCGCGTGCGCTGCCGAAGCGCACGGTACGGCAGCCACGGAACCAGGCGGCAAAGCAGAATAGAAACGCCAAAAGGCGGCGCAGCGGTTTTGCTGCGCCGCCTTTTGGCTTGTCGAAAAAGCTGCGCTTTCCCGCCAGGCTGCCTGCGGACAGGGCCTTTGGCCCCGTTCGCTGCGCACGGCGGTTTTCGGCGGTCGCTTCGCTCTACACGCCTCGGCACTGGCCCTGCGGGACGTCGCGGGGTTATTTTAAATAAAAAAGGGGCATCTGCGCGCTAAGAGCCGCGCTTTCAGCGCGGTTGTTCGCAAGGGAGGCTTCGCACCGCTCCGGCACGCGCCTGCGGGCGCAGTCACCACCCCCTTTTTCAGGCTGCCCGCAGCCGGGACGACCAAACAAATTTTTGCATTTCTGACGGTTATTTGTTACAATGGGTTCAGTTTTATAGCTGCGGCGGAAAAGATCTGCTCTGCCGCACAGAAGGGGAGAGGGAACGTGGCAATTGAAAAGGTACGGGAATATTTTGAAAGTTTCGGCGCCGCTGCGCGCATCCGGGAATTTGATGTATCCAGCGCCACGGTGGAATTGGCCGCGCAGGCGCTGGGCTGCGCACCCGAGCGCATCGCAAAAACGCTGTCGTTCCTGGTGGACGGCGGTTGTGCGCTGGTGGTGGCGGCGGGCGACGCCAAGGTGGACAATCCACGCTTCAAGGCGCAGTTTCACACCAAGGCAAAGATGCTCACCCCCGGCGAAGTGGAGGCGATGGTGGGCCACGCTGTGGGCGGCGTATGCCCCTTTGCTGTCAACCCGGGCGTAAAAATATATCTGGATGCTTCTCTGCGGCGGTTTGAAACAGTGTTCCCCGCCTGCGGCAGCAGCAACAGTGCCATTGAACTGACCATCTCGGAGCTGGAACAGTATTCCCGTTTCGATGCATGGGTGGATGTCTGCAAGGGATGGCGGGCGGAAGGGGAAGGCTGAAAGGCCTTTTTCGAAGAAAGAGCGTGTGCCCACAGGGACGCTGGAAAGCAGGAGGAAGCCATGGACGAAGCGGGTGAAAAACTCAAACGGGCGTTTACAGGCGCGTTTGCGCTGCTGTTCGCCGTCATCGTGCTGTGTGCGGTTTTCTGCAACCAGAACGTGTTCGGCACGCAAAGCCCGCGGAGCCTGCTGGCCGGGGGGCTGGCGCTGGCTGTGGGCGTGCTGTGCGCCGCGTGGCTGCTGCGCCTGCTGCCCGCCCCGGGCAAAAGGCTGCGCCGGACGCTGCTGGCGGCGTTTTTCACGCTGTGCTTTTTGGCGCAGGCCCATGTGGGCAGGGCGCTGGTGGTGGGTGCCACCGGAGACTGGGATTTCGGCATCGTGCTGCGCGCCGCGCTGGACTTTGCGGCAGACGGTGCGCAGGGCGGCATTTATTTCAACAATTTCCCCAACAACCAGCCGCTCATGCTGCTGTTGGCAGGGTTGTTCCGTCTGCTGCGGGCCTGTGGTGTGACGGAGGAGTATGAGCTGCTGGTTTGGGGCATGCGCTTCGGCGCGGTGCTGCTGCAGCTTGCACTGTTCTTTCTGTACCTATGCGCCGCGCGTCTGCTGGGCCGTCGGGCCGGCGCGCTGGCGCTGCTGCTGGGTGCGGCCACAGCGCCGTTTTTGCTGTATGCACCCGTCTATTATACGGATACCGTCACCGCGCCCATTCCCATTGCCATATTGTACTGCTGGCTGCGCCTGCGCGCGGCCCGACGGGAGGGGCGGCCGGGCCGGGGCCCGCTGGCGGCTGTTTTTGTGCTGGGCGTTTTGGGGACGCTGCTTAAAGTGACCGTCGTCATCATGGTCATCGCCGTGGTGCTGGATTGGATGATCTCGTTCCCAAAGCGGTGGGAGCGGCTGGCAGCGCTGGCTTTGTTGGCCGCCGTGGTGGCGGGCGTGAATGCGGGCAGCTTTGCGGCCGCGCACAGCGGTGCGTTCCGCAAGGCGCAGCCGGGGGATGAGATATCCAAAACGCATTGGATAATGATGGGCCTCGCGGGAAACGGCGGGTACAACAACGAGGATTATGTGTTGACATTTTCTGCGCCGGACGGTGAGACGCGCAAGGCGCTTATCCGGGATGAGATCGCCGCGCGCCTGAAGGAGATGGGGCCCGCGGGTCTGGTGCGGCACGCACTGGATAAGATCGGTTATACGTGGGGCGAGGGCACCTATTATCTGCCGCATAAATTGGCCATGGGACCGACCCAGCCGCATAGCTTCTGGGCGGAAATTTTTTTTGAAGGCAGGGCGCACTTTTCGCTGTTCCTGCGCTATGCCAACGGATTGATGCTCTGCATGCTGCTGTATCTTTTGGCCGGCGCGCTGCAAAAGCAGAGCCGAGACGTGCTGTTTGCCGCGCGGCTCTCAGTCTGCGGGCTGTTTTTCTTTCTGTTGATATGGGAGGCGCGCAGCCGTTATCTGGTCAATTATGTGCCGGTGCTGCTCCTGCTGTTTGCTGCGGCCGCGTGGGGAATGGCCGGTCGCCTGCCTGGGCGGGGCTGCAAACAGCGCGGTACAGGCGGTGAAAGTATGCCCGGATGAAGCATCCGTGTTTGGCCGGAGCAAAGGCAAACGCCCCGCGCCGGGGTATCCCGGGGCGGGGCGTTTTTTCAAAAAGTTCCTCGCGCATATGCGCGGCCGTGTCAGCCATGCTCCGGCACGCCGTAATGCTCCTGCTTGTCCGCATACATGCTCTCGTCGGCAGCGCGCACCAGCTCGTCAAGATCTTCCCGGGCGCAGGCGTGCCAGGCTCCGCCCAACGAAACGCCGTAGTCTGTTTCACTGGCAAGGCGGTCGCGGGCTTTCGCGAGCATTGTCTCGAACCGGGCCTGCGTCACACCCGGGCACAGCACGACGAATTCATCACCGCTCATGCGGTAGATGTGCGCGCCGGGGAAGCAGGCGCGCAGTACGTCTGCTGTCTGCATGATAACGGCGTCGCCCCGGCTGTGGCCGCAGCGGTCGTTGATCTGCTTGAGGCTGTTGATGTCGCAGAATACCGCGCCGATGGGGCCGGCGGGAATGGGACCGGCCAGAAAACGCTGGTATTGCAGACGGTTTTCCAGCCCGGTGAGCGCGTCGTGACGGTTTTGGTATTCCAGACGGGACTGCAGGCGCCGGCGCGACAGTTCGGAACCGACAAAGTAGGCCAGCGATTCCAGCACGCGTGTATCGTCAATGCCGGAGGCGGCATTTGCAACGCCCAACAGGCCGCGGCCGAACGTGTGCGGCAGCGGCGCAAATAGCAGGGCGCTGACCCCGGCATCCTGCATCTGTGCCGCGACCTGACGGTATTCAGGGCCCAGCCGCTCCGCAAGGATACATTGTGCCTGAGGCGATTCAAGCAATCGGTTGAGCAGCGATCCGTTGGACAGGGAGATCGAAGGAAACTCCAGAGGTTCCGCGTCGGCGGCCGTCCACAGCTGGGTGCAGTGCACGCTTCTGCCGGAAGCATGCAGCTCCAGCAGGAACGCGTGAGATGCCTGATAGAAACCGCCGACACAGGACAGCACGGCCTGCGCGGCCTCGCGGGAGGATGCCGCGTCCATCAGGCGGCGGATGCATTCCACCAATGTTCGCTCGGTCTCCAGCTTGCGGGCGGTGTCCCGGCTCAGCAGCTCCTGTTCGGTGATATCCACCGCGATCTCCAGCCGCGCCGGACGTCCGTCCCAATCAATCAGTTTGTCTTTCAAAAGAAAATGCCGCCCCATGGAAGGGTTGTTGAATTCCCAAACGTAAAATTTGTCCGGTGTGAGCCGGGCATTGGTGCAGTAAGGACAAGGGGCGGGCTGGCCCTGCAGCAGTGCATAGCATGGCTTGCCCTTGTAATCCCGGGTGGGGAGCAGAGAACGGCAGCGGCGGTTGGCGTAAAGCAATTCATATGTATTCGGGTCGCTCACATAAACGATCTCATCCAACGCATCCAGCAGGTCCTGTGGGCCCATTGCCGCAGCACTCCTTTCCAGAACTTTCTTCTTAAGCGTAGCATGAATTCGTTTTGATATCAATATGCATTCGGATAATTTGAAGTGATTACGATATACTTTTGATATCACTTTGAATGGAGGCTGTGCCGTGGGAAACTATTATGCACCGTTTTCCCTGCGCATTTCTGAGACTTTGATCACAAAGCTGAAAATCATTGCGATAGAGAACAAGCGCTCTACCAATAAAGAGATGGAGTATGCGTTGGAAAAATATGTGAATGAGTATGAAAAGGCGCATGGGGAAGTTCCTGTGTAAGGATACGCCAAGGCCCCGGTGCACGGACTGTTTCGCTGTCCGTGCATCGGGGCCGTTTATTTTGCAGCATTATAGAGCTGTTCATAAATAAAACCGCGCGTTGAAAACAATCGGCGCTTTGTTCCGGTACATCCTACAAAACGTGTGTTAGGCCGCAAGGAACGGCGGTCCCAACTGGGAGATACCGCGGCGAACGGAACGGGCCGCTTATAGCCGGAGCACCGCCCGCGTTTTCTGCACCGCTTTGTTTACCGGCAGGGACGGCGTGCGTACAGACAGCGGTCACACCGAATGTTTTGCGGGACGCAGCATCGTAAAGCAAAGCATCGCCGCGCCCACTCCCAGCACCAGGTCCCCGATGCTGGCAAAGCCCAGCAGGCGCCCGAACGGCTCCAGCGCCAGAACATCGCCCAGAAAAACAAGACGCGTGCTGTCTGTGACAGGCGCGTAGGCAAAGATCTCACCAGAAGCGAGCTGCGCGGCCAGGCGGGTGCCTGCGGCCGACTCCAGCACGTGCGCGGAGACAGGCATTGCGCCGCCGTTCAGCGCAATAACGGCAAAATTCATCCCGGCCCCGGCGCCGAACACAAAACTCCAAACACCGCGGCGCAGATTGGCCGCCACAAAAATAAACAGCAGGCCATAATGCAGCAGACATACGGCCAGGGGCGCATAAGACGCAAACGCGGGGAACAGACGCGCTGCATACGGCCCCGCAGCCTTGCACAGATAGGCGGCCACCGGAAGCCACAGCAGCGCGATATTGTGCTGTGCCATCGCGCGCAGGCTGCCGCCGCAGGCAAGGCCGGCGGCCAGCCCGCACAGAATGAATGCCAGCAGCACCAAGCCGTGCGCCTCCTTTCGTGAACAGCCCGCGGGCTACAGCAGGCTTTCTTCGGGCTCGCGTGCGGCGTCCAGCTCTGGAGCCAGAGAAATGAATACCTCCACGACCTTGGGGTCGAGCTGTGAACCGGCCACCTCCTGCATCACAGCCAGCGCCTGTTCGCGGGACATACCGTTGCGGTAGGGCCTGTCCGACGTCATGGCGTCAAAAGTATCTGCAACGGCAAGGATAGCCGCAGAGAGCGGCAGCTCGCCGGGAGCGGGACCTTCGGCGGGATAGCCCTTGGCGTCGTAACGGTGATGATGATACAGCACCGCGTCGTTTACCGTGTCGGAAAAACGGATGCTGTCGATGATCTTACGCCCCATCACAGGATGTTGCTGGATCAGTTCGAATTCCTCGGCTGTAAGAGCGGCGGGCTTGTTGAGCACGGCGTCGTCGATGCCGATTTTGCCCACGTCGTGCAGCAGAGCGGCCGTCTTGACGTCGGCCACGAAGCTGGGAGATTTGTGCATGGCGCGGGCAATGGCCTCGCTGTAATACGCTACGCGTCGGGAATGGCCCTGGGTGTAATGATCTTTGGCGTCCACGGCCATGCTCAGGGCGGCGATGGTGCGCATATGCATGGATTTGCTGTCCAGATACAGCTTGAAGGAATAGCGTGCCAGCATGAGCGGCGCCATGAACAGCACGATGTAAAAGTAGCTGTTGGGCATGTTGATGACGATGCCCAGCAGCAGTCCCAGCGGAACGGTGGCGATGATGTTGGGCAGCAGGCCGCCGATATTCTGGCGCATCAGCGTGCCGAACTGGCCCATGCCGCCTACTTGGTAATACAGGATGAACAGCGTCAGGTTGACAAGGATGCACAGTGCGGCGAACAGCAGGGAAAGGCCAAGGGCGGGCAGAGAGGCCAGGTTATCCGGCATGCCCGCCAATAGCAGCGGCAGCCCGCCCGCGCTGATGGAAGCAAGGATGTTCCCGGTGTTGAACAGCTCCTTGCGGGGCTCACGGGCCAATGGCCAGTAATAATGCTTGGTGGCGGGGTTTTGCATCACGGTGAAAAGCGTCGATACCCCGAACAGAACCACCGCCAGCGGCGCTCCGCCCGTTATGGCGCAGGCCAGTACGGGCACGAAGCTGATCTCCAGCGTTTTGTCTTCCGCGAAATAAATGGGCAGCATCCGGCACACCACCATCAGCAGCACCATCATCAGGCTGTAGCTCCAGATATCCCCGCGGCTGCTGCCCGGCAGATAATAAGGATATACCTCCCAAAGGGAAAGCAAAAAAACCGACAGCCCCGCAATGGAGACGGCGGTCGTATATACCCGCAGCTTTTTTTTCGTCCATAGCCGTTTTCCTCCCGGCGCAGGTCTGCGCCACACACAGCCCGGCGCAAAATGCGCCGTTTTGACGCCGCAGGGCGGCGCCGCAGATTCCCATATACCTTATATAAATATATCCCAGATGACGCACACAAGCGCCGTAAATTCCAAAAAACAGGGCGGCCGGCAGGGCTCCGGGAAACAGGCCGTGTCCGGCCCGTTCAAGTACTTATCTTACGCAGAAGAAAGCGCCGCTGGCGAGAACCAAAGAGCACAGAGAAGCCAGAGCAAACAGGATCTTTTTCATAACAGATATAGCCTCCTTACGGTACTCTGCCCTCCGCTATCCGGGCATGCTATATCCGCTCCGCTGTGCCGGCCCGCCCCTGTTTACCAAAGGAAAGCGGCCCCGTTTTACCCCGCCGTGCGGGGCAGAACGGAAAGCCTGCGGTTTACCGCGCTCAATACGCTGTGTACCGCAGCATTGTCGGGGTCTTCATTTAAAAATGCGCTGCCAAGCAGGCGTTGGCCATCCCGCAGGCTGTACACCTGCGTCACCACGATACCCTGTCCCGCCAGCGTCACCGCATCCACGCTGGCCAATTCGAAGCAGGTTTCACCCGCCGCGCGGTTCACTGCCGCAAGCGCGGCCTCGGAAACGCACCGTCGCCGGGCAAAAGGCGTATTCGCGCTTTCGCCGTGGCCGGTATACGTGTCGCAGCCGCGCGCCAGCGTTACCGAAGCAGACACACGCCCGCCCGCGCTTTTGATCTCCAGCCCCGTATGGGCAAGACGGAAATCCCCCCGGGGGACAAGCCCCTCGGAGAGCTGTGCAACGCTGATGATGCGGTGGTCCACCTGTACGCCGAACTGCGCCGTCAAAGCAGACTGGATATCGCGTACCAGCGATTTCGAACTTTTTTCGGGCCCGGCGAGCACGTGGATCTCGCACGGCATGCCGTTTTCGGCAAATACCACCTGGGCCGCCTGCACGCCTTCCAGGCGGCAGATCAGCTCCTGCCAGAGCGTTTCAGTACCGGACATCCACAGCTTCCCTCCATCCACAGCCGCGGGGCGGCTGGATCAATACGCCGAATTTAATACCATCATAGCGCATGAACGGCACCCTTGTCAACGAATGCATGGTCAAAAAGGGCATTTCAAAAAAAATACTTTTTGAATGGTGTGTTTAACAGGATTTAAGCTTGATATAGTCAGGAAATTTTTTCCTTTGCTGTTTTAGCCCGGCTTTCAGCGGCCGCGTGGGGGCAGTTTGTGTTTTGCGGCATGCCCAGGGCTTAGCGCCGGATCCGCAATGTATATCCAATCTGCCTAAAAGTGCTTTCGCGGCCGGAAGATGTTTTGAGCGATTTTCTGAATGTTGTGAAAAAAGTGTGTTTGAAGAGTTGCAATTCGTTGAAATGCACAAAAAACATCTTGTCCTTTACGTAAAAAATGCTATAATCAGACACAGCCTTTACAAATGCCCTTGCGCAGCACTCTGCGGCGCGGGCAGAGAGGCTGTATAAAGAATCGAAAAAATGGAGGTTTTCACTATGAAAAAAGTTCTTGTTCTTGCTGTTGCGGCGCTGATGGCGCTGTCTCTGGTTGCCTGCGGCACCGACTCTTCCTCTTCCAGCGCTCCGGCTTCCACAGCTCCGTCCAGCACGTCTGTGTCTGAGCCGGCCAGCACCAGCGTTTCCGAGCCGGCCAGCACCTCTGCGTCTGCCAGCACTTCCGAGTCTGCCAGCGCTTCTGAGAGCGCCAGCACCTCTGAGGTTGCCGAGAGCGCCAGCACCAGCGAAAGCGCCAGCGCTTCCACGGCTGCGTAATTGCTTTTTTGCACGCGGTGAGCCCGCGGGCGTTCCCTTTGGGGAAACCGCCCGCGGGCTTTTTGTGTTATGAGTGTACGCACATTGAGGACAGAGAAACGCTTTTTTTCAAAAAAATGTATCCGTTGGCAACATTTGTCGCCGCATGGCAACAAAAATCCATGCGGTAAAATTGACAAACCATAGAAAACTTGTTAAAATGATGATTCAGAGAATGTTAAACGATGGTGTTTAAACGTTGTTTTTAGACACCATTTTTTGTTTATATTCTTTTTTCTCCTGCGGGCGCGGCAAAAAGCTGTTTTTTGCGGTGTGCGCGCGCAAAATACAGTTTGCTCCGGCGGCTCTCGCGCGGGCCGGGCGGAACGTTATTTCTTTAAAGGAGTTGGCAAAATGGCGAAATATATCGCAAAGCGCGTTGCGTTGGCATTGGTGACGCTGGTCATCGTGTCGATGCTCACCTTCTTCCTCATGTTCCTGGTTCCGGGCGGGCCGTTCCTGTCCGAAAAATCGCCGTCCCCGGCGGTGCTTGCGGCCATGGAGGAAAAGTACGGCCTGGATAAACCGGTGATCGTGCAGTACAAGAACTATATGCTCAACCTGCTGCAGGGCGAGCTGGGCCCGTCCATCAAGCAGCGCGGCCGCACGGTCGCCCAGATCATCGGTTCCCGGTTCCCGGTTTCGGCGCGCATCGGCGGCATCGCGCTGGCCATTGCCGTCGTTGTGGGCGTGGTGCTGGGCAGTGTGGCGGCGCTCAACCGCGGCAAGTGGATCGACAACGTCATTATTGTTATTGCCACCTGCGGCATCGCGGTGCCGAGCTTTGTTGTATGTACCATATTATTGTATATATTCAGCCTGAAGCTGGGGTGGCTGCCGTCCTACGGCCTTACGGGCTGGAAAAACTATATTATGCCGGTCATCGCTCTGGGCTTCTACCCCACGGCGTACATCTGCCGCCTGATGCGCTCTTCCATGCTGGATGTGCTGGGGCAGGATTACATGCGCACCGCCCGCGCCAAGGGTCTTTCCCAGGGCAAGAGCCTGTTTAAGCATGCGCTGCGCAATGCCATTCTGCCTGTCGTCACTTATCTGGGGCCGGCTTTGGCCTATACGCTCACGGGCAGCCTGATCGTTGAAAAGATCTTTACGATCCCGGGCCTGGGCGACAGCTTCGTCAGCTCCATCACCGGCCGCGATTATATGGTCATCATGGGAACCACGATCTTCCTGGCCACGCTCATCATCACGATGAACGTGATCGTGGACATCGTGTACAAGATCATCGATCCGCGGATCAAGCTGAAATAAGCGGGAGGAGAGCGAAGGAATGGAAAACAAAAAACAGATCTTGAGCATGCAGCTCAACGTCGACGACTTTGCGCCCGCCAGCGATTCCGAAAAGGAAAGCCTGTCCGTCATGCGCGAAAGCGTCAGCTTCTGGAAGGACGGTCTGCGCCGTCTGCGGAAAAACCCCATCGCCATGGTGAGCCTTGCGGTGCTGATCATCGTGCTGATCCTGGCGTTTATCGTGCCGGCGTTTTACCCTTACGATTACGCCACTCAGATCCGCGGCAGCGAGAACCTGGGCCCCATGCAGTATTCCGAGGCGGAGCAGGCCGCCATGGCCGCGGGCGAAAAGGTGTTTCCCCACATTCTGGGCACGGACTCCTTGGGGCGTGACTATGCCGTCCGCGTTATGATGGGCACCCGTGTTTCCCTGTCTGTTGGCCTGCTGGCCAGCGTGCTGGTGCTGCTCATCGGCTCGGTCTACGGCTCTGTTGCCGGCTTTTTGGGCGGCAAGGTAGACCTGTTCATGATGCGTATCGTGGACATCATCTACACCGTGCCGGACCTGCTCATCATCATCCTGCTGGCCTCTACGCTGAAATACCCGCTGCAGTCTCTGGCGGAAAAGCCGGGCTTCGGCTGGATCAACATCATTGGCGTGCCGCTCATCAGCATCCTGATTGTATTCGCTCTTTTGTACTGGGTGGGTATGGCGCGCATCGTGCGCAGCCAGGTGCTCACGCTGAAGGAGAGCGAGTACGTCACCGCCGCCCGCGCTCTTGGCGCCGGCACGGGCCGCATCATCAAAAAGCACATTCTGACGAACTGCATCGGCACGCTCATCGTCACCACCACACTGCAGATCCCTTCGGCCATCTTTACCGAGAGCTTTCTTTCGTTCCTGGGCATCGGCGTTTCCGCGCCCATGCCATCGCTGGGCAGCCTGGCCAGCACGGCCATCGACGGTCTGCAGAGCTATCCGTACCGCCTGTTCGCGCCGGCCATCGCCATCTCCGTCGTCATCCTCAGCTTCAACCTGTTCGGCGACGGCCTGCGCGATGCATTCGACCCGAAGCTGAAAAACTAAACGAAAGGAAGGGACGCACACATGAGTGAATATTTGGTAGACATCAAGGACGAGCGCCTTTCCTTCTTCACCCCCGCGGGCGAAGTGAAGGCTTTGGGCGGCGTGTCCATCCATCTGAAAGAGGGCGAAGTGCTGGGCATCGTGGGCGAGTCCGGTTCGGGCAAATCCGTCACGGCGTACAGCCTGATGGGCCTGACGGCCTATCCCGGCCGCCTGATCGGCGGTACACTGGACTTCAACGGCCATCACATCAACGATATGAGTGAAAAGGAGATGCGCAGGATCCGCGGCAACGAGGTCTCCATCATCTTTCAGGACCCCATGACCAGCCTGAACCCGGTGTACACCATCGGCAACCAGATCCGTGAGGTGATTTTGCTGCACACGGGCAAGTCCCAAAAAGAAGCCAACGAGCGGGCCAAGGAGCTGCTGACGCTGGTGGGCATCAACGAGCCCGAAAAGCGCCTGAAGCAGTACCCCCACGAGCTGTCCGGCGGCATGCGCCAGCGCGTGATGATCGCCATTGCGCTGGCATGCGAGCCCAAGCTGCTGATCGCAGACGAGCCGACCACCGCCCTGGACGTGACCATACAGGCTCAGATCCTGGAGCTGATGATGGACCTGAAGGAAAAGCTGGGCATGGCCATCATCATGATCACCCATGACCTGGGCATCGTGGCGCGCATGTGCGAAAAGATCGCCGTCATGTATGCGGGTAAGATTGTCGAATACGGCACCACGGACGAAATTTTCTACGAACCCAAGCATGAGTATACAAAGGGCCTGCTGCGCAGTATCCCGCGTCTGGATTCCAAGGATCATGAGCGCCTGGTGCCCATTGAGGGCACGCCCGTGGACATGCTCAACCCGCCCAAGGGCTGTCCGTTCGCGCCGCGCTGCGGCGCGTGCATGAAGGTGTGCCTGCGCGAGATGCCGCCGCGCACCGATTTCAGCGACACGCACTACACGCAGTGCTGGCTCTGCCAAAAGGCGGAGTTTGAAGCCGCACAGGGAGGGAATGTACAATGAGTGAAAAACTGGTAGAGGTACAGCACCTCCAGCAATATTTCCCCGCCGGCGGCATGGGCAAAAACAAAAAGTACGTTCAGGCCGTGGACGACGTTTCATTCGCCATCAATAAGGGCGAGACACTGGGGCTGGTGGGCGAATCCGGCTGCGGAAAAACCACCACGGGCCGCACGCTGCTGCGCCTGTACGAGCCGACGAAGGGCCGTATCCTCTATGACGGCGAAACGCTGTTTGACAGCGGAAATGTGCCGCTGTACAACGAGGACGGAACCCCGGTGCTGGACGAAAGCGGCAAGCCGAAATTCGGCAAAAAGACGGCCGTGAACATGCTGCCGTACCGCCGCAAGATGCAGATCGTGTTCCAGGACCCCTATGCCAGCCTGGACCCCCGCATGACGGTGGGCGACATCGTGGGCGAGGCCATCGACATCCACAAGCTTGCGTCCTCCAAGGCGGACCGCCGGGAGCGCATTATTAAAATGCTGGAGCGTGTGGGCCTGAACTCCGAGCATGCCAACCGCTATCCGCACGAATTCTCCGGCGGCCAGCGCCAGCGCGTCGGCATCGCCCGCGCTTTGGCTGTGGACCCGCAGTTTATCGTCTGCGACGAGCCCATCTCGGCGCTGGATGTTTCCATTCAGGCACAGGTCGTCAATATGTTTGAAGATCTGCAGGACCAGTACGGCCTGACGTACCTGTTCATCGCCCACGACCTTTCGGTCGTGAAGCATATTTCGGACCGCATCGGCGTGATGTACCTGGGCAAGCTGGTGGAGCTGGCCGACAGCTATGAGCTGACCTTCCACAGCGTTCACCCCTACACCCGGAGCCTGATTTCCGCAATTCCGGTGGCGGACCCCAAGACGGCCCGGGAATCCCGGCGCATCGTGCTGGAAGGCGATGTGCCCAGCCCGCTGAACCCGCCTTCCGGCTGCCGCTTCCGCACCCGCTGCCCCTACGCAGACGAGCAGTGTGCCGCAGAGGAACCCAAATGGCGCGAGGTGTCCGGCGGACACTATGCCGCCTGCCACCATCTGGACAAAGTGAAATAAATGGAAAAAGGCGCTGAAGGCGCCGTTTTTCCGCCCCGCTGCTTTATTATAATAAAGTTGCAAAAAAGTGACAATTTGCAAAAAAGCGTTGCGCGGCGCGTCCGCGCGTGTATAATTGTAAACAATTCACCTTGGGGCATGCTATGGGTGCGCCATGTGTGAAATGTTGAATAAACAATTTTTGAGGAGGAAAGTTCACTATGAAGAAACTGGCACTTGTGCTGGCCGTCGTCATGGTGCTGAGCCTGGGCCTGACGGCCTGCGGCGGCAGCACGTCCTCGACCGGTACTGCGAGCTCCGCTCCCGCGGGCTCTTCCTCGTCCGGTTCTGCTTCCGACGCCGCTCCGGCTTACAATCCGGATGCGCTGCAGGTCAAAGCTCTGGACGACAACACGCTGCAGGTCACGCTGACGGCCCGCACGCCGTATTTCCTGGAGCTGACCGCGTTCCCCGCGTACGCTCCCGTTCAGCAGGCGACTGTTGAGGCAAACGGCGAAGCCTGGGCTGTGGACGCTGCCACCTACATCGGCAACGGCCCCTACAAGATTGCTGAGTGGGTGCCCAGCTCCCACATCACGATGGTCAAGAACGAGAACTACTGGAACGTGGACAGCCTGGCTGGCCCGGACACCCTGCAGTTCACGCTGATGGAGGATGACGCAGCCCAGCTGACGGCATTCCAGTCCGGCGAACTGGATTTCATCGACGCTGTCCCCAACGACGAGATTGACGCGCTGTCTTCCACGCCGGAGTTCTACAAAGAGGGCCAGATCGGCACCTACTATGTGAGCTACAACACGCAGGCCGCTCCGTTTGACGATCCTCTGGTCCGCCAGGCGTTCACGCTGGCGGTTGACCGCGACTATATCTGCAAGCAGATCGGCAAATCCGGCCAGATCCCGGCCGGCGCGTTCGTGTCCGAGGGCCTGAGCGATGCTGCGGAAGGATCTTCCTTCCGCGAAGTGGGCGGCGACTATTATGACCCGACCGCCGGGGCCAACGAGGCCAATCTGGCCAAGGCCAAGGAGCTGCTGGCTGAGGCCGGCTATCCCAACGGCGAGGGCCTGCCCACCATCACCTATCTGTACAACGAAGGCACCGCCCATCAGCAGATCGGCGAGGCGCTGCAGCAGATGTGGGGCCAGCTGGGCGCCACAGTGACGCTGGAGAGCCAGGAGTGGGCCACCTTCCTGAACACCCGTAAGAGCGGCGACTATCAGGTTGCCCGCAACGGCTGGCTGGGCGACTACAACGACCCCATCAGCTTCCTGGATATGTGGATCACCGGCGGCGGCAACAACGACGCCCAGTGGTCCAACGCCGAGTTCGACAGCCTGATCAAGCAGATCAAGTCCTCCGGCGACGCTGAGGCGCGCATGGAGATGATGCATCAGGCCGAGGACATCATCTTCGACGAGTGGATGCTGTGCCCGATCTACTACTATGTGGATATTTATATGGCCCAGCAGAACCTGGAAAACCTGAGCACCTCCCCGCTGGGCTTCAAGTTCTTCATGAACGCGAGCAACGGCACGGATACGCTGAAGGTTTGCACCGGCCCGGACCCCGACACCATCGACCCGGCGCTGAACAGTGCTGTGGACGGCGGCACGATGATCGACCACGCTTTTGAAGGCCTGTACACGGTTGCCTACGGCACCACCCCGACCCCGGGCCAGGCGGAGAGCGTTGAGATCAGCGAGGACGGCCTGACCTATACGTTCCATCTGCGCGAAGGCCTGAAATGGTCCGACGGCACCCCGCTGACGGCTCATGACTTCGTTTACAGCTGGCAGCGCGCGGTTGACCCGGCCACGGGCGCCGACTACGCGTATATGTTCGAGTGCATCGCCGGCTACACCGAGGCGATCAACGGTGAGGAGTATGTTGCTCCGGCCGCCGACGCTTCCTCTGCCAGCACCTCCGAGTCTGCTGCGGAGTCTGTTTCCGCCAGCACCTCTGAGAGCGCCAGCACTTCCGCTGCCGCGTAAGCAGCTGCTTTCTTACAACGCCGCATCTTCGGATGCGGCGTTTTTTTGTACCGGAATTCCTGGCGCACCGGAAGGGCGGGGGCAAACGTATCCCACGAAGCGTTAAACTTATTGTATCACATATATTAACTTATAGCAATAATAAATTAGCTGTTAGTTTATTACAAAAGATTAACATTAGCTGTAAGCTAATATCAAAACATGACGACGGGGCGGTGCGAGATGGACAATCGGGAGATCGGCACGCGCATCCGGCTTGCACGCCGGGACGCGGGGCTCACGCAGGAAAAGCTGGCGGAGAAGATCGGCGTATCCACGGTGTTTGTAAGCCAATTGGAATCCGGCAGCCGCGCGCCCGGGCTGGAGACGCTGGTAAAGCTCTCGCAGACGCTGCACGTAAGCCTGGACCTGCTGGTGTTGGGCGGCGCGCCCGGCGGAGACGCGGAAGCGTGTCTTGCTGCGTTGGTGCAGGGGCGCTCGCCCCGCCAGCGTATGCTGGCGGTCAGCCTGGTGCGAAGCCTGTTTGCAGAGATGGACCGTTTGGATGCAGAGCCGCCGGAATGCTGACGCATGCGTTTTTCGAAAAAGGCGGGAGAGCGCGGCCAGGGGAGCGGGTAAAACGCTGCGTGGAACGGATCTCCGGCAGGGAAACGGCTCTGTGCGCGGCCCGGCGGACATACGAAAAAACAGCCCGGGGAACAAAATGCTGTTCCGCAGGGCTGTTTTCTTTATACAATATTATTTTCGAGGAAAGCGGGCGGCGTTTTGTCACCGCTTTTGCAGGTCCGTCTGCTCCAGCAGGCGCGCAACATCCGTCAGACCGGGCACGATGGCCCAGGCCAGCCGCTCCATTTCGGGTGTGGGCGGGTCCATGTCCGGCACCATCACAGTGAAGCACCCGGCGGCAGCGCCCGCCCGCACGCCGTTGTAGGAATCCTCCAGCACCATGCACAGCCCGGGCGGTGTGTCCAGTGCCGCCGCGGCTTTCAGAAAAATCTCCGGCTCCGGCTTGGAATGCGTCACCTGGTCGCCGCCGATGACGGCGGAAAAGTAACCGCGCACGCCGGCGGTCTCCAGATTGTGCAGCACGCGGGCGCTGTCTGTGGAGGAAGCAACGGCCATTTTGCAGTTCCGGGCGCGCAGCGCGTCCAGCAGCTCGAACAGCCCCGGCCGCAGCGGCACGCTGTGCTCCAGCCTTGCTTCCACCTCGCGCCATACCTCTGCGGACATGTCGTCGTAGGGGAACCCGGCGCCGAAGCGTTCCAAAAATGCACGGCGGCCGCTTTCGTAGTTGCGCCCCCGCAGCAGAGAGACATCCTCCGGCGTCATCGTCACGCCGTATTTGCCCGCCACGGCGCGCCACACCTCGTCTCCCAGACGCTCGGTGTCGAACATCAGGCCGTCCATGTCGAACAGGACGGCGCGGATCTGCTGTTCCATTGCTTTCCCAACCTCTCTTCATTCCTGTGCGGCCCGGCCGTTGCCGAACCGCTTTTCATTATACACGAAGCGGTGCGAAAAGCAAACCGCCCGCCGCGGGACGGTGGAGCGGAAATATGCCTTAGCGAGGGAAAAATGGCGGATTTACACATTTTCAGCGGTCTGCCCCTTGTAAAATGGCCGCAGGGCGGCTAAAATAGAGTAAAACCAGCCCCCGCGGTTCTTTTGCGCGCCGGGTGTGGAACTTTGCCGCTGTGCGGTTTTGCGCGCAGCCATCAATGGAAGAGGGAAAAGTATGCTGGACATCAAAGTGACAAAGACCACCGCGCCGAAGGCAAAGCCGGACGAGAAGCATCTGGGCTTCGGCAACCATTACACGGACCATATGTTCATCATGGACTACACCGAGGGCCGTGGCTGGCACTCGCCGCGCATCGAGCCGTACCATTCCCTGGAGTTGGACCCGGCGGCGCTGGTGTTTCATTATGCGCAGGAGTGCTTTGAGGGCATGAAGGCCTACCGTGCTGCGGATGGCCGCGTGCTGCTGTTCCGGCCGGAAAAGAATGCCGCCCGCATGCAGAGCACCCATAGGCGCCTGTGCATTCCGGAAATCCCCGTGGAGGATTTCGTACAGGCCGTCAAGGCGCTCGTCGGCGTGGACAAAGACTGGGTGCCCGGAGAACCGGACACCAGCCTCTATCTGCGCCCGTTCACCATCGCCACCGAGGCGCATTTGGGCGTGAAGCCCAGTGCGAGCTATCAGTTCATCATCATCGCTTCGCCCTCCGGCGCGTATTACGCGGAGGGCATGAATCCGGTGAAGATCTATGTGGAGGACGAGTATGTCCGCGCTACGCCGGGCGGTACGGGCTACATCAAATGCGGCGGCAACTATGCGGCCAGCCTGATCGGCCAGATGAAAGCCCATGACCTGGGCTACAGCCAGGTGCTGTGGCTGGACGGTGTGGAGCGCAAGTATGTGGAGGAAGTGGGCAGCATGAACTGCTTCTTCAAAATCGACGGCGTCATCCGCACCGCGCCCTGCGTGGGCACGGTGCTGCCGGGCATCACGCGCATGAGCTGCATCGAGCTGCTGGAAAAATGGGGCTATAAGGTGGACTGTGAAAGCCGCCTGCCCATCGCGGACGTCATCCGCGCAGGCAAGGAGGGCAAGCTGGAAGAGGTGTTCGGCACGGGCACAGCGGCGGTCATCAGCCCCGTGGGGGAATTGCGCTACGAGGACGAGGTGCTCACCATCAACGGCTTCCAGACAGGCCCTGTCACCCAGCGCCTGTACGACACGCTCACCGGCATCCAGTGGGGCACGCTGCCCGACGATATGGGCTGGACGCAGGAAGTGGAATAACGCGGGAACGGAACAAAACGAACGCGCGGCGGGCCTTTTTGGCCCGCCGCGCGGCTGTTTTACAGGGGAAACCGCGCACGAAGAGCCCCTTTCCTTGCAATACGTTTTTTTTGTGCTATAATACTCATGCGACAGGCGCATTCATAAAATCTTAATACCTTTGGAAAAACTTTAACACCGCGTTTATCTGCGCGGCCGGAGGGAAAAGGGACGGAAATATGCAGATCATTATTGTGGGCGACGGCAAGGTAGGCGTCGCCCTTACGGAACAGCTCTCCAGCGAGGGCCACGATATCACGGTTATCGACTCAAACCCCAAGGTGCTGGAGCAGAGCCTGGAATCCTATGATGTGATGGTGGTGCACGGCAACGGCGCGTCCATCGGCGTGCTGAAAGAGGCGGGTGTGGAAGACGCGCATCTGCTTATTGCCGCCACCAGCCGGGACGAGACGAACCTGCTCACCTGCATCGTGGCAAAAAAGCTGGGCGCAAAGCACACCATTGCCCGGGTGCGCAACCCCGAATATGCCGAGCAGCTGGTGCTGATGCGGGACGAGCTGGGCCTTTCCATGACCATCAATCCGGAGCTTGCGGCCGCGCGGGAGATCCATCACCTGCTGCAGTTCCCCTCATTTCTCAAGCGGGATTCCTTTGCCAAGGGCCGTGTGGAGATCGTAGAGATCCATGTGGGCGAGGATTCCAAGCTGGCGGGCATCCCGCTCAACCGCCTGTATGAGATCGCGCGGGTGCGCGTGCTTGTGTGCGTGGTGGAGCGCGGCGGCACCGTGCATATCCCGGACGGCAGCTTCACGCTGCAGGCGGGGGACAATATCTATGTCACTGCCGATTCTCAGGACCTTGCCCAGCTCATCAAGCATCTTGGCATTGTCAAGCAGAAGGTGCGCAACGCCATCATCGTGGGCGGCAGCCGCATCGCCTATTATCTGGCCATGCGCTGCCTGCACGCGGGGCTGGGCGTCAAGATCATCGAGCAGAACCATGAGCGCTGTGTGGAGCTGGCCGAGCTGCTTCCCAGCGCCGTCATCATCGAAGCCGACGGCTCCCGGCAGGACATTCTGGCTGCAGAGGGCATCAGCTCCACGGACGCGGTCATCACATTGACGAATATGGATGAGGAGAATCTCATCATTTCCATGTATGCCAGCCACATCGGGGTGCCAAAAGTCATCACAAAGGTGAACCGCACCGAATATGTGGAAGCCTTCAAGAGCATGGGCATCGACACGTTCATCAGTCCCAAGGCGCTGTGCAGCACGGACATCGTGCGCTATGTGCGCGCCATGCAGAACACCACGGGCGGCAGCGTTATTACGCTGCACCGCATGGTGGAGGGCAAGGCAGAGGCGCTGGAATTCCGCGCATCCGAGACCACGCGCCACCTGGGCGAGACACTTTTGGACATTCAGCTTAAGCCCGAGATATTGATCGCCTGCATCACCCACAAGGGACGCACCATCATCCCGCGGGGCAGCGACGTGTTCCAGGCCGGGGACACCGTCATCGTCGTCACGACGAGCGGCCAGCCCATCAACGACCTGAATGACATTTTTGCCGACTGAGGGCCGGCATTCCCGGAGGAACGAATGAACAAGAAAATGATCGGCAAGCTGGTTGGCGTGCTCTTTTTCCTGGAGGCGCTTTTCATGCTGCCAGCCATTGCCGTGTGCTTTGTTTACGGCGAAACGGGCGCACCCCTGCGGGGCTTTTTGTGGACGGTGGCGCTGCTGCTGGCGCTGTCCGGCGCGCTGTACGGCGTGTGTGCGAAGGCCACGCGGGAGTTTTACGCCAAAGAGGGCTTCATCATCGTGGCCCTGGGCTGGATCCTGCTCTCGGCCATGGGCGCGCTGCCGTTTTACATCTCGGGCGAGATACCGCATTATGTAGACGCGTTTTTTGAGACGGTGTCCGGTTTTACCACCACAGGCGCGTCTGTTCTGACAGACGTGGAGGCCATGAGCCACGGGCTGCTGTACTGGCGCAGCTTTACACACTGGCTGGGCGGTATGGGCATGCTGGTATTCCTGCTGGCCGTGGTGCCCACGGGAAAGGGAGCGGGTTACAGCATCCATCTGCTGCGGGCTGAAAGCCCCGGCCCCAGCGTGGGTAAAATGGTGCCCCGCATGCGCCAGACGGCCAGCCTGCTGTATAAGATATACATCGTGCTCACCGTCCTGTGCGTATTGTTTCTGCTGGCGGGCGGCATGCCCCTGTTCGACAGCCTGTGCACGGCCTTCGGTACGGCGGGCACGGGCGGCTTCGGCATCAAAAACAACAGCATGGCGGATTACAGCCCGTACCTGCAGAATGTGTGTACGGTGTTCATGGCGCTGTTCGGCGTAAACTTCAGCGTCTATTTTCTGCTTTTGCTGCGGGAGTGGCGCGGGGCGCTGCTGGACGAAGAGCTGCTTTTGTACGGCGGTATCATGCTTACGGCCATGTTTGTCATTGCGGCGGACATCACGCCGCTTTTCTCCGGCTTCGGCGAGGCGTTCCATCATGCGTCCTTCACCGTCAGCAGCGTGATGACGACCACGGGCTTCGCCACCGAAGATTTCAACCTGTGGCCGCAGCTCTCCCGGGCCATCCTGTGCATTCTGATGGTGGTGGGCGCGTCCGCGGGCAGCACGGGCGGCGGCATCAAGGTAGCGCGCCTGCTTCTGCTGTTCAAGAGCCTTGCGGCTGAGGTGCGCCGCATGCTGCGCCCGCGCAGTGTGAATGTGGTGCGCGTGAACGGCCGCGTTGTGAAGGACGAGGTGCTGCGCGGTGTGAACGTCTATATGGCAGCCTACTGCGCCATCGCGGTGGCCAGCTTTCTGGCCGTCTCCGTGGATGATTTTTCTCTGGAAACGAACCTGACGGCCGTGCTGGCATGCTTCAACAACATCGGCCCGGGGCTGGACCTCGTGGGGCCGGCCAGCAACTATTCCCTGTTTTCAACTTTTTCCAAGGTTGTGCTTTCGTTGGATATGCTTCTGGGCAGACTGGAAATATTCCCCATTATTGTGCTGTTCAGCCGCCATACCTGGAACCGCACGCGCTGAAAACCGGATACGGACGCCTCTGGGCGCGCCCGGCACAGGCTGCCGCGGCGCGTCTGTTTGCATTTTTGCACATTTTTTGTTATAGTATTTTTGTTTGCTTCCGGCCGCACGGCGGGAAGGGACCCTATTGATTTCAGGAGAGTGGTTTTTTGGATACCCCCGGCCCTGGTATGTACCTGGCACTGCTGCTTTTGCTGGCGTTCTCGGCGTTCTTCTCGGCAAGCGAGACGGCGCTTTCGTCGGTCAACCGCATCCGCATGAAGAATAAGGCGGATGACGGAGACAAAAAGGCGCAGCGCGTGCTGGGCCTTTCCGATGATTACGACAGGACGCTGTCCGCCATTCTCATCGGCAACAATGTGGTAAACCTTACTGCATCGTCGATCTCCACCGTCATTGCCACGTCGCTGCTGGGACAGCAGGGCGCGGCAGTGGCCACGGCCGTTATCACGGTGCTGGTGCTCGTCTTTGGCGAGATATTGCCCAAGAGCTTCGCCAAGGACCATGCGGAGCGCGTGAGCATGGCCATGGGCGGCCCGCTTTACATCGTCAAAACGCTGCTGGCCCCGCTGGTGTGGGTCTTTGTGCAGATCAAGCGCCTGTTTACAGGCCGGCGCTCCAGTGAGCTGAACGTGCAGCCTAGCGTGACTGAGGAGGAACTCAAAACCATCATCGACACCGTCGGTGAAGAAGGCGTGCTGGACCGCCAGGAAACAGACATCATCCAGTCGGCCATAGAGTTCGACAATACGACGGTGCAGGACATTCTGGTGCCCCGGGTGGATATGGCCGCGGCGGCGCTGGACGCGCCGCCGGAGGAGATCATCCGGCTGTGTGTGGAGGGCGGTTATTCGCGCATCCCGGTGTATGAAGGGACCATTGACAACGTGGTGGGCGTACTGTATGCGAAGGACCTGCTGGCCCGGCTGGCCGCGGGAAAGCCCATCGAGCCCGCGGCGCTCAAACGGGACGTGCTTTTTGTTTACCGCAGCAAGCGCATCAGCGAGCTGCTGGCGGAGTTCCGCCGGGCAAAACAGCACATGGCCGTTGTGACGGATGAACACGGCGGCACGCTGGGGCTCGTGACCATGGAGGATATCCTGGAGGAGCTTGTGGGCGAGATCTGGGACGAGACGGACAAGGACGAAACGCCCATCCGGCAGCTGAGCGAGAACAGCTGGCAGGTGGAGGGCGACGTGAACGTGGAGGACTTTTTCGACGCCATCGGCTTCGTGGACAAAACGTTCGACTGCGACTACAACTCTGTGGGCGGTTGGGCGCTGGCCGAGCTGGAGCATATTCCCAGCGCCGGGGAAAGCTTTGGCTACAAGCAGCTTCATGTGACCATCCGCGCGGTGAAGGACCAGCGCATCGAGAGCCTGCTGGTGACGCGCGGCGAGCACGGCGGCGGGGACGCTCCGCCGGAATAGCTCCCGGGAGCTGAAAAAGGCAGAGAAGTAAAAGAAGCGTCCGGGGAAAAAGCTGGCGGTGGCAAAGCCATGCATTTTTGCGCAGCAAAGTGCAAGCCACGCGGCGAATGCCGCCAAAAAGAGGCGGAGGACCCCCTTTTCATTTAAAATAACCCCGCGGCGCCCCGCAGGGCCAGTGCCGAGGCGTGTAGAGCGAAGCGGCAGCCGAAGGCCGCCGTGCGCGGCGAACGGGGCGGCCGCAGGCCCTGTTCGCAGGCAGCTTGGCGCAAAAGCGCAGCTTTTTCGACAAGCTGGAACACCGCCGCCCCGCAGCCGAAGCTGCCGGGGCGGCGGTGTTTGTTTTTGCGCGCGGTTCAGCCCGGCGGCACGCATTCCAGCACGCTGCGTGCAATGGCGTCCCCTGCGGCCCAGAGCTGCGGCTCGCTGGTGACGTTTTCGTATTCGGAGGGGTTCACCATAAAGCCCGCCTCCAGCAGAACTGCGGGACACACGGTGCTGCGTGTGACATAATAGTAGCCCCACTGAGCGCCCCGGTCCGGCCGGGAGGTGGCCTGCGTTACATTGCGCACCAGCGCCTGGGCCAGCGCTTTGCCCGCGGGGTAGAAGTAATAGCACTCGGTGCCCGTCTGCAGGTTCGCATCTACGGAAAGGTCGATGGAATTGTGGTGGACGGCGATGAAAAAATCAGGCTGGCCGGCAACAATGGCTCTGTTGCGCTCCTCCAGAGAGAGGAAGGAATCGTCTGTCCGGATGGTCTGCACCGTGGCGCCAAGCTGCTCCAAACGGTATTTTGCGGCCAGCGTCAGAGCCAGATTGACGTCTTTTTCCGCGGGCGCCCCGGTGCCCGCCGCGCCCATTGCGCCGGGGTCATGGTCACCGTGGCCTGCGTCCAGCAGCACGGCCACTCCCGTCAGAGGCTTGCCGAATACATCGCTGCGCACCGGCTGCTTTTTCAGGATGACCTGCGTGGTGCCGTCCGCATATTCCACGGTATGCCCCCAGACGGGCTGGGTAAAGGTAAGCGTGACGCGTGTGCAGCCATCGCCCGGATCCACCGCGGCGCTCTGCACCAAAGCGGAACCGGAAACGGCGAAATCCGCCGCGAAGTCCGCATCGTAAAAATCCATCATCAGCGCGCCGTCCACCATGTTGGTATAGGCCAGCGGTGTGCCGCTGCCCGCAAAGGTGAGCACCTCGCCCGTATCCGTCGCCGCGGCGGCCGCGCCTGTAAATGAGGCGCGGGGCGTTTCCGGCGGCAGCGGCTCTGCATTGTAAGCCAGCACAAAATCCCCGCTGGCAAGCTGATAGGCCCAGGTGCGCTTGCCGCCGCGCAGTGTTTCGGTGCAGGCGGCCACCGTGGCAACTGCGCCCTGGCGTACGGTCTCGCTGATGTTTCCGTCGGACGCGGGGTCATACAGCAGGCTGGCAATCCAGTTTCGGATGCGCACAGGCGTGCCCGGCTCCACTTCCGCAGTGTCGTCGTGGGGGACCTCCGTTGTGCCGCCGCTCCCGCCGCCTGCGGGCGCGGGCCGGTTCACGGTCACAGAGACGCTGGTTCCGCCCTGTGTGAGGGTATACACATTGCTGCCCTCTGCCACGTCCACCAGCACGCCGAAGGTTCCGCCCGGGCCGCGGCTCTCCACGGGTGTGCCGTTCAGCAGCAGCTCCTGCGCCGGGTCTGACGTGCCCATCACAAAGCAGGCTGAGGTGTAGACGGCCGCACCGTCCGCCGGATAGGATACCGCCAGTGTCCCGCCGGGCGTATACTCCAGCAGCGCAGGCCGCGCCGCACTGCCGTCCAGCGCGCTGGCCAGCACGCTGAAGGCCTCCGGCTGCGCCCGGCACCGCGCATAATCGAATACGGCGCCGTGGAAGCCGTCTGTGTCCAGCGAAGCAAGGAACAGGGACGACGGATCGTTGAAGGCGGCCTCGTCCGCGTAGAATACCGCCTGCCGGGAAATACTGTCGAACAGGGCGCTGCCTTCGACATACAGGCCTGCAACGGCATATTTTTTCTGCATGCGCGCCAGCGCTGCCTCCCAATCCGCATTGCCGGAGAGCTCGGGCGTCACAGCGTACACGGCCAGCCCCGCCTGGGACGCCTGCTCACACAGTGCGCGCAGCGGGTCGTATTTGTGAAACAGGCTGTCGTCTGCCGCCGCGCCGGGCCAGGTCTCATAAGCGCGGTCGCGGAAAGCGATGCTGGACAATTCGGCGTCCGCAACGTCCAGAAACAGCACGTTCAGCCCATGGGCCTGGGCATAGGCCGCCGCGTCTGCGAACAGCGTATCCAGAACCTCCGGCCCGCCGGAGGAGAGCCCGCCCGCAGCCGTTGGATAGCTCCACGAGAGCCGCAGCCCCCGCAGCGTGCCCTGGGGCGCCGCCGCACTGGGCATATCCCGGCGCATGGCACGGGGCCACAGCAGCCACATGCCGGTTCCCAGCGCGGCCAGCAGCACCGCAGCCAGAACAAAAAGCACCACGCGGCCCGCACGGCGCCGCCTGCGTTTGAAATGCATCCTTGAAAACCTCCTTTTTTCCGCAGTTCACGGCAAAATAAAACAAAATACTGCCTTTACTATACCATAGCATACCCATTTTGTGTATCCAAATCGTATCCCGTGCAGACAGCCGGAGCCGCGTTTTTTCGCCCTCCTGTGAAAAAACGGCTACCAAACACGCCCCCCATATGTTATGCTATGGGAGTAGATTTGATTTTATGGCACTTTAAAGGAGACGATATTTTGCAGATACCCGATACCGCATTTACCCACGGCGGAAAATTTCACGCCGACGATGTGTTCAGCGCGGCGCTTTTGAAGATATGCAACCCCAACATTGCCATACAGCGCGGCTTTGCAGTGCCTCAAGGCTTTGCAGGGCTGGTATTCGACATTGGGGACGGCCCGTTTGATCATCATGCCAAAAACAGCCCTGTGCGGGAGAACGGTGTGCCCTATGCGGCTTTCGGCCTGCTGTGGCGGGAGCTGGGGCCGCAGCTTATCGGCCCCGTGGACGCGGGCCGCTTTGACGAGAGCTTTGTACAGCCGCTGGATCTGGACGATAATACGGGCTGCGGCAACCAGCTGGCCAATATCATCGCCGCGTACAATCCCCGGTGGGATGGCGAGGACCGTCCGGACGACTGCTTTGCACAGGCCGTGGCGCTGGCGCAGGATATGCTGGCTCACAAGCTGGAGGCCATCCGCAGCGTGCAGCGCGCCGCCGCCGAGGTGAACGAGGCGCTGGGCCGCATGAAGCGGCGCATCGTGCGGCTCTCCCGCTTCGCGCCGTGGAAGCAGCAGCTCATTCCCAGCAAGGCGCGTTTTGTGGTATATCCGTCCCAGCGGGGCGGCTGGGCGGCGCAGGCTGTGCCCGCGTCCTTTGGCTCGCCCGCGCTGAAGGTGCCGTTCCCCGCGCACTGGGCGGGTGCGTCGGAGCAGGAGCTGCCCGGTCTTTCGGGCATCGAGACCCTGCGGTTCTGCCACGCGGGGCGGTTCCTTGTCACTGCGGGCACGGAGGAGGACGCTGTGGCCGCGTGTGAGGCCGCGATGGAGCTGAACGGATAATGGATTGGGTGTACATGCTGGAGTGCGGCGACGGCAGCCTGTACACAGGCTGGACGAACGATCTGGCCAGGCGCCTTGCCGCCCACCAAAGCGGGCGCGGCGCGAAGTATACCAGGGGACGCGCGCCCGTGCGTCTGGTATATGCGGAGCAGTGTACGGACAAAAGCGCCGCTCTGCGGCGGGAAGCCGCTGTCAAGGCACTGCCGCGGGCGCGCAAGCTGGAGCTAGCGCGGCAATGGGAAACGGAGGAAAAAGCAATGGCTGTTGCGATGGATTCACAGGAAGCGCGCAGGCGTATGGAGGAAGGCCGGCTTTATCTGCCGGGGGATGAGGCCATCATGGCCGAACAGATGGACTGTCTGGAGAAGCAGTATGATTACAACGCCACGCGCCCTCACGAGCAGGAAAGGCGCGCCGCCCTGCTGCGGGAAATGTTCGCCCAGATCGGTGAAAACTGTTATATCGAGCCGCCGCTGCACGCCAACTGGGGCGGCCGCCATGTGCATTTCGGCAGCGGGGTGTACGCAAACTTCAACCTGACGATGGTGGACGACGCCCATATTTATGTGGGCGACTGTGTGATGTTCGGCCCCAATGTCACGGTGGCCACGGCGGGGCATCCCATTGAGCCGGGCCTGCGCCGTCAGGCCATGCAGTACAACGCCGACGTCCGCATCGGCAGCAACGTGTGGGTGGGCGCGGGCGCGGTCATCCTGCCGGGCGTGACCATCGGGGATGACACGGTCATCGGCGCGGGCAGCGTGGTGACGAAGGACATCCCGGCGGGCGTGGTAGCCGTGGGCTGCCCCTGCCGTGTGCTGCGCCCCATCGGCCCGCAGGACAGGGAGGCCTACTTCCGGGGCCGGAAGATCGACGTGCCGCTGGAATAGCGGTGCGCGGCATCCGGCACAGAAGGGAAAGCATGTCAAAGTGGAAAAGGAATATCTGATCCGGCAGGCCCCGGCAAAGGCGCTGCTCGCGTTTTCAACGCCTATGATCATCGGCAATCTGTTCCAGCAGCTTTACACGATGACGGATTCTGTTATTGTGGGCCAGGCTGTGGGTGAAAGCGCGTTGGCGGCCGTGGGGGCTTCCTATGCTCTGACGAATGTGTTCATCTCCATCGCCATCGGCGGCGGGGTGGGCGCGTCCGTTCTCACCAGCCAAGCCTTCGGGCGGCGGGACTATCACAGGATGAAGCGCTTTATCTCCACGGCGCTGTTCACATTTCTGGCCGTGAGCCTGCTGCTGGGCGGGTTCGGGCTTGCCTTCAGCGGGCAGATCATGGCATGGCTGCGTACGCCCGCGTCCATTCTGGACGATGCGGCGGTCTATCTCAATATTTATTTTCTGGGTCTGCCCTTTTTGTTTATGTACAATGTGCTCTCAGCCATGTTTAACGCGCTGGGGCGTTCCAAGGTGCCGCTGTACCTGTTGATTTTTTCTTCGGTGCTGAATGTGGGGCTGGACCTGTATCTGGTGCTGACGCTGAGGATGGGCGTGGCGGGCGTCGCATGGGCAACGCTCATTGCCCAGGGAGTATCCGCCGTGGCTGCTTTCCTGTTGTTTGTGCGGGAGCTGCGGGCCTACGATGCCCCGTCGGCCGTGTGCTTCGATGTGCGGGAACTGAAAAACATGGCCCGCGTGGCGCTGCCGTCCGTCTTTCAGCAATCCACGGTGTCCATCGGCATGATGCTGGTACAGTCCGTGGTGAACAGCTTCGGCGCCGAGACGCTGGCGGGTTATTCCGCGGCCATGCGTATCGAGAGCATCTGCACCGTGCCCATGGCGGCGGTGGGCAACGCGATGTCCTCCTACACCGCGCAGAACATCGGGGCGGGGGAGTACAGCCGTGTGCGCAGGGGATACCGGGCGTGCTATGGCATTCTGGCTGTGTTCGCGCTGGTGATCTTCGCGGCGCTTCAGTGCTTTTCGCAGCAGCTCATTGCGCTGTTCCTCAACGCGGAAAGCTCACGCCTCGCGCTGGAGACCGGAACGTCCTGCATTCGTTTCCTGGGGTGGTTCTATATCCTCATCGGCCTGAAAATGGCCACGGACGGCGTGCTGCGCGGCGCGGGGGACATGGGCGCGTTTACCGCAGCAAATCTTGTCAACCTGACGCTGCGCGTGGTTCTGGCGGCAGTGCTGGCGCCCCGGCTGGGCATCCGGATGGTATGGTACGCGGTGCCTGTGGGCTGGGCGGCCAATTACCTTATCTCGTTTTTGCGTTACCGAACGGGCCGCTGGCGGGAGCGCGGCGCAGGGCTGCTGGCCTGACCGCGGCAGAAAAATCTGCTTGACAGCCGCGAAAACTTGTGTATAATATGGAATATACGCAAAAAACGATGACGAGAAGAGTAAGCTGCGCAGGCTTTTTCAGAGAGCTCCCGGCTGGTGGAAGGGAGCAAAGCGGGCATAGCTGAACATGGCCTCTGAGTTGCGTGCGCGAGCCCTTGGCAAGCGCATGACGGGCGCACCCGTTACAGTGCCGCGCTGTAACCCGTTTCATCCGCGGGCGCAGCGGCTGAGGCTTTTTCCGTGAGGAAAGAGCGAAACAAGGTGGTACCGCGAGCATTTCTGCCCGTCCTTGGAACGTAAGTTCCGGGGGCGGGCTTTTTGTTTGCTCCGCCGCAGAGCGGTGCACAGGGGAAAAGAAAAGGAGAATCGGTTTTGATCACGATATCGCATCTGACGAAGATCTTTGAGGGGAAGGGCCCGCGCGTGACGGCGCTGGAGGATGTGAACCTGGAGATCGGCAAAGGAGACATCTACGGCATCATCGGCATGTCGGGCGCGGGAAAATCCACGCTGCTGCGCTGTTTGACGCTGCTGGAGCGCCCCACCTCCGGGCAGATCATGCTCGCCGGGCAGGACATCGCTTCCCTTTCCGGCGCGCAGCTGCGCGCGGGCGCGCCGGGGCATGGGCGTGGTGTTCCAGGGCTACAATCTGCTGATGCAGAAGACCGTGGCCGAAAACGTTGCCTTCCCCCTCCGGCTGGAGAAGGGATACGACAAGGCGGCGGTGCAGGCCCGGGTGGCGGAGCTTTTGGCCATTGTCGGCCTGGAGGACCGCGCGGGCGCGTACCCGGCCCAGCTTTCCGGCGGGCAGAAGCAGCGCGTGGCCATCGCCCGCGCGCTGGCCACACAGCCCGAGATGCTGCTGTGTGATGAGCCCACCAGCGCGTTGGACCCGCTTACGACGAAGTCCATGCTGGCCCTGCTGACGGATATCAACAAAAAGCTGGGCGTCACCATCATCATCATCACCCACGAGCTTTCGGTGGTACAGGCCATCTGTTCCCATGTGGCCGTCATCAGTGAGGGGCGTCTGGCAGAGTCCGGCGCGGTGGCGGATGTGTTCGGCAGCCCGCGCAGCGCTGTGACAAAGCTGCTGCTGGGCAGAGAGGAGTAAATACAATGGCGGAGTTTTTCAACGAATACGGCGCGCTGCTGTGGGAGGGCACGCTGGAAACCTTATATATGACGCTGTTTGCCACGCTGTTTGCATATGTGCTGGGCCTGCCCATGGGCGTACTGCTCACAGTGACGAAGGCGGGCGGGGTGGCCCCCGCGCCGCGCTTCAACGCGGTGTTCGGATGGCTGGTGAACCTTCTGCGCAGCCTGCCGTTCATCATTTTGATGTTTTTCATCATTCCGTTTACGCGGCTGCTGGTGGGTACGTCCATCGGCGCCACGGCAGCGCTGGTGCCGCTCACGCTTTCGGCCGCCCCGTTCATTGCGCGCATGGTGGAGCAGAGCCTGGAGGAAATCGACACAGGCGTCATCGAAGCTGCCCAGTGCATGGGCGCCACCAGGTGGCAGATCGTCACGCGGGTGCTGCTGGTGGAAAGCGTGCCCAGCCTGCTGCGGGGGCTGTCCATCAGCCTTATCACCATTTTGGGCTATACGGCCATCACCGGCAGCGTGGGCGCGGGGGGCCTGGGCAACCTGGCGTTCCGCTTCGGCTATCAGCGGTACCAGAAACCCGTCATGTACGCCACCGTGCTGCTGCTGATCCTGCTGGTGTGCGTCATCCAGATCATTTTTGATCTTGCCGCCCGCAAAGCGGACAAGCGCACGCGCTGAACAGGGCGCCTCCGGCTTCGGCAAACACGCCGTTTGCGGCGGTTTGAGATATATTGGAAAAACAGTTGAGGGAAGGAAGTTTGTTATGAAAAAAATTTTGGCATTGGTATTGGCGCTGGTACTGGCGCTGAGCCTGGCGGCCTGCTCCGGCGGCGCCGGCTATCAGATCGGCATCCCGGCGGACGCCACCAATGGCGGCCGCGCCCTGCTCCTGCTGCAGGACCTGGGCATCCTTACGCTGAAGGAGGGCGTGGGCCTGGAGGCAACCGAACAGGACATCGTTGAAAATCCGCACAATGTCACCATCAAGGCGATGGAGGCGGCAAACCTGCCCGCCAGCCTGCCGGACCTGGATTTCGCCGTCATCAACGGCAACTACGCCTCCGGCGCGGGCATTGGGGATAAGGTGCTCACGACAGAGGACGCGGAATCCGTGGCGGCGCAGACCTACGGCAATGTCGTTGCGGTGAAGGAAGGCCGGGAAAACGACCCCGCCGTGCAGGCTCTGGTGGCCGTGCTGATGAGCGGGGACGTGCAGGCATGGATCGAGGAGAGCTACAACGGCGTTGTGATGCCCATGGGCGCACAGGAGCTGGATATTCCCGAGATCGCGGAGCCTGTGACGCTGAAGGTGGGCGCGTCGCCCAGCCCTCACGCGGAAATCCTGGAGCATGTGAAGCCCCTCCTGGCCGAGCACAATGTGGAGCTGGACATTGTGGAATTTGACGATTACGTCATGCCCAACACCGGTGTGGAAGACGGCTCGCTGGACGCCAACTACTTCCAGCACCAGCCGTATCTGAACGATTTCAATGCCGAGCAGAGCACGCATATCGTCAGCGTGGCCACCGTGCACTACGAGCCGATGGGCATTTATCCGGGCAAGACCGCAAGCCTGGACGTATTCGGCAAATAAGTTCTTTTCGCGCGCACCTTTTGGGTGCGCGCATTTTTGCGCGAAAGTGCGCGGTGTTTTCCGCAAGCTTCGCAATCAAAAAACACTGCAGACAGCTGTTTGCGCGCTTGCAATTTTTGCGCGCCGGGTGCAAAATAGAGGACATGGGTTTACACGGGCTTTACAATCACCGCCCGCGGCCCGAGGGAAGGAAAGCATGGCCGAAAAAGGCCTGCGGCTGTTTTAAATGAAGCGGACATCCGGCGGTCTCTCCGGGGACGGCGGCGCTGCCCGCGGCGCACAAAAAGGGGAAACTATGGCACAAAAAACATTCGCGCGCCCGCTGATGTTTACGCGGCAGGCGCTTTGGAGGCTGATCCTGCCTTTGGTGCTGGAGCAGCTTTTGCTTGTGACGGTGGGCATGGCCGATACGGTGATGGTCTCCACGGTGGGCGAGGCGGCGGTCTCGGGCATTTCTCTTGTGGACCAGGTGAACGTCCTGCTCATTCAGATATTTGCCGCGCTGGCCACGGGCGGCGCCGTGGTGGCAAGCCAGTATCTGGGCCGGCGGGACAGGGAAAATGCCTGCCGCTCCGCCAAGCAGCTGGTATACGCCACCTTCGGCATGGCGGTTGCCATCGGCGCGCTGGTGCTGGTGCTCAACCGGCACATCCTTCGACTGGTGTTCGGCAATGTGGAGCCGGACGTAATGCAGGCCGCCGAGACATATTTCTGGCTTTCGGCGCTGTCATACCCGATGCTGGCGCTGTACAACGCGGGGGCGGCGCTGTTCCGCAGCATGGGCAACAGCCGCATTTCGCTGTTCGCATCTCTTATCATGAACGTTATCAACATCGGCGGCAACGCGCTGCTCATCTATGGTCTGAACTGGGGCGTGGCGGGCGCGGCCACAGCCACGCTGGCATCCCGCACAGTGGCGGGCCTGATGATGCTGCTGCTGCTGCGCAACCGGGACAACCCCATCTTTCTGGAGCGCCTGTTCCACCCGGAATGGAACGGCGGCATCCTCAAAAGCATCCTGCGCGTGGGCGTGCCAAACGGGCTGGAAAACGGCATGTTCCAGATCGGCAAGCTGCTGGTGGCGGGGCTCATCACCACCTTCGGCACGTCGGCTATCGCGGCCAATGCCATCTGCAACAATGTCGGTTCTATGTCCAACATTCCCGGCTCGGCCATCGGCCTGGCGATGATTACTGTGGTGGGTCAGTGCGTGGGCGCAAAAGACTATCAGCAGGCGCGGCATTATACGAAAACCCTGTTGGCGGCGGCCTATGTGAGCATGGGCCTGCTGAATATCGCGCTGTTCCTGCTGGCGCCGTACCTGGTGGGCTTTTACGCCATGCCGCAGACGACCACGGACCTTGCGCTTTCTGTGCTGCAGGTGAACTGCGTTGTGACGGTGCTTATCTGGCCGTCCTCGTTCACACTACCCAACGCGCTGCGCGCGGCGGGCGACGCCAGGTTCACGATGGTGACGAGCATGGTGTCCATGTGGGTGTTCCGCATCGGTATGTCCTATGTGCTGGGCGCGTGGCTGGGCATGGGCTTGTTCGGCGTTTGGACGGCCATGCAGATCGACTGGGCCGTGCGTTCACTGGTGTTCGGCGTGCGTTTTCTGGGCCATAAATGGGAAAAGGCGCGGGTCCTCGAAGGATGAGTGCCCCGCGGCCGGCATTGTGAAAATAAGCTCCCGCCTTACCGTTTTCAAGATGGTAAGGCGGGAGCTTTCTGCTTTTGAGCGGCAGACCGGTGTGCGGGGCCGTTTATACGCCCAGCAGCGCGCGGGCGTTCTGTTCTGTTATACGCAGCACTTCCTCCAAAGGCACCTGCTTGATGTCCGCCACTTTCTGGGCTGTGAAGCGGATCATGCCCGAATGGCATTCTTTTCCCCGGAACGGTTCCGGCGCCATGTAGGGGCAGTCCGTTTCCAGCACGATATTTTCCAGGCTGAGCGCAGCCACCGCCTCCACGGCGCGGCGCGCATTTTTAAATGTAAGCGCTCCTCCGAAGCCCAGCAGCATGCCCTGCCGGGCGATCCACAGCGCGTCGTCGGCGCTGCCGGAAAATGCGTGCAGAATGCCCCTGGGCCGGTACCTTTTCAAAAGCGCGTAGGTTTCGGCATGGGCTTCGCGGTCATGCACAAGAATGGGCAGGCTGTGCTCCTGTGCTGCGGCGAGCTCTGCTTCAAACAGCGCCAGCTGGGCGTCCTCCGGCACGGGCCAATGGTGATCCAGCCCGCATTCTCCAACCGCCACGACCCGGGGATCGCCGTACAACGGTTCAATGGCCGCCAGCTCGGCGCGCCAGTCGCCATGGAATTCATATACCGTGGAGGCGTCGTCCTCGATGAGGCTCTCCGGATGGACGCCGGCAGCGGCCCAGACCCAGGGCCGCGTTTCAGCCAGCGCCAGAGCGGCGCGGCTGGTGGCAAGGTCCACCCCGCATTCCACCACGCCGCATACGCCCTGTGCGGGCAGACTGTCCAGCACTTCGTCCCGGTGCCCGTCGAACCGGCGGCTCGTGTAATGTGCATGGGTATCGAATATCATGGTATCCCTCCGTTCAAAAACGCCCCGGAAGCCTCCGGGGCGCATGTGTATTCTGAAACCCGTTTAAAGTTTCTTTGCGGACTTTCTTTTCAAAGAAAGTTAATGGATGCGCATGCCCGTGGGTACGTCGTCGGGGAAGAACACCACGGACGCACCGCCGTCGGCAGTGTCTGCGGCCATCACCATTCCCTCGGAAACGTATTTGCCGCCCATCATGGGGCGCGGCGCAAGGTTGGCCACGATGCCCACTTTTTTTCCGGCCAGATCCTCCGGCTTGTACCATTTGGCGATGCCGGAAAGGATGGTGCGTTCACGTTCGCCGTCGAACACCGTCAGCTTGAGCAGCTTTTTGCTTTCTTTCATGTTTTCGCAGGCCGTCACCTGGCCCACCAGCATTTCCACACGGCAGAATGTTTCAAAATCCACCTCCGGCTCGTGCCGGATGGGCTCGGCCGCAGGCTCCGGTTTTGCGGGAGCCGGAGCGGGCGCGGCGGCAGCCTTCGCGGCCTCCTGGGCGGCGGCCAGCTCCGCCAGTTCCTTCGCGGCGTCGATGCGGGGGAACAGCGCCTCGCCCTTGTGCACGGTAAACGGCTCGGGCAGGCCGCCGAACCGGCCCAGCGTCTCAAAGCGCATGCTCTCGGCCGTCAGGCCAAGCTGCTGCGCCATTTTGGGCGTGGTGTTGGGCAAAAACGGCGTAAGCAGCACGGCTGCCACACGCAGTACTTCGCACAGATTGTACAGCACTGCGGCAAGGCGGGGCAGGTTGGCCTCGTCCTTCGCCAGCACCCAGGGCGCCGTTTCGTCAATGTATTTGTTGGCGCGCTGGATGACCCTGAAAATCTCCGCCAGCGCGTTCGGCACCTGCAGAACGTCCATGCATGCCGTTACCTTCGCGGGCAGGGCCTCCACCATGGCGGCCAGCTCGTCATCCAGCGGCTCGGCTTTGCGCTGGGCGGGCAGAGTGCCGCCGAAATATTTTTCGATCATCGCCACACTGCGGGAGAGCAGGTTGCCCAGGTCATTGGCGAGGTCGGCGTTGATACGGTTGATAAGCGCCTCATTGGAGAAAATACCGTCGTTTCCGAACGGGATCTCACGCAGAAGGAAATAGCGCAGCGCGTCCACACCGTAGCGGTCGCACAGAACCACCGGGTCCACCACATTGCCCTTGGATTTGCTCATCTTGCCGCCGTCCAGCAGCACCCAGCCGTGGCCGAACACGCGCTTGGGCAGGGGAAGATCCAGCGCCATCAGCATGGCGGGCCACAGGATGGTGTGGAACCGCAGGATCTCCTTACCCACGATGTGCAGGTCCGCGGGCCAGAATTTGTCGTAATCGTGATATGTTTCATTGCCGTAGCCCAGAGCCGTGATGTAGTTGGAAAGCGCGTCCACCCAGACGTACATGGTGTGCTTGGGGTCGAACGGGACGGGAATGCCCCACTTCACGCTGGTGCGGGAAACGCAGGTGTCCTGCAGGCCCTGGTTGATGAAAGCGATCATCTCGTTTTTGCGCGTTTCAGGCTGAATGAAATCCGGATGCTCTTCATACAGCTTCAGCAGGCGGTCCGCATATTTCCCGGTTTTGAAGAAATAGGCTTCTTCCTCGGCCTCGTACACGGGGCCGCCGCAGTCCGGGCATTTGCCATCCCGGAGCTGGCTGTCTGTCCAGAAGCTTTCGCAGGGCTTACAGTAATGCCCTTTGTAAACGCCTTTGTAGATATCGCCCTGCTCGTAAAGCCGGGTGAAAATTTTTTGGCAGCTCTCCACATGGTAATCGTCGGTGGTGCGGATGAATCGGTCGTTGGAAATGTCCATCAGTTTCCACAGCTCTTTGATGCCGGCGACGATCTCATCCACATATTCCTTCGGCGTCACACCTTTGGCCGCGGCCTTGTCCTCAATTTTCTGCCCGTGCTCATCGGTGCCCGTCAGATACATCACATCATAGCCCTGCATGCGCTTATACCGCGCGATGGCGTCGCAGATGACGGTGGTGTAGCTGTGGCCGATGTGCAGCTTGTCGCTGGGGTAGTAGATCGGTGTGGTGATGTAGAAGGTCTTTTTATTTTCCATAGGTACCAGTCCCTTTCGGGGCGCGCGAATGAAACGCGCCCTTTTTATTTTGGGGCCGCGCGGGCGGCCGGAAAAACGGAAGATGCCGCGGCGCTTAAACGCCCGGCGTTTCGGCGGCGCAGGCGTCCGCCGTATTTCGCCTGCGGGAGACACGGGCCGCCTGTGCCCGAGGCCGCATACCGGCCGCGCGTCGGTCTGCCTGCCCGGCGCATCCGGATGGTTCCGCCGCCCGGTATGACACAAAGCGGCAGCCGCTGCAAAGCCCGCCGGGCAGATGCCCGGCCGCGTGCGGCAAAATATGCGCCCAGCCTGCGAGCAGCATCCGGACCGCGCCGCCCACGACAGCCAGCGTGCAGGGCGGTGGAGCCCGGCGGCCTGCGGCATGCCGGAAAACAGCGGCAAAATGAACGCTGGCCCCGCCGCCGCGCGCACCAGAAGCCGGGCGCTTCGGGCCAGAAACTTTTTGCTTTTGCTTCCGCGTTATTTCTCATCCACAAAGAAGCGCTTGTACCAAACCAGAAACGTAAATACCGTCCAGATCTTGCGCTGGTTGTTGGCGCGCTCGTGGAAATGGTCGTCCAGCAGCTTCATCAGCGCGTCCGGCTTGAAGAATACGGCTGCGTAATCGCTGGTGAAATATTCCTTCACGATGTTGTAGTATTTTTCCTCCCGCAGCCAGTAGCGGATGGGCACCGGGAAGCCCTTTTTCGGGCGGTTTGCCCACTCGTCCGGCAGCGTTTTATTGGCCGCGTGGCGCATCACGATCTTCGTGTCCGTGCCCTGGATGCGGTAATCCACGGGTACCGTTTCGGCGAATTCCAGCACCTTTTTGTCCAGGAACGGCACGCGCAGCTCCAGGCTGTGGGCCATGCACATTTTGTCCGCTTTCAGCAGAATGTCCCCGGGCAGCCACATGTTCATGTCCAGATACTGCTTCTTCGTCACTTCATCCTGTCCTTTGACACGGGCGTAGAACGGCGCGGCCAGCTCATGAGCCAGCGGCCCGTTGTCGTAAGCGGGCTGCAGCACGGCGCTGGCCTCGTCCTCCGGGAATACAAGCGCCTGGCCGAAGAAGTAGTCCTCGGGGCGCTCGGAGCATTTGAGCAGGAAGTTTTTGCCCTTGAAATAAGGCAGCTTTTTGGCGGCAGCCGCTGCCGCGCGGCGCACGCCAAGCGGCAGACGCTTAAACTTTTCCATGGCAGGCGTGTCGGCATACCACTCGTACCCGGCGAAGATCTCATCCGCGCCTTCGCCCGAGAGAACCACCGTCACTTCCTCCCGGGCCAGCTGCGCCAGGAAATACAGCGGCACGCTGGACGGGTTCGACTGCGGCTCGTCCATGTGGTACTGGATGTCCGGGAAAGCGTCGAAGCATTCGTCCGCCGTGATGAGCTTGCGGCGGTTGCGGATGCCAAGCTTGTCCGAAAGCTCGGCCGCGTAGTTCGTCTCGTTGAATTTGTTGTAATCAAAGCCCACGCTGAACGTGGTGTCCGGCATCAGTACAGCGGCAATGTAGCTGGAATCCACGCCGCCGGAGAGGAAAGAGCCGACCTTTACGTCCGCAATGCGGTGGGCGGCCACGGATTCGTGCACCACTTCATCCAGCTTGTCCGCGCAGGCTTCAAAGTTCTGCGGCTGCGGGTCGAATTCGCAGTCCCAGAAGCGGCGCACGTCCATCTTGCCGTTCTCATACACAAAATAGTGGGCCGCGGGCAGCTTGTACACGCCCTTGAAGAAGGTTTCCTCTGTGGCGGAATACTGCAGCGTCAGATAGGGGCGCAGCGCATTCTCGTTGACGGCCTTGACGAATTTGGGATGCTCGAGAAAGGCCTTGATCTCGCTGCCGAACACCAGCCCCGAGCCGTCCGGGACGGGGTAATAGTAAAACGGCTTGATGCCGAAAATGTCCCGCGCGCCGAACATACGCTTGTTTTTGGCGTCCCACAGCACGAACGCAAACATGCCGCGCAGGCGATAGATCAGCTCCGTGCCGTATTCCTCGTAGCCGTGGATGAGCACCTCGGTGTCGGCGCCACAGTGGAACGTGTGGCCTTTGGCCTCAAGCTCCCGCCGCAGCTCCATAAAATTGTAGATCTCGCCGTTGAATACAACGACCACGCTTTTGTCCTCGTTGGCCATGGGCTGTGCGCCTGCGTCGGACAGGTCCAGGATGGACAGGCGCCGGAACCCCAGCGCGATGCCATCGTCTGTGTACATGCCGCCCATGTCCGGGCCGCGGTGGACGATACGGTCCATCATTTTCTGCAAGATTGCCTCTTTGTTATCAAGATTGCCGGAAAAGCCGATGAATCCACACATTCAGGTGTTACCTCCTGTTTGCCGCGGAGCAGGGCCGCGGTGCAAATAATGGCGGCGTTGGCCGCGCTTCAGTCGAAGCCGATGGGCGTTTTGCCGAACGCGAGGATCGCGTTTCTGGCAAGCACCTCCATGGAGTCCAGATAAAAAGCGCCCAGCCCCTCGTCGCGTTTGATGAGCGAAAGCTCGGTGCAGCCCAGGATGGCGCGGTCGCACCCTTGCGCGCGCAGTGAGGCCGCGGCCCGCTCAAACGCGTCCATATTTGCGGGCCGGCCCTGCTTGATGTCTCCGTAAATAATATCCATCACGGCAGCCTGCGCGGCATCGTCCGGCACGGCGCAGGGCAGGCCGTGCTTTTCGCACATGCGCTGGTAGGTGCGGGTGCGCACCGTGCCTGTGGTGGCCAGGATGCCCACACGGGCGCTGCCGCCCGCCTTCGCGGCCAGCACAGTCTCCTCCACCATGTTCAGGATGGGGATGGGGATGGTCTCGTTGAGCCTGTCGTAAAAATAGTGGGCGGTGTTGCAGGGGATGGCGATGACATCCGCGCCGAACGTGACAAGCCGCGCCGCGTCCGCGGCCATGATGTCGAAGGGGTTCTCCGCGCTTTGGCCCAGAATATAGCTGGTGCGGTCCGGCGTGGTGGCGCGGCTGTTGATGATGACGTCGATGTGGTCCTGGTCGCGCGCGGCCTGGGTATGGCGCGTGAGCATCTCGTAAAAATAAACAGTGGCCATAGGGCCAAGCCCGCCGAGGATGCCCAACACCTTGGGCAATGCCTGTTCCATACAGGAGCCTCCTTTCCCATGCGGTGCGCCCGGAGCGCAGCTCTATTTGTAATAGGTCTTGAATTTCTTGAAATAGCGCTGCATGTGCACCAGATAATAGGCGAAGCGTCTGGGATTCCAGCGCAGGTCGTACCCGCAGCCAAAGCTGGTGGTCTCCCGGCCCTCGCGCACAAGGCGGCGGGCCTTTTCCACAAAGGCGGGGTCTTTGACGTATTTGTACACCACGGCACGGGGCACGCTGTGCCAGAAGGTCTCTTTTTCATTCATCACACAGGGGCCGAGGTCGCTGCCAAGCACGCGGTCTTCCACCACATAGCGGGCGATGTTGAGCCCCGCACCCGTCACGTAATAATTGCTGCGGCCCTGCCGGAGATTGATCTCAAACACGCGGTAGCTGCCGTCCCGGCTGTCGTATTTAATGTCAAAATTGGCAAAACCCGTGTAACCGACGTCCTCCAGGAACGCTTTCAGTTTTGTCATCAGCGGCTCATTGTATTCGGTGATGATGGCCGCGTGATTGCCCAGCGCCTTGGGCGTGTGCTCCTCCAGGCCCACATGGCCCAGGCACATCATCTTCACGCTGTTGTTTTTATCGCAGTAGGCTGTCAGCACATGCATGAAGCTGTCGTCGCCGGGAATTCTGTCCTGCAAAATGACAATGTCCGGGTAGCCCGCGCCGTAGATTTGCGCGAGAATGGCCGAGGCCTCCTCCGGCGTGGCGGCGGTATACACTTTCTTCATGCCGTCGAAGGGGTGCTTCCAGTACAAAATGCTGCTGGAGGGCTTTACGATTACAGGGTACGCGAAGCCCAGCGCTTCGGGCGACAGGGCGGCGGCGTCCATGGGGCCTTCGGCGCAGAAGGTTTTGGGGTAGGGGATGCCGTACTTGTCGCACAGAGCGTAAAAATCCGCCTTGGAAACCAGCTTGTCCCGCAGCTCCGGCGTGATGTAAGGCGCGATGCAGTTCGCGGGCAGCTTGTCCCGGACGTCCATGAGCAGGCTGGCGTAATCGTCGGTACAACCCATGACGATGAGCGTTTTGTCCGCGTGTGCGGCGGCGAAATCCGTTACCGTGCGCAGCAGTGTGTCCGCGCTGTCGATGTCCGGCACGGCGGTGAAGCGGACCAGGCGGGAATACATGGTATCGCCCATGGCCCAGCGGCCAAAGGCGTAAGAACGCACGCCGTAGGCCTCGTGGAAGGCGCGCGCCAGCGTGTAGCAGTTCATGTCCGCGCCGATGAGCACGGGCAGGATGGTTTCGGAAACAGGCATCAAAAGGCTCCTTTGGACCCGGTGACCCGGGCAGATATATACTACTTTATTATATGCACAAACGGGGGCTTGTCAAGGCGAAGGAGCGGGGCGCGGGCGCCTGTGGCGTCCGTGCCGGCAGGCGTTTATAAAGCAGTATCGCCCGTTTGCGCCGCCTCATTTGCTTTTTCGGCTGAAATGAGGTAAAATATCAATACTTATTGCTTTGTCTCTGTCCGAGGGCCGGGCGGAAGACAGGCCGACGAGGTGCCGTATGATCAAACTTTCTCCTTCGATCCTGGCCGCGGACTTTGCGGAGCTGGGCCGCAGCTGTGAGGCCGTGATGGCCGCGGGTGCGGATATGCTGCATGTAGACGTGATGGACGGCGCGTTCGTGCCGAACATCAGCCTGGGCGTGCCGGTTCTTGCTGCTTTGGCAAAGCGCGTGCCGGCCTTTTACGATGTGCATCTGATGATCCGGCGCCCGCTGCAATATATAAAGCCGTTCTGCGCCGCCGGGGCGAACCTGCTGACGTTCCACATAGAGGCCGAAAGCCCTGTGGAACAGACCATCCAGGCCATCCACGACGAGGGCCGCAGGGCCGCGCTGTGCATCAAACCCGCCACGCCGCCCGAGGCCGTTTTCCCTTATCTGGACGCGCTGGAAATGGTGCTGGTGATGAGCGTGGAGCCGGGCTTCGGCGGGCAGAAGTTCATGCCCGCGGCGGTGGAAAAGATCGCGGCCATCCGCGCCGAGGCGCAGCGCCGTGGACTTTCGACGGACATCGAGGTGGACGGCGGCATTGACGCAGCCACCGCGCCGCTGTGTGCGGCTGCCGGGGCCAACGTGCTTGTGGCGGGCAGTGCCGTGTTCGGCGCAAAGGATCCCGCCGCCGCAATGTCGGCCATCCGCGCCGCGTGCGTATAGGCGGAAGCCTGGCTTTGTGCGGGCCGGCCCGGAAAGCCGGACGCCCGGAAGGAGCCTGCGTGCGGCCGCCGGCGGCCCCGTTTAACCCAAAACGAAAAGAGGCGACTTTTATGAGCCCTGAGACTGCGCTGCCCCTGCAGCCCCCCAGCGCCTATGAGGCGAACCGGGACATCGTGTTTATGACGCTGCCGCTGCTGGCACTGTCGACCTATTTTTACGGCGCGCGCCCTGCGGTGCTGTGCCTGACGGCGGCTTTCACGGCCATGCTGTGCGACCATCTGGTGGCCTGGCTGCGCCACCGTCCCTGCGACAAAACGGAAAACAGCAGCATCCCCTCTGCGCTGGTGCTGGTCCTGCTGCTGCCCGCCACCGTGCATTACTATGTGGTCGTCGTCAGTGTGGCGGTGGCCATCCTGCTGGGCAAGCACGCTTTCGGCGGGTACGGCCATTACCCGTTCAACCCCGCGGCCTTCGGCTATGCCGTCGCCGCCGTCAGCTGGCCGGGCGAGGTGTTTTTGTATCCCGTGCCGTTCACCACGATGAGCGTGCTGGACACCGGCAGCGCCACCGTGATGGAGAGTGTTTCCCACACGCTGCGCGCCGGCGGCGTGCCCAACGTGGATACGTTCGACCTCATCTTCGGCAATTATGCGGGGCCCATCGGCGCCACTTCGGTGCTCATCCTCGTGGCGTGCGCCATGTACCTGTGGATGCGCCGGGACATCACGCTGGGCATCCCTTTCGGCTTTCTGCTCTCCTGCGCGCTGGTGGCGTTTTTTTACCCGCGTGTGAACACGCTGGGGCTGGAGCTGCCCTGGCAGTATCTGGACATCCGCCTGCTCTCGCTCAAATACGAGATGCTCTCCGGCGCGCTTGTTTTTGCGGCTGTGTTTCTGGTGAACGAGCCGGTGACGCGCCCGAAAAATACCCGCGCGCATTTTGTGTACGGTATGATCCTGGGCTTTATGACAATGATGTTCCGTTATTTCGGCTCGTATGACACGGGCGTGTGCTTTGCGGTGCTGGCGGTGAATGCACTGGCCGGCTACCTGGACCGCCTGTTCTCCCAGAAGATCTTCCGCAGGGAGGTGCGCTCATGAGCGAATTTATCGGCGAGACCCCGCGTCCCCACCGCGCGGATGTGGAAAAGCGCGCCCGGCGCGACCGTGTGTTTCTCAACAACCCGGTCATTATGCAGGGGCTTGGGCTCGCGCCGCTCATCGTGGCGGCTACCACGCTGAAAAACGGTGTGATGCTTTCGGTGGCGGTACTGCTGCTGCTCACACCTACGCGCGTTCTGGCGGCGCTGCTCAGCCGCTTTGCGTATTTCCGGTTCCGCGGGCTCACCTATGCGCTCACAGCCGCGGCCGTGTTCGTAGGCGTGCGGTATGTGATGGGCCTGCTGTACCCGGTGTCGGACCTGGCGCTGCTGGGCCTGTACCTGCCTTTGCTGGTGGCGGACCCCATCGTACTCAAACGGTATGAAAGGCCGCAGCGCGAGCGTGTGCGCACGGCGCTGCGCAAGGGCATCATCACCTCGCTGGGCTATATCCTGATGCTGCTGCTGATTTCCGGCCTGCGGGAATTTTTGGGCGCGGGCGCGCTGATGGGGACGCAGGTAATGAAAAACGCGCTCTTCCCCATGGCGCAGCTGCCCAGCGGCGGTTTTATCTTGCTGGCCCTGGTCATGTGCGTGTGGCGCGCCGCAGCTGCCAGCGTAAAACAACAAATGAGTCTGGGGGCGGAGCATCTATGATCGAAGTGCTGAAGGCCCTGAGCGTATTTTTTGCCTACGCGGTGATGGCGGTGTTTGCCCAGAACGCGGTGTTTACCCGCGCGTTGGGCGTATCCCGCCTTGTCAAGCTGGTGGACGACACCACTGTGGACTCCCTGACGTTCGGCGCGCTGCTGTGTGCTGTCCAGCTCATCAGCGCACCGCTTGGATACTTTGTCAACCTCTGGCTGGCTCAGTATCCATACCGCATGTATATCCGTCCGCTGGTGATGGTGCTGTGCAGCACGGTCGCGTTTTTTATCGTACTGCTGGTCGTGGTGGTGTTTTTTCGCCTGCACGGCGCGCGGGAGATTGTGGCGGTGCTGCCCATGGCCACATTCAATACCTGTATTCTGGGCACGCTGTTCATCAGCACCATCCAGAGCTTCAGCCTGGTGCAGACCATGGGCTTTGCACTGGGCAGCGGCGTGGGATATGTGCTGGCGGTGCAGGTGGTGACGGAGGGGCAGCGCAAGCTGCAGAGCGACGCGGTGCCGGCCACGTTCCGCGGGCTGCCCATCACGCTGCTGTATATCGGCATCCTGGCTCTGGCCATTTACGGCTTTACCGGCCATATGCTGGCATTTTGACCGCGGCTCCGGCTGCCTGCCGGGGAATGCTGCCGGGGGCCTGTGCGGCTTCTCCGGGCGCGTCCCTGCGGCGGAGGCCGGGGCTTTTTCCATGAGCGGCCCGCGCGCCGGCACAGCGGGCACGGCGGCGCGGCAGCGCCGCGGGAACGAACAGAAAAAGGGGGTCTGCGTTTATGATCCTGCGCAGCCTTTCCGCGCCCGACGCGGAAAAATTTTATACTCTGATGTGTACGGCGGCGGGCCGCGAGCTGCCCAGAGAGGCGTTCGCGCAGGCGCTGGCCCAAGCGCTGGAGCAGACTGGGCGGCGCATCGTGCTGGCCTTTGAGGGACCGGAGGCGGTGGGCTTTGCCGACACCGAAGTGCGTTTCCCTTTTTCGGAATGCGCGCCTGTGGGTGTCATCCATGAGTTTTATGTGCGGGAGGATGCGCGCGGCCGCAATGTGGGCAGCGCCATGCTGGTCTCGCTTACCACGCAGTTCAAGGCCGCAGGCTGTGTTTCCGTGCAGGCGTCCTGCGCCCGCGTCAACCTGAAAAGCCAGGAATTTTTGGAAAAGCGGGGCTTTGTAAAAACACGCCACGCCTTTTCCCGTCCGCTTCAGGGATAGGCGCCGCTGCTTTTTGCGAACACAGAAATGTGTATCAAGCCCGAAAGAAAAGGAGGCGTGCCGAATGCTGGAGGTGCGCGCTGCCCGCCACGGGGACGCTCCCGCGCTGGATGCGCTGGGCGCCGCGCCGGAGGCGGGTGTTTTTGTATTGGAAAAGAATGGGGCCGTCATCGGTGCGCTGACACTTCGGGCAGGGGAAATTTTCGGCTGCGCGGTCGCGCCGGAATGGCGCGGACGGGGCTATGGAACCTTCCTGCTGCGCCGGGCGCTGCGCGCCGCCGGGCCGGGGCCGGTTTGTACTCAAACGCCGCCGGGCAATGCCGCGATGGAGGCGCTGCTGCGCCGGTGCGGGTTTCGCCCACAGGAGCAGGCATTGCCCGCCGCAGGGGAAGAGCCCGCCCGCGCGCGGGAAGCCGGCGCTGCTGCCGGCCCTTTGAGCCTCCCCCAAAAATGGGTGCGGGGCGCGCCGGACGGCGACGGCGAAAACGCGCTGGCCGTGGCCCACGCCTTTCTGCGGACGCATGTGCGGCCCGGCGCTTTCGCGCTGGACGCGACGGCGGGCAACGGCCATGACACACTGTTCCTGTGCCGTTTGGTGGGCGCTGCGGGACGTGTGCTGGCCTTTGACGTCCAGCCGCAGGCAGTGGAGAACACCAACGCCCGCCTGCGGGAGAACGGCTGCGGACAGGTAGGCCGCGCGGTGCTGGACAGCCACGCGAACCTGGCTGCCTATGCGGCTCCGGGCAGTGTGGACGCGGCGGTATTCAACCTGGGCTATCTGCCCGGCGGCGACCACGGAGTGTTCACCACGCCGGGCGTGAGCGTGCCGGCCATGCGCACGGCGCTGGAACTGCTGCGGCCGGGCGGTGTGATGACGGTATGCGTCTATTACGGCGGGCCGCAGGGCATGGCGGAAAAGGATGCGGTGCTGGCGTTTCTCACGGGTCTGCCGCCGGAAGGATACCGCGTGTCTGTGCGCGATTTTTCCGGCCGGCCGGGCTGTCCGCCCATCCCCGTTTGCATCGAAAAGCGGGCCTGGTGAACGGGCGGCGCGTTCCGTGTGACACCGCGGCCTTTTTGTGCCGCGCGCCCATGGTTTCACCTTTTTTTCACACCCGTATGATAGTTCTTTCACACCCATGGCCTATACTGAAAGCAACATCAGGAAAGAAGGAGGATGTTGACTTATGAACAACAATTGGGAATTCGACTATTCCGAACTTTACAATAATAACAACCCCGGCAGAAATGCGCAGAACACGACTGCACCGGAGGCGGAATCGCCCTTGCAGGGCGCGCCCGGCCCCGCCGGAATGCCCGGAATGGGTGTGGGCGGCGCGCCGGTGCCGCCCCATGCGGCACAGAAAAAACGCGGCTGGCAAGCGCGTCGCCGCGGGAGCGGCCGCCGTGGTGTTCTGCGGCGCCGTGGGCTTCGGCGGCGGATATCTGGGCTACACCTTCGCCAAGGGCGGCTCCACAGGCCCCGTCATTTATCAGGCGCCCGCGGCCTCGTCCGGCACAGGCAGCGCCGCGGGCGGCACGGCCAACACAGCCGACGCGCTTTCCGTCACAGAAATCGCCAGCAAGGTAGGGCCCAGCGTGGTGGAGGTGACCACCGAGGCCGTTACCACCAACGCGTTCTTTGGTCAGTACGTCCAGAGCGGTGCGGGCAGCGGCGTCATCATCACCGAGGACGGCTACATCATCACGAACAACCATGTGGTGAGCGGCGCCAGCCAGGTGACGGTGCGCACGAGCGACGGCACCGAGTATCCCGCTACGGTCGTGGGCGCGGATTCCAAAACGGATATTGCCGTGCTGAAGATTGAAGCCACGGGCCTTACACCGGCGGTCGTAGGCGATTCCGACAGTCTGCAGGTAGGCGAATTCACTCTGGCAGTGGGCAACCCGTTGGGTGAGTTGGGCGGAACCGTGACGGACGGCATCATCTCCGCGCTGGACCGTGAGGTGACCGTGGAGAATCAGACCATGAACCTGCTGCAGACGAACGCGGCTGTCAGCCCCGGCAATTCCGGCGGCGGCCTGTTCAACGAGCGCGGCGAGCTGATCGGCATCGTCAACGCCAAGTCCAGCGGCCAGAATGCCGAAGGGCTGGGCTTCGCGATCCCTGTCAACACGGCCATTCAGGTGGCCGAGGAGCTTATCAACAACGGATATGTTACCGGCCGCCCGGCCATGGGCGTCACGGTGCTGAGCATCAACGACGCGCAGACAGCGTTCCAGTATGGTGTAAACCAGGCGGGCGTGTATGTGCAGAGCGTCAATGAGGGCGGAGCGGCCGACAAGGCCGGCCTGCAGCCCGGCGACCGCTTTGTGAGCATCGACGGCACGGCTGTCAATTCCACCAGCGATATCACGGGCATCATCGGCGAACACGCGGTGGGCGATACCATCGAGGTGCAGGTGGTGCGCGGTACGCAGATCGTTACAGCGAACGTCACGCTGGAGGAATCCACGCCGCAGGCAAGCAGCACCCAGCGTACGGAGGGCTGATGCCCGGCGCAGACCGAACCAAAAACGCGCCCCGGCACGGGCGCGCGGAGGAGCAGCATGCTTCCCCGCGCAGCCCCGCCGGGGCGTTTTGCCGTATTTTAAGTCAAAGCGGTAAAAATTTCATAGAATGTTTGACCTTTTGACGAAAATGCGGTACTATCAGAATGGATAGAAATTTGCCGGAGGTGGCCCGATGCTCCAGAAGATCGCCATAAAAATGCTGGGAGACTTTTCCGTCGTTGCCGACGGGCGCTGCGTGGTGGACGCCACAGCCAAGCTGACGAAGCCGTGGCAGCTGTTCTGTTACCTTGCGCTCAACCGGGAGCATGTCACTCCGTCCTCGGTGCTGCTGCAGGAGCTGTGGGGCGGCGAGGAGCTGGCGGACCCGGCCAACGTGCTGAAAAATACCGTTTATGCGCTGCGGCGGGAGCTGGCCGGGCCGGTCAAGCCCGCTGAAAGCCCCATCCTGTTCCGTGCGGGCGGTTATTGCCTGAACGGGCATATCAAGTGGAGCGTCGATACCGAGCGCTTTGAACAGCTGTGCGAAAAGGCCGAGCGCTGCACCGGCGGCAGCGAAGCAAAAATGGCAGCCTGGCGCAAAGCGGAGGGAGCGTTCCGGGGAGAACTGCTGCCCCAGCTGGCCGGTGAGGTGTGGGTGATGCGCGCGGCACGGGGCTTTACGCGCCGGTATCTTGCCAGCGCCCGCGCCCTGTGCGCCTGCCTTGCCGGGGAGAACGCCTACGGCGAGCTGCTGGACGTTGCATCCCGCGCATCTGTGACGGACCCGCTGGACGAGGATATCGCGCTGTGGACGTTCCGTGCGCTGGACGCGCTGCACATGCAGCGGGCCATTGTGATCGCCTACAACAAGACGGCGCGCTATTTTGAAGAGGAGATGGGACGCCCGCTGTGCGCGGAAATCGGCTCCATTTACGCCGCGGCAGCCGAGGCTGTGAATAAGACCGAGCAGGATTTTGCGGCCATTCGGGACGAGCTGTCCGACGCGCTGCGCAGCCAGCGCAGCGACCGCGGTGCGTTTTACTGCAACTATGAGGTGTTCAAGCGCATGTACGCCATCGTGGCCCGTACCGCGCAGCGCGCGCGGCAGGTGGTGGCGCTGATGCTCATCACCGTTCAGGGGCCGGACGGCGGCCGTGCACCCGAGGGGGAAGCGCTGGCCGAGGCGATGGACGATTTGAAACTGGCGATCGCCGGCACGCTGCGCAAAAGCGACACCTTTACAAAATACAGCCGCAGCCAGTATGCGCTGCTGCTGCCCATGGAAAGCGCGGACGACATGGCTGTCGTGGAGCGCCGCCTTTCCGCCGCGTACGAAAGCGCGCGCACCCAGGCCGCCGCATTTCTGGAATTCCGCGGAACGGTCTTGGCGGAACTGTACGGCTGAACGTCGGTTCAAGAACAGGTCCCGCGTGACGCGTCCGCCTGTGGCTTGACCCAAATGCCACTGTATGTACCTCTGGTGCAGGAAGGTATCGGCTTTGCCCCGACGGCTTGGCGCCAGGTGCATTTAAAACCCCGGCGATCCTCTTTGGATTGCCGGGGTTTTTTCGCGCACCGGGCATCCAAAATTGCCGGGGCATGTCCCTGGCGGCGAAGATTTGCCGCCGTCGCTTCGCGGCCGGACGGCTTATCCAAAGCCCATGGCGGATACCTTGAGAGATGTTTTCCTGCACGAAGGCACCTTTTCATACGCGGCATTTTTTAGTATAATAAAAGGGTTGCCAAAAGGAAAGGAACAGAGCTATGAACATCGAACTCATCAAGGCCATCCTCCACGTGCTGGACCCGGCCGTGGACGCGCCCATTTTATCCGAGGCCATCCTGCCGCCCTCCGAGGACGCGCTGCAATATCTGGCCGGCCACGCAGCCAAGTGCTTTGCCAGCGACGAGGCCAAGGCCTGCACGCTGGCGGACGATTCGGCCTTCCTGCCGCTCTTATGGAACATCGAGGATGATTTTGAAAAAAAGACGGCTGTCATTGCCGGAGACTGGTTCCGTGTGATGCAGGAAAATCCGGCCATCCCCGCGGGAGACGCGGCGTTTCTTCTGCTGGAGATCGACGGTGCGGAATATCTGGCCGCGCTGAAGCTGAATTACAAGCCCGGGTGGCTGCATTACTGCCGTATGGACGGCGGGCCCGCCGTCAATGAGGTAGTGCGCCAGGGCACGGTGCTGCCGGGCACGTCCGGTAAGGCGGACGAGGCGTTTTTTGTGGACCTGCGCACCAACGCCGTGCGCCTGCTGGAAAAAAAGTACGAGATAGACGGCCGCAAACAAACGTACCTGGGCAGCCGAATCCTGGGCTGTCGGGCAGGGCTGTCCCCGCGGGAGAAGCTTTCGGCCATCCAGGCGGTTGCGGGTGAGGTAAACCAGCAGTTCTACGGGAACACCGGCGTGGATGAGCCGGAGCTCGCCATGGCTGTGTGCGAGGAATTTTATGCGGCCCGCGCGGAGGAAAAATCCAGGGCGGGCAAGCCGGACCCCGTTCCCGTGCAGGCGATCTGCGACAAGCTGTACGGCGATATGCCCCACGCGCGGGAGGCTTTCACCAAGGCTCTGGCCGAGCATGATATCACGCTGGACGAGCCGCTGCCCCTTTCGGCCCCGGCGGTGCGCCGTATGGAAAAACAGAGCCTGCGCAGCGCGGGCGGCGTTGAGATCAAGGTACCGGTGAATGTGTACCGGGACGAGAGCGCCCTGGAGTTCATCCGCAACCCGGACGGCTCCATGTCGCTGCTCATCAAAAACATCATCGTGTGACCTCTTTGGCACGAGCGCCGCAAAAATGCGGCTTTTTTGGTCGTCCGCCTTGTTTTTTTGCGCGGAATATCATACAATAAATTGTATTTTCAACATGGATATCGGGTTTGGAGGATTTTTGTGGAAAACTTTATCGAACAGATCGATAAGCGCCGCACGTTCGCGATCATTTCGCACCCGGACGCGGGCAAGACGACGCTGACGGAAAAGCTGCTTTTGTACGGCGGCGCCATCCAGCAGGCGGGCATCGTGAAAGGCAAAAAGGGCGCGCGCGCCGCTGTGTCGGATTGGATGGAGATCGAAAAGCAGCGCGGCATCTCGGTGACCAGCTCTGTTCTGCAGTTCCGCTACAACGGTTATTGCGTCAACATCCTGGACACTCCGGGACATCAGGACTTTTCCGAGGATACCTACCGCACGCTGATGGCGGCGGACAGCGCGGTCATGGTCATCGACGCGGCCAAGGGCGTGGAGAACCAGACCAAAAAGCTGTTCAAGGTGTGTACCATGCGCGGCATCCCCATTTTCACTTTCATCAACAAGATGGACAGGGACGCGCAGAATCCCTTCGACCTTCTGGAGGAGATTGAACAGGTGCTGGGGATCGAAACATATCCCATGAACTGGCCCATCGGCTCAGGCAAGGAATTCAAGGGCGTGTACGACCGCAACAAAAAGGAGATCCTCGCTTTCCAGCATTCGGGCAAGGTGGGCCAGCAGCAGGCCGAAAAGATCGAGGCGCAGCTGGGCGACCCCGGCCTGGACGAACTGCTGACGAAGCCGCTGCACGACACTCTCAGCGAGGACATCGAGCTGTTGGACGGCGCGGCCTATGAATTCAATCTGGACAAGGTGCGCCACGGCATGCTGACGCCGGTGTTCTTTGGCTCGGCGCTCACGAACTTTGGGGTGGAGCCGTTCCTGGCGGATTTTCTGCGCCTTTCGCCCCCGCCCCTGCCGCGGGATTCCTCCGCCGGCCCCATCGACCCCAGACGGGAGGATTTTTCGGCATTCGTGTTCAAGATCCAGGCCAATATGAATAAGGCCCACCGGGACCGCATCGCCTTCATCCGCATCTGCAGCGGAAAGTTTGAGCGCGGCATGGATGTGTTCCATGTGCAGGGGGGCAAAAAGGTAAAGCTGGCCCAGGGCACGCAGCTTATGGCCTCCGAGCGCGAGATCGTGGAGGAGGCTTATGCGGGCGACATCATCGGTGTGTTCGACCCGGGTATCTTTTCCATCGGTGATACGCTTACCACAGCCAAAACGCCGTTTGCTTTCGCAGGTATTCCCACCTTTGCGCCGGAGCATTTTTCCCGCGTCTCCCAAGTGGACACCATGAAGCGCAAGCAGTTTGTGAAGGGTATGGAACAAATTGCCCAGGAGGGCGCCATCCAGATCTTCAAGGAGCTGGGCGGCGGCATGGAAGAGGTCATCGTCGGCGTGGTGGGCGTACTGCAGTTCGAGGTGCTGGAGTACCGCCTCAAGAACGAATACAATGTGGATATCCGCATGCAGAACCTGCCGTACAGCTTTATCCGGTGGATCGAGAACGAGGACTGCGACCCCAAGGCGCTGAATCTTACCAGTGATACCCGCCGCGTAGAGGATTTCAAGGGCCGCAAGCTGCTGCTGTTCACCAATGCCTGGAGCATCACCTGGGCCGAGGAGCACAACAAGGAGCTTCGTCTTTCCGAGGTGGGACGCTGAGCGCCGGGCCCGCTTTGCAAATAGAATAGGCTCCCGTCCACAGCTGCAGGCGTTCCTGCGGCTGTTTTTTTATAAAAAATCACTCGCTGGGCGAGCGGTCCAAAAATGCTGATGCCGATAATGAAAAATCTCTGTAACAGGATAGGGAGTGAGGCCCGCCGACGGCACGAACTAAAAAACACAGGGAAGGCCATTCAGGTGAATGACGTAAATGGTTTATTGCATACGATTTGGAATTGCAAATATCACAATGTGTTTGCGCCAAAATAGCGCAGAAAAGTCATTTTCGGAGAGAAAGGGCGGGAGATAGAAGAAATGCTGCGGACATTGTGTAGCTGGAGGAAGACAGAGCAGGAGAGCAGCTGACGATGCTGAAGCAAGCCCGCTTGCGGGCAGACTGTTTTGTCCTTCCCGCGCAGAACGCCGCTGTGCCCTGACGTTGTTTACCAGTACAACAAAAAATGTGCGGCGTGCCGGTGGCGGTACGCTGTGCGTTTTTTGTTTCAGACAGTGAAAAAAGGACGTCCCGCCCACCGCTGTTCCGCCGTCGTACAGTACCAGCGTCTGTCCCGGCGCGGGCGGTTATCTCCCATGCGCATTCGGCTGTTCCTCCAGCGGCACTGCCGCTTTCGTATTTTCTGCAAAGTAATGCATTTCCGTGTCCTTGTCAAAAGTTTTTGCCGCGTTGTTTCGGCTCTGTGAAAAATACAGAGAATTGCATTTTTTGTCTTTTTTTATTATAATCCTCTTAGAAACGGACGGTTACCGTTTCCAATATAAAAAGTGGAGGAATCATGTATGTCTATGGATAACAGCATGATGGTGTTTTTCCTGAGCATGCTGGCCACATACTCGATCGTGGGGTTTGTGTGGTGGCTGCTCCATGTGGTTGCCGCATGGCGGATCTTTACCAAAGCCGGGGAAGCCGGCTGGAAATCCATCATCCCCATTTACAGCACCTACATCACCTATAAAATTTCCTGGAAGAAAAAGAATCTTTTCTGGGCCACTCTGGCGGCTACCGTTCTGGCTTTCGTGCTGTCTCCCTTCTCCATTCAGGCGGACGGCTCGATTAATTATGCCATGTTTTTCATCGCGATGCTGCTGCTGTTGTTTGCGTTCGTTGTCAACATCCTGCTTGTCGTGCGCAAGTGCCGTGCATTTGGCCATGGCGTGGGCTTTGCCATCGGCATGCTTTTCTTTGAGCCGATTTTTATGCTCATCCTCGGCTTCGGCAGCTCGGCTTATCTCGGCCCGCAGGATTGATGCCTTTTCAAATTACATACAAACGGCAAAAGGCCGCCGCGGGAACTCCCGCAGCGGCCTTTTGGTTTTATTCTTCCGTTTCGATGGGCGCATAAGCGATGGAAAGCTCACGCAGCTGCTTTTCCTCCACGGTCTCGGGGCAGCCGCTCATAGGCTCGCCCGCGTTCTGCACCTTTGGGAAGGCGATAACGTCGCGGATGGAATCCCGCTTCAGCATCAGCATCACCATGCGGTCGAAGCCGAAGGCCATACCGCCATGGGGCGGCGCGCCGTACTGGTAGGCGTCCATCAAAAATCCGAAGCTCTCCCGCGCGCGCTCCTCGCTGAAGCCCAGCGCCTTGAGCATGCGGTCCTGAACGGCCGGATCATTGATGCGGATGGAACCGCCGCCCAGCTCACAGCCGTTGAGCACCATGTCGTAGGCCAGCGCGCGCACGCTGCCCGGGTCGCTCTCTACTTTGTCCAGGTCCTCGGCCCGGGGCATTGTGAACGGATGGTGCATGGCCATCCAGCGGCCCTCTTCTTCAGAATATTCAAAGAACGGGAAATCCGTCACCCACAGGAAGTTGAATTTGTCCGGGTCGATGAGGCCGCACTTATTTGCCACGGCAAGGCGCAGCGCGCCCAGCGCCGCAAACACGGTGCTGTTTTTCGCATCGGCCACCACCAGCAGCACGTCGCCGGTCTCTGCGCCCGCCGCCTTGTGCAGCGCGGCCTTTTCCTCCTCGGAGAGGAACTTTTCAAAGCTGGAGGTCACGCCGTCCGCCGTCAGGCGCGTGTAGGCAAGGCCTTTGGCACCATAGGTTTTGGCCACGTCCACCAGCTTATCGATCTCCTTGCGGGTGAGCGCGCCGGCAAGGCCCTTTGCGTTGATGAGGCGCACGCTGCCGCCCGCCTCAACGGCGGATTTAAACACTGCAAACCCGCTTTCCCGCAGCACATCCGTCACATCCTGCAGCTCCAACCCGAAGCGGGTGTCCGGCTTGTCGGAGCCGTAGCGGGCCATTGCCTCGCTGTACGGCATGCGCCGAAAAGGCGTTTCCACGTCCACGCCCAGCACTTCCCGGAACACGCGCTTTACAAGGCCTTCGTTCATGGCCATCACATCGTCTTCTGTAACAAACGACATTTCCATGTCGATCTGCGTGAATTCGGGCTGACGGTCGGCGCGCAGGTCCTCGTCGCGGAAGCAGCGGACGATCTGGTAATACCGGTCAAAGCCGGAGAGCATCAAAATCTGCTTGTAAAGCTGGGGCGACTGGGGCAGCGCGTAGAAATGCCCCGGCTGCACACGGCTGGGCACCAGATAATCCCGCGCGCCCTCGGGCGTGGATTTGATGAGCATAGGAGTCTCGATCTCCACAAAATGCTGCTCGTCGTAATAATCCCGCACCACCTTGGCAATTTTGGAGCGCACCACGATGGGCTCGTGCATGGAGGGGCGGCGCAGATCCAGATAGCGGTATTTCAGGCGCAGCTGGTCGTTGACATTGATGCCGTCGCGCACCTCAAAGGGAGTTGTCTGCGCGCCGCTGAGCACGCGCAGCTCGGTGACGAACAGTTCCACCTCGCCCGTGGGGATCTTGTCCGTTTTCGCCTCGCGCTCACGCAGCGTGCCCGCGGCAATAACGACATACTCGCTTTTCAGGCCGGAGGCCTTTTCAAACACGGCCCGGTCCGTGGAATCGTCAAAAATAAGCTGCAGGATGCCTGTGGTGTCCCGCAGGTCCGCAAAAATAACGCCGCCCTTGTCGCGGCATTTTGCGATGGAGCCGGCCACCGTCATCTGTGTGCCCGCGTCCCTGGCGCGCAGCGTCCCGCAATAGTGGGTACGGCGCAGGTTTCCCATTGTTTCCATAAAAATCATCCATTCCGCCGCTTCGCGTCGGCACAAATTCAAGAGCAGACCCCGGCGCCCCGCCACGCGAAGCAAAACTGGCGGGGCATTCGGCAAAGGCCACGCGATACAACGGCGCAGCGGCCTTTATCTATAACAGTATAGCGCGTCCGGCCGCAATTTACAATGTCTGCGGCGCGATTTGGCGGCATTCCAGGTAGTATCGCTTTTCTTCGGCGTGGCCCATGGAAAACGTCTTCTTGGGCAGCACGCCGCCCAGCACAACGCCCCGGAACAGGTCGCTCTTGGCGAAATCCGGCAGGATGACGCCCACCGCGCCTGCCCGCGCCAGTGCGCGCACATTGTCCGCGCCGTGGATGTAATCCACCTTCGCGCCCGGGCGCTGCGCCAGAAATTCTGTCAAAAATGCGTCCAGCGTACCCACGGCCAGGGGCCAGGGCGCGTTTTTCAGGCACTCCACACGCTCCGCCGTACCCGGCCCTGCACACGTTTCGTCCACAAAGCAAAAGGTCTGCTGCGCCCCGGCCATGCCGCAGGCATGCGCGCCGTGCCGCGCCGCGAACGACAAAAACGCGCCTGCCAGCTCCGTCATGGAAACGCCGAATACCGCGCGGTGGATGGGCTCGATGCCCAGCGCCGGGCTGTGGATATTCACCAGCTCCACCAGACACCAGCGGGCGGGATGGCTTTGCCGCGCGGCAGGCGGCAGGGCCGCCTTTATTTCCTCCCAGTGCGCCTTGGCCGTGGCAAGGGAATGGTTCCCGTCGCCCACGGCGACGGCCAGCGGCGGCCGGCCGGCCGCGTCCGGGTATTTTGCGTCGAACGCCGCCTGTGTGCCCAGCGCCGCTACGGCGTTTTCCACAGCCGCAATGTCCGCAGCGTCCGTTACCGCCCAGCCTGCAATGTGCCCGCCGCCCAGCATCAGCTCCGTGTCGTACAGTTTTTCCAGCGCCGCCTTTTTTTTCGCGAACGGCTCCACCACGCCGCAGGCAGCGTCATCCAGCAGCATCATGATATGAGGCGTTTCCAGCGGCGCGCCCCGGCGCACGGCAAGGCGCGGCGGAATACGCTCCACAATGGTATTTTCGCTGGGACGCACCAGCGGTGCGGAGCCTTTTTCATAGCTGTAAGCCTCCAGGTCCACAGCGCCCACAAGGCCCTGCCGCACACCGCTTTGCGTCGCGCGTTCCACATATACAAAACCGTGGACACCGCGTGTGAGCACCCGGGCGCGGTAATCGGCCATGGCGGTGTGGATGGCCGCAATGCGACCGTCCACATCCGGGCTTTCCAGATATGCCTCCGGCAAGGTGATGTGCAATGTGCTGGGCGCGTTTTGAGTGAGCGCCTCGGCCTTCTGCCAGTATTCGGGCTGGCTTGTGAACTGGTCGCACGCCAGCGCGGGCCACAGGCCCATATCCGTTTGCGGTGCGGGCAGCAAAATATCCGCTGCGATAAATGGTTTCATTTTCGTCCCCTCCGTATATCAGACAACCCCTGCTTCATACCCTTGAATGGGCCGCCGCGCGCGGCGCCTGTTATCTTTTTATGATACGGCACAAACGCCCGCTTTGCAAGAGTGAAGCGGCGCATTTTTGCAAAGGGGGAAGCGGCATGAAACAGAAAAACGGCGCGTGGCTGCTGGCGCTGGCGGCGATGCTGTGCAGCATTGGCGGCGTGTGCATCAAGGGTGTGCCGTGGACGCCGCTGGCCATCAACGGCGCGCGCAACGCCATTGCGGCGTGCATCACGGGCGCGTTTTTGTGGCGGGCCGGGCGGCGCCTGCGCTGGAACGGAGCCGTGGCCTGCGGCGCGCTGAGCCTTGCGCTGACAACGAACCTGTATGTATTCGCCACCAAGCTGGCGGGCGCGGCCAACGCTATTTTGCTGATGTACACCGCGCCTATTTTTGTGCTTTTGTACCTGTGGCTGGCCAAGGGGCAGAAGCCGCCGCGCGCCGCCGTGGCCGCGTGCGTGCTGGTATTTGCAGGCATTGGCTGCTTTGTGGCGGACGGCCTTGCGGCGGGCACGCTGCTGGGAAACGCGCTGGGACTGGGCAGCGGCGTGGCTTATGCCGGAGTATTCCTGGTAAACACCGAGCCGGAAGGCGACGCGATGTCGTCTTATTTTCTGGGACAGGTGGCGGGCGCGCTGATCGGCCTTCCGTTCCTTTCGGGCGAGACGGATTTCAGCTTTGTCCCCATGGTATGTATCTTTGCGCTGGGTGTGTTCCAGCTTGGGCTTTCCTATGTCCTCATCGCCAGGGGCATCGCCACCACGCCGCCCATGACGGCCAGCCTGGTGACGGCCATCGAGCCCATCCTCACGCCTGTATGGGTGGCGCTTGCCTATGGCGAACGGCTTTCCGGCTTTTCGCTTGCCGGGGCGGTGCTGGTGCTTTGCAGCGTGGTATGGTTCAACACGCGCGGCAGAAAAGCGTTATGACCCGGCGGCCGACCTTCGAGACGCCGGGAAGAACAGCGGAAAACCCGCGTTCACGGGGCTTTTCTCATTCCGAGCCGGCAGCGGCAGGATTAAGGCAACACCGCACAATTCTAAGAGTCGAATCGCGCCGGCCGGTTTTTTGGCAGGTTAAACAAAAAGCGCAGCGAATACTTTGTGTATTCGCGAGCATTTTTGTGACAGTTGCCGGAAAATCTGCAAGCGAGGCGACGCTTAAGGCTTCAGCCGTGAATTGTGCGGTGTTGCCTTAAGAAACTTGTAAGCTCTGCTCGAGCCTATTTTAAGATTTGTTCTCTATAATAGGCTCACAGAGAGGATGGTTTCCCGTGAACGAACGTTTTGAAAATGATCTTGCATGTTATCTGCACTATGACGACGCGCCCCGCCGCCCTGCCCGGGCACGCCGCCGCAAACGGGCGCGAAAGCACTGCGCGCGGCGCTTTTTTGCGCGCTGCTGCGGTGTGCTCTGCCTGTGCGCCGGGGTGGTGCTGCTGGCTCGGGTCTGGCCCGCGCTGGTTTCCGCCACACCTTACAGCGGCGCGGGAACGGGCGGCGCGTCCGCATCTGTGAGCCTGGGCGGCGAATGGGACGCCCAGACGCGCTTGGCCATCGAGACGCTGGCCGCGGCGCACCCCGAGGTGCAGCCCATGCTGGACGAGCCCTCCCGCTGGCCCGCCGACGTGGCCGCACTGCTGGCCCGCAATGAGGAAGCGCTTGGCTTTGTGCTGGCGTATCCCAGCCTTATAGACGCCGCGCCGCCCGCCAGGGTGGAGGAGGCCGTGCGCGGCAGCTTCCCCACGCTGCTGCAATGGGACGCGCGCTGGGGCTGCACGCCTTACGGAGGCAGTATCCTCGCCATCACGGGCTGCGGGCCGACAGCGCTCTCGGTGGTGGCCTGCGGCCTGACGGGGGACGCTTCTCTCACACCCGCAGCCATCGCCGCATGGGCGCAGCGCCAGGGGTATGCCGGCGCGGACGGCACCAGCTGGGAGCTGATGCGCAGCGGATGCGAGCACTTTGGCCTGTACGCGCAGGAGCTTTCACTCACGGAAGCCGCCGTGTTCGGCGCGCTGGAAGCAGGGCAGCCCATCATTTGCAGCATGCGCCCCGGCGATTTTACCACGGCGGGACATTTTATCGTGCTGACCGGCACGCAGGACGGGCTGCTGTGCGTCGTAGACCCCAACAGTCCCGCCCGCAGCGCATCCCTGTGGGAGTACAGCCGTTTGGAGCCGCAGATCAAAAACCTGTGGGCTTATACCGCATGAAGCAGGGCCGCCATAAAATTTACCGCATGAGTTTTTTAAACAATGATGTGAAAACGGCGAATCTGTAGGCGGACAGATCCACCGTTTTGCATTTGCCGTCCCACAACTCTCGGCCTGTGACCTGTACTTTTTCGGGTGAAAACGATATTCTTAGGGAGCGAAAGGAGACAGGGACTATGGATCAACAAAAACAGGTCATTTTTTAAAAACGCTGCGAAATGAAAAAGCTATCACGCAGGCGGAGCTTGCTGAGACGCGGGGCGTCTCCAACCGGAGTATTTCCCGTTGGGAAAACGGCACAACCATGCCGGATTTCGACCTGTTGATCGAGCTTGCAAAATACTATAAGGTCGAAGTCAGCGAGATATTGGATGGAGAAAGAAAAGGCGGGCGCACAGACGGCAGCGCAGAGGAATTGATGTTGAAAATTGCAGACTATAGCAATATCGAGCGGAAAGTTTTTTCGAGAAGAATGTGTGCCATGTTTGTTATGGCACTTGCCAGCATGGCTTTTTTTGCGGCGATGGACGTAGCGGAACTTGCGGAAACGGAGCCGTATGGAACCATTGTGGGCATTGCACGGGGATTTGTGGCCGGCACGTTTTTATACGCCAGCCGGTATATTTCAAAAATGGAAACCGTCAAAATGCGTTTGGCGAAAGAATCGCGGAAACTGAAGCAATAGGAAAGAACAAAGCCGCGGGCTATCCCCGCGGCTTTTCCATATCCTTATTTTTCCGCCACAGCACGTTCCGCCTGTTCCCACAGCTTCAGCCGCCGCAGGAATGAAAGCAAAAACGGAAGCGTCACCGCGAAGGTACACAGGTCGGCCGCGGGCTGGGCGAGCTGCACGCCCAAAAGCCCTATGAGCTGCGGCAGCAGCAGAATGAACGGCACAAAGAAAATGCCCTGGCGGCACAGCGACAGGAACGTCGCCTGCCCGGACTGCCCCGTCACCTGCAGCAGCATGTTCGTCACCGTAGAAACGCCGAACAGCGGCAGAACCACGCACTGCGCCCGCAGCGCCAGCGCGCCGATGGCGATGACCTCCGCGTCGTCCCGGCGGAACAGCGCCAGCGCGCCCGGCGCGGCCAGAAAACCGGCCGCCGCCAGCACGCTCATCAGCACCGTGCCCACCAGCATTGTGAAATAAGTGGCCCCGCGCACCCGGTCGTACCGCTTTGCACCGAAATTGTAGCCCGCAACGGGCTGGAAGCCCTGCCCGAATCCCAGCATGAACGAGAACACGAACATGAAAATGCGTCCCACCACGCTCATGGCCGCGACGGCCGCGTCGCCGTAAACGGCGGCGTTCACGTTCAGCAGCACCGTGGCCACACTGGCCAGAGATTGGCGGCAGAAGGACGGCATGCCCGTTTTGATGATGCGCGCGTACACCTCTGCCTTGCGGGACACCTGCCCGATGTGCAGGCGCACCGCGCTTTTGCGGCGCAGAAAGCACGCTAGAAGAATGGCGAAGCTGACGCACTGGCTGAGCAGCGTGGCAATGGCCGCGCCCGCGATGCCAAGCCCGAACGTATAGATGAACAGCGGGTCCAGCCCTATGTTCAGCACGCCGCCCAGGCCGATGCCCACCATGGCCAGCATGGCCTTGCCCTCGCCCCGCAGGATGTTGTTGAGTACGAAGGACGCGCACATGACCGGCGCGCCGAACAGGATGTAGCGCGCGTAATCCCGCGCATAGGGCAGAATGGTGGGCGTCGCACCCAGCACACGCATGAGCGGGTCCAGAAACAGCGTGCCCAGCACCGTGATGCCAAGGCCGAAGGCCAACGCCGTAAAAAATGCGGTGGACGCCGCACAGTCCGCCTGCCGCTGCTCTTTCGCACCCAGATAGCGGGAAACAAGATTGCCCGCGCCCATACCCAGCATGAAGCCGATGGCCTGGATGACGGCCATCAGCGAAAACACGATGCCCACGGCGCCCGCCGCGCTGGTGCCCAGCTGCGCCACAAAAAACGTGTCGGCCATATTGTACACTGCCGTCACCAGCATGCTGATGATGGTGGGCACGGCCAGCGTAGCAACGAGCCTTGGGATGGGCGTCTGCGTCATTTTCCGGTATTGGGCGTCGCCCGCCCCGGCCGCAGCGCTCACGCGTTTTCCCCGAGCGGCTTTATCTCGGGATATTTTTCATAAAAGCACGCAGCCGCGCAGCCGCTCTGCTGCAAACGGTCCAGCTGTTTGCCCACTTTTTTGGCCGCGGCCAGCACCGTCACCGCGTATTCTCCGCGCAGCGCCTCTGCCTTTTGCAGCACGTCCGCGAAATCCGCGTCCGCACCGTACAGCAGCGCAAGACGCGGCTTTTCGTCCGGCACCGCGTAGCCCTGGTCCAGCAGGATGGAGCAGATGCGCTCAAACCCGATGGAAAAGCCCACTGCGGGCACCTTTTGCCCGAGGAACTTACCCACCATGTCGTCGTAGCGTCCGCCGCCCGCGACGGCGCCGGAAAACGCGGCGCACGTTACTTCGAACACCATCCCCGTGTAATAGCCCTGCCCGCGCACCAGCGAAGGCGTGTACTCGACGGCATACCGGCCGCCGGACAGCCTGCCCACGGTATCCAACACATAACGCACCGAGCCGCCCAGGCTCTTGTCCGCGCACAGCGCGGATACATCATCCAGCGAGAATGCGCCTTTTTCCAAAAAGGCCTCCAGCGCCTGCACCGCCGCGGCGGGCATCGCCTTTTCCTCAAGCTCCGCCGCCACGCCCTGCGGGCCGACCTTATCCAGCTTGTCGAACGTGACGCACACGGTGTCCAGCGCCTGCGGCGCGAAGCCGAAGCTTTCGAGCATGCCGCGCAGCAGGCGGCGGTCGTTGATATGCACGGTGAAATCGGAAAAGCCGATGGCCAGCAGCGCGCGGGCCGTCACATCAATCAGCTCCACCTCGGCATTGGGGCTTTCATCGCCCAGGATGTCGATGTCGCACTGCACGAATTCTCGCAGGCGGCCCTTCTGCGGGCGCTCGGCACGGTACACCCGGTCTGTCTGGATGACCTTGAACGGCGCGGGGAGCTGCTCCCGGTTGGCCGCGTAGTATCGCGAGAGCGGCAGTGTCAGATCGTACCGCAGGCCCATGTCGGAAAGCTCTTTTTCGCTGCCGGAGGCCAGCGCCTTTTCCAGCTTGTCGCCGCGCTTGAGCACCTTGAAGATCAGGTTCAGGTTGTCGCCGCCGTCGCTTTTGTCCAGGTTCTCCATGTCTTCCATAATGGGCGTGGAGATGCGTTCGAAGCCCGCGGCGCGGTAGGTCTTTAAGATCTCGCCCTGCACGTAGTCGCGGATGCGCTGCTCGCGCGGCAGGATGTCTTTCATGCCTTTCAACGGGGTGGTTTTCATGTGGGATAAAGCTCCTTCTTCACTTCTTTTTGCCGGTTACCTTTTCCGCCTGCGCGCGCAGAGCGGCATTTTTTTCCTCGACCCAGCTTTTCAGCTGCTCCAGCGCTTCATGCTCGGCCGGGCGCATGTTGGGGAACGCCTTCAAAAGGCGGCGGGCCACGGCGTTGCGGTGGTCCAGGATCTCCGCTTTGGCGATGTCGATGCGGGCGGCGGCGTCCAGCTTTGTTGCATCCAGCTTGCCGTCCACGGCCAGCGCCGTGTCGCCCAGGCCCTCGGCCAATCGGTCGCTGCCTGCGTGCAGCAGGCGCGCCACCTCGGCAATATGCCCAAGGTCGCGGTTCAGCTTGAGGATGCCGGCCACCGTCACCGCCAGGTCGCACGCAAAGGCTGCGCCTGCCGCACACAGCAGCACAATGCCCAGCGTGCGGGGCACGGCGCGCACCAGTGCCGCCACCGCGGGCTGGACGCCTTTCATAACGGCCACCACGGCCACGCCCCAGGCCAGGCTGAACTTCAGGCAGATATACCCTCCCAGGTTGAACGGGACGTCGCTGTAATCCCACCAGCTGGTGTGGAACACCTTTTTCAATATCCAGCCGGCCGCAAGCTCCAGCGCGCTGGTGAGCAGCGCGCCGCCCACGAAAAGCACCGGAAGGCTGTGGGCCAGCGGTGTCAGAGCCACCAGCACGATCACCATGCCGAAGCCGTAAATGGGGCACACAGGCCCGTTCAAAAAGCCGCGGTTGACGAATTGGCCCGTATTGATGGTACAGAAGCATACCTCAAGGCACCAGCCCAGCACCGAGTAGATGACAAAAAAGCACAGCAATTCGTAGATCGTATACGTCATTTGTTTTCTCCGCCGCGCTTATTCCGCGGGCAGCTCCGCTTCTGCTTCCGGCTCCGCCGCGGGGGCGTCGGCGGCTGCGGGCTGTATTTCCGGCTCTGCCGCGGGCGCTTTCTCCTCCTTCGGCTCTTCCTCGGACAGGCGCGTGCCGCACACCGCGCAGAACGCGTCGTGCTCACCACAGATGCGGCCGCAGCACGGGCAGACTTTCTCGTTGCGGCACACGGTGAGCTTGTCGGTGATGACGTCCATCTCCTGCTGTACCTGCTCCGCCGAGACCAGCAGCGCGTCGATGACCTGCTGCGGGGACTTTTCGCCCTCGTCGCTCATTACCGTATCTTTAACGGCACCCGTATGCATGAGGAACAGCATGCGGCCAATGTCGCTGAATACGTCCTCCTGCTCGTCGGACAGGCGGGCAAGCTCGATGTTCATCTTCACTTCATCATATTTTCCGGCAACGGCCTTTCCGGCGCTGTGCACCGCGGCCTTTGCCTCGTCGGCGGCCAGGGTGGCGGTGTTCACGATATTCTGCAGAATTTTATTCACATTGCTGTCCATGTCAAAAGCTCCTTTCAAATGCGGCTTTTACCTGTTTTTTCCACGGCGCGGGATGCGCCGTTATGTATTTTGTATTATACTACAAAATGTTATAATAAGCAAAAGGAACCTGGGCCGGCGCCGCACAATTCGGAGCGCGGGACCGCACAGGAAAATTTTGCGCCGCACGAAACAAAAACCGCAGTCCGCGTCTTGGGCGCAGGCTGTCCGGCTCCGGCCGCCGCGGTTTGTGTATTGACGGGGATTTTTGTGAAGCAGAGCGGAAAATTTACAAGCGGGGGCGGGGCGGCACAGCCGCAAAGACGCCGCCCGTGCCTTTGGCCGGACGCACGGCCCTGCGCCTGCGCAAGGCGGGCGCGCAAACGGACATCTGCGTGCTGAGGGCGCCAGCTGTGAATCGTCCAGTACTGTTCCTGAGAGGAGGGCGGCGGATTTGCCGGAAGAACAGCGCGTGATCTTTCACTGCGACTGCAACAGCTTTTATGCCTCGGTAGAGCTGCTGCGCTACCCGGAGCTGCGCGGCGTGCCCGTGGCCGTATGCGGCAGCCCGGACGACCGCCATGGCATCGTCCTGGCGAAAAACGAGCCCGCAAAGCGGTACGGCGTCCAGACGGCCGAAACCGTCTGGAGCGCGCTGCGCAAGTGCCCCGGCCTGAAGCTGCTGCCCCCGCACCACGGGCAGTACCGGGAGATGAGCCGTGCCGTCAACGCCATCTATGCCCGTTATACAGACCGTATAGAGCTGTTCGGGATCGACGAAAGCTGGCTGGACATGACGCAGACCTGGCGGCTGTTCGGCAGCTCTCCCGCCGGCGTGGCCGACGCCGTCCGCCGGGCCGTGAAGGCCGAGACCGGCCTCACCATCTCGGTGGGCGTCAGCTTCAACAAGGTATTTGCCAAGCTGGGGTCGGATTATAAAAAGCCGGACGCTGTGACGGTCATCGACACGGAAAATTTCCGGCGTATCGTGTGGCCGCTGCCCGTAAACACGCTGCTTTACGTGGGGCGCTCGGCACAAAACACACTGGCAGGGCTGGGCGTCCGGAACATTGGGCAGCTGGCCGCGGCGAAGGACGAGGACCTGCGCGCGGCGCTGGGCAAGCTGGGGCCGGAGCTGGGCGCCTACGCCAGAGGGGAGGAGAATTCTCCCGTGCGTACCGCGGACGAGCGTCCGGAGATAAAAAGCGTGGGAAACGGCCTGACGTTCAAGCGCAACCTGGTGGGCGAAGCCGACGTGCGCGCCGGGCTTTATGCGCTGGCGGACGAAGTGGCCACCCGCCTGCGCGCCCACGGCCTTTACGCTGCTGCCGTGCAGGTGCTCATCAAAAACCCGGACCTGAAAAGCATCTCCCGCCAGAAGCCGCTGCCCTGGCCCTCCCATCTGGCGCGAGAGATCGGCGGGGCGGCCCTGGAGCTGGTAAAAGCCAACTGGAGCCTAGACGCGCCCATCCGCATGCTCACGGTTACGGCGCTGAACCTGACGGACGGACGCGAGGGACACCAGCTCTCACTGCTGGAGCCGGAGCGTCCCCGGAACGAAAAACGGGAACGGCTGGAACAGAGCCTGGACGCCATCCGCAGAAAATACGGCAAGACCTCCATCGCCCCGGGCAACGTCATCAAAAACGATATTGGCCTGGAGGACATTGAAATTGAAGAAAAACCGTGATATGCTGTTGAAAACAAACGCCGCACGGGCAGCGTGCAATAATTATACTAAAAGGAGAAATGAAAAGTGGTTAAACATATCGTAATGTGGAACCTGGCCGACAAGGACAAGGTGGCGGAGAACGGTGCCATCATGAAGCAAAAGCTGGAGGCACTGGTGGGCGTTGTGCCCGGGCTGCTGCGCGCCGAGGTAGGCGTGGGCTTCAACGGCTACGACGTGGCGCTGTACACTGAGCTGGAGGACCGCGCGGCGCTGGCCGTATACGCGGACCATCCGGCCCACTGCAAGGTCAAGGAGTTCGTGCACAGCGTCATCTGCGAACGCGTGTGCTGTGATTACGAGGTATAAGGGTCCGCCCTCACATCCGGCCCGCCGCAGTTTTGACCAGATGCGGTAAAAAACATAGAACGGATAAAATCCCCTGAATGCAGGACGACGCCTGCTGCGGGGGATTTTATGTTTTCGCTCCCGCGAACAAAGGGGAATTCCTACCGGTTTCATTATCTTTATACTTTCTTAACATCTTTCGCCCTTTCCTTATGATAATATTAATACATATGGTATTATTCCCGGACGCATGGAAAGGTGGCGAGATATGAACAAGAAACTGAAACTCAAGATCCACGAATCGCTGAGCGCGGTCATCCCGATCACCCTGATCGTACTGGCGCTGGGCATGACGGTGGTGCCCATGGAGCTTTCCACGCTGATGCTGTTCCTGGCCGGGGCTGCGCTGCTCATTCTGGGCATGGGCTTTTTCACGCTGGGTGCGGACATGGCCATGATGCCCATCGGCGAGCAGGTGGGCACACAGCTCACGCGCTCAAAAAGGCTGTGGCTCATCGTTGCAGCCTGCTTTGTTATCGGCGTGATCATCACCGTGGCCGAGCCGGACCTGCAGGTACTGGCCCGCCAGACGCCCGCGGTGCCGGACCGCGTGCTCATCCTCACGGTGGCCGCCGGCGTGGGGTTCTTCCTGGTGGTGTCGTTCCTGCGCATCCTGTTCGGATGGAACCTTTCGTGGCTGCTCATCGGCTTCTACATTGTGGTATTCGCTCTGGCGGTGTTCGTGCCCGACGCGTTCCTGGCCGTGGCATTCGATTCCGGCGGCGTGACGACGGGCCCCATTACAGTGCCGTTCATCATGGCGCTGGGTCTGGGCCTGACAGCCGTGCGCGGCGACAAAAACGCCGAGAGCGACAGCTTCGGCCTTGTGGCGCTGTGCAGCATCGGACCCATCCTTTCCGTGCTCATCCTGGGCATGATCTACAACCCCGAAGGGGCCGGCTATACGCCGCTGTCCATTCCGGACATTGCCAGCACGCGGGAGCTTTGGCTGGAATTCGGCCACGCCCTGCCGGATTACGCGAAAGAGGTCCTGCTGGCGCTGGCACCCATCCTCGCGTTTTTCGTGGTGTTTCAGGTCTTCTTCCTGAAGCTGCGCCGCAAGGCTCTGGTAAAGATCCTGGTGGGCATGCTGTACACGCTGGTGGGGCTGACGCTGTTCCTGACGGGCGTGAACGTGGGCTTTATGCCCGCGGGCAACTACATCGGAAAGCAGCTGGCCGAGCTGCCTTATAACTGGGTGCTTGTGCCGCTGGGCATGCTCATCGGCTATTATATCGTCAAGGCTGAGCCGGCTGTGCTGGTGCTGAACAAGCAGGTGGAGGAGATCACCGGCGGCGCCATCTCGCAGAAGGTGATGATGGCAGGGCTTTCCATCGGCATGTCGGTATCTTTGGGGCTTTCGATGGTACGCGTGCTGACGGGCGTTTCTCTGCTGTGGTTCCTGGTGCCGGGCTATGCGCTTGCGCTCGGCCTCAGCTTTCTTGTGCCCAAGATCTTTACAGCCATTGCCTTCGATTCCGGCGGCGTGGCCTCCGGCCCCATGACGGCCACGTTTCTGCTGCCCTTTGCCATGGGCGCGTGCGAGGCCGTGGGGGGCAATATTCTGACAGACGCCTTCGGCATCGTGGCCATGGTCGCCATGACGCCGCTCATCACCATCCAGATCATCGGCCTTGTGTACCAGTTCAAAACGCGCCGTGCGCCGGCAGCGGCCGAAGTGCACGCGGTGCAGGACGAGGAGATCATCGAATTCGGCGTATCGGCCGGGGAGGACGCAACATGACAGATTTCATTTCACCCGTGCGCTGCATGGTGACCATCGTGGACCGCGGCAAGGGCGACCGCGTAGTGGACCTTTGCCGGGCGCGGCACGTGGCCGTGCAGCTGGTGATGCTGGGGCACGGCACCGCCAGCGCCGAGGTGATGGATTACCTTGGGCTGGACGAGCCGGAGAAGGACATTGTGCTCAGCCTTGTGCCAGGTGCTCTGGTGGCGCCGCTGCTGGCGGACCTGACGCTGGCGCTTGGCTTTTCCCGGCCGGGTAAGGGGATTGCATTCACCGTACCGCTTTCCGGCATCAGCGCGGCGGCAAACCGCCAAACAGACGGCGGCCGGGTGCGCGCCGAGATCAACGTGGAAAGGGAGGTTCCCCCGATGACGGAAAACAACCAGTTCGAGCTTATCATCTCCGTGGTGGAGCACGGCATGGCGGACGACGTGATGGCCGCGGCCAAGACGGCGGGCGCACGCGGCGGCACTGTGGCGCGTGCGCGCGGCCTGAGCAGCGAGGAAGCCGAAAAATTCCTGCACATCACCATCCAGCCGGAAAAAGACGTAGTGCTTATCCTGACGGCCGCTGCCCAAAAGCAGTCCATCATGAAGGCCATCTGCAACGAGGCGTTCGCCCGTACGGGCGAACGCGGCATCGCGTTCAGCGTGCCTGTCAGCGATGTGACAGGCCTGGACCTGGCCAGGCTGGCCGGGCAGGCCGAATAAAGGCGCGCCGCATTCCCGCGGAGCGGCGGGTGTTTTCCTTCGCTCCGGACAAATAGCCAAGAGCCGTCCCGGCAGTGTGTGCCGGGACGGTTGTTTTTTGCCACTTGGCCCGCAGCCACGCCCCGGCTGAAGGGCAAGCCCGGGCCGGGCGCTGTTCACGCAGTGTGTGCAAACGCCTTGCTCCGCTTCAGCCGCACCAGCGCCAGCGCGCTGAAGCCCAGATAGACCGCAATGGAGGGAAGAGACGTTTCCACGCCGAAATCACCGCCCGTTACCAGCGGAGAAGCGGAGTCCAGCACATAATTGAGCAGCGCATATCCGTCGGGCTCCGGGCCGATGTGCAGCACGCCGCCGATCATTACCATATTCCATACGGCGTGCATGGCTGCGCCGCACCACACCGTGCCGCTCTCATAAGCCACCAGCGAGAACAGCAAGCCCACCGCAGTGCCCGCCGCAAGAAGCTGCAGTATGCCCGCAAAGCTCAGCTCCCGCCCCAGGACGTGCAGCAGGGCAAACGCCAGGGAGGGGCCGAGCACCGCAGCCGTTTTGTTCCAGCGGCGCTCAACGGCCGTCATCAGAACGCCGCGGAACACGGCCTCCTCGACGATGCCCGTGCCCGCGCCGAAGAAAAATACCGCGCCCGCCGCCACCGCCGTGGCGTCCTCCGCAGACCCAGCCTGCCAATGTCCCGGTTGACACAGCAGCGCGCCCCGCCGCCAGCGCGGGCATCAGCACCGCGCTCGCCGCCCAGACAGGGCGCAGCCGCACTGGTGCAAAACGGCATTCCTCCGGCGTCACGCGCAGGCCCTTTCCGCACAGCAGCAAAAGCCCCGCCACCCCCAGCGCCGCATACAGCACGCCGGCCAGTACATTGCCCAGCCACACCGGTGCGCCCACCATCAGCGGCAAGCTTGCCAGAAGCTGCGCGCCCAGCTGCGCCGCCGCCAGAATCACCAGCGCCAGAAGCCCCAGCGCCGCCCGCCCGTTTGAAAATTTTCCCGTTTGTTCCATCCGTTCCGCTCCCTTTCGTGTTCTGCTGACGAAACGACGGCGGCGGCGCGGTTTCTTCAGCGGGCCGCCGATGCATAAAGCAGCAGCCGCGTGCCGAAATACACTTCCGGCATGCGGCTGCTGCTTTGCAAACGGTATCGCCTTAAATTTCAATACTCATAACGGCGCTCAGTGCGTTGCCCGGGGCCAGCGTCTCGTGTTCCGGGGTGGTAAGGCTGCCGGGGAATCCGTTCCACGGCTCCATACACACGAAGCCCAGCGGGCACTGGCTCCACAGCACGGCGTTTTTAAAGTTCCCGTCAAACTTCACGGTGACGGTGTGGCCCAGCTCTTTGTCTGTAAAGCGCATGGGGCTCTGCACGCCCTTATAATAGCGGGTGGTCTGCTCGTCGTCATAGGGGAAATCCACGCCTTCAAACGGCGTGTCTCTGCCCGTGTCCGGGTCGGCCGTCAGGCCGGCTTTGATATCCCACTCCAGGTTGCGCACATCGGAAACACGGAAATAGGGATGGAAACCGAAGGAGAACGGCATGTCCGTGCTGCCGGTATTCTCATAGGTCTGCTCAAAGCGCAGCTCGCCGCCCCTGAGCACATACCGGATGGTAACGCTGAACGCAAAAGGATAGCTTTCCCGCGTTTCGGCGTTGTCCGTGACGCGCACGGTGACGGATGCGCCGTCCGTTTCGCCCGTCTCCACCACCTGCCAGGGCATGGAGTGGACGATGCCGTGGATGATCATAGGATAGCTTTTGCCGCCGAAGGTGTTCGCGTCCTGCGGCGCGCGCCCGCACATGGGAAACAGCACGGGCATGGCGCAGCGCGGGCGCTCCGGCTGAGAGAAGTTCGGCTCCCGCAGCCAGGAATATTCATCTCCGTTTTTGGTGAAGCTCGTCACCATGCCGCCCTTTTCGGGCACGACGGTGGCGGTGGTGCCGGCGCCGGTATCGGCCAGGACATAGGCTGTATACGCGCCCTGAGTGGTTTTTGTCACAGTAAACATTTTGCGTCAACCTCCAAATGTATTTTCATTTCCAGCCCGGCCCAGAAACTGTTTCGGGCTGATATGATATTCCGCTTTGAACGCCCGGTAAAAATTGGCGTAATCCCCAAAGCCGCAATGGCCGTATACGTCCGTGGGCGCCACGCCGTTCGCCAGCATCTGTTTTGCGATGACAAGGCGCTTCTGGATGATGTACCGGTATACGCTGGTACCCACCAGGCGGTGGAATTCGTGGGAAAGATGGTATTTGCTGATAAAAAATTTTGCGGAGAGCAGGTCTAACGACAGCTCATCCGGGTAATGCTCGTTGATATAGTGCAGCACCTCGGCCACGACAGGGCCCGCCTTGTCCTCCACCTCGTGGCGGGCCGGGGCCGCCAGCGCAAAGCGGTTCAGCCCGGCCAAAAGCTGCAGCAGGCACGCCCGCGCCACCACATCGCTGCCATAGGCCGCGGCCTGCGCACCCTCACTCTCCGCCGCGAGGCGTTCCATCAGCGTCTGGCTCTCCGCCCGCTGGGCAGGCGGCAGGCGCAGCAGATTGGTGTGGCCGGGCGCGCTTGCGTCAAAGCAGCGCGTCAAGCTCGTCTGGGGGGTGCTGAGCTGTTCCAGATACCGCTTGTCCAGCCAGAGCACCATCCGCTCATAGGGGCCGTGGTCCTTCGCGATGCGGGGCTGGTGCAGCTCCATGGGGCCGATGAGCAGGATGTCGCCGGGCAGCAGGCGGTAGATGCGGCTCTCGATGCTGTATTCCACGCTGCCGTTCAGAAACAGGTAGATCTCGTAAAAATCATGATGGTGCAGCGAGACCTCGCCCAGCTCGGAATCGCAGTAGCGGAAGATCTCGTATCCGGGGCGCAGCATGTGCTGACGCTGCGTAAAATTCTGTGCCTTGCCCGCCAACCGGCAGCCCTCCTTCCGCACCGCATATGGACGGTGCCGCCGCTGTCCCCCAGCGGTCCTTTGCTTTTAGTTTAAGACAAGTTTCGCAATGCGTCAAGCAATAATAACAATTTTTATTGTAAATCCGTATGGTACACTAAAAGTATCAAAATGCCGCGTTCTGCGGCTTTGCGCACCCCAGTGTATCGAAAACAAAACGGGAGGTTTTTTCTATGAAAATGTCATTCCGCTGGTATGGCGAATCCGACCCCATTTCTCTGGAGTACATCTCGCAGATCCCGGGCATGCACAGCATCGTTTCCGCTGTATACGATGTGAAGCCCGGCGAGGTGTGGCCCGAGGAGAGCTTGGCCAAGATGAAGGCCCAGTGCGAGGCCCACGGCCTTGTGTTCGATGTTGTCGAAAGCATCCCCGTGCACGAGGACATTAAACTCGGCCGCAACAATGTGGACGAGCTGCTGGACGTGTACTGCGAAAACATCCGTCGCTGCGCCAAGTACGGCGTAAAGTGCGTCACGTATAATTTTATGCCCGTGTTCGACTGGACGCGCACGCAGCTGGACAAAAAGGCGCCGGACGGCTCCACCAGCCTGGTGATGTACTGGGACCAGATGAACGGCCTTGACCCGCTGAAGGACGACATCCATCTGCCCGGCTGGGATTCCAGCTACTCCCAGGAGGAGGTGCGCGAACTCATCAACGCCTACGGCGCCATCGGTGAGGAAGGCCTGTGGAAAAACCTTGAGAAATTCCTCAAGAAGGTCATTCCCGTGGCCGAGGAGTGCGGCGTTGTGATGGCCATTCATCCGGACGACCCACCCTATCCCATCTTCGGCCTGCCCCGCATCATCACCTGCGAGGAAAACCTGGACCGCTTCCTGGCTCTGGTGGACAGCCCCGCCAACAGCCTGTGCCTGTGCACCGGAAGCCTGGGCTGCGCCAAATCCAACGACGTGGCCAAGATGGTGCGCAAATACAGCGCCATGGGCCGCATCGGTTTCATGCACATCCGCAACGTCAAGATCATGGACGACGGCAGCTTTGAGGAGCGCGCTCATCTGTCCAGCTGCGGCAGCCTGGATATCTACGAGATCGTCAAGGCGCTGGTGGAGACGGGCTTCGACGGTTATGTCCGCCCGGACCACGGCCGCATGATCTGGGGCGAGACGGGCAAGCCCGGCTACGGCCTGTTTGACCGCGCCCTTGGGGCCACTTATATCAACGGCTTGTTTGAAGCCTGCGAGAAGGACCGCAAATAAGGCTGCTTCTTCGGATGTTTTCCGGCCCGGCGGGGCTTGCACTCCCGCCGAACCGGCGTACAGGCCGCGCGGCCCGCTGCGCCAGCAGGTTGTCTGAAGCCTGCGGAATGGGCCGCAGGAAGCCCGCAGCTTTTGCTGATTCCGCCAAAACGCCGGGCGGCCGCATGCCGCCCGCCATTTGAATTTTGAAAGGAGCGTCATTCCCATGAACAAAAATGTACTGGATACCGATCTTTCCGGCAAAGTTGCCGTTGTCACCGGCGCGGGCGGCGTGCTGTGCAGCGCGTTTGCCAAAACGCTGGCCCGCGCGGGCGCGAAGGTCGCCCTGCTGGACCTGAACGAGGAAGCCGCGCAGAGCTTCGCGGATGAGATCACCGCCGAGGGCGGCGTTGCCAAGGCTTACAAGTGCAACGTGCTGGACAAGGCCGTCTGCTATGAAGTGGCGGACGCCGTGGAAAAGGACTTTGGCAAATGCGATATTCTGGTGAACGGCGCGGGCGGCAATAATCCGCGAGCCACCACCGATAAGGAATATTTTGAAGAAGGCGACATCGACGCCGACACCAAAAGCTTCTTTGACCTGGACGCTTCCGGCGTGGAGTTCGTGTTCAACCTCAACTTCCTGGGTACGCTGATCCCGACGCAGGCGTTCGCGCGCCAGATGGTGGGCCGCGAGGGCTGCAACATCATCAACATCAGCAGCATGAACGCCTACACTCCGCTCACGAAGATCCCGGCGTACTCCGGTGCGAAGGCCGCCATTTCCAACTTCACCCAGTGGCTGGCCGTTCACTTCTCCAAAGTGGGCATCCGCTGCAACGCCATCGCTCCGGGCTTCTTCTCCACCAAGCAGAACGCCGCTCTGCTGTGGAACGCGGACGGCACGCCCACGGCGCGCACCGGCAAGATCCTTGCCGCCACCCCGATGGGCCGCTTCGGTGAAAGCGAGGAGCTGGACGGCGCGCTGCTGTTCCTTTTGAACAACAAGGCAGCCTCCTTCATCACGGGCGTCGTCATCCCCATCGACGGCGGTTTCTCCGCCTATTCCGGCGTCTGAGTCCGGCTGTTTATTTTTGCAGCGCCAGTGCAGTTTATTTCTGCGCTGGTGCTGCTTTTTACTTTTTCTATATAAAAAAGCTGCCAATTGCTTGTCTTTTTGACTGAAATATTATACAGTTATAGTATATTCGGCGCTGCGCCGCTGCTCTATATTTCAGGCCGTGCGGCCAAAGGAGGTTTCACGATTATGGGGCGTCAGAGCATGCCTGTCCGGCACAATTCCCGTAATTGGCTCCGCCGTTCGCTTTATGGCCTGCTGATCGTATTCCTGGCGGTGCTCATCGCCGCCGTGTGCATCTTCTCTGTGGTAAACGCCAACGGCCTGCAGACTGCCGTGGACCGTAGAACAAAGGCCTATGTGAGCGATGTGACTTTCCAGATGGCTCAGAATATCGACGCACAGCTTGCCAATGTGATGCAGACGCTGGAAATGTTAAAGGACAGCCTTGTGCGGATAGACGGAGCTGAGCATCGCATGGATTTTTTAAAGCAGAGAGCACAGATGCTTGGTTTTACGCAGCTTGTTTTGTGCGATGTAGAGGGGGAGGGCATCTGCACCGATGCTTCCACGCATAATTTCAGCGGCCTGCCGGGCTTCGAGGCTTCCGCGGCAGGGGAACGCGGCGTTTCCTTTCTGGAAAACCAGCGCATCCTTTATACCGTTCCCATCGTCTACGAGGGAAGCATTTTCGGCGTTTTGGCCGGAGAGCGCGACAAAGCCAACATGCAGGCACTGATCGCGACCGACGGCTTTGACGGCAACAGCGTTTCCTGCATTATTGACCGCGACAGCAACGTAGTCATCTCTCCCACAAACCTGGACTTTTTCTTCGCCCTGGACGACCTGTTTGTCGCAAACAAGGATCCGGAGCTGGCCTCTGCCGTAAGAGAGATGCAGGCCAATATGCAGGCAAATGTGAGCGGAGTAATCGTATTTACCACCCCGGACGGCGTGGACGTGATCATGTCCTACGATCCATTGGAAACGTTTGACTGGGTGCTTCTCACAATCCTGCCCGCCGACATCATCTCCCATGATACCGATGCATACATCCAGCATACCTTCCGGCTCAGTACCGCGGTCATCGTACTGTTTTCGCTGATCCTGGCCGTTATGTGCGGCATCTATTACAGCCACCGCCGCCAGCTGGAGCACATCGCCTTTGTGGACCCGGTGACGGGCGGCATGAACAACGCGCGCTTTCAGTATTCCTGCCGCCGTGTTCTGGATGGCGCAAAGCCTGGCGCCTTCACCGTTGTTTCGCTGAACCTGATGGACTACCGCCTCATCAATGAGATTTTCGGCCCCAAAGAGGGCAACGATACGCTGCGCCATGTGATGCAGGTGCTGGGACGCCATATCCGGCCGGACGAGGCCGCCGCGCGCGGTGAGGCCGGACACTTTTTCCTGTGCCTGCACGAGCACCGGGAGGACGCCGTCATTGCCCGGCTGGGGGAAATACGCGCCGACGTCAACGCTTTCAACGCCCAGCGGGAGACGCCCTATTATCTGACGCTGCTGGCGGGCGCCTACCTTGTACAGGAGCCAGGGCTCGATATCACTGTAATGCAGGATCGCGCGGACGCCGCCCGCAAAAGCAAGCCCGCGGAGAACGGGCGCTGCGCGTTCTACGACGCGGGCATCACCGCGCGGATGCATCTTGAAAAGGAGCTTGTCAACCTGCTGGACAGCTCGCTGGCAAACCGGGACTTCAAGGTGTATTACCAGCCGAAGGTCCGTCTGCGGGACGGGCAGGTAGCCAGCGCCGAAGCACTGGTGCGCTGGCAGCATCCGCAGAAGGGGTTTATCTACCCTTCGGATTTTATCCCTGTGTTCGAGCGCAGCGGCGACATTTGCCGGCTGGATCTGTATGTGTTCGAGGAGGTCTGCGCCATGCTTGCGGGCCGCCTGGCGCAAGGCGCGCCGGTGTTTCCCGTCGCGGTGAACCTCTCGCGCCGGCATTTCCAGACAACGGATTTTCTGCAGCGGTTTGCGGATATCCGGGACCAGTACCAGATCCCCGGCGGCCTGATCGAGCTGGAGCTGACGGAATCTATCTTTTTCACTGTCGGCGATATCCTGAACGTAAAAGAGGCCATCCGGCGCATGCATGAGCTTGGCTTCCTTTGCTCGCTGGACGATTTCGGCGCCGGGTTCTCGTCGCTGGGGCTGCTCAAGTCCTTCATGGTGGATTCCGTGAAGTTGGACCGCAGCTTTTTCCTGGACGATTCCCAGCGCGCCCACGACGTGGTGGAATCCATCGTGGAGCTTGCCCGCAAGCTGGGCATTGAGACGGTGGCCGAGGGCATTGAAGCGCCGGAACAGGTGGATTTTCTGCGCAGCATAGGCTGCGACCTGGTGCAGGGTTACGTTTATGCGCGCCCTATGCCCGCCGAAGAACTGGAAGCGTGGATGCGCGCGCGGCACGGCGGCGAAGTCACGCAGATCTGATCCCTTTCAAAACAAAGCGCCCCGGCACACACATGTGCCGGGGCGCTTTTGTTGAGTAAGGAAACCACCGGCTATGCCGGTGGAGGAACCCCGTAAAAAGGCTTTAGCGTCAAGCGTCGAGTGAAGCGATCGGGAAAGCGAATTGCCCGTTTACGGGCGGCAGAGCGCGAGATGCAGACGAAAGAGGATTCGGTGCGTCTTGAGACGCCTGCCGGTAAAAGGCTCTTATAGAGCCTGCTCAAGCCACCAGCTTAGCTGGTGGTTATGACTCTGCCGTGTCTGATTCAATTCCAGTAGTCCGCCGCAAAAGCGTCCAGATGCTCCTGCGTCCACAGAGCGGGCGTGCCGCCCGTATGTACAAATATGGCTCCGCCGTCCAGTTCCCGCGCAATATCGCAAAAGCCCCGGAAGGACTTGGCCGTATAGCACGGGTCCAAAAAAATGCCTTCCGTGCGGGCCAGCAGCTCCACGGCCCCGCGCGTCTTTGCGTCCGGTACGTTGTAGCCCGAGCCTGCGTAATCGTGAGCCGCGTCGGCGTAGATGATGTCCATATCCTCCGGCGCGGCGGCAATGTCCAGCCCGTAGGCCGCGCTCATCTCATTCACCAGCGCCGCGGCCTTTTCCCTCGTGTATCCTGTTGTGGGGTTCACCGCCACGCCCGTGACGGAAAACGGCGCGCCGAAGGCTCTGGCTCCCAGCCACAGCCCCGCGAACGTCCCCAGGCTGCCCATGGTGCACACCAGCCGCGCGGGGGGAACCGGCAGGCTGCCCGCCTGTGCCAGCAGCTCGGGCACCATGGCAAGGTACCCGGCGCTGCCCACGGCGTTGCTGCCGCCCTCCGGGATGAAATAGGGCGCTCTGCCCGCGGCCTGCAGCGCAGCCAGCGTTTCCTCTATGACCGCCGATGTGCTCCGTCCGTCCGTGTACACCAGCGACGCGCCCAGCAGGCAGTCCAGCAGCAGATTGCCGGAGAGCTTTTCCGGCTGCGCGCCGTCCAGGACCAGCGTGCAGGCAAGGCCCGCCTTCGCTGCCGCGGCGGCCGTCAGACGGCCGTGATTCGTCTGCACGCCGCCCACGGTCACCAGCGTGTCCGCGCCCCCGGCCAGCGCGTCTCCCAACAGAAATTCCAGCTTGCGCGTCTTGTTGCCGCCCAGCCCCAGCGGCGTCAGATCATCCCGTTTGATGTACAGCGGGCCGCAGCCCAGCGCCTGCTCCAGATTCTCCATGCGCTGCAGCGGCGTAAAGCCGCACAGCAGCGGATAACGCGGCATCTGCTCCAGCTTCATCTCAGCGCTCCTCCCGTTTTTTATCAAACAGCCTGCGCCGCGCAGTGGACTGCACGAACAGCCGTTTCAATTCCGTCTCGTCATTTTCCACAAGCGCACATTTCAGCCCCTCCAGGCTGGCGGAAAACTGGTCGATCTCCGCGATCAGGTTTTCCTTATTCAGGAAAAACAGCTCACTCCACAAATTTTCATTGATCTTCGCGATGCGCGTCAGGTCCCGGAAGGAATCTCCGGTGTACTCGGCCAGATGGGTGTTGTCGTTGGCGTTCATCAGGCTGACGGCGATGGCGTGGGTAAGCTGGCTGACATAACCGATCATTTTATCGTGCTCGGCGCAGGTGAGCTGCGTGATGTGGGCAAAGCCCAGCGTCTCGGCCAGGCCGCGCGCAAAGGCAAGGCCCCGGGGCGTGTTTTTTTCCGTGGGCACGATGATGAAATTCGCGGGTTTGAAGATCGCGCAATCCGCGTGCTCCACGCCGCTCACTTCCTTGCCCGCCATGGGATGGCTGGCAATAAACTCCGCGTCCGGGCGCAGAAAGCCCTGGATCTCCTCCACCACACCGCTCTTTACGCCGCACACATCCATAAGCAGCGTGCCGGGCTTGAGGTGCTTCTGGTTGTTTCGAAGCCAATCCACCAGCGCGTGAGGATACAGGCCCAGCACCACCGCATCGGCCCCTGCCAGCAGCGGCGCAAAGTCCTCCACCGCGCCCGCGGCGATGATGCCCTTTTCCAGCGCGTAACGGATGGCCTCGGGCCGCACATCCACAGCCGTGACGGTATACCCGGCGCCCGTCAGGCCCATGGCGTAGCTGCCTCCCAGGAGCCCCAGGCCCACGATGCAGATATTGCGCTCTTTATTCATCCGTCAGTTCCACCTTTCCGCCCAGCGCGCGGACCGTTTCAAAAAAGTCCGGCCAGCTCTTGTTTACCGCCTCCGCCCCGCCGATGGCGGCGGGCACGCCCGCCGCATACGCGGCCACGGCCAGCGCCATCACCACACGGTGGTCGTTGTGGCCGTATAAACCGTCCGCTCCATGCAGCGCGCCGCCGCGCACGGTCACGGTGTCCTGTGTGGAAAACAGCTCCGCGCCCATTTTCCGCAGCTCCTGCTCCATGGCGGCGATACGGTCGCTTTCCTTCATGCGCAGGCGCGCGGCGTTGCGGATGACCGTCTCACCTTTGCACAGCGCGCCCAGCACCATCAGCACCGGCCCCAGATCGGGACAGTCCGCAAGGTCGATCTCCGTCCCCCGCAAGTCGCTTTTTTCAAACAGCGCCGCGTCATCCGTCCGGATGATGCGCGCGCCGCAGCGCGCCAGGATATCCAGTATGGCCCGGTCGCCCTGCAGAGAATCCTCCCGCAGGCCCGTGACGGCCACGCCGCCCCGGGCCGCGCCCAAAACCGCCAGAAACGCGGCCTGGGAATAATCGCCCTCCACCGTGTACGCGCAGGGGCGGTACGTCTGCCCGCCGGGCACGGCGATGGTGTTTTCATCCGTGAACGCGGCCCGCACGCCGAAATCGGCCAGCGCACGCAGCGTCAGGTCCACATAACTGCGGCTCTCGAACGGAGGCGTGATTCGAATGACGCTGGCGCCGGAAAGCAGCGGAAGAGCAAACAGCAGCCCGCTGATGAACTGGCTGCTGATGTTTCCCGCCAGCGTATATTCCCCGGCGGACAGCGCGCCGCGCACCGTAATCCCGTCTGCGTCCTGCGCAAAGCCGAGGCCCCGCTCCGCAAACATCCGCGCATATACGCCCTGCGGACGCTCCATCAGCCGCCCTCGCCCGGTAAAGCGTACCGGCGCGTCCGTGAGGGAAAAGAGCGGGATGAGAAACCGCAGCGTGCTGCCGCTTTCGCAGCAATCCACCGGGCCGGACACCGGCGCAAAGGGCAGGCCGCCCGTTCCTTTTAGGATAAGGGAGCCCGGGCCGGAGACAGTGCGCTCACCGCTCCAATGGGCATAGGCCGCCGCGGCGCCGCGCCTGCACTCCGGCGCGTCCATATCCGCCGCGGACGCACCCAGCAGGCGCATGGCGGCAAGCGTTGCCGTGATATCCTGCGAGGCGGAAAGGTTCAACACGCGGCTTTCGCCTTTGGCCAGCGCCGCGCAGATGAGCGCACGGTGTGCCATGCTTTTGGACGGCGGCGCGTCCACGCGGCCGGATATCTCACTTGGGTACAGAATCGCGCGCATGGGCAAACCTCCTGTTTAAAATCCGCCGCGCACGGGGGCGGATTTATTTTAAATGAAAAAGGGGTTCGCCACCCCTTTTTGGCGGCATTCGCCGCGTGGCTTGCACTTTGCTGCGCAGAGATGCATGGCTTTGCCACCGCCAGCTTTTCCCCGGACTCTTCTTTTGCTTCTTTGCCTTTTCGACAGTCTGACGCCGCGCCTGAGGCGCGGCGGGACTGTTTCGGGCTGTGTCGTTGGCGATGCGGCAGAGCAACCCCACGACGCTTTCTCCGGGCCGTTTAAAAACGGGAATTCAAAGCGTTTCTTCCTTATTCCAGAAAAGCATACATTCTCCATCGGCTAGAACAAATCTGGTTGCAACACGGTATCTCTTCATTTGATCCGTCTCGATAACAGCACGCGGGTTATTACGATCCAGCGTTGCAATAACGTTCCTCTCTCTGCCCTGAATTTCAACAAAAACCGTCCCTTTTGTCGTGCTCGACAAAAAGGTGAACGAATAACGCCCCGCCTTCCGAAGGCAAATTACCCTTTTGACGACTCCGCTGCAGGATGAAAATTTCGCTTTTGTGAAATTCCGTCTCATTCCGAACCGGGGCGAACCGATATAAAGCAGCGCTGTCTTAGCATTTATTACCAAAAATCCGTTCAGATAAAGGAAATAACCCAATCCGCCGGCCATTGCCCCAAGCGCAAAGAGCCCGCACAGCTTTCCCACGAACCCTGCTCCCTTCGATAAAATTTCATTCCCGCGCAAAGATCTTCATTCCAGAGGCGGTGTTTTTTACGCCGGCGCGGGGCCGCGGCAGGCGCAGGCCTGCCGGGAAGGCGCGCGCATTGCCTCCAGCAGGGGGCAATGTCTGCGGGCCCGGTTTTGCGAAGCAAAACAGAGGCCGGTTTAAGGCCGACAAGGACGCGGCGGAAAACCAGCCCTTATTTGCCGTTGAGGAGCTTAGGGGGCTTTCCGTGTTTACATATCCCGCCCAATGACCTGGGCGATTTTACGTCCCTTTTCCACCACGGCGCGGAATTTTTCCGGCTTCAGGCTCTGGGCACCGTCGCTCCAGGCGGCTTCGGGGTTGTCGTGCACTTCAATGATCAGGCCGTCCGCCCCGGCCGCAATGGCCGCAAGGCTCATGCTTTCCACAAGGCGCCAGTCGCCCGTGGCGTGGCTGGGGTCGATGATGACAGGCAGATGGGATTTCTGCTTGAGGATGGGCACCACCGAAAGGTCCAGCGTGTTGCGGGTGTATTTTTCAAACGTGCGGATGCCGCGCTCGCAGAAAATGACGTTTTCATTGCCGCCGGCCATGATGTACTCCGCGCTCATGATCCATTCCTCGATGGTATTGGCAAGCCCGCGCTTGAGCAGCACAGGCTTTTTCATTTTGCCCACGGCCTTCAAAAGCTGGAAGTTCTGCATATTGCGCGCACCGATCTGCACAAGGTCCACATATTCCTCAAATTCATCGATCTTGTCCTCGCTCATCAGCTCGCTGACGATGGGCATGCCGGTCGCTTTACGCGCCGCCGCCATGGCCAAAATGCCCTCTGTGCCAAGGCCCTGGAACGCATAGGGAGAGGTGCGCGGCTTGTACGCGCCGCCGCGCAGCATGCAGCCGCCCGCGTCCTTCACTTCGCGGGCAATGCGCACGGCCTGCTCCTCGCTCTCGATGCTGCACGGCCCGCCGATGACGGCGATCTTTTCGCTGCCGCCCACCTTGATGCCGCCCACGTCGATGATGCTGTCCGCCTCGTGAAACAGGCGGTTCGCCTTTTTGTAAGGCTCGGACACACGCTGCACGTTTTCCACATACGGGTTCGCCCGCACCTGTTTTTCGTCGATAACCGTCGTGTCGCCCACCAGGCCGAACACATTGTAATCCGTGCCGCGGATCATGGTGACGGACAGGCCCTTCGCCTCAAACTCGCGGATGATCTTATCCAGTTCCGCCGCCGGAGTGCCCCGTTTTGTGCTGATGATCATTGCTTTCTTTCCCCTCTGCTTGTTGGATTACCGCGTGCCGCGCGGCAGGTGCGGCCCAGCGCCGCCGCGTGCCATTTCCGTGCGGCACGCTGTAGGATCATTTTATACTTTAAGTATTTTTGCTTCTGATTATTTCAATTAGTTTTTCCATGGCGTGAACATAGCCCTGCTTGCCCTCGCCCGCGAATTTACAGCAGCAGGCCATGCCCAGATAACTCACCTGACGGAAATCCTCCCGTTTTGCCACGTCGGAGATATGCACCTCGGCGGCAGGGACGGACACAGCCTTAAGCGCGTCCAGAATGGCGATGCTGGTATGCGTATAAGCCCCGGCGTTGATGACGATGCCGTCCATGCGCCCATACGCCTGCTGAATGGCCGTAACAAGGTCCCCCTCGTGGTTCGACTGGTAAAACTCCGCTTCCACGCCCAGCCGCCGCGCCTCGGCCGCAACGTATTCCACCAGGCCGTCATAGGTCAGCGTGCCGTATAGATCCGGTTCGCGGATGCCCAGCATGTTCAGGTTCGGCCCGTTAATGATCAAGAATTTCATAAAAACGCTCCTTTATGGCTTCGGCCACGCTTTCAAAGGGGCCGTCGTTTTCCACACGCGCATCGCACGCCGCGGCGTACAGCGGCGCGCGTGCCGCATGCATGGCGGCCAGCGCCTCCGCACTTTGGGAAAGGGGCCGCGCCCCTCCCACCGCGAGCTGCCCGAGCGGCCTGTCGATGTAGACCACCACGCCGTTCTGACGCAGAGCGCGCACGTTCTGCGCCCGCAGCACCGCGCCGCCGCCGGTGGCGATCACCTGGCCGTTTTCCTTCCCCAGCTCCGCCGCCACAGCGCTTTCCAGGTTGCGGAAGGGCGTTTCATTGCCCGGGGAAAGGATGCTGCTGATGGGCCCGCCGATGCGTTCCACCAGAACGTCGTCCATATCCACAAAGCGCTTGCCCAGCAGCTTGGCGCAGGCTTTTCCCAGGCTGCTTTTGCCGCTGCCGGGCATGCCCACCAGGACCAGGTTGGACAGCTTTCCGCGCAGCTCCCGGTCGATGCGGTCGATCTCCGCGTCCGGGAGCGGCCTGCCGAGAAAATGCTCCGCCGCGTACTTCGCCTGGGCCACCAGCATCAGCATGCCGTTGACGGCGGGCAGGCCGCGGGCTTCGGCCTGCTGCAAAAGAGCGGTGCGGAACGGATTGTAAATAACGTCCAGCACAGCTTCCAGCCGTGGGTAATTCTCCAGCGCCACAAGGCATTCGCCGTTGTTCGGATACATGCCCACGGGGCTGGTGTTTACGATCACCTGCACGTCCGCGCGCCGCGCGGCCTCCTCGTAGGTGATGGCGTTCCCGGCTCTGCGGCGGCTGACGAGCACGGCCTGCGCCGCCCCCTCGGCCCTTGCCACAGCCAGCACGGTCTTCTGTGTGCCGCCCGTACCCAGCAGCATCACGGTTTTTCCCCGCAGTGAAATGCCGTTCCGCCGCAGCAGACAGGTAAAGCCCGCAAAATCGGTATTGTGGCCCTCCAGCCGTCCGTTTTTGTTGACGATGGTGTTCACCGAGCCGATGGCCCGGGCCGCGTCGTCGATGACGTCGCAGTAGGGCATCACAAGCTCCTTATAAGGGATCGTGACGTTGATCGCCTTAAAATCCCGCGCGCGCATGAACGCGTGGGCCTCCTCCGGCGTAGGCAGCGGGCACAGGCGGTAATCGTAGCCCGCCAGCGCCTCGTGGATGGGCTTTGAATAGCTGTGCCCCAGCCGCCCGCCGATCAATCCATATTCCATGCCGCGCCCTCCTGCCATGCCGTGCCGAAGTGCTGGCCGCACAGGTCCGCCAGGCCGAAGGCCACCAGACTGTCCTGCACCACACGCGCCCGGTGCAGGATGCACGGGTCGTGCCGGCCGCTGATCTGCAGCGTGGCATTGCGCTTTGCGGCAAAGTCCACGGTCTGCTGCACCTTGTAAATGCTGGGCGTAGGCTTTACCACCGTGCGCAGCACCAGCGGCATGCCGTTGCTGATGCCGCCGTTTACGCCGCCGTTGTGGTTGGTAGCCGTGACGACGCGGGTTCCCTGCATGCGGAACGCATCGTTGGCCCTGCTGCCCGTCAGCCCCGCAAAGCCGAAGCCCAGGCCGAACTCCACACCCTTGACGGCGGGAATGCTGAACAGCAGCGCGGCCAGCGTGCTTTCCACGCTGCCGAAAAACGGCTCGCCCAGGCCCGCGGGCAGGCCCAGGACAACCGTTTCCAGAATCCCTCCCACGGAATCGCCCTCGACGGCGGCCGCCTCAATGGCCTGCGTCATGGCGCGGGCGCGCAGCGGGTCCAGCACCGCAAGATCCGCGGCGTTCAGTGCGTCCAGCTGCTCCTTCAGCCGCGCCGGGTCGCCGGAAAAGGGCGCGTCGTCAATGCCCGCGCATTGCGCCAGATGTGTGGCGATGGCGACGCCCTTTGTTTGCAGCAGTTTTGTGAAAATGCTGCCCGCCGCCACAACGGGGGCCGTGAGCCGTCCGCTGAAATGCCCGCCGCCCCGCGCGTCCTGATGGCCGCCGTACTTCATGTGGGCGGTGTAATCCGCGTGGCCGGGGCGCAGCAGCTCCTCTGTTTTTGTATAATCGCCGCTGCGGGTATTGGTGTTTTCAATCACAAGCGTCAGCGCCGTACCCGTGGCCGCGCCCCTGTATACGCCCGAAAGCACGCGCACCGCGTCCGCCTCTGTGCGGGAAGTGGATATTTTTCCCTTGGCGCGGCGTTTTTCCATCTGCCCGCGCATGAATTCCATGTCCACGGGCACGCCGGGCGCAAGGCCCGTCACTGTGGCGCCCACAGCGGGGCCGTGGCTCTCGCCGAAGATCGTGAGCGTGACGCTTTTGCCGTACGTGTCGCTCATCGCACGCCCTCCCCGATGATGGCCTTCAGATCCTCCAAGGGAACCTTGTCCAGCCTGCATTCGCCCAGGCGGGGCACCTTTACCACGGTGATGGCGCCGTCCGGCCCGGTCTTTTTGTCGTGACGGATAAATTCAAATATTTCATCGCCATCGTAGCGGATACGGGACGGCAGGCCCAGCTTTTTATACACGGCCCGTGTGCGGCGGCGCAGCGAGGCGTCCTCGATCATGGGCAGCATGCCCAGCGCCACGCATTCCCCGTGGTACAGCCCGCCCAGATGGTTTGCGCTTTCAATGGCGTGGCCCAGCGTATGGCCGAAGTTCAGCGTGGCGCGCAGGCCGGCCTCCCGCTCGTCCCGCTCCACCACGTTCTTCTTCATCACCAGGCTGCGGTAGACGATCTCCTCGATCTTCTCGTGGGCGTCCTCTGTTTCGAACAGCTCAAACAGGCCCTCGTCCGCGATCAGCCCCGCCTTCACGGCCTCTGCAAGGCCGTTGATGAAATGGCGCTCGGGCAGGCTTTTCAACGTGTCCGGGTCCGCCACCACAAGGCTGGGCTGGTAAAAAGCGCCCACAGTGTTTTTGGTGCCCGCCAGGTTGATGGCCGTTTTTCCGCCGATGGAGGAATCGATCTGCGAAAGCGTCGTGGTGGGGCAGTTGATGAACGTAACGCCCCGCATATAGCTGGCCGCGGCAAAGCCCGCAAGGTCCCCTACAACGCCGCCGCCAAGCGCCAACACCGCGTCGCCGCGGGTAAAGCCGTGCTCCAGCATCACGGTGAGCAATTGGCCGAAGCACTCCAGGCTCTTGGTCCCCTCGCCCTGCGGCAGCACCACGGGCACGCCCTCCCGGCACTGGGCCAGTACGGTTTTCAGGTATGCCTCCGGAACTCCGGTGTCGCTTACCACCAGCACGCGGCGGTTCAGGTTGATCAGCTGCCCCACGCGCGAAAGGCCGCCCTGCTTGATAATGATGTCATAGCTGCGCACGCCAAGGCGCATCGTCAATTTCATACTCATATCCTCACACCCGCGTTTTTCTGCGCCGCGCTGTGCGCGGCTGAAAACTGTTTTCCCGCTGTTTTACCGTGCCGCCTGGCGGTCATATACGCCAAGCACACGCACGGTCCTGCACACGCCGGACAGCGTGTCCAGCAGCTCTTTCGATTTTTCCGCCGAAAGGTCGCCCACGACCTCCACATAAAAATAATATTCCCACGGCACATTGGGCATGGGACGGCTTTTGATGCACTCCAGATTGAAGCCCATCGCACCGATGAGCTGCATCACACGGGCCAGCCGGCCCGCCCGGTGGTCCACAGTGAACAACAGGCTGAACCGGTTGCCCGCAGCGTTCATCCTCCTGCCGATGACGATGAAGCGCGTGGTATTCGTCTCGCTGGTATTGATGTTCTCCGCCAGCACCGAAAGGCCGTACAGCGCCGCCGTCTCCAGCGAAGCGATGGCCGCCACGCTTTTATCTCCCGCCTCGGCTACGCTTTTTGCCGCGGCGGCAGTATTTTGGAAGGCCTGCGTTTCCAGCCCCAGGCTGCGGATGAACTTTGCCGACTGCTGCAGCGCCTGCGGATGGGACACAGCCTTTTTCACGTCCGACAAATGCGCGCCCGGAACGCCCAGCAGATTCTGGCTGACGGGCAGGTCGTATACGTCGCACACGCAGATATCCCTGTGGGCATAGCATAGGTCCAGCACCTCGGAAACGTCGCCCGCATGGCTGTTTTCAAAGGGCAGCACGCCGTAGGCCGCGTCGCCGCCGGCCACAGCGTCGAACACCTCCGCCCAGGTGGGATACGCCTGCGCCCGTACATGCTGGAACAGGCGGGTGAGGGCAATGTGGCTGAACGCGCCCTCCACGCCCTGATAGGCCACCGTCCCCATGCCCAGCACCGCGCGTTGGAACGCGCGGGACAGGCCCATGGTGTGGCGGATGAAATCCTCGTAATATTCAGCGTAGGCCTCGTCCGGCAGCCGGGCGCAGTTTTTGGCCACGACGGCCTCCTCCCGGGAAGCGTCCAAAACAGGCAGGCCCCGGGCCTGCTTGTATGCGGCCACCCTGCGCACGGCGTCCATACGGCGGCAGAACAGCGCCGCCATCTCCGCGTCCACCGCGTCGATCTCTCTGCGCGCCTGTTCCAGCTCGTTTTCCTGCTGCTCCATGGGCAGCACCTCCCCGTTGCTTCGATTTTTCGGGCAAAATCCAGGCAAAAACGGATATAAAATGTCCGGCGTCCTGCAACCCGTAAAGCGTATATACAGATGTATTATAACATTATCCGCCCGGCAGCGCTATACAAACCACACAAAAAACAAGATTTTATCCCGGCAATTCGGCAATTTTTCAAACGGCCAGGGCGGCGCCGCCGACCGATATGCTATAATGATCTCAAACCCACGCGATCATGAAAAAGGGGGAACGGAAAGAATGAAGATTCGTCTTGCAAAACACACCCGCGCCCTTGCGGCGGCGCTGGCGTTCTGTGTGCTCAGCGCGGTGCCGGCTTACGCGCAGGAGGACGACACAGTGGAGGTTCCCGGCGTGCCCGTCACGCTGTCGCTGCCCGCCGGCAGCCTCATCCTTACGCGCGAAACACCCGTGGACGACGCCATTTTCGAAACGTTGAACGTAGACGGCGCAGCCATACTCGAAAACATGAATAAAAACGATCTGTATCTGGACGCCGTTCTTTTTAAACCTCCTTTGGGAGTTTACCCTTGTCCGCGTTCAACTCCCTTCCAACAGCCTGATCGATTGGGAAAGCTCCGAGGATGCGCAATTGTGCGCTTTTGTAGAAGCCATCTACGAACAACTGGACAATATTACGGCCGACGATTGTAGCGTTTACTCCTCTGAACAGGGCATCCGCTTTGTCCGCGCCAATATTCTAGGTTCCAAGGATGGCATAACAACGCATTCCTGTCAATACATCACCATTCGCGGCGCCGATGTCTATTACTTAACAGGAATTGCCCTGTACGGTGACACGCTCACTTCTTCGGAATACGATTTTGTTGAGAAAGTCGCCGGCGGCCTGCGCTTTACCGGCCCGGCCCCACTTCCCCGGACGGCTTCCGCCGGGCTAAATGGGGACGACCCGCTCTACAAAGTGCTGGTCGGCGTGCTGTCGGCAGCCTGTCTGGGGCTCATCGCATGGGTAATCCGTAACATGCGCAAAAAAAGCGCTCCTTGCGTCCCGGCGCAGGCCATGCCGCCGGCGGCCGAGCCCTTTGGGGCTACCACGGTGGGAGCCCCCCCGGTTCCCACCGCTTCGGCCGGGCCTCCGGGCGCCGAGCGCTCGGGAGCCGCGCCCGACGCTGTCCCCGTCTTCTGCCCGCTGTGCGGCCAGCGCCTGCCGTCCGGCGTAACGTTCTGTCCCGGCTGCGGAACCCCAATTTCCTGACGCCCGTACTTCATGCATCTTGCAAGCGCCCCCGCGCGGCCGTTTTTTACGGGCCGCGCGGGGGCGCTTTTGCTTTATCTCAACGGCCCTGCAGCATGGGCATCTGCGCCATGCGGCCGAAGGCCTCCTCCATTTTGTCCAACCCCACGGTGCAGGCGATGCGCAGATACCCTTCTCCCGCGTCGCCGAAGGCCGAGCCGGGCAGCACCAGCACATGGGCTTCTTCCAAAATACGCTCACAGGCCTCGGCGCTTGTAAGCCCTGTCGGCCCCACACCGGGGAACAGGTAAATGCCGCCCCCCGCCGGGCTGAGCGTGAACCCCGGCAGCTCCCGGATGCGTTGTGCGCCATAGGCCATGCGCGCGGAAAATTCCGGCACGATCTGCGCAGCAAGCTCTTTGCGGCGGCGCAGCGCGTGCAGCGCGGCGCGCTGGGAGGGCGCGGGCGCGGAATATACCACGCTGTCGTTGATGCTTTTCACCGCCCGCGCAATGGGCTCCGGCGCTACAATGTTGCCCACGCGGAAGCCCGTCATCACAAAATTCTTGCTGAAGCTGTTGATGGCCACCGTGCGCTCTTTCATGCCCGGCAGCGTCAAAACAGGCAAAAATGGCTCGCTGTAACAAAAGCTGGTGTAAATATCATCCGCCACCACCAGCAGGTCGTTCTTCCGGGCAAAGCGCGCCACCGCCTCCAGCGTCGGTCGGGAATAACACACACCCGTGGGATTGTTGGGTGTATTGATGACCAGCGCCTTGGTGCGCGGCGTCAGATACTGCGCAGCGCGCTCCATATCCGGCTGCCAGCCGTCCGCTTCGCGGCAGGGCACGAACACCGGCACGCCGCCGCCCAGCCGTACCTGTGTGGCATAGGCTGAAAAGTACGGGTCAAAAATGAGCACCTCGTCGCCGGGGTCCAGGATGGCCTCCATAACAAGGTACATGGCAACGCACCCGGCCGTGGAGACAAAAATTTCCCGTTCACCCAGCGCCACGCCGTATTCTTCGGCGTAAAACCGGGCAATCTCCTCCCGAAGCTCCGGGTCCCCCCAGGGGTCGGTGTATTTCGTATGGCCCGCGCCCGCGTCTGCAAACGCCAGGTCGATGATTTTCTGCGGCGTTTTCAGGTCCGGATCGCCGATGGACAGGTCGATGATATCAGGATATCTGCCCGCCTTCTCAAATACTGTCATCATGGGGTTGCGGTCTTCCTGCTGCCAACGCCGCGCTCTGAAATCTTTCATGCTCTCTCCACTCCTATTCCCCGGGGGTCCGGCCGTCCGACGGGCCAATATAGGCGAACCGCCGAGACGCTTTGCCGTCCCGTTCCACCGTTTCATTCCACATAGCGGCCGGACGCACCCAAAGCCCGCGCTCACCATACAGCGCACGGTATACCACCATTTCCTCTTGCGTCTCGCTGTGGCGGGCACAGAACAGCACCTCATACTCGTTTCCCTTGAAGTGCCGGTAACGGCCCGGTTTTACGGATGGCTCCATATCCGTCCCTCCCTTTTTTGCGCTGAAGATATGCCAAAAGTATAGCACAAAGCCGCCGCCCGTGCCATTCTTTTTGCGTTCACAGCAGGAATATGGTATAATAACCCTCAAAGCTGCCGCTTGCGCGGCTGCGCGTGTGCGCTGCACACGCCCCTGTGCCGGCGCACAGGGCTTTGAGAACATTGAACCAACGGCGTCATGGTATAATATGTCCGCTTGGCGAATGCGAGCCACAGGCGAAGCATGAGCCTAGCGGCATAGATACCATGTTTCTTAGTGAACACGAGCGGTACGCGAAGTGTGAGCTTAGAAATATGGTATAATAACCCTCAAAGCTGCCGCTTGCGCGGCCGCGCGTGTGCAAGGCACACGCCCCTGTGCTGGCGCACAGAGCTTTGAGAACATTGAACCATGCAAAACCGCAGCAGGTGCGGTTTTGTTGAGGCCGCTTTGCGGCGTCATGGTATAATAACCTCAAAGCTGCCGCTTGCGCGGCCGCGTGTGCATGGCACACGCCCCTGTGCTGGCGCACAGGGCTTTGAGAACATTGAACCATGCAAAACCGCAGCAGGTGCGGTTTTGTTGGCATGGCACACGCCCCTGTGCCGGCGCACAGAGCTTTGAGAACATTGAACCATGCAAAATTTCAGCGAGTGAAATTTTGTTTGAAGCCGCCGGCGGCTTCAACGCCATCTTTCTAAGCGGCCAAGCGCGATAAGTGGAGCGGCGGGCTTTAGAAGGGCGGCGGAACGTCTGTTTATCCGGACTTTCCCCGCAACAGGAGGACTGATCATGCGCGTACTGAAAAAAATCCTTCTCTGGCTGCTGCTCGTGGCCGTACTGGCCGCGCTCATCGTGGGCGGGGCGGTGGCCTGGTTTTACTATAATACCGACCCCGAAGCATTCGACGCTCCTGCCGTTACCGCGGGCGGCACGGCGCTGGCCGTCAACGGCTATGAATGGAACGCCCCTGTGATGGGCGGCGTCCTGTTCAAAAGCGCGTCCGCGCCCGCCACGCTGGAAACGCAGGATCTGGGCACCTGGGAGCAGGCCTCGCTGGATATAACACTGCCCGCGGACCGGCCCACGCATCTTGTGGTGAAGGAAGCATCCGGCAATGTGCTGCTGGACGTAAATAACGAGGCTCAGGTGACCGTTGCGTTCCCCGCCAACGGCAAGTACACGCTGGAAGCGGACGTAACGGTTCCCCGGCACAGTTCCGCCGATAAACCCGGCGCGCCCGCCCACGGATACGGCGTGTTCCGGTACAGCGCCCGCGTCAACGTCAGCGCACAACCCAAGGTGGAATTTTCCGCCACGCGGGTGGAGCAGGGCGCGGTGATCACCGTGCTGCTCACGGGCTTTCTGGACGGGCCGGAGCCATCCGTCGAAACAGATCTCAGCCTGGCCCAATTCTGCGACGTGCCTGGCGGAAAGGCCGCGTTCATCGGTGTGCACTACAACCGGGAGCCCGGCGATTATACCGTGCGCGTAACGTGCGGCAGCGTCGACGTGACGCAGACTGTGACTGTCGTTCACCGGGATTTTCCCAAGCAGAACATGACCATTGACCAGAGCGTGGCCGACGCTACGGTGAACAGCGCCGCCGCCAATCAGGAATGGAAAGACGTAATGTTTCCGCTGTACGCCTCGGCGGACGCGGAGATCTACTGGAGCGGCACGTTCATCCGCCCCTGCGGCACCACCGCCCAGAACACCCAGTACGGCCTGTACCGCTACACCAACGGTTCGCCTTACCCTGAACGACACGCAGGCATCGATTATGACTGCGACCTGGGCGACGCGGTCTGGGCTCCGGGCCGGGGCAAGGTGGTCTATGCCGGCTTTTTGCAAATGACGGGCAACACCGTTGTCATCGAACACGGCGGCGGCCTCAAAAGCTATTTCTTCCACCTGGATTCCCTTGCCTGCAAGCAGGGGGACATCGTGGAAAAAGAACAGCTTATCGGGCAGGCGGGCAGCACGGGCTATTCCACAGGCCCGCACCTGCACTACGAGGCGCGCATCGGCAACCAGAGCATTGACCCCGACCAGCTTTTCAACGGCAGCAGCGGGCTGTACTTTGCCCGATAAACCGCCGGAACAAGGAGATACCGGATGGAACCGAACGAACCCCTGAACGCGGCCCCGCAGCCGGACGCCGCGCCTGTTACAACACAGTCTCCCGCCGCAACACAGGAGCGCCCGGCCGAAAAGCCCCGCGCCGCCGTCCGCGTGACGCAGCAATTTGTGGTGCGCATGCAGCGGGGCCAGAACGAGGCCGCGCTGCCCCCCAAGGGCGGTAAACCGCCCCTGCGTGCCACCTACAATGCAGTGGGCCAGTTGCTCTACCGCGTGGGCACGCAGGCGGAATACACCTGCATCCGGCTGGGGCGCGGCATACGCGGCGCGTTCCGGCTGGCGTTGCGCGCCGCGGCCGCGCTGCTGCGCTTTGTGGGCGGCCCGCTGCTGGCGCTGTTTTCCAGCATCTGGGACGACCTTACGGCCCCGGCGCGTCGTTTTGCCAGCGGCGTGCGCCATATGCGCGACGCCGCGCGGGCGGAAGCCCAGGCGGGCGGCAGCGGCAAGCGGGCCGGTTTTGCCTATTTTAAAAACGGCGTCCACGCCTACCGGCATCTGATCGGCGGCGCTCTGCGCTACCTGATGCCCGCCGCCGCGCTGTGTGTGCTGGTTTTCACCGTGCAGGAGGTGCTGGGCTCCAGCTTCTCGCTGGGCGTGAGCTACAGCGGCGACTTTCTTGTATTCATCGAAAATGAAGGCGTTTGGGATTCCGCCGAAAAAATGGTGCAGGAACGCGTGATGGCGTCCGAGGGCGCCAAGGTGGAATGGGACGAGCATCCGGTGTTCGAGCTTCGCATCGTGGACCCCGCCGCCCGCACCAGCGCCAGCGACCTGGTGGACAAGATCATCGCGGCATCCTCAGACAAGATCATGAAAGCCGTGGGCATCCGCGTGAACGGGGAGCTTATCGGTGTTGTGGAGGACGGACGTGCGGTGCAGCAGCTTTTGGACGACACACTGGCCGCCTATAACGACGGCACCCACGAGCGCGTGGAATTTTTGTACCCCATCGAGCAGGTGCCCGGCACCTATTTCACAAACTCTGTGCAGGATACCACGATGGTGCTGCAGGCTTTGCAGTCCAGCGACGTGCTGAGCGTAAAGGTGACGGACCTCATTGAATATGACGAGACCCTGGAATATACCACAGAGGAAGTGGAATCCGACCAGTACAACAAAGGCGTGCGCTTTATCTCCCAGCGCGGGCGCGACGGCACCCAGCATGTGGTGGCCGAGCAGACCAGCGTCAACGGCAGCGTCATCTCCACCGTTCCCGTGGAAGTGACCGTCACCGAGGAAATGACACCGCGCATCTATACCATCGGCACGCGTGAGGCACAGTACGGTGTTTCCACAGCCGCCGGCGGAAGCGTCGTGGGCACGGGCTCCATGACGTTCCCGGTGCCCAGCCTCTCCTATATCACCACGCGCTTTGGCAGCGGCCACCGCGGCATCGACCTGTGTGCGCCCAACGGCACGCCCATCCTTGCGGCGGATTCCGGAACGGTCATCGAGGCCGGCTACCACTGGAGCTTTGGCAATTATCTGCTTATTGACCATGGCAACGGCATCACCACGCGCTACGCTCACTGCTCGGCGCTGCTGGTGGGCGCGGGCTCCACCGTTACGCGCGGCCAGCAGATCGCCACCATCGGCATTTCCGGCGTCGCCACAGGCTACCATTGCCATTTTGAGGTAGCAGTGAACGGAAGCCTGGTGAACCCCGCGCCTTATCTCGGCGTAAGTTGAACCTCCGCCTTTCCGTTTGCGGAAAGCGCCTCGCCCTTGGCCGCGGATGAACTCCAGACGCGGCCAAGGGCTGTTTGTATGGGATTTAAAAAGGGCTCGATGCTGCGGGCCGAGATAGGCCGGGGCGGCCGAAGCCGGGGATGAGCGTAAAGACCGGCGCAAAGAAAAGCATGCTGACGGCAAGGCAGACGCATTGCCCGAATGCGCGGCACTTGCACACGACAAGCAGGGCACAGTTTGTCGAACCGTCCGCCTGAATAGGGAAAGGGAGACTGTACGGAAGCCGGCGCAGCATCCGCCACACAAACCCTACGGTCGAGTACTTGGCCAACATGCTCGGGAAAAATACCATCCTGCTGTTATCCGTAGGCATACATGCTCCCTCCGCTTTTCCTATTGGAAGCGGGAACCATCCGTTTCCAGGAGGGTTATAGTGAAAAAGGGCGGAAAGGCAACCATCTGTATTTTTCACGGAACGTAAAAATTGCGGCCAAAACGCTTGACAGAGGCGGAGGAATGCATTATCCTATAAAACATACTAAAATGATAGGAAATGGAGGCGCAGGGCATGAGCCGGGATACCATTCAGCAGCGGCTGTGCCGCTGGCGGAACAGCCGAATGTGCATGGGAGGATGACCGCCGCACACCCGCCCGCGCCGTGCGGCGCGGGCCTGCACAGAAAGAAGGCTGTTACCATGTCTGATTTTAAAGGTTTGAACGTACATTTTGAAACGCTCCAGCTCCACGCGGGGCAGGAAAACCCGGACCCCGCCACGGATGCCCGCGCCGTGCCGATCTACCAGACCGCCTCGTATGTGTTCCGCAGCAGCGCCCATGCAGCCGACCGCTTCGGCCTGCGGGACGCGGGAAACATCTACGGCCGCCTGACGAACCCCACGCAGGATGTGTTCGAGCAGCGCGTAGCGGCGCTGGAGGGCGGCGCAGCCGCGCTTGCGGTCGCTTCGGGCGCAGCGGCCATCGCTTATGTGTTCGGGGCGCTGGCGCCGGCTGGCCGGCATATCGTTTCCTCCAAGACCATTTACGGCGGCACATATAATCTGCTGGCTCATACGCTGCCGCTTTCGGGCGTAACGGCCACATTTGTGGATATTGGCGACCCGTCGGCCGTGGAGGCCGCCATCCGGCCGGAAACGCGCCTGCTGTTTGCCGAGACTTTGGGAAACCCCAATTCCGACGTGGCGGATGTGGAAACGCTGGCCGCCATCGCCCACCGTCACGGCATACCGCTGGTGGTGGATTCCACCTTTGCCACGCCCTACCTGCTGCGCCCCATTGAATACGGCGCGGATGTGGTGGTGCATTCGGCAACAAAATTTATCGGCGGGCACGGCACGTCGCTGGGCGGCGTCATTGTGGAGGGCGGCAGGTTCGATTGGGCGGCCGCGGGCCGGTTCCCGGCCCTCAGCGCGCCCAACCCCAGCTACCACGGCGTCAGCTTCACGCAGGCTGCGGGGCCCGCGGCGCTGGTCACCTATATCCGCGCGGTGCTGCTTCGGGATACGGGCGCGGCCATCTCGCCTTTCAATGCTTTTCTGCTGCTGCAGGGGCTGGAGACCCTTTCCCTGCGTGTGGAGCGCCATGTGGAAAACGCGCTTCGTGTTGTCGATTTTCTGGTGAACCATCCGAAGGTGGAGCGGGTAAACCATCCTTCTTTGCCGGAAAATGGATATCGCCCGCTGTATGAAAAGTATTTTCCCCGCGGCGGCGGCTCCATCTTTACGTTTGAGATCAAAGGCGGCGCGGCCGAGGCGCAGGCGTTCATTGATAAACTGCGCATCTTTTCGCTGCTGGCGAATGTGGCGGACGTCAAAAGCCTGGCCATCCACCCGGCAAGCACCACGCATTCCCAGATGACGCCGGAGGAGCTGGCCCAAAGCGGCATCCGGCCAAACACCATCCGCCTGTCCATTGGCACGGAACACATCGATGACATTCTGGCGGACCTTGCCGCGGCGCTGGAGGCTTGAACCGGAAGCCGCTCTATGCCGTGGAGGGCTTCAAAGAAATACGCAAAGCGGCGGCCCTAGGCCGCCGCTTTTGCCTTGCGGGCACAGCCCGCGGAAGGGAGAACGCAATGGAACAGGCAACGGGCGCGCGGCGTGCCGCTGTGGCTATGAGCGGGGGTGTGGACAGCTCTGTTGCGGCGCTGCTGCTGGCACAGGCGGGCTGGGCCTGTACGGGTGTGACGCTGCGCCTGTATGCGGGTGCGGATGCCGCGCCGGACGGCGCGCGCACCTGCTGCTCGCTGGAGGATGTGGAGGACGCGCGCGCCGTGGCACGACGGCTGGGCATCCGGCACTACACCTTTAATTTCACAGAAGCTTTTGAACGGGATGTGATCGGGCGCTTTGTGCAGGGATATCTGGCGGGTGAAACGCCCAACCCCTGTATCGACTGCAACAAACACATCAAGTTTTCCGCGCTGCTGCGCCGGGCTCAGCTCATGGGCTGTACCCATGTGGCCACGGGACATTACGCACGCATTGTCCGGGGCACCAATGGGCGGATGCTGCTGCAGACAGGGCTGGACGCGGGCAAGGACCAGAGCTACATGCTCTACGGCATGACGCAGCGGGAGCTGGCGCACACGCTGTTCCCGCTGGGCGCGCTGACAAAAGCGGAGGTGCGCGCGCTGGCACTGGAAAACGGCTTTGGCAACGCCCGCAAGCGGGACAGCCAGGACATCTGCTTTGTGCCGGACGGCGATTATGCCGCCTTTGTGGAGCGGCACACGGGCTGCCCCTGTCCGCCGGGGGATATCCTGGATGAAGCCGGACGTGTCGTGGGACGCCACAGGGGATATATCCGATACACCGTGGGCCAGCGCAGGGGCTTGGGCATTGCTGCGCCGCAGCCGTTGTATGTGCGCGGCGTGTGCCCGGCGCGCAACACCGTTACAGTTGCCGGGGCCGGTGCGCTGTATACCGACACCGTGGACGCGCGGGAGCTGAACTGGATCGCCTGCGACGCACTGGGCGAACGTCCGGTGCGCCTGCTGGCAAAGCTACGCTACCGCCAGCCCGCCCGCCGGGCCACTGCGTGGCAGACAGGCCCCGACACACTGCGCGTGCGCTTTGACGAGCCGCAGCGCGCGCCCGCGCCGGGACAGGCGCTGGTGCTGTACGACGGAGGAACGGTGGTGGGCGGAGGCGTTCTTTTTTCCACGGTCTGAAACAAAAAACGCGCGGCGTACCGCACTGGCACGCCGCACGTTTTTTTGTTATACTGGTAAACAACGGCGGGGCGGAGCGGCGCCCTGTGCGGGAAGAACAAAACAGGCCGCGCGCAAAGCGCGCGGGGGAGGGGGAAACGCCTTGGCGTCCGGCGAGAGGGATCTGACGCGCGGCAGCGTATGGCGGCAGGTGCTGGCCTATGCGATGCCGCTGGTGGCCAGCAGCCTGCTGCAGGCGCTGTACAGCATGGTGGACACGGTCATCGCAGGCCACTTTGCGGGCAGCGCGGCCATTTCAGCCATCAACAATTCGGGACAGATATTAAACATCCTTACTAAGATCGCCATCGGCATCACAACAGGCGGCAATATCATCATCGGCCAGTATTACGGCGCAAAAGAGCAAGGGCGGCTGGGCGAGGCGTCGGGCACGCTGCTCTCGCTTTCGCTGCTGCTTGGGGCGGCGACGGCTGTGGGCCTGTACGCGGGCGCATATCCGCTTCTGGGCCTGTTGGGCGCCCCGGCCATGGAGCAGTCTGTGGCGTATTTGCGCATCTGTGCGGTGGGCATGGTGTTCGTATTCGGTTACAACGCGCTTTCCGCCGTGCTGCGCGGCGTAGGCGATTCCCGCACGCCGCTGCTCATCATCGGCGTGGCTACGGTGGTGAACACCGTGCTGGACCTGTGGTTCGTGGCGGGGCTTGGCATGGGCACCGCGGGCGCCGCGCTTGCCACAACTGCCGCGCAGGCCGTCAGCTTCGGCATGGCGCTGGTGCTGGTGGCGCGGCGCACCGGGCTGCTACAGCCGAAGCTGTCGTTTTTCCGTATGCACGGCGCGCTGCTCCGGCTCATTCTTCGGCTGGGCATCCCCAGTGCACTGCAAATGACCATTGCCGGGTTCAGCTGGCTGGTGGTAACATTTCTTGTCAATCAGTACGGAGTGAATGTTTCGGCGGGCAACGGCGTGGCCATCAAGATCAAGGACATCTGCCAGCTGTTCATCTCCGCCATGGCCAGCGGTGCGACCACGATGATCGCCCAGAACCTCGGCGCATCCAAGTTCGAGCGTGCAAAGGATGTGATGTACACTGCCATGAAGATCACATGCGCCATGGCTGCGGCGATGATTGTTCTGGTGGAGCTGTTTGCGCCGCAGATGGCCGCCGTGTTTACAAATGAAGCCGCCGTGCGGGATGCGGCGGTGCTCAACCTGCGCATCGAGATCCTGGGACAGATATTCTACGCAGTGTTTATGGTATACCACGCGCTGGCCATCGGTGCGGGGCATTCCACCTTTGCCATGCTGTCCAGCTTTGCCAACTGCATCGTGTTCCGGGTGGTGCTCAGCCTGCTGTTCAATCATTTGTGGGGCATCTACGGGCTGTACGCGGCCTGTGCCGTAGCGCCTTCCATCTCGGTGCCGCTGGGCTGGCTGTACACCCGCTCGGGCGTTTGGCGGCGCAGTTTGGCCAAAACAGAAAAGTAACCTCCCGCACCGGCCCTTTCAGGCCATGCGGGTGCAGAAAACGGCGGGTGCTTCCGGTAAGGGAAGCGCCCGCCGCGCTGTTTTACATTGTTTTCCCGGGAAAACTCAACCGGTGATTTTTTCAAATACTTCCGCACCCTGGCCGCAGATGGGACATTTGTAGTTGGCGGGAAGGGTCTCGCCCTCATAGATATAGCCGCACACCGTGCAGCGCCATCCCGTCACCTTTTCTTCGGGCGGACGGTAGCTGGAGGCCTTGGGCGGTGTGAGGCCTTTCTTTACCGCGTGGTAATAATCATAGGTCATCTGCGGAACATCGTCCAGCACGGCCCAGTCATCCACGCGCGCCACGAACAGGATGTGTGTGCCGAGGTCCACCTCGTTCACTACGGTGCAGGCGAAGCGCGCCGCACACTGCTCTGTCACATAGGGCACGCCGTTTATATCCCGCGCCCAGGCAAAGCCCGCGAACTTGTCCACATCCCGGCTGCACTGGAACCCGAACCGGCCGATCAGCTCCATCGAGGCGCTCTCGGCCAGCACAGTGGCCGAGAATTTGCCGGACTCCAGAATGGTCCGGGTGGTTTGATTCTCCTTATTGATGGTCACCGCCACCTGCACCGGGGAAACGGTCACCTGCCCCAGTGTGTTGACGATGCAGCCCGCCGCTTTTCCGCCGGCTTCGGAGGAGACGATGTACAGCCCGTAGCTGAGTTTATCGAATGCATGATAATCCATAGATGGGCCTCCCTGAAATCATTATTGATAATAGTTTTCATTATAATGCGAAAAATTTTTCCGTCAAGACGCGGGGCGCATTTCCCTGTTTTTATTATGGCACATTTTTGCACAAAAAAGAAGCTGTGGGCCAAACGAAACTGAAAGTGCAAAAAACGAATACGGCAAGCGCAAGAAAACCGCGCGCGTCTGTGTTAAAATGAAAGCAAACAATCGCGGCCCGGCGCTGTTTGACGCGGGCCTTTCAACAAAAAAGGAGTGTGCGCGCATGAATTTCCTGAATGTGGACATCCCCGTCAAAAACGTGCCGGAGCTGGACAAGGGCTTTGTGCCCCTGGGCCTGTTCTTCAAAAATTACCAGAAGGGCGCGGCGAAGCCCCTGTGCATCGCCGTGGAACGCTCGGGCGGCCAGATCGGTACCTACGAGACCAAGATCTACGGCACGCCGGAAATGGAGCAGGCCGACGCGTATTATGTGGACCGTCTGGTCAAGTTCCTTTTGTGGAGCTGGGGCGGCTTCAAGGTGAGCATCTGCGGCGACGACAACGTGGCCGCAGCCATCCGCGCCGCGTACAGCGAGGGCGGCTCCCGCGCCTTTGACAAGGGCTTTATGGAGCAGGTGTACGAGACGGAGTTCATCGTCGAGAGCCTGCCCTACGACAAAAAGCCCGAGGCAGTGCAGCGCGCCGAATCCATCGGCCGCCACCTGGACGGCGGGCGCATCGGCTTCGACGCCGGCGGCTCGGACCGCAAGGTGTCCGCCGTGCTGGACGGCGAGCCCATTTACAGCGAGGAAGTCGTATGGTTCCCCAAGACGATCTCCAACCCCGATTACCACTTTGAAGGCATCATGGCGGCGCTGTCCACAGCCGCGGCCAAGATTTTGGAAAAGGGCGGCCATGTGGACGCCATCGGCGTGTCCTCCGCGGGCGTGTACATCGACAACAAGTGCATGGTCGCCAGTTTGTTTTTGAAGGTGGGTAAGGACGAGTTCGACAAGAAGGTCAAGAACATTTACACCCGTGCGGCCGAGCAGCTTTCCAGCCAACTTGGTTATCACATCCCCGTGGTGGTGGCCAACGACGGCGACGTCAGCGCGCTGGCGGGCGCCATGGGCCTGGGCGAAAACGGCATCATGGGCATCGCCATGGGCACCAGCGAGGCTGTGGGCTATGTGGATACCGAGGGCAACATCTGCGGCTGGCTGAACGAGCTTGCCTTTGCTCCCGTGGACGGCCAGCCGGACGCCATGGAGGATGAGTGGAGCGGCGACATCGGCTGCGGCGTGAAATACTTCAGCCAGGACGGCGTCATCAAGCTGGCCCCGCGCGCGGGCATCGAGCTGACGGGCGCGTCTCCGGCTGAAAAGCTCAAGGAAGTGCAGGCCCTGATGGCCGCGGATGACGCCCGCGCCAAGGCTGTGTACGAATCCATCGGCGTATACCTGGGCCACACGCTGGGCCTGTACGCCATGTTCTACGACATCCGCCACGTGCAGATGATGGGCCGCGTGATGAGCGGCAAGGGCGGCGACATCATTATGGAAACGGCCTCCCGCGTAATGGACGAGGAATACCCGGACGTGGCCTTCCGCCCCGAAGCACCCGACGAAAAAACGCGCCGCGTGGGCCAGAGCGCCGCGGCTGCCAGCCTGCCGGAGCTGAAATAATTCCGGCTTGCCGCATAATAAAAACCGCGCGAAGGATTTATTTCCTCCGCGCGGTTTGTTATAATTGGGAAAAGCGGATGTGAAATGCTGAAGGAAGCGCCGGCGGCCGCTCCGCCGTTCAAAAGAAAAGAGGATATTTATGCTGTACGATACGCTGGAAAATCTGAACCAGTACACGGGCCTGTTCCCAAACCTGGACAAAGCCATTGATTTTATTGAGGACAACGACGTTTCCGCGCTGCCTTTGGGCCGCACGGAGATCGACGGGGACGACGTGTACGTCACGGTGATGGAGGCCGAGCCCACGCCCGGCGAGGGACGCGCATTCGAGACGCATTCCCGCTATATGGATCTTCAGATGGACCTGGAGGGTGCGGAGCTGTGCGAGGTGGCGCTGGGCGATGTGGAGGAAGCAGAGCCCTATGACGAGGAAAAGGATTTTGCGCTATGGAACGGAGCCGCCAGCGCCGCGTTGGTACTGGGAGAGGGCCGGTTCGCAGTGTTTATGGTGGAGGAGCCGCATAAGCCTGCCATTAAGGCGCAGGGCTGCGATAAGGTGAAAAAAGCGGTGTTCAAGATCGCATACTGAACCGGAGGGTGCAAAACAGCCGCAGTTTGTTTGGAGCCGGTCCGGCGGGGCCGCCGGAAGGGCGCTTAGGCGTGCGGCACGAAAAAGAACGGGAGGCATTGCGGGATGGAGAGCTTTATCATCGGCATAGCGGGGGGCACGGGCAGCGGCAAAACGACGCTGACAAAGCGGCTGAAGGAGCGCTTCGGCGACGACGTTTCGGTCATCAGCCACGACAATTACTACAAGCGCCACGATGAGCTGCCCTATGAGGAGCGCTGCAGGCTGAATTACGACCATCCGGACGCATTCGATACAGATCTGATGGTGGAGCAGGTTCAGGCGCTGCGCCGGGGCGAGACGATCGCCTGCCCGGTGTACGACTTTACGGTGCACAACCGTTCCGAGGACACGCTGCTCATTGCGCCCACAAGAGTCATCATCCTTGAGGGCATTCTCATTTTTGCGGATTCCAAGCTGCGGGATCTGATGGATGTGAAGATATTTGTGGATACCGACGCGGACGTGCGTATTCTGCGCCGCGTGGTGCGGGACGTGAAGAAGCGCGGCCGCACGCTGGAGAGCGTGGTGCAGCAATATCTTACGACCGTCAAGCCTATGCACGAGCAGTTTGTGGAGCCGAGCAAGCGCTGTGCGGACATCATCGTGCCCGAGGGCGGCAAAAATCTGGTTGCACTGGATATGATCATCCAGCGGGTGGAACACCATATCCGCGGCCAGCAGGAGCCTTGAACGGGACAGGCCGGGACGGATTTTTTCCGCCCCGGCAAAATTTTTGCTTGACTCTGACGGTGCGTCATAGTGTATTGTAGCTTTTGGGAGGCATGGAGGCGGCGGCACACCGCCGCCTGCCTCCCGGACAGAAAGGAGGAACAGCCATGGAATACACCGTAAACGGCCTTGCACGGCTGGCGGGCGTGAGCGTACGCACGCTGCACTGGTACGATGAGATCGGCCTGCTGCGCCCGGCCCGCGTCACCGAAGCGGGCTACCGGATGTACGGCCCGGATGAGGTGGATGCGCTGCAGAGCATCCTGTTCTACCGGGCGCTTGGCGTGCCGCTCAAACAGATCGGTGCGCTGATGGCGGACGCCTCCGCCGGACGGCTGGCCGCTTTGCAGAGCCATCGCGCCGCGCTGCTTTGCCGGCGAGCGCAGCTGGACGCCCTGCTGGCCACGCTGGACAAAACCATTTTGACGGAAGAAGGGAAATGTGCGATGACAGACGCAGAGAAATTTGAGGGCTTCAAACAGAAGCTCGTGGCGGAAAACGAGGCCGAATACGGCACAGAGGCAAGGGGCAAATACGGAGACATGGCCGTGGATGCCTCCAACGCGAGGCTGATGGGGCTTTCGCCCGAGCAGTACGGCGAGATGCAGAAGCTGAGCGCGCGGATCAACGCCGCTCTGGCCGCCGCGGTGCGCGCGGGCGAAGCGCCGGACGGGCCCGAGGGGCGGCGCATCGCTGGGCTGCATAAGCAGTGGCTGTGCTTCACTTGGCCCAAGTACACGCCCAAGGCACACCTCGGCCTGGCAGAAATGTATGTGGCGGACGAACGCTTCACTGCCTACTACGACGCTGAAACGCCGGGCTGCGCGGCTTTTTTGCGGGACGCGGTGGCGTCTTTCACGGGCTGCTGAGACGGTGCGGCCGCAGAGGCCGGCATAAAAGCAACCGCAAAGCGGCAAAAAACGCTCCAGGCGCCCGGCTGAACGATGCCGGCCGCGTCCGGGGCGCTTTGTTTGAAAGCACGGCGCGTCTGTTTACGTGGAGGCACCTTTGCCGTGCAGGCTTTTTGTTCGTTTGCAGTCGTAAATAAAAAAGCGCGTGGAAGCGGCTTTCCCGTTGATATGGAACAGATGCTCCTTTTCGCAGCGGCGCCGCATGCCCTGGTGTTCGTAAAAGCCGTAGTTACAGCTTGTGTCGGTGAACAAATAAATTTCGTCTAATTTTTGTTGGCCGGTATAATCGAGAGCCGCCTGAAACAGCGCTTTGCCTACGCCTTGTCCGCGGCACGAGGGACTCACCACAAACAATGCAAGCTCCGCCGGATAGTTCTTGCCGCTTTCGCGCAGCAATTCCCTGTCTATCCCCGTGACGTTTTCAAAAATTTTGGATACGGCCCGGCCCTCTTTGGTGAGATAGAGCGACAGAACGGCCCGAAGCTGCCGGAATCTGTTTGGAAGCGGACACGTGTGACGCGCGATATCCTTTACCAGAATAATGCCCACGGGTTTGCCGTTCAGCACGGCCACCCGGGAGAATGTGTAATTGGTCAGACAACTGCTCAAAAATACGTCGGCCAGCCGGGACGCGGTTTTTGGGCTGCTGAATTCGTCGTAGCGCCAGGTTTTGCGGATGATGTTTTTTAAAGCGATAAAGTCATTTTTTTGATATTCTCTCAATTGCAGCGGCATGAAGGGCCTCCTTGTTTTATATCTCGGTATCCTATAAGATAAAGGATACAGTAACTGTAAAGTCAACAGGGAGAGCTGCACAAATGAAGAAAAGTTTTAAAAGCCTGACAACGGCCCAGTTTGCAAAGCTGCACGGGGTGAACAAGCGCACGCTGCACTACTATGATGACATCGGCCTTTTCAGCCCGCGGGCAAAGGGAGAAAACGGTTACCGCTTTTACGACGCCGCCCAAAGCCTGGATTTTGAATACATCCGCATGCTCAAGGAGCTGAACATGAGCATCGATGAGATTGCAGCGTACTGCAAAGCGCCCACACCCGCCCGCTTTCTTGAAATAGCGTCCGCCAAGGAAGAAGAGATCGGCCGGCAGATCAAAAAGCTGCGGCACGCCCAAAAGGTGCTGCGCGCAAAAAGGGAACAGGCCGCTTTTTGCGGAGAGCTGCGGGAACGGGAGATCAGAATAGAAGCGTGCAGGGCCGAGAGGCTTCTGGTACTGCCCTATGACTTTGCAGAGGACGACATGCAGCGGGTGTTCGCCCATGCCAAAGAGAAATGGAGCATAGAGCAGATCCGTATGGGCATCGGCGGTTTTATTTCGCTGGACAAGGTGTACAGCGGAAACTTTGAGGCTTATGATGGAATCTATACGCCCGCGTTGAGCAGCGCGTCTGCGGCGGACAGCCTGACGCGCCCAAAGGGGAACTATTTGTGCGGATATCAGAAAGGCGTTTGGAGCAGGCTGCCGCTGCTGTACGAGGCAATGACCGAATATGCAGAACAAAATGGCCTGACGCTTTCCGGATATGCCTACGAGGTAGGGATGAATGAATTCATGATCTCAGCCCCAGACGAATACATTACAAAGGTCATGATTTTGATACAGGAAAATGTATAACCGCAAGGCGGCAAAGCGGGGCTGGAGCGCTATTCCTCCAGCAGCGTGACCGTCTGCGCGTCTGCATCCAGCCGGACCTTTGCGCCGATGGGGACCGTGAGCATGGGGTGGGTATGGCAGCAGTCAAATTCCGCCAGCACGGGAAAATCTACATCTCCCATCACCTCTTGAAGAATCTCATAGGGCTGGCGGCCCGTGCCCATATCGTCGAATTTTTCATGCTTGCCCAAAATAAGCCCGGAGATGCGTTCAAAAATGCCGGCGCATTTCAGCAGTGAAAAGCTCCGCTCCACCGTGGCCGCGTCCTTGAGGGAATCTTCGATCATCAGGATCGTTCCGTCCGTGATCTCCGGAAAATATTTTGTGCCCCAAATCCCCTGCATGGTGTTCAGATTCCCGCCGATGAGCGTGCCTGTCGCGGATCCCGGGTGCAGCGTCACCAGCGCATTGACGCGCCCTTTCTTGGCTTTGTCCTGGGAATTCCAGTCGATAAATTCGTCGGTCCACTGCGGGGGCGTGGGCAGGGTGTGAGGAAGGGTGAGCCGTTCTGTTACAATGTCGGTAAAATATGTATAGGTCTCGTCCACAAACGGTGGGAATTCGCCGAAGGAGGCCACCACGGCGGGGCCATAATAAGTCGTGAGCCCGGTCTGGGCATAAATGCCCAGCAGCAGCGCCGTCACATCCGAATAGCCGACGATGATCTTCGGGTCTTTGCACAGGCCCTCATACTCCAGATACGGCAGCAGGGAGTTGGAATTGTTGCCGCCGATGGCCGCCATGATGCACCGAACGTTCGGGTCGCGGACCAACGCGTTGAATTCCTCCGCCCGCTCCCGGATCGTTCCGGAACGGTAAAAATCCCGCCGACCTGTCAGAGAACCCTCCAAAAAGCGAAAGCCTTTGGCTTCCAGATATTCTTTGCCGCGCCGGTAGCGCGCCGCGGCCGTCGCCGTGGCGGGGGACGAGGGGGAAAACACCGCGATGGTGTCCCCCGGGCGGAGCTTTGCGGGTATCATGAGCATTCCCTCTCTTTCGGTAAAATGCAATGTGTGCCGCGCCGACGGCAGGCATCAACCGGTATATTATAGCACGGGGAGCTTTTGAGCGGCAAGGCGGCCCGGGCGCAGGGGGTCACGCGGCGTCATCTTCCGGCCCCGCTCCGCCGTCCGGCGGAACGCCCGCTGCTTCTTCCGGGCCGGGGCCCGCCGCCGCGCTGCCGGAGCCTGTCCCGCCGCCTGCCGCAGACGGAGAGACGGGCTGTCCGTCTGCGTCTCCAGCCGCGCCCTGAGGCACACTGTCCGGGGCGGCGGATGCGCCGTCGCCGCTCCACGCACTGTACGAGGAGGCGCGCTTGAAGTAGGCCGCCGCGACAGTGACGGAATTTTCCGCAAGCTCATAGCGCCCGTCCGCCCATGTGCCGGGCAGTACGCCCGCGCGGTATTGGGGAGGCTCCTTGCGCAGGAAACCGAAAATACGCTCATAGTCGAAGATCTGGGTGGCCGTCAGGTTGGTGGAGCTCTGCGCCAGAACCGCGCGCACGGCATCCGGTACTGTGTCTGCCAGCGCGTCGCCGCCGATGCGCAGAAAGGCAAGATACCCCTCCGCGCGCAGCAGTGCCTGCATGTCCGGCGTAGCCGCGCCCGCAGCCAGCACGTCTGCCAGCATCTGCGGCGTCAGCGAGACCGTCTGTACCCCGGGGATGTTCAATTGCAGCTGCCCCAGGGCCTCGGGCGTCATGTAATTGGCCAGCGGGATGCGCGCGGTACCGAAGCCCGCCGCAAGATCCACCAGACGGTCCGCGGTGCAGTAAAGGTAATTGTCGATTTCAATGTCCAGTGTTTCCATCAAAGCCGCCGCGGCCTGGGCCGGGCCCGCCTGTTCGGCCGCATCTGCCAGCGTGGCGGGCCGCCCGTTCACAAGCACCACGGTCTCGCCGGGGATGGCCACCGAGCACAAATTGCCCTCCAGCGCATCGAAGCGCAGCAGCACAAAGGTCTCGGGCTGCTCCGGCCCGGTCATCAGCAAAAAGTTTTTTTCATCGCCCAGCGTGGGCTGCGCAATGGGCACGCCGCTTTGTACAGTGTCGGCGGGCGCGCTGCGCGTAAAAATGACGGCGGCCACCGCCAGATAGATGGGCAGCAGCACGGCCAGCGTGCAGCCCAGCCCCAGCCAGAACGCTTTTGCTCTGCTCACGTGCGTGCCTCCTTCCGTTTTTTGTATATATCTTGGGCGTCCGGCGCACTTTATATACAAAAAGCGGGAGGGAGAACGGTATGGAAAAGAACACGCAGCCCCAGCGGGACGCTGCCGCGCGCATCCAGAACCCAACGGTGCGGGCCATTGTGCTGCAGCCGCCCAGCGGGACGGACCCCAGCGGCAGCTATACGGGCAAGCCGCTGGACGAAACGGAAAGGCCCGTGCAGGACGCAGACGATTTGTAGCACAGGCAGAAAACCGCGGGCGGTGCAATGCGCACCGCCCGCGGTTTTTCTTTTGAGTAAGGAAACCACCATTAGCGGGTGGTTATGACTATTGCTCGGCGCTTAACAGCCCGTAGCCTCAAAATGGAAGCAAGCTGCTTTTTACAGCTTTTCGCAGTGCTCCCGAATGATGGCGCAGCTTTTGGCAAAGCCCTCCGCCTCGCCGCGGCTCAGCGTCAGTTCGATGACCTCTTCCACACCCGCAGCGCCCAGAATACAGGGAACGCTGGCGTACACGCCGTGCTGGCCGTAAGGTCCGTCCAGCAGCGTGGAACAGGGAAGCACGGCCTTTTCATCGTGCAGAATGGCTTTGATGACCGCCGCAGCCGCCGCACCAATGCCAAATTCTGTGCAGCCCTTGCCCTGCACGATGTCCCAGCCGGCCGCCACGGTAGAGCGCCAGGCTCCGTACAGATCCGCCTGGCCGCGGGTGTCCGGCTGCTCCGCCATCCAGTCCGTCAGCGGCTTGCCGCACACAGTGGCGGCGCTGAACGCCGCGATTTGGCTGTCGCCGTGCTCGCCCAGCTCATAGGCGCAGACGCTGTGAGGCGAAACGCCCAGCATCGCCGCCAGACGTCTGCGCAGCCGGGCGGAGTCCAGAGCCGTGCCCGTACCCACCACGTTCAGCCCGGTGATGCGGGCAAAATACTGCGCGATGACATCGCAGGGGTTGGAGATGGAGACTACGATGCCCGAAAAACCACTGGCGGTAAGCTGCGGGGCGATTTCCGCAATGACCTTGACCGTCGCGTCCAGCTCCAGAAGGCGGTCCTGTTCAAAAATGGTGCTGCACGCGCTGAGCACCACGATATCCGCGTCCGCCAGCGCTTCATAGCCGCCCGCGTATATTTTTGCGGGCAGCGGCATATAGGCCACGCTGTCCGCGATGTCGTCGGCATGGCGGCGCGCCTTGCCCTCGTCTGTGTCAAGCAGCACGATCTCATCGCACAGGCCCTGGGTCATCAGGCTGCTGGCCACGTGGCTGCCCACATGCCCGGCCCCGATGATGCCGATTTTCGTCGTTTTTTTCGTATGTCCCATCCCTTTTTCTGTTATGAAAAAATCTTACACGCAAACCAGAGCCTCGTCAAGCGGAGAAAAGAGAAATAATCCCCCGGGCCTGTGCGCATACTATCCCGGAGGCGGGGCCGCGTGCGCCGCCCGCAAAGGAGTTGGAATAATGCAGGCGTTTTTAAAGCAGCACAGATGGGTGATCCTCGCCGCGGGCGCGGCCATCCAGGTCCTGACGGGCGTGCCCGCGGCCTGGGGCGTGTTTCAGCGCGGCGTGTGCGAGGGCTATTCCCTTTCGCAAGAGAACGCGGCCATGATTTTCAGCCTCACCATTTGTTTTTTCGGCATTGGGTGTATCTTGGGCGGCCTTTTACAGGACAAAAAGGGGCCGCGCACGGCCGGGCTTGCAGGCGCGGTGCTGCTGGCGGCGGGCTTCTGCGGCGCGGGCTTCATCCCGGGGGAAAATCCGTGGTTCTTTTACGGTGTGTTCAGCATGCCTGTGGGGCTGGGCTGTGCGTTTTTGTATCCTTCGGTCATGTCCTGCGCGCAGAAGTGGTATGCGGACCGCAAGGGCCTGGCCACGGGCGTCATTGGCGGCGCGGTGGGCGCGTCCGGCGCGGTGCTCACGTTTCTGGGCCGCTTTCTCATCGGCACCTGGAGCATCCGCACCGCGTTCTGGGTGCTGGGCCTTCTGATGCTGGCGGTGTGCGGCGCGGGCGCGGCTATTTTGGAAAACCCGGAGCAGCCGCTCCGGGAAACAGCGAAGCAGAAGCGCGGCGGAGGACCGGCACCCAAAAGGCCGCGGGACTACAGCGTAAAAGAAATGCTCAAAACAAACCAATACTGGCTGATGTTCGCCGTAGTGGGGCTTGCAACGCCGGCCGTGCTGCTGTTCAGCCCCATCATCGTGGAGCTGGCACAGGAGCGCGGGCTTTCGCAGACGGCGGCGCTGGCCTGCATCGTGGTGGGCTCGGTCTTTTCGGCGGCAGGACGGCTTTTGATGCCCTGGCTCAGCGATAAGATCGGACGGCGGTATACCGACATGCTTCTGCTGGCTGCGCTGTGCGGATTTTCGGTGTGGTTCATCTATGCAGGCAGCTGGTGGGTGATCCTGGTGTACAGTCTGCTTACGTTCTGCTATTCCGGCGAGGCCGCTGTCATTCCCGCGGCCGGAACAGACCTGTTCGGCCAGAAGAACGCGGGCATCAACTACGGCTTTCTGGCGCTGGGCATGAGCGTGGGCAGCGTAGGCTTCCCGCTGCTGGCCCGCTGCTTTGAAGGCGAGGCCGTGCGGCATTTCATTGCCATTGCGGCCACGGCGGCGGGCTTTGTGTGCCTGTGGTTTTTAAAGCCCACCCAGGGCGAACGCCTGTAAGAGCGCCTGTAACGGGAGAGGGGGGAAAGGGAGACGCCTTTTTTTGCCCTCCCTTTTTTTAATGTTTTGCGGCGCCGCGTTCAGGCATGGGAAAGCAGCGGCAGCATCACGCGGTCTTCCGCAAAAATATTCGCTCCGCCCGCCAGCACGAACAAATGGTCGTCGCCCTGCACGGGCGCGCGGGCGTATGCGGCGGCGCTTGCGGGCGTGAAGCCCAGTTCGGCCCGCGCCGCGCCGGGCGAAGCGGCAGAGGCAGCGGCGCACACTGCCTGCTCCAGCGTGCAGCGGCCCGTGCCGAAAAAGTCGCAGCAGGTGAAAACGCCGTCCTTCTCCGTGGCCACACAGGCCAGATCATAAGCGGAAGAGTAATAGACGCAGTCCTTCAAAAAGCCGCTGCAATAGAACATCAGCAGGCCGGGGTTATCCAGCATGGGCAGAGCGGAGAAAGGGTTGGAGCGCTCATAGCAGCGCAGCAGCAGCGCCCGCCCGGCCTGCGTGTCCATGTCCAGCCGCGCAAAACCGCCCTCCGCCGGAGCGGCGCCCCGGGCGGGCAGCGGCAGTGTGCAGACATGCTCCCGCGCGGGGACGAAGCCGAATTTGGGGTAAAACTCCAGCACCGTGCCGTTGGCATAAAGATAAACGCCGTCGCAGGTGCGGCCCCAGTCGTCCAGTACGGCTTCCATCAGACTGCGGGCAAGGCCCTTGCCGCGGTGCTCCGGAGCCGTCATCACCGTGCCCAGCTGCACCAGCCGCAGCGTCTCGCCACGCCACACCGTGTCGATGCGGTTGACCGAGACGTTGGCTGCCGCGCTGCCGTCCCGGTATACCATCGTATAGGGAACGTAGCGGTCCGTCCACCAGCCCGCGCGGTGCCATTCCTCGAACGAAAGGCCGAACACACGCCGGGCCAGTGCGAAAAAACTCTCCCGCAGGGGAGCATTGTCCCGCACCTGCTTGACGAGCGTATAGTCCATGCTCCATTTCTCCTTTCCCCGGCGGCCCTGTGCGGCGCTGCCTCTTCTGCGGGGCATTGTACCATATTTCCCCGCAGGAGAAAAGGGCGGTAAGAAAAAGCGCCGCCCGGAAATGCGCAGAAGCGCCGGGCGGCGGAGGGATCTACAGCTTTGCCGCGGGCTTTGCGGCCCTGGCGGCGGGAGCGCGGAAGCGCACAAGCAGAGAGGCGCACACAGAGAGCGCCATCAGCGCGATGGGAAAGACGATCATCATAAAGCGGGCGGCAGTGCCGGGCATTGCGCCGGGGTTTTCGCCGGATTCAAAGCCGAACAGCGTGAACAGCAGAAGAAAAACGCCGCTGCGCGTCAGGCTGGAAAGACGGGTGATAAAGCTGATGCCTGCGAAGAACGTGGCCTCGCGGCGCACGCCATAGCGGGCCGCGTCGTCCTCGATGAGCACGGAATTCACCATGTCCAGGTTGGCGGTCACGCCCGCGATGCCCACACCCACCAATACGCCGGCAAGGCATGCGGGCAGCAGGCTGTGCACAAAGTACATCGGCACCAGCGAAAGTCCCAGCCACGCCAGCGCGATGCGCCAGCATTTAAGCGTGCCCAGCCGGTTGATAAGGCGGTACCAGAGGTACATCGAGGGGATGGCGCTGACGAACACGGCCGCGGAGAGAAATGTGGCGTTGCTGTCCGGCAGCTGCAGCGCGTACTTGATGTAGAACGGAATGCCCGCCAGCAACAGCCCGCTGGTGGACTGGTAGAAAAAGTGGGAGACGGACACAAGCCAGAAATTGGCGTTGGTGGCCAGAGCTTTCAACGAAGCCAGCAGGCCGGGCTGTTCGCTTTGGCTGAATTCACTGCGCTCCCGGCACCCCAGTATGGAATAAAGGATGAGCGCGCCGCTGAGCAGCCCCAGCGCCAGCGCCGTGGCGCGGTAACCGATGGCCGCAGTGATCATGGGCACCAGCGAAACGCCGATGATCATGCCCACCAGCTGCATGGCCTGCCGCAGGGCGTTCGCCTGGTTGCGGCGCTTTTCATCGCGGTACAGCTCGGGCAGCAGGGAGTGGTAGTTCACGGTGGAGATGGTGTTGCCCGTCTCTGTCAGCATCAGAAATACCGTGAAATATACGGCCAGCCCCACGCCCGTGCCCAGGGATGCGGGCGGGCTGAAAAACAGGATGGACGAAAGCACGAACACAGGCACGCTCACCAGCAGCCAGGGTTTGCGCCGTCCCCAGCGGGTGCGTGTGCGGTCCGACAGATAACCCGCGATGGGGTCGTTGAAAGCGTCCCAAACCGCATACAGCACATTGCCCAGCGCGATCAGCTTCATGGAAAGGCCGATGGTCTCGGTGTAAAAAAAGGTGCCGTAAGTAACGTACATGTATCCTGCGATAGACAAACCGAACATCGCCAGAGAATAGCGCCAGGGGCGGTTGCAGGTCTTGTTTTTTTCCATATTCTCGCCTCTTTCGATCGTATTCAGATGCGCGCGGCATCCACAAAGCAGTGCGCGTGCAGCGGAGAAAGAACTTTCAGCCCCTCGCCCAGCGCAAAGTTCTTACCCGCGGCCTGTTCTTTTCCCTTCATGCCGAAGTAGACGCGATACATGGCCAACGTCTGCGCATCCATCTGGCTGTCGTGCAGCGCGATGGCCTCGAACTTTTTTTCGAATACGGCGGAAATATCCACAACGGTATTGGGCTGCGCGGTAAAATAATAGCCGATGGCAGACGCGGCGTGCGGCTGCGTGTCCCCGCCGCCGGGAATGGCGGCGCGCCCGCTCATCAAAAAGGCGTTGGCTGCCGCGCGCCCTGTTACAGCATGGTCCAGGTGGCTCTCGTAGGCCAGCCAGGGGTCCGGCGCGAAAATAGCGTCCGGCCGCACCTCGCGGATGACCCGGGCGATCTGTGCCGAAAGGCCCAGCACATCGTCCAGCGTGCCGTCGCCGAGGTCCAGAAAGTGGAACGCCTTTGCACCGAGGTGTGTTCCGGCGGCAATGGCTTCGGCGCGGCGCACACGTGCGGTCTCCTGAGGGGACGCCGTGCGGTTCTTATTCCCTTGGTCGCCGTTGGTGACGGTGAGGTAATGCACCGTGCAGCCCGCCTGCGCCAACACCGCCACGGTGCCGCCCATGCCGATCTCGTTGTCGTCGGGATGGGGCTGGATGCAGAGAGCACATTTGCTTTTCAGGATATCCGGCGGCGCAAGCAGCGCCGCGACGTCAAACGCGGGAGTTTCCATAAACGGCCTCCTTTATATTGATGCTAAAACGCTAAATTAATTTAATTATAAAACAAAAATTTGTGAAATCAATCCAAAATGCGGGGAATATAAAATAAATGGCAAAAGACAAATGGAGGACTTTCGGGCTCTTCGGTACCTTGCGGAAAAATTTTATCCGGAAATTCCACAATTTTTTTATATTTCTGTGCTAGTATCAGTCTACAAAGGAAACAACGCGCCCGGCGCGGGGAGGCATTACAGTGAAGCACAGCTTTTCACGCAGAAAAAAGATATTCTTATCGGTAACGGCGGGGGTCGTGCTGGTTGTATTTTTGGCCGGCGCGGCGGGAGCCGCTTATATCAGCGGAAAAATGGACCTGCTGTCCCGCCCTTTGGCGGGACAGGGCGGCAGCAGCCAGAGCGGAACGGACCCCGGAGATGCAGTGCTCTCCTTTGACGGCATGGATCTGAGCGGCATCGACGTGATGGAAAACGGCGGCAGCATCGCGCCGCCGGAGGGCGGGGTTAACATCAACAGCGGCGTCATCAACGTTCTGCTGATCGGCTCCGACGAACGGGAAAACAGCGCCGACGGCAGCGCCCGCGCGGACTCCATCATGATGCTTTCGGTGGACAGCAGAAAGAACACATGGAAGCTGGTATCCTTCGAGCGCGGCGTGGGCGTTTCCATTCCGAACCGCGGTGACGACTGGCTGACGCATACCTACGCCTACGGCGGCGCGAACCTGCTGATGAAAACGCTGCAGGAGTATTTCAAAGTGGATGTGAGCCGGTATGTGAAGATCGATTTTTCCCTGTTTGAGACCGCCATTACCGACATTGGCGGCGTGGTGGTGGATATGAGCCAGGCGGAGGCCGATTATATGAACGGCATCGCCGGGGAGCAGAAATGGACGGCGGGCACGGCGCGGCTGGATGGCCCCACCGCGTTGGTGTATGCGCGCATGCGCAAGCTGGACAGCGACTGGGAGCGTGTGGAGCGCCAGCGTGAAGTTGTGCAGGCTGCGGCGGACCAGGTGGCCACGCTGAGCCTGCCCAAGCTGGACCTCATTGCAAACAAGCTGCTGCCCCGCATCGAAACGAACCTTACCAACGGTGAGCTGTGGCAGCTTTTGTTTAAGATGCCCGTGCTGCTGGGAAAGCAGGCACAGCAGATGACAGTGCCCGAACGCGAGGAGACGTGGTCCATCTCATCCGGCCTGCAAAGCTCATTGATCGGGTGCGATTTTGCCGCCGAGGCCGACAGACTGGACCGTTTCCTACGGGGGGAGTCGTCCGGAGAGGGAGCGGACCACGTGTCTGCGGCAGCCCCGTCTGCATAAAAAACGAGTGTATGGAAAACCAAAACGGGAGCTGCTTTTAAAGCAGCTCCCGTTTTGGCTTTTGTGCCTGAAGCTTCAGCCGCCGCCATGCAGCTTACCCACAGCGTCCTTGATGGCCGCTGCCACCCGCTCATCCTTTTCCACGCCCAGATGATGCATAAGAAGCGTATGCGCGCGCGGGTCGCCAAGATCACCCAGCGCGGAAGCGCTGGCGGAACGGATCTCGGGGTCGTCGTCCAGCAGCAGGGTGATGAGGACGTTGCAGGCATTGTCCTTTCCGGCCCTGCCCAGCCCGGCAATGGCGGCAAGACGGACGTTTTTGTCGCGGTCATGCACGAGCTTGACCAACTCATCCTCTTTCCCCTTTTGAACACATTTTTCGATTTTTTCCAGTTTCCCCATACAGCATCGACCTTTCTAAGGTACGTTCCTAAAGCGGACGTATTTTTTCCTTGCATACAATGATACGAGCCATATTTGACAAAACACCGGAGAAAAAGTGAGCAAATTGTGAATAAATATTACAAATTTGAAATCGCAGCACGAAGCGGCGCGGATGCCGGACGAAACGGCATATTACGGGGCGCGGTTTTATTTCATTTGGGGAGGGCGCCGTTCGGCCTTACAGCTTTTCGCAGCCCAGCGCGGCAAGAAAACGGTCGAAGGCGGCAAGACCGTCCGGTGTCAGCTTGAACACGCCCGCGTGCTCCAGGCACGTTTCAAACTTCGCGCCGATCTCCCGTTTCACAGCGTCCTGCGCCTGCTCGGGGGAGAGCGCCGTGCCGTATTTTTTCACCAAAAGGTCCAGCCAATCTGCGTGCTCCGGTGCGGCGGCTCTGCACGCTTTTGCGTCCGTTTGGCCGCACAGCACCGCCGCGATGGCTTCGCTCTGCTGCGCAAGGCGGCTGGGCAGGATGGCAAGGCCCATCACCTCGATGAGGCCGATGTTTTCTTTTTTGATGTGGTGGATCTCCCGGTGCGGATGGAAAATACCCTCGGGATACTGCTCTGTGGTGCGGTTGTTGCGGGGTACAAGGTCCAGCACATAGCCTTTTTTTTCGTCATAATGCAGGATAGGCGTGACGGTGTTGTGGGGCGTGGGGCTTCCGTTTTCCATGGTCTCGGCCAGGATGTCCGCCTCTGCATCCGAATAGCCGCGCCAGGTTTCCAGCAGCCTGCCCGCAAAGCCGATAAGCTGGGCGGCGTCCCGGCCGCACGCACGCACGGTGCTCACGGGCCAGCGGATGGTCTCGACGGAGATGTCCGGATACTCCGGCACACGGTAGCGGCACAGCGTTTCGGCGCTTTGCATGGGAAAGGCATAGCTGCCGCCCTGGAAGTGCATGTGGCTGAGGATGCTGCCGCCCACAATGGGCAGGTCCGCATTGCTGCCGCAGGTGTAGTGGGGGAACTGCGTCACAAAATCGAACAGCTGCTCAAAGGTGCGGGGCGTGATGGCCATGGGCGCATGCTCATGGGCGAACACGATGCAGTGCTCGTTGTAATATACATAGGGGCTGTACTGCAGATACCAGGTCTCTCCGCAGAGCGTCAGCGGCACCACACGGTGATTCTGGCGCGCGGGAAAATTCACGCGGCCCGCATAGCCGATGTTCTCGATGCACAGCATACATTTGGGATAGCTGGCTGCCGGCTGCAGGCGCTCCAGAGCGATGGTCTTGGGATCCTTTTCCGGTTTTGTGAGGTTGATGGTGATTTCCAGCCTGCCGTATTTGCAGGGATAGTCCCATTTGATGTTTTTGGCGATCTGCGCGGTGCGGATATAGTTGGATGCGATGCACAGGCCGTAGAAATAGTCCGTGGCCGCGCGCACGCCCTGCGTTTGCCGCAGCTGCTCGAACCGGACGGCCGTCTCGCTTTCCCGGGGCATCACCGCGCCCATGATGCGCGCCTCAAAATTTACGCGCAGAGCGGGCACCTCCCCGTCGTACAGGCCACGGGCCGCCGCGTCATCCAGCAGAGCGTCCAGCAGTACGGTGGGAACGTCCAGATGCTCCTCCGGCACGCCGTCCGCCCACGGCTCAGACAGGCCGAACAGGTCCAGCAGCGTGTTGCGCGCCACATAGGCGTCCAGCTCGCCGATGAGAGAATGTTGCAGGCTGAATTGAAGCAGCCGTTCGATCAAAAGCGCGGTGTGGGCCATGATTTTCCCTCCAAAGTCGGATAAAATATCGTTTCGTACATTTTAATTATAGGAGAGTGGCAGCGGGATTTCCATGTAGTTTTGTTGTATAAAACGGCGATTCTGTCGCGAAACGCGCTCTGTGCCCGCGGACGGATCCGTCTGCGGCTTGACAAGCGCCGTCGGGGATGATAGGATAAATACAATTCAAAGGCAGTGACGGAGAAAAGTAAGGCGGAACAGCCGGAAAAGCGAGCGGAGGAAGGTGGAAGCTCCGCGCCGCGCCCCGCCCGAAAGAACACTTCCGAGCCGCAACCCGAACGCCGGGCATGCACCGGCCGTAGGCACGCCGTGGGCAGCGCGTTAAGCTGCGGGCGCTTTTTGGCGCAGAAAAGTGGCCGCGCAAGCGGTAATTTAGGTGGCACCGCGGATTCGACAGCAATTCGTCCTAAAGGTTTGGGACATTTGGCTGTCGATTTTTCATTTTATGAAGGAGGATATCTCATGAAAAGGACAGAGATCCGCGCGCTTTTCGCATCCGCGCCTGCCGACGGTGCCTCCGTCACCGTGTGCGGCTGGGCCAAAACGGTGCGGGATTCCAAAAACATCGGTTTTATCGAGCTTTCCGACGGCTCCTGCTTCAAGCCGCTGCAGGTGGTGTTTGAAGCTGCCAAGCTGGAAAATTACAAGGACATTGCCAAAGCGGGCGTGGGCACCAGCCTTGTGGTGACAGGCCGCGTGGTGCTTACGCCGGGGGCCAAGCAGCCGCTGGAGGTGAACGCCGATTCCATCCGCGTGCTGGGCGCGTGCCCGCCGGAGTACCCGCTGCAGAAAAAGCGCCATACTGTGGAGTTCCTGCGTACCATGCCGCATCTGCGCCCGCGCACGAACACGTTCAGCGCGGCGTTCCGTGTGCGCAGCGTGGCGGCTTACGGCATCCACAAGTTTTTGCAGGAAAACGGTTTTGTATACGTGCATACGCCGCTGATCACCGGGTCGGACTGCGAAGGCGCGGGCGAGATGTTTCGCGTTACCACGCTGGACGCGGCCCAGCCGCCCCGAACGGAAGAAGGCGCGGTGGATTTTTCCCAGGACTTCTTCGGCCGCGCTACGAACCTGACGGTCTCCGGCCAGCTGGAGGGCGAGGCGATGGCCACGGCCTTCGGCAAGATCTATACCTTCGGCCCCACCTTCCGCGCCGAGAATTCCAACACACCGCGCCATGCGGCCGAGTTTTGGATGATCGAGCCGGAGATCGCCTTCGCGGACCTGGCGGATGAGATGGACCTCTCCGAGGCAATGGTGAAAAGCGTCATCGCTTATGTTCTGGAGACCTGCCCGGACGAGATGGCTTTCTTCAACCAGTTTTTCGACAAAACGCTTCTGGAGCGCCTGAACGCGCTGATAAACAGCGATTTTGCCCGCGTTTCTTACACGGAGGCCGTGGAGATCCTGAGCAAGCACAACGATTCGTTCCAGTATAAGGTGGAGTGGGGCACGGACCTGCAGACCGAACACGAACGCTTCCTCACCGAGCAGATCTATAAAAAGCCCGTATTTGTGACGGACTACCCCAAGGCGATCAAGTCTTTCTATATGCGTGTGAACGGCGACGGAAAGACCGTGGCTGCGGCGGATATGCTGGTGCCCGGCGTGGGTGAGCTGTGCGGCGGCAGCCAGCGTGAGGAGCGGCTGGACGTGCTGACGGCGCGTATGGATGAGCTGGGCCTTTCCCGCGCGGATTATGAGTGGTATCTGGAGCTGCGGCGCTTCGGTACTGTGGAGCACGCGGGCTTCGGCCTGGGCTTCGAGCGCCTGATCATGTATCTGACGGGCATCCCCAACATCCGCGACGTACTGCCGTTCCCGCGTACGGCCGGCGGCTTCTGAGTATTTGAAAAGGAAAGCGGCGCCCCGTACCAACAGGTGCGGGGCGCCGTGTGTTTATGCTGCTCCGTCGCAGTTGCGCGTATAATCGTCGAAATGCCGCTCGTACGGGGGCTCTTCCCAAGCGGGTACATAGAAATCCTCTTCCTCAAACACGCCTTTCGGCGCAAGCGCTGCCATTTTAACCATACCAAAGGCACTCCTTTCAAACATCGTGGTTTCTTTCGGTGTCTTTAGTATAGGATATTATATGTCCCATAATCAGGACTTTTAACGCTTATTCGTACTGCGCGAGCATCTCCCGGCAGAAGGCGGTGTATTCCCGCACCACGGCAGGCGGCCCAAGCAGCTTTGCGTCCGTGCCGAAGCCGGCCACCCAGCCCATGAACTGGGGACTGACGACGGCCTGCACATGCACCCGGAAAAAGCTGCCGCCGTCGGGCAGCAGTGTGACCTCCTTGCCGAAGCGGTCCAGCACCACGCCGGCCAACCGCGCGGCGAACCGCAGCTCTACGTCCTGCTGCGCACCGCCGAACATCCCGAACATCTGTTTGGCGTACTGCGCCATGTCGAAGCCGTCGAATGTCGCCTTGCCCAGCCTGGACTCTTCCAGAACGGACAGATTCGCCATTTTGTCCACGCGGTAATGGCGGATGCCCGGCGGCGACGCTGTGTGGTCGTAGGCCACAAGATAATAGTTCTCATCGTCCCACACCAGCGCGTAAGGCGAGCGCTCGTAGAGCTGGCCGTCCCGGCGGTAGCGCACGGTTTTTTCCATAGTCCATTCAAAATAACGGAACGCAATCTGCCTGTCCTGTGAAATAGCCGTATGGATGGTGTCGATGCTGTAATAAATACTCTCGTTCATGCTTTTTACGCGGCCCACCGCGTACACCTGCCGCTGCAGGCTCTGGGCCTCCCAGCGGGAGGCGAGGCCCTCCAGCTTGCGGATAAGCTCACGGCTTTTTTTGACGGAGAGGAATTTGGAGGACTGTACCGCGTCTACCAGCAGCTTCAGCTCCGGCAGCTCGAACTCCCGGTGGGCAAGCTGGTAGCCACCCGCTCGGCCGCGGGTGGCGATGATATCCATGCCGTAATCCTCCAGCGCACGGAGATCATCGTAGATGCTTTTGCGCTCGGCGTGCACGCCCAGTTCCTCCAGCCGGGACAGGATGTCGCTCATAGAAAGCGCGTGGTCTTCGTCCGTTTCCCGGCGCAGCAGGTCGGCCAGGTACAGCAACTTCAGTTTTTGTCCTTCGCTTTTCGGCATCCTGCACATCCTTTACAATGCTTTTTTGTGGAAAAAATTGAAAATTTTTTCAATCTGTTTTATACTGGTATCATAGCATGTCCCATGCGGGATGGCAAGGAACCGCCGTCCGTGCGCGGGCGGGAAAAAGAGGGGGAGCGTTGCCTTGATCACCGATATGTCCCAGGGGAGACCCGCCGCCATCCTGTGGCGGTTCACCATCCCCATGCTGCTGAGCGCGGTGTTCCAGCAGCTGTATAATGTGGCCGACAGCGTGGTGGCGGGCCGGTTTGTGGGCGAAGATGCGCTGGCTGCCGTGGGCGCGTCGTTTCCCATCACAATGATCTTCATGGCCGTGGCGCTGGGCAGCAACACGGGCTGCTCGGTCATCATCAGCCAGTTGTTCGGCGCGAAGGAGACGGCCCGCATGAAAACTGCGGTGTCCACCTCGGTTATTGCCATTCTGGCACTTTCGGCGCTGCTTACGGCCGGCGGCTTTCTGTTCTGCGAGCCGCTGATGCGCCTGCTGGGCACGCCGGAAAATGTGTTTGCGGATTCCCAGCTCTATTTGAATGTCTATATCGGCGGGCTGACGTTTTTGTTTTTGTACAATATTTGCACGGGCGTGTTCACGGCGCTGGGCGATTCCCGCACGCCGCTGTATTTCCTCATCGCTTCGAGCCTTGCGAACATCGTTATGGACGTGGTGTTCGTGGTGTGTTTTCACATGGGCGTGGGCGGCGTGGCCTGGGCCACGTTTTTGTGCCAAGGCGTGGCCTCCGTTCTAGCGGCATGGACGCTGTTCCGGCGGCTGCGGGGCGTGCCCGCGCCGGAGCGGCATCCGCTGTTTTCCTGGCGGATGCTGGGGCGCATTGCGCGCATCGCCGTCCCCAGTATTTTACAGCAGAGCTTTATCTCCGTGGGCAACCTGTTCATCCAGAGCCTTGTCAACGGCTTTGGCTCCGCTGTGGTGGCCGGTTATTCCGCGGCGGTGAAGCTGAACACCTTTGCGCTGACGGGCTTCACAACGCTGGGCAACGGCCTCTCCAGCTTCACGGCCCAGAATATCGGCGCGGGCCGTCCCGAACGTGTGAAGCAGGGGTTCCGCGCAGGCGCGGGCATGACGCTGTGCGTGGCCGTGCCGTTCATTGCGGCGTTCGTGTTCGCGGGGCCGCAGATGGTACGCCTGTTTTTGAGCGCTCCCAGCGCCGACGCGCTGGCACAGGGCACGCTGTTCCTGAACATCGTGGCGCCGTTCTATGTGCTCATTTCGCTGAAGCTGGCGGCGGACGGCGTGCTGCGCGGCGCGGGCTGCATGGGCCAGTTCATGACGGCTACGTTTACGGATCTGATTCTCCGTGTGATCCTGGCGTTCCTGCTTGCGCCGCGCTTCGGCGCCGCGGGCATCTGGATGTCCTGGCCGCTGGGGTGGGCAGTGGCGGCTGCGCTGTCGTTGGGTTTTTACTTTACAGGAGGCTGGCGCAAGCGCGTGGGCAGCATCGACAAATAGAAAAAACAAAGGGCGCGGCCATCGGCCGCGCCCTTTGCAGAAGGCCCGCTGTGCTCTGAATGGATTTATGGGAAGATAAAGCTTTTACCGCCCCGCCGCCCGTGCACCCGGCGCTGCCGCAGGGAGCACGTCAGCGGTAGATGCAATCTTCTATATGCGGGAGCAGGGTATAGATGGAATTCCCAATGAGCGCTTCAAAATATTCCTTATACTGATACGTTTTATTCCACCGGTCGATGGAAAACGGGTATATTCCATAGCGCCTTGTTGTGTCGATGAATCTTTTTTCCAAGATGCAAAAACCACTGGCGTCGGCAAGTGCATCGCAGAGAATGATCAGTTTGTCATAATCGTCATAGTCGAGGCCGTTCAGGAAATCCCGGATGAAGGCGTACTGCGCTGCGCTGATATCCTTCTTTCCGATGTCGGCTTCAATATCCTTGACGGGGAAGGAATGCGTCAGACAGATCCTTGCGACCTCGTCCCATCCCCGCGCGGCGGCGTAATCGTATCCGTCGATGATGTGCCTGACAGCGGCCACTCCGGTTCTTCGGCCTATGTCGTGCAGCAGCCCGCAGACAAATGCCTTATCGCTGTCCATTTTATCGCAGCGCCCGGCAATCAGCTCTGCCGCATGCGCCACATTTCTGGAATGTTGCCCCCAGGGACCGGGATTCAGTTCCTCGGCCTTTGCCAGTTCCTGGAGTGCGGTTTTTCGGTCCGGAAACATATCGGCTCCTCCTTTTGCACAAATGCATTTACAGCCCCGGCAGAGCCATGGGCGCTGCTTGGCGTATTTCAGACGTCGTTATTCCGCGCGCTCTTCGTTCAGCAGCCGGGCGGGTACGGTGATATCCCGCCGGGGCACCTTTTCCCAGGAAAAGCATGCGGCCAGCGACCGGAGCGGCACCGGTTCCGGCGCGGGCTGCTGTCCGGCCAGAAAGGCTAGCCAGCCCGTCAGCTCCGCGGGCGTGAAGCGGGCGCGCAGCGCACCCATGTCCAGGCTTTTTTCCCGCTTGGAGAGCCGGACGCCCTCCGCGTTCACCAGCAGCGGCAAATGGTAGTATTCCGGCGTGGGCAGGCCCAGCAGCCGCTGCAAAAAAATCTGGCGCGGCGTGCTGGAGAGCAGGTCCTGCCCACGCACCACCTGCGTCACGCCCATGCGCGCGTCGTCCACCGCCACGGCCAGCTGGTAAGCATAGATACCGTCCGAGCGCCGCAGGATGAAATCGCCGCATTCCCGGGCGAGGTTCTGCGAAAAATGTCCAAGATGTCCGTCTGTGAAAGAAACGGACTCTTCCGGCACGGCAATGCGCAGAGCGGGCGCGCGCCGCCTGCGCAGAGCGTCCGCCTCGGCGGGAGAAAGCCGCGCGCACCGTCCGCCGTACAGTACGGCGCCGTCGGAAAGGTGCGGCGCGCTGGCGGCGTGCAGATCGGCCCGGGAACAGAAGCACGGGTAAACGCGGGCATGTTCTTTCAACATCTGCAGGGCCTGTGCGTACAGTTCGCTGCATTCACTTTGAAAATAGGGGCCGTCCGGCCCGCCTCTCCGGCCGCCTTCGTCCCAATCCAGCCCCAGCCAGGCCAGGTCCTCCTCCAGAAGGCGCGCGTGCTCCGGCTTGCAGCGTCGGACGTCCAGATCTTCGATCCGCAGGAGGAAGCGTCCGCCCCGGCTGCGGGCGGAAAGCCAGGCCAGCACAGCGCAGAACACATTGCCAAGATGCATCCGGCCCGAGGGGCTGGGCGCGAAGCGCCCGCACACGTCAGTCCGTTCCCGCATGGCTGTTCTCCGTCCTCCGGACGCCGCGCGCGTTTCCTTCCTCCGTGCCGGGCGTGCACTGCGCCGAAAAGGCGCGCAGGTATACCGCGGCCGAGCGGGACATCTCCCGTGAAAAAACGCTGTTGTATTTGCGCGCGCAGAATGCCTGCATCCGCGCGGCATAGTCCACGTCCGCGCGGCCTTCGGCGGCCTCGCGCGCGCGGTACATGGCCTCGTGTTCCTCCGGCGTCATGCGGCGGTAACGGTTTTCCCGTACGATATACCGCGCGTCGAAGCGGGCGGGCTTGCGTCGCTCCCGCTGCTGCTGCGTGGGCCGGCCCAGCACCAGCATGGCAGCGGGCACGGCGTAGGGAGGCAGAGCCAGTGCGCTGCGCACATCCTCGCAGTTTTCCAGAATATCCCCGATGTAGCAGCTGCCAAGGCCGAAGCTTTCGGCGGCCACCACCGTGTTTTGTGCGGCGATGGCCGCGTCCGCCGCGGCCAGCAGCAGGTCGCCCTCCCGCGGCGGACGGGGTGCGCAGCCCGCCGCGGCAAAGCCATCGTACCAGCGCTGGCAGTCCGCCACGAACACCAGCACCACGGGTGCGTCCGCGATGAAGGGCTGATGGTCGCACAGGTCGGCCAGGCGTGCCTTCAGCGCGGCGTCGGTGATGTCGAGGATGGTGTACAGCATCTGGTTGCCAGCCGTGGGGGCCTGCATGGCCGCCTGGAACAGCGCGTTTTTAACAGCCTGCGGCACAGGCTCCTCTGTGAACACGCGGACGGATTTGCGCGCGCAAAGCGCATCCAGTGTGGGATTGCGGTCAAATTCCATTCAAAGCACCTCCGGCGCGGGACGGCACAGGGCTGCCGCGTCGCGCAGTGATCGTTCCGTTTCGGCGGCGCCCAGCGCGCTCAGCGGCACAGGCGGCACGGGCACGGCAGGAAGCGGCTGCAACGTGAGCTGATAATAGGAAAGACCCAGCCACCGGCCGTCCTTGTAGCCCGCGTGGGGCAGGCGCGCGGCTTCGGCAAAGCCCATCCGCTCGTGGAAGGCGGCGCTGGCCGGGTTGGGGTGTGTGATGAGCGCAAAGCAGTTGACGTAGCCCTGCCTGCGCAGCAGAGCCAGCAATGCGGTGTACAGCGCGGTGGCGGCGTGCCTCCGGTGTGCGGCGGCAGACAGGTATACTGTGACCTCGGCGTCCCAGTCGTAGCCCAGGCGTGCGGCGAAGCGACCGGCGTAGGCATAGCCCAGTACCGCGCCGTCCTCCTCCGCAAGCAGCCAGGGAAAGCCCGTGTCCAGATGCTCCCGCAGCCGTCCGGAAAATTCCGCCAAAGACGGCGCCTCGTATTCCCAGCTGGCGGTGGAATGCTCCACATAAGGCGCGTAGACCGCCAGCATGCCGCCCGCGTCCTCCGGGCGCGCCATGCGCAGTGTGATGCCAGGCATCGTATCCCTCCCGTCCCGGCCGTGGCCGGGGTCATGCCGCCGGGCGGCAGAGCCGCGGCGGTTCAAGAAATATTATACGGCAAAGCCCCCGCCTGCGCAATGCGCAGGCGGGGGCTTTGTAAAACAGACCGGCTGCCTCACCGGAAAGGCCCGCCGGAGCCGGAAAACCGAACAGGCCCTTGCGGCGAATTGAAAAAGAAAGGCTTTAAATAAAATCCTGCGAACGCAGGTCTCCACCCGGAAGGCACAGACGAAAGTATGATCAGTGAGTGTCCTGCAGGGCGGCCACGCCCTCCTCACCGGTGCGCACCTTCACAACATTTTCCACATTGTAGACAAAGATTTTACCGTCGCCGATGTGTCCGGTATACAGCACCCGCTTCGTGACGTCGATGACGCTGCGCACGGGCACCCTGCTCACGACGACCTCCACTTTCACCTTGGGCAGCAGTGTCACGTCCATGGGCACGCCGCGGTAGAATTCGCTCTGTCCCTTCTGCACGCCGCAGCCCAGCACCTGCGTCACGGTCAGGCCCGTCACACCGATGGAGGAAAGCGCCTCTTTCAGTGCATCAAAGCGGCTCTGCGGCAGCAGGATGACCACTTTGCTGATGCGCGGCCCGGATGCGGGAGCGGCGGTGACGGTGGTGGTTTCCACCACAGGAACCGCTTCGTCGGCGCTTTTTGCCGGGACAGCGCCCTCAACAGTCTCCTGCACTTCAGGGCTTACCATGCCCAGCGACATGGGCGCAAAGTCCGCGTAGGCCGAGATGAGCCCGTGCTCGTGGATGTCCAGGCCGTCGATCTCCTCCTCGCGGGAAACGCGCAGGCCGATGGTCTTTTTCAGCAGGAAGAACACCAGTGTGATGGCAACGCCGACCCAAGCGCATACAGCCAGCACGCCCAACATCTGTACGCCCAGGAAGCCGAAGCCCCCGCCGTAAAACAGGCCGCCGTCCGTGGCGAACAGGCCCGTGAGCACAGTGCCCAGCGCGCCGTTGACAAAATGCACGCCGATGGCACCCACAGGGTCGTCAATTTTGAGCTTCTGGTCGATGAACTCAACGCCGAACACCACTGCGAAGCCCGCGATCAGCCCGATAATGGCCGCGCCGAACGGGTCCACTGTGTCGCAGCCGGCCGTGATGGCCACAAGCCCGGCCAGAGAACCGTTCAGCGTCATCGAGACGTCTGGCTTTTTGTAACGGCTCCAGGTAATGATCATCACCACACAGGTTGCCACAGCTGCGGCCAGGTTGGTATTGACGAAGATGAGGCTGGCGTTCACCAATGTCTCGTCCCCCGTCATCGAAACGGTGGAGCAGCCGTTGAAGCCGAACCAGCAGAACCACAGGATAAAGCAGCCCAGCGCGGCCAATGTAAGGCTGTGGCCCGGGATGGCGTTCGCCTTGCCGTCCTTCGTATATTTGCCGATGCGCGGCCCCACCATCTTTGCGCCGATGAGCGCGCACAGGCCGCCCACCATATGCACTGCCGTGCTGCCCGCAAAGTCGTGGAAGCCCAGCTGGCTCAGCCAGCCGCCGCCCCAGACCCAATGCCCGCCGACAGGGTAAACGATCAGGCTTATGGCTACGCTGTAAATGCAATAAGAAAGGAACTTGGTGCGCTCCGCCATCGCGCCGGAGACGATGGTGGCCGCCGTGGCGCAGAACACCGTTTGAAAAATGACGAACGCCCAGGACGGGAACGTGCTGCTGTAATCGCCCAGGATGAACGGGTCGAACCCGCCGATCAACGCGCCGTCCCCCGCGAACATGATGCCGAAGCCTGCCAGCCAAAAGGCAACGGTGCCGAGGGCAAAATCCATCAGGTTTTTCATGATGATGTTGCCCGCATTTTTGGCGCGTGTCAGGCCGGTCTCCACCATCGCAAAGCCCGCCTGCATGAAGAATACCAGCGCCGCGCCCAGCAGCACCCAAATGGTGTCTACGGATGAATACATAATGACCCCTCCTCAATTTTTTACGCTTTTCAACCGCGGAAATACAAGTGAATTGTCAAACTAAGTGCAACAGGAATTGAGCTCGAAGTCCCATAATTCCTGAGCAGAATGGAAGTACAGAACTTTGCGAGGCCTGGCGTTCAACAACGCCAGGTTTCGTTTTAATGTGGCGGGAGCAACACGGGAAAGGTTCCTGCCCTTGGGATAAAACTCCCGGAGCAGGCCGTTCAGATTCTCGTTTGTACCTTTCTGCCAGGCACAATATGGGTCGGCAAAATAGACCTCGCAATGCAATCGTTCTTCAATGCGGCGCCAGTTGGCAAACTCCGTGCCCCGGTCGCAGGTAATGGTCTTGACCAGTTGCGGAGGGAAAGCGGACAATGCAGCGACAATGGCGTTCTCCATGGTCTCCGCCCGTCGGTCCGACATCTTCATGGCAATGTAAAACCGAGTCTTGCGCTCCGCCAGGGTGGCAAAGCAGGCTTTGCTTTTGCCCTGGCCACTCACCACTGTATCCGCTTCCCAATGCCCGGCTTCCTCACGGCTGTATACCGACTTGTCCCTCTTGCGGATCGACTTTCCCTTACTGTATTTCCCTCGCGTTTCTTTCACTCCGTGGCTCTTTCCCTTGTGGCGCAGTACTTTCAGATTGCCATTTACCAGGTATTTCTCGTAGATCCACCGGTAGATGGTACGCCAGCTTGGCAGCTTCAGCTCACAAGGGGTACAGGCGATCTGCTCCGGCGACCAGGTCGCCCGCAGCTTTTCCTCTATGTAGTCGAGCACTTCCTGTGAATGGAACATCCCGCGGTGGCAGTAGGAACGGCGCAGCAGATACTTCTTCTGCGCTGTGTGCGGGTAGTAGGTCGGAATGTCATACATGTGGCTGCAGTTCCGCCGTATCTCCCGCGACACAGTACTCACGTTTCTCCCGATCAGCCGAGCGATCTCTCGATAGCTCAACCCATCCACATAATATTTCCGTATACAACTGCGCTCTTCTATGGTAAGATGATGATAGTTCATACAGTTCCCTCCGGTGGTTTGGTGGTGTGGTAACTTCATTCTACCAGGGTTCTGTATGGACTTCTTTTTGTTCCCCTAAAGTGTTGCACTTGATAGTATAATTCACCATACAACAAAAAAGGCGCCGCCGGATGTCCGGCAGCGCCTTCGCTGTTGTTGCATTCAGTTTACGCGCCGGGACGTGGCATGTCAAGCCCGCGGCGGCAAAATTGCGCCTTTGTACAAGGCGCATCCAAAATCAGACCGTAAAGTTTAGAATATATGCACAAGACCAAACAGACAAAAAATGCGGATGAAAATACAAATATTGGCGGGCCGTATAACAAAAAAGGAAAAAATACGATTTTTTTCCCGCTTGTTCACAACTCTGCCACTTTTTTTGTGTAAAATCGGGCTATACTAACAACAGAGCAGCACCGAGGCCATGCTGCGCGGCAAAACTGTTTGCGTATTCGCCCGGTTTGCGGTATCATAGAAAAAGTATGTAGGCCGCCGGACGCGGAAAGCCCGGCGCGGAAAAGGAATGATACCGGTATGGCAATATTGCGGACGATCGTGTGGTTTTTCTATTTCTTCGGCGCGCTCATCGTGCTTACACCGAAAATGAACGAGGCAAAGCGGCGCAAGGCCGCGGGGGATGAGAGCGGCTGCCGGGCCATCGTGGACAGATATGTGCCCATGTGGATGTCTACTCTGATGCGCATTGCCGGATGTACCGTTACGGTGAACGGGCTGGAAAACATTCCGAAGGACCGGGCCGTGGTATTCACGCCCAACCACCAGAGCGATTATGATATCCCCATCACGCTGGTGCATCTGGACAGGCCCCACGCGCTGGTGGCGAAGGTGGAGACGTTGAAGATCCCACTGGTGCGCACCTGGATGAAGCTGTTCGACTGTGTGTTCATCGACCGCAAAAATCCCCGCCAGGCTGTCACGGCCATGAAGGAAGCAGGCGCGCTGCTGGCGCGGGGCGAAAGTGTCATCGTGTTCCCCGAAGGCACGCGCAGCAAGGGCGACGCCATGGGCGAGTTCAAGCACGGTGCGTTCAAAATGGCCTTTGCGGCGGGTGCGCCCGTGGTGCCCGTCGTCATCGACGGGAGCTATAAGATCATGGAGGCAAACCACAACCTGATGTGTCCCGGCCATGTGACCATGACCGTGCTGCCGCCCATCGAGACCGCCGGGCTGGACCGGGCGGCGCAGAAAGCGCTGCCGGACGAGGTGGCCCGGCGCATTGCCGCGCACAAGGATAAAACCACAGCGCACTGACGCCGCGCAGCGGCGTATGCATAAAAGCGTGCGGGCAGGCCCGCCGCGACACATATAACAGAAAGAGGGAAACACGTGTATGGCAAGCCCGCGCTACACACTGAACATCAAGCCCGAGGACCTGCAGCCCGAACAGCCGAAGCATGAGATGACCGGCAAGGAAAAACGGGAAAATTTCTGGTTCTATCACAAATGGCATGTGATCGTCGGCATCGTGGCCGCGCTGATGGTCTTTTCGTTCGTTTGGGAGATCGCCACCCAGGTGCATCCGGATTATACCATCGGCATCCTCACCACGACAGGTGTGCCCATGGGCACCGGCGAGGCACTGGCCGAGCAGCTCAAGCCGTATTTTGACGACCGCAACGGCGACGGAGAGGTCGTTGTGAGCGTGATGGAATACACCATCGGGAAAGACGCGGATTCCATCGCGGACCCCAACGTCCAGATGGCGAACATCACGAAGTTGTCCGGCGACATCGACGGCGGCGAGAGCATGCTGTTCCTTGTGGACGATATGGAGTATTTCCAGGAGCAGTATATGCTGTTCGCCTACAACGACGGCACATCTCCCGCAGAGGGCGAAAAGCCGGACTATGCGCGCATGGGCGTGCGCTGGGGAGACTGTCCGGCGCTCACGTCGCTGGAGCTGGGCGCGTCGGAGAACTTCGACGGTTCGCAGGGGTATGATTACCAGACATTTTTGCAGGACTACAAGCTGGTGCCCCGCGTTTATACGGGCACCAAGCTGGAAAAGGATGAGGACGCCGCCGCGTATTACGAAAAGGCGATGTCGGTGTTCCATACTCTGACGCGGCAGTGAACGAACGGAAAAGGAGGAAGGCGTATGCTTCCCTGGCAGTGGATCCTGATGGCTGCGGTGGCCGCGGCGCTGGTGATTCTGGGCGTGCTGGTGCTGGCGGCAGTGGCGGCCAGCCGTTCCAGGCCGCGCCCGGAGCAGCTTACGCCCACCCAGCGCACGCAGAACCCGTACCGCCGCTTTTACGGCGGTAGAAAGTAGGCGCGGCGCGCGCTGCTCTCTTGGAGCTGAGATAAAAGAGGCCGGAGCCCGGCGGGATTTCCCCGCCGGGCTCCGGCCTCTTTTTATCGGTTTGCAATGAAGCTCATTCGATGCTTGGCTGTTTTTTGCGTCAAACAGGCTGCGGAGAGTCGTGCCGCCCGATGGCAAGCACCCCCGCGCAGTGGGAAAGCCACGCGAAGGAAAGGCGCAGGCTGGGCAGAGCACCGGCAAGCAGCTGCGCCACGGCATAATCCTCGCCGCAGTCCCAGGCCGTCCCGGCCGCGGCATGGCAGGCATCCAGCTCGGCCTGCGTTTCAAAAGCCACGTCTCCTATCAGACATTCGCCGCCGGGGCTGAGACGGCGGGACAATTCCAGCAGGAACGTGGGTTTCCCGGCGTCCGGCACATGGTGGAAAGCATAGGTGCTGATGATAAAATCGAACGTCCTGCCCTCCAGCGCGGGGGGCAGGCCCCGTGTGAAATCATACAGATACAATTCCGCGCAGGGCATCTTGGTGCGGGCGGCGTCCAGCATATTCTGGGAAAAATCCACTCCGGCTACCGGATGGCCGGCCGCGTACAGGCGTGCTGTCAGCATGCCTGTCCCGAAGCCCAAGTCCAACACATCGGCGCCGGGACGGCTGTTCACACGGGCCTCGATAAGAGACAGCACCGCATCGTAGCCTGCGAAGGGATATTCCCCCGCATCGTGGGAATGGCGGACGCTGGCGTCATAACCGGCGGCCCATTCGTCGAAACCCTTGCTGTTGAGCATAAAAAACCTTCTTTCTGCCTGATAGAAAAAATGAAAGCCGCCCGCCACAAAAAGGGCAGGCGGCGAAAAGCTATGCGGCAGGGGCGTCGGCAGCCCCGGAGGCTTCCGGCGCAGCAGAAGAAGAGGGCGCGGGAGGAGGCGTGGAGGATGAAGGTGCGGGCGGACCGGAGATCATATCGCCCTTTGCACCGCAGCGGGTGCACTTCTTCCAGACAGAACCGTCGCTTTCTGTCAGCTGTCCGCTGAAATCATGCCCCAGCGCATCGATTTTAGTACGGGAGGTCTCCTGTCCGCAGGAGGTACATTTGTATATCGTCACACCCTCTGAAGTACAGGTGGCCGGGGTCGTGGTGCCGGAATCCGGCGTATGTGTATGCTCCACAGTACGGCTTTCCAAAACCGCGCCGCATTTGGTGCAGTAGATATGCTCCTTGGTGGCGTCGTTGGGGTCTGCCGTCCAGTTGCCTTTGATATGGTTCTCCGTCTCGGTCTTGGGCGGGTTGGTGCAGCCGCTGGCCGTGCAGGTGCGTGTATGCGTGCCGTTGCCCGCGTCCGTCCAGCTGCCGAAACTGTGCGTGTGCTTATTTTTGAACGTCACCCACACACTGATGGATTCCAGCTTTGTATTTGCGGGCACGGTGAAGGTCAGCGTGCCGTTGTTCACATTTTCAATGCGTCCCTCGGTGCAGCCCCATTCCAGCGAATAGCCTTCCTTGGCGGTGGCCGTCACGGTGGAGCACGTTTCGCCGGGCTTCACCTTCTGCGTCAGCGTGCCAGACAGCGAGCCGCCGTCTTTGCCGTCCTTGATGGAGAACGTGACGGTCACGCCCTCGGCTTCGGAGCTGGACGAGCTGGAGCTGCTGGACGCCGCCTGCGGGTTGAAGGTCTCCTCCGGCGTGGCCGTGTGCGTGGGGATGGTGGTCAGCGCCGGGCGGCGGTCCTCGGTCTCGTAGGTGTGCGTGCGCACATAGTCGATCAGCGCTTTGGCGCCCTGCTCATTCAAATGCAGGCCGTCCTCGATCATATACGAAGCTCTGGCAAAGCCCGTGGCGGGGTCCTTCAGGGCCTCGCTGCTGTTCAGGAACCGGTAGCCGTCCTCCTTGGCAAGGTCCGCCAGAGCTTTGTTGAATTCGTCGATGGCCTTCTGCGCGGCGGCCGCGCCCGTGCGCGTCTGCGCCACGGGCGGTACGGCGTTGATGATGATGTCCGCGTAGGGCCATTCCTTTTTGATGGCCTCCAGAGCACTGCGGTACTGGTTTTTGAATGTGTCCGCAGTGGAATTGGTGTTGTTGGTGCCGTATGTGATGACGATGCGCCGGGGCTGCATCATGGAGACGGCCTTGGCGACATACACCGGGCTGGATGAACCCTTGAAGTACATGCACGGCGTGCTGGTGACATGCTGGATGCCCATGCCCACGGCGCTCAGGTTGTTCTGCCACGTTGTCAGGCCGTAGGCCACCAGACGGTAGGTGTTGGAATCGCCCAGAAACATCGTTTCGTCAATGTACGTCTGGCCGCCGTCCGCAGTCTCCGGCAGGATGGTGCCGTCGTAGGCCTGTTTATCCAGCGCGTCCGCGTCCGGGTCATAGCTGCCGCTCTGGGAAGCGGAGACAGACGACGAAGACGGTGCGGACGAGGAGGCATCCACGGGCGCGGCGTCGGGCAGCAGGGACATCACAAGAATAGCGAGCAGCGCGATGACGAGCGCGGCGGCGCATACCAGGATGGCGATGTCGATGGGGCTGCCTTTCTTTACGCGGCCGAAAAAGCGCGCCAGCGCTTTGCCGGCCTTGCGGAAATATCGTTGGATCTGTTGCACGGCGTTTCCTCCTAAGATGGCCCGTTCGTGTACAATACGGGCATTCTAACGTTTCCATTGTACACGATTGTAACGCGGAAAGCCACCGTTTTCTTTCAAAAAGAACGGTGGCTTTTCGGGGCTTTCTTCCTGTTTGTGCGTTTTTTGCCAAAAAACGTCCGGTTCGGGCCTGTGAGCCGGCCTCAGTGGGCGCGGGCCAGCGCGTTGTTTTGCTGGCGGCGCAGCTCGGCCAGATAGGCGGGCACCAGCATCACGGCTGCGCCCGTCCAGGCCACCGGGTTTGCCAGGCACACGCCGACATAGCCCAGGAAGCGGGAGAGGAGGATGGCGGCGGCCAGGCGCATGGCGAGCTCCACACCGCCGGAGATCAGCGGCATCACGGCGTTGCCCAGGCCTTGCAGCGCGTTGCGGTAAACGAACAGCACGCCCAGGGCCAGAATGAAAACCGCTTCGATATTTAAAAACTGTACCGACGCGGCGATGACGGCCGTCTCACCCGGGTCCACGAACCAGGTGGTGATGGGCGCGGCAAACAGCCATACCACCACGGCCGCGGCCAGCCCGGCAATGAGGTTGAGCACCGTGGCCTTGCGCACGCCGTCCTTCACGCGGTCCAGCTTGCCGGCGCCCGCGTTCTGCGCGGTAAAAGTGGCTGCGGCCAGCCCGAAGGTGAACGTGGGCTGCGTCGTCAGCTGCTCCACCTTGGAGGCGGCGGTGTATGCCGCCACCACCGTGGAGCCGAAGCCGTTGATGGTCACCTGTAAAATCATGCAGCCGATGGCCGTTACGCTGTTGGACAGCGCCGTGGGAATGCCCATCCGGGCAAGGCGGCGCACCATCGGGCCGTGCCAGGCCCAGTCGGCCCGGCCTGTGCGCAGGATGGGGAATTTTTTCAGCATATAGACCAGGCACAGCAGCGCCGAAACGCCCTGAGAAAGGATGGTGGCCCAGGCGGCGCCCGCCACGCCCATGGAGAACGTCACAACGAACAGAAGGTCCAGCACGACGTTCAGCGCGCTGGAGAGGCACAGGAAATACAACGGCGTTTTGCTGTCGCCCACGGCGCGCAGCAGGCCGGAGAACAGATTGTAAAACAGGCTCGCGCCCAGCCCCAGAAAGATGATGCCGATGTATGCAGCGCTGTCGCTGAAGATGTTTTCCGGCGTGTTCATGGCGCGCAGCATCGGTTCTGTGCCAAGAAAACTGGCCGCCGTAGCCACGGCGGTGACGATGAGGGACAGCAGCATCGTCATGGCCACGCACCGGCGCAGCCCGGCCTCGTCCCGCGCGCCGAAGCGCTGTGACACCACCACGCAGAACCCGTTGGCAAGCCCGATGACAAAGCCCAGCACCAGGAACGACATACCGCCCGTGGCGCCCACGGCGGCCAGCGCGTCCACGCCCACAAAGCGGCCAACGATCATGGCGTCCACCATGCTGTAAAACTGCTGGAAGATATTGCCCACCAGCATGGGCAGAGAAAACCGGAGCAGCAGCCGCATGGGGCTGCCCGAAGTCATATCCGTAACCAAAAAAGCACCTTTCCTTTCCCGAAAAGCGGCGCTTCGGGGCCGTGTGCCCCGCGCCGCGCGGAGCCGAAAACAGCCCTGCACAAAACGCTATTCTAGCCCATCCGGGCACCGATGAAAAGCCTTTTTTTGAAATTTGCGATATTTTTCCGAATTGGACAAAAAAGCACGGCCCGGAAGGCTCCGGGCCGTGCTTTTTGCCTGTCTGCAGAGCTTATTCGCTTAGAATGCCCGCCTTGCGCAGCGCGGGCCGCACGGCTTTTGCAAGCAGCACGGACACCACCACGGCCAGCACCGCGTTGATGAGGGACGTGACGCCCTTTGTCACGAGCTGCGTCTGCACCGCGCCCAGAGCCTGCCCCTCGATGTAAAACTTCATGATGAAGGACTTCAGCAGGTACAGCGCCACATACGTCACGCTGCCCACGGACGCGCCCAGCACGTCCCGTCCCAGCGAGATATTACCGCTCCGGTGGGCGATGAGCCCGGCCAGAAAGCCGATGAAAAATTTTGTGATGAATGTGATCCAGCTTTCCGCGATGTACAGCGGATTCGTAAAGTCGAACAGCATACTGCCGAAGCCGGAGGCAAGGCCGCCCGTCAGGGGCCCGAACAGCAGGCCGGACAGCGCGCAGAACACATTGCCCAGATGAATGCGCGCTACCTCCCCGATGGGGATCTGTATCCAGCTGAATACGAATACCAGAGCGCTCAGCAGGCCCGTGACGGCCAGCCTGCGCACGGTGAACCGGTTGGATGTTTTTTCCATGAATACCACTCCTCTTTGTTTTTGCCCTGCGCCGCGAATTTCCGGTTGACAGGGCCGCCGCTTTCGCTTATCCTCAATTATAGAAGATTGTGAACTGATTAAAATACTCAATTTATGAATATTTTATAAGGTCAGATTGGAGGACAGGCATGGAAAGCTTTACGCTGGGCCTGATGCGCGGGGACGGCGCGCCGCTGTACCGTCAGCTATACCGCCATATCGTGGAGGAGATCGCTTCCGGCGGGCTGGCGGCGGGGGAAAAGCTGCCCAGCAAGCGCCGCCTGGCAGCGGACCTGCGGGTGAGCGTTTCCACCGTGGAAACGGCCTACCAAATGCTGGTGGCGGAGGGCTACATAGCGGCCCGCGCGAAAAGCGGCTTCACGGTATGCCGCATTGAAAAGCTGGACGCACCCGTCCGTCCGGCTCCGGCCGCGCCGCCGGAACCGCCCGCAAAGCGCTGGGCCTATGATTTCGGCACGGGCAGTGTGGACACTGCCCTGTTTCCGTTCAAGACCTGGGCGCGCATCCAGCGCGAGACAGTCACCGCCCATCCGGAGCTTCTGAACCATGGCTCCCGCCAGGGCGATGCATCCCTGCGCGCGGCCATTGCCAAATATCTGCATGCTTACCGGGGCGTGGTGTGCGCGCCCGAGCAGATCGTGGTGGGCGCGGGCATCGAATATCTGGTGGGCCTGCTGGCCCGGCTGTTCTGCGCCAGCACCTTTGCGGTGGAAAATCCGGGCTATCCCCGCACGGCGCAGGTGCTGCACAACAACGGCGTGCGCACGGTGTTCGTGCCTGTGGACGGGGACGGCATGACGCTGGACGCTCTGCAGGCCGGCGGCGCGCAGCTTGCGTATGTCACGCCCAGCCACCAGTTCCCCACGGGCGCAACGATGCCCATTGCCCGACGCACGGAACTGCTGCGCTGGGCGGGCGCGGCCCCGGGACGTTATGTGGTGGAGGATGACTACGACAGCGAATTCCGTTACGACACCCGGCCCATTCCATCGCTGCAGGGGCTGGACCAGGCGGGGCGGGTGATCTATGTGAGCACCTTTTCCAAGAGCATGGCGCCGTCCATGCGCATCGGCTATATGGTGCTGCCGGTGCCTGTGCTGGAGATGTACCGTGCCGAATACGGCGTATATTCCTCCACGGTGTCGCGGTTCGAGCAGCAGACGCTGTGCCGCTTTATGGAGGAAGGGCATTTCGCGCGGCATCTGAACCGCCTGCGCAGCGCCTGCCGCGCCCGCCGGGACGCGCTGCTGGAGGCGCTGTACGCCGCTTTCGGCCGGGATGGCGTGGCGGTGCGGGGCAGCCACACCGGGCTGCACCTGCTGGCCGCGGTGCACAACGGCATGACGGAACGGGAGCTGGTGGAGGCGGCGGCGCGGGCCGGCGTGCATGTGAACGGCCTTTCCGCCTATTATATGGAGCACCCGGAGGACTGTCCGCCCGCCACCGTGGTGCTGGGCTATTCCGATATGGACGAGAGGGCGCTGCGGGCCGCTGTGGACGCGCTGCGCTGCGCGTGGGGCGCGCGGCCTTCGGAATAAAAAGCAAACCGCCGTTTCCACCGGACTTCGTGTCCGGGGAAACGGCGGCTTGTTCATTTGTATCCGTACGGTTCAGATGCCTGCGGGCAGAGCGCCGCCCGTCTGCGGGGCGCTTTGCGCGTCTGCGTCCGGCGCGGCGGGGAGCGGGAGTGTTTCCGGCTGCTCGGGCTGGTTCGTGTCGGGCAGCGTTACCGTGGCCTTGAACAGGTCGCCGTCCACTGTGATGGAGAACGTTCCGCCCTGCAGTTCGGCAAAGCTCTTGGCAATGGCAAGGCCCAGGCCGCTGCCCTCGGTGTTGCGGGAACGGTCGCCCCGCACAAAGCGGTCGGTGATCTCTTCCGCGCTGAAATCCAGCTCGGTGGCGGAAATGTTTTTGAACACCACCTGCGCGCCGTGCTCCTGCGGCATCAGCGTGATATAAGCCCGGGTGCCGGGCATGCCGTATTTGGTGATGTTCACCACCAGGTTCTCAAAGATGCGGCAGGTCTTTTGCCCGTCCAGCACCAGAGGCATGCGTTCCTCCGGGAGCTGCCAGCGGAAATCGATGCCGCTGGCTTCGGTTTTGTCGGCCAGCTCGTACTGGACCTGCTTGAGCAGTGCGGCCAGATCTACTTCAGCGTAATGCATGGCCACGTTCCGTGTGGCGGCCTTGCTCACCTCAAACAGGTCCTCGATCAGCCGCTTGAGCCGCTGGGATTTTTTGTCCAGCGTTTCAATGTATTTGGCCCGGTCTTCGGCAGAAAGGGCGGGGTCCTTGAGCAGGTCCACATAGGTGATGATGGCGGTCAGCGGCGTTTTCAGGTCGTGTGAGACGTTGGTGATCAGCTCGGTCTTCATGTTCTGGCTGCGCACTTCGGCGGCGACGGCCTTTTCAAAGCCCGCGCGCACCTGGTTCAATTCGTCCTTCAGCGGGTCGAACAGGCCCATGTCTCCCTCCACAGGCGTGGCCAGGTCTCCGCCGGCCATGCGCCGGGCGGCGGCCAGCAGGGCCGCGTAGTCCTGCTGGATGCGGTTGGCGCGGCGGCGCAGCAGGAAGAACAGCACCACCGTGTAGATCACGGTTCCAGCAATGCCCAGAAACCAGAAGCAGCAGATGAACGTGACGATGGCGAAATTTACGGCCAGCAGGCGCAGCAGCGTTTTTTCAGCGGGGTCCCGCAGGTCGATGGCGGTGAGGGCGCGCCACATGCGCCCCAGCGTGCCGCTCACGGCACGCCAGACGCGCCCCGCGCCCCGCAGCAAAGCGCGCACGGCCCGTGCGGCCAGGCTGCGGTTTTTCAGATAGCCCAGCCAACCGTCCCGGGCCAGGCCCTGGCGCAGCGCGAGAACAGACATAAACGTCACCTCCAAAAACAGGAACAGAAGCCCCGCGCACAGCAGGTTCGCCATGGTGTTGGCCGCGGAGGGCAGGTCCACGCTGAATTCGTCCCGCAGCACGGCGGCGATGCTGCCGTCGAAATTGCTTGTTACAGCGCTGGAGGGGACGCCGTTCATCAGCACCGCGCAGCCGAGGGCCAGCAGTACCAGCTCCAGCGGCACACGGCACAGCCAGCCGCCGCCCAGCCCGCTGCCGCGCCGGCGGCCGAACCACAGGGCCAGAAGCGCCGCAAGGGCCAATGCAGCCGCAAACAGGGGATCGAAGGCGTGGTTGATGAAGGAGCGCTCCTGAGACGTTGCGATATACCAGCTGATGTCATCCGAAGCCGCGAATACCCGCGGGACCCCGTAGACGAAGGTCACGCTTTTGGGCGCGGAAAGATCGTAGTAGGACAGAACGTCCAGGTCAAGATGCCGGCGTATGGCGTCGGTGCCGTAGGCCTGCATATCCGTGTTCCAGATAGAAGCGGAAAAGTCCTGCTGGCCCTCCTCGCCCAGATAGGAGGCTGCATAGGACATATTGCCCTGCGCGTCGAAGCGGAGCGCCAGCACATAACGCCACTGGGCGGCGTCGAAGCCGTTTTGGGCGGGGTCGTCCGAAAGAAAGCCGCCAAGCCCGGCTTCCGTGTTGGTGTATGTTTTGCCCGTTGCGTCGTCCGTCACGGCGTAAAACAGATTGCCCCAGCTGCCCGCCAGCTCGTCGGCATGGGCTTTCACGCTGGCGTTGAAAGCGTCCAGCGCGGAGATGGCATCGGGCGCGTAAACGTCCAGCCCGCCGTAGGAGGCGTTGGTGCCGCCGCTTTCGTCACCGGCCGCGCCGGTGTAGCCCAGCACGAAGTCCTCCCCGGCCTCCCGTGCGGCGTAAACAGCGGCGTTCGCGTCGCTCAGCAAAAGCTCCGACGGCTCAAACTCCTTGCCCTCCCACTGCTCGCGGGCCCGCCAGTACAGCGTATGGTTGGCCGTCTGGATGTTTTCCACAAAGGGATCGTAATAATAAAACAGGACGCCCTGTTCCTGAGCGCGGGCGTACAGCGGACGCAGCCCGGCCAGAAGCCCCACGGCCAGCGCCAGCAGCAAAAGTGCGGAAAGCAGCCCCGCGGCCGCCTTACTTTTCGATCTTGTACCCAATGCCCCACACCACTTTCAAATATTTCGGTTCCCTGGGATTGTATTCTATCTTTTCACGGATGTTGCGGATGTGCACCATGATGGTATCCGTGCTGACGGCGCGTTCGTTCCAAACGCGCTCGTATATCTCCTCGGCGGAGAACACGCGCCCAGGGTTTTTCATCAGCAGCGCCAGAATTTTGAACTCCAGCGGCGTCAGCTTTACGGGCGTGCCGTCCACGGTCAGCTCCGCGGTGTCCTCGCACAGCTCCAGCCCGCCGATGACATAGGTGCGCAGGGCGGGCGCAGCGGCTGCGCCCGTCGCCCGCAGAAATTTTTCGTACCGGCGCAGGTGGGAGTGCACCCGGGCCAGAAGCTCCATGGGCACGAAAGGCTTGGTGACGTAATCGTCCGCGCCGATGTTCAGCCCGGTGATCTTATCAATGTCCTCGGATTTGGCCGACAACATGATGACGGGGAACTCGCAGCCCTCGTCCCGCAGCTTCATCACCATGGTGATGCCGTCCATCACGGGCATCATCACATCCACAACGGCCAGATGGATGGGCAGCTGCCGGGCAAGCTCCAGCCCCTGGGCGCCGTTGGCCGCACCGTGTACGGTATAGCCCTGGTTTTTCAGGTAAATGGCGACGCCCTCGCGGATCTCGGCGTCGTCCTCCACAACAAGAATATGCGTTTCCATGCGTTTCTCCTTTTGTCCGGCTGCGATGCGGTATGCCGCGCGCCCGGCGGGCGGCTGGGCGGCATCGTGCTTCGTATATCGATACTATTTACTTAATATAGCACAAAACCCGGACAGAGAGAAAGAACCTTCTGCGCCCGTATGCGCTCAGCCCACCGCCGCCAGCTCCCGCCGCAGCATTTTTTTGGCGCGGTAAAGCTGGGTGTGCACGGTCTTGGGCATGCGGCCCAGCTGCCGTGCAATGGCCTCCACGGGCCATTCCTGCATGAAATACAATACCGACACCGTGCGGTACGGTTCCGCCAGGCCCTCGATGCACTCCCGCGCAAGGCCGGCGTCGGCGCGTGTTTCGCACTCAGCCTCCAGGCTGGGGACGTTCTGCGCGGCGGCCAGCGCCGGAGCGGTGTCGCCGGGGGCCTCGGTCACGGCCATGCGGCGGTTGTAGGCGCTTTTCAGATGATCCTTTGCCTTGTTCACCGCAATGCGGCACAGCCAGGGCTTTTCCGCGCCCGGCGGACAGCTTTCCATATGCAGATAGGCCGAGACAAACGTCTCCTGCGAAAGATCCTCGGCCAGCTGATGGTCGTGCACCAGCTGGCAGCACACCGTATATACCAGCTTTTCATATTGCCGTACCATCGCTTCAAACGCCTGTTCCGTCATTGGAAACCCCTCCCGCCTTTTTGCCCCGCCCGGCGCGCCGGGCGGCTTGTCTTCAACGTGTTTTAGTATAAGACCGCAATCTAAAAAGGCGCGGGGGGAAAATCCAAAGAATTTCTAAAGATTTGCTGTAAATTTTATAAAACCGGGAACAAAAGGCTGCCGGAAGGCGGGTAATATTTCTGTAAAACAGCGAAACTACTTGTGATTTGCCTGCGGGGATGGTACACTTTTCTATGTGATATACTAACCTTAAAGCCGCCGCCGCTTGCGCGGCTGCGCGTGTGCGCTGCACACGCCCCTGTGCCGGTGCACAGGGCTTTGAGAACATTGAACCATGCAAAACCGCAGTAGATGCGGTTTTGTTGGGGGCGCTTTGCGGCGTCATGGTACAGTAAGGTTTTTTCGCGAATCTGAATAAGACGAGGTGCGTACCGATGCTGAAAGGGTATACCAAGGAAGAAAAAAGCTGGATGATGTACGACTGGGCCAACAGCGCCCATTCGGTGATCGTTGTCACGCTGCTGCCGATCTTTTTTTCGTCGGTGGCGGGCTTTATGCGCAACACCACGTCGGCCATGAGCATCTGGGGCTATGTCACCAGCATCGCCATGCTTATTTCGGCGCTGCTGGCGCCGGTTATCGGCGCGCTGGGCGATTTTAAAGGCATGCGAAAAAAGATGTTTTTTGTTTTTCTGGCCGTGGGTGTGCTGGCCTGCGCGGGGCTTGCCGTTACGCCCATGACGGGCTTTGCGGAAAATACCGGGGTGGCCGAGGCCGTGGGCACAGCCATCCTGATCCTGTATGTCATCAGCCAGATCGGCTTTTCGGGCGCGAACCTGTACTACGACAGCTTTTTACCCGACGTCACCACCGAAGAGCGTATGGACCGCGTCTCCACCATGGGCTACGGCCTGGGCTATATCGGCGGCTCCACCATCCCGCTGCTCATTTTTCTTGTGATGAACGCCGTGGGCGTGGATATGCTGTACTGCCTGTCTTTCATCTTCGGCTTTACGGCCGTGTGGTGGGCCGCGTTCAGTTGGCCGCTGCTGAAAAACGTGGAGCAGAAAAGCTATCAGCCCCACGAAAAGGGCGCCATCCGCAAGACCCTGCGGGGGCTGTGGGCCACGCTGAAGGACATCTTCGGCCATAAATCCATTTTTGTGTTCATGCTCGCCTATTTCTTTTACATCGACGGCGTGGGCACCATTATCCACATGAGCACCTCCTACGGCGCCCAGCTGGGTCTGGGCGACACCGAGATGATGCTTGCGCTGCTGCTGGTGCAGATCCTGGGCCTGCCGTTCTGCCTGATGTACATCAAGCTGGCCGGTAAATTCGGCGCGCGCGTGATGGTGGGCGTGGGAATCTGTATCTACATGGGCATTTGCGTGTTCGGCTTTTTTGTGCGCGAGACCTGGCAGTTCTGGGTGCTGGCCATTCTGGTGGCTACCAGCCAGGGCGGCATCCAGGCGCTGTCCCGCAGTATGTTCGGAAAAATGCTTCCGGACAAGAACCGTTCGGGCGAGTACTTCGGCTTTTTCGATATCTTCGGCAAGTTTTCGTCCGTCATGGGCCCGGCGCTGATGGGCTTCGTGACGCAGATCGCCACCGTGGTGCTGCTGGGCAGGCAGAGCCTTACGCCGGAGACGGCCCCCGAGGCCGTGTTGGCCGCCGCGCAGCAGGAGGCATCGCCCTGGGGCGTGTTGTCAGTTCTGCTCATCTTCCTGGTGGGCGCGGTGCTTTACTTCGGCGTGCTGCCCCGCATGCTGAAAAAAGAGGGCGCGGGGAAGTAAAAAATCCGTACTGCCCATGTGCGGGAGGGGCGGGACCCCGCCCGAAGACCCCAACGCGAAAGGTTTTGATCGATATGCCCGAAGCATATACACATATCCGCATCGCCCGCGCGGCGCTGGCACAAAGCGGGGAGCATGCGCCCAGTACGGCGGCCTATGAAATGGGCGCCAACGGGCCGGACCCGCTGTTTGCTTACCGTGTGCTTTCCGCCAAACGGCCCTGGCCGCTGCCGGAACTGGGCGGCCGCATGCACGACGAACAATGCGGCCGGTTCCTGCGCACAATGATCTTCGCGGCCTCCACGCCCGCCCAGCGCAGCTATGCGCTGGGCTTTCTGGCGCATTACGCGGCGGATTCCGTGATGCATCCGTATGTGGCGTTCCAGTGCGGGCCGCAGGGACAGTTCAACATCCCCGAGGGGCACGGCTTCTGCGAGGTGGCCATGGACAGTATGTTCCATGAGCAGGACTGCGGCTCACCCGCCGTTCCGGCGGGAACTGCCGCTCCGGGGCTGCCGCCTCAGGAGCTGGCCGAAGTGACGCAAATGCTTCATGACGCGGTGGCGCAGGTCTACCGCATGGACATCCCGCATGAGGCGCTGGCGGATTCCTTCCATGATTTCCACGCCCTGCACAGGCTGTTCCTGTCGCCTCACGGCGGCAAGCGGGCGCTGGTCTGGGCGGCGGAACGGCTGGTGCTGCACAAGCCCGGCTACGGGCTTTCCCACATGACGCCCGCCCGGCGCCCGGCGGACGGCTTTGCGGAGCATTGGGAAAACCCCTATACGCATGCACAGATGGACGCGGGCCCCGAGGCGCTGTGCGGGGAATCGGCCCGGCTGGCTGCAGGATACCTGAAGGCAGCGGCCGCTTACTGGGAGGGCCGCAGCACCAAGGAGGTGCTGGCCGCGGCTGTGGGCGACCGCAGCTACTCCACAGGCCTGCTCAGTGAACCGGCCCCGGCCGGGGTGTGAAGGCCCGCCCTGCCCGGGAAATAAAATTGGACTGCAAACGCGCCGCGGCGAAAGGCATATCTTTCGCCGCGGCGCGCTTTTTCGCTCCTTTTCGCAGACGAGGCTTTGAAAAAAATACGGAGTATGCTATACTGATATCATCTGTACAAAAGAAGCTCCGGCGTTTTCACAGCGCACAGGCCGCGTGGCGGTACGCCGGAAAGGGAGCATATATTTATGAATATCACGCGCAAGACATTTTACGGCATCGGCATTCTGTCGGCAGCGCTGAATATTTTGGGCGGCGCGATGCTGCTGTTCAGCATCCGGGCGGACCTTGTGTTCAATATCGCGACCGTCGCGGCGGGCGTGATGATGCTGATGCTGGCCACAAATCTAAAAGAGGACCCCCGCGGCCGCAATTTCTGCCTGGCGGCCGCGCTTCTGACGGTGCTGGGCATGGTGCCGGGTATTGTGGGCATCGTGTGTGCGGCCGCGTCGTGGCCTGTGTTTGCATGGCCGTATTTCAAGGCTTCCGTTCCGGAAAACGGCCTGCATAAGGCAGCGTTTCTGGTGATGGTGTGCGGGCTGGTGCTGCTTGTGGGCAGTTTTCTGCCCGTGCCGCAGATGCTGGCCGCGTGCATCATCATTGCGGTGGCGGCGGTGCAGGGCCTTCTGGCTTTTTTGCTGTATCAGGAGGCGTGACCGCGCCGTGCGGGCCCGGGCAGACATATTCCGGCGGGCCCCATGCATACGATGATGCATGTCCTGCCTTTTGGGAGCGGGCACAGCGTTATGGGGAAAGGGAACCGAGAGCATGAAAAAACTGTTGAGAACCGCTGCGGCAGCCGCCTGCCTGTGTCTGCTGGCCGCATGCGCGCCCGCGCGGCAGGCGGGCGGCGGGGAGCCCGGCGCGCCCCGGGAGGATTTTACCTCTGTGCCGTCCGGTATGCAGGCGGGGGGCGAGCCGGAGGCCATGGCCGCGCCCGTGGCGTACCGCGCCATGTGGGTGAGCTATCTGGAATGGCCGATGTTCGATACCTCCGGCGCGCAGGGCTTTGCCGCGTCGGTGGGCTCGCTGCTGGACAACTGTGCGGCTCTGGGGCTGAACACCGTCATCGTGCAGGTGCGCCCTTTCGGGGACGCGGTGTACCCCAGCGCAGTGTATCCCTGGAGCCACCTTGTAACGGGCGTGCAGGGGCAGGACCCCGGCTATGACCCGCTGGCCATTTTTGTGGAGCAGGCCCACGCCCGCGGCCTTGCCATCGAGGCATGGGTGAACCCGTACCGCGTGCGGCTCAACGACACCATGCCCCCCGGCGAGCTGGCGGCGGACAACCCGGCGCTTCTGCACGAGGGCTGGGCGCTGGAGGCGAACGGCGGGCTGTACTACGACCCCGCTCTGCCCGAGGTGCAGGACATGGTGGTGCAGGGCGTAACGGAGATCGTGCAGAATTATGACGTGGACGGAATTCAGTTCGACGACTACTTTTATCCCACCACAGACGAAGCGTTCGACACGGAGAGTTACGCGCGGTACGGCGGGGGACAGGACCTGGCCGAATGGCGGCGCGCCAACGTCAACACGCTGGTGCAGAAGGTATACGCCGCCGTCAAGGCGGTAAAGCCGGAGGCGGTTTTCGGCATCAGCCCGCAGGGCAACAACGACAACAACTACAGCCAGCAGTATTCGGACGTGGCGCTGTGGCTTTCCACGCCCGGTTATGTGGACTACATCATGCCGCAGGTCTACTGGGGCTACAATTATACGCTGCAGAATGGTTCGGCCCGGTTCGCGTTCGAGAATATCGTGGACGAATGGCTGGCCATGCCCCGGGGACGATTCGGTTTCGCTGGCATTCGGGCTGGGCGCATACCGTATCGGCGCGGGGGACGGCTCCGCCACAGAGAGCGGGGAATGGGCCAGCGGCCACAATCTGGCCGATATGGCGCGCACGCTTTCCGTGCGCGGCGCAGACGGCTACGCGCTGTACCGTTATGCCAGCCTGTACAGCGGCGGCGAATATGCGGCACTGATGCAGGCGGAATGTGCGGCTCTGGCCCAGGCCAACGGCATCGGGCAGACGGAACCGTAACGCGGAGAATACGAAAAAAGCGCCCTCTTTACAGAGGGCGCGGCAGATGGTTGAAGAAGGCAAAGAGGTAAAAGAAATGTCCGGGGAAAAAGCTTGAAAAGGGGTGGAGAACTCCTTTTTCATTTAAAATAACCCCGCGCCGTGCGCGGCGAACGGGGCCACAGGCCCTGTTCGTAGGCAGCTTTTGCGCCAAGCTAAAGCGCCCTCTTTACAGAGGACGCGGCAGGACGGATGAAACGCGGCATTCCGCCAGAGTGTCAGAACAGCCCCTTTTTCCATTCCCGGCAAGGAATGCCTGCGGCTGTGAGCGCGGCGCACAACCGCGCCCCGTTTTCCTTTGTGGAGGGTGCGTCCACGCCGTAGTGGTACGGCACCACAAGCCCGGGCAGCACGTCCATGGCCGCCACTTGTGCGGGCACTGATTTTTCATAGTCCGGCATGTTCCAGATGCCGTCGCACACCACAAACAGCACGTCGCATTGGACATTGTCCACCAGGACGTCGGTGTCGCCGGAGAGGTAATAGGTGAACCCTGCGAACTCCAACACGAGGCCGAAGCCGAAGCTGACGGGGTGGTTTTTGTTTTCTGCGGCCACCGGTTCCAGCACCGCGCCGCATTCAAAGCCGATGCGGGGCGCTTCAAAGCTCAGTTCGCTGATATAATCGTCGTCGATGCCGAAATCACGCTCCAGCAGGCGCGCCACCTCCGCCGTGGTGGCAAAGCAGGTGTCCTCTTTGCGCACCCGCTCGATGTCCTCCGGCGAATAGTGGTCGCCGTGGCTGTGGGTGATCACGATCAGGTCCGCGTCGTGGGCGTCGTCAGGCACCTTATATGGGTCTACATACACTACGGTGTCGTCGGATTCAAAGCAAACGCATCCGTGCTTTACAAACCGGACAGGTTCAAGGGGGTCCATAGTACAACTCCTTATTGTTTCGATGTTTATTTTTTGTGGCTTCACCGCATACTAACTGTATTCCAGACGCAGAGGCGGCATGAAGGAAAGAATACAGCTTTCTTTATTGTAACGCCTCCCGCGCCAAAAGTCAAAACCGGAGGGATGCAGATGAAGCCCCAGAAGATAAAATATGCGCCATTGTTCGCCGCTATGCTGCTGTGCGTGGCTTTGGCAGGCTGCGGCGGAGCGCCTCATGAGAGCGGCGAAGGCCGTTTTTCGCAAAGTGAAACCCAAGATGGAACCCGGGCGGCTCCGCGCGCCGATGCCGTGCGCGCGGCCGCGGGCGGCGATATCGCACTGCCCGCCACGCTGGCGGCGCCGCAGACGGACAGTACGATCAATACGCTGCTGGACGCGGGCGTGCTCTCCGGCGCGTTCACGACGGTAAATTCCTGCCGCACGCGGGATCTTTGCACGGCAGGCGAAATCACAGTCCGCGTAAGGGCAGAATTGGACGCCCAGACCTCCCGCAAGGACGCGAAATTCGCGTTGTGGAAACTGGCGGACGGCAGAGCGGAATATCTGGAAACCGTGTATTTCACCTGCGACGGTACGGTGCAGAGCTATACGTTCACAGGGCTGGCCGCGGGTGCGCGGTACCGTGTGGTGTTCAGCTATACGGAGTCCGGCGCGCGGCGCATGTCGGGCGCGTTCAACGTGGAGGGCGTGACGGCCGAGATCGAAGAGGAAACACAGGAAGAGGGGGCGGTGGCCGCCGGCGCACAGCCGGGAAGCTGACCGCGTAAAAGGGGGAGGATGTCATTGATCGAGGATTTCAAGCATATGAAATGGCTGCCGCTGGCGGGCGGCGCGCTGCTGTGCGTGCTGGGGCTGACGGCGCTGGTCTGGCCGGGCCGGGTGGCGAAGATACTGCCTCTTTGCATCGGCGCTGCAATCCTGGGGCTGGGCCTGTGCGAGGTGGCTTCAGGTTTTCTGGCAAAGAGCTTTTTGCCAGAGTACATACCCGGCATGCGCAAACTGCAGGGCTTTGTGAATGTCGCGGTGGGGCTGGTATTCCTGCTCAACCGCACGCTTTCGCTGATGTTCATCGCCGTGGTGCTGGGCGTGTGGGCAGTGGCCTTCGGCGCGCTGCGCCTGAGGGACGCGCTGCGGCGGCGTGCGTCCGGCCAGCCATGGGGCTGCTGTGCGGGTGACGCTGCCGTAAAATTCGCGGTGGGGATATTTATGCTGGCCAGCCCGCTGGGCAGCATGGCGGCCTGGACGGTGATGGTGGGGCTGTTTTTCCTGTTCGTGGGCGCATCGGTCATTTTTTCTGCGGTATATCTCGACCGGCTGCCCCATGATTTTGAGGATTTCTGATCCCGCGCGGGCAGATTATAAACAAAGTGTAAAAACCGGGCCGCATGCCCGGTTTTTCTTGCATTTTAAACCGTTTGAATGTAATATAAATAGTAACATTCATGCGCATAAAGCGCTGTGGCAGGGAGGCCGCTCGATGGCAGGAAAAATGGTGGAAAAGAAAATACGCTCCGCGCTGCCGCTGTACATTGCGGCGGGCGCATTTCTGGTGTGCGCGGCTGTGCTGCCCGTATACAGCCTGCCGGGCTTTTTGGGCGCATGTGCCGTTGCGGCGGGCGCATATTTTCTGTCGGACAAAAAAATCCCGCCCCGTGTGGTGATGGTGCCCGCGCCGGAGGACCCCTTCGCAACGGGCGAGGAGGCGCTGGACGCCGCGCTGGAAAAGGCGCGGGACGATCTGGAGAAGCTGGAGGTGCTGAACGCCCGCATTCCGGCCGCGGCGCTCTCGGCGCAGATCAGCCGCATGGAGAAAGCGGGCGCGGCCATTTTGCAGCAGGTGCGCGAGCATCCGGAAAAAGGCCGGGATATCCGCAAGTTCGTCACCTATTATCTGCCCACGGCCGTTAAGATATTGACCACCTATGCCGACCTTTCGGCCAGCGGCGCGGGCGGCGAAAACGCTAAAAGCCTGATGTCCGACGTGGAGAAGAACGCCGGAACCATTGCCTCCGCTTTTGAAGCGCAGCTGGACGCGCTGTTCGCGGGCGAGGTACTGGATGTTTCCTCCGACATCGCCGTGCTGGACGGAATGCTCTCCGGCGACGGCCTTTCCGGCAAAAATAATTTGAAATTGTCATGACCCGGGCGGTCCCGATACCTCATTCAGAAAGGAACAAAACGATCATGGAAGAAAAACAAACCGCACCCGCGCTTACCCTGGAGCCAGACCTCTCTGTTCCCGCCGTTCCCACACTGACGCTGGACCCGGAGCCCGCCCCCCCTGCGCAGGAGGAAAAGAAACCTGCAGTGGAGCCGGAGCCCATGGACGCGGGCCTTTCGCCCGAAGAGAAAAAGGCAGTGGACGAATTCGCGGAAAAAATCGATCTGCGCAATTCCACGGTGGTGCTGCAGTACGGCGCGGCCAGCCAGAAAAAAGTGGCCGATTTTTCCAGCAGCACGTTGGAAAATATCCGCACCAAGGACCTGGGCGAGGTCGGCGAGATGGTCACGGGCCTGGTGACGGAGCTTAAGAGCTTCGACGCCACCGAGGAAGCGCCCAAGGGCATCATGGGCTTTTTCCGCAAGGCCACCAATTCGCTGGATACCTTTAAGGCGAAGTATGCCAAGGTGGAGACCAACGTGGATAAGATCGAGGCTGTGCTGGAGGGCCATCAGGTACAGCTTCTGAAGGATATCGCCATGCTGGACAAAATGTACGAGATGAACCTTGTGTATTTCAAGGAGCTGACGATGTACATTCTGGCCGGTAAGAAAAAGCTGGCGGAGGTGCGCGCAAACGAATTGCCCGCCCTGATCGAAAAGGCGAAAAAATCAGGCCTGCCCGAGGACGCTCAGGCAGCCAAGGACCTGGACGATATGTGCACGCGCTTTGAAAAGAAGCTGTACGATCTGGAGCTGACGCGCAACATCTCGGTGCAGATGTCCCCGCAGATCCGCCTGATCCAGTCCAACGACACGATGATGGCGGAAAAAATCCAGACCTCTATCGTCAACACCATTCCCCTGTGGAAGAGCCAGATGGTGCTTGCGCTGGGTCTGGCCCATTCCCAGCAGGCCATTGAGGCGCAGCGTGCCGTTACAGACATGACCAACGAGCTGCTGAAGAAAAACGCGGCCACGCTCAAGCAGGGTACCATCGCTGCGGCAAAGGAATCTGAGCGCGGCATCGTGGACATCGAGACGCTGCAGCAGACGAACCGCAGCCTGATCGAAACGCTGGACGAGGTCGTGAAGATCCAGAACGAAGGCAGAGAGAAGCGCGCTGCGGCCGAAACGGAGCTGGGCCGCATCGAGGGCGAGCTGAAAGCGAAGCTGCTGGAGATCGCCCGCTGAGTTTGTACTTGTGACGGGAATAAGAGAAAATGCGGGAGGATAGCGTGAAAAACTGGAAAGAAAACCGTGCGCTGGCCTGCGTGGTGCTGGCGGCTGCCATTTTGGGCGGTACTTTCGGCATTGGCGGGGCCAAGCTGAGCAGCGCGGCCCGCAGCGTGAATGAGGCATACGCGCAGAATATCGCGGGGGACCTGGCGCTGCGCGCCGCCGCCGCGCAGAATATCATCGCCGAGGGTGAAGCGGCGCTGGGCGCGGATGCCGCGTCCGTGAAGACGGCAAAACGGGCCGTGGAGGCGCTGGAGGCCGCGGAGGGGCCGGCACAGGAATACGCCGCAAACGCGGCCCTCACCGCGTCTGTCGGCATGCTGTATGAGGAGACGCGAAAGGTCTCCGGCGACGATAAGGGCAGCGTGCTGCAAACACAGTGGTCGGAATTTTTGAGCCGTGGCAATATCATCGACAATTCGGCGGACGCATACAATGAGCAGGCCCGCGCTGCGCAAAAAAAGCTGTCCGGCTTCCCGGCGTCGCTCATCGCCGGCCTGACAGGCGCACAGGCGGAAGAATTTTCCGCCTGAGTGCGGCCCTACATTGAAAAGGAGCATCCATGAAGAAAATCCAACGATTTCTGTGCGGTACGGCGCTGCTGGCCGTGCTGTCGCTGCTGGTTTCGGCCACGGCATTTGCCGCGTCGGTTCCGGACCCAACATCTGATTTTTACGTCAACGATTACGTTGGTGTGCTTTCAGGTGATACTAAGAGTGATATTGTGAGCAAAAATGACGGTTTGTATAATGCTACGGGCGCGCAGATCGTCGTGACGGTGGTGCAGGACACAGGCGGTGTTTCGATGGAGCAGTACGCCTATGACATGGCCAACGCCTGGGGCATTGGCAGTGCTGAAAAAAACAACGGCGTTTTGCTGCTGCTTTCCGTCGGGGACGACGATTACCAGTGCATACAGGGCAACGGGCTGGAAACGCTGCTGCCAACCAGTACGCTCAGCCGCATTTTACAGGAGGACCTGGAGCCGGATTTCGCGGATAAAAACTATGACGCCGGTGTGAAAAAAACATTTGCGTCCCTGTATGACGCTGTGAGCAGCATCTACGGCTACGACGGCAGCACAGGCGGCGCGGCGAATCCGTCTCCCGTGCCGCAGCCGGACTACGACTATGGATACGGATATGGCTATGACGACGGTTACCGGGACGACGGCGGCTTCAGCATTTTTGGGATGATCGTGTTCCTCGTGATCGTGCTGGCGCTCATCGGCGCGTTCAGCGGGCCGCGCCGCCGGCGCGGCGGCCGTTACAGCACTTATTACAGCGGCCCTTCGTTCGGCACGGGCTTTTTCCTGGGCAGTATGATGGGCGGCCATCATCACCACCATAGGGGCCCGCCGCCCCCGCCGGGGCCGCGTCCCGGCCCGCGCCCGCCCCGGCCTCCGCGCAGCGGCGGCGGATTTGGAGGCGGCAGCTTTGGCGGCGGAGGAAGCTTCCGCGGCGGCGGTGGCGGTTTCGTCGGTTCCCGCGGCGGTGGCGGCGGCGGCTTTCGCGGCGGCGGCGCCGGGCGTGGTCATTGACGCTGCCGTATTTGTCAAGACGACACAAAAAGTATGAATCGGGGCGCCTTCCTTGCGGAGGGCGCCCCGATTCGTATTGTTGGAAAAAGACGGGAAAGCAGAGGCCGCAACGGGGAGGGCGCAGGCAGCGTGCCAGCGCGTGTCGGGCGCGCTGCGGCCTCCCTGCGAAGGGCGGCGCCGAAAACGTGGCGCTCCGCACGACGGCGATTTCCGTTTTAGGACCATCCCCTTAAGGCTTGGGCTTTCAGCTGTCTTTTGCAGCTCAGTCCTTTTTGTAAAATACCAGCGTCATTTTATCGGTAATAACTTCTGTTTTTCCCGTCTGACGGTAACCCATTTTTTCGTAAAGACGGCAATTCACCTTTTCTTGTAAAATCGTACTTAATTCCCAATTTGAACTGCCATGCAGAGCTTCAACCATACGGATGGCTTTTTGTGCAATGCCGAGTCGTTGATATTGAGGAAGCACAAAAATAGGAGATATTCTTTTAGCTGTGTCTTTTTCTCCTTTGTCAACGACCCGTACTGCGCCGACGTTTTCATCGAATTCCTGAATAAAATAGTAATAGGTGAAGGGCTGCTGCAACCTCATAATGGTTTTATCAATATTTTCAGCCGCAGGGCTGTTTTCCGTGTCCTGGTACTTTTTATATAAATCCTGAAATGCTTCTGTCTGCATTTGCCACAATTTGCGAGCATCTTCTATGCCGATTCGGATCAGATTCAAATTCTTCCCTCCGCTCTTATTTCTCAATAAATCCCGCGTTATCATCAAATCCGTTTTTTCATTTGTGTTCTGATTCTACATCCGTCCGGTCTGTTGTGCCGATGCATTCATGAGCGGGCGTTTTGCCGTCCAGCACGGTGAAGATCTGCTCCACAACGCACATGCCAACACGCAGCAGCGCTTCGTCCGTGGCTGCACCGAGATGCGGCGTCGCCAGAAAGTTGGGCAAACGCAGCAGCGGCAGGCCGGGCGCGGGCGGCTCGTGGGCGAGCACATCGCAGGCGGCAGCTCCCAGAGGGCCCTGCGTCAGAGCGCGGTACAATGCATCCTCGTCCACCACGCCGCCCCGCGCCGTATTGACGAGCAGCGCGCCGGGCTTTGCCGCGGCAAGCTCCGCCGTACCTACAAGCCCGCGCGTCTGAGGCGTGAGGGGTACGCCGATGCTCACAACGTCCGCCCAGGCAAATACCTCGCGTACACAAGTGCAGCGGGCTATACCCAGGCATGCCGCGCGTTCCTCTGTCAGAGAAGGCGAATACCCTACAATGCTCATGCCGAACGCACGGCGGAACATCTCTGCGGCACGTCGGGCGATGCTGCCCACGCCCACAAGGCCCAGCGTTTTGCCGTGCAGCTCCATGCCTGTCAGCCGTGCATCTGCTATGGCGAGGGCTTCGCCGGTTTGCAGCATGCGGTCCGCCAGATATACCCGCCGCGCCAGAGCGAGGGTCAGTCCTACGATAAGCTCCGCCACAGACTGCGCGTTTTCGCCCGGGGCATATACCACGCGCACACCGCGCTGCGCTGCCGCAGCCAGGTCCACTCTGTCCGTGCCCGTGCCGTGTATGCCGATGACCTTCAAAGCCGGGCACTGCTCCAGAAAAGCTGCGTCCATGCGCAGGTTTCGGCTGATGGCTGCGTCGGCCCGGCCCAGACAGGCGGGGTCCGAAAAAACCTCAGCCCTGGTTTTAAGCAGCGCCAGCGCGCGGGGATGGATGGGTTCACACAAAAATATTTTCAGCATATAGCCTCCCTGGATACGGTGTGTGGTATGTTCGATGCCTTGCGGTCAGCTCAGCTCCTGTCTTTTCAGGCAAGCTCCCTGTCCGCGGTGGCGTGAAGGATGAGCTCTGGCGCCAGCGGCTCGGGCGCCTTTCATGATACCGTTCCTCTCTTGACATTCTTTGGACCGTTGCAAGATAAAGGGCGGAAACCAATACGGCAGACCATAAATCGGCCACGGGCTGCGCCCATGGCTTAAGGGACCGCAGGCAGAAGTGACACGGGCGCAGCGGACAGGGGAACTGTCTGAGGACATTCGTGCCTTACAGGAAAACCCGGACTGCACCAAGGAGCCGCTGTGCAAATATATTTTTAGTGTGGACGTATACGAAGACCTCATTGGCATCCGTTCCACGGCTGATTGGGCCAAAGGGAATGCTGATGTGCCGTTTATGAAGGAAGTAAAAACGAACTACGCCGCCAGCAACGAAGCTGACGGCGTAATCATAGATGGCATGTCTTAACAAAAAAGATATTTGCCCGATTTGATGGCTTTATCGAGCGACGGCTAAACTTTTATAGTTTCTCGGTCACAACAAACTGTGACTTCTCTTGGAAGCAACTAATTTGAAAAAATTTCCATATTGTGATAATCCGTCGACATGATGAATAAGGGATTGAACATTGTAAGCAAAAACAAAAAAGTAACCGTCACAAATTTCATATCCTGTAAGAGATTTGAAATATGTTTTTCCAAAATACTCTCTTTATAGGAATTTACACTTCTGTTGTAATATGCAATTCCATTAACCTGACAAAATCTTATGGCATTGCACCTTCCATGTCAAGACGTGGGAACCCTTACGACAACGCAATGGCAGAAAACATCTTTTCCATCCTCAAAACAGAATGCATTTACCGCTACAAGCCTGCTACCTTTTTGGAAGCGAGCGAAATGGTTGACCACTACAATTCATTTTTACAATTACGAGCGTATCCAAAGCAAAACAGGGATGGCGCCGCTTACGCTGCACCATCCCTGCTAAAACTAAATGTTCCTGTACCAGTGGCTTTTTGTACTGCCTGCACAAATTGGGGCGGTTCACAAAGCTGGGGGGCTTTTAGTGCATCAGGCACGTTTGCGTTTCACAAGGGCCAATGCCGACAGGCCCAGAACACTGGCGGTCAGCAGGCACAGCCAAAGCATCAGGTTGCTTTTGTCACCGGTCTGGGGAACGCCGCTTGTGCCGGCGGTGTTGTCGCTGTCAGTGTTTGTGTCTGTGCCGGGGGCCGGGGCCGCAGTCACCATGAAGGTGGCCGTGGTTTGGCCGTTGTCGTACACAAAGGTCAGGGTGTGCGTGCCCTGCGCAAGGCTGTTCAGATAGCCCGGCGTCAGGGTGACGATGGTGCTGCCCGAGCGCACGGTGTAATTGTCCGCCGCAAGGGTTTTGCCGTCCAGCTGCATCTCGGTCAGCCGCTTGGGCGAGCCGTTGGCCGTGATGGTCAAACCGCCGGTGCTGCCCAGCGTCCAGGTGCTGTTGTCGCCTTCCAGAATCCGGTAGGCGGCTGCGTCCGCTAGCAGGCGGTTCAGCTTGTCGGCCGCCGCGCTGCCCAGCAGCTCTTTCTCGTGGTCGGTCAGCTGATCGTACAGCTCCTTGGCTGCCTCGGTTTTCTGAACGGTGTCCAGATCGTCCGGCTCCAGAGAATCCGGCAGGGCGTCGATGGCCTCTTTGACCTTCTCCACCTTTTCCAGAGATTCCAGAGCGGATTCAATGCGGTCCAGATTCTCTTCCAGCTGGGCTTTCTCCTCGTCGGTGTAGTTGTTGCCGTGGTCGGTCAGGGCGTTTTCCAGATCCTCTTTGGCCTGTTCCAGATCGTCCTTGTCCTCGGGCTTCACGTTGTCGGACGTGATGTCCTCCACTTTGTCGATGGACTCGGTGCTGCCCGCGTTCTGGGCCTCGTCCAGCGCGTTCAGCATCTGCTCAATGCGGTTTGAATCTCTTCCAGCTTGGCGCGCTCGTCCTCGGTCATGGGGTCGCTGTTCAGCACCTGTTCCACCTGAGTCTGCACGCTTTCCAGCACCGCCCTGTCCTCAGAGGTGACGTTGTCCGGGGTCAGGCCCTCCAGCGGGGCCGCCAGGCTGGCGATGGGCTTCATGGTCACGGTGATCTGGGCCTTGTTGTCCGCCTTGTCCGTGGCCGTCAGGGTGTAGGTGGCGTCCGTGTCGCCCGCCAGTGTGACTGGCGCCTCCACGTCCTCCTTCGTGCGCACCTTCTCGTCGATGCGCACGGCCATGTTCTTCTCGTCCCGGGCGCGGGTGGCCGCGTCGTCCTGCACGTGGGCCGACGGCGACAGGCTCAGCACCGTGCCCGTGTACACCTTGCCCTCGCGGGTGTAGATGCGGCAGTACTCGCCGTCCAGTGTGGGCAGCAGCGGACCGCCCACCTTCGTGACCATCAGCATGCCGTCGGAGGTGACGGAGCGCACCATCAGCCCCAGCGTGTCCACGTGGGCGCACAGCCCCACCTTGCGGCCGTCCTCCCGGCCGGGCACGGTGATGATGAGATTGCCCTTGTTCGTGCGCCGGGTCTCGAACCCGAGCTCCCGGGCGATGCCCTCGGCCGCCGTCACCACATTTTCGGTAAAGCCGGTCGGGCTGTCCTGCCCGAGCAGCGTCTTCAAAGTGTCCGTCAGAAAGGCCTCGCGGGCCTGCTCCTGCATTGCTGTCTGTGCCATATTTCCAACCTCGGTTCGTGATTTTGTGATAAGGGTCCTGGTTCCATCTTACCGAAAAAATCTCTCGGCTGGCAAGGGGATGGGCCCGGAAGACGGCTGCCTTGTCCGGCATGCCGTGGGAAAAACCTCGTTTTCCTCATCGGCAAAAGAAGAACGATAAAACTTGATGTTTTACCGTTCTTTTAGTGGCTCATCCTTCCCCAAAAGATATTTTAGGAAAGCAGATGAATTCGTCTTCCAAAATTCTAATATTCCCATTCCGAAATATCGGAATATGTGCTATCTTCGATTGGCAAAGATGTGAGTTAGGATGAAAAAGTTTGTGTTTACCTGTATCGAAGTTCAGGTATACAGGAATGCATACTTCTCCATTGCATCCATCACGGCGGCGGCGTTCTCGATCGGAGTGCCGGGATACAACCCATAGATCATGCACAGTCCGCCCTGACGGCTGCCCAGTGTTTCCACCTCATGGCGGATCAGGCGGTCGATCTCGGCCGGAGTTCCGTATGTAGTGATCGACTGGCGGTCGATGTCCAGCTCGATACAGCATCTGCCGGCGATGTTTTTTTTGATCCAGTCGATTCCGTTCACAAGGTCCTGCAGATTCAGCACATCTACACCAACACCCAGCAGGTCGTCGGCAAGCTGGTGCAGCATTCCGTCGGAATGCATATGGATCACCGCTCCTGCCTGGCGTGCCGGAGCAATCAGACGCTTATAGCTGGGCAGGATATACTTCTGAAACTGCCTCGGCGAAATCATCGGCCCCGTCTGCATGCCCAGATCTTCCGCATATCCCAGCACATCCACGCCCAGCTTGCAGTAGCCCTGCACCAAATGCAGATTGAACTGTTCCACCATGTTGATCAGCGCGGGCAGGTGCTCTTCCTCATCCTCCATGTCAAACAGAAGATTTTCATATCCGCGTATATCGCACAGCTGAAGAAAAGTATGGCCATGGCGCAGTGAACGCGTCACCAGTTCCCCTTTCGCGCGTGCTTTTTGAACTTCGAGCTTTTCCTGCTCCCAGTCGATGGGTCCGATGCCCATCACCTTTTCAGGATCGGGCGCGTGATATTCCGCAAAGTTGTCCCAGCTTTCCAGCGGATGCTCGGTAACGGTGCCGGTGATTCCGTCCATCGTTGTTTCCCACACACAGCCCCAATCATCTTTGAAGGGTTCGTCTTTGCGCGCTACGAGAGGGAAAAAGGGCTTATAGGGAAGTGTCGGCCGTTTGAAATCGGGAAACAGAAACGGATGCGCTTCCATCAAATCCCACAGCTGCTGCGGATAGACCTGCCAGCAGGCCGGATTGATACAGTACTGCATGGGAATATATTCCGGATTTTCAAAACGAACCGCTCTCAAATAATTTTCGCGGGGATTCATAAGACGCTCACGCTCCCTATTGTTTTGTATGGACTCAGTGTATCAGCTTTTTGCGCTGCTTTCTTTCAGGAAAATAACAGGGTACGATCCTGTACAGAAATCGTGTATACTTATATACAAATCTACACAAGGGGAGAGCCAATATGCCCAAAACGGAATTGCAGGAAAAGCGGCAGCTGACCCACTTTGCGGCGCTGGGAATACCGCATCTGTACTGTTTGGGAAAGGTGGAACTGTCTGCCCATACGCAGCAGCGCCTGCTTCGCCATGTCCATCCCGATCAGTTTGAGGTGTGTTTTCACTATGACGGACATCAGCAGTATGAAGTGGAAGGCGTGCAGTATACCACTAAAAGCGGCGATCTTTTTATCACACGCCCCAACGAGCGGCACGGTTCCGGCGATTGCGGCGAAGAAAAATCCAAACTGTTTTATCTGATTTTTGAACTGACCCCTGCGACGCGGCAATTTATGGGGTTACCTCCGGAATTGTCGGATTATATACGGGATACGCTTTATCAGCTGCCCTGCCGCCATATCCAAGGTGCGCACACCATCCAGCCGCTTTTGCAAAAGGTGTTTGATCTGTACGACCAAACCGACCCTTTCCGTGCCGAACGCATCCGCGGCGTTATGGTGGAATTCTTTTACCAGCTTACCGGTTATATCCGCCGTCATCCCCTGCCCGGCAGCATGGACGACTCCATTGCAATTGTGGTGCAGCGTATTTCCGGTGCCCCGGGAGAAAGCTGGACCGATCAGAATATGGCCGATCTGTGCGGCCTGTCGCTTTCCTATTTCAAGCGCAAATTCAAACAGCAGACCGGGTTTGCCCCCCACGATTATCTGCTGCGCATACGGGTAGAAACCGCAAAACAGCTTCTCACAAACAGCGTGCTGTCAATCACGGAAATTGCCGGCACATTGGTTTTTTCCTCATCGCAACACTTCGCAGCCAGCTTCAAGCTGTACGAGGGAAAAACGCCGACGCAATACCGATGTTTTGCCCAAAAACAAAGCGGAAGATAATCCGCATGTGTTCGCATCGCCCCGAATGCAAAAAATAACGCACAGGTATGTGCGTTATTTTTTCTTATCAGCTCAGCATCAGAGAGTAAACCCAATTTTCAGAGCTTGAACCTTTTGATTGAGGATAGGCGCTTTTACGCCAATGCCGCATTTTGCCGTACCATTTGGTATGCTCCGGTAAAGAGGTTTTCCGCAATACGAGCATATAATATGAAGGCCACAAGTCATTCTCCTTTTTGTGATTCGATCTTTCGCGAAGGATTTACCCGCGCAGCAAATCTTTCCACGGGACTTCTGCTTTTTTCCAATCGAGGTTTTCTTTGAACGCATCCAACGCCTTTTTATTGAGATTGCCGTTGATCCCCAAAAGAGCTTGACCTGCTCATCAGACAGCCGAAGGACGATGCAGATATCCTCCAACTCATCCTCATTCCATTCCAATTCACTCCGGAATGCAAGTTCGAGACGAAAAAATACAAGCAGCGAACAGCACGGAGGCCCCGGGAACATAGAAACTTGGTCCCGGGGCCTGCGTAACTTTTATAGAATATTACAGCGGTGTTATGGAAAAAGCATTATACAAAACGGAAGAAAGGGTCATTGCTTGCTGTCAATGTAGGCCTGAAGTTCGGCCCGAACCTCTTCACCACCGTTGTTTTTCCAGTCATTTTCAAAGGTTGCCAAATCATTTTCTAAAGTCTTGGTGCCAAAAATCAACTGCATGGTGAAGTCTGTCAAGCTTTCAAACTGAGACGCCTGATATTTAGAATAGTTTTCGCTTGGAGGCATCAAACCAAATTCCGATTCATGAAATACATATGGGCGCTTTTCCTGTGCCTCCAATGCACAGTGGGTGAAGGGGTACCAGTTTGATTCACTTTTGCGTACACGTGCCATCCATTGATAGGAATAGGCTTCCTCATCCAGAGCGTCCAAATAACGGTCGGCACGGGTGCGATTATCTGTAAATGCAGGTTGGATAGGAACATATAGCCCTTCTTCATCCTTTTCCCATTCGACACCCTCCGAACCAATGGTGAGATATTCTTGATTCTTGACCTTTTCATTAACGAAGTTAATGCAATCCGCTGCATTTTCAGAAGTGCGAAGGATAGCAGTAATATTAGAAAGATAGTCCATCTGCATATAGGTTGCTTCACCAGATGCACTTTCCAGTGCATAAATATAGCCGATGTCATCCCATGTGATATCCGGGTTATTCTCCATCAGAGCCGTAACGCTTGTCACAGTGCCGCGGTTGGCGCAAATCATAACGGCCTTCTCGCCGGAAAATTTTTCACGCAGGGTGGTATTGGTGTTTACTGCATAATCTGGATCCAACAAACCTTCGGTATACAGTTTATTCATAAAAGTAACCATGTCGGCGTAACCGGGGGCCTCGGTCATATAAATCACTTCACCATCATCATTCACCATCCAGTCGTTGTAAATGCCAAATGCTGAAGCAATGGAACCAGAGATGGCAAAGGCCTGCAAGCCGCCGGTGCCGTTCGATGCGCCAACGTTGATCAGCGGACCAGCGAAGGGGATATATTCATCACCAAAGTGCTCTTTGATTTTTACAAGAGCCTCATAGAACTCGTCGATTGTAGTGGGGACTTCGTCCACGCCGGCTTCTCGCATCAGATCCATGCGGCAAAGGATGAAGCAGGACACTTCTTTGGAATAGGGATAGCGTACAGGAAGCCCGTAGATATTCCCATCCGTACCAGTAACAGCACCCCAGGAGTCCTCTGAAACACCGGCAAGAATATCCGGCCCATAAGCTTCCAATAGATCATTCAAGGGCATGGAAAGCCGGCCATCGGGCAGCAGGGAGAGCCTTTCGTTCCAGCCCTCGATTCCGTTGCCGGTCTCAACAACCCACACGCCGTTTTCCTGGCGGGCATTAAAATAGGTGTTATCGTCTATGCGAAACGCGTCTACAGTAAGCGTGCCGTTTCGTTCCGGGCCGCTGTCATAGATGTAATTTCCCCATAACTCAGAAGGAAGAGAGTCGTTCCGGGCGGCTGTCGGGCGCTTGAACTCGTCCGATGCAATCAGGCCTCCGGCATTGCTGGCTATATAATATATCAGGCTCGTTCCATCGGATGAAACAAGCAGCTGTGCCTGCATTTCGTCTCCGTTTCCACCTGGAGCCATGAGATAAACGACGTAGTTCCCATTTTCATCAATATGTCCATCCTCGAAATAAAAAGTGCCGATGGCGAAGCCCGCAAATGTTGTTACGTCCCCGGTAGTCGTATTCTCCCATGCGCCGTCCCAGAAATTCTCATCCTCAGCCAGCAGCCAGGGGGAACCGCTGCCGGCTTCATTTCCGTTGCTGTCACCGGTGCGGTCGTCACTGCTCTCCGTAAAACGGGAAGAGTCCGCCTGAGCGGCGTCATAATCACTCGGCAGATTCTCCATCCAGGCATTCGACACCATCTTACCGCCGATGACGGAGATCAGCGCCGACACGAGAATCATGGCAGCCGCATACCCCACAAGCAGGATCAGCGCGGGTTTCAGCCGCGTGGGGATGTCCTCCGCACGGCCCTGCACCTGCTCGTACAGTTTCCGGTTGTATGTTCTGCCGTTGAAAATCAGAAGCACAAGGGCCCACACGGAAGCGGCGACGAGCAGAACGCTTGAGATGAGCGTCAGCATCATCGATCCGATGCTGAAGGAAGACAGCGCCATGAAAGTGCCGATCTGCCCCACAACGAACAAAATCGTCACGACAATGAGATAGGGAAGAAACGTCTTTTTGAACAGCCGTGTGCTGCCGTGGTACAGCTGATGATACGGCCCCAGCAAAAACGCCGCCCAGTTGAATTTCGATTTCTGACCGGCAGCGATTCTGGCAAATTCTCCGGCGTAGTAGGAATTTGCCGCAGGCCCTGCCGATGTGGAGCGTGCTCGGCCAGCGCGAGGACGGCGCGGTGCTGATGCTCGTCATCGACGGCCGTCAGGCGCACAGCAACGCCGCGAACCTTGACGGCGGCTCGTCCAGCATGCTCGTCTACGAGGGCGAGGTCAAGAACGTCTGCGCGTCGCTGTACGGCTCGCGCCCCATCCCCACGGCGTTCGTCGTGCTGTGAAAGGAGTCTTCCCCGCATGAAACTGCAATCCCGCACGCGCAGCCGCAGCCGCTTCCGGCGCGGTTTGCTTGTGTTCACGCTCGTGATGCTCTGCGCCATCGCCGCCGCGCTCGTCTTTCTGTGGAGCGCGCTGGCGGACTATGAGGCCAACACGCCCGAATCCTCGATGCGCCGCTATCTCGACCGCGTCTCCGCCGGCGAGTGGGACGCGCTCGCCGCCGAGTCCGGTTTCGAGCCGACAGAGTTCGCCACGCTGGACGACTATGAGGCCGCGCTGAAGCGGCTGTACGCCGAGCCGGTCACGGACCCTGTCTTCGTCCGCACCGGCGGAGGAGAGGCCGATCCCGTCTACACACTGAAGCAAAACGGTGAGAAGGTCGCCGTGCTGGCGCTGACGCGCGCGCCCGGCGGCTCCGAATACAAGTGGAACGTGCGCACGGACATCGAGCCGCTCGACCCCGTCACCATCACCGCGCCCGCGTTCGCGCGCGTGTCGGTCAACGGTAAGGCGCTCGGCGCGCCCGCGTCCTCGGAGGCCGCGCCCGCTTTCGCCGATCTTCCGGAGGGGTACGACGCTCCGCAGCGGTCCGTGTACTCCGTCGAGGGACTGCTGATGCCCCCTGAAATCACGGCCGAGGCCGACGGCGTGTCATGCGAGGTCGCGCAGACGGAGGACGGCTATGACGTCACCGTGCGCCCCGCCGACGACGCGGCGCTGTGGGAGCGCGCCGAGGCCGCCGCGCGCACGTACGCCGCGTTCATCACGCAGGACGCCACACGCGCGCAGCTCAACGCGTATCTTCTGCGCGGCACCGCGTTCTACGACGCGATGCAGGAGTTTTACAACGGCTGGTACATCGACCACAACGCGCACGAGTTCCGCGACATGACGCACGAGTCCATCCGCATGGACTCGCCGGACGCGTTCACGGCGGAGCTGTCGTTTACGTATGTCATCCGCATGGGCTCGAAGGAGTACGAGTATCCCTCGCGTTACCGCCTCGCCTTCCTCAACACCGCCGACGGTTGGAAGGCCGTTCAGGTCGAGACGCTCTGACGCCGCGCCGCGCTCCGGCGGCGGTTTTCAAATTTTACCGGCACGCGAAAGCGCCGCGGGATTCCCGTTCGGACCCCCGCGGCGCTTTTTTTGGCGGCGCGTCTCTTGCCAGACGGCGCGGTGTGCGGTATGATAAAAGATAACAAAATACTTTATAAAACATATAAAGGATGGTCGCCATGGAAAAGAGCACCAACAACCGGGATGTGAAGCGAAGCAACCGCATCGACACGCTGCGGGCCATTTTGGAGGCCGGACGCGTGTCGCAGCCGGCGCTGGCGGCGCGGCTGGGTCACAGCGGCCCGACGGTGCTTCAGAACGTGCGAGAGCTGATGGCGCTGGGCCTTGTGGAGGAGGCCGGGGAGTTCGAGTCGACCGGCGGGCGCAAGGCGCGGGCGTTCGCGCCCGTGCGCACGGCGCGCGCCGCGGCGGGGCTGGAGATCACGCGCGCGCACGTCGGCGCGGTCGTTATCGACCTCTCGGGCGCGCTTTTGCATCACGAGCGCCTCTCGGTTCCGTTTGAGATGACGGACGCGTACTTCCGCCGCCTCGGCGAGATCGCGCGCGGCCTGCCGCAGCGCGCGGGCGTGCCCGCCGAGCGGATGCTGGGCGTCGGCGTCTCGCTGCCGGGCGCGGTGGACGCGACCGAGACGGTGCTGATCTCGTCGCACGTTCTGGGGCTGCGCAATGTGGCGACGGAGAATTTCACGCGATACGTTCCGGGGCCGTGCTCGTTCATCAACGACGCGAACGCGGCGGGCCTCGCGGAGGCGCGCGGCCGCGCCGATCTGGACAGCTCGGTCTATCTGTCGCTGAGCAACAGCGTGGGCGGGGCGATTTTCACCGGCGGCCGGCTGTACATGGGCGGCCGCCTGCGCGCCGGCGAGTTCGGGCACAACACGCTCGTGCCGGACGGGCGGCCCTGCTACTGCGGGAAGCGCGGCTGCCTCGACGCGTACTGCAACGCCGAGCTTCTCTCGGGGCTGACGGGCGGAAATCTCGCGGCGTTCTTCGAGGGCGTGCGTGCGGGCGACGAGCGGCTGACGGCCGCGTGGCGGGAATATCTGGAACATCTCGCCGTCGCAGTCAACAATCTGTACATGACGTTCGACTGTCCCGTCGTCGCGGGCGGATATGTCGGCAGCTATCTGGAGGAGTTCGGCGGCGGGCTGCGCGAGCTGCTGGCGCAGCGCAACACGTTCGAGCCGGACGCGTCGTATCTGAAATTCTGCCGCTACAAAGTGGGCGCGTCCGCTGTCGGCGCCGCGCTGCTGCGCGTGGAGGACTTTCTCCTCTCGTTGTGACGAAACGGAAAAAGGTCGGGGAAATCCCCGGCCTTTTTGCATCCGTGATTGGAAATTACTGCAGCTCCCAGCTCTTTGTGACGTGCGCCTTGCCCGCCTTTTTGCGGTAGACGCACCACAGCAGCATCACGGCCAGACACACCGCGGAGGCGACCAGCATCGTCATGTTGGAGGTCTGGAGCGACCGCCAGATCATGAACACGCGGATGGCCAGCGAAAACCAACGATTTTTATGCAAAAATGGCGGTGTCTGCGTTCAATCCGTCCGGGAGGCGGGCGAAGATATTTCCTCACAGACGCTGTACGCGTCCTTTGACGCGCAGGCGTGCGGAGACTTACATACCTGCGGGTCGGCGCTGCGCCACGCACGGGGCGAGACGCCGAACTCCTTTTTAAACACCTTGGTGAAGTGCAGCGGATTCGGGTATCCCACCATCTGCGCGATGCGGCTGATGGGGTAGTCGGTACTGCGCATCAGGTCGACCGCCCGCGCGAGGCGGAAGCGCGTCAGATACTCCTGCGGCGTGTGGCCGAGCGCCTTTTTGAACATGCGCCCGAAATAGGTACGGTTCAGATTGCACGCCTCGGCGATCTGCTCGACCGTGATGTCCCGCTGATAATTCTGCGAGATGAAGGTAATGGCTTCCTGCACGTAGAAATCGCGCTGGGACTGGCTGCGCTCCTTACGCCGCGCGGCGGATGCCTGCGTCAGCGCGTCGAGGAAGAGGTACAGATGGCCCAGCAGGTGCATCGCGGAGCGGTCGGTGTGGTGCGCGATGTACGTGATCTCGTCCGCGACCTCCTGATTCAGCGAGCGGTTGCGCGGCGTGTAGATGGGGTGCGCGCGGTCGAGGCCGGCCATCTCGAAGCGCTTCTGTGCCTGGATGCCGTCCACCTCCACCCATGCGTACGTCCACGGGTCGCGCTCGTCGGCCCAGTACATGTTGACCTGGCCGGGGCAGATCAGAAACCCGCTGCCGGGGCCGAGCTGGTAGTCGCGGTCGACGCCGTCCGCGCCGTTGCTGCGCAGCACGCCCTGCCCGGACAAAACGAGGTGGAACGGATAGTGATTGCGCACAGCCGGACCGAACGAGTGCAGCGGCGCGCAGCGCTCCCAGCCGTACTGATAGATCGTCAGATTGACAAAATTTTCGTTCGGAAAAATCGAAAACGAATACTGATCCATCTCAATGCCTCCTTGCGCGCGGTCAGACGCGGACGAGGTGGAACTGCGCGGCGCGCCAGTCCTCCGCCTCTTGCGGGACAGGCAGGCCGCCGTACATCAGCGCCGCGCCGGTGCGGCGCTCGCGGCCGTTCACCTCGTACTCGGCATCCGGGTCGAGGCGGCGCGGGTAGACGGTCGCAAACGGAGCGTTTGCCCGGACGGGCGGCGTGACGACGCACACGAGCGCCTCGCCTTTGTCGGCCGCCGTGTGCTGCCACGCCGTGAGGCCGCCGGCACACGCGTCCGTGAGGCGGTCGTACTCGCCGGCCTGAATGACGCGGTAATACTTGCGGAACTCGGCGATCTGCGCGCGCATCTCGGCGCGCTCGTCCGCCGTGAGGCGGCGCGGGTCCAGCTCATAGCCGAACGTGCCGGACATCGCCGTGACCCCGCGCGTGTGGAAGGACACCGTGCGGCCACGTCGTCATCGGCACCGCCGCGCCGGAGGTCTGCCCCACCTGCCTGTACGCGAAGAGCTTCTTTGAGCTGAACTGCGAAAACTACTGATTTCCCACCGGATGAAGCAGGCGCCCCGCGAGGCCCGAACGGGCCTCGCGGGGCGCCTGTCTCCGCTTTTTCGCCGTCTCACAGCATCCAGTCCGCCCACGAGGCGGCGAACAGATTGTCCCGCAGGCAGACGAAGCTGAACGAGCCGCTCATCGGCATGTCTTCGATGTCAAAGCGCGCGAGCGAGCCGCGCTCCAGCTCGCGCCGCACGACGGGCGCGTACAGGAACGACACGCCCAGCCCGTCCGCGACGAGCGACTTGATCGCGGCGAAATCGCTGATCGTCACAACTCCGGGGAACCCTGCCAGCGTGCGGTTTTTTCGATGCATCGCGTCCTCGAAGATCGCGCGCGTGCCCGAACCCTCCTCTCGCAGGATGAGCCGCTCGCCCGCCAGCTCGTCCAACGCCACCGCCCTCCCGGCCAGTCGGTGCCCGGCGGCGCACACGCCGAAAAACTCCTCGCGCCGCCACGTCCGCGACTCGTACTTCCGGCTGTCGAAAAATCCCTCGATGAGCACAAAATCCAGCCGGCCGGCCTCCAGCGCGGCCAGAAGCGCCTGCGTGTTGTCCACCAAAAGAGAGAACTCCGCCTCCGGATGCGCGCGCAGAAAGCGCTCGACGTTCGGGGCGGCGACGTACTCGCCGATTGTTTTCGACGCGCCGACGCGCAGCGACATCGGCGCCTTCGCGGCCATCGCCTCGTCCGTTTTTCGGCTGTTGTAGGCCATCGGCAGCGTCAGCTCGCGCAGGCGCTGGCCCTGCGCCGTCAGGCGCAGCATCTTGCCCTGATAGGTGAACAGACGGCACCCGTAGTGCTGTTCCAGATACTGGATGTGGTGCGTCACGGCCGGCTGCGTCAGGCACAGCCGCTCGGCCGCGCGCGTGTAATTCATCGTCTCGCACACGGTGAGAAACGTGTTCCAGCGGGGATCGAGCATCTTCATCACCCATTATAAAAAATTATCAAACCATTATGATTCTTCATTTTATTTTATCGTTGAAGCGCGGTATAATCAAGAGCGGCAAAGGGAATATTTAACTGGAAACGAGAGGATCATCATGGAATTCGCAAAGAAAACGGCGCCGGGCTTTCTGCTGTGCCTCGCGCTTGCCGTGCCGAGCTGGCTTTTGGGGCATGCCTTCCCCGTCGTGGGCGGGCCGGTGTTCGCCATTCTGGCGGGAATGCTTGTGGCGCTCGCTCTGAAGGACCGCGCGTGCTGGCAGGCGGGCATCGCCTTCACCTCGAAAAAAATTCTTCAGTACGCGGTGATTCTGCTGGGCTTCGGGCTGAATCTTTCGCAGATCGCCAAGGTCGGCGCATTGTCTCTGCCGATCATCTGCACGACGATCACGATGTCTCTCGTCATTGCGTTCGTGCTGCGCAAATGCCTCGCGGTGCCCTCGAACATCTCGGTGCTGGTGGGCGTGGGGTCGTCGATCTGCGGCGGGTCGGCCATCGCGGCGACGGCGCCCGTGATCGGCGCGGACGACGAGGAGATCGCGCAGTCCATCTCGGTGATCTTCCTGTTCAACATTCTGGCGGCTTTGTTCTTTCCGACGCTGGGCGGGGCGCTCGGCATGACGAACGAGGGCTTCGGCCTGTTCGCGGGGACGGCGATCAACGACACGTCGAGCGTGACGGCCGCCGCCTCCACCTGGGACACGCTGCACGGCACGGGCGGCGCGGTGCTGGAGTACGCAACGATTGTCAAGCTGACGCGTACGCTGGCCATCATCCCCATCACGCTGGCGCTGGCCGTATGGCGCACATATCAGGCCAAGCGCGGCGGCGGCGCGTCGAACGGCTCGTTCGACCTGAAGAAAATCTTCCCCTTCTTCATCCTGTTCTTCGTGCTGGCGTCGGTGATCACGACGGTCTCGACGATGGCGGGCGTCGGCGCGGAGTTCTTCCAGCCGTTCAAGGAGCTGTCGAAGTTCTTCATCATCCTCGCGATGGCGGCCATCGGCCTGAACACGAACCTCGTGAAGCTCGTAAAAACCGGCGGCAAGCCCATCGTGATGGGCGCGTGCTGCTGGGCGGGCATCACGCTGGCGAGCCTCGCGATGCAGCATTTCAGCGGTCTTCTGTAAGTACATCAAAGGAAAGGATGTTTCAGGCATGCACGACATCATCATCATCGGAGCCGGCCCCGCGGGCATCAGCGCGGGCATTTACGCCGTGAGCCGCGGAAAAAAGACGCTGGTTCTGGAGAAAGCGCAGGTGGGCGGACTGATCGGCAGAGTGTCGACCGTGACGCACTACACGGCGCTTGAGCCGCGCGAGACGGGCGCTTCGTTCGCCGCGCGCATGAAGCAGCAGGCGCTGGACGCCGGCGTGGAGATCGTGTACGAGTCCGTCACGGGTGTGGAGCTGACGGGCGAAGTCAAGACGGTGCGCACCGAAAAGAACACGTATCAGGCGCCGCGCGTCATCCTCGCGAACGGCGGCACAGCGCGCCGGCTCGGCATCCCCGGCGAGGCGGAGCTGGCCGGAAAGGGCATGGGCATGAACGCCGCGCGCGACGGCGAGGCGTACACCGGCAAAAACGTGTACGTCGTGGGCGGCGCGGACGGCGCGGTCAAGGAGGCGCTGTACCTCGCGAAGCTCGCGCGGAAGGTGACGATCATCCACTTCGAAGATCAGCTGGGCTGCATCGCGGAGTTCCGTCGCAAGGCCGCCGCGGCGGGCAACATCGAGCTGTGCCTCGGCGCGCGCCTGCACGCCGTGTCCGGCGCAGAACGCGTCGACCGGCTGGAGATCGAGCACGTGCATGGCGGCGGCATCGAGACCATCGAGGACCCCGGCTGCGGCGTGTTCGTGTACGCCGGCACCGACCCCGACACGTCGATGTACGCGGGGCTGGAGACGGTGGACGGCTACCTTGTGACGAACGAAAAAATGGAGACGTCCATCCCCGGCGTCTACGCCGCGGGCGACATCCGCGCGAAGCAGGTGCGTCAGGCGGCCACCGCCGTCGCCGACGGCGCCATCGCCGCCATCAACGCGGCGATGTAAACAAACGGAAAGGGCGCGCTGCACCAACAGCGCGCCCTTTCCGTCTATCGAAATTTGCTGCGCGCAGCCTTCACGCAGCGCTCTTTGCATCAAACAGTCTCAGCCATCATTTGCAGAATCATTCTGTCCATCTGTCGCATCCCGTCACAGGCGATCCGGCCGTATCTACCGATCAACACATCGATGTCGCTCACGGCGAGTCCGTCTCCCGGCTCCACGGAATGTCCTTCTGCGGCCAGATGATACGCCAAAAATGCAGCTGTCACCGCACTGTAAATTTTCGCGGCGCAGGAAGCTTTTGCGCCGTCGCAGATCATTCCTGCTACATCGGCCAGCATATTTCGCACCGTCTTTTCTATTACATCCAGATTTTTTCCGTCCAAAAATGCCGCGCCAGCGGCCGCCGCGCTCGCGGCGGACACTGCGCCGCAATATGCGGAAAGGCTGCCAATCGACTGTTTTTGGTAAACAGCCAGAAGATTGCTCAGCGCGAGTGCTCGGTACATGCGTTCTTCCGACACACCCTTGCATTCCGCATACAGAATAACCGGCAGCGACACGGCCGCGCCCTGATTTCCGCTGCCGGAGTTAATCACCACCGGCATACGGCAGCCGCCCATCCGGGCATCCGACGCCGCCGCGGCATAGCACGCTGCAACACGGTCCGGCAAGCCGTCCGCCGTGCGCAGCATTGTCTTTCCGACGCAGAGGCCGTAAGTGCCGCGCAGACCCTCGCGTGCCGCCGCCAGATTCATCGAAATCTGCCGCGCCAGCATGGGGCGAATCTCGTCCAACGGAACCGTCTGCGCAAATTCGACGATATCTGATAAGCAAAATCTCGGAGCATCATCTTGTTCCGGCGCGGCAACAGCGTCCGCCTTACTCAGGACAACTCCGTCCGCTTCCTCGTAAATAATGTTCGTATGGCTGTGGGCGATTTCTACGCATGCACTCCGACCGCCTGAAAATGCATCGACGCGCAGATGGAGGCAGAAATCCGTCTCCAAAAGGCTGATGGAGCAGTACTCCGGTTCGGCGCACAGCCTGTCACACAGCGCAAGATCTTCCGGTTTTACGTCTTCCAGAACTTCCAGACGCCGGGAATCATCACCGCACACGGTGCCCAGAACGGCCGCGATGCGCGCGCCTTTCCGGCCTCCGCTGTTCGGCACAACAACACTTTTGACGTTTTTGAGGATATTCCCGCTCAGCGCAACGCAGAGCCTGTCCGGAATATCGCCCAGAAGCCGCCGCACTCTGGCGCAGGCATAGGCGATGGCGATCGGTTCCGTGCAGCCGAGCGCTGGAATCAACTCTTTTTTCAGTACACGGAGATACGCCTCTTCACGCGCCCTTTTTTCACATGTATTGTCGGCCGTGAAGTTCAAATCAACACCACCGCTTTTCATTTTGCTCTTTTCCGCCGCGGTAAACCACCTGACCGTCTTTCAGAACATAGCGCGTGTTCCAGATATCGGAAATTCTCTCCGTGGGGAACCCCTCCACAACAAGCACATCTGCGCGCATTCCAGAGCCGATTCGGCCGGCGTCGGCAATCTCCAGCAGGTCGGCAGCATTTCCCGTTGCGGCGGCCAAAGCCGCAGCAGGCGTCATACCTTCGCTGCACATAATCTCCAATTCGCGCAGCATACTTGTGCCGAGCGGGAACCAATCCTGTCCGGAGTCCGTGCCACTTGCGATTTTAACACCCGCTTCCAAAGCATATCGGAACGACAGCGCATGGCGCTCAACAATCTGCATGGATTTGCGGTACATATAATCCGGAACAAGCCCCTTTTCGCCGCGGTCAACCAGGCGCCGGTACACGCCGAGCGTCGGGACAAGATAGGTCCCCGTACGCGCCAGCTTCTCCGCCGTCGCCTTCTCCATGATGATTCCGTGCTCGACGGAGTCAATTCCAGCATCGACGGCATCATTGATCGCGCGGTCAATCGACAAATGTGCGAAGCATTTCTTTCCGCGCGCGTGCGCCTCGTTCACCCCCGCGGCAATCTCCTCGCGACACATCTGCTGGTCTTCCATCCGCTCCGTGGAGGTCCCGGCACCGCCGGTGATCATCAGCTTGATCCAGTCCGCGCCGGCCATGATTTCTTCACGGACCGCTTTCCGCACTTCCCACGGACCGTCGGCGACGTGATTGCCGAAGTTCCAGCCGTGCCCGCACGTCGTGCAGATCGCGCGGCCCGGAACCAGCATATGCGGCCCGGTGAACATTCCTTTATCAAATGCGTCGCGCAGCGCGTATGTACCATGATGCCCCGCCGTGTCCACACGGATCGTTGTCACGCCGGCACGGATGCAGTTGCGGCCTTCATAGATGCCGCGCAGTGTCGACGACGCAATGGTTTTCGGCGTCACGCCATACTTCTGCTCCTCTGTGATCAACCCGACAATATTGGCGTGGCAGTCCATCAGGCCGGGCAGCAGCGTCATCGCTCTTGCGTCGACGGTCTCCTGCGCGGAGGCGGAACCGCTTCCACCCGCGCTCACCGAACGGATGATTCCGTCCGCGATCAAAACATCCCTGTCCGTCAACAGGCACTGCTGCTCTCCGTCAAACACATTGACATGTGAAAACAAAATCGTCTCCATGGTCTTCTCATCCTCCCGCTCAGCACATCGCGTGTGCAATGTCCACAATTGTCCGAATCCGACCGTAATCCATTTCCGCCGGCAGTGTGCAATCCGCGCCCACAATAAATCTGCCGTTTCCCACACTCTCCCGCATCTGCCGCATCTGCCGCTCAAGCTCTTCCGGGGACGCACTGAGAAGCGCGCCGCCGCGGTTATCAAAGCCACCGAGAATCACGGATTCCGGGAACAGGCGCGCACCATCCGCAAGCGTATATCTGCATTCGTTCGTCGCCCAATTCACCACATCGGCCGTGCAGCCTTGATACATCGGCAGCCGGACTCGGTCCTTGCAGATGTGAAGAAATACGAGTCCCCGCCTGTGTGCATTTTCCAGGATCATACGCTCCAACGGTTTGACATATCGTACAAACAGCGCCTCGTCAAAACGATATTCCTCTCCTCCCAGCGCCGCATAGTAGATGCCATCCGCGCCCGCGGCGACACACTCGGCGCACAAGTCGTCGAGCGTCTGCGCTACAGCCTCCAGTCCGGCGGCCACCGGTGCCGGATCTTCTTTGAGATGCCTCGTGACAGTGTTGTCCGGATCCGTGAATTTTCCCATACCGTCCGTTGCATGGCACGCAGAGACGAGCACGCCGTGAATTGTTGCCAGCAGCGGCACGTCGGGGCCAACCGTCCGGCGTGTCTTCCGGAGTTCCTCCAGATATCCAGCGTAATATTCCTTGGCCCTGTGCGGACGGAGATATCTCCAGTCCTCGGGCTTTTCAATTGCACATCCGATCTTATAAGGATGCTCGTTCATTACCTTCAAAATGTCGACATCCGTAGCGTTATAGTATTCCACATGCGCGCGGACGCACTCGTCGCCAAAATGCCGTGTCTCCGGAAAATGCATCCAGAAGCCCGTCAGACATCCGCCAGGTTCGCCTCCGCGTAGCACCATTCTCAATTTTTCCTGTTTGTTCACTGTTCCCCCGCTTTCCGCCGTGCGGGTCAGACTGTCACCCCGCCCGCTTCAGCATTGTTTCATCCAAACTCAGGTACACATCCTTTTTGATCAATTCCTGCGCACACGCCAAATCCTTTTCTCTCAGCGCCCGAATGACACGCTCGTGGTACTGGTTCTGCTCGTCATCCACCTTTCCTTGCGCCTTCAAGAGAAAATACTGCGTCATAGCGCGAGCGCAGTCGCGAAACACCTGCTTGAGCATTCTGTACAAATACTGGTTGCCGCTGAACGATGCCAGCAGGAGGTGGAATCCGCTGTTACGCTCCCAGCACTCCATCGCGGAATTGCGAATAAGATAATCTTTTTTTGCCTTTTCGCAGTACGCCTCAAGCTGAGCGATATGATTTTCTGTAATGATGTTGATCGTCTTTTCCAGCAGTGTACTCTCCAACAGAAGGCGTGCCTGATACATCTGGCACGCCTCGTCCGGCATGATCTGAATGACCTGATAGCCCATTCGGGGAATGCTCTGCAGGATTCCCTCCGTACACAGTGCGACCAGCGCCTCCCGAACGGGAGTCTTACTGATGCCGAGCTGTTGGATGAGACTGCCCTCCGATACGATGTCGTTCACGGAATACACTCCGTTGATGATATTGGTATAAACATACTCATATGCGACCGCCGTCAGAGGCTTTTTGTCCTTCAACATTTGCCATTCCCCTTTATTACCATTATTTTCTGAATATAGAATAGCAACATTTTCCAGAGTCTGTCAATCTTCAATTTTTTGATAAATTTCCTCGTATTTCTCCCTTAAATACCTCACATAATGGTCTGCGCCCAATGTTTCTCCCGTGATCTCCCGGAGCAGCTGTTGGGGGGGAAGGAGCATTCCTTGGCGTTGCACGTTTTCCCGCAGCCATCCTGTGAGCGAAGAGAATTCACCTCGAGCGATATCATCCTCCAGAGACGGAACGTCTCGACACAGCTTTGCATACAGATGGCCGTCGTAGCAGTTCGCGATGACATACGTTTGAAAATACCCGATATGGCCGCTGGCCCAATGCATGTCCTGAAGCACGCCCTCCGCGTCGCAGGCGGGACGCACGCCCAGCATCTGCTCGCTCAGTCTGTTCCACTCCTCCGGCAGGTCCTCGAATGTCAGCGTCCCGTCAAACAACCGTTTTTCCAACTCATAGCGCAGGATAATGTGGAGATTGTACATCAGTTCGTCCGCTTCCAGCCGGATCGGTGTGGAACCGACAGCGTTGAGATTACGATAAAAACTCTCCGGATTGCCGGGCAGATCGGGAAAGAGCCGCTTTGCCTGAGGATGTGCCCAGCGCCAGAACGCACGGCCGCGGCCGATGAAATTTTCCATTATCCGCGACTGACTCTCGTCAAACCCAAACGACGCCGCACGTGAGAGATATGTACCCGCCAAAGATTCATCCATATTCTGCCAGTACAATGCATGCCCCATCTCGTGCAGCGTGGACAGAACCGAACTTGTGAAATCCCTCTCGAAGTACCGTGTGGTGATTCTTACATCCCACCGGCTGCACGAGCTGTTGTAGGGATGCGCGCTCTCATCCAGACGTCCGGCCTGAAGGTCATAGCCGATCGTCTCTATCATCCGGAGGTTCCACTCCCGCTGTGCCTTTTTGGGGTAAAAACCCTCGATCCGCCTGCGGTCAGGACCTTTTCTCCGTCTTGCCTCACGCGCAAAGGGAACGGCAAACGCCTTAATTTTTTCAAAGACGGCATCGACCGCATCAACGGTCAATCCCTGTTCATATTCCCCCATCAACCCGGTCATTACATCGCCGTCACCCAGCAGTCCGCCCACCATTTTCTTATAGGCAAACTGGCGCTTCAGGTACGGCATCAGCATCCCGTAATCGTTGTTTTTTCTCGCTTCCTGCCAGACAACTTCCGACGTGAGATTCAGCGCCGCATAATTCTCGTATTCCCGTCGGGGAATCCGCATCAGAGACGCACGTTCCTTTGCCGCCACCTGCGTCATTCTTCGCTCCAGCGGGGAAAGCTCGGATTCAGCCGCCGCCTGAAGCGCCTGTTCCATCTCATCTCCCGTCAGGATGCCGTACCTCAGCCTCGCAAGATATTCCAACTGCTCCGCGCGCCTTGCCGCACCCTTAGCAGGCATAACAACCCGCATATCCCACGCCAGCGTCTTATCAAGGTTGTCCAGCAGCTCCAACTCCCGCATCAGACGCCGGAGCGACTGCAATTCTCTTATTTGTTCCATTACTCACATCTCTCCTGCGCATAATGGCACGCGACGAGCGCACCATCCATTTCAACAAGCTCCGGCTCTTCCCGCGTGCAGCGCTCCTGCGCATATGGGCACCTCTTTTGGAATCGGCAGCCCGAAGGCAGATTGATCGGGCTTGGTACATCGCCTTCCAGCACGATTCTCTCCCGCTGCACACCATATTTGGGAAGCGGAATTGACGACAGCAGTGCCTGTGTGTACGGATGCTTCGGCGAGGCAAAGAGTGTCTTCTTGTCGGCAATTTCGACAATCTTGCCCAAATACATCACGGCAATACGGCTGCTCAGATGCTTGACGACACTCAAATTGTGTGAAATAAACAAATATGTCAGCCCCATTTTATCCTGTAAGTCGCATAGCAGATTAAGGATTTGCGCTTGAACGCAGACGTCCAGTGCCGAAACTGGTTCATCCATCACAATGAAATCCGGGTTGAGAACCAGCGCGCGCGCAATGCCGATGCGCTGCCGCCGCCCACCGTCAAGCTCGTGTGGATAGCTATACAAAAGCCGCTGCTCCAGACCCACAACATCCATGACGGCGCGCACGCGCTCCAGACGCTCTTTTTTGTCCCGCACACCATTCACACGCAGTGAGTCCTCGATCAGCCGCAGGACGTTCATACGGGGTCAAGGGAAGAATACGGGTCCTGAAACACAATCTGCAGTTTGCCGCGCATTTCTTTCATCTGACTGCGCGGGCGCAGCAGGATGTTCTCTCCCCGGAAGTACACGCCCCCCTCCGTGGGCTCCTGAAGCCGAAGAATCGAGCGCCCGACCGTTGATTTTCCACATCCGGATTCGCCCACTAAACCGAGCGTCTCGCCTCGCGCTACAGAAAAGCTAACATCGTCCACCGCCTTCAAAAGGCCGCTGCTCACTTTAAAATACTTTTTCAAATGTTCGACGCGCACAAGTTCTTCACTCACGGAAGCTCCCCTCCCTTACAGCGCACGCAGCGCACATAATGGGTCTTTGACAGCCAGACCGGCTCCGGTTCACGCTCGGCGCACGCACCGCAAGCATAGGCACAGCGCGGATGAAACGCGCATCCGGCCGGCAGGTTCGTTGGGTCCGGCGTCACGCCGGGAATAACCTTCAACCGTTCTTGATCTGCGTCGATGTCCGGAAGTGAGTCAAACAGTGCCTGAGTGTACGGATGCCGATGTCTGTTGTATATTTCCTCAGCGGTCCCGTACTCGACAATGTTTCCCGCATACATAATAGCGATTTTGTCGCAGATTTCCGCCACCACGCCGAGATCATGTGTAATCAGAATCATCGACGTCCGGTATTTAACCTTGAGTTCCTTCATCAACTCGAGCACCTGCGCCTGAATCGTGACATCCAGCGCCGTTGTCGGTTCATCCGCAATCAGCAATTTCGGACTACACGACAGCGCGATGGCAATCATCACGCGCTGCTTCATACCCCCGCTGAACTGGTGCGGATAATCTTGAAACCGCTCAGCACGTATTCCGACAAGCTCCAGCATTTTCTCCGCGTGCTTTTTCACCTCGTCGCGCGGAAGGTCCGTGTGCAAACGAATCATCTCTTCTATTTGCTTTCCAACGCTGACGACAGGATCGAGAGAGGTCATCGGATCCTGAAAAATCATTGCAATTTGGCCGCCGCGGATACCGCGCATCTCTCTCTTTGATTTGCGCATCAGGTCCTCGCCTTCCAAAAAGATCTCGCCGGAGCGTACGCGTGCGGTAATTTCCGGCAGAATACGCAGGATACTCAGTGCCGTTGTGGTCTTTCCCGCGCCTGTTTCCCCCACAAAACCGAGCGTTTCACCCATACCCACATCGAGCGACAAATTTCTTACCGCATGCACATTCGTTTTCCCGGACTGATAATCCACCGTCAGCCGGCGGATGCTCAGCAGTTTTTCCTGTTCCATCTCGGTTCCTCCTCAATCACGCAGTTTGGGATCGAGCGCGTCGCGCAGCCCGTCGCCCAGCGCGTTCAGGCTGAAGATCGTCACAGCAATTGCAAGCCCCGGAAAGATCGTCATGTGCGGGTAGACAGACTGGAGGACGAGGACGGAAACCATCCCAGATTAACGGAAAACAGAATGATCAGCAAAAGCGCAAGCCAGAAAATCGGCATGGACATACCGATCATTCCCAAAAACATCACAACATTATCAAAAATAGAATACTGGCGCACCGCCGCCACAATTCCCATCGGGATTCCGATCAGCATTGCGATGACGATCGAGATGGCCGCCAGCTTCAGCGTCAGGCCGATGCTTGTCACAAGCTGAACCGTCACGGGGAGTCCATTGGCATATGAGTTCCCGAGATCAAAGTGAAAGATCAAATCTTTCAGCCACAACAGATACCGGATCAGGAACGGCTCGTCCAGATGCAGCTCCTGCCGCTTGAGTTCGATCACTTCCGCGGACGCGCCCTCTCCTGCGGCCATCGCGGCAGGATCGCCGCGCGTGATCGACAGCAGAAAAAATACGGTAAGCGACACCGCCAGAAGAATCGGCAAAAGCATTAAGATTCGGCGAACGATATAGCGTGCCACGAAATCACCCTTTCTGAATCAGTTTTTGATCTCCGGAAGACGCGCGGCTCCGCGCAGAAAAGAGCACAAACGCAGAGCCGCGCCGGGCCGCCGGGAACGTGCTTTATCCGTTGAGCTGTGTGTTTACCCAGCGATGCGCGCCGGAGGGATCAACGTCAATGGACGCAATGCGCGAATTCATGCCGATGTAGTCGATGTCCTGCCACATCGGAATCCAGAATTTCTGTTCAAACATATACTGCTGAAGCTCACTGTACGCCTCCGCTCGCACGGAGCTGTCGGTGGAAACTCGCCCCGTCTCAATCAGCTCATCCACTGTCGCGTCGTCGATCTGTGAAAAATTCCATGTGCCAATCATCGACGAATGAAGTGTCTGATAAAACTGGCTGTCCGGATCAGGCGTCGCGCATTTCCACGCGATAGCGTACATATCCACCTCACCTTTGCTGCACGCGTCGAGGAAGGTCGCCCACTCCAGCGTATTGATCTCCACATCAACGTTGATCTGCGCAAGCATCTCCTTGATAATGGTGTTGACCGATGTCAATTCTGTGCTGTTTTTCGACCAGATCGTCGTCGAGAATCCGTCGGGATATCCCGCTTCCGCCAAAAGCTCGCGCGCCTTTTCCAGATTGAATTCATTGACGGGGATCGTCTTGTCCGCATAGGCGACATTCGTGTTCAAAATAGACGTGGCCACTTCGGCGTAGCCGAGCTTAACCGCCTGTGTCAGCGCCTCTGTATCGATAGCAAGCGCGATTGCCTCGCGCACCCGGACGTCGTTGAATGGCTCCTCGGCGCAGTTGAATCCAATAAAGTTGACCGCGCGCGTCGGGCCCTCATACAGCTGCAGTCCGTCGCCGCCACGCACACGTTCCACATCCGTCGCGGGGATTGCGAGAGCGATATCGACGTCGCCGGACTCCAACGCGATGGTGCGGGACGCATCCTCGACGATTGTTTTGAAAATCAGCTCATCGAACGCGGCCGGCTCTCCGTGGTATTCGTCATTTTTTTCAAGAACGCATGACACGCCCGGCGTCCAGCTGACAAAACGCAACGCTCCCGTGCCGACCGGATGCAGCTGATACTCATCTCCGCCCTCCGTAACGGCCTTTTCGTTGAGAATGCCCGTCTGGGGCGTCGTCAAGTTGGCAAGGAAGGAACCGGTCGGAGACAGCAGTTTCACTTCCACTGTGTAGTCATCCAGCGCAGTCGCTTCGCTGATACTGCTGACAAGGTAGTCCACCGTTGTACCCAGTGCTCGATTGAGGGAAAACGCGACGTCCGAAGCCCTCAGTTCTTCACCGTTGTGGAACTTCACGCCCTGCGGAAGATGGAATGTGTAAGTCAGTCCATCCTCGGAAATATCTACCGATTCGCACAGATTCGGAACAACTTCGCCATTTTCTTCCTCCCGCATTAGCGTCTCATAAATACATCCATAAACATTCGCACTGTAAATGTCCGACGCACTGATCGGATCCAGCGCGGTAATGTTGTTCGACAGTCCAACCGTAATACTAACCTTGCCGTCTGCCGGCTGTGTATCAACTGATGCGCTCCCAGCTCCCAGCGATTGCGACGCACCGCTCTCTCTTCCGGCGCAAGCGCTCACGCAGATCAGCATCACAAACGCCAAAATGACCGCGATTCCCTTTTTCATGTCGATCTCCTTCCCGTTTTTGAAATATCGTCACTGATATTATCAGTGACAATATTATAATATCACCTCTATTTTTTAAAAATCAATGCCTATTCATCAATTTCGTTAAAAAAACGAATAAAAAGCTGTTTTTTTTGTGCGTATCGCTTTTGTTTGTTTTCAGCGTTCCGATCTTAAGCCAATCTTTCGCTAAGTAATGCAAAGAGATTGCACAAATCCGCAGCAGCTTGTTTGGTGGTTGTGATGAAATCCGCCGTGTGACATTGACTTTTACAGACGGGTGTGGTTCAAAGTAATTACTTTATTAGACACTTTTACAAACTGCACATCAAATGGAGGCAGAACCATGGAAGGCATGATGAAAGTAGCGATTATGACTGACATCGGCAAGATGGAGTACACCGAGCGCCCCATCCCCGCGCCGAAGGACGACGAAGTCCTTGTAAAGCTGGAGTATGTGGGCATCTGCGGCAGCGACCTGCACTACTATGAGGCGGGCGCGATCGGCAACTTCATCGTCAAGCCTCCGTTCGTGCTGGGTCACGAGCCGGGCGGCGTTGTGGTCGAGGTCGGCAAGGACGTCACGCACCTGAAGGTGGGCGATCGCGTCGCGCTGGAGCCGGGCAAGACCTGCGGCCACTGCGAGTTTTGCCGCGAGGGCAAGTACAACCTGTGCCCGGACGTCATCTTCTTCGCCACCCCGCCGGTGGACGGCGTGTTTCAGGAGTATGTCGCGCACGAGGCGGGGCTGTGCTTCAAGCTGCCCGACAATGTGTCGACGATGGAGGGCGCGCTGATCGAGCCGCTGGCCGTGGGTTTCCACGCGGCGAATCAGGGCGGCGCGCACGCCGGCCAGACAGCCGTCGTGATGGGCGCGGGCTGCATCGGACTGGTGTCGATGATGGCGCTGAAGGCCGAGGGCGTCTCGCGCGTGTACGTTGTGGACGTGATGAAGAACCGTCTGGAGAAGGCGATGGAGCTGGGTGCCGACGGCGTGATCAACGGCCGCGAGGCGGACGCCGTGGCGAAGATCATGGAGCTGACGGACGGCCGCGGCTGCGACCTCGTCATTGAGACGGCGGGCACGGAGATTACGACGCGTCAGGCTATCAACATGACGAAGAAGGGCGCGACGATCGTGCTGGTGGGCTATTCCAGCTCCGGCGAGATGACGCTGCCGGTGAGCACGGCTCTGGACAAGGAGCTGACGTTCAAGACGGTGTTCCGCTATCGTCACATTTACCCGATGGCCATCGACGCCGTGGCCTCCGGCCGCGTGAATCTGAAGGGCATCGTCACCGACGTGTTCGATTTCGACGATCTCCAGAACGCGATGGACCGCAGCATCTCCGACAAGGCCAACATCGTCAAGGCCGTCGTCAAGATGCCGGAGTAATCCTAATGCTTACTGAACAATGGCCCATTTTTTGTTAGACGGAAAAACAGCCAGCAAATATGTGAGGAATAGTTGAGATTCTCACGGTTTCGGTAGATCCTGTCCGCCAGAATGCGGCTGGGATAATGCCCTTCCCGCTTCCGGAACCGTTCTGCCATCTCCTGCAGATTCCCAGCCTCGTTGTAGGCATCAGATGATTGCCAGAGTCATCATCGTCATCCCTGGATTTGGTCTCTTTTGCCTGACGCTCCTTTGCGTCCCGCACGATCATCTCATTGATTTCGCCCAGCACTTCCGGCGTCAACCGCTTGCGGAAGTACACCATCAGGGATGGATCAAAAGGCAGCTTTTCATCATCATAGCCGGGATAGCCGCAGAAGTACTGCAGGTACGGGTTCTCCTGGATCTGAAGTGCAGTCTCTTCATCTGAGAAGCCATACTCCGCCTGAATGATGCAGGCTCCCAAAGCCAGACGCAGCGGCTTGGCCACATTGCCTTTGCGGTTGGTAAACAGAGCGGCGTACCGCTTCTCAATCTCCACCTATGGGATTGTTTGCGCTTTCTTTACCCAACGGTTGCCTTCCTTCAGATTCATGCCAACCGGCTGCTTAAAATCTGCCAGACTGATCTGCCCATTGCTGTAACGATACATAGAAACCCTCCAAGTGCAAGGTTTTTACCTGTTTTTTGCGGTTTTCCTTGCACCTATTATACCACGAATGGACTTCTATGGCTTGATATATAAGGCTTTTTCTATTATTCAGGATACATGAATTAAGAACAAATATTCTAAACATTGTTCCGTATAATTGTTCCGTATAACGAAACAACAATTTATCTCTTGTTATCTCTTGCCGACGCGACCCTGCGCGCAAGTGTGTGATCAGCATCTACAAAGGGGGGACATCAGTCAGAGATCTCGTTCCAACCCAAAAATAAAGGAGGAAATGATGAACATGAAAAAGATTACAAGTGCATTGATTCTGCTGGCGATGCTGTTTTCGTTGGCCGCCTGCGGCGGCAATGGCGCCGGCAGCGCCGCGTCGGGCGGCTCCTCGGCCGGATCCGTGGCCACCGGCGGCAGCGACGCCCCGGAGGGCGAGCAGAGCGAGGTGGTCGTCTGGCTGTGTGAGGACGAGTACCGCTTTATGATGGAATCCGGCCTGGTGGAGCAGTTTGAGTCGGAGTATCCCCAGTACACGGTCACGGTGGTGCAGTATACCTGGGACGCCCTGCTCGACAAGCTGGCGGCCAACTTTGCCTCCAACACAGGCGACTTCCCCGACCTGTCGGTGGCGGCCGACCAGTGTGTGGGCGAATATGCCCAGTACGGCGGCATCATCCCGCTGGATGATTTTTACGCCGAGCGCGGATACGACGAGAGGGAGTGGCTGGAGAACAGCTGGGAACATTTCCGCTGGGTGGACGGAAAGCTGTATGCGGCGCCCTTCTATGTGGACTACCGCGTCCTCTTCTACCGCAAGGATATTTTTGAGCAGGAAGGGCTTGAGCCCCCCACCACGCTGGACGAGCTGATGGAGATTGGCCAAAAGCTGACCGTGGAAGGCGAGCGGTATGGCCTGGCCGACCAGTTTACCTGGAACGACTTTCACTTCTTCTCCTGGCTGCTTTACGCCCACGGCGGAGATTTCTATAATGAAGATAGGACCGAGCCGCGCATTAACTCCCCCGAAGGCATCGCCGCCCTCGAGTACTATAAGGCGCTGTACGACAACAACGTGATGCCCAAAGACGCGGCCTACAAGGCCGACACCCTGCCCGGCTTTATCGACGGCTACTACTGCATGGCGGAGATGGGCAGCTGGTGGAGGGGTCTGATTGCCTCTCAGGCGCCGGAGCTCGGCGAGTTTGGCGACAAATGGGACGCCGTTACGCTGCCCGTGGGCGCCTCTGAAACCGCCTACGGCCATCCCAACGGCTGGATCGTGCCCACCAAGGCCAACAACCCCGAAGGCGGGCTCGCCTTCCTGGACTTCTTCCTGCGCACCGACGTCGGCGCCGAGTGGCTGAGCCAGACCGGCGAGCTCGTGGGGGACGCGGCCGTCTATGACCTGCCCGAATTCGCCGACGACCCCTATGTGCAGGTGTTCGTCGAGGCCGGCCAGCGCGGCACCACCTCGGTGAGCAACGTGCCCGGCGGCGACCTGGTCATCGAGATGGTGTACACGGTTTTGGGCGAGTATAAGGAGGGCAAGCTGACGGCCGAAGAGGCCGCCGCCAGCATGGAGGAACAGCTGATCCCCTATCTGTACACACCCGAAGAGGTGGAAGCGTTTAAGGCTGGATAACCAAACACAGCGGGAAGCGGAAACCGGCACAAGGTTTCCGTCTCCTGCCTGTTTAAGCCGAAGAATGGCTATATCACAAGGCAGTGAGGTATATGCGGATGGAAAACAGTAGCAAGGTGGTAGCGCGGCTGCCCAAAAAGAAATTCTTGACCAAGGAGCGGCTCTTTATCCTGTGCTCTTTGGCGCCCACGCTCATCATGCTCTCCGGGTGGACCTTCTACCCCACGCTGCACTCGTTCGTGCTCAGCTTTTTCGATACCACGATGGACTCGCTGGGCGAGTTTGAAGGGCTGCGCAACTATGTGGCGGTGTTGACCAACGAGACATTCTGGGTCGCCCTGCGAAACACCGCCCTGTTCTCGCTGGAGTCGATTGCCGGCGCCGTCACCAGCGGGCTGCTTTTGGCCGTGCTGCTGAACACCCGCATGTCGGGCAAGCGCCTGTTTCGCACGGCCTTCTTTCTGCCCTATGTCATCCCCCACGCGGCGCACTCGATTTTGTGGATGTGGCTGTACGACCCGCGCTATGGGCTGTGGAACTATCTGCTCGGCTTTGTGGGCCTGGGGCCGATTCCTTGGGTCAAGTCTTCGGCGTGGGTGCTGCACGCGTTTGTCATCATGAACATCTGGAAGCGCACCGGCTTTACCATGGTGCTGTTCACCGCCGGCCTGCAGACCATTCCCGCCGACCTGTATGAGGCCGCCACCATCGACGGCGCCGGGCCCTGGCGGCGGTTTTGGCGCATCACGCTGCCCATGCTCAAGCCGGTGATGCTGTTCCAGATTGTGATGACCTTCGCCGGCACCTTCCAGCTGTTTATCGAGCCGTTCGTCATGACAAAGGGTGGCCCGGGCAACGCTTCGCTGTCGGTGGTGTACATGATCTACAGCATGGGCTTCGGCGAATACGACCAGGGCGGCGCCTCTGCCATCGCCGTGATCCTGTTCCTCATCATCTTCCCGGCAACCCTGCTGCTCATCCGGGCGTTCGACAACAGGGACACCCAATATTAACCAAAAGCGAACGAGGAGGCAAGCGCATGGAAACCGTTCTGTTCTACAAAGGAAAACACATTTTCACGCAGGCCTGTAAGTATCTGGCGTTGCTGGGCCTGGCCTTTCTGTTTTTTCTTCCCATCTACTGGGTGTTCAAAGGCTCGCTGCAGCCCAACGCAGACATCAAGGCCTGGCCGCCCATCTGGGTGCCCTGGCCGGCCACGCTGGACAACTTTAAAACGGCCTTTGGGCTGCTGCCGCTGGCGCGGTTCGCGTTCAACTCGCTGGTCATCGCGCTGGGAACCATCGCCTCCAACGTGGTGTTTTGCTCGCTGGCCGGCTACACGCTGGCCAGGAAGCGCTTTTGGGGCCGAGACTTTATTTTCCTTTTGATCGTGGGCACCATGATGATCCCCTTCCACATCCGCCTGATCCCCATGTACTCCATGGCCATCCACCTGGGCCTGGCCAACACCTACGTGGCGCAGATCCTTCCCATCTCGGTGATGGGATATGGCGTGTTTTTGATGCGCCAGTTCTTCCTCGCGCTGCCCAACGCCGTGGAGGACGCCGCCAGGATTGACGGCTGCGGCGAATGGGGCCTGGTGTTCCGCATTGCGGTGCCGATGGCGACGCCGGCCATTTTTAGCCTTGCCCTGTTTGCCCTGGTGGCCACCGTGGAAGACTTTTTGTGGCCCATGATCATCACCACCCGAACCGAGATGCGCCCCCTGCCCACCGGCATCACCATGTTTGCCGGGCGGGTCATCTACGACTGGGGCGCCCTGCTGGCCGCCACGGCCATCACCATCCTGCCGCTGCTGATCATCTTTATTGTTTTTCAGAACAGCCTGGCGCAGGGCGTGACGGCGGGCGCTGTAAAAGAATAGAGCGAAAGAGAGACAAAACTATGAAGATCAGCGATTTCCAAAAGGCCAATACCGAGGATTTTGGCCGCTATGTGGTCAACCCCAAAACCGACATCCCCGCCACCGAGCTGGTGCCCGACTGCTGCAGCCACCTGGTTTACACCAAGGCCGCCAACCTCAGCTTCCTCACCATGAGGGCCGGCGCCCAGTTCGAGCTGCACTCCCACCCCGAAGAGCAGCTGATGATCGTGGTGGCCGGAGAGTGCCACGAGATCATTGACGGAAAGCTCTACCACGTGAAGCCGGGCGATGTGATCCACCTGCCCGCCGGCGTTGTGCACGGGGCTTTCATCCCGCCCGAGGCCGACTGCCAGGCCATCGACGTCTTTCTGCCGGCGCGCGGGGACTATCTGCAAAAATACAAGGCTCAGCACTCCTCCGCCCCCGTCACCTTTGAAGACCTTGAGGAATGGAAAACCACATGAGCAACACATACACCGTTTTTTTATCTGACGCCAGGAACCCGGAAGGGCCTGTGCGCCTGCGGGATGGAAGCTGGGTGTTCACCGAGATGGACAAGGGCTGTGTGAGCTGGGTGGACGCCGCCGGCCAAAACCGCCGGACGCTGGCCGTGACCGGGCTGGCAAACGGGCTGACCACCGACGCGCAGGACACCGTATACATCGCGGAGGCAGAGCAGCGCGCGCTTTTGCGGGTCGGCCTGGACGGGGCGGTCGAGACGGTTTCGACCGGCGCGCCGCAAGAGCGCTTCTTGCTGCCGAACGACCTGGTGTTTGGACCCGACGGCCACCTTTACATGACCGACTCGGGCATCGAGCTTGCGACCCACAACGGAATCGAGCAGCCGATGGACATCTACCGGCTGCCCTACAACGGGAAGATCTTTCGCATCGACCCGGCCACCGGCAAGACCGAAAAGCTGGCTGAGGGGCTGCGGATGGCCAACGGCATCGTCTTTGGCCCCGGGTCGGCCCACCTCTATGTGAACGAGAGCCTCACCGGGAATGTCTACCGCTACCCGTTCGACCGAGACCACATCGCCGGGCCGCGCGAGCTGTTCTGCAACGTGATGGCAAAGCCCTGCCAGGAATATGGCCGCGGGGCTGGCCCCGACGGCATGGCCTTTGACGAGCGGGGCAACCTCTATGTCACGGTGTATGTGCAGGGGGATGTCGTGGTGGTGTCGCCAAGCGGCCGGGTGGTTTCCCGGATCCCCATCCCCGGCGGCTTCCCCACCAACATCGCCTTCGACGCCCCGGGCAGCCGGCGGGCCCTGGTGACCGAGGCGGGGAAAAATCAGCTTCTCTTCGTGGCGACGGAGCACGACGGGCTGCCGTTGTACACGGGCTGAGCAAGGAGGGTTCTCATGTTTTCACTTGAAGCAAAGGAGGGTTTTCATGTTTTCACTTGAAGCAAAGGTCGCGGTTGTCACCGGGGGCGCCTCCGGCATCGGCAAGGCCGTGGGCCAGCTCTACGCCCGGGCCGGCGCCACGGTTTACCTGCTTGACCTGCAAAAGGCGCCGCTGCAGGAAGCGGCCCAGGAATGCGGGGCCCAAGCGCTTGTGTGCGACGTGTCGGGCGGCGCCGAGGTGGAGCGGGCCATCGACGCCGTGCTAAAACAGAGCGGGCGCATCGATATCATGGTGAACAATGCCGCTTTGGAGGTGCGCGGCGGCTTTGAGGAGTTGACCGAGGAAGATTTCGACCGGCAGATTGCCGTCAATCTCAAAGCGCCGTTTTTCTTTGCGCGCCGGCTGCTGCCGCTGATGCAAGAGCAGGGCGGCGGCGTCTTTCTCACCACCGGCTCGGTGGCCAGCCTGATCGCCTCCCGCAACTACCCCGTGTACACCATGGCCAAGCACGGGCTGGCCGGGTTCACCCGCAGCATCGCCATCGACTACGGCAAACATAACATCCGAGCCAACTGCATCTGCCCGTCTGCCATGCTCACGCCGATGCTGCAGCGCTGCTTCGACGAGTCGGGCGCGCCCCAAGCCGAGCGGCAGAGCATGCTGAACATGCAGCCCAACGGCCGCCTGGGCAACCCTCAGGAGCTGGCGTATCTGTATCTTTATCTTGCCAGCGATGAGGCCGCCTTTGTCAACGGCGCCATCTACACGTTCGACGGAGGCTTTACGGCCATTTAGAACAAGGAGGAAACAGCTATGTATGCGAGAAAAAATCTCTTGAAAGAAAAAGTGGCCCGCGGCGAGGTGGTGTTTGGCACCGAGGTTTACCTACGTGACCCCCGGGTGGTGGAGATCATGGGCGCCGCCGGTTTCGACTTTATGCACATTGAAAACGAGCACGTGGCCCACAACTGGGAGACGGTGGAAGACCTGGTGCGCGCGGCCGAGCTGTGGGGGATGACCCCGATGTTCCGCTGTGAGCAGACAGTGGACGGCCAGCCGCCGGTGAACCAGATTCTGAAAGCGCTGAAGTGCGGCTGCCTGAACGTGATGGTGCCCCACGTGGGCACGGCGGAGACCGCCCAGAAGATTGTGGATATTGTCAAGTTTCCCCCGCTGGGAAAGCGGGGCATCGCCACCATGGACCGCGCGCCGGTGCAGATGTTCCCGTATCTGGGCTCGCCGCCGGTGGACATTCCCGCCTTTAAAGAGGAGCTCAACCGGGAGACCATGATCTGGGTCATCATCGAAACGCCCGAAGGCGTGGAGAATGTGGATGCCATCCTCGAGGTGGAGGGCATCGACGCTGTCGGGTTCGGATATCAGGACTACGCCAATGCGGCCGGCCTGCCGACAGACTCCTGCCCGCAGGTGAAGCAGGCGCAGACAAAGGTGCGCCAGGCCGCCAAAGACCATGGTAAGCTGATGTGGTGGAACGCAAGCTCGGCCGAGACCGTGCGGGAGATGACCGAGCTGGGTATTCAGATGTTCCTGCTGGATTCGGACGTGGTGCTGCTGGACAACGCGTTCCGGTCCTTGCTGCAGAGCATAGCCCGCCAGAAAGGATAATGGCTCTCTCCAAAAGGGGCTGTTGCAAAACGAAAGTTGAGCAACAGCCCCTTTTCTTGTGGAAAACCACCTAGGACGTAGTGTTTTTGGGGGAAAATGTTGAAAAACACTGCGTTTAGCGGGAAACGAGGTATAGCAAAGCTGGACTTCCCCGAAAAGAGAAGCCTGGCTTTTTGCATTTTTCAGAATAGAAAAAAATCTATTCTTTTTTCAGTGGGAAAAGATGTGTTTTCAGCCGGTCGTGTTGCAGCTTGGCCCAATACTTTTTCAGGTTGTAGGCCAGGCACAGCAGAAACAGCTCCAGGGAGATATTCGTCCTTCCTCGCGTGAGGAAGCGTTTAAGCTGGCGGTTGCTTTTCAAAACACCAAAGGCGCCCTCTACCTGAATCGAACGATTCATCCGAAGCAGCGCGCCTCTGTCCGTGGCCAGCTGCCGGTGAGCCTGTGCTCGGCACTGTGCAAACTCCTCGCAAACTTTGATTTCTTTGCAGAAGTCGGGATCCCTGGACTTTGTACACTGTTCCCGCAGAGGGCAGCCTCCGCATCCCTCGCAGCGGTAATAGCTGCAAGTGGTAACTATTCCGCCCTCTTTCTTTGAGCAAGTCCGGTGCAGCCGAAGTTTTCTGTGTGCGGCGCACACAAAACAATCCTCCTGTTGCAGGTACTGCATATTCTCCATTCGCCAGATCTGCTGCTTATACTTTCTGATTTTGCGGATTTCATAGTTTGTGGGTTTAATGTAGCCGTTCTGTCCATGTGCTTGGAGATACAGATAATTACCAACGCTTTCGTATCCGGCGTCTGCCACAATGTCCCAGTAGCTTCTGCCCTGCATTCTCTGGATATGGTTCAGGAACGGCATGAGCGTTCCGCTGTCTGTGCAGTTGGGGAACGCTGCCACACCGGTAATGTATTCGCTGTTCACTGCCAGCTGCACATTGTATGCGGGCTTGAGCTGACCATTTCCCATGTGGTCTTCTTTCATCCGCATGAAGGTGGCGTCCTTGTCTGTTTTGGAAAGGCTGTTCCTTCGGCATCCCATCTCAAACAGCTGCGTCTCGTATTTCTTCCAACGTTCCAGCAACTGGCCGATTTCTTCGTATTGCCGCTGCCAGAACGGTTTTCTTCTGCCGGTTCCGTGTACCATCTCTCCGCCTTCGGGTATAAGGCTTCTTGCAAGGGACCGGAGCTTGCCTGTGGTCAGGTTGCCTTCTCCGCCGTAGCCGTAAAACAGCTCTTTTGCCTTCGCCTTCACCTTGGCCAACTGCTTGTCTACGCTCTTTCGCCAAACAAAGGTATACCGGTTCGCCATGCTCTCGATCTTGGTCCCGTCGATAAATACCTCCTCATATTCGATTTCTTGTTCTGCTGCCAGGCGTTTTACAAACTGGTAGAACAGGTCCTCAACGGCTTGCCGGGCTTTTCCGCTGCGAAAACGAGCAAAGGAAGTGTGGTCCGGCACACGCTCTCCCTGCAGCAGCCAGATAAAGTCGAGATTCTTACGGCAGGCCTGCTCCAACTTCCGCATGGAGTAGATCCCGCACATATACCCGTACACCAATAGCTTGAACATGATCCGTGGTTCTGCCGCCGATTTTCTCCCTTTGGGCGAATACGCTCTATACAGTTCCCTGTAATCCAGTTCCTCAAGCTGGGCGTTGGCAACAAACACGGGCTCATCTTCCGCTAGGGTCAGAATGTAGTAGTTGTCGTTGACGGTCTTGTCACGCAGGATCGGCTGCCGGCCGGTGCCGCAGACATAGTATTTGCCCCCAATCTGGAGGGTGTTCTTCAGGGTGTAGGGTTCATGGGTGTACGCTGTCACACCGGCTGGGAACGAGAAATGCCTGGTTTTGATGGCGTAGTACCCGTGGTCAATGCCCATGATCATGGTTTCAAGTCCTTTCTGGCATTTGCCTTTATTTCTGTGTTTATTCTTTCGGCCCCGGCCCATCTTATCTGGCCCTTCTTACGCTGGGAGCCTGGGGTTCCCTGCAGTACTCCGGGTACCGAAGCCGAACCGCTTCCAGCATGAAGGCTGCATCGGATGTGCCGAACAGATCATAAGGTGTCGCATAGCCGTCGCTGTTCCAGCCGTTCCACAAATTGAAGGCCAGCCGGGTCAAACACGTACTGCCGCTGGTCTGCCAACCTTTGTTCAGCCCCTCCGGCCGGATCACATCCTCCTGAAAATCGAAGACATCCTCGATGTGATTCCGAGTATCACCGCAGATACCCATGGTGTAGAAAAAAGCCTTGTGATAGGGATCAAGGCTGCCGGTCCGGCCGAGGCACTGCTCATAGAATTTCTCGTGATCTTTGTTCTTGAATTTGATCGACATTTCGTTCCTCCTCTGGTTTGATTATTCAAGGAAATCACCGACTGGGAAAGACGATGACATCCATTACGGCATTGATAGTTGCATTGCCGGGGCTGAAAGAGTGCATTTGGTAAGCATTGATATCTTCTTCCCAGTAGGTAAGTGTTACTTGGGGGGAGAGTGTGAGAGGGGGGGGGAAGTAGCGCACCGTGCTTCATGGGCAAAATAGACGCACCTCCCCCTGGGTGTGATGAGGAATTTCTGCCCATGTATGAAGATGTTTTCGGGAAATAAAAAAGCGCCTGTTTGGACGAATCCAATACAGACGCAAAAACCAGAATTTTCGGCATCCTAAACAAAAATAAGCCGATTATTTCTACAAAAAAATTTTTCATAAAAAAGGGAAGATTGGGGCCTAATCTAGTGGAGCTGAGTTGCAACTTGTGATCATTCCAAAAAGTTCATAATTTGTTTACAATTTCACCGGGTCAAAAATCGGAAAAACCGATTCAAACCAGTCAAAATAAGCCACAAAATCGGTAGTCGTTAGTTCAAGTCCTCACCAAAGCCCGAAAAGGGCGAAAAATATCTTTCAAACTGGGACCTACTTTTTGGCACGAAAAAACCCCGTAAACGGCTTGTTTACGGGGTTTTTCGGTCTTATATCTTTTTTGTTAAGACAATATGGTTGCGGGGGCCAGATTTGAACTGACGACCTTCGGGTTATGAGCCCGACGAGCTACCGGACTGCTCCACCCCGCGATATAAATTGTCTGCGCCTCTTTAAGGTGCTTATCTAGTATATCCAATAATAACGCCGTTGTCAATACTTTTGCGCTTTTTATTTTTTAAATATCGCGGTGGGTTCGAAACACCTTTGCCTGGACAAGGTCCCGGAACATTCTGTCCCAAGCGGCCTGCTGATTTTTGCCGCCTCCTTGCAGATTCGAACAGACGATATTCAGAATGTGCCGGATCGTTTCCTCGTCATACCGGGCGGCGGTTTTCCAGCGGCCTTCCGCATAATGCTGTGTGTAGTCCTTGTAAAACTGTTCCGCAACCGGCTTCAGCTCCCGGCTGGTGGGCAGGCCGCGCGCCAGCCTCCGTGCGTCCCAAAGCGACTCCTGTACCTGTTCGAAAACCTCCCGGGAGATTTTTTGAATACGGTCCAGCTTTTCCCAAACGTCATCCGCACTTAAAGCCGCCGGCTCCAGATCCAGTGTGTACAGCACGCCGGAACGGGATACGCTGTAAAAGGTATACGTTCCGTCCGGCTCCTCAAGGGAAAAGTACCCGTTTGGCAGGATGTTTTTGCTGCGCAGAAACTGCAGCAAATCAGACGACGGCTCGTGTTTCATTGCCGGCTCCTTTCTTAACGCACGAATGCGGTCTCCGCATCTATCATACTTTGCCCTGCGGCGGATGTAAAGAGGAGCGGTGTGACAAAATCCTGTCTGGCGGCCACCGTTCCGCACAAGGAAGAACTTTCCACCTCGTACGCCTTTTTCAATGAATATCCGCGGCAAAGATGTCCATATAAGTTATAAAGGGCTCAGGCAGCGTATCCGGCCGCAGGAGCATGAGCGGGACGGAGGGGGAGTGCGGGATGACTATCTGGGATACGATCTTCAAAGCGGTGTTCGTGGTAGCGGTGCCCATCACGCTGGCAGTATATGCCTGTGTGTATGTGGGGGAGCGGGCCGAACATGACGTTGCCCGTCCGCGTCCGCCGCGCCGCCGCCCGCCGGGGCGCTGACGCAGAGGGAGGATCTGTTTCTGGGAATTTGGAAAACGGCGCCGGGATTTGAATATCCCGGTGCCGTTTTCCCTTTATAATACATATTATATAAAGCTACTGTGCAGGATAGCTCCGCGCGCCGAACAGTGCGGTCCCGACGCGGACCAGATTTGCCCCTTCCAAAATAGCGTCTGCAAAATCGGCGCTCATGCCCATGGAAAGGTACTCCATGCTCACGTTGCCGCCCTGCGCGGCCTGCGCCCGCTCGAACAGGCCGCGCATCTGTGCAAAGTAGGGGCGGCTCGCGCCCGGCGCATCCGCAGCAGGCGGGATGGACATCAGGCCGCGCACCCGCAGGGAGGGCAAAGCATGGGCGCATTCCAGAAGCCCGGGCAGCTCTTCGGGCGCGATGCCGCTTTTGCTTGCCTCGGCCCCAATGTTGATCTCGACCAGGATATCCTGCCGGATGCCCTGCTTCTGAGCTTCGGCAGCCACACATTCCAGCAGCCTGTGCGAGCCGACGGATTCTATCATGCACGCACGCCCCACTACCTGGCGCACCTTGTTGGTCTGCAGATGGCCGATAAAATGCAGCGGCTTGCCGCTGTATGCGCCGGCGGCGTATTTTTCACAAAGCTCCTGCACGCGGTTTTCTCCAAACAGGTCGATATCCAGCGCAGCCGCCGCGCGCACGGTCTCGGAATTCTGCGTTTTGCTGGCGGCGCACAGAAGAACCTCCCCGGGGGCGCGCCCGGCTGCGCGGCACGCCCGCTCCATTTCCGCGCGCACCTGTGCGACGCGTTCCTCCATCCGCCTGATCTCTTCTGCCGTCATTTAACGCGGCACCTCCAATTCGTCTGTTTGATATACGGCGCGGCTGCCGCCGATGTATTTCGGCCGCGTGCGCGCGCAAAGAATGCCGGCCTCGCCGATGCGGGCCAGACTGAGCCGCACGGGGACGGCCACAGGCCGCAGATGCATGCCGATGAGTGTACCGCCGATGTCAATGCCCGCGCCCGCGCGGATGTTCTCCACCAGTACGGGGTCCGCCATGTGCGCATATGCGGCGGTGGCAAAGGAACCGCCCGCGTGGGGCTGAGGCACGGCGTTTACCGTTTCCGCCCACGGCGGAAGCGCCGCCCGTTCCACAACGATGGCGCGGTTCAGGTGCTCACAGCACTGCGCGGCCAGATACAATCCGCTTTCCGCAAGCAGGGGCGCGGCGCCTTCCCACACAGCTTGCGCGGCCTCCATGCTGGAGCCGCACCCAATGCGCTGGCCCACGACCTCGCTGGACGAACAGCCGATGATAAAAATATCTCCCGCGCGCATCCGGGCTGCCGCCAGAAGCTCCGCCACGGCCTGTCGCGTTTGGGCGCGCACGGTCTCCGTCAAAGTCATTTCAATTCCCTCCCGGCCCGCGTGTCGCAGCACACCGGGCGTTTTTCTTTATTGTAATCCTTTTGCGCCCTCCAATACAAGTGCCGCTGGAAATGAGGTGGTTTTAAACACAGTAAAATCATAGGATAACACAGGAAAAGTCTTTTAAAAGATAAAATCACGTAAAAAATAGACTGTTTTATGAAATACTCTTGACGGTCAAAATTTATGAATCTATAATAAAAGAATAAGAGGGGAAGGTGCGCCTCCGACCGTCCGGGACACGCGGAAAATCCGGGAACATTCCCGGAGAAATGCCCGGCGGCCGCAGGGCGCATGTGAAATGGGGGGATGCTGGTGGACCAGGAGCTTGACATGCTGAAGGATGAAAACACCCGTCTGCGCGTGCTGGCGGAGCACGACTGGCTCACCGGCCTGTACAACCGCCGTGCTGCGGAAGCGCATGTGGATGAAGCGCTGCTGAAAAACGGCGGCGGGATGCTTTTGGTTTTGGATATCGACCATTTCAAACAAGTGAACGACCGCTACGGCCATCTCATCGGCGACGCTCTTTTGTGCGAGGCGGCGCGCACGCTGCGGGATATCTTTTTTCCGCGGGATATCATCGGCCGCGTGGGCGGCGATGAGTTCATCATCTACATTCTGGGCGGATGCTCTCAGGAGGCGGTGGACGGCCGTGCGGCGCAATTGGCCGAGCGCCTGCGAAAGGCGGGCCGGCGTTACGGCATGCAGTGGAACCTTTCCTTTACGCTGGGCCTTGCGGAAAAGCAGGCGGGGGACGATTATATTTCCCTGTTTGACCGTGCCGACCAGATGCTCCTGGCCCGCAAAAAAGCCCGCCGCGCCCGCCGTGCAGACAGTGCGGATGCCGGAGGAGAACGCAGCATCTGCACAGACATGGCGCTCATCCGGCGTGAGCTGCGGGAAAAAGACCCGCCCAAAGGCGCGTTCTGTCAGGATTACGAGACCTTCAAACAGATCTACCGTTTTGTGGAGCGCGGCCTCAAGCGCAGCGGGCAGAGCGCATATATTATCCTGATGACCCTTACGGACGCACAGGGGCAGTTTGTGCCGCTGGCCGCGCGCGAGGAGTATATGAGCCGCCTCAGCGACGACCTGCAGGCCAGCCTGCGCAGCGGCGACCTGTTCGCGCCGTACAGCGGCTGCCAATATCTGCTGATGGTGCTGGGCGCGTCCAGCGAGAACGCGGCCGTCATCGCCGGGCGCATCCACACGCGGTTTATGTCGCGCGTTGCGCCCGATGCGGGGCTGCTGCTGCGGTATGACGTTTACCCCATGGGGGGAGCTTCCCCTGCAGCCGAAGGGGTGAAAAAGCCATGGTTTTACGCGGTGAAGGGCTGCTGCTTAAAATATTTTCAAAAAAAAGTCAGCAAAAAATCGTTTTGTGACCAAGTTGTGACCGGCGACCGTTATACTGAGTATGTAAGATACATTTCCCGCCCCAAGTGGACGATCAACACGCATTCCAAAAGGAGGAAAAACGCATGAAAAACACATCCAACGCTCTGCGTCGCGTCATGAGTGTGGTTCTGGTGTTCGCGATGATGTTCACCAGCATGCCCACAGGCGCGCTCGCTGAGGATGTTGTCGACCCGGCCCCGTCTACGACGGCGGCCGAGCCGGCTGCGTCTGAAACGACAGAGCCAACCACACCGGAGCCTGCAAGCTCGGAGGCGGCGCCTGCCGCGAACAGCGCCGTGCTCCCGGCAAATGACGGGGACCCGGCGCCTGTGACGTTCACCGTCACGTTCGTGGCCAACGGCGAGACGCTTGTCACCCAGACCATTCAACAGGGTGGCAGTGCCGTGGCGCCGGACGCGCCGCTGGTATCCGGCCAGCGCTTTGTACGCTGGGATACGGATTTTACCAACGTGCAGAGCGATTTGACGGTGACGGCCGTTTACGAGGCCATTACCGCCAAAAACATGACGGTGGAGTACCGGTACAGCGACGGCACGCAGGCGGCCCCCTCCCATGTGGAGCAGGCCGTTGTGGGCGAACCGTTCCATAAGACGGTTCCGTCTCCGGCGCTCGACGGCTTTACGCCGGACAAGGCGGAGGTCGTATTTGCGGTCGAGTCGGTCACCGAAGACCTAACGGTCGTTGTTACTTACAGCGGCGCCGCCCGGAATTACACGGTAAAGCACCTGTTCCAGAACGTGGAAGGCACCGCTTATGCGGAAGACGAAGCGCTGCGTGAAACGCTGGAGGGCACCACGGGCCTGGACACCGCCGCACAAGCGAAAACGGTGGAGGGCTTTACGGCTCTGCCCATCACCCAGGTGAAGGTGGCGTCCAGCGGCGAAACGGTCGTGGAAGTAAAATACGACCGCAACAGCTACCTGCTCACGTGGAACACCGACGGCGGCAGCTATATTGAGCCGCAGATGCTGAAATACGGCGCTGCGGTGTCGGCTCCGGCTGACCCCACGAAGGTGGGCTATACGTTCGCCGGGTGGGATCTTGTTCCCGAAACGATGCCTGCCGCCGCCACGACGGTGACGGCGCAGTGGGCGAACGCCACGCAGGCGTCCTACCAGGTCGTATACTGGGGCGAGAACCTGACGGGCGGTTACGACTACCTCTATGCGGACAAAGCGACCGGCGCTGTGGGCGGCAATATCCCATACAGCACGTCCCTGACCGCCAGCCATATGCCTCAGGGCCTGGAAGCGGCCGGGTTTGAGCTCGACAGCGCCAAATCTGCGGGAAATGTGGAAATCACCGCAGACGGCAGCGCGGTCAAGAATGTTTATTTCAGCCGCAAGACGTTTACGATTTCGTTCTATCGGCAAAGTTGGGTTGGATGGCCTGATTTTGAGTACAAATGGGTCGAGGATACCAGCCTGCGCATCACGGCGAAGTACGGCGAGGATGTTTCTGCCCGCTGGGAAGCTGCATGTGAGGATGACGGCTGGGGTCCCAATAAAAATGATAATATACAGTATACGCTGATTGCGAATATGCCGGCCGAGAACCTGACGATGTATGAAAAAAGTTCCGGCACGGGAAAGAAGATCGAATATCGGGTTCAAAAGGTGTCGGGGACGGGTTACGACGTCTACGCAACTTTTAATGCGAGCCGCGGCGTTTCTCTGACGGTGGAAGACCAGATGCCGATCACAGGCTTTACATACGACAGCTGGAAAAAAAGCGGCGACTCTCCATTGTGGCTGTATTATACCCGCAACAGCTATAATCTCGTATTTGAGAATTGTACTGGCGTTTCGAATGCTTCGCTGAAATTTGAAGCAAGACTTTCCAGCGCAAAGCCTGCTGATAGCAGCGTGGGCCGGCCGGCCGGTATGGACAGCGACTATGTGTTCATGGGCTGGTATCTGGACGAGGCGTTCCAGACTCCGGTGGACTGGAGCAGCACGATGCCCGCACGGAACCTGCAGGTCTATGCCAAGTGGGCGAAGCCGGATTATACGGTTTCCTTCAACACGCATGGTGCGGATACGGAGACTCCGGCGCCCATCGGCGTGGCGAAATACGACACGATTGAGGACCAGATGCCCGCAGACCCCACCCGTGAGGGCTACGTGTTCGCGGGCTGGTATACGGACGAGGCGTACACCGTTCCGTTCGTGGCCACGCAGCAGATCGTCCGCAACCTGACGCTCCATGCGAAATGGACGCGCACGGACAGCTGCACCTATGTCATCGTGGCGAAGGACACGGAGGGCAATGAGCTCAAACGCGTCGATGGCTCCGAAGTGGAAGTGGGCGCGTCCGTCACTGTAAATGCGCCTGTCATTGACGGTTATCAGGCGCAGCAGAGCAGCCAGAACGTCAAAATTCTGGATGACGGGCAGGAAGTAGTGTTCGTCTATGACAAGCTGCAGAACTGGACGGCCACGGTGCATCATTATATTGAGGGCACCACGGAAAAGGTTGCCGAGGATGTTATCCGCAGCGACCTGACGGTCAACAGCCTGCTGGTATATTCCGCGACGGTCAGCGGTTATGAGTTGGCCGAGGGTACCAGCTATGTTCAGACGGCCACCCGCGAAAACAGCGAGATTACGTTCTATTATAAGAAAATCGCGGATTCGGCGTATACGGTCAACCACTATTACGGCAGCAATGCTTCGCTTACGGAAACTGTTACGGGCACGGCCAAGGCCGGAAGCCTGGTGACGGCGGACGTCATAAACAAAGCCGGGTACACCTGCGTTACATCCGGGGCTGCGCTTTCCGCGTATGTTGCGAAAGACGGCTCCACGGTGATCAACGTGTATTACGCGGCCAACGACCAGACGTACAGCGTTTACTATTATCTGGAAGGCACAGAGACGCCTGTACCCGGCACGACGGCGAAAGAAAACGTGTCCGCGAAGTTTGACGAGACGGTGACGGAAACGGCGCTCGCAGTCACGGGTTATACTGTGGCGGGAGACAGCACCAGGTCCATCACGGTCGGTGCGGACAATGCAGCCAACAAAATCGTTTTCTACTACACGGTGAACAGCTATCCGCTGAATATCACCTACAAATATGCCGATGACGTGCCCGACGCAGCACTGCGGGGCCAGAAGGCGGCGGAGCCTGTATCCAGGGATATCGCGTTCGGTGCGCCTTACAGCGTTGCCAGCCCGTTGATTCCGGGTTATACGGCCAGCGTTGCAGCGGTAGCAGGCACAATGGCGGAGAACGGTGTGACCGTGGAGGTCGTTTACCGCGCCGCTACGGACACGGCGTATACCGTCAAGCACATGCTGCAGGATGTGACAGGTGACGGTTATACTGAAGATGCGGCGGCCCGGCAGACCCTGCACGGCACGACCGGGGCGGACACGAACGCTGCGGCGAAGAGCTATGAAGGCTTTACGGCGCAGGCGGTCGTTCAGCAGGCCATCGCCGCGGACGGCAGCACGGTGGTTGAGATCAAATACGACCGCAACAGCTATGAAGTGACCTATGCTTATGTGGGCACGGCGCCCGCAGGCGCGAGCGCGCTGCCGGAAAAGGCGACTGTGAAATACGGTGCGCCTGTGGCGGTGGCGGCGGCCGCCACGGCCCCGGGCTACACGTTCAGCGGCTGGAGCCAGAAAGAGGACTTCACAATGCCCGCCGAAAACGTGACCATTACCGGTTCGTTCACGGCCAACGGCGATACCGCTTATACAGTGGAGCATTATCAGCAGAACCTGGCGGGCGACGGTTACGACCTTGTGGAGGCGGATACCGAACACCTGACAGGCGAGACCGATACCACTGCGACGGCAAACCCGAAGACTTATACAGGCTTTACATTTGACGGGACCGTGGAGGGCACGGTTGCCAGCGGCAATATCGCGGGCGACGGAAGCCTGGTGCTGAAGCTGTACTACACGCGCAACAGCTATGAAGTGAGCTACGCTTACACGGGCACAGTGCCCGCAGGCGCAAGTGCGCTTCCGGCCGCCGCGTCCTACAAATATGGTGCGGATGTAACGGTGGCTCCGCAGGCCACGGCCCCGGGCTACACGTTTAACGGCTGGCTCGAGGACGGCAAGGTAACGGCAAGCTTCAAAATGCCCGCCGGCCCGGTGCAGCTCACGGGTTCCTTTACCGCGAATACCGATACCAGGTACACGGTGGAGCACTGGACGGAGGATCTGGACGGCGAGGGCTATACTCTGCGTGAAACAGAAGCGAACCTGACCGGCGTCACGGATACAACGGCGACGGCGGAGGCAAAGAGCTATGAGGGCTTCCGGTTCGACGAGGACAATGAAAACAACGTTCTCACAGGCGTGATCACAGGCGACGGAAAGCTGGTTCTGAAAGTTTACTACGCGCGCAACAGCTATGAAGTAAGCTATGATTACGGCGCTGCCCCCACGGGCGCAAGCCAGCTGCCGGGAACTGTTTCCTACAAGTACGGCGCCGAGGTCCGGGTGGCGGATAAGGCCACAGCCCCGGGTTATACTTTCGACGGCTGGAAGAAAGACAATGCCGAGGTCACGAGCTTTACGATGCCTGCCGGCGCCGTACAGCTCACGGGACGCTTTACAGCCAATACGGACACCGGCTACAAGGTGGAGCACTACCAGCAGAATCTGGCGGGAGACGCTTTCGTCCTGTTTGAGACGGAAGAACAGAACGCCACTACGGATACGCATGTGTCGGCAACACCGAAGGACTACACGGGCTTTACCTACGACGGCACGGTGGACGGAACTGTCACCGAAGGCAATGTTGCGGGCGACGGCAGCCTGGTGCTGAAGCTGTACTACACGCGCGACAGCTATAAGGTCACCTACCAGTACACGGGCAAGGTGCCCACGGGCGCGAGCGAGCTGCCTGCGGAGACGACCGAGAAATACGGCGCTGCTGTTACAGTGGCAGCGGACGCCACGGCCCCGGGCTACACGTTCAGCGGCTGGAGCCGGGAAGACGGCTTCACGATGCCGGCCGAAAACGTGACCATTACCGGTTCCTTCACGGCCAACGGCGAAACTCCTTATAAGGTGGAGCACTATCAGCAGAACCTTGAGGATGACGGCTATACCCTTGCGGAGACCGAAAACCTGACGGGTGAGACCGATACCACTGCTACGGCAAACCCGAAAACCTATACAGGCTTTGCATTCGACGGAACAGCGGAGGGCACAGTTGCCAGCGGCAATATCGCGGGCGACGGCAGCCTGGTGCTGAAGCTGTACTACACGCGCAACAGCTATGACGTGGCCTATGCCTATACGGGCACGGTGCCCACGGGTGCAAGCGCGCTGCCGGAAAAGGCGACCGTGAAATACGGCGCGCCTGTAACGGTGGCAGAGGCCGCCACTGCCCCGGGCTATACGTTCAGCGGCTGGAGCCGGAATGACTTCACAATGCCGGCCGAAAACGTGACCATTACCGGTTCGTTCACGGCCAACAGCAACACCGAATACACGGTGCGGCACCACTTCCAGAACATTTTGGACGATGCGTACGATGCCGACACGGCCATGCTCAGTGAAACGCTGAGTGGCACGACGGATACGCTCACGGCTGCTGCTGCGAAGACCGTTGCGGGCTTTACGGCTCAGAGCTTCCAGCAGAAGAACATCGCGGGCGACGGCAGCACGGTGGTTGATATCTATTACAACCGCAACAGCTATACTGTAACGTATGCGGTCACTGGTACCGTGGACCCGAACCCCAACTATAAGCAGGCAGATTACCGCTTCGGCCAGAACGTCGCTGCAGAGGCGGCTGCCGCCAAGGCTGGCTACGACTTCATCGGTTGGGCCAACGAGCCCGCGGTCATGCCTGCGAATGATGTTACGGCGACAGGCTATTTTGTAGCCCGCACGGACACCGCTTATCAGGTGCAGCATTACAAGCAGAACCTTGAGGATGACGGCTTCACTCTTGCGGAGACCGAGGAGCTGACGGGCAAGACCGATACCATCGCAACGGCAAACCCGAAGACTTATACAGGCTTTATGCTTGACCGGACCGTGGAAGGCACGGTCGCCAGCGGCAATATCGCGGGCGACGGCAGCCTGGTGCTGAAGCTGTACTACACGCGCAACAGCTATGACGTGACCTATGCCTATACGGGCACGGTGCCCACGGGTGCAAGCGCGCTGCCGGAAAAGGCGACCGTGAAATACGGCGCGCCTGTAACGGTGGCAGAGGCCGCCACGGCCCCGGGCTATACGTTCAGCGGCTGGAGCCGGAATGACTTCACGATGCCGGCCGAAAACGTGACCATTACCGGTTCGTTCACGGCCAACAGCAACACCGAATACACGGTGCGGCACCACTTCCAGAACATTTTGGACGATGCGTACGATGCCGACACGGCCATGCTCAGCGAAACGCTGAGCGGCACGACGGATACGCTCACGGCGGCTGCTGCGAAGACCGTTGCGGGCTTTACGGCTCAGAGCTTCCAGCAGAAGAACATCGCGGGCGACGGCAGCACGGTGGTTGATATCTATTACAACCGCAACAGCTACGGCGTGAGCTACCGCTACCTGAATACTCCTGCGGGTGCAAGTGCACTGCCTGCGGGCGCGAGCTACCGTTTTGGCGCCGCCGTGACGGTGGCGGAGGCGGCCACGGCTCCGGGCTACACGTTCAGCGGCTGGAGCACCGGCGATTTCACGATGCCCGCACAGGATGTGGAGATCACAGGCTCCTTCACGGCCAACGGCGATACCGCTTATACAGTGGAGCATTATCAGCAGAATCTGGCGGGCGACGGTTACGACCTTGTGGAGGCGGATACCGAACACCTGACAGGCGAGACCGATACCACTGCGACGGCAAACCCGAAAGCCTATACAGGCTTTACATTTGACGGGACCGTGGAGGGCACGGTTGCCAGCGGCAATATCGCGGGCGACGGCAGCCTGGTGCTGAAGCTGTACTACACGCGCAACAGCTACGGTGTGACCTATGCCTACACGGGCACAGTGCCTGCGGACGCAAGTGCACTGCCGGAAAAGGCGGCTGTGAAATACGGCGCCCCTGTAACAGTGGCGGAGGCCGCGACCGCAAAGGGCCATACCTTCAGCGGCTGGAGCACCGGCGACTTCACGATGCCTGCACAGGATGTGGAGATCACAGGCTCCTTTACGGCCAACCCGTACAACGTCACGGTCGAATACTACTTCGACAAGGCTCAGGATACGGATATGACCCGGGTGCAGTCTGTCACTTACGGTGAGACATTCACGACTGCGGCGGCCGCAGAAACGGACCGGAACGGCGTACACTATACGCTGGACTGGGTCGAAAACAACGGCCTGACGGTGAGCGACATTGAAGCCGACAACGTGGTCAGGGTGTACTACGCAAAGGATGAAGAGGGTGGCCCGGACGACATCCCCGATTATGCGCAAATCGTATTTACCTATCAGAGTGCGGACGTTCGGAAAGGCACGGTTGATAAGAGTGTGGAAATCCACACCTTTGAGCGGCTGAACGGCGAACTGCTCGAAGAGAAGAAAGCCAGCCCGGCCGGTGCAAATGCGGCGGGACGTGAGGGCTATGCATTCGATTACTGGACCGATGGAACCAAGCGCGATGTGACCTCCGGTATGGAGACGCTGAAGAGCGAGGTATACACGGACAATGCAGAATTCACCGCATATTTCGACGTTGATACAAAGGGCATCGACCCCGAAGACCCGGATAAGCCGGACAATGTGCCCGACAAGTATCAGGCGAAAGTGACCTATCAGGCTGTCAATGGCACAGTTACGCTGGGCGACCGCACGGGCACGGAGCTGGTCACCTATGTGACTCTGTTCGATGCGGACGGCAAGTGGGCCGAGAACGGCACAGGCAAGCTGGCGGAGGCTCAGGTCCCGACTGCAGCCGCAGCCGCGGATTACGACCCGGCCACCGAACGCTGGACACCGGCCGTACCGGCCGAAGGGGCTGAGATCACGGCTGACGGCGCTGTCTTTACAGTGACGTGGGAGCTGGCGATCTCCGGTTACCAGGTGCACTACTACTACGACGGCGTTGAGGATACCGCTTCTGCTGTGAATGCCACCGGCAAGATCGGCGACGCGATTCCCTACGACACCGGCAAGACCACTTTTGACGGCGCGAACTACGTGCTGGAGAATGTGGACGGCGCGGGCAAGCTCATCTCGAAGGATGCGGCTGCGAATATCGTGAACGTCAACTTCACAAAGGATGAGAAGTCCGACCCGACCAAAGACCCCGACCCGGAGGTCCCGGGTGACAACATCCCGGATAAGTATCAGGCAACTGTCACGTTTGAAGCGATCAACGGCGTACTCCAGCCCAAGGGCGGCACGGACGCTCAGAATACGAAGCAGATGACCACGGTCGTGACACTGCTGAACGAGAACGGCGAACCCGCTGAGAACGGTACCGGTTATCTGACTGAAGCACAGATCCCGACAGCGCTGGCGAATCTGGGATACATCGCCAACACGCTGTTCTGGGGCCCGGCGACTCCGACGACCTCTTACGCCATCACAGGCGACATCACCTTTGTGGCGGACTTCAATGCGGAAGGCGTCATTCCGGAAGAACCCCCGGTGCCTCCGGTGACCCCGGTAGGTCCGACGGCGCCGGAAGAAGGCCCGGAGGAAACCATCGACGAGCCTGAAACCCCGCTTGCTCCGGCTGAACCCGAAGCACCCGCGGAAGAGCCCGCCGAAGAGGAGATTGAGGAAGCCGATACGCCGCTCGCTTCCGGCGCCGCATGGGCGCTGCTCAACCTCATCCTGATGCTCTGCACGGCCCTTGTCAGCATCCTGCTGCTCATCGGCTTCCTGGGCAAAAAGAAGAAAGAGGATGAGAACGAGAACGTGGAGTACACGGTGAAGCGCAAAGGCGTGACTCGTGTGCTGAGCCTCATCCCGGCCATTGGCTCCATCATCGCCTTCCTCCTCACGGAGAATATGCGCAATCCGATGGTGTTCGTGGACCGCTGGACATGGCTCATGGTGCTCATCGCTCTGGTGCAGGTCATTGTGTGCATCTTTGCCCGCAAGGAAAAAGAAGAGCCCGATGACAACGCGCAGACCCCGGCTCAGGCGTAAGCACGGAACGCGAACCTCAGGCAAATCCATAACGAAAGCCCCCGAAGGATAATCCCTTCGGGGGCTTTTTGTACATCCTGTAAATTTTGCGGAAAATACGGGACGCGGCGGCAGAGGCTGTGATACAATGAAAAAAACACGTCCTTCGTCCGCATACGGACGGAGGCGAAAGCGGCGGGAAGGGCCGCGGAAAAGGGAGATGCAAAAGCCATGAAGGTAACGTTTATCGGCGCCACGCATGAGGTTACGGGGAGCTGCTCCCTGCTGGAGGTGGGGAACAGCGCTTTCCTGGTGGACTGCGGGATGGAGCAGGGGGAAAACCGGTTCGAGAATATCCCGCTGCCTGTGAACCCGGCAGAACTGAGCTGCGTGCTGCTGACGCACGCCCATATCGACCATTCTGGATATCTGCCCCTGCTGTACAAAAACGGCTTTCGGGGCACCGTGTATGCTACGGAATCCACTGCCAGCCTGTGCCAGATCATGCTGCGCGACAGCGCGCATATTCAGGAGAGCGAGGCGGAGTGGAAAAACCGAAAGGCGCGCAGGGCCGGACGCCCGGAGGCGGAGGCGCTGTACACGATGGCGGACGCAGAGGGCGTTTTATCCCGCTTCCGTCCGTGCCCGTACAACAAGCTGACGGCCGTTGGCGAAGGCGTTGCGGTGCGCTTTACGGATATCGGGCATCTGCTTGGCTCCGCCGCCATTGAGATATGGATGAGCGAGGGCGGCGTTACCAAAAAGATGGTGTTCAGCGGTGACGTGGGGAATACGCATCAGCCCATCCTCAACGACCCGCAGCGGGTGGAGCAGGCAGATTATCTGGTGCTGGAATCCACCTACGGCAACCGGCTGCACGGTGAGCGCCCGGATTATGTGGGCGCGTTGACGGAGATCCTGCAGCAGACCTTTGACCGGGGCGGCACGGTGGTCATTCCCTCCTTTGCTGTGGGCCGCACGCAGGAAATGCTGTATTTTATCCGGGAGATCAAGGAGCAGGGCCGGGTGCACGGGCACGACGGATTCCCTGTTTATGTGGACAGTCCGCTGGCCAATGAGGCAACGAGCATTTTCCTGCAATGCCCCACGGAAAATCTGGACCCTGAGGCGCGGGAACTGGTGCGGAGCGGGGTAAATCCGCTCTGGTTTGAAGGGCTTAGGACCAGCGTGACGAAGGAGGATTCCCAAGCCATCAATGCGAATGCCGTGCCGAAGGTCATCCTTTCTGCCAGCGGAATGTGCGATGCGGGGCGTATCCGGCATCATTTAAAGCATAATCTGTGGCACAGCGAAAATACGGTGCTGTTTGTTGGTTATCAGGCAGAGGGCACGCTGGGGCGCGCGCTGGTGGACGGCGCACCATCGGTAAAAATATTCGACGAAGCGATCGCAGTCAACGCAGAAATCCGCGTGCTGGCGGGCGTGAGCGGGCACGCGGATAAAAACGGGCTCATCCGCTGGCTCCAGGGTGTTTCACCGAAGCCGGCGCAGATATTCGTCAATCATGGCGACGATGAAGCATGTACGGATTTTACCCAGTGCCTGAGAGAAGAATACGGTTACAATGCGATGGCCCCGTACAGCGGAACGTGTTATGATCTGGCCGCCGGGGCGTTTCTGGCCCAGCCCGCCGGAGTGCTGCGCAAAAAGCCGGAGGAGGCCGCGCGCGACCCGCGCGCAATGGCGGCCTTCAGTGAGCTGCAGCGGGCCGTCAAGCAGCTTTCCGCATTGGCCCAGGGGGCGGGAGGAAGACCCAACAAGGAACTCAAGCGCATGGCTGCGCAGGTACAGGCCTTGTACGACGCCTGGCGCGCATGAGCGTATCCTTTGGGGTGTAAAGAGAAAAGAAGTGTCCGCAGAGCCTCAGGAGGCTCTGCGGACGTTTTTTGCCGGAAGCGAGGTCTCACAGCTGCGGCCGCTGTTTTGCGCGGCGCGTACTCCGTTCCGCGCGAGCGGGAGAGGTTGTCAGGCGATAGCTGTCGGAGATCATTTCGCAAAGGTCCTCCGGCGGGACACCGGCGTTCACCTCCACGGTGTTCCAGTGGGTATGGTTCATATGCCAGCCCGGCGTAACGGCGGGGTAGGCCGCCCGCCAGAAATCGGCTTTCATTGGTTCACATTTCAAATTTACGCATAATTTTCCGTCGCGTTCAAAAACAAGAGCAAACCATTTGCGCCCGGCGGCGTGACGTACCACGACATTGCCGCCGTCCTCAAACGGGCAGTCCACAGCAGCGCCGGGATATGCGGCGCACAGGGCAAGCAGCTCGTCCTTTGTCATTTCCCGGTTCCTCCTTATTCTCAAAGCCCTGCGCGCCGGCACAGGGGCTTGTGCAATGCACACGCGCAGCCGCGCAAGCGGCGGGTTTGAGGTTATTATACCATATTTTTAAGCTCACACTTCGCGCACTGCTCGCGTTCACTAAGAAACATGGTATCTATGCCGCCAGGCTCATGTTTCGCCTGCGGCTCGCATTCACCAACCGGACATATTATACCATGACGCCGTGAAACGGCTACAACAAAACCGCACCTGCTGCGGTTTTGCATGGTTCAATGCTCCCAAAGCTCTGTGCGCCAGCACAGGAGCGTGTGCAGCGCACACGCGCAGCCGTGTAAACGGCAGCTTTGGGAGTTATTATACCATAAAATATCCCACCGAGAGAAGTTTGTGCTATACTGGAGAAAAAGAGCGGTTCGCGCCGCGCCAATACAGGGAGGACACGGCAATGGAATATGAGATCGACGAGGTCCGGAAAATATCCATCGGCGGAGTGGGACAGAAAATTCATATCCGGGGCGAGAAAAGAACGAATCCGGTGCTGCTGTTTTTACACGGGGGCCCCGGCATCAGCAACCGGGACAGTGTCGTCAACCGGGAAAAAGACCTGTGCGACGTGTTTACCATTGTTGCGTGGGATCAGCGGGGCACGGGCGGATCCTACTGGGGTGTAAAATCAGCGGGGCACGGGCGGATCCTACTGGGGTGTAAAAAAGGAAACGCTGAATCTGGAGCAGCTCATCTCCGACGCTGCGGAGCTGGTGGAGTATCTGTGCGCCGCTCTGGAAAAAGAAAAGCTGTTCGTCTGGGGCGGAAGCTGGGGCACGGAACTGGGAACGTATCTCTGCTTCCGGTATCCTGAACACATCGCGGGCTATGTAGGCAGCGGCCAGCTGGTAAACGGCGTACTGAATGAAGAGCTGAGCTATGATTTCGCCATGGATGAAGCCAAAAAAGCCGGGGACACAAAGGCCGTCTCCACGCTGGAGCGTATCGGACGCCCGGTGGATGGATGCTACCGCGAGGTGTTTAAAGGCATGATGGCCCAGCGGCGCATCATGAAAAAATACGGCGGACACTCCATGAACAAGGGGACCTACTGGACGGATACCGCCCTGCCGCTGCTGAGGAGCCGTGAGTTTTCGTTCACAGACAAGCTCGGCCTTGCATTGGGGTATAAAAGGTGCCTGACATATATGTGGCCCACGACGTCCAAATGTGACTTCCCGCGGGAGTGCACGCGCTTTGCCATGCCCTATTATATCTTTCAGGGAGCTCATGACAACAACACGCCCAGCGCGTTGGTGCAGGCCTATTATGACGCAATTGAAGCGCCGGATAAGGATCTGATCTGGTTCGAGCACTCGGCTCACGGCCCTCTGCGGGAGGAGCCGGAAACGTACAAAAGACTGCTGCGAGAAAAGCTGCTGCAATGGATATGAGCTGCAGTGTGCACGCGGACAGGCGGGGCCGAAACAGGCGGTGATGCGGCCACGGCGGCTGTTTCCGCGCATTTTGCCCCGAATGGGCAGGAACGCCCTGCCGCAGACAGGCAAAAACCGCATTGCAGGCCGTCGAAGCGGCGCAATGCGGTTTTTGGGGCCGCTGCTGCGGCTTGGGGCGGGACGTCAGTCTGCCTGGATGTCGATGACGCTTACCGGGCAGCCGTCACGGGCCTCGGCGGCCGCAGGCAGCTCTTCCTCGGGAATGTCCCCGGCCATGGCGACGGCGACACCGTCCTCCAGCGTGAATACAGCGGGGCAGGTGGAGGCACACAGGCCGCAGCCGATGCACCCTTCGTTGACAATGGCTTTCATAATGCTTCCTCCTTCTGGTAGTTCATAAACGGTGCCCTGCACGGCACAGAGGCCGGAGACCGCTTTCGCGGCGGACCGCCGCCCTGCAGAGCCGCATGTGGAAAGGATAGGCGCTTTCGTGCCGTTTTATGCGTGGAAGCACTGTTTTCCTGCCGCACGGTGGAAGGAAAGCGGAAAACAAAACGCGCGCGGCAGAAAAGCCGAGCGCGCAACGTGCAGGAAAAAGATGGCCTTACAGTGTCAACCCGGCCACGGTCATACAGCCCAGCTCGCCGATGATATACGCTGTAATGCGCGTGCCGGCGGGCATAGCGGCGGTGTCCAGCAGGACGTTGCCGGCCTGGGACACGTTGGTGTAATAGAAGCGTTTGTGCGCCGTGGTGGCATAGGCATGGCCGTCCTGTACGGTGTAACATACCGTGCCCGTGCACAGGCCGTCCTTTTCGCAGAAATCCGTGGCAAGGCTTTTGCGTTCGCCGCGGAGGAACAGCGCGTATTCCCCGGCGATCTCTGTGCGGCGCAGTTCGCCGGTCACACGCTCGGGCGGGGCGACGGCGCGCGCGCCGTCCTTGCCGTGAATGAAATACGCCACGCCGCCCCAGGCGTGGGCGAACTGGTCCAGCCGGTAGCGCCGCTGGGCTGCGGCGTCGCCCGGCGCGTAAGGGTCATTGACAAGCACGTACTCTGTGCCGTCCTCGCCGGTTTCAAAGCCGCGCACCACCATCAGATGGCCGTCGGTACAGCCCGTCGTGCCCTCCAGCAGAGGCAGGCCGCGTTCTTCAGCATGCTCCGGCGTATCCGCGTAATGCACGCTCACCCCACACGCAAACCCGTTTTTTATCTCTTTCTTCAGTCCGGCGATATCCGCAAAGGCGACATAGCACTCATATCCGTAGCAGCCCGCAATGGCGGTGGTAAAACTCCAGTTGCCGTTGCCCGCGTATGTGTAATCGTAGTTGGCGTGGGCCACCTCTTCGGGCAGCAGGTCCTCGCCCCAACGGTTCATCAGCATGGTGACCGTGGTGGGGCTACAGATGACAGAGCCGATGCGCGGGTCCCGGATGAGCTGAGAATAAGCGGGAACAGGGACGCACCGGTGCTGAAGCGCTTCGCCCGTTTCCCGCTGCCAGCCCGTGGGACGTACGGAGGCGGCAAGCAGATATACGGAGGGGGAACGGCGCACGTCGTCTGTATAAAGGCTGGCCCGGAGCTGGAACAGAGAAGCACCGCCGGGCGCACGTACATTGACCATGTCGGTATCCAGATAAGCTGCGGCGTCTTCCGGGTGCTGCACAGGCAGGCTGGCGCGGCGCAGGAACGGACTCCATTTGCCGTAGGGCATCCAGGGCGTCCACGCCCCGGCCGCAAATACGCGCACGGCGAGCTCCACCGCGGTGCCGGCGGGCGTGGCCGCATTCCACGAAGCGACCAGCGCATTGAACGCGGGGGCCGAAATTTCCGGTGTGGTGTAGCAGCCAGCCTGTACGTAACGCCCGGCATACTGTTCCAGGCGCAGCGCTCCGTCTGCGTAGGCGGTATTTTCAAACGCGCCGGACGCAAAGGCTTTTTCGTCTTTCAAAACGAACGTATGGTTCGTCATATACAAGCTCCCTCACACAAAACCGCCGGGGACACGTTATATGAAGCGGTTCCGGCGGCGTTTTCACAATTTTATCACAAAGTATCTATAATACCAAATATTATCGCACAAGCGGTCAAAAGTCAAGTTACAAAACGCTTTCCTTTTCGCCGTGTTTCGTGTATAATGATATAAAATATCAATAAGAACCGGATGCCGCAACATGCGGCACCCGGTTGAAGGAGTGACAAAAATGAATGCACTGACGCTTGCCGCGCTGGGTACGGGCTTTACCTTTTTGATGACGGCTGCCGGGGCGGCGGTCGTGTTTCTGTTCAAGAATGAGATCAAGCCCTCGTTCCAGCGTGTGTTTCTGGGGTTTGCCGCCGGCGTGATGATCGCGGCCAGTGTGTGGAGCCTGCTGATCCCCTCCATTGAGATGGCCGGGGAACAGGGCGTACCGGGATGGCTGCCTGCGGCCGGAGGCTTCGCACTGGGCGCATTGTTCCTGATGGTGCTGGATGCCTTAATGCCCCATCTGCACCCCGGCTCCAGCGAGGCGGAGGGCGTACATACCAGCTTCAAACGCACCACGCTGCTGGTGCTGGCTGTAACACTGCACAACATTCCCGAGGGCATGGCCGTGGGCCTGGCCTGTGCGCTGGCGGCAGGCGGCGGCTCATCCAGTGTGACGCTGGCGGGCGCGATGGCGCTGTGTTTGGGCATGGGGCTGCAAAATTTCCCTGAGGGTGCGGCCATTTCGCTGCCGCTGCGGCGCGAGGGGCTTTCCCGTCCAAAGAGCTTTGTCTATGGTGCGCTCTCGGGTATCGTGGAGCCCATCGGCGGCATCCTGGCCGTGCTTATCGCGGGCAGCGTTACGCCGCTGATGCCCTGGTTTCTCAGCTTTGCTGCGGGCGCGATGATCTATGTGGTGGTAGAGGAGCTGATTCCCGAGGCGCATTTGGGCGAGCATTCCCACCCGGGTACACTGGGTGTGCTGGCGGGCTTTCTGGTGATGATGGTGCTGGATGTGGCGCTGGGGTGACCGATGGAACGGAGATATATATTCCGCCGGGCACGGCCCGAGGACGCGGGGGACATTGTCCGGCTTTACAATTCCAATCCCTGTTTTTTGGAGCGTCATTTGGGATGCCGGGCAGTGGACGGCACGTTCGTTCTCCAAGAATGGCGGCAGATGAAAAAGGAAGGGTTTTCCACTACGGTCATCGCGGATGCGCAGACCGGAGCGGCCGTTGGATTCATAGATTGCCGGGATTCGGAGCCTGTTTATCTTTCGCTGTTCCTGTTGGATGCGGCGCTTCAGGGGAAAGGCTTGGGAACGGAACTGTACCGGGAGTTTGAGGAAATGCAGCGCCGCAGGGGGCGCAAAGGCATCCGAATCGACGTGGTGGACGATTATGAAGGGAACCTTGTTCCGTTTTGGAAACGGCGGGGCTTTGAAGAAGGAGAAGAAATCACGCTGGAATGGGGCGGCAAGGCTTCCCGTGCCCGTGTGATGTACCGTGATTTGATATGAGTGGACCGCGCAGAGTACCGCGCGATCTTCCGGCAAAACGAACGCCCCGCCCGAAAGTCTTCGGCGGGGCGTTTGTTTTATTTCTGAGACACTTATTTTGCGTAATCTACTGCCCGGGATTCACGGATGACGTTTACCTTGATTTGGCCGGGGTAGTCCAGCGTTTCCTCGATTTTCTGGGAAATGCTGTGAGCCAGGAGGATCAGAGCATCGTCGTTGATGGCGTCCGGCTTTACCATGATGCGTACCTCGCGGCCCGCCTGAATGGCGAAGCTGCGCTCTACGCCCTCGAACCCGCTGGCGATCTCCTCCAGGCTTTCCAGGCGCTTGATATAGCTTTCCAGATTCTCACGGCGCGCACCGGGCCGTGCGGCAGAGATGGCGTCGGCCGCCATGACGATGAACGCCAGCGGCGTTTTGGCCTCCACGTCGCCGTGGTGGGCCTCTATGGCATGGATGATGGCCGGGTTTTCCTTATACTTTTTGGCGATGTCTACGCCGATGCTGATATGGCTGCCCTCGATCTCGTGGTCCAGCGCCTTGCCGATGTCATGCAGCAGGCCGGCACGGCGGGCCTGCGTGACGTTCACGCCGAGCTCTGCGGCCAGGATACCGGAGAGATAGGCCACCTCCAGCGAGTGGTTCAGCACGTTCTGGCCGTAGCTGGTGCGGTAGCGCAGGCGGCCCAGCAGCTTTACCATATCCGGGTGGATGCCGTGGACGCCTACGTCCATAACAGCCTTTTCGCCCTCGCGCTTCATGGCGAGCTCCAGCTCGCGGCGGCATTTTTCAACGGTCTCCTCAATGCGGGCCGGGTGGATACGGCCGTCGCTGATGAGTTTTTCCAGCGTCATGCGGGCAACCTCGCGGCGCACCGGGTCAAAGCTGGAAAGCGTGATGGCCTCGGGCGTATCGTCAATGATAAGGTCAACCCCCGTGGCTGTCTCCAGCGCGCGGATGTTGCGGCCCTCCCGGCCGATGATGCGGCCTTTCATTTCATCACTGGGCAGCGGCACCACGGATACCGTGGCTTCGCTGGAATGGTCGGCGGCACAGCGCGCCACGGCCTGGCTGATGAGCTCGCGGGCCATTGTGTCGCACTCGTCCTTGGTCTGCGTCTCGAACGCGGCGATGTGCATTGCCTTTTCGTGGGTGAGCTGCTCGTCCAGACGGTTGAGCAGCAGCTGCTTTGCGTCCTCCGCCGTCAGGCCGGCGATGGTTTCCATCTTGTCCAGTTCGCGGGCCTTGATCTGTTCGATTTCGTCCAAGCGGGCCTCCACAAGCTCGGAGCGCTTGGCAAGGTCAGTTTCTTTCTGCTCCAGAACGGCCGTTTTGCGGTCCATGGCCTCTTCCTTTTGGTCGAGGCGGCGCTCCTGGCGGCTCAGCTCCGAACGGCGTTCCTTGATTTCTTTGTCGGCCTCAGCCTTCAATTGAAAAGCTTCGTCCTTTGCTTCGATCAGCGCTTCCTTGCGCTTTTGCTGTGCGGCTTTCATAGCGTCGTTGATCAGGCGCTTGGCCTCTTCCTCCGCGCTGCCGATCTTTGCCTCGGCAGTTTTGCGGCGGTAAGAAACCCCGGCGAAAAATGCAATGGCGGCAGCCACTACGCCTGCGACAACGGCGATCACAGCGGCGATGACCGGTGATACCATTTTCAGGGTTCAACTCCTATTCGCTTTTATTATGAATGAAAGTAATCTCCGGGGCGGCTGCCGCGTCACATTTTGATTTCAAAAAAGGTTAAAAAGGCAAACGGCAGGTCCGTCCGCCCCTAAAAATTACATTAAATCATCATTCATATTGTAAAGCGCGGTTTCACACTTGTCAAGAAATTGTTACATTTCCATGAATAAATCCTTACGCTTATACGAAAGGTTGTGCAAGTTTTTCGCCCGTGTGAAAGCGGCGGAATGCGCTTTGTGCTTGACTTTTGGACGCGCGCGTTGTAAGATAACAGTGTACACCATCCCGCCAAAGCGATGAAGCGGATAATGCATGCGCCGGCGCGCAAAAGAGAAGGGCCGCCGCGGCCCGCCGTTCCCCAAACGGCATGCCGCGCGCTGCAAGCGGCTTTGCACCGCCGCCGTATGTTACCACCGCGGAGCGCGGAGAACGGGCGCATTGCCCTGCAACTCCCGCCGGGCACGGCCCGTTACAGCCGGCAAAGAGTGACACGCGCCGGGCGCGCCCGCCGTGTGTAATTCGGGTGGAACCATGGGCATTCTGCGCTCATCCCGTATCAGTTTTACGGGATGGGCTTTTTTGTTTTCCGGCATATGCCGGAAGAAGGAGGATTTTGAAATGATCAACGTGACATTGAAGGGCGGCGCCGTGAAGGAATTTGAGCCGGGCGTTTCGCCAGCGGACGTTGCAAAGAGCATCGGCATGGGCCTGTACAAAAGCGCCTGCGCCGCCAGGGTGGACGGCGAGGCCGTGGACCTGCGCACTCCTTTGGAAAAGGACTGCGAGCTGGAGATCCTGACGTTCGATTCCCCGGAAGGCAAGCACGCCTTCTGGCACACGGGCGCGCACATTATGGCGCAGGCCATCCAGCACCTGTTCCCGGATGCCCAGTTCGGCATCGGCCCGGCGCTGGACGACGGCTGGTATTACGACATCGGCGGCACGGAGCCCTTTACGCCGGACCAGTTCGAGGCCATCGAGGCTGAGATGAAGAAGATCGTCAAGGCGGACCTTCCTGTGGAAAAACGGTTCATCACCGTGGAGGAGGGCCGCGAGATCTTCAAGGGGCAGACCTACAAGCTGGAGCTGCTGGAGGAATACGCCGAAAAGGGCTGGCAGCTTTCGGTTTACCGGCAGGGGGATTTTACGGATCTGTGCGCCGGCCCGCACCTGATGAGCACGGGCGCGGTGAAGGCTGTAAAGCTGTTGAGCACAGCCAGCGCCTACTGGCGCGGCGACGCTGCGCGGGATAGCCTGTGCCGTGTGTACGGTACGGCATACCCCAAGGCCGCCGAACTGGAGGCCTATCTGAACATGCTGGAAGAGGCCAAAAAGCGCGACCACCGCAAGCTGGGCAAGGAGCTGGGGCTGTTTGCACTGCTGGAGGAAGGCCCGGGCTTCCCGTTCTTCCTGCCCAAGGGCATGCTGCTGAAAAACACCCTCATCGACTACTGGCGCGAAATCCATAAGCGCGCGGGCTATCAGGAGATCAGCACGCCCATCATCCTCAGCAGGGCGCTGTGGGAGCGCAGCGGCCACTGGGACCATTACAAGGATAATATGTACACCACGCTCATCGACGGCGAGGACTTTTCCATTAAGCCCATGAACTGCCCGGGCGGCATGCTGGTATACAAAACGCAGCCCCACAGCTACCGGGACCTGCCCCTGCGTATGGGTGAGCTGGGCCTTGTGCACCGGCACGAGCTGTCCGGTGCGTTGCATGGCCTGATGCGCGTGCGCTGCTTTACACAGGACGACGCGCATATCTTCATGACGCCGGAGCAGGTGAAGGACGAGATAAAGGGTGTGGTAAAGCTCATCGACGAGGTGTATTCCCTGTTCGGCTTTGAGTACCACATCGAGCTTTCTACCATGCCCGAGGATCACATCGGTGAGCTGGAGGACTGGGAGACGGCCACGGATGCCCTGCGCGAGGCTATCGAGGAGCTGGGCCGCACTTACGAGATCAACGAGGGTGACGGCGCGTTCTACGGCCCGAAGCTGGATTTCCACCTGGTGGACGCCATCGGCCGCACCTGGCAGTGCGGCACCATCCAGCTGGATATGCAGATGCCCGAGCGGTTTGAGCTGGAATACACCGGCGCAGACGGACAGAAGCACCGCCCGGTGATGATCCACCGCGTGGTGTTCGGCAGCATCGAGCGCTTCATCGGCATTCTCATCGAGCACTTTGCAGGCGCATTCCCCGTGTGGCTGGCGCCTGTGCAGGCGAAGGTCATCCCCATCAGCGAGGCGCACCATGCCTATGCCAAACAGGTGGAGCAGGAGCTGCGGGACGCAGGGCTGCGTGTGGAGGGCGACTACCGCGCCGAGAAGATGGGATACAAGATCCGCGAAGCCCAGCTGGAGAAGATCCCCTACATGCTCGTTGTGGGCGCGCAGGAGATGGAAAACGGTACGGTGAGCGTGCGTGCGCGCAAGGAGGAAAAGGGCGGCACAAAAACCGTGGAGGAATTCAAGGCGCAGGTGTTGGCAGAGGTTGCCAGCCGGGAGCGCTGAACGCAAAAGGCAGACGGCAAAGGCCGCGCGTCCCCAATGGGGACGCGCGGCCTTTTCTGTCGTGTTTTTGCGGCGGCCCGCCGCAGAACGGTCAAAATTCCAGCTGCATAAGGCGGGCGATGGCCAGGATATAGATCTTCAGTGCCTTGAACAGCAGCGCCTCGCTCACGCCCTCGTCCGGGCCGTGCATGGGCCCGACCCATTCGGGCGCGGGTTCGCCGGTCTCTTCCATACCGAAGCTGACGGCGCATTTGAAGTGGCGCGCATAGGTGCCGCCGCCCATAGTGAAAGGCTGGGCGTTTTTGCCCGTTACATCGTTGTACGTCCGGATGAGCGTCTGGATGACCGGGGTATTGGGGTCGATATAGAACGGAACACGGGCGCTGTCCGGCAGGAAGCTGCCGCCCGCGTCCTGCGCCAGCTTCGACAGCGCGGCGCACAGCGTCTCGGCATTGGTGCTGGTGGGGAAACGGATGTCGATGCTTTGGCGCAGCGCGCCGTTTTCCAGCTTGATGACGCCGCCCACACAGGTGAGCGGGTCGAACACGTCGTCCTGCGCGGCGATGCCCACGCTGCTGCCGTCTGTGGAGGCGTGCAGCCGGCGCAGCATTTCCAGCGCGCGGGCTTCCTCCTCGCTGCACAGGCGGTTGTCCAGCAGGTAGTCCACCACAAGAGCAATGGCGTTCACCGTACCGGCGGGCATGGCCGCATGGCCGCCCTTGCCGAAAGCGGAAATACGAGCTACGCCGTCCGCCTCGGCTGTAACTTTCACATTTTCGGTGTCCTTCAGCGCGGAGGCGTCCGCGCGTACCAGCGCATAAGCACGGTCCGGCACCACATTGTGGGCCACGCCGCCCTGAAAGTCGATGAGGTTGCCGTGCAGCGGTGCGCTCACCAGCCAGCCGCCGTAGCCGCCCTTTTCTCCGTAGCACACCGGGAACTCGGCGTCCGGCGTGAAGCAGAATGCGGGCTGGGGATAGTGTTCCAGGTAGTAATCCACGTCTTTCATGCCGGTCTCCTCGTTGGCGCCCAGCAGGATGCGCAGCGTATAGGGCAGCGTGGCGCCCTGCTGCTTGAAGAATTTGGCAGCATACAGCGTCAGTACAGCGGGGCCTTTGTCGTCGGCCACGCCGCGTCCCACGACATAGCCGTCGCGGCGCACCATATCAAACGGGGAGCCTGTCCAGCCGTTGCCCTCGGGCACCACGTCCAGATGCGTAATGGTGGCGATCTGCGTGGGGCTTGCGCCGGGCAGGTCGGCGTAGCCGATGTACCCTTCGCAGTTGTGTGCGTCCAGACCCATGCCGGCGGCGATGTCCAGCGCAGCCTCCAGGGCTTTCTTGGGGCCGGGGCCGAAAGGTGCGCCCGGCTGGGGTTGGCCTTCCACGCTGTTGATGTCCACCAGCGTCTTCAGGTCCCGCAGGACATTTTCCCTGTTTTCCGCCACAAAAGCATCGATCTGTTCCAGAAGAAGTTTTTCGTCCATAAACAATCTCCTTGCATAGTTGATACCTTTTATTATAGTATATTAAAAGGACAACACAAGACATAAAAAGGCGTAAAAAGGAGAAACCATGAAAAAAAACATATTGTTCGCACTTGCGGTCATTTTGCTGGCGGGCGTGATTGCCGTGACAAGAGTTATGACGCGTACAGAGGGGGCGACGGCTCGCGTGGAGATCACGGACGCGGAGACGATCACCCTGCCGCTGGACAAGGACGGCACCTATGAAATCAGCGAAGGCAAGCTCCCCGTGACGCTGGAGGTGTCTGAGGGCCGCATCCGCTTTATCAACAGCCGGTGCCCGGACCATATCTGCGAGGGCTACGGCTGGCTTTCAAAAGAGCACGACCAGGCCGTCTGTATGCCCGCGGGCGTTGTGGTATCGGTGGAAAAAGGCGCCTGACGGCCATCCTGCGCGCCGCAGGGGAAATGTACAGTTTTTGTAAAGTGGGAAAAACGCATTGCGCACGGGCCAGCTACACAGTATAATTGTATTGTTACTGTAAAAAAACTGTCAAAATTTCGTGAAGACCACGGGCGTGTATGGAAGGTCCGTTGGGAGAGACCGGAGGCCATGTATGACCATTTTCAACGTTATCAGCCTGGCGGGCGGCCTGGCGCTGTTTTTGTACGGCATGTCCATCATGGGCACGGGGCTGGAGAAATACGCCGGAGGCAGGATGGAGAGCATCCTGCAGAAGCTCACTTCGTCCACCTGGCGCGCCGTGGCTCTCGGGGCCGTCATCACCGCGCTCATCCAGTCCAGCTCGGGTACCACGGTCATTGTGGTGGGCCTTGTCAACTCGGGCATCATGCAGCTTTCCCAGGCCATCGGCATCATCATGGGCGCCAACATCGGCACCACGGTGACGGGCCAGATCATCCGGCTTTCCGATATTTCGGGCGGCGGCACGCTGATGGAATTCCTTAAGCCCGCCACGTTCGCGCCCATTCTGGCGTTTGTGGGCGCGGTGCTGTTCGTGTTCATCAAGTCGCCGCGCAAGCGCGACATCGGCCAGATTTTCATGGGCTTCGGCTTGCTGTTCATCGGCATGGGCATGATGACAGATTCTGTGAGCACACTGCGGGAATCCGAACTGTTCGTCCGCCTGTTCACCACGCTGCAGAATCCCATTCTGGGCGTTCTGGCGGGTACGCTCGTCACGGTGGCGGTGCAGAGCTCCTCGGCGTCCGTGGGCATTTTGCAGGCGCTTTCCAGCACCGGCCTGGTCACCTGGGGCAGCGCCATCCCCATTATTTTTGGGCAGAACATCGGCACCACGTCCACATCTCTCATCGCGTCCATCGGCACATCCAAGGCGGCCAAGCGCAGCGCGATGGTACACGTTTATTTCAACATTATCGGTACGGTCATATTTATGGCGGCCATCTACGGCGTGAAAGCCGCGGTTGGGTTCTCGTGGTGGAACGACACGATGAATATGGGCGATATTGCAAACTTCCACACATTGTTCAACGTGGTGGTAACGCTGCTGTTCCTGCCGTTCACGAAGCTGCTGGCCAAACTGGCGGAAATGACCATCCCGGACAAGCCCGGAGAAAAGCAGGACATCGAGATCCCCGTGCTGGACGAGCGTCTGTTCAATTCTCCCGCGGTTGCCATCCAGCAGGCCAAAAGCGCCGTGGAGACCATGGCCCGCAACGCCCGCGCCAATTACGGCGAGGCCGTGCCCGTGCTGTACAGCCATAACACCGAGGTGCTCAATCTCATTCAGCAGCGCGAAAGCGTCATCGATAAGCTGGAGGTCAATATCAGCAACTATCTGGTAAAGGTGACTGATCGTGAACTGAACGAGAGCGAAAGCCATGCGGTAAACGAGCTGATCAATTTCATTGTGGAATACGAACGCATCGGCGACTACGCCATCAATGTGGTGGAGCGCAGCGGCGAGATGTTCGACAAGGAGATCTCCTTCTCCGAAAGCGCCCGGCGGGAGCTTTCGCTGGTGGACAACGCCATCAAAGAGATCATGGATATCACGCTGGCGGCCTTCCAGGCGGACGATACGGTGCTGGCCGAGCAGGTGGAGCCGCTGGAGGAGACCATCGACTTGATGATCGACACGCTTCGGGAACGGCATATCCTGCGCCTGAAAAACGGTGTGTGCGCCATCGAGAGCGGCATCATTTTCCTGGAGATCCTGACGAACCTGGAGCGCATCTCCGACCATTGCTCCAACATTGCCGCGCGCATCGTGGGCAAGGAATCCGAGGACGACCACTTCGACGCCCACGAGTTCCGCCGCAACATGCACGACGGGTATGTGCCAAATTTCAACGAGATGCTGGCGCAGTATAAGCTGAAGTATTATACACCGCTGCTGGAAAGCCAGGAGACGGCCTGAGCCGCTCATATGAAAACAAAAAGACCGCCCCGCGCCGGATGCTGGAACGCATCCGTGCGGGGCGGTTTTCTGCGGAAAAGAGACGGCGCACCGCGAACACGGCGCTGTACGCTGCGAAACGTTTCCTAAAACGCGTCCTCGTCGTCGGAATAGATTTCGATATACTCGGGGGTACCGGCTTTGTCGAACCAAGACAGCGCCGCCAGCGCCGCTGCGACGGCGGCGGCCACGGCGAATACCTTCAGGATAAATTTGAACATAGCAATACGCCTCCTGCAATTAGTATGCCGGCATTTGCCGGCAGATGCGGAATAAGGGGATGCGGCGGTGAAAAAAGGGAACACTGCGAAAGGACACGCGCCGGTCAATAAGGCACCACGACGAAGGTGCCGAACCCGGCTGCGGTGGGAACGCCCGCACCTGCGGGCACAGGAAACGCCGCGCCGAACGCCGGTTCGGAAACGTCATACAAAAAGGCGTTCCCGGGCAGGATGCCGCCCACCCTGGGCACACGGCCGAACGCCGTGCGGAACGCCTGAGCGGGGAGCACACCTTCGGCGCTCCAGTAAAAGCCCTGCTCGTCACTGCCGGCCAGATGCCGCATGGGCGGCATTTCCAGCCGGCGCAGCGGTACGTCCGCCGGTTCCCCGGTACGGTACAGCCACAGCGCATCGCCCTGCTGCTTTGTACAGGACGCGAACAGATAAGTGCCGGCAGCGTCGTCCGGCGTGACGGCAAAGCCGAAGCGGGCCGTGTCGGGCGGCGTTTCATCAAATACCGTGACGCTGAAAGGGATTTCGCCATCCCGCACATAGCAGCGCAGATACGCATATACCTGCCCGCGGGCAGGCTCGCCGTTGAAATGTGTGATTTTCAATGCGGGCAGCGTTTCCATGGGCAGCGCGTCCCGGCTGTTTGTGATAAGAAAGGACAACGTGTTTCCTCCCCGCGGGCGGCAGGCCCGCGTTGCTGAATGTATGTTTTGAACGATATACCGCCATGCGGCCGTACGCGGCAAACCGCATAAGACGCGGCTGTTTTGTTATTGCAGTATACCGCTGTTAGTATAGCACAATCGTGCATAAAAACGCAACCGTTCCGCGCCGGGGCGCGCGGCGGCACAGGGAAAAAGCTGCCGCCGCGCAGGCCGCGCCGGATATTGTGAAAAAATTATCCGTTGTTGACTACGCCCGGCCCAGTGTTTACAATAGAAGATGGATTATTTTGCGTACTGGCGTTGTATCTGCGCCCCGGGTGGATACGGCGGCAACCGTAAAAAATACAAAAGGAGAAACGAGGGATCATATTTTCATGTCATCCAAATTCAAACGCAGCGCCCTCGGCGCGCGCGTGCCGCATGAAAAGAAAACATCCGGTATGGCCACTGTCGCCATGCCCCTGCCCGAAAAGATCGTGCTGCCCATGCAGCAGCATATCGGCGCGCCGTGCACCCCCACGGTGAAAAAGGGCGATGCGGTGCTGGTGGGTACCGTTGTGGGCGCGGCGGGCGGTTTCGTCGGCGCAGCCATCCACAGCGGCGTGTCCGGCACCGTGGAGGCCGTGGAGACCGTGCATATGCCCAACGGCCGTTCGGTACCGGCTGTCGTCATCAGGGCCGACGGCGAGCAGACGCCGGACCCGGCCTGTGTTCCGCCCGAGGTGACGGACCACGCTTCGCTCATTGCGGCGGTGCAGGCGTGCGGCCTGGTGGGCCTGGGCGGCGCGGGTTTCCCCACGGCGGTCAAGCTCTCGCCCAAGGATCTTTCGGCCATCGACACCCTCGTCATCAACGGCGCGGAATGCGAGCCGTACATTACCTCGGACAACCGGGAATTTCTGGAATGCTCCGAGAGCGTGATGCGCGGTATTGCGGCCGTCAAGCAGCATCTGGGCATCAAAAAGGTCGTCATCGGCATTGAGCGCAACAAGCCTGAGGCCATCGACCTTATGTTCAGCCTTGTGAAGAACGACCCGGATTATTCCGTTATGCCCCTGCAGAGCCGTTATCCCCAAGGGGCGGAAAAGGTGCTCATTGAAAAGACCACGGGGCGCGAAGTACCCCGGGGCGGTCTGCCCGCGGACGCAGGCGTTATCGTGTTGAACGTCACCACGGTGTCCACACTGGGCAAATACCTGGCCACGGGCATGCCTCTCACGACCAAGCGCCTGACCGTGGACGGCGACGCCATCGGCGAAGCGAAGAACGTAGAGGTCGTCATCGGCACGCCCATCGGCGACGTGCTGGACTTCTGCGGCGTAAAGGACGATGTTTCCAAGATCCTGATGGGCGGCCCGATGATGGGGACTGCCGTAGCGGACCCGGCTTTCCCCGTGCTGAAGCAGAACAATGCGCTGGTGGCTTTCGGCCCGGCGGCGGCCGCTCTGCCCGCTCCCGGCCCTTGTATCCGCTGCGGCAACTGCATCAATGCCTGCCCCATGGGCCTTTCGCCTGTGGAGATCGCGGGCGCGTACACCAAGAACGACGGCGAGATGCTGGACAAGCTGATGGTGGACCTGTGCATCGGTTGCGGAACATGCAGCTATGTGTGCCCGGCCAAGCGGCCCGTCACACAGACGATGAATCTGGCCAAGGCCGTGTGGCAGAAAAATAAGAACGGAGGGAAGAAATAACGATGGAAAGCAAAAAACTGATCGTTACCGCATCCCCCCATATCACCAACCATACCAGCACGCGGGGGCTTATGCTCAACGTGTGTATCGCGCTGCTGCCCGCACTGGTGGCCAGCACGCTTATTTTCGGCGCGCGGGCACTGCTGGTCACGGGCGTTACTGTGGCGGCCTGTGTGGGCTTCGAAGCGCTGTACTGCGTCGTGATGAAAAAGCCGGTTCCGGTGGGGGACTTCTCCGCCGTTGTCACAGGCATGATCCTGGCTTTCAACCTGCCCGCGACCATTCCGCTGTGGATCGCCATCATCGGCGCTTTCGTCGCCATCGTGGTGGCAAAGCAGCTGTTCGGCGGTCTGGGCTTCAATTTTGCAAATCCCGCCCTGTTGGGACGCATCGTGCTGTTCATCGGCTTTGCGGGCCGCATGACGGCTTATGCCTTTCCCCAGACGGACATTGATGCGCTGGCCAGCGCCACGCCTCTCGTGGCGGGCAACAGCATGGCAGGCAAGGACATGCTGTTGCAGCTGCTGCTGGGCGCCCACGGCGGCGTATTGGGCGAGACCTGCGCCGTGGCGCTTATTCTGGGCGGCATTTACCTGATCGCCACCAAAACGATCAGCGCGGCCATTCCGCTGTCCTACATCGGTACCGTGGCCGTGCTCAGCTTGGTGCTGGGGCAGGATGTGGTGCTGCAGCTCTTTTCCGGCGGGCTTTTGCTGGGCGCGTTCTTCATGGCGACGGATTACGTCACCAGCCCGTTCACCTTCACGGGCCGTATCGTTTACGGCGTATGCCTGGGCGTCATCACCTGCATCATCCGGTTCTACGGCAACATGGCCGAAGGTGTCAGCTTTGCGTTGCTGCTGATGAACCTGCTGGTGCCTTATATCAATGACCTCACGCGCCAGAAACCGCTGGGAGGTGCCAAAGCCAAATGAAAAACACCTGGAATGATTTTGTAAAACCCATCGTGGTGCTGGGCGTCATCTGCCTGGTCACAAGCCTTCTGCTGGCTGTGACAAACAATGTGACGGCCCCCATCATCGCGGAAAACGCCGTCAAAACGGCAAACGCCACGCGGCAGGCTCTGCTGCCGTCGGCAGACACCTTTACGGAGGTGGCGCCGGAAACCCCTACCGAGGGCGTGACGGCCATTTATAAGGCGGACAACGACAGCGGCTACGTCATTACCGCGCAGGCAAAGGGCTACGGCGGCGAGGTGCCCGTCATGGTGGCGTTCAACGCCGAAGGCACGATCGAAGCCGTTCAATTCCTGGACAACGACGAAACGCCGGGCCTTGGCCAGAAGGTCAAGAGCGAAGCGTTCCAGAGCCAGTTTTCCGGTATGCCAGCCGAAGAATTCGGCCTCTCCGACATCGATGCCATCACGGGCGCGACGATTTCCTCCGGCGCGGCTGCCTCGGCCATCAACGCGGCTATCGCGGCGTATAATCAGGAAGCCGGCGTGGCAGGAGAGGACCTTTCGACCCTTTCGCCCGAAGAGCTGCGCGCGGCGCTGCTGCCCGACGCAGGCGCCATCACGCCTGTGGACGTCTCCGCCGACGGTGTGACGGAGGCTTACAAAGGCGAAGCTTACGGCGTTGTGATCTATGCGCAGGCGGAGGGCTTTTACAAAAAGCCGGTGACCGCGGCGGTTGGATTCGACGACGACGGCGTGATCACGGGCGTATACATCGACGCCTCCAATGAAACGGCGGATGTGGGCGGACAGGTGGGCCGTCCGCGGTTTGCCGGACAATTCGTGGGCAAGACGAGCCTGGACGGCGTGGACGCCGTGGCGGGCGCGACGATTTCCTCGAACGCGGCGATGGATGCGGTGCAGAAGGCCATTGACGCGTTCAGCACAGTGAAAGGGGCGTGAGCGGAATGAAGGAAAAACTGAAGGTATTCTCCAACGGCCTTTTGAAGGAGAACCCGTCGCTGCGCCTGGTGCTGGGCACCTGCCCCACGCTGGCCGTCACCACGCTGGCCGTCAACGGTCTGGGCATGGGCCTTGCGGCCACGTTTGTGCTGGTGTGCTCCAACATCGCCATTTCGGCGCTGCGCAAGATCATCCCCGATAAGGTTCGTCTGCCGGCCTACATCACGGTCATCGCCACGTTTGTGACGGTACTGCAGATGCTGGTGAAGGCGTTTGTGCCTGCGCTGGATTCGGCGCTGGGCATCTTCCTGCCGCTCATCGTGGTGAACTGCATCATCCTGGGCCGTGCCGAGATGTTCGCTTCCAAGAACAGCATCGGCCTTTCGGCGCTGGACGGCCTGGGCATGGGTCTGGGCTTTACGGGAACTCTGGTGGTGATGGGCTCCGTCCGCGAGGTGCTGGGCGCCGGTACGCTGTTCGGCATACAGGTCATGCCCGCGGCAGTGGACCCCATGACTGTGTTCATTACCCCTCCCGGCGGCTTCTTCGTGTTCGGCTGCCTGATGGCGCTGGTGATCTGGATCGAGATCAAGACAAACAACCGCAAGGTGCGTAGCATCGACTGCGAGGGCTGCCCCTCGGCCAGCGTATGCGGCGGCAAATGCGCGGATAAAGCGGAAGGAGGCGAGGCGTAATGGCTGTTAAGCTGGCAATGATCTTCTTCAGCATGATCCTCGTGAACAACTACGTGCTGGTGCAGTTCCTGGGCATCTGCCCGTTCCTGGGCGTTTCCAAAAAGCTGGATTCCGCCGTGGGCATGTCTGCCGCCGTCATCTTCGTCATGGCGCTGGCCACCAGTGTTACCTGGCCCATCTACACCTATTTGCTGGAGCCAAACGGCATGGCTTATCTGCAGACCATTGTGTTTATCCTCATCATCGCGGTGCTGGTGCAGCTGGTTGAGATCATCCTCAAAAAGTTCATGCCCCCGCTGTACAAGGCGCTGGGTGTGTATCTGCCGCTCATCACCACCAACTGCGCGGTGCTGGGCGTGACAATTTCCGTGCTGGACGAGGGCTACAACTTTGCCGAGAGCTTGGTGTGCGCTGTGGGCGCGGGCGTGGGCTTCATGGTGGCCATGGTGCTGTTCTCCGGCGTACGCAAACGGCTGGAGGATGCCCAGCCTCCCAAGTGCTTTGAGGGCCTGCCCATCACGCTTGTGGCGGCAAGCGTCACCAGCCTGTCCTTCATGGGCTTCGGCGGCGTCATCGAAAATATCTTCGCGGGCCATTAAGGAAGGAGAGAGAGCATGAGTATCGTAACAGCGGTGGCGGTTGTCACCGTCATCGGCCTTCTGGGCGCCGCGATCCTGGTTGTGGCGGCACATTTTATGCACGTAGAGGAAGACCCCCGCGTGGGCGAGGTGCTGGGCGTGCTGCCCGGCGCTAACTGCGGCGCCTGCGGCTACGCCGGCTGTGCCGACTATGCAAAAGCCATTGTCGAGGGCGCGCCGGTGAACAAATGTGTGCCCGGCGGTGCAAAATGTGCGGCCGCGGCTGCAGCCATCATGGGCGTGGAAGCGGGCGAAGTTGTGAAGCGCAAGGCTATCGTAGCCTGCCAGGGCAGCTACGACCACACGCAGGATAAGTATGAGTACGAAGGCATTGAAAGCTGTGCCGCCTGCGCCGCGCTGTATTCCGGCCGCGCCGCCTGTGAATACGGCTGTTTGGGCTACGGGGACTGTGTCAAGGCCTGCAAGTTCGACGCCATCACGGTGTCAAACGGGCTTGCCCGTGTGAATCCGGAAAAATGCACAGGCTGCGGCGCCTGCGAGCAGGCGTGCCCCAAAAAGGTGATCTGGATTCGGCCGGAGAGCGAAAAGCCCGTTGTCATGTGCGCCAATCACGACCGCGGCGCCCTGACGCGCAAGGCCTGCACGGCAGGCTGCATCGGCTGCATGAAGTGCGAAAAGAGCTGCCCGGAGGGCGCCATCAAGGTGACCAATAACGTGGCCCGTGTAGACTATGAAAAGTGTACGGGCTGCCGCACCTGTATGAATGTGTGCCCGGTGCATGCCATCACCATCCCAAAGATCGTTTGACCGGTAGGCTCCCGGCTTTGCTGACCCGCCCTGCTGCTTTTGCAGCGGGGCGGGTTTCTGCATACATGGCGTGATGCAAAATACCGTGCCCGTTTCCCCAAAAGGATGCGTTTTGCAAAAATTTGTTTTATAATACAATTATAAGATATCTATTTTAGTATATAAACCATGGGAAATGCTCTCACGGCAGTGTATAATACGGGCAGGGCGGTGCGGCACAGTTTCAGTGCGGCCGGCTTGGGACGGAAGGCGGGAGCCATGTGCCGCAGGGCGTTGAGGAAAGGAGAACGAATGTGGAGCTTTCAGTACAGAGCGCCCAGCGTATCGTGGACGAGATCAGCGGCATCGTGGGGCAGCACATCAACATGATGGACGAACGGGGAAATATCATTGCCAGCACGGACGGCACACGGGTGGGCCACTTCCACGCAGGGGCAAAACGCATTGTAGAGGAGGGCTTGCCGGAGCTGTACGTCCGTCCGGAGGATGCCACGCCTACCGTGCGGGCGGGGCTGAACCTGCCCATCACACACGGGGGCCGTACCGTGGGCGTCATCGGCATCACAGGCGCGTACGAGCAGGTCATCGGATACGGCCAGGTCGTGAAAAAGATGACGGAGATCCTTATCCGCGAGGGCAATGAACAGGATGAAAAGCGGCTGGACCAGCGTGTGCGCAGCCGTTTTCTGGAGGACTGGGTGTTGGGCGGCGGCTTGCTGCAGCCGCAGGTGCTGGCGGAACGCGGGCTGGCATTGGGTGTGGACATTACAGTGCCGCGCCGGGTAATGGTGGTGAGTGTGCGGGACCTTGCCCGCTACACCGACACCGCCGCCGGACAAAAACGCATCGACCAGCTGGAGACGGCGGTCTCCGGACTTGTGGAGGGCGAGGCGGGCGGTATCATTCTGCGGAATACAGCGCGGCAGATTCTGCTGCTGCGTGCGCGGCCGGACGCTCAGATGCAGGCCATGGCACAGCGTTTGTGCGTCATGGCGCGGGAACGCTTTGGTCTGCGGCTGGCAGTGGGGATCGACGGCGGCGCGCCGGATGTGCACCGGGCTTATGCCCAGGCAAATAAGGCGTGGCGTTCGGCTCGCATGGCGCCGGAAGGCGTGCTGCCTTACGACAGTGTGACGCTGGAGCTGTTCACAGGCGATGTGCCGCGCCAGACCAAGGAAGAATATCTGCGTAAGGTATTTCGGGGCTGCACTTACGAGGAGCTGCGCCGATGGATTGGACTTCTGGAGGCATACTTTGCGGCGGAGGGTTCCATCCAGGCAGCGGCGGATGCATTGTATATCCACAAAAACACTCTGCAGTACCGTTTGAAGCGGCTGGAGGAGCTGACGGGCTGCGATGTGCGCCGGCCCAGTCAAGCGCCGGTATTTTATATGGCAGTGCTTTTTTTCAAGGAAGTGGAAGGCAGCCTGCTTTTGATGGGAAGCTGAAACTGGACAATTAAACCAAATCTGTCGCGCGGCCTTGCGCGGTATTGGCATGAGGAACAGAGATCTCGCTTGAAATACGGCTTGAAAGACGGGCGCAAAACATCATAAAACAGCGTGCGGCCCGGTACACTGTATCAACAGGCGGCACCCGGCAGCAGCGGGTGCGCAAAGCCGATTCAAAAGGAGGTTTCATCATGTCAGGTTTTCCGCTTATCCTTGCGTTCGTGGCGGCCATTGTCCTTATGATCCTGGCCATCTCGAAATGGAAGATCCACCCATTCCTTTCCATCATGGGCATCTCGCTGGTGCTGGGGCTTGTGGCGGGCGTGCCGCTGGTGAACAGGACAGCCGCGGACGGCGCTGTCACGCCGGGGCTTGCCAACGTCATCGGCTCGGGTTTTTCCGGCACGTTCACCAGCATCGGCATTGTCATCATCCTGGGTGCGCTCATCGGCACGATCCTGGAGGCCACAGGCGCGGCATTGAAGCTGGCGGATATGGTCATCCGTGTGGTGGGGAAAAAACGGCCGGAGCTGGCTGTGCTGCTCATGGGCTGGGTGGTTTCCATCCCCGTGTTCTGTGATTCAGGGTTTGTTATCCTCAACCCCATCCGCAAGGCGCTGGTAAAGCGCACAATGACGTCCAGCGTGGCCATGACAGTGGCGCTTTCGGCCGGGCTGTATATCTCTCACGTATTCATTCCGCCTACGCCGGGGCCCATTGCCGCGGCCAGCACGCTGGGCATCGGCGACAACCTGCTGCTCGTTATGGGCATGGGCGCGCTGTGCTCCATCATTCCCCTGTTTGTGGGCTACTTCTTCGCAAAATACATCGGCAAAAAGGTAAAAGCGGGCGATGAGGCATGCGACGGCGAAACGGCCAGGACATACGAGGAACTGGTGGCGGAGTTCGGCAAGCTGCCCGGCGGGGCGGCGGCGCTGGCGCCCATTGTCGTGCCCATCCTGCTGATGGCGCTGGGCTCCATCGCGGCCATGGCGGGCTGGACGGGCTTTGCCTATGATCTGTGTGCATTTTTGGGCGCACCCATCATCGCGCTGGCGGTGGGCACGCTGTTCGGTGTAGTACTGCTTGCGGGTGCGAAACGGCTGAACAAATTCTACGAGTTCACCAACGAGACGCTTAAGACCGTCGGCCCCATCCTGTTCGTCACGGCAGCGGGCGGAGTGCTGGGAAAAGTGATCGCGGTGTCCGGCATGGTGGAGACCATTACGGCCAACGCGTCTATTCTGGAGGCCGTGGGCATCTTCTTCCCGTTCCTGCTGTCCGCCATCCTAAAGACGGCGCAGGGGTCCTCCACGGTAGCGCTTACCACCACGGCGGGCATCATGGCTCCGCTGATGGATGTGATGGGACTGGGCACGCCCGTGCGCGCCGCGCTGACGGTGATGGCCATTGCCGCGGGCGCGATGACGGTGTCCCACGCCAACGATTCCTATTTCTGGGTGGTGACGAACTTCGGTGAAATGAAGCCGGAGCAGGGCTATAAAACGCAGACGCTGTGCACGCTGCTGCTGGGGCTTTCGTCGATGGCCGGCGTGTTCGTGCTCTCTCTTATTTTCCGGTAACGGCGTTTCCAGCGTCAAAAAAGCGCCGTGCCGAATGTCTTACCCGACCGTGCAGGAGCCGGGGCGGGGCCCCGGCTCCTGTAAAGCTGAAACCCGGACTTTTTTGACAAGGAGCGTAAATCATGAAAAAAGTGATCCTCATCCCCGATTCCTTCAAGGGAACCATGTCATCGGCCGAGATCTGTACCGTAATGGCGCAGGCGGTGCAGGAATATTATCCGGATGCCCAGGTGCACAGCGTGCCTGTGGCAGACGGCGGCGAAGGAAGTGTGGATTCGTTTCTGCAGGCCGTGGGCGGGGAAAAGGTCTCCGTGCCTGTAAAAGGCCCGTACTTCGAGGAAGTGCCCGCGTTCTACGGCATGCTGCCGGACGGTGTGGCCGTCATCGAGATGGCGGCGGCGGCGGGCCTGCCGCTGGTGGGCGAGCGCCTGCACGCCGAACAGACTACTACCTATGGCGTGGGTGAACTGATGGCCCATGCGTTGGAGCGCGGCTGCAAACGGCTGGTGGTGGGGCTGGGAGGCAGCGCCACAAACGACGGAGGCTGCGGCGCTGCGGCAGCGCTGGGGGCAGTGTTCCGCAACGCGGCAGGCGAGGCCTTTGTGCCTGTGGGGGCAACGCTGGCGGAGGTTGCGGAGATCGACCTTTCCGGCCTGCATCCCGCACTTGCGAGCGCGGAGCTGGTGACCATGTGCGATATCGACAACCCACTGTGCGGCCCGCTGGGCGCGGCGCATGTGTTCGCGCCCCAGAAAGGCGCGGACCCGGCCATGGTGGAGCTTCTGGACGCGGGCCTGGCGCACTTGGCGGATGTTGTGGAGCGCTGTACCGGGCGAGACATCCGGCAGCTCCATGGTGCGGGCGCGGCAGGCGGCATGGGCGGCGGCATGGTGGCCTTTTTCGGCAGCACGCTGCAAATGGGCATTGAGACCGTGCTGGATACCGTGGGCTTTGACAAGTTGCTGGAGGGGGCAGATATGGTGTTCTCCGGGGAAGGGAAGCTGGATGCCCAGTCGCTGCTGGGCAAGGTGGTCATCGGCGTGGCGCGGCGGGCAAAGCGCGCGGGCGTTCCGCTGGTGGCCGTGGTGGGCGACATTGGAGACAACATTGAAGCGGCTTACGATATGGGTGTGTCGGCGGTGTTCAGCATCAACCGTGTGGCCGTACCCTTCCGGGAAGCAAAGCCCCGCAGCAAAAGTGACCTTGCACTGACGATGGATAATCTGATGCGCTTCTGCCGCCGGATGGGCTGGTAGCTTCGCGTTCCCATCCTCGGGGTCCGGCTGCTGTCGTAAGCTTTTGTGATGAAACGAGCAAACCCGTCTTCTCCGGGCCATCCGGTCCGAGAAGGCGGGTTTGCCGTTTTATTCCATGATGTCGTGCGGGATGCACGGCGCGGGCGCGTTTTCCGGCAGCGACGTTTTGCGCGCAATGAGCGCCTTGGTGGGGATGCCCATTTCCGTGAACATCTGTTCGTGTTCGGTACGGATGTTCCACGACGGTTCATCAGCGTGCAGGTCCCTCGTCTGCCAGGTCACCTCGAACCCGGCCTCGGCCATATAGCGCAGCGTATCTTTAAAAAGATCGTCGTCGTCACATTTGAACCAGATCTCCGCGCCGTCTGCAAGGAACGGACGGTACAGCAGAAGCTGGCGGGTATGCGTCAGACGGTGCTTTTTGTGGTTGGCCTTTTTGTTCCATGGGTTGCAGAAATTGATGTAGATGCGCTCCACGCGGTCCGCTTTGTCCAACAGTGTGGGAATACGTTCGATGTCGTGAGCCAGGGTCTTCACGTTGTCGATGGGAAGCCCCTGTTCGGCGTAGATGCGTTCGATGTTGCGTTTGGCAAGAATGAGCACCTTGTCGGTGATGTCCACGCCGATGTAATTGACGTCCGGATTGCGGGAGGCAAGCCGGGCGAGAAATCCGCCCTTGCCGCAGCCCAGCTCCAAGTGAAGCGGCTGCCCGGGCCGGGCAAAGGTCTCTCGCCAGCGGCCCTTGTACCGGGTGGCGTCGTTCATGTGAAAAGGGCAGGCCGCAAGCTCCGGCCCGGCATAGGGTTTGAAACGCATGCGCATGAGTGGTCTTCATTCCTTTACTGGTCTTGTGATGAACGTACCTATTATAGCAAAAAGTATCTTTACGCGCAATGCGGCTGAGGCTGTCGGCAAAGCCGTCAACCGCTGAGAGACGCCAGACGCTTTGTGCTGTGCAGACGCTTTCCGGTTTCCCTCAGCGCTCCTTTCCGGCGCACAAAAGGGCAATTTTGCGCACTTCGCACACAAAATTGCCCTTTTTCGACAAGCAGAGCCGCGCCCGCATGAGATGGGCGCGGCTAGGGTTTCGGTTGTGCCGCGGGGACGCAGTGCACGCGTTATGACTGCCGTTCTCCCACCCAGCGCGCCGCCGTACACCATACGGCTCTGCCTTGGGCAAGGCTCTGGGGTACGTCCAGGATGCGCTGGTTTTCGCTGCCGCGAAACCGCAGGTCCAGATTGCGCTGTGCCAAAACGAATTCTCCGTCCACCAGAATGTCCAGCGCGGCCAGCAGCTGCTTCTGGGCCGGCGTTCCGTTTTCCAGGAGTTCTTCAAAGGTGTAGCCTGTATAGCTGGCAACCTCGTAACCATTGGCCTTCAGCAGCTTTGCCAGTTCAGTAAAAGGCTCCGCCTGGCTGAACGGCTCGCCGCCGGAAAAGGTGACGCCGCGCACCAGCGGATTTTTCTTCACACGCCAGAACAGGTCCTGCACTGTCATATCCGTGCCCGTGCCGAACGCCCAGCTTTCCGGGTTGTGGCAGCCCTCGCACCGGCGCGGGCAGCCCTGCGCAAAAATAGCTGTGCGCAGGCCCGGGCCGTCTACAATGGAATCCTCCATGATGCCTGCGATATTGATCGTTTGCTGTATCAAAACAAAAGCGCTCCTTAATGCTGCATGCCGTGCTTCACACGGTCGTGCTCTTCGGCACGCTTGGCGTCGTTGAAGCGGTCCAGAGTGCCCACAAGGTAGCCGGTGATGCGGCGGATGCGCTCAAAGCCCACACCCTTGCCGTTTTTTGCCTCAATGTTGGTTTCGATCTGTGCCATAAGTCAAGTCCTCCTTCAAAAGACGAAAAGATGTTGAAAAATTGTGCTATTGCTTCGGCGCGGATGAGATCATTCGCAGCCGCAGTAGGTAAAGGTGCCGGGATACAGCTTGCGCAGCTCCTTGATGCGTTCGGGAGAAACGGCCTCGCCCTCGCGGCGGCCGCAGCGGGGACATACCTCCCCGATGACGCCCACATACCCGCAGATGGGGTCGCGGTCCACCGGGTGATTGATGCTGCCGTAGCCGATGCCGCAGTCGTGCATGCAGCGCACGATACTCTCGAACGCTTCCAGGTTGTTGGCGGTGTCGCCGTCCAGCTCCACATAGCTGATATGGCCCGCGTTGGTCAGTGCATGATAGGGCGCTTCCTTCCGGATCTTCTCATAGGCCGAGATATTGTAGTACACAGGGATATGGAAAGAATTGGTGTAATAATCCTTGTCCGTCACGCCGGGAATCAGCCCGTAGCGCTTTTTGTCCATGCGTACAAAACGGCCGGAAAGACCCTCCGCCGGGGTGGCCAGCAAGCTGTAGTTCATATGGGTGCGTTCGCTGCGCGCATCCAGATACTGGCGCATGTACTGGACGATGGCAAGGCCTTTTTCCTGCATTGCGTCGCTCTCGCCGTGGTGGTGTCCGTACAGAGAGATCAGCGTCTCGGCCAGGCCGATGAAGCCGATGCTCAATGTTCCATGCTTGAGTACCTCGCCCACCTCGTCGCTGGGGCCCAGCTTTTCGCTGTCCAGCCAGACACCCTGACCCATCAGGAACGGGAAGTTGTATACGCGCTTTTTGCTCTGGATGGCGAAACGGTCGTCCAGCTGGCCGATGACAAGCTCCATCATATCCTTGAGCTTTTCATAGAACAGCGCTTCATCGCCGTGGCTCTCAATGGCCAGGCGCGGAAGGTTGATGGAGGTGAAGCTGAGATTGCCGCGGCCGTTGGCGATCTCCTGTGAGGGATCGTAGACGTTGCCCATCACACGGGTGCGGCAGCCCATGTACGAGACCTCGGTCTCAGGATGGCCGGGCTTGTAATACTGCAGGTTGAACGGGCTGTCGATAAAGCTGAAGTTGGGGAACAGCCGCTTGGCGCTCACCTTGCAGGAAAGCTGGAACAAATCATAGTTGGGGTCGCCGGGGTTGTAGTTGACGCCTTCCTTCACGCGGAAGATTTGAATGGGGAAGATAGGCGTTTCACCGTGGCCCAGGCCCGCGTCCGTGGCCAGCAGTACGTTGCGCATCACCATACGGCCCTCGGGGCTGATGTCTGTGCCGTAGTTGATGGACGAGAACGGCGTCTGCGCACCGGCGCGGGAATGCATGGTATTCAGGTTGTGAATGAGCGCCTCCATGGCCTGATAGGTAGCCTTTTCGGTCTCCTTTTCCGTCTCTTTCAGCGCGAATGCCTGGGCTTTTTTTGCAATGTCTCCGCTCACGAGCGGAGTGAGGGCTTCCGTCTCGGCGCGCAGGTAATCCATATCAGTGGCGAGCTGGGGCCGCAGGCCCTGTTCAGCCTCAATGGCGCGCAGTGTGTCCTTCACCTGCTGCAGCGTCACGCCCGCCTCGGGAGCCAGCAGCTCGAGACTCTTGAAAATATTGACGGCATACTGCTTTTTGTATGTTTTGGCAACGCCCGGCGCCAGGCCGTAGTCAAAGTTTACGATACTCTGGCCGCCGTGCTGGTCGTTCTGATTGGACTGGATGGCGATACATGCCAGGGCGGAATAACTCTGGATGTCGTTGGGCTCGCGCAGAAAACCGTGGCCCGTGGAGAAACCGCCTTTGAACAGCTTGAGCAGGTCGATTTGGCAGCAGGTGGTGGTGAGGGCGTAAAAATCAAAGTCATGGATATGGATCCAGCCCTCCCGGTGCGCCCGGCTCTGCTCGGGTGTCAGCAGATATTTGTCATAATAGTCCTTGGCTGCCTCGCTGCCGTACTGAAGCATGGTGCCCATGGGCGTGTCGCCGTCGATGTTGGCGTTGCTGCGCTTCATGTCGCTGGCCGTGGCGTCGGCATGGGTCAGCTCGTCGAACACTTTCATCAAACGGGTGTTCATCTCGCGCACGCGGGTGCGGGACGCGCGGTACAAAATATATTTTTTGGCGGCGTTGTCGAAGCCCATCTGCATCAGCTGGCTTTCCACTTCGTCCTGAATCTGCTCGATTTGGGGCGGCTGGGCGCCGCAACGCTCCTCCAGAGCCGCTTCCACTGCATTGGCGACAGCCGCAGCCTGTGAAGCGTCGCCCTCCTGGGCTGCCTCCATGGCCTTCAAAATGGCCGAAGCGATCTTTCCTTCGTCGTACAAAACGACGCGTCCATCGCGCTTGATGATGCTTTTGATCATGGTTTTCCTCCGATTCCGCGCACACTCACACTCTTTGGTATGCTCGCTAAATATTGATGCCGGGTATAATTATCGCACTAGATATAGTATCATGTCAAGCAGAATCCATGCTAAATTTCCGCGGCATTTTTGGCGGATTTGCCAATTGCATTTGTGTGGGGGTATAATGTTCCAGGGCTCTTGTGCGCAAAGGCCCTGGAACACGGAAGCATAAAAAGCCGCCGCCCCTGCGGGCGGCGGCGGGGAAACTGCAGGAGGAGCCGGTCGGATGAAAAACAAAGAACCCGCGCAGTATCGCGCCGCAGGCGGTGTGCGGTATGAGTTTAAGCGAAAACGGGTCAAAAATATCAACCTGCGCGTGCGGGCTGACGGAAGCGTTGCCGTGTCGGCGCCCCTGGGCGCGCCGCTGGCACAGGTGGATGCATTCGTGGCCGGACGGGCTCGATGGATCGAGGCGGCGCGCGTGCGCGCTCTTGCGCGCGGCGAGGAAGAGCAGCGCCCCTGTTCCGTGTCCAGGGAGGATGCGCTGGCTCTGTTCACACAGGTAAGCGATGCGGTATTTCCGTTGTTTGCACAGGTGCTGAACGGGCAGCGCCCCGTTCTGAAGGTACGGCAGATGAAAACGCGCTGGGGCGTGTGTGTGCCGGCAAAACGGCAGATCACGTTCAGTCTGCGCCTGGCGGAAAAGCCTCGCGCGGCTGTCGAATATGTGGTGCTGCACGAATATGCACATTTTGTCCGGGCAGACCACAGCCCCGCTTTTTGGGCTGTGGTAGCGCGGTACATGCCGGACTATAAGGCGCGCCGCAGGCTGCTGGCGCCGTCTGTGCAAGGCGGAATGGAAAGCCCGGAGGGACCGCCGCCTACATATTAAAAAGGAAAAACGGCGCTTTGTTCGCAGTTTTGGTTCTGCCGGCACAGGGCCGTGGTTTTAAAATGGCAGGATATATGATATACTATTATAGTTAGAGTAAAAATTTTCCGGAAGCCGGAGGTGCTGCATGGATAAATACAAGCGCCTTGTTTCAAACACGATGTTGTTTGCGATCAGTACGTTTTCGTCTAAGCTGCTGAGCTTTGTGATGGCTCCGCTGTTCAGCTACTGGTTTGAAACGCAGGAAATGAACGGCATCAAGGAGCTGCTGAACCAGTGCGCCAGCCTGCTGATCCCGCTGGTGAGCCTGGGTATCGCCAACGCCGTTATCCGTTTTGGGTTGGAAAAGGGCATCCGCAAGAGCGCCATTTATATGAACGGCCTTGTATCCATTGGTATGGGGTTCGTACTGCTGCTGCTGTTGTATCCGCTGCTGTCCCGTATTGCACTGTTCCGGGACTATATTGCTCTGTTGTATGTGTACCTGCTGGTGAGCTGCCTGCGCACGCTGAACTGCCAGTTCTGCCGTGCACGCCAGCTCAACCGCCTGTATGCCATTGACGGTATTCTGTGTACCATAACCACATGCGGGTTCTATGTGCTGTTTCTGCGGGTGCTGAATATGGGCCCCACAGGCTATTTGCTTGCGATCATCTGCGCCGATGGTCTCAGTGCGCTGTTCCTGTTTGCAGTGACAAAGACCTGGCGTTTTCTGGATTTCAAGCGCTTTGATACCAAGCTGCTGAAAAAAATGCTGCGCTATGCGCTGCCGTTGGTGCCTGCGTCCATCTTCTGGTGGATCACCAACGCCAGCGACCAGTTTTTCGTGGCCGCCATGCTGGAGGACGGCACTTCCTGGACGGCGGTGCTGGGGGCCAGTTATAAGCTGCCCACCATCCTGTCCATCGTTTCCACTATTTTTACCGAAGCGTGGCAGATCTCTGCGTTCACAGACGGAACGGATTCACAGCGCGAACAGTTTTTTTCCCGCGTGTTCAGCGCCTACCAGAGCCTGATTTTTCTGGCGGCGGCGGGCATCGTGCTGATGGCGCAGCCCTTTATGGCCATTTATCGCGACGACTATTTTATCGGCTGGAAATTCATCCCGCTTTTGACGATGGCAACGGCATTTGCCAGCTTCGACAATTTTTTAAACAGTATTTATATGGTTGAAAAGCGCTCGACGCTTTCGTTCACCACCATGGCTGTGGGCGCGGGCATCAACGTTGCGCTCAACTTCACACTCATCCCCGTCTGGGGCGTCAACGGCGCAGCGCTGGCCACGTTCGTCAGCTATTTTGTCGTGTTTTTGCTGCGGGCAGTGAACACGCGCGGGCTCATCCGCGTGGATTTCGCACCCGAAAAGCTGTGCTGCAACTTCGGCCTGCTGGTGCTGGAATCGGCGCTGATGATGTGGCAGGTAAAACTTTGGCCGGTGTGGTGTTCACTGGTTGTGGTGCTCATCGCAGCCATCAATTTCCGTGATTTGTGGAGCACGGTGCAGCAGCTGCTGGGCCGGGGCAAAAAGAAAAGGGCATAAATAAAACGGAAAAGGTGCGGCTCATTTTAAACCGCCCCAGATTGTGCGGACAGCACCAAAAGGCCTCTATGTAGGGAAATATGAAGTATTAAGCGGAGTGGTGCAGCGTGAGCGGCGCCACTCCAGTTTTTAACTGGATGCGCTCGTAGCTGTAAAAATTGATGTAGCGGTCAATCATCTCATTGGCCTCGCAGAATGAGGCCGGTTTATGGCGGTAGATACACTCTGTCTTGAGAATGGAAAAGAAATTTTCTGCCATAGCGTTATCATATGGGGGTGCTCGTCTTGACATGGAGGGCGTAATGCCATAAGATTTTGTCAGGTTGAAGTATGCTTGCGAGGTGTACTGGAACCCCTGGTCGCTGTGGAGCTGCAACTCCGCTTTCCCCGGACATAGTAAGACCCCCTAATGTAGCTTTATTTTCCTACATTAGGGGGCCTTTTGTCTATTGTACGGTTTTACTGGAGCGGTTCATTTTCAGAGCCGCGCCTTTTCTGAACGGAATAAAAACAGATGCGGTCGGTGGAAACAGCTGCTCAAAAAATTTCTGAAGCATCCGCGGGCAGCTCACGCACTCGGTACAGATAACGCAGGCTTCCTTCGGCCTCCGCTTCGTTGACCGGGAGAGCCAGCGCCTCGGCAGTCTGATGCGCCGCGTCCAAAAACAGGGTGGCCGCTGCAAATACCGCGGCCCACACATGGCCGGGTTCTGCGTCCGCATAGGTGGAAAGGTAACGCTCCCAACAGCCGGCGGGCAGGTAAGCGGGCAGGTCCGCACCGCTTTTGCCTGCGCTGACGGCAAAGCCCGTGCGCGTGCCGGCCAGCCAGGACAGCATGTGCAGAAGCTGGGGCCGGACGCAGGCATTCAGGGTGTCCAGCGCATAAGTGACGCGGCCGCGCCACAGGCCCTTGGCCACATAGGGAAGCGTCCACCAGAACTCGTTGCAGCAGCCCGCGAACGCAGTCTGGTCCGGCCTGCGGATGTGGTAGGCCGTGTCCGAGGGCAGCGGCAGGGGCGGCAGAATGCCGTCCTTGTCCAGCAGAACAATGGTCTGGGAATCGCTTTGGCATTCTTCCAGCGCACGGGGGAGCGTCATCAGCCGGAGGTCGATGCGGTTTCCGTCCGCGAACTGCATCAGATAACCATAACAGCGCGCAAGGTCTGTGGGCTGTCCCGCCGCATGGTCCATCTCGTCGGGCGTCTGCATGACGAGCCGCTCCCCAAACACGTCGACCCAGCCCGGCTGCGCCCGGAAGGATGCGGTTTCCTCCACTACATACACGATGTCGTAGTCCTGAAAAATATCCCGGGGCGCGTTGGGGTTGGCGCGCGAGCCGTTCATAAAAACAGCGCGTACGCGCGCATCCCGTTCGGCTACGCCCAAAATGAGCGCCGTCATTTCGCGCTCTGTACGCATATACATCCTCCTCTTTTCGCTGCGGCCTGTCAATAGGCCATTGCAAAGCCGGCAAAGCGCCAGCCGTTTTCGGTGTTTACCAGCTTAACCTCGCAGGTCTCGGTGTAGGGGCTGCTGCTGGCGGAGCCGCCCGGCCCCGCCTCGTCATAATGGCCGATGAGCTGGAAGCGGATTTCATCCGCCGTCTCGCTGATCTGTGAAAATTCGCTGCTTTTGTAGAAAATATTGCCGCCCCGGTCGCCAAAGCTGAAATAAAGCAGGCCGTCATCGCCCTTGATATAGTTTTGATATTTGTCAATAAGACTGTCGGCAAAGTTTGACGTAAACACGCAATCCAGTGCTGTGCGAAAGGCGGAATAATTGGCAAACCCGGTATCTTGATAGTAGCTCCGTCCGGTATCTCCGACAATAAAGGGAGAGTTTTCATCGATCGTATCAAAAGCAAATCCACTGGATACATCAAAATGATAATACAGATAATAGGCCGCGCGGTAAAGCTCCTGTTGGTCTGCGGTGAGAAATTCAGGCACAGCATCCGGCTGGATATTCGCCGCGTCCGCGGGCAGAAGCGAAAGCGCCTGTGCACCCTCACCCGATGCGCTTTCAGGGGCGGGAATACTTTGCGCCGCGCTTTCAGAGAAAACGCCTTCCGTCGCGGAGGAGGATACCGGGGAGGATGTACCGTCTGGCGCGCAGGCGCACAGCGCGAGGAGCAGCACCGTACAGGCGGCTGCTGCAAAAAAGCGGAAAAAATGCTTCATCCCTAAGCTCCCTTCCATAAAAAGGATATGCCTCCGGCTCATTGTATGTACAACGAGAGGAAAAATTGAAAAATTACGCCCGCGCGGAAATTTCCACGCGGGCGCAGGCGTTTGCTTAATACAATTTTTCGCGTGCTACATAGGAGGTGTGGAGGATATGATGCGCCTTGTGGCCGCCCGGCTCGCCCAGATACTCGGCGTACACTTTCTTGAGCAGCGGGTTCTCGTGGCTCTTGCGGATGGCCTTCGCGTCATCCTCGCCGTACAGGGCTGCGGCGCGCAGGGCCTTCAGGTCCGTAAAGTTGCGCACACTGGCCGGCTGCGTGGGCTGGCCGCCGCCGTTTACACAGCCGCCCGGGCATGCCATGAATTCGATGAAGTCGTAGTGCTTCTCGCCGCTCTGCACAGCCTTCAGCACTGCGTCGCAGTTGGTGAGGCCGCTGGCCACGCACACGTTCAGGTGCAGGCCGCCCACATCGTAGCTGGCCTCCTTGATGCCGTCGGTGCCGCGCACGTCGTGAAATTCCACTTTCTCCAGCGTCTCGCCCGTCACAAGCTCCACAGCCGTGCGCAGGGCCGCTTCCATCACGCCGCCGGTAGCGCCGAAGATGGTGGCCGCACCGGTGCTCTCGCCCAGCGCCGGGTCGAAATCCTCGTCGGGCAGCTCGGTAAACTTGATGCCCGCGCGCTCGATCATACGGCCCAGTTCACGGGTGGTGATGGAGATATCCACGTCGGGGATATTGTCGCCCGCTGCGCTCATGTCGTCGCGGTCAATCTCGAACTTCTTCGCGGTGCAGGGCATTACGGACACACACACGATGTCGTGGGGGTCCAGGCCCATCTTTTCGGCATAGTAGGTCTTGGTCAGCGCGCCGAACATCTGCTGCGGAGATTTGCAACTGGACAGGTTGGGAATCATGTCCGGATAATAGGTTTCGCAGAATTTTACCCAGCCCGGGCTGCAGCTTGTGATCAGAGGCAGTGTGCCGCCGTTTTTCACGCGCTGAACAAACTCGGTGGCCTCCTCCATGATGGTGAAGTCGGCCGCGGTGTCGGTGTCGAACACGCCGTCAAAGCCCAGGCGGCGCAGCGCGGCGACCATTTTGCCCTCCACGTTGGTGCCGATGGGCATGCCGAAGCATTCGCCCAAGGTGGCGCGCACGCTGGGCGCGGGCTGCACCACAACATGCTTGGACGGGTCGCGCAGCGCAGCCCACACCTTGGCGGTGTCGTCTTTTTCCGTCAGCGCGCCGGTGGGACACACGGTGATGCACTGGCCGCAGGAAACGCAGGGGGAATCGCCCAAAGGCGCTTCAAACGCGCAGCCGATGTGCGTGGAGAAGCCGCGCTCGTTGGCGCCGATCACACCCACGGCCTGGTTGGCCTTGCAGGCGGCCACACAGCGGCGGCACAGGATGCACTTGTTGTCGTCGCGCACCATATGCGGCGCGGAATCGTCGATGGCGTAGCGCTCGCGGCTGCCGATGAAGCGCATGCCGTTGACGCCGTAGTCGCGGCAGAGCTTCTGCAGCTCACAGTCGGTGCTGCGCACGCAGGACAGACAGTTCTGGTCGTGAGTGGAAAGCAGCAGCTCCAGGTTCGTCTTGCGGGACGCCTGCACTTTTTCGCTGTTTGTCACGATCTCCATGCCTTCATTGACGGGGTACACACACGCGGTGACCAGGCTGCGCGCGCCTTTGACCTCCACAACGCAGATACGGCACGCACCGATCTCGTTGATCTCTTTCAGATAGCACAGGGTCGGAATCTCAATGCCCACGCTGTGGGCCGCTTCCAGGATAGTAGAGCCGGCAGCGACTTCGTAGGGCACGTTATTGATCTTGATATGTACGGTTTCCATTCGTTGTCACTCCCTCTCTTAACCTTTGCTGATGGCGCCGAATTTGCACTTCTCGATGCAGGCGCCGCACTTAACACACTTGGCGGTATCGATGGTATGCGGCTGGCGCACGGTGCCGCTGATGGCGCCGGCCGGGCAGGTGCGCGCGCACAGCGTGCAGCCCTTGCACTTGACGGGGTCGATCTTGTAGTTCAGCAGCGCCTTGCACACGCCCGCCGGGCAGCGCTTGTTGACGATGTGCTCCACATATTCGTCGCGGAAGTAGCGCAGTGTGGAGAGGACGGGGTTCGGGGCTGTCTGGCCCAGGCCGCACAGGCTGTTGGATTTGATGAATTCGGCCAGCTCTGTGATTTTGTCCAGATCCTCCATGGTGCCCTTGCCGTCCGTGATCTTGTTCAGCAGCTCCAGCAGACGCTTGGTGCCCACGCGGCACGGCGTGCACTTGCCGCAGCTTTCGTCTACGGTGAATTCCAGGAAAAACTTGGCGATATCCACCATGCAGGTGTCCTCGTCCATGACGATGAGGCCGCCGGAGCCCATCATGCTGCCGATGGCAAGCAGGTTGTCGTAGTCGATGGGTGTGTCGATGAGACTGGCCGGGATGCAGCCGCCGGAGGGGCCGCCCGTCTGCGCGGCTTTGAACTTTTTGCCGCCCGGGATGCCGCCGCCGATCTCCTCGACGATGGTGCGCAGCGTGGTGCCCATGGGAATCTCTACAAGGCCAGTATTCTTGATCTTGCCGCCCAGCGCGAACACCTTGGTGCCCTTGCTCTTCTCGGTGCCCATGCTGGCGAACCAGTCCGCGCCCTTCAGGATGATCTGCGGCACGTTGGCATAGGTCTCCACGTTGTTCAGGATGGTGGGCTTGCCGAACAGGCCCTTGACGGCCGGGAACGGGGGACGGGGACGCGGCTCGCCGCGCTTGCCCTCGATGGAGGTCATCAAAGCGGTCTCCTCGCCGCACACAAAGGCGCCGGCGCCCAGCTTGATGTCCAGGTCAAAGCAGAAATCGGTGCCGAAGATGTTGTTGCCCAGCAGGCCGTATTCGCGCGCCTGATCGATGGCGACCTGCAGACGGTGCACGGCGATGGGGTACTCGGCGCGGATGTACACATAACCCTGCGAGGCGCCGATGGCATAGCCCGCGATGGCCATGGCTTCGATGACAACGTGGGGGTCGCCCTCCAGCACGCTGCGGTCCATAAATGCGCCGGGGTCGCCCTCGTCGGCGTTGCAGCATACATATTTCTGCACATTGCCGCGGTTGCCCGAGGCAAGCTGCCATTTGCGGCCGGTGGGGAAACCTGCGCCGCCGCGGCCGCGCAGGCCGGAGTCCAGGATCGTCTGGATGACGTCGTCCGGCGTCATTTCAGTGAGCACCTTGCCCAGCGCCTGATAGCCGTCGAAGGCGATGTATTCGTCGATGTTCTCGGGGTTGATAACGCCGCAGTTGCGCAGCGCGATGCGCATCTGTTTTTTATAAAACGCGGTGTCGTCCAGGCTCTTGACGGTGTTGTCCTCGGCAACGGTCTCGTCGTACAGCAGGCGCGTGACGGGGCGTCCTTTCAGCAGGTGCTCGTCCACGATCTCTTTAACATCCTCTTCCTTGACCATGCTGTAAAAGCTGCCCTCGGGATAGATGACGACGATGGGGCCCAGCGCGCACAGGCCGAAGCAGCCCGTGCGGATGACCTTGACTTCATTTTCCAGGCCGGTGGCAAGGATCTCGTCCTCGAAGGCCTTCGCGATCTTGTCGCTGCCGGAGGAGGTGCAGCCGGTGCCGCCGCAGACCATTACATGGCTTCTAAACATTGCTTCTCCTCCTTACCGTACGTTGCCGATGGTGTACTCGGTGACGGGATGCCCGCCCACAAGATGCTCGGACACGACGCGCGCGACTTTCTCGGGCGTCATTTTTACATAGGTGACCTTTTCCTGGCCGGGGCAGGTGATCTCCACCACCGGCTCGTACTGGCAGATGCCGATGCAGCCCGTCTGGGTGACGAGCACGCCGTGCAGGTCGCGCCGGGCGACCTCTTCGGTAAAGGCGTTCAGCACAGGGCGCGCGCCTGCGGCGATGCCGCAGGTGGCCATGCCGACCACGACGCGCGTGGAATCGTGCGCCGCTTCCCGCGTATTCACGGTCTGTTTCATCTTGTCGCGGATGGCGGCAAGTTCTTCTAAGCTTTTCATACAGCGTTCTCCTTTTGTAAAAGTTGTTCGGTGTTCTCGGCAAGATATTCCCGCAGCCAAAGCGCTACGGACGGCTCGCTCAGGGGCACGCCGTCCAGCACCGCACGCAGCTCGCGCGTGTCCGCGGCGAACTGCTCGCCGTCGGCCTGCACGGTGTACACAAAGTCGATGTCCGGGCTGCACTGGATGAGCCCCGCCACCGTGGCGGACATATCGCCCAACGGAGCAAGGTCGATGTGGCCCAGTGTGAACCAGGCCGTTACACAGGTACCTTTTCCAACTGTGCTTTCGATGGAAAGCGCGCCCCCCGTCATCTCGGCCGCCATTTTCAAAAACGGAAGGCCCAGCCCGACCTTGCGCGTTTTGCGCGTGGTGCAGAACGGGTCTGTCACACGGGCCGCCATCTCCGGCGGCATACCCTTGCCGTTGTCCGTGATGGTCAGCGTCATGCGTTTTGCTGCGGTATCAATGGAAAGCGTGATGGCGACCAGCGTAGCCCCGGCTGCGACGGAATTTTCCGCCACGTCCAGAACGTTCATTGAAAGTTCCTGCATATCGGCGCCCGCCTTTCGTGTCCGGTGTGGTGCGGTAAATGGTGTGCTTACCTCATCCTAACATAAGTATAAGCTCAATATTTTGCCAGGATCTCGTCGAGTTCGTCGCCCGTCAGGCGGCCGTATACATCGTCGTTGATCGTCATGACAGGGGCCAGGCCGCACGCGCCGATGCAGCGGCATGCGTCCAGGCTGAACTTGCCGTCTTCCGTGCATTCGCCGCCCGAAATATGCAGTTTTTCCTGCAGCTTCTCGTAGATCTTGCCGCTGCCCTTTACATAGCACGCCGTGCCCAGACAAACGCTGATTTTGTATTCACCCTTCGGACAAAGGCTGAACTGCGAATAAAACGTGGAAATTCCATAAATTTCCGCCAGAGGTTTGCCCAGCGTATTGGCCACGATACGCTGCACCTCGATGGGTAGATACCCATAGATCTCCTGAGCCTTCTGCAGCGCCGGCATGGCCACGCCGGGCGTCGCTTTGTGCTCCTCGAGCCAGGCCACCAGTTCGGCTTCCTGCTCTTTTGTGCCCTTGAAGGGCACAGTGGAAAAGCGCCTCATATATAGTCCTCCCGTTTGTAAGTTGGGCCAGGTACGGGCAAACAAACCGTGCTTTGGCCCAGTTGTATTTGATTATAACAGAAATTTGTTAAAAAAACGACAAGTTAGCGACTGCTACTTTATAGCGCAGATGTAGAATTTATGCGTAAAAAACTGTGCAGAAACACAACGGCAAAGCGGCCCGGCGCGCTTGTTTTCGGAACGGGTTTCCCGTATACTTAAGGTGAGCCCCTGTCACCGGGGCTGCTTATGCCGCCGCGCAGCCGCGCGGGCAGAAATGGAGTGGAAGCGCAATGACCATCAAGCAAGTAATGGAAACGCTGGACGCCGAGCTGCTGACGCCGGAGGCGGACCTCACCCGTGAGGTACACGCGGCCTGCGGCAGCGACATGATGAGCGACGTGCTGGCCTATGTGAAAGACCAGGCCGTGCTTGTCACAGGCCTGAACAACCCGCAGGTGGTGCGCACCGCGGACATGATGGACATGATCTGCATCGTGTTTGTGCGCGGCAAAAAGCCGGACGGCGCCATCCTGCAGCTGGCGGTGGACCGGGGCATCGCCGTGTTGGCTACAAAGCTGCCCATGTTCGCGGCGTGCGGCCTGCTGTACGAAAAAGGGCTGCGCGGGGGGATGGCGTGATGGACGCGATCCGCCTGCATTATACCGTGCCCGGGGACGATTTCACCCGTGCGGGGGAGGCCAGCGCCGATTTGAAGGCACGGCTGAAGAAGCTGGGGATCCCTGCAGACGCTGTGCGTAAGGTTGCCATCGCACTGTATGAGGGAGAGATCAACCTGGCCATCCACGCGGGCGGCGGCGAGATCGACGTGGCCGTTACCGATGAGAGCGTGGATATGACGCTGACGGATCAGGGCCCAGGCATCCCGGACATTGCCCTGGCCATGAGCGAAGGGTGGAGCACCGCGCCCGACGAGGTGCGAAGCCTCGGCTTCGGCGCGGGCATGGGCCTGCCCAATATGAAAAAATATTCAGATGAATTTGACATCCAGTCCACCGTAGGCGTGGGCACCACGGTGAAGATGCTTGTGAACATCGACTGAGGGACGTTTTTCGTTGCGGGGTGAAACGCAGCCGTGTCTCCAGGCGTTATTCTGTGTGTGGGGCTGCGGTTCTGCCGGCCGCTGCTGCGGGAGCAGCCGTGCCTTGATGCGGCGCTCTGTGCGAAGACGCGGGAAAGAAACGTTTCAAAGCGGACGGCCGTATGATACGGCCCGGCCGAAAGGAGGATGCCTTATGTTGTGGATCATGGTATTGGGAGCCGCGTGCGTTGTACTTGGCATATTCAATGCCGTCTGGGGCTTTGTGGAGGCGCTGATGCTTCGCCGCGCCCGCCGGGCGCCGGCCAAAGCGGAGGGCGTGGTGTGCGGCCTTGTGCGCCACCGCCTGCCGATGCGTTATGAAAAGTAGGGCGATGTTCCCAAAGTGGCGTACCAGTACTGGGGCCGCACTACAGCCAACGGTGCACATGGCTTTCTCAGTATCCCGCAGGCGATGACGCAGTGGAACTGGTACCCCTGCGTCCGGTTCACCGTGAACGGCGGGGAGACTGAATGGATCGCCACCGGAGGCAGCCGGGAAGGAGCGTGGCGCGTCGGCCAGCGTGTGCAGGTGCTGTATGACCCTGCGCGCCCCGGCGAATATGCGCTGGACGGAGACGCCGCTCCGATGCACGCTGTGCGTGCCGATTTCATATGGGCTGTGGTGCTTACCGCGGCAGGCGCCGCGCTGCTGGCGTTGTATTTTATTTGAGGCCCGCCGCCGCGCGCGGCGGAGCATCTGAGGAAAGGAGGCGGCACGCTTGGAAAAATTCATTCACTCGGTCACCCTGGACAAGGACCTGTGCAAAGGGTGCATCAACTGCATCAAGCGCTGCCCCACCGAGGCCATCCGCGTGCGCGACGGCAAGGCGCATATCCTGGCCGAGCGCTGCATCGACTGCGGCGAGTGCATCCGCATCTGTCCGCATCATGCAAAGAAGCCGCTGTATGACCCGTTGACGATTTTGGATGATTTCAAATATACAATTGCTTTACCTCCGCCGAGTTTATACGGACAGTATAACAATTTGGAGGAGCAGGACGTGGTGCTGGCAGCACTTTTGGATATGGGCTTCGACGATGTGTACGAGGTGGCAAAGGCCGCGGAGCTTGTCAGCGACGCCACACGACGCATTCTGCAGACAGGCAGCATCGAACGGCCTGTGATCAGTTCGGCCTGTCCGGCGGTGACGCGGCTCATCCGCGTGCGCTTTCCACAGCTCATCGACCATGTGCTGCCGCTGGTCGCGCCCATCGAGCTGGCCGCGCGCCTGGCCAAAAAAGAGGCCGTGCGCAGAACCGGCCTGCCGAAGGAGGACATTGGCTGCATTTTCATCACGCCGTGCCCGGCCAAGGTGACGGCCATCCATTCGCCCATCGGCTCGTCCCGCAGCGAGGTGGATGGCGCGGTGGCCATCAAGGAGGTGTACCCGCGTCTGCTGGCGTCCATGAAGCGTATCTCGCAGATGGATTATCTGGCCAGCGCCGGACGCATCGGCCTGGGTTGGGCCGAGAGCGGCGGCGAGGCCGCGGGCCTGATCTCCACCGACAGCTATCTTGCGGCGGACGGCATCGAGAACGTCATCCGCGTGCTGGAGGACCTGGAGGATGAAAAATACCGGGATCTGGACTTTGTAGAGCTGGACGCCTGTGCGGGCGGCTGCGTGGGCGGCGTGCTGCAGGTGGAAAACCCGTACATTGCAAAAGCGAAGATCAAACGCCTGCGGCGTTACGTGCCTGTGAGCAAGAACCATCTTTCGGGCAGCATTCCCACGGAGATGCTGTGGGACACAGACCTTACCTATGCTCCCGTACTGGAGCTGGGCGGTACGCGTACCGAACGGTTTGAGCGCTACAACCAGATGGAGGAGATTCTGGCCGAGCTGCCGGGGCTGGACTGCGGCAGCTGCGGGGCGCCCACCTGTGCCGCGCTGGCCGAGGACGTAGTGCGGGGCAAGGCTGCCGTAAACGACTGCACTGTTTTGATGCGCCGCCGCATGGAGGCCGTGCTCAAGGCGCTGGGAAAAGGGGAGTGACGGGATGACGACAAAAGAGCTTTCCGCTGCGTGCGGCTTCGCGCCCGCTGTGGAGGCAGAGACGCGGGAGATCGCGGGCATTTTTACGGGCGACCTGCTGAGCTGGGCGATGGGCCGGGCCAAGGAAGGCGACGCCTGGTTCACGGTGATGGGCAATGTAAATGCGGTTGCCGTGGCTGCCCTGGCGGACTGCGCCTGCATCGTTCTATGCCATGGCGCGGCGCTGGACGCGGTGGCGAAAACGCGGGCGGAAGAACAGGGAATCAATATTTTCACCACAGATCTGCCCGAGTTTGAGGCCGGCTTTGCGCTGGCCAGGGCAATGAAGCGGTGAAAAAAGGAGGAAAAAGCATGCGCTCGGTCAAAGTGATGCTGCTGGGCATCGGTCTCATCCTGGTGGGGATATTTTTCCGCCTTTGGAGCATCAGCTATGTATACAGTGAATTTGTCGTCCATCATCTGCCCATTGCGGCAGTGGCGGCCGGCGTGATCGCACTGGCGGCGGGAATGTTTTTCGTGGAGGACGGAGAAGGCTGACAGCGCTTTTACTCCGACTGTGAAAGAAAGCGGGGGATGGGGTTTTGCTGTATGACCTGCATATGCATTCCTGTCTTTCGCCCTGCGCCGAGGACGATATGACGCCCGCGAACATCGCCGGGCTGGCCAAGCTGGCGGGCGCGGAGCTGATTGCTGTGACAGACCACAACGCCGCGGACAATCTGCCGGCGGTACAGTGCTGCTGCAACGCATACGGCCTGCGCCTGCTGCCGGGCGTCGAGGTAAATACCGCCGAAGAAATTCATGTTTTGTGTTACTTCAAAACCGTGGATACAGCGCTGGAATTCGGCCGCTTGCTGTATGCCGCGCTGCCGGAGTTCCCGTATGATCCCGCCGTATGGGGCCGTCAGCTGGTGATGGATGAAAACGACGAAGTGCTGCGCACCGTGGACAAACTGCTGACGGGCGCGGTGTCGATGGATATTTACGAGGTAAAGGCCGCCTGCGAGGCGCTTGGGGGCGTTGCTGTGCCCGCGCATGTGGAAAAGGACAGCTACGCGCTGCTTTCAGTACTTGGTTTTTTGCCGGAGGATCTGCCCTTTGCAGCCGTTGAGCTGCACGACGCTTCCCGTTTGGGCGGCCTGGTGGAGAAAGGGCTGCTGCCCGCTGGGCTGGAGGTGCTGTCCTCGTCGGACGCGCACCGCATGGAGGATGTGGCGTGCAGCCTGCATGCGCTGGCGGCGGATTCTGTGCTGCGCAGGCTGCTGTAACGTGGGATTTGACACCTGTCCCGATGGAATGGAATAGGGATTTGCTTGTATTTGAAATGCTTTTGCCGTACCTTAAAAGGGGTAGGGAGGCGGTAAAATGAAGCCTGCACAGAAACTGAAGGGCGCGCGGCTGGAGGCGGGCCAGACACAGGAAAGAGACGACGCGTCTTTGCTGGCGCACCGGGAGGAAAGCAAGGATGCGGTGAAAAGCCGCCGGGCGTTTTTACGGTTTGTTTTGGTTACGGTGTATCTTGTGGTCTGGGGGGTGTCTGTTCTTGCGTTTTGGATGGGCGGCAGAACGGATGCAATGGGGTACTCGCTGGTGGTATTTTATGCCGTTCTCCCGTTGAGCACGCTGGTGCTGTCCTTTTTCATCGGATGCGGCCGGGCGTGGGACGGCTGCAAACGGACAATGCTGTTCTTTTTTGGAGCGATGAGCATGCTGGGGCCTTATGTGACGTTCGGCCTGAGCAATATGGCCTCGTTTCAAAAATTCAATCTGCCGGAGCTGTCCGCCTTTCTGCCCGGATTGCTGTGCGCGGTTGCCGGTATGGCGGTGGGTGCGGCAGTGCGGGCTGCCAAAAGGAAACGGGCAAAGCGGTAGAGCCGCCGTGCCCGCGTTATCCGGGCATGAAAAAACCGCAGCGCCAACAGGCGCTGCGGCTCCATGTTTTGTTGTGTTCTCAATGCAACTTGCGTTTTTGGAAGCATTTGGGGTATACACCCCGCTTTAAAACTGCATGGGTCTTGGTTCCTTTCCCGTATTTCCGAAACACAGGCTTCTGTATCTCTTACTTTTGAAAAAGTTCCCGAGAACGCTTGCTTAGTGCATTGGTTCCCAATACCTTTCGTCGTATTTATTTTGTTTTACCAGATCGTTTGCTTGGTTGAAACCGTATTCCTTGGAAAGAATTCGCTTTGCTTCCGGAATGCCGTCTTTTTAAAAGGCGCCTTTCGTAGGATCATTGCTGTTTCTTTTGCCGGGATCTCAAAACCTGCATAGAGCTCTTTCTTTACAAAGCCGCTTTGCGCAAAGCCACTGGCTGTGCTTTTTATCCGTGCAAGGCGCATATCCTCTTGAGACGAAACCTTGCTAAAAACGTTTGGCTGCCGCATCTCCTGCGGTTTCTCGTCCCGCAACACCGGGCACCAAACTGCATCTAATCGAATCTGACTTTAGCGGTTCGTCCGAGTTACACGCCCTGCACCGACTGCACGGGTTCTTCAGTCGAGTACATGGGACTCACTCCTTTCCTTCTGTCTTTATTATAACCGCTTGCACCGTGTTTTTCTATTGGCAAAGTGCATGGAGTTTTGTGCTGCTTTATTGACAAATCGCTCAAAATAGACATTGACGAAGGCAAAGAAAACCAGCATAATAGATAATAAGAAAGAAAAGAAACAAAATAAACGGCGGAGGCGGGAAGATGATCACAGTAAACGGGGACTGGTTCGCGCTGGAAACGGCCAACACGGGCTATTATCTGGGCGTGCGCGGCGGCCTTGTGGAAAACCTGCATTACGGCGCGCGGGTACGCGTGGAAAATTCCGTGCCCCTGCGGGAAAAAACGGATATCGGATATGGCGGCGACGTGGTGTACCGGGCTGAGAGCGCACCGCTTTCGCTGGAGCATCTGTGTCTGGAGCTGTCGCCGCTGCAAAAGGGAGATTATCGTGCCCAGAGCCTTTCGCTCGTGATGCCGGGCGGCGCGCGTACGGCGGATTTTTCCTTTGTATGCGCCCGCAGGCTGGAGGGAAGTGTCCCGCCGGAGGGCATGCCTGCGGCCCGGGGCGGAGCAGAGACGCTGGCGCTGGACTTTTCCACGCCGGAGGGCGTGGCTGTCACGTTGTTTTATACCGTGTACCCGGACTGCGACGTCATCACGCGGCGCCTTTGTATAAAAAACGGCGCAGACGCTCCTGTCACGCTGGAAAAGGCGCTCAGCTATCAGCTGGACCTGCCCGGCTGCGATTATGTGCTCTCCACATTTCCGGGCGCGTGGGCGCGGGAGCGCCACGAAGCGTGCGTTCCGCTTACGCCCGGAGCGCATGTGTTCGGCAGCACCACCGGTGCGTCGTCGGCATTTTGCAACCCGTTTTTCATGCTGTGCGCGCCGGACGCGACGGAATTCAACGGCGACGCATATGGCTTCAACCTTGTTTATTCCGGGAGCCATATGGGCTGTGTGGAGGTGAGCCCCTGGGGGAAAACGCGCGTGGCCGCGGGCATTCAGCCCGAAGGCTTTGCATGGACGCTGGCGCCCGGTGAACGGTTTGAAACGCCCGAAGCCGTGCTCACCTTCAGCCGGGCAGGCAAAAATGGCATGAGCGCAAACCTGCATGCTTTTGTGCAGGAGCACATCGTGCGCGGCAAATGGGCAAAAAAAGACCGCCCCGTGCTGCTGAACAACTGGGAGGCCACCTATTTCGATTTTAACGAGCGCAAACTGCTCTCACTGGCAAAGGACGCGGCGAAGCTGGGGGCGGAGCTGTTCGTGCTGGACGACGGATGGTTTGGCGCACGGGACAATGACGCAAAGGGCCTGGGCGATTACACCGTCAACCGCAAAAAGCTGCCCGGCGGCCTTGCAAGCCTGGCGGAAAAGGTACACGCTCTGGGGCTGCTGTTTGGTTTGTGGTTCGAGCCGGAGATGGTGAACGCGGATTCCGGCCTGTTCCGCGCCCATCCGGACTGGATCGTCCAAACGCCGGGCAATGTTCCCGCCACGGGCCGCAACCAGTATGTGCTGGATCTGTGCCGCGCCGAGGTGCAGGACTATATCATTGCGAACGTGAACGCCACGCTGGCAAGCGCGCCCATCGACTATGTCAAATGGGATATGAACCGTCATATCTCTGACAATTACAGCCCCGCTCTGGCGGAGCAGGGACGCTTTTCCCACAGCTATATCCTGGGGCTTTACCGCGTGCTGCAAAGCATCGTGGAGCAAAACCCGGATGTGCTGTTCGAGGGCTGCTCCTCGGGCGGCAACCGGTTCGATCTGGGCATCCTGTGTTATATGCCGCAGATCTGGACCAGCGACGATACAGACGCTTACGAGCGGCAGCTCATTCAGGCGGGCACCAGTTATGGCTACCCACCCAGCGTGATGGGCTGTCATGTCTCGGCTTCGCCCAACCACCAGACGGCGCGCACCAGCCCCATCGAGAGCCGGTTTAATGTGGCGGCTTTCGGTGTGCTGGGCTATGAGCTGGATCTTGGCCGGCTCACACCGGCCGAGCAGAAGGCCGTGGCGGCGCAGATCGCTTATTATAAGGCGCATCGCCGCCTGTTCCAGTACGGCCGTTTTTTGCGGCTGTGCCCGCCGTTCGGAAAAAACAAATGCGAGTGGATGATGCTTGCGCCGGATGGAAGCGAGGCCGTGGTGGGCGAGTACCTGCATCTGCTGCGGCCCAACGCGGAAAAGCCGCCCCTGCGGCTGGCAGGCCTTGCGCAGGATGCTCTGTACGAACTGGAGGTTCGGCCGCAGGTCGTCGACGTGCGTACCTTCGGCAGCCTTATCAACCAGATCCTGCCCGTGAAGGTGAATGCGGGCGGCCATTTGATGCACGCGGTGGCCGACCGCTACATGATGCCCTGCGAGACGGAACGCTATGCTGCTTACGGCGATCTGCTCATGTACGCGGGCATCCGGCAGAAGCAGGCGTTCACCGGCACGGGCTACAATGAAAACGTGCGCCTGATGCCGGATTTCTCATCCCGCGTTTATTATTTGCGCCGGGTGGACGCCGCGCTGCGGACGAACGGGGAGGAGGGCGCGCTGTGACGGTGCTGGTGGATGCGGACGCCTGCCCGGTGAAGCGGATCATCGTGGAGGAGGCCAGGCGGCGCGGCGTGTCGGTGACCATGCTCACCGACACGAGCCATGTGCTGCGCGAGGATTACGCCGCTGTGGTCACGGTGGAAAAAGGCCGGGACAGCGTGGACTTCAAGCTTGTAACGCTGTGCGGGGCCGGGGATGTGGTGGTAACGCAGGACTACGGCGTGGCGGCCATGGCTCTGGGCCGCGGCGCGCGATGCTTGAATCAGAACGGCCTTCTTTATACAAACGGTAATATAGAACAACTGTTATACACACGGCATGAAAACGGAAAAGCGCGGCGGCGCGGGCATTATACGCCCGTGCCAAAGCGTACGCCGGCCGACGACGAAGCTTTCCGCCGCGCGCTGAGCGCAATGCTGGACGAAGGGAAGAAAAACGAATGAAAGCACACATCAACCAACAGACGGCCCGGCCGCTGGCGCTGCTGTACGGTCTGCCCGAATCCACGGAAACGGGCCGGGGCGTGCGCGCGGCGCTGGAGGAACAGGGCTTTTCATCCAAGGAGATCGCGCCGGAGCAGCTGCTCCAGCCGGTGGGCGCTTTGGCGGGCCTGGGCGGGAAAGCCGCTCCGCTTTACAGTGGGGAAGCGCCGGACGCGCAGCTCCTCCTCATGAGCAATTTTACCAGCCCTCAGCTCAATGCGGTGCTGGACGCACTGCGGGAAGCGGGCGTGCACGTTCCGCTGAAAGCCGTTGTGACGAAGCACAACAAGACATGGAGCGTGCTGGCACTGCTGGAAGAGCTGCAGCGCGAGCGCGAAGCCACGCGCCGTTTTGAAAACGCACCCCCGCAGGGGCGGCAACAGGAAGGGGAAATATAGTATGGATTTTGCACCCATCATCGCCGATGTGAAGGCCGCGAAGTGCGCGGGCTTCCGGTACCAGCGCGCCGGGCACCAGCGCTACCGCGACCGCGTCACGGTATACCGGGACGGCCGCCTGCTGTTCGAGCGCTTCTGTTATGGCGAAGCAGCGGGCCTGGTGTTCAAGCTGTGGGCGCCGGGCGCGGACGATACCGGCGTGCCTCAATGGGATTTTTCAAAATGCAATGTCACCAACGCCCGGGACGAGGTGCCGCACCAGCTGACGGGCGCGGGGCAGGGGGGGCTTGTGTTTGACGGCAGGCCCGCGCGCTGGGAGTGTGTGGACAAGCTGAAAAACGATAAGGCCAACGGCTATGGCGGCCCGGTGAATTTCTTCAAAAATCTGTTCGGCGGCCGGAAATAGAGCGGCGGCGCGGCTGGATGGCCGCATCCATACTGTGAAAAAAGGAGTGTCCCGATGGACGGGAACGCGCAAAAGGAAACATGCCGTGCGCCTGCGCCGGGCCCCGACGGCTTTGTACCCGCACGCCCGCGTGTGGTTCTGGCACTGGCTGTTCTGGTGCTGGCGGGCATGGCGGGCTTTTGTCTGGCGCTGTACCATTCGCTGACGGCGGTGAGGCCGGTGGACCCGGCGGATTATCCAGGCGCGGCGCCGGAGGGGTTCCGCTGGGAAGCGGCGGTGTCGCGGGAGGATGGCCGCGCCGTGTTCACAGGCTGGGCCTGTGTGGAGGGAGAGCCGTTTCCAGATGTGGATATCCGTGTGGTACTGTATCATGCGGAAGACGGCGCTTATTACAGTATTCCCACGCAGATGACGCCGGATGAAGCGGCCACCGCGGCAGTGGCGGACGGGCGCGGCTATGCCCTGGGCGGTTTCACGGCGGTCGTTCCGGAAAAGGTGCTGGCACATCCGCTTGCGGAATATGAGATCTGTATCGCCTACCGCGTCGGCGGCTTTGACTTTTTGGCCTCCACGGGCAAAACAGCGGAGGTGACGGGATGAACATGCTTCGGCGGTCGGTGGGCCGCGCTGTGCGCAGCCGAATCGTTCCGTATGTGGCGCTGTATGCGGTATTGCTGGCACTGCACCTGCAATTTACGCTGGGCACCGGTGACGATCCTATGTATGCCGCCATGCTGGACCAATACTCGCTGGCGTATTTTTCGCTGTGGCATTACTATACTTGGTCGGCCCGGACGCTGATCGAGGCGGTGGTGTGCATCGTGGAGGCGCTGCCCGCAATAGTGTGGCGCTTGGCGGACCCTCTGTACATCACGCTGTGCGCCGCGTGCATCGTGCGCCTTGCGCGGTTGGAAGACCGCCCTGCGGGCCGCTGGGCCGTTTGCGGGCTGGCGCTGTGCTATCCGTGGCAGGATATGAGCAGCGCAGGCTGGGTGTGTACCACGCTGGTGTTCGTGTGGCCTTTGCTGGCGGCATTGGCGGCGCTGCTGCCGCTGGGGAAATCTCTGCGGGGAAACAGGCCGCGGGCATGGCAGTGTGCCGCGGCGCTGCCGCTTACCCTGTACGCCGCCAACATGGAGCTGCTGGCGGGTCTGCTGACGCTTCTGCTGCTGGCATACCTGGCCTGGTGCCTGTGGGCGCATCGGCGGCCCCATTGGCTGGCGTGGGCGCAGCTTGGGCTGTGCGCGGCCAATATCGTTTATGCACTCACCTGTCCGGGCACAGCGCTGCGGTACGGCAATGAGGTGACATCCTGGTTTCAGGATTATGGCATGCGTTCCCTGTGGCAGAATTTTGAGCTGGGGATCTCTGCTGCCATGTCCCGGATGGTGCTGGAGCCGCATCTTCTGTTCTTTGTATTCTGCGTGCTTCTGGCGTGCGCCGTCTGGGCGCGGTACCGCCAGCCGCTTTACCGGCTGTTCAGCCTGTTCCCGGTAAGTGCCGCGCTGGTGCTGGGTGTGCTGGGCGGGCCGCTGCGTGCGCTGGCGCCGCGTCTATCGTTTTTTGCCGATGCGGTGACGGAAAAGGGGACGCTCACACCGCTCAACGCGTGGACGCTGAAACGCTGGCTGCCGTTTTTACTGTTGTGCGCTGTACTGTTCGCCTGCGCGCTGGAGCTGTACCTGGCGCTGGGGCATGGGACGGCGGCTTACGCGGGCGTTGCGGTCTATCTGTCGGGGTTCGCGTCTTACGGCGCCATGGGCTTTTCGCCGTCCATCTGGGCGTCGGGCGCGCGTTCGGGTTTCTTCTTTGCCTTCGCTTTGGCGGCCGCGGGCGCGCTGGTGCTGCGCGCGCTGCCGGAGAAACGGATGCCGTGGCGGGTGTTCGGTTGTACGGCAGCCGTGTGCGCGCTGGCGCAATGTCTCTCGCTCCTCGGGGCATAGGGCTGTTTTTGGGGGGAGGAACGACCGATTTTTGATGCTGAAAATATTTAAGCCGGGCCGTTTTACGGCCCGGCTTTTTTGAGGGATGGTGAATTATACTATCAAGTGCAACACTTTAGGGGAACAAAAAGAAGTCCATACAGAACCCTGGTAGAATGAAGTTACCACACCACCAAACCACCGGAGGGAACTGTATGAACTATCATCATCTTACCATAGAAGAGCGCAGTTGTATACGGAAATATTATGTGGATGGGTTGAGCTATCGAGAGATCGCTCGGCTGATCGGGAGAAACGTGAGTACTGTGTCGCGGGAGATACGGCGGAACTGCAGCCACATGTATGACATTCCGACCTACTACCCGCACACAGCGCAGAAGAAGTATCTGCTGCGCCGTTCCTATTGCCACCGCGGGATGTTCCATTCACAGGAAGTGCTCGACTACATAGAGGAAAAGCTGCGGGCGACCTGGTCGCCGGAGCAGATCGCCTGTACCCCTTGTGAGCTGAAGCTGCCAAGCTGGCGTACCATCTACCGGTGGATCTACGAGAAATACCTGGTAAATGGCAATCTGAAAGTACTGCGCCACAAGGGAAAGAGCCACGGAGTGAAAGAAACGCGAGGGAAATACAGTAAGGGAAAGTCGATCCGCAAGAGGGACAAGTCGGTATACAGCCGTGAGGAAGCCGGGCATTGGGAAGCGGATACAGTGGTGAGTGGCCAGGGCAAAAGCAAAGCCTGCTTTGCCACCCTGGCGGAGCGCAAGACTCGGTTTTACATTGCCATGAAGATGTCGGACCGACGGGCGGAGACCATGGAGAACGCCATTGTCGCTGCATTGTCCGCTTTCCCTCCGCAACTGGTCAAGACCATTACCTGCGACCGGGGCACGGAGTTTGCCAACTGGCGCCGCATTGAAGAACGATTGCATTGCGAGGTCTATTTTGCCGACCCATATTGTGCCTGGCAGAAAGGTACAAACGAGAATCTGAACGGCCTGCTCCGGGAGTTTTATCCCAAGGGCAGGAACCTTTCCCGTGTTGCTCCCGCCACATTAAAACGAAACCTGGCGTTGTTGAACGCCAGGCCTCGCAAAGTTCTGTACTTCCATTCTGCTCAGGAATTATGGGACTTCGAGCTCAATTCCTGTTGCACTTAGTTTGACAATTCACTGGGATGGAAAAGACTCCCCGCATCAGGAAAGGAGCGGACGTTTCTGAAAATATTGCGGCACTGCATACAGAACCACTCTCGTTTCTTGGAATCTGGTTCGCGGCGTGCTTCCCAAAAGCGGGTGATAAGTTTGATAATTTTGTAACCATTTGAAATATTATTTGGCGATATGCAAACCTTTTCATACTTAATTTTGGTCGAATTCCCGAAAAAAACAGAAGAGTATTGACACATGTGAAAAATCAAGTATAAAATATGCTCAGAATTTAAGTGAGTTTTGCCATTGTGTTTGCGCATACTGCTTGGATTTTTTTAATTTTAAATTCTGCAAACGATTGCAGAAAATAGGAAACGGGTGGAAACCCTTTTGAACCAGCCATTATTGCGGTTCCGCAATAAATAATTTTAAAAGGAGAATAGCACCATGAAAAAGTTCCTTGCAATTACTCTTGCGCTCGTTATGACTTTTGCAATGGTCGCCTGCGGCGGCACCTCCAGCAGTACCCCTGCCAGCACCCCGGCGTCCGGTACCGGCGCGGCCGAACCCGCTGCGGAGGGCGGAGAGATCGTAATCGGCTGCCTGCAGGATATCACCGGCGCCACTTCGGCGCTCGGCATGTCCGTTCAGGCAGGCGCCCAGGCAGCTGTTGACGAGATTAACGCTGCAGGCGGTATTGGCGGCAAGACGGTCGTGATGAAGACCTATGACACCAAAGGCGACGTGACGGAAGCGGTCAACGCATACATCACCGCCGTCACGGTGGACAACGTTTCGTTAATCGTCGGTCCCCCGGTCGCCAACATCGCCAATGCCATCAAGGAGACCTCTGAGGATTATGACGTCCCCGTTATGGGCTTTGCACTTGACCCCAACTGCCAGTTGAAAGAGGACGGAACCCCCTATAAGAATATGTTCTGCTTCCAGCCCAGTGCCACGACCCAGGGTCAGATCATGGCTTCTTTTGCCGTGAAAAATGACCTGAAGACTTTCGGCATCATTTACAATCAGGAAAACAGCTATTCCGTGTCTCTGCTGGATCCGTTTATTGAACAGCTCGCCGCCGACGGCATCACGGTCGATGACAGCCTTGTCGTGGCCTACGGCGCCGCTGACACCGATTACAAAACTCTGCTGCAGCCCATTGTATCGGCGGGAGTGGACGCGATCTACTGCCCGAACTATACCCAGCAGCTGGTGGCCATCGTGACGGCTGCGACAGAACTGGGCTATGAAGGCAAAATCGTTTGCGGCCTTGATGCGGCACCCTCTTTTAACACCACGTACGGTGGAGACTGTTCCAATATCTATTACATCAACAACATCAATACCGATGACCCCACTACGGCTGAGATGGCTGCGGCCGTAGAGGATAAGGTGAGCGCTGTCAACAAGTATTTCCTGGGCTATGACGTTGTGATGATCGCCAAACAGTGCATCGAAGAAGCAGGCTTGGATGACGCGGCGGCTCTGCTGTCTGCAATTGAGAATGTGAAGGATTTCAAGGGCCTGACGGGTACCGTTACCATCGACCCCGAGACCCACATGCCCGACAGCATGGGTATGTTTATGTACACCTATGACAACCAGACTCCGGTCATGCTGGAGGAATTTGCCGGCTGATCGGGTGTTCCGGATCGGTCTTGACGGAACGGGCCCTCATTGCGGAATCCCCTGCGATGGGGCCCGTTCCATGTTTTTGGGGGAGGCTACTACATGTCGCTGCAGATTTTGATTAACGGCCTGGCGACGGGCTCTGTCTATGCGCTGATTGCTACCGGTTTTGCGCTCATCTTTAATGTTTTGAAATTTTCCAACTTTTCACACGGCGCGATCATGACGGCCGCAGCGTTCGTTGCCTATTTTCTGGTATCATCCAAGGGGATGGGACTCACCGCTACCCTGGTTGCCGCTGCGGCCGCGGGCGCCGTCATTGCGCTCTTCGGCGAATTTTTCGGGTTCCGCCGTATCACTTTGAACCATTCTTCTCCTACTTATTTTTTTGTGTCCTCCATTACGCTGGGCACGCTCTATGAGGGCCTTGTGACCATCAAGGTGGGTTCAAACTTTTACAACTTTCCGGGCTTTTTCAAAAATTCCACCATCAAGGTGGGCAGCCTGGTCATCTCTGCCAGCGATGCCATGATGTGCATCATCAGCTTGGCGGCGCTGGTCATCCTTGGCTATGTGATTCAGAAAACACGTCTGGGCCGCGCACTGCGCGCTGTTTCTTTCGACCGGGACACGGCTCAGCTTATGGGGATCGATTCGACCCGGATCATCCAGCTCACATTTGTCATCTCCGGCTTGTTGGCCGGTGTGGCAGGCGTGTTCCTGGGCATCAAATATACATTGTATCCCACGCTGGGAAGCCTGGTCGTCAAGGGCTTCATCGCCTCGGTCATCGGTGGTCTGGGCAGCCTGACGGGCGCCATCATCGGCGCGGTGCTGCTGGGCCTTACTGAGACAATACTTTTGAGTATGTTGGGATCGGGCTATTCCACGATTGCAACATTCGCCATCATGCTTGTGTTTCTGCTGGTGCGGCCTCAGGGCATCGCAGGCAGCAACATCCAGGAAAAGGCGTAAGGGGGAAAACAGATTATGGTATTGGTATCCAACATCCTTACGCAGGTGTTCATCACGCTTATCGCCGTGGCCGGGGTCTATGTACTTACTGGCCTTACGGGGATGTTCAGCCTGGGGCAGGCAGCCTTTATGGCTATCGGCTCCTATGCTTCGGGGCTTTTGGTGGTCAAGGCGCATATGCCGCTTGTCCCGGCTATCATCATCGCCGTGGCGCTGGCCACGCTGGTGGGATATCTCATCGGCTACCCGGTGGTGCGCCTGCGCCGCGATTATATCTCGCTTGTAACGCTTGGGTTCGGCGAGGCCATCGCCGCGCTGCTCAACCGTATGACCAGCCTGACAGGCGGTGCTTCGGGCTTTACGGGAATTCCGCGCAAGACCACACTCACCATAGCCGCCGTGTCGGCTGTTTTGGCTATCGCGCTGGTGGCTTTTTTCAAATCAAGCAAATACGGGCGACAGTGCATCGCGCTTAGAGGGGACGAGCTGGCTGCAAAGGCTATGGGCATCAACGTCATCCGCATCAAGATGACTGCGTTCCTGCTGAGTGTTGCGCTGACGGCATATTCCGGCTGTCTGTATGCGTTTTATATGTCTTATGTGGACCCCACTGGATTCGGCTGAAAAAAAGTGCCGACTGGGTCATCATGGTGTTTTTCGGCGGCGTCAACAGCCTTACAGGTTCCACGCTGGGGGCGTTCATCCTTAGTGCGTTGCCGCAGGTCCTGCGCGGACTGCAGAACTACCGCTATGTCATTTATGCGGTGTTGGTGCTGCTTATCATCAACTTCAAGCCCTCGGGCCTGCTGGGCGAATGGGAATTTACCCCGCGTGACATTGCCCGTTCTGCACGTAAGCTGAAACGGAAGCTGGGCTTGAAAAAGGAGGAAAACTGATGGCGCTGCTGGAAGTAAAAAACATTTATAAGAGCTTTGGCGGTGTGAAAGCCATTCAGGATTTCTCGCTGGCAGCGGACGCGGGCCAGATCCACGGCATCATCGGTCCCAACGGCGCGGGCAAGACGACGATCTTCAACGTGATTTCCGGCGTGTATCCGGCCGACCAGGGTTCTGTGACGCTGAACGGACAAGACATCACGAAGATCGAGCAGTACAAGATTACCCGCCTGGGGATGGGCCGGACATTCCAGAATATCCGCCTGTTCAAGGGCCTGACCGTAGAGGAAAACGTGATGTGCGCCTTTGACCCGCAAAGCCGGTATTCCATTCTGGGCGGCCTTGTGCCGACGCCCAGACGCCGCGCCGAAGAAAAGCGCGGCCGCGAGCTGTGCAGAAAATATCTGGAGATTGTGGGTATGGCTGATTTCCTGAACGAGCGTCCAGAGAACCTTTCCTACGGTATGCAGCGCAGGATCGAGATCGCCCGCGCGCTGATGTGCGAACCAAAGGTACTGCTTCTGGACGAACCCGCCGCAGGCCTGAACCCCACCGAAGTCAGCGAGCTGACGGAACTTATTCAGCGCATTTCCAAGGAGATCGGTTTTGGTATCCTGCTGATCGAACACCGCCTGGAGCTGGTCATGAGCATTTCAGACATCATCCACGTGCAGAATTTCGGCAAGACCATCGCGGTGGGCACCCCTGCCGAGGTGCAGCATAACCCCGAGGTCATCGAGGCCTATCTGGGCAAGGAGGAATGACAATGGAACCGATGCTGAAAGTGACGGACCTTTCGGTTAGCTATGGGCATGTGGAAGCGCTGCGCGGCGTAAGCATTCAGGTCGAGCAGGGGCAGATCGTCTCCATCATCGGCGCGAACGGCGCCGGAAAGAGTACGCTGCTGCGCACCATTTCCGGCCTTGTGAAGCCGTTGAACGGCAGGGTGGAGTTTTTGGGCGAACCGCTGCCGAAAAAACCGAACAAAATCGTGGCAAAAGGGATTGTGCATGTGCCGGAGGGCCGCAAGACTTTTTCCGGCCTGACCATCCGGGATAATCTGCTGGTGGGCGGATATCTGTTTAAAGGCAAGGAATTGGAAAAAGATCTGCAGGATCAGTATAAGCTGTTTCCCATTCTGGAAGAACGCAAAAACCAGTATGCGGGCACGCTCTCCGGCGGCGAACAGCAGATGCTGGCGGTGGCACGCGGTTTGATGAGCCGGCCTAAGATCCTTCTGCTGGATGAGCCATCCATGGGCCTTGCGCCTATCATTGTAAACCAGATCTACGATTTGATCCGGCAGATCCGCGACTCAGGCATTACAGTGCTGCTGGTGGAACAGAACGCGCGCAAGGCGCTGGGGATTTGCGATTACGCTTATGTTCTGGAGAACGGGAAGATCAATCTCTCTGGCGCGGGCGATGAACTCCTGCGTTCGGACGCGGTGCGCAAAGCGTATCTGGGAGGCTGAGAAATGGCATATACTCCTGATTTTGAACTGGTGCACATAGGTGTGAACTGTGCGGATGAGGCACAGGCTGCTGAATGCGCACACAAATTTGAGCTTTTGTTTCAATTGGCTGTGAACCCGGCCAAGGAAAGTGCGGATGCACGGTTTACAGGTACACAGATCGAATGGATGAAAACCCGGGCGGGGCGAGCACGGACATCTTGCACTGGCCACGGCCGACCTGCCCGCGGCCCGCCGCTACCTGGAAGAAAAGGGCTTTTCCTTTGACGAGGAGAGCATAAAGCATTTTTCGGATGGACGGGTGCTGGTAATCTATGCAAAGGAGCAGATCGGCGGCTTCGCCATTCATTTAATGCAGAAGTGACCCCTTACGGACGCTTTTCAATGTGATATAATAAAGGAAGGATCTACCATGATTCGAGAGTGGAATGAAGAATCACTGGACCACCGCAATACGCTGCTATATGCTATGGGAATATCGGAAGAAGACGCCAAACGCCCCATCATCGGCCTTGTGAATTCATGGAACGAGATGAATCCCGGCCATTTTCCGTTCAAGGACGTTATCGCTGAGATGAAGGAAGAAATCTATCGGGCCGGGGGTCTTGCGTTGGAACTGCCCATCACGGGTATCTGCGACGGTATCTGCAGCAATACCCCGGGCGACCGCTATACACTGCCTGCCCGGGACATGGTCTCCACAGAGGTGGAGACGGTTGCGGAGCTGAACATGCTGGAAGGTATGGTCATTATGGCCACCTGTGACAAGGTTGTACCCGGTATGCTTATGGGTGCGCTGCGCGTCAATATCCCGACAGTGATGTTTACCGGCGGTTATATGGCTGCGGGCCGTTACAAAGGCCGCATGCTCACACTCACACACACCAAGCAGGCATATGCCGCCTACATTGCGGGCGATATGAGCGAAGAGGACTATAAGGGAATCGTGCGGAACGCTTGCCCCACACCGGGCGCCTGCCCCTTTATGGGCACAGCTAACACGATGTGTGCCATGGCCGAAGTGCTGGGCTTTACCCCCCATGGCACGGCAAGCTGCCGGAGCCAGACGCCCCGTTGGCACGAGTTGGCCCGCGCTGCAGCGCGTCAGGTGATGGAGGCGTGGAAGAATAAAGTGCGCCCCAGCGACATCATCGGGCAGGAAAGCTTTGAAAATGTGGTGCGCTATATGATGGCCACGGGCGGAAGCACCAACAGTGTGCTGCACATCCCTGCGCTGGCACGTCAGGTGGGCTGTGATATCACACCGGAGACCTTTGATGCCATCAGCCGTCAGGTGCCGGTCATCAGCACCATTTATCCGAACCACCCCACCTATACCATGGAGGAGTTCGAGGCCGCAGGCGGCCTGGGTGCCGTGGTGAAGGAGCTGGCGAAGGCCGGCAAAATTGATGCCTCCGCCAAGGGCATGTTCGGCACCATCGCCGACAAAGCGGCTTTGGCTGAGAATAAAAATACCGAGGTTATCCACACGGTAGAGAACCCGATCCACGAGCAGGGCGGCCTTGCCGTCCTGCACGGGAACATCGGTACGGACAGCGCCATCGTAAAGTTCAGCGCAGTAGACCCTGCTGCCTGGAAATTCAGCGGCCCGGCCAAGTGCTACGATTCGCAGGACGATGCCTGGCATGCTATCCTGCGCGATGAGATCGTGGCGGGTGACGTAGTCGTCATTCGTTACGAAGGCCCTAAAGGCAGCCCGGGCATGCCACATATGGAGACATTCATGGCGGCTGTGCTGGGCAAGGGCTTGGGCAGCAGGATCGCTCTTGTGTCCGACGGGCGTTTTTCTGGTGCGACTGGCGGCCTGGCCATCGGCCACGTCAGCCCGGAGGCCTACGAAGGAGGGAACCTTGCGCTGCTCCGCAACGGTGATATGGTGCATATCGATATCGAGGCGCGCACGCTGACTGTGGAAGTAAGCGACGAGGAATTCAACGCCCGCAAGGCCCTGTGGAAACCTGTGGTGAAACCCGCCACCGGCTGGCTGAGGCTGTACCGTAAGGAATGCACCTCCGCCCACCGCGGCGCTACTGTGTATTGGGAGCGGGACTGAATCCGCTGCCGGGATAGAGGAATCACGGCATACCACAAGGAGGGCGTACTATGACGAATATCAAGCATGTGGCAACATTGGCGGGAGTTTCCGCCAGCACGGTGTCTCGGGTACTCAATGGCAAAAGCTATGTGAATGAGACTACCCGGCAGAAAGTGATGGAGGCGGTGCAAAAGACCAATTACCGTCCCAATGTACTGGCCAAAAGCCTGAAAATGGGCCGCAGCAATACGATATGCCTCATGGTGCCTTCAATACAGAACCTGATTTTTCCGGAGATCGCCCGGGGCGTGGAGGATGTGGCGCGCCGTAACGGTTTCACGGTGGTGCTGTGCAACACCGATGAGGATGCGGCAGTGGAAAAAGCATACATAGAAAAGATGAAAACACGCTGGATCGACGGCTTCGTTGTGTGTTCCAACATTGGGGAGGCCGATCACATCCGCGCTTTGCGGGTCGAGGGTTTCCCGCTGGTACTGGTGAACCGTTTTGAGGAGCGGGATATCAATGTGCTTGATACTGTAGCCGTAGACAGTTTCCAGGCCGCCTACGATGCGGTGCAGTACCTGGTACACACTGGGCACAGGCGCATTGCCTTGGCCTATGGCAGGGAAGAACTTTATTTTTACCGTGAACGTTATCGCGGATACTGCCAGGCGCTTTCCGACGCAGGGCTCCCCTATGAGGAGGCTCTGGTGATGCGGGAATCCAGCGGCGTGGACAGTTTTTACCGTCTTACGCAGGAAGTGATGCGCCTGCCGCAGCCGCCGGACGCCATTTTTACCACCAGTGACCCGAAGGCCTTTGTGGTGATGCATGCGCTTCACGATATGGGAGTGCGCATTCCGGAAGATGTTTCGGTGCTGGGTTTTGACAATGTAAGCCTTTCGTCGATGGTGGAACCGCCGCTGTCCACGGTAGCACAGCCTTTGTATGACATGGGGGCTGTGGCCGCAAAAAACCTGATCCATCAGATCCGTTATAAAGAAAAGAACGGCGAACTGCCTCCGCCCGTGCGAAATGTACTGGGTGTGGATCTGATCGTGCGCCGTTCCACCCGATAGGAGGACATTTGCGTGAACCCGCTGGGAATCAATTTGTGGAACTGGTGCGCAGGTTTGTCCGAGGAATGCCTGGGTCTGCCCGAAAAGGTTGCCCGCATGGGCTTTACGGCAGTGGAGCTGCCCATGACGCAGCCACAGGTGCCGTCCGCGCTGGCGGATGAGATCCGGAACACAGGGCTGGCTGTTTCATTGTGTGCGGCTCTGGGCCCGGGCCGGGATCTTTCCAGCTTTGACTCCGCCGTGCGCGCATCCACAATGGATTATCTGACGACCTGTCTTGAAACAGCCGGGCAGCTGGGCGCAGGCATTCTGGCGGGCCCGCTGTACACTGGCGGCGGAAAGCGCCACTGGCTTTCACCCGACGAGAAGAAACGGGAGTGGATGCTGGCTGTCGATGGGCTGCGGGAATTGGCCCGCCGTGCGGAACATTACGGCGTGGTACTCTCTGTTGAGCCGCTGAATCGCTACCGCACCAGCGTTGCCAATACTGCCGGGCAGGTGCTGCGCATGGTGGAAGAAGTGGACGCGCCCAATGTGGGCGTCCACTTCGACACATATCACGTCTGCTTGGAGGAACGGGACCTCTGCGCAGCGCTGGAGCAGGTGCTGCAGGCGGGCAAAGTGAACCATTTTCATGCCTGCGCGAACAACCGCGGCGCGCCCGGACAGGGAGTAATCCCCTGGGAGGACTTATTAGGTCTGTTGGTGCGTTACGGCTACGGAGGGCATATCACGATGGAGACCTTTGCGCTGGGCGGTCTGGATTCCAGTTGGGTGCAGGTGCACTCGGAGCCGGACGAATTGGCGCGGGAGGGACTGTTTTATCTGCAAGCATTTTTTAAGACGAAGGCGGGGCTGTAACGGCCCCGCCCTATTGTGAAAGGGGCTAACCATACAATATGGCAGCACATGAAAAATTTGATTTTAAAACGCTGGAAGCGGTAAAGGCCAAAGCGCAGGAACTTGGGGCCGGCCTCTCGTTCCGGGATGATCTGAGCCCGCTGTTCCAGCCCAGAAAGGTAGGCGGACGCACCGCGCCCAATTCCATGGCCGTCCTGCCGATGGAAGGCTGCGATTCCAATACCGACGGCTCGCCAAGCGAGCTTGTTGAGCGGCGCTATCTGCGTTTTGCGTCGGGCGGCGCGGGCCTGCTTTGGTGGGAAGCCTGCGCCGTGGTGCCGGAGGGGCGCGCCAACGAACTGCAGATGATGCTCACGGCGTCCAACCGCAGCAAATTTGCGGCGCTTCTGCAAAAGACCAACGCTGCGGCGGCGCAGAAGAACGGTGCGGAGCACAAGCCGGTGAATATCCTGCAGCTGACCCATTCGGGCCGTTACAGCCGCCCGGAAGGACACATTGCCCGTCCGCTGGTTCCGCAGCATGACCCGCTTCTGGATAAAGGCGGGGAAGTTGTGGTCACAGACATGTACCTCGACGCGCTCACGGAGCGGTATGTACAGAGCGCGCTGCTGGCACGGGAGGTCGGCTTTGACGGTGTGGACATCAAAAGCTGTCACCGTTATCTGCTGAGTGAACTGCTGGCGAGCCATACCCGCGGGGGAAAATACGGCGGAAGCTTTGAGAACCGCACCCGTTTTTTGCGCCAGACCATCCGGGCTGTGCGCGAAGCTGTGGGTGATGACTTCATCGTGGCCTGCCGCTTCAATGTGTTCGACGCGCACCCGTACCCCTATGGCTTCGGGTGCGACCGCGAGGACATGTGGAAATTCGACCCCACGGAGCCGGTGGCGTTGGTGAAGATGATGGTGGAAAACGGTGTGGACCTTCTGTCCAACAGCGGCGGAAACCCTTATTATATCTACCCGCAGGTGACGCGGCCGTTTGACAAATCCAGCTATGGCATCCCCACGCCGGAAGAGCATCCGCTGGAGAGTATGGCGCGGCTGTTTGCGTTCACCCGCACGGTCCAGCAGGCCGCGGGCAGCGTGCCCGTGGTGGGCAACGGCTACACCTGGCTGCGCCAGTTCCTGCCCTATGCAGGCGCGGCCAACCTGGCCGACGGAAGCTGCAGCTTTGTGGGGCTTGGACGGGAAAGTTTTGCCTATCCCGATGCGCCTCATGACCTGATGACCACCGGGGCCATGGACCCCGGAAAATGCTGTGTTACATGCAGTATGTGCACCCAGATCATGCGGGATCACGGCCGTACGGGCTGTGTCATCAAGGACAGCGCCCTGTACGGGCCAATGTTTAAGAAGTACAATGCAGAGGCAGTGGCGCGCGAGCACCGCAAATAAGCCCCGCCTGCTGAAGGAGGATTTGACATGGATACCATCCGCAACCGAGTGGGGGAGGTTTACGAACCCTTTAAAGTGCGTTTTCTGGAACGGGAGATCCACGCACTGGCCGATGACGAAGTGCTTGTGAGAGTACGTGCCAGCGCCATCTGCGGCAGCGATCTGCACATCGCAAGAGGGCTGCATCCTTCCGCTCCGCTTCCGGTGACCATCGGGCATGAATTTTCCGGCGACGTCACGGCCGTAGGCAGCGGTGTGGACAATGTGCGCGTGGGACAGCGTGTCACGGTGGAGCCGTGTATTGTGTGCGGCAAGTGCGATGCCTGCCGCCACGGAGACTACGGCTACTGTGAGCATATCAGCTTCACCTACCGCAACGGCGATGGAGCGATGGCGGATTATGTGGTGGCAAAAGCTCCTTATGTTTATGAGCTGCCCGAATATCTCACTTACGAGACAGGGGCGCTGATCGAACCGCTGTCCATGGCGACTCACGCGGTACGCCGGGCGCAGGTAGCGCTTGGGGAGACAGTGCTTATCATCGGCGCGGGCGCCATCGGCATGATGGTGGCGGCAATGTGCCGCCGCAGCGGTGCGGCGCAAGTCATCATCGCAGATTTTTCCGACAGCCGTTTGGAGATGGCCCTGCAGGTGGGAGCCACCATTGCAATAAACAGCGGCAGAGCGGACTTGGAGCAGGAAGTGGCCCGTCTGACGGGCGGAAAAGGTGTGGATAAAAGTTTTGAATGTGTGGGCCGCGAAAGCTGCTTTTTGCAGGCGATCATGACACTGCGGCGCAACGGTACGGCCACGGTCGTGGGAATCTACGAAAAACCTCAGGTCACGTTCCCGGCGAGCCGCCTGGTAACGCATGAAATACGCATTCAGGGCGCCCAGGGCTACTGCTGGGATTTCCCCATCGCCATTGCGGCGGCGCGGGATCTGCCCTTGGAAAAATTCGTCACACATACTTTCCCGCTCGAGCAGCTGCAGCAGGCGTTGAATACTGCGCTGGACCGCGGCAGCAACAGCATTAAGGTTATTGTAAAACCGTGAGCGGCCCGGGCAGGGGAAAAGGAGAAGAAAAGATGAAAAAGACAGCGATCGTGACAGGCTCCAGCCGGGGCATCGGGTTTGCAATCGCCCGGCAGCTGGGCCTGGACGGCTACAATATCGTGATGGTGGCCACCGGCCCGCAGGAGAAAAACCAGGCGGCCGTGGATGCGCTGCAAAAACAGGGCGTCTGCTGCGCTTATGTACAGGCGAATATCGGCGACCACGACGACAGGCTCAGGATACTTGATGCGGCGCTCACTGCCTTCGGCCGTGTGGACGCCCTGGTGAACAACGCCGGTGTGGCGCCCCGTGTACGCGCGGACCTGCTGGAAATGTCGGAGGAGAGCTTTGATTATGTTTTGGGCGTCAACACCAAGGGGAACATGTTCCTGACGCAGGCCGTAGCGAAGCAGATGATCCGTCAGGCGCCGCTGGATGGCCGGAAGGGCGTTATTGTGAACGTCTCCAGCTGCAGTTCGGTGGTATCCTCCGTCAATCGCGGCGAGTATTGTGTATCAAAGGCAGGCGTCTCCATGCTGACGACCCTGTACGCCGACCGCCTGGCACAGGAGGGCATTCTGGTACACGAAGTGCGCCCGGGCGTCATCGCCACCGATATGACGAGCGCCGTGCAGGACAAATATGATAAGATGATCGGGGACGGAATGTTTCCCATCGCCCGCTGGGGCACTCCGCAGGATGTGGCCAATGCCGTGAGCGCGCTGTGCAGCGATAAATTCCTGTATACAACGGGCAACTATATCGATGTGGACGGCGGTTTTCACATCAAACGCCTGTAAGGAGGATGCGCCATGTTGGAGGAACGCTTTTCCGCCGGGGGCTTCTCGGCCCGGCTCTGCCGATGCAACACGGCCGTCGTGGGAACAGGCGCCGCAGGCTACAATGCTGCTGACCGGCTGTGGCAACTGGGCCAGCGGGATATCCTCATTGTGACGGAGAACCGCCTTGCCGGAACCAGTCGGAATACAGGCAGCGACAAGCAGACCTATTATAAGCTTACACTTTCCGGCCCGGAGGGCGACAGTGTGCGGGAAATGGCTGAAACGCTGTTCTCAGGGCAGTGTGTGGACGGCGATATCGCTTTGTGCGAGGCTGCGCTTTCTGCCCAGAGCTTTCTGAAGCTTGTGGAACTGGGCGTTCCGTTCCCGCGCAACCGTTACGGAGAATACATCGGCTACAAAACAGATCACGACCCGCGCAGGCGTGCCACCAGCGTAGGCCCATACACCAGCAGGCAGATGACCGAGTGCCTGGAGCAGGCCGTGCAGGCCAAGGGGATTCCTATGCTGGACCATCTTCAGGTCATCCGCATCCTCAGCGACGGCCATACGGCGTACGGCCTGCTCTGCCTGGATACCGCCGCGCGGGAGGAAACAGACCGTTTCGTCCTGATACAATGCAAAAACATTGTATACGCTACCGGAGGCCCGGCCGGTATGTACGCTGACAGTGTGTATCCCGCCGGACACTACGGGGCCACAGGCCTTGCGCTGGAGGCCGGGGTGAAAGGAAAAAACCTGACCGAGTGGCAATATGGTCTGGCGTCGGTAAAGCCGCGGTGGAACGTATCGGGGACCTACATGCAGGTGCTTCCCCGCGTCTATTCCGCCGCGGAAGACGGCTCGGACGAGCGGGAATTCCTGATGGACTTTTTTAAAACACCTGCCGAGATGCTCAGCAAACTGTTTCTGAAGGGGTATCAGTGGCCGTTCGATGTGCGGAAGGTGGCGGGGGGAAGCTCCATCATCGACGTTCTGGTCTATCTGGAACGCTGCAAGGGGCGGCGGGTGTATCTGGATTACCGCCGGAACCCCGTGGGCGGCGCGTTTTCTTATGATGAACTGGAGCCGGAGGCGCGCGATTATCTGACCCGGGCGGGTGCGTGCTTCGGCACGCCCGTCGAGCGTCTTGGCCACATGAACGCTCCGGCCGTGGAATTTTACCGGGACAAAGGCGTGGACCTTGCCCGTGAGCCTCTTGAGATCTCGCTGTGCGCGCAGCACAATAACGGCGGCCTCGCCATCGACTGCTGGTGGCAGACGAATGTAGCAGGGCTTTTTGCCGTGGGCGAAGCGAGTGCCAGCCATGGCGTGTACCGGCCCGGAGGCACGGCGCTGAACGCGGGCCAGGTGGGAAGCACCCGCGCAGCGCAGTATATTGCTGCAAAGCGCGGCGGCGCGCCGGAAGAGGGATTCGAGCAGGCAGCGGCACAGGCGCTGGAGCAGATGGGCGCGCTGGCGCGTCGCGCCCTGCAGCCGCAGGGCAATGTGCGTGCATTATGGGCACAGGCGGCCCGGCGCATGAGCGAATGCGGCGCGGCCATTCGTGACGGCGGGGCGATTGCCGTTTATCTGGCGGAGGTGAAGGCTCAGCTTGCCTCCTTTGAGCGGAACGTCACGGCCTCGGAGGCCGCAGAGCTGCGCTGGGTCTACCGTCTGCGCGATATGCTCATCAGCCAGTATGCCTATCTGGCGGCTATGCTGGATTATATGCAGCAGGGAGGAAAAAGCCGGGGCAGCGCCCTGTATACAGACCCTGCGGGCAAAAAGCCTTATGCACAGCTGCCTGACGCCTTTACCTTTGTGCTGGATGACGGAAGCCGGGGCGGCCGGGTGCAGGAGATGCTGTACCGGGACGGCGCATGTGTGTTTGAATGGCGTCCCGTCCGCCCCATTCCGAAGGATGATGATTTCTTTGAAAATGTCTGGCGCGAATACCGTGAGACAGGGAACGTAGGCTGAACGGCTCCATTCGGTGGAGCAAAAAATGCTTTGAAATTCCGGGCGGCGTCAGCAGGAAGAAAAAGGCCATGGCCGTCTGCATGGGCGCAAACCCGCAGGGCCTCGAATACGGCCAGCATTACAGGAGGGCCGGGAATAGGCCGTTGGATGACGGAAAATACTGCTTGATATTGCAAAAACAGCGGCCGGAGCATTTTGCTCCGGCCGCTGTTTTAATTGGAATAACGGTACATGTTTTGCCCGCCGCATTGAAAACAAATTGGCTTAGGCTAAAGAAAGCGCTGCTGCAAACTATATAAGCTGCGACAGGAACAGTTCGTTCAGCTCTTCCCAGCCGATTTCCCGCTCATTGGGAAGACGCGCGATTTTTTGTTCGATTTCTGCTATGCTGGAACTGAGATATTCGTTGAGCGTCCTGATCTGCGGAATCATCCTGATTTCAGGGGAATTCACCTTGAGTTCGAGCAGACGCTCGACTTCCGGTTTCAATTCCGGTGCAAGCCCGCTCTCCATCAGTTCGGAAAACAGCATGGGCGGCGGGGAGCCTTTGTCAAGGATCCACCGGCAGGCGAGGACCGGGCGCAGGACATAAAAATATTTCTTTGCCTTTATCATATCGCCTTTGATGTATTCGCGGTAGTTGCCGGCCGCCATATGGATATAGTGATACAGCCCTCTCTTCGAAGAAAAATATCGCCCCATAACAGATTTAAACCGTGCCGCAAAATCTGTTTCTAAATATACAATGGGGGAGGCACCCCATTCAAACAGCGTTGGGTTGGACTTATGCAGAAGCCGCAGCGTCTTGGTGAGGTCCCACCCGTTGATATCCAGCGCGTCGTTGATCGGCAATTCGATCACATCACGGTGTTTTTGAAGCCGCAAATACGCATCTTTCGGGCGGACGTAGATGAACCGTACATCATAGTCGCTGTCCGGAGAGGCAAAGCCCCATGCCCGGCTGCCGGATTCGACCGCCAGCAAGATCCGCACATTTTGTGTTTGTTCAATTTGAGCCAGTTCTTTTTGTATTGTATCTTTCATAAGGTGCTCCTCCTTTCGGCGTGTGTGTCACGCATCCATTTGCTGCTTGGCGGATAAAAAAGCCTTTTTGTCCCTATGGCTGTGCTCATCACGGGATTTTGCCCGGCACATGGGGCAGGAACAGTGGATTTTTCCTTTGGCGAGACGGCCGTATGCACCCCGCGTCCAGGCATATACATACTCCTCTCCGCCAAGCCTGCGCAGGATCCCCAGCTTTCTTTCAATGGCCCGGTTTCTCTGCCGCCGGTAATAAGCCCGCGTTCTTTTCAATTAAATCACTCCCCGACAGTTCGGGCAGCCTGTAAGAACCGTCAGGGCACCGCTTTCTTACAGGCAGCCTGTCTTTACAGGGAAAGTCAAACAAACAGGTGTTTTCATCATTCTGCCGCCTTAAAGTTATAAACAGGTTTGACACGCTCTGCGATTTGCGCCGTGGGTTCGATCTGCGCGATGATTTCCTCCATGCTCTTATAGGCCATAGGGGATTCATCCAACGTATCCGGAACAACACAGGTGGAGTAAATGCCCTTCATTTCCTTCCGGTACTGTTCCATGGAAAGCGTGGAAAACGCCGCTCTCCGGCTCATGAGCCGCCCGGCCCCATGAGGGGCGGAGCAGTTCCACTCCGGGTTTCCTTTTCCGATACAGATAAGGCTGCCGTCCCGCATATTGATGGGAATGAGCAGCTTTTCGCCCTTCTTGGCAGAAACCGAGCCTTTGCGCAGGACCATCGCGTCCGTGTCGATATAGTTGTGAATGGTCGTGAATTCGTCTGCTTTTGTAAAGCCCATACCGGAAAGGATCACATCCATCATCGCTTTGCGGTTCAACACAGCGAAGTGCTGCACAATGCGCATATCATGGATATAATCCTCGAAAAGCTTGCCCTCCACATAGGCCAGGTCTTTCGGTATGCTGATTTTATGCTCTTTTTTGAGGGCGGTTACTGCAGGCTGGATCTCCTGAAAGCGCCCCTCCGACTTGAGCGTTTCGATGAGCTGCCCGATCTGGTAGCGTGCGCCGCCCCACAATGCCATTCGGCCCTGTTCCTGATAGTAATCGGCGACCTCAACGCCCAGATGGCGGCTGCCGGAATGAACGACGATATAAATATCGCCCGTATCGGAACGATCCGCCTCGATAAAATGGTTGCCGCCGCCCAGCGTGCCGATGCTTTTTTTCGCCCGCTCCAGATTGACGTAAGGCGCGCAGCGAAGCGCGCTCAAGTCGATGGACGAGCAGTATTCGTGGGAGGCCCTGCGCACTTCCCGTCCGCAGGGGATCGCGCTGCGGATCAGCGCATCCAGCTTTTCAGAATCGATCTCCCGTTGTGCGATCCTGACGGTTTCCATGCCGCAGCCGATATCCACACCCACCATACCGGGAACCACCTTATCCGTAATGGTCATGGTCGTCCCGATGGTACAGCCTTTTCCCGCGTGAACGTCCGGCATGATGCGGATTTTGCTGTCCCGAAACGCTTCTTCGTCGCAGACCAGGCGGATCTGCTCCTCTGCTTTTCCGTCCAGCACCGGCGTATAGCACAGCGCGGTATTGAATTTTCCCTTTACTTCGATCACAATGGTGATCCCCTTTCCGACGGGACCGGAACATGCGGCTTTCACCGCTCCGGCTCCGGATATCAGGAGACTGTTCCCGGATGCATCAGGCCCATAAGCTGAGAGAGAACGTCTCCATTTCCGTTTAAGTTGATATTGCCCACATTCTCGCAGATGCGCTCAATATGCTCCAGCTCCTTGAGCCTGTAGAGCGTCGGGTTTTCCTCCATCAGCTTTGCGGTGTTGAGCAGCGAGCGGGTGGAGGCGACCTCTTCCCGGCGGGTGATGACGTTGGCCTGTGCCCGCTTTTCCGCGATCAGCACTGTATTCATGATGTCGCGGATCTCGCCGGGAAGAATGATATCCTTCACGCCCGCGTCGATAATTTCCACGAAGAACTCGTTTTCTTTTGCCTTAAGGCGCTCAAAGGCATACCTTGACAGCTCGTCTTTATTCGCCAGAATGTCGTCCAGCTTTTGCTTCCCTACAAAGTCCCGAAGAGCGAGCTGCGCCGCAACGTGCATTTGCCCGGCATAGTCGTCGATTTCGGTGAGTATCTTCACATAATCCGTGATGCGGTAATTGCACACAAAATTGATGCGAAGGCCGACCTTATCCTGCGTCATGATCTCCTGCCCGGTGATCTCCATCCGGGTGAGCCGCGTGTCCACAAGGTTCACGTCTACCCGGATATTGTTTTTCCAGAAGTAATAGGTGCCGGCGTCCAAAATGCGGATCAACTTCTGGTCAAAGTACAGCCGTGCTTTCTGATACTGGGCCACCTCCACTTTTGTATAAACCGTGGTGGGAAGCTTTGCGAATATGTACTGCGGCACATCCTCCGCAACCTCGGGCGTGGAGATATCCACAAGCTGGTACTCGTGACGCTCCAGCACAGACCAGAAGGCGTATTTGCCGCGGCGGAGCACTCCGTCGAATTTTCCGCTTGTGTAGTGAAGCGCCAGCTGCTGGTCCGCAACTTCGCAGACAGAGGTCAGTTTGGCGACCTCGCTGTTTGCGAGAAGGGTGTCCAGTTCGCATTTTGCAGATATGAGAGGCTCCTTCAAAGAGACGATCTCAATTTCCCGGGCGCCGAACAACGGATACTTTCCTGCGCCCAGAAGCTTTACAAACCGTCCGTTATGAAATAGGAAACCCTTCTGATTCTCATTGATAATAACCTTTTTCATATAAAAAACCTCCTCGGGTCTAAATTCGTGATTCGTCATCCATGCCTGCCCGGCGGCTGAACCCTTCAGCGCATGGCGCCAACCGGCGGAGAATTGCTTCCTGGCCGTTTGGCCCTTTGCACGGTATCCGTTTTCAGACAGGGCCCGGTAAGCATTGCCCGCAATGCTTGCTGCATCCAAAGATGCACTGCGCATTTCTGGCCGGATAACGAATCCTGTTTTCATCCGTACCCGAAGGTACGCCTGCTTGCCGCTTCCCGCGGCGACCAAACCAACTGGCATACATCCTGACGGATGTAAGGCAGGATTCGAACCTGCGATATAAAGGGGAGTTGAACCCCGCCGCTTTCGCGGCTGCCACGCGCAAGCCTGACCGGCATACGCTTTGGAACCTCCTCGCGCACCGCGGTGAAAGAACATTCAAACACCCGCAAAGGTCATCTTGCATCCATAGAATACTAAAATTTTCCTGCCTTATCACGGAAAAAAAGCTGCGAACTCAAAAGAGTCCGCAGCTTTTTTGCATTTCCAGCCGTTTTTTGATCAGTCCCACAAAGCGTTCCGGCTCAGTTACCTTAATAAACGGGCCGAAAGAAAGCACCCGAATCACCAGTTCTGTCTCGTCGTCCTGCCGGTAGTTGATCGTGACGCGGTAGTGCTTTTCGTCCAGCCGCTGCGCCTCTTTTTCAAAGTGCGCAAAGTGAAGCAGCACCCGTTCCAGGGCATTGCGTCCGTCATACAGCTCGATCACAACGCGTTTGTTTGCGGCGGCACAGATGCTTTGGCGCCCGTACCGTTCTCCCCGAAAGGGCTTACAGGACAAAATCCGCCCAAGATTGATGGTTTTTCCGTACCGGCAGCCGGAGGCGACCAGGCGGAACTTGTCGTCCTTTTCGGAATACTCCAGATATTCCGGCATGACGTTCAGATGTGTGCGGGCCTCCCGGCGGTTTTTTACATCAATACTGAGCGGATACCGCTTTTTGATCGCGTCCAGTATCCGATGGAAGATTTGTATGTATACCTCATCTTCAAATGGGTCGCCGTCCGCATACCGGTCAAAAATGTAAATGTCGTCCGGCGTGAACAGCGGCGGCACATCCTCAAGGCCGGAACTGTCAAAATCAAACAGGCGGATGCGCGGGTCAAGAGAAATCGCCTTCAGCCACCGCTTTTGCAGCACCGTAAGCGGCATGGTCGGCGGATGGAGGAGGGGCGTTGTGCCGTCCGGCCGGAGCAGCTGCCATTTTTCGCTCGTGAGCGCCGGTTCGATGGATAAAACGCTCTCTGAAAACGCACAGCGCTCGATAACCGTTCGCAGATCTTCCTTCGTGAGCGGGCGCTGAACCGCTTTGCGCAGAACGGCCGCGACTGTGTTGTAGTAAGCGCCGTAAAGCTCGCTGAAAATCATGCTTCATCGCCTCCGTTCAGCCCGTACAAGCGAGCCATTGCGTCGATGTCCCTTTTGAACTGCGCCGCCAGCTCCTGATTGGAAAAATGAATGCTGACAATGCGGCAGATAAAGGTACGGATCCACGGCACCAGCTCGCCCGCGTCATAGACGTCGGCGGAAAAGCGGCTGGTGTGAGCGTCGACACGCTCGACCTGTCCGCAGCGCTTTTCCCGTTCCAGACGGCGGTGGATATACGCTTCACCGTCATCATACCGCACGGTAAACTCCACCTGCTCCAGCCGCGCGCATCCCCCTTCGGTACTGACGCCCCAAATATGCTTCTGCATTTGGTCAAGCTTCTGCCGGTATGTATCGTAGCTTTCGCAATTTCCCGCCGTCTGGATCGACAGAATATTATCAAGCCGGATGGAGCCGATCCGTTTGTTCCGCGGAGCATAAGCCATCAGATACTGGCGGCCGTTCTGCACACTGATAAAAATGCGCAGGGGAACAACCTTCTGCGCGGCGGTGCGCTCCCTGCGCCGGTTGACGGTTTCGATTTGGACGGACTGTTTTCTGTGCATCGCCTCAAACAATCTGTACAAAATCTCACTGTCCAGCGCCCCGGTGATATAGTGATGCTTGAACACAAAGTGTTCCTCATGGGAATCGGCTTTATCCAGCAAAAAAGAACCGATCACGCCGCAGGGGGCGACCTCGGGAAAAAAGTCAAGCGCATCTGTACAGGCAGGCTGAGCCGTGGCCGCACGGCGGTACAGCAATGTTTTTGCGGACCGATCTGTACAGATAAGGCCCTGCTCGGCGTATTCCTTCAGTTTTTTGCGGACGGTGGATGCATCGAATGTTTTCGGCTCGTCAAAGCACGAAAGCCGCCGGTCAATTTCATCCATGATGCCGTTGAGCGGCAGCGCGATATCCGGACCGGATAAAACATCGAAGATCAGAAAATGAAGCGTGATATCCCCATCGGTAAAACTTTTCGCTTTCCATGCCTTGTAGAACGGATTGTGATGAGAAATGCGGCTGTCGATGGAGAGAAAGACCTTTTTGCCGTCAGCGGTCTGCCGAAAACGCATATAATCACCCAGCCAGCTTTCAACGCGGCGGCGCTCGTCATCATAGGAGCGGGCGCTTTTCTTCGTGAACTCATCGCGGCTTTTAAAACCGTACACATAGAATTCGCGCATATAGTCCCGAATGCGTTCAAAGTTTTTGATCAGCTCGCTGTAGGCCATACGTTCGTCTCCTTTCATCGTGCTTTGGCGCGCCGCAAGTTTTTTGACCTTACCATAAAGCTTTTGCGCTTTTTTATGAAAAACACCACTAAAATCTATGATTTTAGTGGTGTTTTGGTCGGAGTGGGGAGACTCGAACTCCCGGCATCCTGCTCCCAAAGCAGGCGCGCTACCAACTGCGCTACACCCCGGTATACGGTTTTGGCACGGATGTCTGCGTGCCAGCGCGGCGGATACGGCGCTTACACGAGGAATCCAAGCTAAAATATTATATGACACAATGCGCGCGAAGTCAAGCCAAACCCTTGACGAACCGCGCCGCCTGCCGTACAATAAACCCATGTCTTATTGTTCCTATCATTTATAAGAAAAGGTGTGTCACGATGGAAAACAGCGCAAAGACCATGGACCAGATCGTCGCCCTGTGCAAAAACCGGGGCTTTGTATATCCGGGCAGCGAGATCTACGGCGGCCTGGCCAACAGCTGGGATTACGGCCCTCTTGGCGTCGAGTTTAAAAACAATGTCAAAAAGGCCTGGTGGAAGAAGTTCGTGCAGGAATCCAAATACAATGTTGGCTTGGATTCCGCCATTCTGATGAACCCGCAGACCTGGGTCACCTCCGGCCATGTGGGCGGCTTTTCCGACCCGCTGATGGACTGCCGGGACTGTCATGCCCGTCACCGCGCGGACAAGCTCATCGAGGACGCGGGCGGACACGCCGAAGGCATGAGCTTCGACGAGATGACGGCATATATTCGCGAGCATGGCATCGCCTGCCCGGAATGCGGCAGCAAAAATTTTACCGACATCCGCAAGTTCAACCTGATGTTCAAGACGTTTATGGGCGTTACCGAAGACGCCAAGAATGAGGTCTATCTGCGGCCTGAAACGGCGCAGGGCATCTTTGTCAACTACGCCAATATCCAGCGCACCACGCGCCGCAAGCTGCCGTTCGGCGTGTGCCAGATCGGCAAATCCTTCCGCAACGAGATCACGCCGGGCAACTTTATTTTCCGCATCCGGGAGTTCGAGCAGATGGAGTGCGAGTTCTTCTGCAAGCCGGACACCGATCTGGACTGGTTCTACTATTGGAAGGATTACTGCAAGAACTTCCTGCTGAGCCTGGGCATGAAAGAGGAAAACATGCGCCTGCGCGACCATGAGAAGGAGGAGCTGTCCTTCTATTCCAAGGCTACGACGGACATTGAGTATCTGTTCCCGTTTGGCTGGGGCGAGCTGTGGGGCATTGCCGACCGCACCAATTACGATCTGGGCCGTCATCAGGAGGCCAGCGGCAAGAGTCTTGAATACTTTGACCCGGAGACCAATGAACGCTATATCCCCTATGTTGTGGAGCCGTCCCTGGGCGCGGACCGTGTGGCGCTGGCGTTCCTTTGCGAGGCCTACGACGAGGAAGTGGTGGACGCCGGGAAAAACGACACCCGCGTGGTGATGCGCCTGCATCCGGCGCTGGCGCCCTTCAAGGCGTGCGTGCTTCCGCTTTCGAAAAAGCTGGCCCCCAAGGCCGAGGAAGTGCGCGCCGAGCTGGCGAAGTATTTCATGGTGGATTATGATGAGACCGGCTCCATCGGAAAGCGTTACCGCCGCCAGGATGAGATCGGCACGCCGCTGTGCATCACCATCGATTTTGAGACCGTGGGCGACGACAAGACGGCCGCCGACGGCTGTGTGACCGTGCGCGACCGCGACACCATGCAGCAGGAGCGTGTGAAGATCGAGGACCTGCGCGCTTATATCGAGAAAAAGATCGAGTTTTAAAACCACATGCAAAGCGGACGTCCCAGGGGCGTCCGCTTCCTTTTTTTGCCTGCTTGTGGTATGATGAAAACAAGCCATATCCAACAGAACGGAGGAGTTTTTATGATCGGCTGGCTCATACTTGCGGCTGTGCTGGCGTTGTGCGCCGTGTTGTGCATCCGTGCGGCCCGGTTCAAACCGGAGGCGGGGGCTGGGGCGGCGCCCACGCCCGTCGCCGTGGACACAGAGGGGGCTGTACAGCGCCTGGCGCAGCTGGTGCGCATCCCGACGGTGTCCAATTATGATGCGGAAAAGTTTGATGAAACACAGTTTGAGGGCTTCCGTGAGAAGCTGCGGGAATTGTACCCCCGCGTACATGCGATGTGCCCGCCCGTGCGCATCGCCCACACGGGCATGCTGTTTCGCTGGAAAGGAAAAAGCAGCGCCGCTCCCGTTGTCCTGATGGCGCACTATGACGTAGTGCCTGTAGACGAAGCGGGGTGGAAGCATCCGCCTTTCTGCGGCGAGGTGTTTGACGGCGAGCTGTGGGGGCGCGGTACGCTGGACACGAAAATCACGCTGCTGGGCATTCTGGAGGCGGCCGAACGGCTGATGAGCGAGGGCTTTGTGCCCCGGAACGACGTGTACTTTTCTTTCTCAGGCGACGAGGAAGTGAGCGGGCCGAGCGCACCGACCATCGTGGAATATTTGAAGGAGCGGGGCGTCAGGCCCGCAATGGTGGTGGATGAAGGCGGCGCCGTTGTAGACGGCGTATTCCCCGGCGTCAAGCAGCCCATCGCGGTGGTGGGCATCGGAGAAAAAGGCTTTATGAATGTGGAGCTGACGGCGCGTGCCGCCGGCGGCCATGCCAGCACGCCGGCCGTGCCCTCCACGCTGGGCATGCTGTGCCGGGCCGTGGCCGATTGCGAAAAACACCAGTTCAAGGCGCATCTGACGGCGCCCGTGCGCGCGCTGTTCCAAAACGTGGGGCCGTATGCGCCTTTCGGCCTGCGGCTGGTATTTGCGAATCTGTGGCTGTTTGGGCCTCTGCTGCCGCTTCTGGCGGGCAGGCTGGGCGGCGAGCTGGGCGCGATGATGCGCACCACCATGGCGCTCACCACGGCGCAGGGTTCCAAGCAGATCAACGTGCTGCCCACCGAGGCGTCGGCGGGCATCAACCTGCGGCTTGTCAATCTGGATACGCCGGAAAGTGCGGCGCAGCACCTGAAAGACGTCATTCGCAACGATAAGGTGGAGGTCAAGGTAACATACGCTCAGAATGCCAGCCCGTATGCCTCCGCGGAGGATGCGAACTGGGAGACGCTGGCCAAGGCAGTGGGCGACACATGGCAGGGCAGCATCGTCTCGCCGTACCTGATGATGGCCTGCTCCGACAGCCGTCATTTCAGCGCCATCTGCCGGGACGTATACAAGTTCAGCGCCATGGCGCTCTCCAAAGAGCAGCGGGGGCTGATCCACAACAACGACGAGCGTATCCCGGTGCGTGAGATTGCCAAGACGGTGGAATTTTTCACCCGGCTGGAGCAAAGCATATAACGAAGCAGACCGCCGCGCGGCGCGCGGAAATCCTGATGATTTGGAGAAAATGAAAATGGATATGAATTTGGTGAAGCAGTATGCGGAATTTGCCGTAAAGATCGGCGTCAACCCCCAGCCGGGGCAGACGCTCATCATCCGTGCGCCCATCGAGGGGGCGTTTTTCGCCCGGGCCTGTGCCGAGGCGGCCTACGCTGCGGGCGCGAAGGAAGTGGTGGTGCACTATTCGGACGAAAAGCTGTCCCGCATTAAAATGGAGCATACCGCCGTGGAGGTATTGGAGGATGTGAAGCCCTGGCTCCAGCGCAGCTATCTCGATTATGTGGAGAGTGAGGGAGGCGCGTGCATGCTGTCCATTTCCGCGCGGGACCCGGAGATCTACAAGGGGCTTGATATGGAAAAGATCGACCGCGCAAACCAGGCGGCTATGAAGGCGCAGGAGGAGTGGCGCAGCTATACCATGAGCGACAAGGTGCAGTGGAGCATCGTGGCGATCCCAAGCGCCGCGTGGGCGGGAAAGGTATTTCCCGGCGCGGCGGAGGATGAGGCTCAGGAAATGCTTTGGGACGCTATCTTCGACGTGTGCCGCGTGAAAAACGGCAATGTGGTGTCCGAGTGGCAGGCGCATGTGAAAAAAATGACCGCCTGGCGCGACCGCATGAATGCGCTGGATCTGGACAGCATCCGGCTGCAGAGCGCCAACGGCACAGACCTCACCATCGGCCTTGCGGACGGGCATGTGTGGGAGGGCGCTCAAAGCCGTACGCCCGAGGGCTACACATTCATCGCAAATATCCCCACCGAGGAAGTGTTCACCGCGCCGCACCGTCTGCGCGTAAACGGCGTTGTAAAGGGCACCAAGCCCTATGTGTACAACGGCAACCTCATTGAGGGCTTTTCCGTCACCTTCAAGGACGGCGAAGTGGTGGAGCATTCGGCCCAAAGCGGCGAGGCGCTGCTGGGCCAGCTGCTGGACACCGATGAAGGCTCCCGCCGCATCGGCGAGATCGCGCTGGTGCCGGCGTCCAGCCCCATCAACCGGCGGGGCATTTTGTTCTACAATACGCTGTTCGACGAGAACGCGGCCTGCCACATCGCCTTCGGTAAGGGTTACCCCGGCACTGTAAAGGGCGGTACGGCCATGACGAAGCAGGAACTGTTGGCCCACGGTGTGAACGACAGCATCATCCACGAGGACGTGATGGTGGGCGCGCCGGATATGACCATTACGGGTACCACCAGAACGGGAGAGAACGTGAAGATCTTTGAAAACGGAGAATGGGCATTTTAATGGAAAATAAAAGGGACCTCCCGCACCTGCGGGAGGTCCCTTTTTTACAGAGAAAAATATCCGGCTCAATGAGCGACGAACCAGAAAATGCTGCCCTTGCCGGGTTCGCTGTCCACACCGAAGGGAAAGCCGTGGTTGATGAGGATGGCCTTTGTGATGGAAAGCCCCAGCCCTGTGCCGACCTTGCCGGCGTCCGCGCGGGAGCGGTAGTATTTGTCAAAGATATAGGGAAGATCTTCCCGGGCAATGCCCGCGCCGTGGTCCTCAATCTCTACCCGCACGGCGGCGTCCGGCTGCGGTTTTACGCGCAGCGCCACACAGCCGTCCGGCCCGATATGATGGATGGCGTTCGCCAGCAGATTGTGCACCACACGGCTCATCATGTCCGGGTCTGCCGTTACGGTACAGGGGTCGGCAGCATCTACCGTGAGGGTGTAGCCGCTCTGCTCACAGATATTCTGGTAGCGGTAGGCCACTTCGTCGCACAGCTGTGCCAGGTCGAACTGGACGGGATTGAGCTTTTCGGTGCCGGAGGAATATTTGGAAAGCTCCATCACGCTGTTCACAAGGCCGGAGAGGCGGTCGGTCTCGTCCACGATGACCGAGAGCTGTTCGTCCCGCTTTTCCTTGTTGTCGCCCGTCAGGTCGCGTACCGTCTCGGCATAGCCCTTGATGAGCGTCAGCGGCGTGCGCAGGTCGTGGCTGACATTGGCGATGAGGTCCCGCTGCAGCTCCGAGGTGCGGCCCACCTCCCGGGCCATGGTGTTGAAATCCCCGGCCAACGCGCCCAGCTCGTCATCCGCCTGGGGCGTGACGCGCACCTTGTAATTGCCGCGTGCCATCTCCCGCGCGGCGCGGGAAATGGCCGAGATGGGTTTTGTGAACCAGCGGCTGAATACATAAGCACCCGCAATACTGACGATGAGCAGCACGGCGGCAATGATGGGCATTTGCGCACTGATGACGTCGGCGGCCTGGCCCACACGCTCCAGGTCTGTGGAGAGGATGAGAGAATACTGGTTGTTGATGTTGCGGCACACCACCATCTGCCGGGTGCCGGAGGTGCTTTCCAGGCCGGGCAGGATGCGGGAGTCCGGCAGAGTAAAGTTCAGGTCTCCCAGTACGAAGGTCGTGGCCCGCAGGTTGACGGCTGCGGTGCTGTTCCACTGCGGCTCTGAATATTCCATAAGCTGGCTCAGCGGATTGGGATGCAGCAGGCACTGGTCGGACTGCAGCTGGTGAAGATGCAGCAGGACCTTGCAGTCTGTTCCGGCTACCTCAAAGCATTTTCCGGCCAGCAGCCCCCGGTTGTCCATGATCTCCTCCATCATGTCTGAGGGAATATGAACGCCGCCGCTCTTGTCGAAGCTCTCGAATTTGCCGTATTTTTCAATGATGGCGGAATAGACGTCCGCCGCATGGTTCAGATCCGCGAGCACGCGCCGGTTGTACATGGGCTCCAGCAGCTTTACGCTCAGCAGCCACACCAGCGCCAGCAGCACCATGCTCATCAGCACAACAAACAGCATCAGCTTGCGGCTGATCCTATTGAAAAAACGCCGCTTTTTTACGGCCGCGCCCGCGGGGCGCTTGTCCTGCTTCATTTTCCGGGCCTCACATCGGGGTCAAATTTATAGCCGATGCCCCATACTGTCACGATGTTGTCGCGGTATTTGCCCAGGTGGCTGCGCAGCATTTTGACATGGGTATCCACGGTGCGGTCCTCGCCGTAATAGTCGTAGTTCCACACCTTTTGCAAAATCTTTTCCCGGGAAAGCGCCAAGCCCTTATTGGATACAAGGAACACCAGAAGATCGAATTCCTTGGGCGTAAGGGGAGCTTCCTCCCCGGCGATCTTCACGCTGTGGGAGGCAGTGTCTATGACAAGGTCCCCGAATACAAAGCTTTCGCCGCCCTCCTGCGTTTTGGGCATGGTGCGCGCCAGGACCACCTTTACGCGGGCCACCAGCTCCCGCGGGCTGAACGGCTTTACCACATAATCGTCCGCGCCGCCCTCCAGGCCCGCAAGCTTGTCGTATTCCTCGCCGCGTGCCGTCAGCATGATGACGGGCGTGTCGATTTTGCGCTTGCGCATCTCGCGCAGGCAGGTCATACCGTCCACAAACGGCATCATGATGTCCAATATCACAAGGTCCGCTCCGGAGGCGGCCAGCGCCGCCAGCGCGGCGGAGCCGTCGGTGGCCTCTTCGCACTGGAAGCCTTCGTGCTCCAAATGCTCGCGGATCAGCTCGCGGATGCGCGGCTCGTCGTCTACGATCAAAATTTTTGCCATAACAAACACCTCGTTTTCGGCAGCAGATGGTTTTTTCGTTTTTCTTATAGTAGCATATTACAGCGCCGATATGTCAAATTTGTGAAAATGTTTTACGCATGCGTCCCTGCCGATTGACGGCGCGGGCGGAGCGCGGTAAAATGGCAGATAGGACCGGCGCGCCTCCCCGGAGGCCCCTGCCTGCAGGGCCGGATCACGCGGCGCGTATGCGCCGGGAAATGGGATGATCTTGAATGGCGGTATTTTTGTGGGTTCTGGCCGTGTGCATCGTTCTGCTGTGGCTTTTTCTGCGGCCGGGCCGCTACGGCGAGGCGCAAAAGCAGCTGGTGTACGGCGTAAACCACGCGCACCGGGGCTTGCATACGAAGGATAAGACGGTGCCGGAGAACAGCCTGCCCGCGTTCCGCGCGGCGGCGGAGGCCGGCTACGGCGTGGAGCTGGATATCCAGCTCTCCAGGGACGGGCAGGTCGTGGTGTTCCACGACGACACGCTGGACCGTGTGTGCGGCGTGCACGGCCGTGTGGACGAATTTACATTCGAGGAGCTGCGCGGGATGCGTCTGTGCGGCACACAGGAGACGATCCCCCTGCTGACGGAGGTGTTTGAAGTGATGGGCGGCAGAACGCCCATGATCATTGAACTCAAGACGGGGCGGCGCAACGACGAGCTTTGCGAAAAGGGGCTGGCGCTGATGCGCGCGTACAACGGCCCCTACTGCATCGAGAGCTTTGACCCGCGCATCGTGCGCTGGTTCCGGAAAAATGCGAAGGATGTGCTGCGGGGACAGCTTTCTGACGCGCCCGCCTCGTTTCGGGATGAGCCGAAGCCGCTGGCATTCGCATTGGGCTGCCTGTTCACCAACGTGCTGGCGCGCCCGCAGTTTATCGCTTATGGCCCCGGCAAAAAGCCATGGACCGCCCGTCTGGCGGAGGCAATGGGCGCCATCCGCGTATGCTGGACCGTGCGCCCCGAAGACGATATAAACGCGAAAGAAGCGGAAAACGACGCGGTGATTTTCGAATTTTATCACCCCGCGCCGAAGTATAAGTGAAAGAACCCGCGGCCTGGCCGGTATGGGGCGCTTTTGCGCCCCTTTTTTGCCTTTTTTAGAGAAATTTTGCCCCGCGTGCAATTTTTGGCAGGGCTGCGGGGTATACTTCATAGCAAAGGCCGCCTGGTGTGCGGCCGCCTTTGCCAGTATTACAAACTGTAAGGAGAAACAAACATGAACCGACTGTACCGTATTTCCGCGCTGGCGCTTGCCGCCGCGCTCTGCCTTGCCCTTGCCGCCTGCGGGCCAAAGCTGCCGGGCACGAATTCCGGCAGTTCCTCTGCCGTATCTACGCCTGCCGCCTCCGGCTCGGGTTCCGTTTCGGGTTCCGCGTCCGTTTCGTCCGGCGGGGCCGGGGACACGATGAGCGAGGGCCAGCGCTACGCCTATGCCATCCGTGACGCGCGTCCGGCCGAGGACAATGAGTATTCCGAGATCGCCTGCGGCGACGCGGGCGGTGAGCCGATGCTGGCCGTGAATCCCAACGATATGTCCGCCGAGGATGCGGCGTCCAGCATCCAGATGATGCTGGACACCATGGGCACCGATCCCGCAACGCTGGACGCGTACGCCTTCAGCATGTCGATGATGAATGTGCGGGCCTACGCCATCGGTGTGTTCAAGCCTGCCGAAGGCCAGGCCGAAGCCGTGCAGGCTGCGGTGGAAAGCTATGTTTCGCTGCAGCGCAAGTCGTTTGAAAACTATCTGGCCGACCAGTACGAGGTTGCCAAGGGCGCGCTGATCAAAACGCTGCCCGGCGGAGAAATCGTACTTGTGATGAGCGAGGGTGCGGCAGACATCATGGCCAATCTGGAAAAAACACTGAAATAACAGGCGGGAGCATTGCCTGAAAAAAGGGCCTCGTGCTGATGCGGTTGATGCATCCGGCACGGGGCCCGTCCCTTTGCAGGCGTGGATCATGCATCTGGGATGGCATCTCCGGCATAGCTCCACGGCCCTTGCGCCGTTGGGGCGAAAAAGGCGGCGTTCCCGCCGCTGTACGGCAGCTGCGTCAGAAGAACATAAAAGCCCTCGGGCCGCTGCTCCGCGCGGGACAGGTGGTTCAGGTATGCAAGCGCACAGTCGTCCCAGGGCAGCTCCGCCGTCTGCCAGGAGGCTCCGCTGTCTGCACTGCAGTAGAGCAGGGGCCAGTTTTCCTCTGGACCTGTGGCAAGAGTGAGAAACGCCGTGCCGTCCGGCGTCATGGAAAAACCGCTGAGGATGTGGGAGGTGCCGAAGTGCGGCAGGGCGCCGAATGCCGTCCAGCTTTGCCCGCCGTTATGGGTGAAAAAAGCATATTTTTCCTCGCCGCCGCCCGGGGAATGCTGCGTGCCCACCGCCGCAAAGCCCAGCTCCGGCGTCAGAAACTCCAGCTTTGCGTATTCGACAGGACGGTCCAGCGCGGTGAGGGACTGACCGAACCATGTGACGCCTTCGTCCGGCGTGACGCTGACACTGCAATCCAGCGGGCCGGACGCATACAGTACAGCCTGCACCTTGGAGCCGGTTTCAGCGGCCAAAATGCGGCCTGCCCCGGTAAAGAGAGCACGGGTCGTTTCCGGCGAAACAGCGGAGCCGTGCCCCGCCGTGAACCAAACGCCTCCGTCCGCGGCGGCAAAGCAAGGGCCGTTTGTGCTGGAAAAATCCGGTACGGCGGCAGACTGCGGAGCATCCGGCAGCGGTGCAGAGGGGGCGAAGCTCTGCCGCAGGAGCCGCAGACCGCCGCCGCTCAGCCAGAGGGAGATTGCCAGGCCCGCCGTACAGGCGCACAGTGCCCAAAACGGCTCCCGCCGGGGCCTGAGGACGCGGTACGGCACGCCGTAGGAGCGGGAAAGGATATACCGCACAGCTTGTGCGTCGCTGTGGTGGACAAAGAGGGGAGGGCCTTCCCATTGAAGCACGAACCCGTCGGGCAGTTCCCAGGCACCCATCAAGTCGGCGTGCTCCAGCCGGTAAGGTTCTCCGTTTTGATGCCAGCGGCAGTGGGTGGGGTATACGGCTGCCTGAACGGCCGCAAAATCTCCTTTGCAGGCGGCCCGCAGCCGCAGCCGCAGCGGGCCGTCCGCACAGCCCCACAGACAAAATGCAGCCGCGGCCAGAAAAAAGCCGGTGCAGGCCATACGCACGGAGCCGAACAGCCAGGCGCGGCTCAAAGCAGCGCAGACGGTACAGCACAGCGCCGCCAGCGCATAGGCCGTGCGCGGCCCGCTGCCGCGCATACAGCGGGCTTGGGCGCGCCATGCCTGCTCGGTACGCGGAAATGTAAGGAAGCCGACGGGCGCTTCGTCCGGTTCGTCTTCGTCCGCGTTCAGAAGTGCCGCCGCCGTCGTGCCGAGCGGCCGGGCCAGAGCCGTCAGCTCAGCTCTGCCCGGCAGCCCGCCGCCGGCTTCCCAGCGGGCGAGCGCGTCGCGCGGCACGCCTGCGGCCTGGGCAAGCTGTCCCTGTGTAAGATGCTTTTCCGTGCGCAGGCGCGCGATGCGTGCGCCGATGCGCTGCGCGTATTCCATGACAGCAGTCCTCCCGGTGGTATATTGGACCGCACCGGCTACAGCAGTCTGCCCAACGCGGCCAAATCGGCGCACACGACGCCGGGCGTGACGCTGCCTGCGGCCAGAGCCTCCGGCGTTGTTTCACCGCACAGCACCAGCGCGGTGCCGCAGCCGCAGGCGCCCAGTGCAATATCGGTGTAAAGGCGGTCGCCCACCATGCATACGTCTTCCAGAGAAACGCCGTATTTGTGTGCAGCGGCGCGGGCGATGTAGGCATTTGGCTTCCCGATGACGGCATCCGGGTCCCGCCCGGTGCTTGCTTTTACAAAGGCGATCACCGCACCGATGTCCGGGATAAAGCCTCCTGCGACCGGGCAGTTGTAATCCGGGTGTGTCGCAATGTAGGGCAGGCCGGCGCGCACAGCGTCACACAGCAGCCTCAGTTTATCATAGGTGATGGTGGTGTCGAAGCCCAGCACCACGGCGCGGGGCTTCGCAGCCCGCACTGTGTAGCCTTCCGCCGCGAACTGCGCCTCCAGACTGGGCGTGCCGATGAGCAGGATATCTTTGGGAAACCCGTTTTCCGCCAAATACAGCAGCGTTGCATCACCGGAAGTGAAAATGTCATGTTCGGTAACGTCCGCGCCCAGGCGCGTGAGCTTCGCAAGATAGTCTGCTTTGCTTTTGGAGGAATTGTTCGTTAAAAACGCAAACTGCCGTCCGGTGGCGCGGCACAGTGCCAGAAACTCCAGCGCGCCGGGCAGCAGCGTATCATCCAGATAAAACGTGCCGTCCATATCCAGCAGGAACAGCTTCGCGGTCGTTACATCGTACATGGGACAGGCTCCTTTTCTATAAAAATAGAACCGCAGTTCGGCGTTGCGAAAACGTGACGCTTGTGGCATAATAATCTCAGGCTCGCCGCTGCCGCGGCTGCGCGTGTGCGCAGCACACGCGGATGCGCTGGCGCGCATGGGCCTGGGGACATTGAAACATGCAAAACCGCAGCAAGTGCGGTTTTGCCGAGGCCGCTTCGCGGCGTCATGTTATAATAATCTCAGGCCGCCGCTGCTGCGGCTGCGCACCGCGTGTACAACCCAAAACATGCGTCAACAACAGTATAGCACGTTTCATCAAAGGAGACCACGCTTTTGAAAGCAAGTATTGTAATACCGAATCTGAACGGCGCGGGCTGGCTGCGCGATTCCATTGAATCGATCTGGGCGCAGACGGAGCAGGACTTTGAACTTATCATCATCGACAACGGCTCCACAGACGAGAGCCTGGCCATTGCCCGCAGCTATATGGGCCGCTCGGGCTACACGCTGGTGGAGAACCAGACAAACACCGGCTTTTCCGCAGCGGTGAACACGGGCATCGGCCTGGCAAAAGGCGAATATGTGGTGCTGTTCAACAACGATGCCTTTGCACAGCCGGACTGGCTGGCACAGCTCATTGCCATGGCGGATGCCGAGCCGCGCGCTTTTGCGGTGCAAAGCCTGATGATCCGGCATTTTGAACGGGACATCTGTGACGATGCGGGGGATTATGTCACGCTGTTCGGGTGGGCGTGCAAGCGGGGCGACGGCATGTACTGGCGGCGTTATACAAAGCCTGGGCGCGTTTTTTCCGCCTGCGGAGGGGCCAGCCTGTACCGCAAAAGCATTTTGGATGAGATAGGTCTGTTCGACGAGCTGTTTTTTGCTTATTTCGAGGATGTGGACATCAGCTGGCGGGCAAACAGTCTGGGTTATAAAAACCTGTATTGCCCGGCGGCCAAGTGCTACCACATCTGCGGCGCGACGACGGGCGCAGTGCGGTACAACGAATTCAAAAGCGTGCAGAGCGGGCGCAACAGCATTCTGCTGCCCTACAAAAATATGCCGCTGGGCATGCTCCTTCTGAATTTTATCCCGCTTGCGCTGGGCTATCTGCTCAAAATTCTGGTGTTCGGGCTGCGGGGCTTCTGGACGCCGTACATCAAAGGCGCGCGGGAGGCGTTCCGGGCCATCCCGAAAGTGAAAAAGCCGAAATTCCGCTGGAGCAATCTGCCCCATTACGCGCTCATCGAGCTGTGGCTGGCGGCGGATGTGTTCCGCTACATCGGCTACCGCATCATGCGGTTTTTTAAGATAAGATAAAAAGCGGCACGGCTGTGCGAAATTGCTGAAAACAAACGGCGGCACACCGTCGAAAGGAGTTTTTGTATGAAAATCGCCATTGCATCCGATGCGTCGGGATTCCGTTTGAAAGAGCATGTCAAACAGGTGCTGCGGGAGGCGGGCCACGACGTTACGGACGTTGGCCAGCAGCGGGAGGATGAGACCGTGCGCTATTACGAGGCGGGCGAGCTTTTGGCGCGCGCCATTCAGAGCGGCGCGTATGAGCGCGGTTTTGTGATGTGCGGAAGCGGCGCCGGCGTGTGCATGACGGCCGGCAAGTTTCGCGGCGTATACGCCGTGGCCTGTGAAAGCGAATATACTGCCGCCGAGCTGCGGCGCATCACAAACGCGAACGTGATGGCCATGGGCGAAAAAGTCGTGACCCCCGCGGTGGCCGGGCGTATGGCGCTGGCATTTGTGGACAGCGACTGGTGCGACGGCATGACGCCGGACAAAGCCGGTATGGTACACGAAGGCTTTGCGCGCATCCGGGAGATCGAGCGCACGCAGGCATAAGCCGCCGCGAAACGGCGCATTTGCGGCCAAACCGGGAACGAATTGCAAACTTTTTGTGACATGCCGCGAAATGCTTGGCAAACCGGCGCGGGGAATCTATAATGAAAGCAAGGAAGCCCGCCGGGCGGTGACGCAGGGCGGGCGGTTGCCCATTTTGCTGTAAAGGAGCGTAGAGTTATGGGATTTTTAAAAGGCTTGCTGGGCCTTGGCGTAACGGCGGGCGCCGCTTTCGCCGCATTGAAGGTGGCCCAAAAATATGAGGAAAACAAAGCGGCCGACGCTGCGGCGGCAGCCGCCGGGGCCGAGCCGCAGGACGTACCCGCGGGCAGCGTGCTGGAGGATATTGCCCGCGCGGCGGGCGGCGTGCTGAGCGACGCGGGCGCAAAGGTAAAGGAAGTGGTGACAGGCACTGCCGAGAAAGCGGGCGTGGATACCGTGGAGCTGAAAGGGGCGCTGCACGACGCCGGAGACGCGCTGTATGAAGCGGGCGACGCGGTGGCGGACGCTGGCTCGGCGTTTGCCGGATATGTGGCTGAGGAGGCTCCTGCCGTTGCGGGCCGTCCCACATCAAGTGCAAGTTCCGGCGAAAAATGTGTAAGGCAAAGCCAGCGTCCAGTGGTTTTTGGATGACAGGCTTTCGATAAACCACATTTTTTGCAGCAGCAAACCTCACATTTCTATCAGGGTCATAGCCCTACATTCCTTCGTCCTGCTTGCCTGCAAAGTGGTGTCGGTCTTTTCTTGTATACCGAGTCTACGCTCTGATGGAGGGAATCAATGACCAACTACCGGCTCTGTATTTTTCTATGGAATCATGTTAAGCGGAAGTTTGACGAGTCTTCCCGCGACGCAACAGGGAGACGCTTCCTGTAATGGGGTTATGCCGCTTTTAACGGCTGGTTTCTTTGGATATCTGCAAGCACCTTTTCAGGACTGTATGCACAGTCTTTTGTGGCAAGCGCATAGAACACTCGAAGCAGTTTACAGCATATCGCAATTACCGACTGGATTTTTTGCAATGGATTATTTTGCCGTGTGGTGTAATAACGGTGAAGAAGCTGAAACTCCCGGTTTTTTGCAAGTAGAGGTATTGCTGCCCGAAACAGGATTGCTCTAAGCCTCGATCTTCCTCGCCGGCTGATCTCTGTCGGTCCTTTGTGCTTACCGGAACTGTTTTCAGTAATGGCAAGGCCAGCCAGTTTTTGGATTTGGCGAGGAGATTCAAAGCGTCTGATATCGCCAATTTCGGCAAAAAGTCCAGCAACTGTCACCAGACCAAGGCCTTGTATCTTAAGCAATTCAGCCACCGCTGGAATTTGACTGCATAGATTCTCCACAACCTGCATGACACGCTCATATTGCTGAAGTTTAGCGTCATAATCCTCCAACAAAATCTGCAGTTCCATACGGGCTGCTTCCATACCTGTGGTACACCCTACGCTGGTTTGGGCAGCTTCATAAATGCGCTGTGCCCTCTTTCGGCCTATTCCGCGAAGTTTCATCTGCTTCCAAATCCCACTGATTCCTTCTACACCAAGAGAAATTAAATCACTTGGAAACGGAGCGGAATGAAGAAGCGCCATGCTGCCGGCGCCGGTGAAACGCCCAAACACTTTACTGTGCTCCGGAAAATAGATTTTCAACCAGCGCTGAATTTGATTTTGGAGCGAAGCAAGCTCTTTGCGAATCCTCCAGCGGCAATTCATCGCAACCCGTAATTCTGCGTATAGTCCCTGTGGAATGTACGGATATACATAGCGTCCTTCCAACACCAGCTTCGCTATTGTTTTTGGATCTTTCTTGTCACTTTTGCTGGGATGGCCATCATCCAATTCTTTGCTGCGTTTCACATGATATGGATTGACCAGCACCAGTTTAAAATCACCCCCTTGCAGATGGGCTGCCAGTGTAAACCAGTAGTGTCCTGTGGGCTCAAGCCCTACCATGACGCTGTCCTTCTTCTGTTCGACCGTCAACTCCGATACCCAGCGCAGAAAGAAGTTAAAACCTTCTGCACTGTTCTCAAATTTGACTGTCTTACCCAGTTCAAGGCCGCGCCAGTCGAATGCTCTTGCCCAATGGAGCTCACTGGCGATATCCACACCGATTACCATTGTTGTGTCTGTGACTTGACGGATTTTCTCATTCTGTGTTACACTCATTTCGGATACTTCCTTTCAATCTCAACGCGGCGATGGCAGCGTCTCCAAAGCCGCCCGCTGCGCGGTTGAGCACGATGGTGGCCAGCGCGTTGCCGCAGTGACGGCACAGGCTGGGAAAGCCTGTGGTGAAAATCAGCTTCACCATCTGCGGGGTGCGGGCCACCTGCCGCACCGAAATGCGCACGGATGTTTTGCCGCGCACATAGAACCACAGCAGCGCGGCCCACACCATCACCTGGCTGAGCGCCGTGGCCGCGCCCGCACCCCGGATGCCCATGCCCAGCGTGTAAATGAACAGAGGGTCCAGCACAATGTTCAAAAGCCCGCCTGCAAGCTGCCCGGCCATGCTCTCCTTGCTTTTTCCCTCGGCGCGCAGGCACTGCGCCAGCGCCAGGCTGGAGCATTGGAAAGGCGCAGCCAGCAGGATGGGAACGGCGTAAGCCTCGGCTTCGGGCAGGATGGTATCGGTACTGCCCAGCAGGCGCATCAGCGGCTGCAGCGCCAGCAGCCCGCCCGCAGCGATCACGCCGCCCAGCCCCAAAGCAAGAAAAAAGCCCGTACTGGCGGCGCAGTGCGCCTTTTCCTTTTCCCGCGCGCCCAGATACAGGCTGACAAGGCTGCTGCCGCCCGTGCCCATCCAGAAGCCCAGTGCAGAGAGCACCGAGGATATGGAAAAGACAACGCCCACCGCCGCTACGGCGACCGTGCCCAGCTGCGCCACAAAGAACGTGTCGGCCATGTTGTAGACCGAAGTGATGATGCAGGTGATGATGCTGGGGACGGAGAGCGAAAGGATAAGCCCCGGCACCGGTGCGGTCGTCATACGCAGGTGCTGTGCGTCCTGCCGTTCCGAAGTGCTGTTCATGCCGCAAAACTCCTTACGGCAGGCCTCCGTCCCACATGGGACGGAGGCCTGCCGTTTATTTTTTACCGATTCAGGATCGCCATAAATTCATCGCCGGTGATGGTTTCTTTTTCCAGCAAATATTTGGCAAGCTCGTGCAGCTTATCCAGGTTGTCTTTCAAAATGCCGATGGCCTTTTCGTGGGCTGTACGGATGATCTCCACCACCTCTTTGTCGATCTTGGTGGCGGTCTCGGCACTGCACGTCAGGGCCGCGTCGCCGCCAAGATACTGGTTGCTCACGGTCTCCAGCGCCGTCATATCGAATGTTTCGCTCATGCCCAGGCGCGTTACCATGCTGCGGGCCAGCTTGGTTGCCTGCTCGATGTCGTTGGACGCGCCGCTGGTGACGCTGCCGAAGATCAGCTCCTCGGCGCTGCGCCCGCCCGTCAGCGTGGCGATCTTCGCCAGCGCCTCTTCCTTGGAGAGCAGCACCGTGTCGGCCTCCGGCGTCTGCATCGTATAGCCCAGCGCACCCGAGGTGCGCGGCACGATGGTGATCTTGGTCACGGGCGCGGAATTGGACTGCAGCGCGGCAACCAGAGCATGGCCGATTTCGTGATAGGCGACGATCTCTTTTTCATGGGGCGAAAGCACTGCGTTCTTGCGCTGGTAGCCCGCCACCACCACGTCTACGGATTCCGTCAGGTCTTCCTGTGTGACGATGCGGCGGTTGCACTTGACGGCGCGCAGCGCGGCTTCGTTGATGAGGTTGGCAAGCTCTGCGCCGGACGCGCCGGAGGTGGCCCGCGCCACGGCCTTATAATCAATGTCGTCGGCCATCATCACGTCCTTGGCATGGACACGCAGAATGGCCTCGCGGCCCTGCAGGTCCGGCAGTTCGACGGGCACACGGCGGTCGAAACGGCCGGGGCGCAGAAGCGCCTTGTCCAGCGTTTCGGGACGGTTGGTTGCCGCCAGAATGACGACGCCGGACGAGCCGTCGAAGCCGTCCATCTCGCTGAGCAGCTGGTTGAGCGTCTGCTCGCGTTCGTCGTTGCCCGCGATGCCGCTGCCGTCACGCTTTTTGCCGATGGTGTCGATCTCGTCGATGAACACGATGCAGGGGGCCTTTTCTTTCGCCTGTTTGAACAGGTCGCGCACACGGGCCGCGCCCTGTCCCACGAACATCTCCACAAACTCGCTGCCCGCGATGGAGAAAAACGGCACATTGGCCTCGCCGGCCACAGCCTTGGCCAGCAGCGTCTTGCCGGTGCCCGGAGGGCCGACAAGCAGAACGCCCTTGGGCATTACGGCGCCCACGCTGCGGTATTTATCCGGATTGTGCAGGAAATCCACGATCTCCTCCAGCGCTTCCTTGGCCTCCTCCTGCCCGGCCACGTCGGCAAAGGTCTTGCCCGTCTGAGCGGCCACGTACATCTTGGCGTTGCTCTTGCCCATGCCGAAGGACATCATATTGCTGCCGTCGCCCATGCGCTTTTGCATCATACGCCACAACAGCACCATGGGAAGGATCAGGATGAGCGTGGGGAAGATCCAGGTGAACAGGAAATTCATCAGGGTGCTGTTTTCCTGCGGAGCCACGGCGGAAAAGGTGACGCCGCTCTCGGACAGGCGCTTTTGCAGGTCCGCGTCCGGGAACACGCCCGTGGAGTAGATCCGTTCCGCCCCGTTTTCATCTGCAGCTTTGAAATAAAGCTCACGCTCGTTTTCCTGCAGCTCCACCACGGTCACCTGGCCGCCCGAAAGCATGTCCAGGAACTTGTCATAGCTTACTTCCGTCACGCGCGGGGTCATCAGGCTGGGGAACACAAACGCGTTCAGCAGCATCAGGATGAGCATCGCGATCATCGCATAGTAAAAGAAGGGCTTTTTATTGGGTTTGGGTTGCTCGTTCATATGCTTCAACTCCTCACTGTATTTTCTATTGTAACGCCGGAATATGACAAAATTCAAGCGCGTTTGTAAACGTGCTGTGAATACCGGCATTTTCGTTTTGTTTTTTTGCCGGAAACATGCTATACTGGCCTCAAACGGCGGCGTGTGCCGCCTTGCGGAGAAGCACGGAGGGAGGCGCGGCCCATGACGGCGGCCCGGCGCAGAGATGAGATATTGCAGGCATTGGCCGGGGCGTCCGGCCCGGTGAGCGCGGCTGCGCTGGCGGCGCGCCTTGGCGTGAGCCGGCAGGTCGTGGTGGGGGATGTGGCGCTGCTGCGGGCAGCGGGCTCGCCCATTGTAGCTACGCCGCGCGGCTATGTGCTGGGCGGCGGACAGGAGGGCAGCGGCGTGCGCTGCACCGTGGCATGCCGCCACGGCTTGGACGGCCTGCTGGACGAGCTGTATACCGTGGCGGACTGCGGGTGCGGCGTGCTGGATGTGACCGTGGAGCACCCGGTGTACGGCCAGCTTTCGGGCCAGCTGCAGGTATTCAGCCGTTATGATGCGGACGTTTTTTGGGATGCCCTGCAGAAAAACGGCGCGCAGCCCCTGTGCAGCCTGACGGGAGACATCCATCTGCACACGCTCGTGTGCCCGGACGAGGCGCGCAAAGCGCGGGTGCTGGCCGCACTGGAGGAGAAGGGATATCTGATGGGCCTGGAAAAATGACGAGGCTTGCTGCGCCGGGCGGTAGGATGCCCGGCGCGCCTGCGGTTTTGCGGGAGCCCTCGGACGGGAGGACGCGATGAGGACTTTGTATGTATCCGATCTGGACGGTACCCTGCTGCGCAGCGACGAAAGGACATCCGGGTATACCAACCGGACGGTCAACCGGCTGGTGGGGGAAGGCATGCTGTTTTCCTATGCCACGGCGCGGTCGTTCCAGACGGCGCGGAAGGTGACGGCCGGGCTGGAAGCTGAAATACCGCTGATCGTTTACAACGGCGCAGCAGTGGCGGACAACCGGGACGGCTCGTTTTTACAGATGAATTTTTTCGGCGGGGAAGCGGCGGAGATCCTGGACGAACTGGAGGCGTGCGGCGTGTTCCCCATCGTCTATGCGGTGGCCGGGGGCAGAGAGATGTTTTCCTATCTGCCTGCCCGGTGTACGCGGGGAATGCGGGCGTTCCTTGAGACGCGGAAAAACGACAGAAGGGCGAACCCCGTCGCAACGCGGCGCACACTGCGTGCGGGGGATATTTTTTACTTCACCTGTATTGACGAGAGGGAAAAGCTGCTGCCTTTTTATGAAAAATACCGGGAGCAATACCATTGTGTGTTCCAGGTGGATCTGTACACCCGGGAGCAGTGGCTGGAGATCATGCCGAAAGCGGCCTCCAAGGCCAGTGCGGCCCTGTGGCTGAAAAGCAGCCTCGGCTGCGGGCGGCTGGTCGTGTTCGGGGACGGAGAAAATGATGTGGACCTGTTTGAGGCCGCCGACGAGGCATATGCTGTGGCGAACGCCGCAGATGTGCTGAAGGCCGTAGCCACGGGCGTCATCGGCGCAAACGACGAGGACGGCGTCGCCCGGTGGTTAGACGCGCACGCGCGGTGTGCCGCGCAGACGCAGGGCGGCGTATAGGGCCGCCCCGCCGCAGGAACGGCAAGGCGTGTTGCCCAAACACAGTGTTTCCGGCGGCATTATTTTTGGTGGAAAAAGGGGAATTTGCCGCCTGCGGTTGACGCAGGGGCCCCGAGCGCGTATAGTATAGAAAAAATATGTGTCAAGACACGTGTCGTGCATGGTGTCTGCACAGTGGATGTTGGGGAGGAACCTGTTTATGTCCGCAGCCAAAAATACTGTACGCATTCAGAGAATGTGCGTGGCCGCGCTGCTGTGCGCCATCGCCATATTGATCCCGATGATCTCGCCTGTAAAGATACCGCTGGGGCCCATGAGTTTCACGCTGGGCAGCCATGTGGCGATTTTCATTGCCATGTTCATCTCGCCTGCGGTGGCGCTCACGGTGGAGCTGGGCGCGACACTGGGCTTCCTGCTGGCGGGCTTTCCACCCGTGGTGGTGCTGCGGGCGCTCAGCCAGGTGGTGTTTGTGGCCATAGGCGCGTTCCTGCTGGCGAAAAAAACCGCTGTGATGAAAAACGGCCTGAGTATTTTCCTGTTCGGGCTGGTGATGGGCGTGATCCATGGCGTTCTGGAAGCCGTTGTGGTGACGGCGTTTTGGTTTTCGGGCATGACGATGGAGGGGACGTTCGTCTCCACGGTGCTGGGCCTTGTGGGCGTGGGCACAGTGGTGCACAGCATGGTGGACTATTACCTGGCGCTGCTGATCTGGCAGCCGGTGTCCCGCGCGGCAAAGCTGCCCGCGAGCTTCACATTTTCAAAGAGCTGAGCATTCCGGAGGGGTTTTGAATAAAGCGGCGGGGCGCGTTGGGCGCTCCGCCGCTTCTTTGCGTTCGAATGCTTTTGTGTTACAATGAACCGAAAGAGCCGTGCAATAATCCGCGCGGCTCATTCGTATGAAAAATGTGAGGGTCCTTTGGTGAAAGGGGGAAGGGGTATGAGCGACGCTGCCGTATGCGCCGGCGCCGAGGAAGTTTTGGAGCGCTACGCCGCCACGGTGTTTGCCGCGGCGTATGCCATGGTGAAAAACAAAGAGGACGCGGAGGACATCGCCCAGGAGGTGTTCATCAGCTATGTAAAGGCAAAACCTGCGTTTGAGAGCGCCGAGCATGAAAAGGCCTGGCTGCTGCGGGTGACCATCAACCGCTGCAAGAGTTTTTTTCGCAGTGCCTGGCAGCGCAAAACGACCGGCCTGGAGGATGATTTCCCGGACACGCCCTTCACCCCCGACGAGACCGCCGTAGTGGAGGCGGTGAACCGCCTGCCGAAAAAATACAGGCAGGTCATCTACTTATATTATATTGAGGGTTATGCCACCGGTGAGATCGCGGCCATTCTGGAAATGCCGCAGAACACGGTGCTCTCGCAGCTTGCGCGGGCGCGCAAATTATTGAAAACTGCTTTGAAGGGGGAGTTTGACGATGTATAAAGACGATTATATCTCCGCGTTCGGCAAGCTGGCCCCCAGCGAGGAATGGATGACCGACACGCTGGCCAAAATGCGCGCCGCCGAGGCGGAGCAGGAAGCGCCGGGCGCGGCCGGGCGGCCGGCACTGCGCGTTTCGGGCAAAAAACATCCGCGCCTGCGCCGCGCGGCACTGCCCGTCGCGGCGGCGGTGGCGCTGCTGGCGGTGCCGGCCTGGTTCTGGGGCGTGGCGATGCGCCCGGCGGGCAGCGCCGCCCCCGCGCAGTACAGTCTGCAGAGCGCCGGGGGCGCGGCGGACGAGGGCCAGGAGACGGAACAGGCGCCCCGCGTGGCCGCAGCGCAGGACACAGCGGGCACGGCAAGCTCTGCGGCGGCAGCGCCGGAGACAACGGAGGATGCGCAGGCCGGCGCGCGCAAGGAGGGCAGGCTGCTGTTCGCCGCGGAAGGCAGCGGTATGGGCATGGGAGATATTACCGTCCGGACGGATGCGGACCTGGCGGGCGCGAACCCCACCTATGACCTGCCTGCCGGGGAACTGCCCACAGAGCTGCCTGTGTATGCGGTGCCGGACGGAGAAGCAGAGATGCGCGCGGCGCTGGAGGACACGGCGGCCAAACTGGGCGGCACGCTGGAGGCGTTTTCATACGATACCTCCGGCCCGCCGGACACGGCGTATTACAGCCCCTATGCCAGCGGCAAGGCGGACGGCGTAAGCTATTCCCTAAACGGGCAGGAAGTACATTTTTACCGGTATGAACAGGGGGATAACTTATTGGCTGCGCCGAAAGGGCTGTCTGGCGAAGCGCTGTACCGCTATTTCTACGATCATTTCGGCGCGAAGTTTGTGACGCTGGAAAATCCTGCGTTTGAATCCACGGGCGATTATAATATCTACAAAGAGTACAGTACGGCCATCAGTGCGTTTTATGAAGCGGGGAGCGCTTCGGACACGCTGGCGCAAAAGCTGTACAATTACAGCTTCCGGCGCATCCAGCTTTCCGCGCCGGAAGGGGACCTGACCGCTGTGACGTTCCCGCTGGAACCGCAGGTGCTGGGCACCTATGCCCTGCGCACGCTGGACGACGCAAAGGGCGCGCTGATGGCCGGTGAGGCCTGGATCGGCGGCACGCAGGGCGGTTACGACGGCGGTGCGGTGAATATCCTGCATTGGGAGATCACCTATTACCGGAGCCGCCTGATGGATACCATCCAGCCCGTTTACTGCTTTTTGATCGACAGCCCGGACGGCGAAGCGCCTTTTTTTGACGACGGAGACCCGGAAGGCTACAAGAGCGTGACCTACGCCTATGTGCCGGCCCTGCTGCCGGAGCAGCTGAGCGAAAATACGTTTGTCCAAGTTTTCAATTGACGATCGCTGTGAAAAAACGCAAAAACACGAAGGCGGAAAGAAGCTTACAGGGGCTGCATAGGACGTCCGCTATTCTTCCATCTGCTTGCCCAGAAATGCGGCGGCTACCTTTACCAGCAGCACCATGGCTTCGTCGGGCATGCTGCCCGTCAGCGCCACGCTGCCGATGAGGTCTCCGTTGCACAAAATGGGCATCAGGGCTGTGGCGCTTGTGTCCACGTCCTCGCACAGGGGCAGGGCGCTGGCGGCGTCCGCCGCCGTGAACAGACGGCGCTGCTCTACCGCGCGGGTATAAACGGGAGCGAGAGACCTTTCAACGGCGTCCCGCGCTGCTCCGGCCGCAGCCACCACGCGGTCCCGGTCCGCAATGGCGACGGACGCGCCCGCCGCTTTGTAGAGCACCTCCGCATAGCTTGCGGCAAAGGCCGAAAGTTCCCCGATGGGGCTGTATTTCTTGAAAATCACCTCGCCCGCGCCGGAGACGAAGATCTCCAGCGGGTCGCCCACGCGGATGAGCTGGGTTCGGCGTATTTCCTTGGGGATGACCACACGCCCAAGGTCGTCGATACGGCGCACGATGCCGGTTGCTTTCATAATTGCTGCCTCCCAATTTCTGATGCATGATACTATTATCTGTTAATACAGGGAAAAGTATACAGGCATTCGGAAAAAGAAAAACACAAAGCGAAAGCGCGCCCAGTCGGCTGTTCAGCCGTGCGGGACGCGCTTTCGTTTTAAGAAAAAGGAAAAGGGGAAAGTGCGAATCAGCAGCGGCCGTACAGCTTCGTCAAAGCCAGAATATCGGCCGCCAAAGCGTCCGTCAGCGCAGCGGGGTCCATGCGCCACAGCCAGTTGCCGCCCAGCGTGGAGGGCGTGTTGATGCGCGCCTCGGCGCCAAGGCCCAGCCAGTCCGGCATGGGAATAACGGCGGTGACCGAAACGCTTGCCAGCGCTGCGCGGATAAAACGCCGCGTGAAATCGGCGCCGCCGTCCACATCCAGATAACGCCTGGCGAACGCCACGTCCCCGGCCGGAGCCGAAAGCTCCCAGTCCGCCGTGGTGGTGTTGTCGTGGGTGCCTGTGTACACAACAGAATTCTGTGTGTAGTTGTGGGGCAGATAGTCGCTTTCCTCCCGGGAATCGAAGGCGAACTGCAGCACCTTCATACCGGGAAAGCCGCTGGCGCGCAGCAGTGCCTTTACATCGTCCGTCAGATAGCCCAGATCTTCGGCAATGATGCGCACGTCCGGCAGCTTTCGGCGTATGACGTCGATGAACGCCGTGCCGGGCCCCTTGCGCCACACGCCGTTCACTGCGGTTTTGTCCCGGGCGGGAATGGCGTAATAGCTTTCAAAGCCGCGAAAGTGGTCGATACGGACCACATCGTATACGGCGCTTGCATGGCGCAGCCGCCGGATCCACCAGGCGCACCCGGTCTTTAAGTGTACATCCCAGTTGTACAGCGGGTTGCCCCAAAGCTGCCCGTCCGCCGCGAAAGCGTCCGGCGGGCAGCCCGCCACCTCCGTCAGCGCGCCGTCCGCGTCTACCTGGAACAGCGAAGGGTCGGCCCAGAGGTCGGAGGAATCCGGCGAAACGTAGATAGGAATGTCACCGATGAACTCCACGCCCTTTGCGTTGGCGTAGGCCTTCAGAGCGGCCCACTGCTCGTAAAACAGGTATTGCACCACCTGCCAGAAGCGGACCTGCCCTGCCAGACGCGCCCGTGCTGCGGCCAGCGCCGCGGGCCTGCGTGCGCGTACGTCTTTGGGCCACAGCGAAAAGGCGCGCATGCCGTTTTCCGCCTTCAAAGCCATGAACAGCGCGTAATCGTCCAGCCAGAACGCGTTGGCGGCGCAGAAATCGCGGAATGCGTCCTCCCCGGCATCAAAGCGGCGCACGGCCAGCTCCAGCACGGCAAAGCGCGTGCGGAACAGGGCGCCGTAGTCGATGCCTTCGGGCGCTTCAGGGCCGAAATCAAAGCGTGCGATCTCGTCGTGCGTCAGCAGGCCGCGCTGCTCCAGCGCGTCGAGGTCGATGAAATAGGGGTTGGCCGCAAAGGCCGAAAAGCTCTGGTACGGGCTGTCGCCGTAGCCCGTGGGCCCGATGGGCAGGATCTGCCAGTACCGCTGCCCGGCCGCCGCCAGAAAATCCACAAAACGGTAGGCTTCCGCCCCCAGGCTGCCGATGCCGTAGGGCGAGGGCAGAGAGGAGACAGGCATCAGGATGCCGCTGGTGCGCATCAGCCTTTCACCGCCCCGGCCACGACGCCCTCAATGATATACTTCTGGCACGCCAGGTACAGAATGATGATGGGCAGCACCGTGAGCATGATGCAGGCCATCATGGGGCCCATTTCCACGCGGCCGTAGCTGCCGCGGAAGTACTGGATGAGCATGGGGATGGTGCGGTATTTTTTGATGTCCAGCACCAGCGTGGGCAGCAGATAGTCGTTCCACACCCACATGGCCTCCAGAATGGCGACGGAGATCATGGTGGGCTTGAAAATGGGAAATACGATGCGGAAATACGTCTGGATGGGGTTGCAGCCGTCGATCATGGCAGCCTCTTCGATCTCCAGCGGGATGCTTTTGACAAAACCGCAGAACATGAACACCGCCAGCCCCGCGCCGAAGCCCAGGTAGATGATGGCAATGTTGGATGGCTTGTTCAGGCCCAGACTGTCCGCCGTCTGGGAAAGTGTAAACATCACCATCTGGAACGGCACCACCATGCTGAACACACACAGATAGTACATGGCCTTGCTCATCAGAGAATTGACGCGGGTGATGTACCACGCGCACATGGAACAGCACAGCAGGATGAGTGCCACGCTGGTGACGGTGATGAGCGTGCTGTACCAGAAACTCTGTAAAAAGCCCTTGGAAGAAATGGCGTTGACGTAGTTTGCCGCGCCGGCAAAGGTATCTGCCGTGGGCGGCAGGAACGCCGTAGAAGTACTGATGGAGGTCTCCTTTTTAAAGGAGTTCAGCAGTATCATGAGGATTGGGTACACATACAGGACAGATGCTACGGAGAGCAGCACCGTCCAGAACAGATTGAAGCCTTTTTTTGCCTTGACCATTACTGCTGCACCTCCCTGGAACGTGTTGCCCTGAGCTGAACAAGGGCTATGGCTACCACGAGCACGAAGAAAATGACGGCCTTTGCCTGGCCGATGCCCTTCCACTGCGGGCCGGAGCGGGTATAGAACGTGTTATAGATGTTCAGGGCCAGCATCTCGGAGGCGTGATTGGGTTCGCCGCCTGTCAGCGAAAGGTTCTGGTCGAACAGCTTGAATGAGTTCGTCAGCGACAGGAACAGGCATATGGTGACGGAGGACATGACCATCGGCAGCTTGATGCGCACCAGCGCCTGCCAGGGGTTCGCGCCGTCGATCTGCGCAGCCTCGATAAGGTCCCCGGGCACGTTCTGAAGCCCGGCGATATAAATGATCATCATATAACCCACCTGCTGCCAGCACATCAGGATGATGAGCCCCCAGTAGCCGGCCGCCGTGTTGAGCTGCAGCAGCGGCTGTTTGACCAGCGACAGCACGCAGTTGATGAGGATCTGCCAGATGTAGCCCAGCACGATGCCGCCGATGAGATTCGGCATAAAGAACACGGTGCGGAATACATTGGTGCCCTTGATGCCCCGCGTGAGCAGCAGCGCGATGGCAAAGGCCAGCACGTTGATGAGAATGGTGGACACGGCTGTGAAGCCCAGTGTGAACCAGAACGCGCTGCGGAACGTGGCGTCCGAAAACGCTTTGACATAATTGGAAACGCCCACCCAAGAGGCGTTGCCCACCGTGGTGAATTTGCAGAAGGAGAGATAGATGCCCTCTGCAAAGGGGACGATGAACCCGATGATGAACGCGGCCAGCGTCGGCAGCACAAACAGCGGGAAATATTTTTTGAGCGTCTTTTCCATGGCGGCTGCGGTCCCTTCCTTTCCTTTTTCTTTTGCTTACTTATAAAATGGGGGAGCCAAGCTCCCCCATTTTGCTGCGGTATTCGCTTACGCCGCGTTCAGCGCGGCCTCGCTGGCCCAGCCGTCCACGAAAGCGGAGACAACGCCGTTCCAGTCGCCCGTGCCGGCGGCATACGCTGTCAGCGCAGAACCAACGCCGTTTTTCCATTCCTCGGAAGGCATGGTGGTGAAGTTCCACGACACCGGCGTCTTGCCCGCGGCGGTCATCTCGGCGTCCTGCTTTACGAACAGGTTCGGGGACTCCTGCGCGGTTTTGAACGGGATGACAAAGCCCATGTCGTCGGCCATGGCCTTGGTGCCCTGCTCGGAGGTGACGCACCAGTTGATGAAGTCCAGCGTGGCCTGGATGTCGTCCTCGGAGGCTTCCTTGTTCACGCACCAGTAGTTCTCGGTGCCGGTGCACAGGCCCTGGTTGGCCTCGTCGCCCACGCCGATATAAATGGGGATCATGGCGAGGTCGTCATCCGTATATTTTCCCTCGCCCGTCAGGTTGCCGTACTCCCAGGAGCCGTTCTGGAAGAACACGGCCTCGCCGGCCAAAAACTCATTGCGGGAGTCGTCGCCGGTTTTGGCGGACAGCTCACTGGGCTCGCAGGTGCTGTTGTTGATATACAGATCCCAGATGGCCTTGTAATTGTCCAGATATGTGCCCTTGATGGCATCGGTGGTGCTGATGCCATCTTCCTGATATTCAAAGTAAACGGGCAGGTTGGCCAGATGGGTCTTGAAGCGCCAGTCGGAGCTGCCGTCCATGCCCGCGCTGGTAAACGCGGCAAAGCCCAACTCGTCCTTGCGGGAGGTAATATCCTCGGCAACTTTCTTCAGATCCTCAAAGCTCTGGATGTCCTCGAGGGTATAGCCGGCTTTCTCCAACAGGGTCTTGTTGGTGATGATGCCGTAGCTCTCGATGACGTACGCGATGCCGTAGACGGTGTCGCCTTCCTTCAGCGCATAGTCGTCGCTGGTGAGCTGGGTGTAGATGTCGGAGCCGGAAAGGTCATAGCAGTAATCCTTCCAGTTGGCGAGGCCGACGGGGCCGTTCACCTGGAACAGCGTCGGGGCTTCGCTTTTGCCCATCTCGGCCATAAGCGTCGTTTCGTATTCGCCGGAGGCGGCCGTCACGACGGTTACGGGAACGCCCGTTTCCGCGGTGTAGGCTTTGGCGAGCGCCTGCCAGGCCTCGTCCTGCTCAGGCTTGAAGTTCAGGTAATAAACAGAACCTGCGGCCGTGGGGGTGGTGCTGGCGGCGGGTTCGCTGCCGGAGCCCGAAGCCGCGGGCGTAGAGCTGCTCGAGCCGGAGCCGCCGCAGGCGGCAAGGGAAAGAGCCAGGCAAAGCGCAAGTACAAGTGCAAGTACCTTTTTCATATTGGTCCTCCTAAAAAAATTTATCATTCAACGGCAGAACTGATCGTCTCTAAACAATGCATTTGCGCTTACTTCGGCAGATGCGGCTTTAAAGACGGTATGAAGCTGCCGTCAAATATCAGATGTTACGGAGGCGACAGATTCGCCCTCCAGAAGCCCGGTGCTCACCACGCGCGTCTGCGGAGGAGCAGCCTTTTCGATCTGTCCCAGCAGAAGGGCCACGCTCTGGTCGGCAATCTCCTGCTGCGGCTGGGATACCGTGGCCAGCCGTGGTACCGCGTACTGCCCCAGCTCGATGCCGTCGAAGCCCAGTACGGAGATATCCTGCGGAACGCGGAGCCCCGCATCTTTGAGGGCGCGCATGGCGCCCACAGCCATGATATCCGACATGCAGAACACGGCGGTGAAGCCCGCTTCCCGGGCCAGCAGCTTGTTCATGGCACGATATCCGCTGCCGAGATTGTAATTCGCCTTTTGATACAGCGCCTCATCGTGGGAAAGCCCCTCGTCTGCAAAGCCCTGCAGGAACCCCTGGTAGCGTTGGTCGCTGATGGAGGAGACCGCCCGGTTGCCGCCGATAACGGCAATGCGCCGGTGCCCGCGGGAAAGCAGAAAACGGGCCGCGCGCCGTCCGGCGGCGGTATCGTCGATGCCCACGCTGGACAGGTTTCCAAAGTTCAGGTGATCTGCAAGTGTGGTGGCCAGCACGCTGGGCACGGCAATGGCGGAAAAGCGTGCCTCAAAGCTGCAGGTGTTGCCGCCCAGGAAAATGAACCCCAGAGGTTTGCGCTCGCGCTGAAGCTGCTCGCCCACCAGCACCTCATCGGCGTCCTCGTCCAGGTAATGGACCTCGGCGCTGTACCCGGAGCAGGAAATAAGGCTCTGCATCCGTTCCAGAATGGCGGCGAAAAACATGTTGAACGCGCCCTTCACCACAATGATGATGCTGCGGTTCTGCTGTACCTTCAACTGGCGGGCATTGCTGTTGGGCACGAATTTATGCGCCGCGACGATGGCCTTGATCTTTTCCTTGGCCTCACGGGAAACGTCAGGATGGTCGTTCAGCGCGCGGGAAACGGTGGATACGGCGTACCCGGATTCCCTTGCGATGTCCTTGATCGTCAACAGCTGCATCCCCCTTTTTTGAAAGGCTGCAACCGTTATCGGGAACGCTCCCGGAAACGTTTCCAGCTCCTTCTGTTGCTTATCATACACCTACGCGTGAGGAATTTGCAAGAGGGTTTTGGCAATTTCGGCAAATTGATTTAATTGAACTATTGTTTATTGTGCACCTTTACGGCATAAAACAATCGGCCTGTCATTTTGTTGTAATCATTTGCGGGCCGGCCGCTGTACAAACAAAAAATGAGAAAAGATTCACATTCTTGTAATCCTTGTGCGGGTTTGATATAGTATAATAGATGTGCTGTGAAAGCGGCGCCTGGATAGTGTACCGGGAATCCGGTGCAAAAAAGCGCGTTTTCTGCGGTGAAAATTTACCCGTATGCGGGGAAAGAGCGGTTGATATGGGATTTTTTTCAAACATGTATACCAAAGAGGGGCCGGGCGTGCGCAAGGATCAGCCGCCCAAAAAGGGGATTCCGCGCTTTTTTGAAATACTGATGCGCGACTACGGCCATCTGCTGAAGGTGAATTTTCTGTTTCTTTTGTGCTGCCTGCCCATGGTGACGGTGGTGCTGTTCGGCCTGCTGTTCCACCAGTATCTGGGCATGCTGCTCATTGCGGCCGTGCTGTATCTGCTGTGTGCGGTGCTGGTGGGCCCGGCCATGACGTGCCTGCACGGCATCACCGTAAAAACAGTGCGGGATGAGCCCTGCTATATGTGGCATGAATTCAAAAAATGCTGGAAGGGCAACTGGAAGCAGAGCGTGCCCGCGGGTGTCCTGTTCTGCACGCTGCTGGCAATGGAGTGCATCGCGGCCTGGTATTATATGTTCATGCAGTCGGAGATGAACGTGCTGCTGGTGGCATTCGTGGCGTTCAGCCTGCTGCTGCTCACGATCTGCTGGCTGTTCACGACCCTGCAGATGCTGTATCTCGACATGACCCTGGGCGGTATGCTCAAGAACAGCCTGCTCATTATGTTCGGCTACGCCAAACGCACGCTGCCCGCAGGGCTGATTACGCTGGTCATCGTCATCGGGGTGGTGCTGTTCGTGCCCGTTCCCATCATGCTTCTGCTGTTGTTCCTGGGAATGCCTGCACTGGTGGCCGTCATCGGGGATATGTGGGCCTGGCCCGTGATGGAGCAGGCGTTCCACATCTCTGAGCAGCAGGCGGCGCGCCGTGCCGAGCAGGAGGGCCGGGAGTGAACCTGAGCGTGCATCATGTGGCGGTCATCGTTTCGGATTACGCTGCGGCAAAGCATTTTTATGTGGATCTTCTGGGGCTGCCCGTCGTGCGTGAAAACTGCCGGGGCAACGGCCTGTGGAAGCTGGACCTGCGCCTGGGCGACGGCGAACTGGAGATATTCAACGCCCACGAGCCGCCCGCGCGGCTGTCGTACCCGGAGGCCGCGGGTCTGCGCCATCTGGCTTTCCGTGTGGACAGCGTGGCTGAGGCGGTTGCAGAGCTGGCTGCAAAGGGCATTGCGTGTGAGCCGGTTCGCATGGATGAATATTCCCGCAAGCCGTTTACCTTTTTTCGTGACCCGGACGGCCTGCCGCTGGAGCTGCACGAGTGACGCGCTGCGCTGGAAGTTTCTATTGATACTGTATGAAGCCGCACACGGCAGGACACCCTGTCTGTGTGCGGCCGTTTTTTGCTCCGCAAAACTTGAAAAATAATTTATATAAATCTGTTGACAAATTATTATATCTGATATACAATAAATTTACACTCAAAGCATGGAGGTGCAGGACCTTGAGCAAAAGCGTATACAGTGTTGTGCTGATGGACGATGTGGTGGACGCTGTGGACCGCCTGGCCTATGAAGCCGGCACGAACCGCTCGAATATGATTAACCGCATTTTGGCGGAATATGTGCAGCTGGCTACGCCGGAGCAGCGCATGCAGGACATTTTTTCTTCCATCATGGATGCTGTCAGCGGGCAGAATGCGCTTCAGCTTATGCTGAATGCGTCGGACGCGATGCTCTCGATGCGCAGCGCCATCCATTATAAATACAACCCCAGCATGCGCTACGTGGTGGAGCTGTACCCCCATTCCACCGAGGAGCTGGGCGAGGTGCGCGCGGGCCTGCGCACACAGAACCCTTCGCTGCTGCTGTACATCGGCCAGTTTTATAAGCTGTGGGCCGGGTTGGAGCGCGCGTATCTGGAAGGCCCGCCGCGCCGCAGCGAGGCGCAGGGAGGGCGGTATACCCGCCGCCTGCTTCTGCCCCGGAATGTCGCCGCCAGCGAGGAGGCTGGCCGCGCTATTGCGGGTTATGTGGCGCTGTTCGACGCCTGCCTGAAAACTTTTTTTGACCATTTGGAGGACCCCGCCGGCGCGCCCCGCGCCGTAGAGGGGTGTTACCGCTCCGGCCTGGACGCAGAGACTGCGGCCCTGTAGCCGCCTGCGGGCCGGAACGTTCATCGGGCAGTGCCGTGCGCCGCACGGCTCTGCCCCGTAGATTCATCCGACAAAATATGCGGATAAGGAGTGAAATGATATGAATGCACAGAAAATGACACAAAAATCCCTCGAGGCATTACAGGCTGCACAGTCGCTGGCCGTCGAGTATGAAAACCAGGCCCTGTGCCCGGAGCATCTGTTCTGCGCTTTGCTGAGCCAGCAGGACGGGCTCATCCCCCAGCTGTTTCAGAAGATGGGGGCCGAGCCGGGCAACCTTGCCGCCGCCTTTGCCAAAAAGGTGGGTGAGCTGCCCCATGTAACAGGCACCGGGCGGGACCCCGAAAAGGTGTATATCACGCCGGAGCTGGACCGTGCGCTGACGGCCGCCGAAAAATCCGCTGCCGCCATGAAGGACGAATACGTTTCCGTGGAGCATCTTGTGCTGGGCATGATGGATGCGCCCAACGCCGCCGTCAAGGAGGTGCTGCGCCAGTTCAGCCTTGATAAGACCCGCTTTCTGGAGGTGCTGGCGCAGGTGCGCGGCAACCAGCGCGTCACCAGCGACAACCCCGAAAGCACCTATGACGTGCTGGCCAAATACGGCCAGGACCTTGTGGAGCTGGCCCGTCAGCAGAAGCTGGACCCCGTCATCGGCCGCGACGCCGAGATCCGCAACGTCATCCGTATCCTTTCGCGCAAGACAAAAAATAACCCTGTGCTCATCGGCGAGCCGGGCGTGGGCAAAACAGCTATCGCCGAGGGCTTGGCCCTGCGTATCGTGCGCGGCGACGTACCCGAAAACCTGAAGGACCGCAAGGTGTTCAGCCTTGACATGGGCGCGCTGGTGGCCGGCGCAAAATACCGCGGCGAGTTTGAAGAACGCCTCAAGAGCGTTCTGCAGGAAGTGAAAAAGAGCGAGGGACAGATCATCCTGTTTATCGACGAGCTGCACACCATTGTGGGCGCGGGCAAAACGGACGGCGCCATGGACGCGGGCAATATCCTCAAGCCCATGCTGGCGCGGGGCGAGCTGCACTGCATCGGCGCCACGACGCTGAACGAGTACCGGCAGTACATTGAAAAGGACGCGGCGCTGGAGCGCCGGTTCCAGCCGGTGATGGTGGATGAACCCACGGTAGAGGACACCATCTCCATTCTGCGCGGCCTGAAAGAGCGGTACGAGGTGTTTCACGGCGTGAAGATCCAGGACAACGCGCTCATCGCAGCGGCAGTGCTCTCGGGCCGGTATATTACTGACCGCTTTCTGCCGGATAAAGCCATCGACCTGGTGGATGAAGCCTGCGCCATGATCCGCACGGAAATGGATTCCGCCCCGGCGGAGATGGATGACCTGCGCCGGAAGATCATGCAGCACGAGATCGAGGAGGCGGCCCTGAAAAAGGAGACCGACAAGCTTTCCGCCGAGCGCCTTGCGGACATTCAAAAAGAGCTGGCCGCCATGCGCGAGGAATTCAGCGCCATGAGCGCCCGCTGGGAGAACGAGAAATCGGCCATCGGCAAGGTGCAGCACCTGCGCGAGGAGATCGAGCAGGTAAACGGCGAGATCGCCAGGGCCGAGCGTGAATATGACCTGAACCGCGCTGCCGAACTGAAATACGGCCGTCTGCCCGCGCTGCAAAAGGAGCTGGAGCAGGAGGAGGCCCGCGCGGCGGCGGCGGAAAGGATTCCACTCTGCTGCACGACCGTGTGACGGAGGAGGAGATCGCCCGCATCGTGGGCCGCTGGACAGGCATCCCCGTGGCGAAGCTCATGGAAGGGGAGCGCGAAAAGCTGCTGCATCTGGACGGCATCCTGCACAAGCGGGTCATCGGCCAGGACGAAGCCGTACAGCGCGTGACGGAGGCCATCCTGCGCAGCCGCGCCGGCATCGCGGACGAAAACCGCCCCATTGGCAGCTTTTTGTTCCTGGGCCCGACGGGCGTGGGCAAAACGGAGCTTGCCAAAGCACTGGCGGAAGCGCTGTTCGATGACGAAAAGAACATCGTGCGCATCGACATGAGCGAATATATGGAGAAATATTCCGTCAGCCGCCTGATCGGCGCGCCTCCGGGATATGTGGGTTATGAGGAAGGCGGCCAGCTCACCGAGGCTGTGCGCCGCAAGCCGTACAGCGTGGTGCTGTTCGATGAAATCGAAAAAGCCCATCCGGATGTGTTCAATGTATTACTGCAAGTATTGGATGATGGACGTATTACGGACAGTCAAGGCCGGACGGTGGACTTTAAAAATACCATCATCATCCTGACGTCGAATCTGGGCTCCAACTATATCCTGGACGGCATCGAAAACGGAGAGATCAGCCCCGAGGCCCGCGCCCAGGTGGACGCTCTGCTGAAAACGTCCTTCCGCCCCGAGTTCCTGAACCGTCTGGACGAGATCGTCTATTACAAGCCGCTTTCCAAGACGGAAATCGCAGGCGTGGTGGACCTGATGCTGGAAAGCCTGGTGCAGCGCCTGGCCGCCAAGCAGCTCAGGCTGGCGGTCACGGACGCCGCGAAGCAGATGATCGTGGACGGCGGGTACGACCCGGTGTACGGCGCCCGCCCGCTGAAGCGTTACATTCAGCAGAAGGTGGAGACGCTGGTGGCGCGGGATATCATACAAAACGATCCGGCGCCCGGAGATACCATCACGGTGGACGTGAAGGACGGCGCTCTGGCGTTGGTATAAGCGCAAAAGACGCATCCGCAGGCCGGACATTTCGCCCGGCCTGCTTTTTTGCGTGCCGGGGCCCGGACGAAAACCTTTCTCCGCACTGGATTTTTCAGTGCGGAACTGCTATAATGGGCGAATCAAAAGGCCCGGCGGGAAAGCTTACGGCGGGCAAAAGGAGGGCGGCCTGTGAACCGGCGGAAAAAAGGGCGGCTTTGCCGCGGGCTGCTGCGTTGCGCTGCTGCTGATCACGCTGTGCGCGGCAGCGGGCGGCGGCGTACTGTGGTATGTGGGGCGCACGATGGCACAGCCGGGCAGCGCGTCCATGCAGGGCGCTTCCGGTGCGCTGGGCGGCGGAGCGGAGGATACCGGGCGGCAGGAGCCGCTGTTCCGGGAGGGAGACACGGTGGATACGGTCCTTGCAAAAATGACGCTTGCGGAAAAGGTGGGCCAGATGTTCATCGTCCGCTGCCCGGAACAGGGCGCGGCGGAGAAGGCTGCGGAATACCATTTGGGCGGCTATATCCTGTTCCGGGAAAATTTTGAGGAAAAAACACCCGTGCAGGCGGCGGAAATGGTCCGGGCCTGTCAGGCTGCCGCCGCGCTGCCGATGCTGGTGGGTGTGGATGAAGAGGGCGGGACCGTCAACCGTATCAGCGGATATCCGGCTTTCCGCGACACGCCCTTTGCTTCGCCGCAGGAGCTGTACCAGGCGGGCGGCTTTGACGCGGTGCGGGAAGATGCGCTGGAAAAATGCGCGTTTCTTGAAGAACTTGGTGTCAACGTGAATTTTGCGCCGGTGTGCGACGTAAGCACGGACCCGGAGGATTTCATCTACAAAAGGAGCTTTGGCCGGAACGCGGCAGAGACGGCGCAGTATGTGCGCACCGTGGTGGAGACGATGGGTGAGCGCGGCATGGGAAGCGTGCTGAAACACTTTCCCGGCTACGGCAATAACGCCGACACGCACACGGGAATTGCCGTAGACGACCGCCCCTATGACAGCTTTGCAGCGTCGGACTTTCTGCCTTTCAGGGCCGGAATCGAAGCAGGAGCGGACATTGTCCTTGTTTCCCACAACATCGTCAGCTGCATGGACAGCGCATATCCCGCCTCGCTTTCACCCCGTGTCCATGAAATTTTGCGGGAAGAACTGGGCTTTACGGGCGTGACCGTCACCGACGACCTTTACATGGACGGCATCCGGGACTTTGTGGACGTGGAGGGCGCGGCGGTGCAGGCTGTGCTTGCGGGCAACGACCTGTTGTGCTGTACGGATTTTGAGGTACAGATCCCGGCGGTATTGGCGGCGGTGGAGCAGGGAGTGGTGCCTGAGACACGAGTTGATGAAGCCGTGCGCCGCGTTCTGACGCTCAAGCAGAAGCTGGGGCTGTTGGGGTAAGGCGGATGGATGCGGCAATGACCGCCCAAAAAGAAAAAGCGCGGCCTGTCCACCCCTCAAAGGGGAAGGACGGGCTGCGCTTTTTGTGCAGCGTTGCGTGTATTTCGGTATGGATTTGGGATATTTGCCGACATTTTTGAACAAAAAGCCGTTTGGATGCCGCTGGGGACGAATATAATGGAGGGGATAAAGCGGGCGTTCTTCGGAATGCCCCAAAAATAAAAGGAGGACTGGATATCATGCAGGTACGTTGGGAATATTTGACTCCGCCCGAATTCAAAAAGCTTGTTAAAGAGGAGCAGATTTGTATTCTGCCGCTGGGGATACTGGAGCGCCACGGCGAACACCTGCCGTATGGCACCGACGGCCTCTCGGTACACGCTATTGCCTGCCGCGCGGCGGAACTGGAGCCGTGTGTGGTGTTCCCCACTTATTGGTTCGGCCAAGGGCACGAGGCGTCATGCTTTGCGGGCTCCGTCAACTTTCCCCCCCGGCTGCTGTACGAGATGCTGGAAGTGCTGTTGGACCAGATCGCCCGCAACGGCTTTAAAAAAATCGTGATTTTCAGCGGCCACGGCGGAAACAGCCATTTTCTGGACTACTTTGCCATGACGCAGCTGGACCGGGAGGTGGACTACACGTTGTATATCCTGCGCGGCGCAGGCAAACGACAGCTGGCTCTGGCCGATATGTGGGAGACGAAGTACGGCCATGCAGGTGAAGAAGAGACCAGCCAGATCATGGCCATCACGCCGGAGGGCGTTGTAAAGCTGGAGCAGCAGGTCTATGAGGAACCGATACTCCCGCGCATGGACCTGACGCAGCAGGTGCCTGGGGTACATTCGGGCCTGTGGTGGTATGCGAAATATCCCCTCCATGTAACAGAAAGCCCATCCCACGCGACAAAGGAAAAGGGCGAACGTATGATAGAGGCTCGCGTGCTGGATCTGGCCGACCGTTTGCGCGCCATTAAGGAAGATAAGGTGCTGCCCTCTCTGCAGCAGGAGTTTTACGAGCGTGTGCGCAGGGTGCCGGAAGGAGATTGAACCCGCCCGGCGAACAGAGCCGGAAGAAAGCCTCCATAAATAAGGAAGTAAAAGAAGCGTCCGGGGAAAAAGCTGGCGGTGGCAAAGCCATGCATCTTTGCGCAGCAAAGTGCAAGCCACGCGGCGAATGCCGCCAAAAAGGAGTGGGGAACCCCTTTTTCATCCAAGGCAACACCGCACAATTCACGGCTGAAGCCTTAAGCGTCGCCTCGCTTGCAGATTTTCCGGCAACTGTCACAAAAATGCTCGCGAATACACAAAGTATTCGCGAGCATTCTTGTTTAACCTGCCAAAAAATCTGCCGGCGCGATTCGAAACTTAGAATTGTGCGCGGTGTTGCCCTAAAATAACCCCGCGGCGCCCCGCAGGGCCAGTGCCGAGGCGTGCAGAGCGGAGCGGCCGCCGAAGGCCGCCGTGCGCGGCGAACGGGGCCGCAGGCCCTGTTCGCAGGCGGCTTGGCGCAAAAGCGCAGCTTTTTCGACAAGCTAACCGTGGCTGCAGCAGACGCTGCGGCCATGGTTTTTGCGGTTTCAGTTGGGAAGCTTCTGCGGCGCCAGCGCCGCGCGCCGGGCCAGTACGCCCCGGATGCACACGCAGTACACGGCGACGGAGGCCAGCGGCCCAAGCACATCGGAGATGGGCTCGGCGTAGAACACCGCGTCCGCGCCGAAAAACGCGGGCAGCGCGAACACCGCCGCGAAGTAGACGGCCTTGCGCCACAGCGAAAGCGGCAGCGCCAGCTTCGCAAGGCCCAGTGCCGTGAAGCCGTCCACTACCTCGTATTGCAGGCCCAGGGGAAGCAGCGCCAGCGTGCATACCTTGATGGTGTCGAACGCCTGGGCCGCCAGCGCTTCGTCGGTGGTGAACAGCCGCACGAACAACGGCCCGGCCAGCCGCGCGGCCAGCGTCATCACGGCTGTGAACGCCAGCCCCAGCCCGAAAATGTACTTCTGCGCCTGCCGTACGCGCTCTGTGCGGTACGCGCCGTAGTTATAGCTTAAAATAGACTGCGTGCCCCCGGTGATGCCTCCCAGCGGCATCGTCACAACGAGCATGAAGCTTTGGGCGATGGTGGCGCAGGTCACCAGAGCGTCGCCCCGCGCCGCGCCGCCGTAGTGCTGAAGCACGGCGTTCATGGCAATGATCATCACGTTGTCCAGCGCGATGATGATGAACGGCGAAAAGCCCAGCGTCAGCACACGCCTCATGACGGCCGCGGAATATCCGCCCCGTGTGATGCGGATGGGGGGCTTTTTGCCCAGCAGAAAGCGCACCGCATAAACGCAGCTTGCGAGCTGGGAAAGCACCGTGGCGATGGCCGCGCCGCGCACGCCGAGGCCGAAAGCGAAGATGAACACAGGGTCCAGCACGATGTTGAGCACCGCGCCCAGCGCCACGGATTTCATGCCGTCGGTTGCGAAGCCCTGGCATACGATGAACTGGTTCAGGCCGGAGGCCAGCAGCGCAAAGGGCGTACCCAGCAGGTAAAGGGTGAAATAGGCCTCCGCATACGAGTAGGTGGCGTCGCTTGCGCCGAACAGCCGCAGCATCGGCTCACGAAAGGGCAGGATGGCGGCGGGCAGCGCCACCGAGAACACGCACAGCATCAAAAAGCAGTTGGCCAGAATGCCCCGCGCAGCATCGTCGTCGCCCTCGCCGCGCTTGATGCTGAGCAGCGGCGCGCCGCCAACGCCCACAAGAAACGCCACCGAGCCGACCATCGTCACCACCGGGCCGCATACGCCGGCGCCTGCCAGCGCCAGCGCGCCCTCGCCGGGGATCTGGCCGATGAAAATGCGGTCCACGATGCTGTAAAGCACAGAGATGAACTGCGCCAGCATGCTGGGCAGCGCGATGCGTCCTACCAGCACGCCGATCCTTCCGCTGCCAAGGTCGTTTCCCGCTCTCATCGCTGCATCCTCCCGTCGCTTTGCGGCTCTGCGCCGTATACCGCACTCTATCATAGACGATTTTTTTCTCCGAGGAAAGAGGTTTTTCAAAAAAGCCGCAAAAAACGGCCGCCGGAAAGGCCTTTCCGGCGGCCGTTTTGCATTGGAGCAAGGAAAAACACGCTCAGTCGTCCACGTCCAGCGCTTCCAGCCCCTTTTTGGCAACCGGCCTCGCATCACCGTGCCGCACGAACAGCATCGTGACAAAGCTGGCGAACACGAAGAAGGCGGCATAGGGAAACAGCGTGCGATAGCCCACATGCTCCATCAGAATATTGGAGAGGATGGGCGTAAAGATCTGCGCCGTCATGGACACAGTGTAATAATAGCCTGTGTACTTGCCCACGTCCGAGCCCTTGCTCAGCTCCACCACCATGGGGTAGCTGTTTACATTGATGAACGCCCAGCCCATGCCGGCCAGCGCGAAAAAGATGTACAGCAGCGGCGAGACGCTGTGGAAAAAGATGCCCGCAAAGAACGCAGTACCCAGCATCACGATGCCGATGAGGATCGTGCGCTTGCGGCCGATGCGCTGGGCGATCATGCCCACGGGCATATACGAGACGATGGCCGCGACGGTGCAGATCATCAGCACCAGGGCAAAGTTGCCCTGCAGCTCCTGTTCGGCGTAACGGCTGAAAGCCGAGGTGACGGCGTTGTAGCCGAAGAACCAGAAGAACACGCTGGCCAGGATGAACAGCAGGCTGCGGAACATGGGCCGCGGCATTTTGCCGCCCGCGTCCGTTACGCCTTCGTCCTCGTCGGAAGAGCCGGCGGCCCTGTCGGCGGCCTCGCGTTCAGCCACGCAGGCCGGTTCCCTGATCTGCCAGAACAGCACGGCCACACAGACGGCCATCACCAGCCCCAGCACAAGGAATACGGCGGAATAGCGGGGCGTATCCCCGGTGACGGGAAAGATCATCATCGTCAGCAGCATCAGCATGCCGCCCACGGCGCCCATCAGGTTGATGACGGCGTTGCCCTGGCTGCGCAGGGGCTTGGGTGTGACGTCCGGCATCAGGGCCACGGCGGGGCTGCGGTAGGTGGCCATGGCAATGAGCACCAGCCCCAGGCCGATGAAGAACAGCAGGGCGTTGTTCTGCTTCTGTGCTGCGGGCATGATGGCGAGGCACAGAAGCGCCAGGATGGTGCCGCCCAGTATGTACGGCATACGGCGGCCGATTTTCGTGCGGGTCTTGTCGCTCAGCTTGCCGAACAGCGGCAGCATGAACAGCGCCAGCACGTTGTCCATGGCCATCACGATGCCGATGTAGCTGTCGCGCACATGGAACGTGTCTTTCAGGATCAGGGGGATGACGTTGTCGTACACCTGCCAGAACGCGCAGATGGACATGAATGCAAGGCCCACGAAAAAGGTGCGTTTGTAATTCAGCTTCATCGGGAGAAGCCCCCTTTGTTGTTGTTGCTTTCATTGTAGCACGCCGGACGCCGTCCTGCCAAGGGAGCGCGCGCCCGGCTTTACAATTATTTTAAAAAAGAAAAGCCGGAAAGAGCCGGCTATGCCTCACGCTTCGCCGGGATACCGCACGCCCCACAGCGCCCGCAGCGCGTCCGCCGCGCGCAGCACGCGCAGCGTTTCGGCAGCGGGCAGGGCCGGGCATTCGGTGCGGCCGGCCGCCAGCGCCGCCGCCACGGCCCGCACCTCCGGCTCAAAGCCCGTGCCTGTGTTGTCAAAGCGGATGGTTTCCCGCGGCGCGTCCGTTCCCGTTCCGCCATACACCGTCATGGCCGTGGGGCTCCAAAGCGGGCCGTCGATCTCTATGCGTCCTCCGCCGCAGCAAACGGCGGCGCGGTGGGGCGCCGCACACCGGGCGCTCACGGCCAGCGAGGCGCACGCTCCGCCGGAAAAACGCAGAGAAATACTCTCCTCAATGTCCGCGCCCAGCCCGTTTTGAACGCACACGCCCCCAACCCGCTCCACGTCTCCCTCCAGTGCCAGGCATGCCAGCGTAAGCGCGTAAACGCCTATGTCCAGCAGCGCGCCGCCGCCCAGCGCGGGCTGCGCGATGCGGGGGATATCCGCCATGGCCTCACCCAGCACAGCCGTCACCAGGCGCGGCGCGCCCAGCCGCCCGTCCGCCAGCGTTTTGCGCAGAGCCTGCGCAAAAGGCAGCGTACGCGTCCACATGGCTTCCGCCAGCAGCAGGCCGCGCTCCCGCGCCAGGGCAAACAGGCTTTGCGCCTGGGCCGCGTTCAGCGTCAGGGGCTTTTCGCACAGCACATGTTTGCCCGCAAGCAGCGCCGCGCGGATGTGCTGTGCGTGCAGAGGATGGATGCTGCCGATGTAAACGACGTCCACGGCCGGGTCGGCCAGCAGCGCCTCATATCCGGCAAAACTTTTTGCAAAGCCGTACCGCCCGGCCAGGGCTTGGGCCCGCGCGCTGTCCCGGGCCGCAATGGCGTAAGGCTGCACCTCATCCCGCAGGCTGTCCAGCGTGCGCGCCATGCGCCCGGCAATGTTTCCCGCCGAAAGGATCGCGAAATTCAGCATTGCTCCCCACCGTCCTTTGTGCCGCGCAGTATTTTTTCCATGGGCCTGCCCTTGGCCAACTCGTCGATGAGCTTATCCAGATAACGGATCTTTTGCATCAAAGGGTCTTCAATGTCCTCCACCCGCACGCCGCACACCACGCCTTTGATCTCTGCGCCGGCTGGGTTGAACCGCGGCGCCTGCCCGAAAAAGGACGCCATATCCGTTCGCTGCGCAAGCTGCCGGGCAAGGCCGCCGGGCGTGTAGCCCGTCAGCCAGAGAATGACGGCGTCTACTTCATCCTGCGTGCGGCCCTTGCGCAACGCCTTCTGTACGTAGAGCGGGTAGATATCGGAAAAACGGGCTTTGAAAATGCGGTGCTCCGCCATAACGGCACGCTCCTTTTTTTGCGCGGCCCGGGACAGGGCCGGCGCGTTCTTTCCTTATGGTAACACGCGGGCACGGCTGTGGCAAGCCGTCCGGCGGCTTGAACCACACCCCCGCCCGTGCTATAATACATTAAATACGGAACGGACCGTATGATTTTGAGCGCGGGGGAGAGTTCTATCATGCCGAAAACCGTCATTCCCGCCGGGTACAGGCCGGCGCTGGGGCTTTATGACACACAGAAGGCCATCGGCCTTATCAAGCAGATCTTCCTGGAAAAGCTGTGCGGCGCGCTGCATCTGAAGCGCGTGACGGCGCCGCTGTTCGTGGACCCGGCCACGGGCCTGAACGATGATTTGAACGGCGTGGAGCGCCCCGTCACCTTCGACGTGCCCGCGCTGGGGGCAAACGCTGAGGTGGTGCATTCGCTGGCGAAGTGGAAGCGCATGGCTCTGGCTCAGTATGATTTCCATGTGGGCAACGGTTTGGTCACAGACATGAACGCCATCCGCCGGGACGAGGAGATGGACAACCTTCACTCCATTTATGTGGACCAGTGGGACTGGGAAAAGGTCATCACCCGGGAGGAGCGAACCACCGAATATCTGAAGCAGACTGTGCAGAAGATCGTGGATGCGGTGTGCGGCACGCTGGATGAGCTGAAATGGCAGTTCCCCGCGCTGGAGCGCGTGCGGCTGTGCCGGGAAACGGCGTTTGCCACCGCGCAGGAGCTGGAGGACCAATGGCCCGCGCTCACACCAAAGGAAAGGGAAAATGCTTTTGCAAAGGCGCACGGCACGGTGTTCATCATCGGCATCGGCGGGGCGCTGCGTTCCGGCAGGCCTCACGACGGCCGCGCGCCGGACTATGACGACTGGACGCTGAACGGCGACCTGCTGTTCTGGAACGAAACCCTGGGCTGTGCGCTGGAGCTGTCCAGCATGGGCATCCGCGTGGACGCGGACGCGCTGGCACGCCAGCTCAGCATCGCGGGATGCAGGGAACGCGCGGCGCTGCCGTTCCACAAAATGCTGTTAACGGATGAGCTGCCGCTGACCATCGGCGGCGGCATCGGCCAAAGCCGCCTGTGCATGCTGCTGTTGGGCAAAGCCCACGTTGGCGAGGTGCAGGTGTCGCTGTGGGACGGTGAAACGCGCGCCGCGTGCGCCGCAGCCGGTGTGCAGCTTCTTTGACAGCCCCGCAAAGGTGTTTGCCCGGAAAGGGTTATCTATGATGCAGCAAAACCACACAAACGGACGCCTGACGGACAGAGAGCGCACGCCGGTACGCCTGATCGTGCTGCGGGTGCTGTTCACGCTGTTTGCGGCGGGCACTGTCGTATTTATTTTTTCCAATTCCATGCAGAGCGGCGCGGCCTCGGGCCTGCGCAGCGCCGCCGTCACCGAATGGCTCAACGGAGGGCTGGCCCGCGTGGGGGTCGGCTGGCGCTTTTCCGAGCGTCTGGTGCGCAAGCTGGGCCATTTCAGCGAATACGCGCTGCTGGGCTTCTGGCTGATGCTGTCCCTGCGGGTGTATACCCGGCGCATCCTCTCGTATATTTCGTGGCCTCTGTTTTTCGGCCTGCTGGCAGGCGTGCTGGACGAGGGGATCCAGATGTTTGCGGATGGGCGCGGCAGCGACGTGCGGGATGTGGTGATCGATTTTTCCGGCGTCGTGTTTGGGCTGCTGGCAGCCCTGTTCCTGCTGCTGCTCGTGCGCATGTTCCATGTTCTGCGGGAAAGCAAAACGCCGCTTTAGGCGTGCTGACGCAAGAAAACCGATGTTTTCTGTGTCAACGCGCCCGTGACGCGGCATTTTTTATTTGCAAGCGTAAAAACGGTGAAAGAGGGGGGGCGCGGCCGATGAAGGCGGTGCTGTTTGCACTCAATGCGAAATACATTCATTCGTCGCTGGCGCCTTGGTGCCTGCTGGCGGGTGTGGAGGCCGCAGGCCCTGCGGGTGTTTGTGCCGAGGTGCGGGAGGGCACCGTCAATGAGCCGGAGCGGGACGTGCTGGCCCGCATTTTGGACGGGGAGCCGGATGCGGTGCTGTTTTCGTGCTATTTGTGGAACATTCGGGAAACGCTGCGTCTTGCCGCCGCTGTAAAGGCTGCTCGGCCGGGCGCATATGTAGTGCTGGGCGGCCCGGAGGTGAGCTACAACGCGGGGGAGGTTTTGGCGGAAAACCCGCAGGTGGATTATATCCTCTCCGGCGAGGGCGAACGCAGCGTGCCCATGCTGTTGGCGTCGCTGGCCGCCGGGCGGAAGCCGGAGGAGGAAGCGCCGCCCATCCCGGGGCTGTGCGCCCGGGGCTTTCTCTCCGCGCCCTGCGTGGAGGAGGGCGCGCCGCCCAGCCCGTATGCGCCGGCGTATCTGGAGAACCTGCGCGGGCGCATTGCGTATCTGGAGACCAGCCGGGGCTGCCCGTATGCCTGCGCGTTCTGCCTTTCTGGGCGGTGCGGCAAGCCCCGCTGGTTCCCGTTGGAGCAGGCAAAACGGAACATCCTGACGCTGGCGCGCTCCGGCGCGCACACCGTGAAATTCATTGATCGGACATTCAATGCAAAACCCGCCCACGCAAATGCCATTTTGGCGTTTATCCTGAAGCATTACGGGCGGGACATTCCGGCGGGCGTGTGCTTTCATTTCGAGCTTGCGGGCGACATCCTGCGGGAAGAGACCTTCGCGCTGCTGGAGCAGGCGCCGCCGGGCGCGTTTCAGCTGGAGATCGGCATGCAGTCGTTTTGCGAAAAAACGCTGGCCGCCGTGCGGCGCAAAACAGATACGGGCGTTTTAAAGCAGAACATCCGGCGTTTGGTTGCAATGGGGAATATGCACGTGCACATCGACCTGATCGCGGGCCTGCCCCATGAGGATCTGCGGACATTCGGTGAAAGCTTCAACACCGGCTATGCGCTGGGCGCACAGATGCTGCAGCTGGGTTTTCTGAAGCTGCTGCACGGCGCGGCCATGCGGGAGGAGCCGGAGGAATTCCCCTGTGTTTTTTCGGAAGACCCGCCGTATGAAGTACAGAAAACGCCCTGGCTTTCGCCGGAGGAGCTGGACGTGCTGCGCGCCGCCGAAGACGCGCTGGAGCGCTGCTACAACAGCGGGCGTTTTTTGGAAACGGCGGCTTACGCGATGGCGGCGGCAGGGCTTTCCCCGTTCGTTTTTTACTGCCGTTTGGGCGCGGCAGGCGCGCGGCACGGCACGGCGAATATTCCGCTGGATGATTACACCGCTTTTTTGTACAACTGGTGCGCGGCGCTGCCGGGCATAGACAAAGCCTGCCTGCGGGACGCGATGGTGCGCGACCGCCTTGCCACAAATTCCACAGGGCGCTTGCCGCAATGCCTGCATGTAACGGACGCTTTGCTGGGCCGCGCGGTGAAGCGGCTGGCACAAAACCCTGCCACTGCGCCCCTGCCCGGCGTGCGGCGCGGCGTGGCGCTTTTGTACGGCACGCGGCAGGTGGTGTTTGTGGATTACACACAGAAAAACCCCGTTACAGGGCGCTATCTTCTGCATACCCGTTCAATTGACAATCTCTTTACAGAATGATAGAATAAATAGAAATGATTGGGAACGGGGGAACGCATGCATGCCGGGGCTGAACGTGGGTTTTCGCATCGTGCAGGGCGCTTTGTTTTCTTTTCCCGCCGTTCTATTCCCGGCTTTTTAAACTTTTCCCGTTTTGGGAAAAGTTTTTTTTTGCCGTTTTGCTGTATTTGAGGAACAGAAAGGAGAATGGCTTATGCTGATTTGCAATGCCGTGCTCACGGATGCGGACGGTGCGCGTCCGGGCGATGTGCGCATTGAAAACGGCGTCATCACGGCCGTGGGCGAGGGCCTTTCCACCGGCGGGGATACGGTGCTGGATGCAGGCGGCCGCACGCTGCTGCCTGCTTTCATTGACCTGCACTGCCACTTCCGCACGCCGGGCTTTGAGTATAAGGAGGATATCGACTCCGGCAGCCGGGCGGCTGCCCGGGGCGGTTACACGTTCGTCAACTGCATGGCGAACACAAGGCCTGTGTGTTCTTCCGCGGCCATTGCCCAGAGCATCATGGACGACGCCAGGCGCATCGGCCTGTGCGACGTGAACCAGTGTGTGTCCATCACGAAAGACTTCGACGGCAAGACCACCGGCCATCTGCGGGCGCTGCCGCGGAACATCCGCTTCATCAGCGAGGACGGCAAAGGCGTGCGCGAGAGCAGGGTAATGTATGAGGCCATGCGGATCGCCGCCGAAAAAGGCCTGACGGTGATGAGCCACGCCGAGGATATGGACCTTTCCGCGCTGGATTACCGTCTGGCGGAAAACCTGGAGACGGCTCGCAACCTGTATCTGGCCCAGTCTACGGGCGCACGGCTGCACATGTGCCACGTTTCCACCAAAGAGGCGCTGGCCGATATCCTTGCCGCCAAGGCCCGGGGTGTGCGCGTCACCTGCGAGGTGACGCCCCACCACATCTGGTTTTGGGACAGCGATTTCCGCGTGAACCCGCCCATTCGGGCAAAAGAGGATGTGGAAGCGCTCATCGCGGCCATGCTGCGGGGCGAGGTGGAAGCCATCGCGACCGACCATGCCCCGCACACCGAGGAGGATAAGCGCGGCGGCGCGCCGGGCATGGTGGGGCTGGAGACAGCGTTCAGCGTCTGCTACACCAAATTGTGCCGGGAATACGGGATGCCGCTGGCAGACCTGAGCCGTTTGATGAGCCGCGGCCCGGCTGAGATACTGGGCCTGAACAAGGGGCTGATTGCCGAAGGATACGACGGCGACGTGGTGCTGGTGGAGCTGGGCGAGCCTTACACCGTGCGCCGGGAGGATTTTGCGGGCAAGAGCAAAAACACCCCATACGACGGCCTTTCGCTGTACGGCCGCGTGGCGTGCACCGTGAAGGCGGGCCGCGTCACCTATGGGACAATGGAAGCAATAGGATAAACACACAACAGGAGGACGTTATGCTGCAAGTAGACCGTTTGTATGAGGCCGTGGCCGAAAAAAGCCCCGTTTGCGTGGGGCTGGACACCGATTTTTCCTACATCCCCGCGGAGTGTGTGGACAAGACTCTCTCCAAGGGCGAGAACATCTTCCGCTTCAACCGGGATATCATCGAAGCCACGCGGAGCGTGGCGGGCTGCTTCAAGGTGCAGATCGCCTATTACGAGGCGCTGGGCCTGGACGGCATGCTGGCCTATAAATCCACGCTGGAATACCTGCGCCGGGAGGGCCTTGTGGCCATCGCGGACATCAAGCGCGGCGACATTGCCAAAACGGCCGAGATGTATGCCAAGGCCCATCTGGACGGCGAGTTCGAGGCGGACTTCGTTACGCTGGCGCCCTATATGGGGCTGGATTCCATCACGCCGTACACGAAATACATGACGGAAAAGGGCAAGGGCGTGTTCGTGCTGTGCCGCACCTCCAACCCCGGCGCGAAAGATTATGAATACGAAAAGCTGGCCGACGGCCGCCACGTTTATGACCTGGTGGGCGACAAGCTCAGCGCAATGGGCAAGGACTACATGGGCGCGCACGGCTATTCCTCGCTGGGGCTCGTCATCGGCGGCACACACATCGAAGAGGCGAAAGAGATCCGCGCCAAATACAGGGACAGCTTTTTCCTCATCCCGGGCTACGGCGCGCAGGGCGGCACGGCCGAGGACATCGCGCAGTATCTGGCGCAGGGCAACGGCGGTGTGGTGAACTCCAGCCGCAGCGTGCTGCTGGCCTATAAAAAACAGCCCGGAACGGCTTATGCCGAAGCCGCGTACAACGAATGCGTGCATATGAAGGAGGCCATTGCGGATGCCTGCAGCAAATTATAACGCCACCGTCCTGGCAAACGGCGCGGCGGGCGAAAACGTGATGCTGCTGACGGCCCGCTGGGACGAAACCACCCCCGCGCCCGCGTGCGGCCAGTTTTACATGCTGCGCGCCTGGAAAGCGGAGGAAGCGCCGCTGCTTTCGCGCCCCATCAGTGTGCATCGTTTTGACAGAGAGAAAAAAGAGATTTCCTTTTTATATGAGGTCCGTGGTACGGGTACGCAGAAGCTGGCCGCGCTGCGGCCCGGGGACACCGTTGCGCTGACGGGCCCCTCGGGCCGTGGGTTTCCCGTGGACGGCACGTTGGGCGGCGCCGTCGCGCTGGTGGGCGGCGGCATCGGCACCGCGCCGCTGCTGCAGCTTGCGGCAGAGCTGGCCGCGCAGGGCGTGGACGTGGACCTTTATGCGGGCTTTCGGGACGAGCCGTACCGTGTTGACGCGTTCAGCGCTGCGTGCCGTTCGGTACACATCGCCACGGATTCCGGCCGCCACGGCCACCACGGCTTTGTGACGGACCTGCTGGACCCTGCGAAGTACACCGCCGTGTGTACCTGCGGGCCGGAGATCATGATGGAAAAGGTGGCCAAAATGTGTCTGCGTGCGGGCGTGCGCGTATATGTGAGCAGGGAGGCCAAGATGGCCTGCGGCGTGGGCGCGTGTCTGGGCTGCACCTGCAAGAGCAAAAACGGCGGCGTGTCTGTCTGCAAGGATGGGCCGGTGTTTGAAGGGAGCGTGCTGTATGAGCTTGACTGACGTTACCCTGTGCGGCAAAACGCTGTGCAGCCCGGTCATCGCCGCGTCCGGTACCTTCGGCTTCGGCGGCGAGTACGCGGGCATCGTGGACATGAAAAAGCTGGGCGGTATCTCCGGCAAGGGGCTGACGCTGGAGGGCAAGTACGGAAACGAGGGCGAGCGTCTGTGGGAGACACCTGCCGGGCTCATCAACTCCATCGGTCTGCAGAATCCCGGCGTGCGGCATTTCATTGAGTATGAGCTGCCCGGCATGAAAAAGCTTGGCCCCGCGGTGTTGGCGAATCTGGGCGGCAGCACCATCGAGACTTACGAGGAGGGCGCGCGGCTGCTGGATGAAACGAATGTGGACTTCATCGAACTGAACATCAGCTGCCCCAACGTGAAGGCGGGCGGAATCGCCTATGGCGTGAAAGCGGAAAGCGCGCGGGAAGTAGTGTCCCGCGTGCGGGCCTGCACGAAAAAGCCCCTTATCGTGAAGCTCTCTCCCAACGCGGAGAACATCACCGAAATGGCCCTTGCCTGCGAGGCGGCGGGCGCGGATGGGCTTTCCCTCGTCAACACGTTCCAGGCCATGGCCATTGACCTGGAAAAACGCCGCCCTGTATTCAACAATGTGTTTGCAGGGCTGTCCGGCCCGGCCATCCGCCCCATCGCCCTGCGCATGGTGTATCAGGTGTGCAGGGCCGTGCAGGTGCCCGTGGTGGGGCTGGGCGGCATTGCCACAGCCGGGGACGCGCTGGAGTTCATCATGGCCGGCGCGGCGGCCGTGCAGGTGGGCACCGCCAATTTCAGCGACCCGCGCGCCTGCGAAAAGATCACCGACGGCATCGCCGCCTGGATGCAGGGCCACGGTGTGCGCTCCCTTGCGGAGATCCGCGGCTGCGCGCAGGTCTAAGCCGAAAATACACAGATCTGATTGGAATAAAAAGGAGAATCCACATGAACGATGTGCTTGAAATATTGAAGTCCTGCGACGCGTTTCTGGAGGGCCACTTCCTGCTGTCCTCCGGCCGCCATTCCTCGGCCTACTGCCAGATGGCGTATCTGCAGCAGTACCCCGAAAAATGCGCCGCGGCCATGAAGCCCGTGGCCGAAAAGCTGCGGGAACTGGACGTGGACGTCATCGTCGGTCCGGCCATGGGCGGCATCGTTTACGCCTACGAGCTGGCCCGCCAGACGGGCAAACGCGCTATCTTCACCGAGCGTGTGGACAATGTGATGACGCTCAAGCGCTTTTCCATCCGGCCGGGCGAAAAGTGTATCATCGCCGAGGATGTGGTGACCACGGGCGTGTCTTCTCTGGAGACGAAGCGCGTCATCGAGGAGGCCGGCGGCGAATGCCTGGGCATCGTGTGCGTGGTGGACCGCACCAAAGCGGACGCGCCCTCGCCCATTCCCATCCTGGCCAGCGCCGCCAAGCTGGACCTCCCCAACTATGCGCCGGAGGAATGCCCCATCTGCAAAGAGGGAAAGCTGCCGCTGGTGCATCTGGGCAGCCGTAAGATGAAAGAACAGGCCAGGCAGACGCTGTGAGCGCGCAGAGCTTGAAAAAAGGGGGAGCGCATATGAAAGCATATTTGCTGCTGGCGAACGGCATGGTGTTCGAAGGCCGGGCCTTCGGCGCAGCCGGTACCAGTGTGGGCGAGGTCGTGTTCAACACGGGCATGGTCGGCTACGAGGAAACCCTCACCGACCCCAGCTATTACGGCCAGATCATCACACAGACCTATCCGCTGGTGGGGAACTACGGCGTGAACGGCGAGGATGCCGAATCCGCGCGCATTTGGGCCTTCGGCTACATCGTGCGGGAGTTGTGCGGCACGCCGTCCAATTTCCGCTGCCAAAAAACGCTGGACGAATTTTTGAAGGAGCAGGGGATCATCGGCATCGCGGGCGTGGACACCCGCCGCCTGACGCGCATCATCCGCGAGAGCGGCGTGATGAACGGCGCGCTCACCACCGAATATAAGAGCGCGGACGCCGTGCGCGCCGACGCCGCTTTGATGGAAAAGATCAAAGCCTATACGGTGAAGGACGCGGTGGACAGCGTTACTACAAAATGTATGGAAACATTTAACGAAAACGGAAAGTACCATGTTGCGCTGTTCGATTTCGGCTATAAACGCAACATCCTGCGCAATCTTGTAAAACGCGGCTGCAAGGTGACGCTGGTGCCCGGACGCACCACCGCGGCCGAGCTTGCGGCGCTGGAGGTGGACGGCGTGATGCTCTCCAACGGCCCGGGCGACCCGGCCGAAAATGTGAAGATCATTGAAAACCTGAAGGAGATCGCGGCGCTGGGCCGGCCTGTTTTCGGCATCTGTCTGGGCCACCAGCTCATGGCTCTTGCCACGGGCGCAAAAACGGAAAAACTGAAATACGGCCACCGCGGCGTGAACCAGCCGGTGACGGATTTTGCCAAGGACCGCACGTTCATAACCAGCCAGAACCACGGCTATGCCGTTGTGGCCGGTACCGTGGACCCCGCCGTGGCCGAGGTGAGCCATGTAAACGCCAACGACGGTACCACCGAGGGCATCCGCTATAAAAACATCCCCTGCTTTACGGTGCAGTTCCACCCGGAGGCCTGCGGCGGCCCCAGGGACACCGAATACCTGTTCGACGATTTTGTCGCCATGATGAAAGGAGGCTGCTGAAATGCCAAAGGACCCGTCTATCAAAAAGGTGCTCGTCATCGGCAGCGGTCCCATCATCATCGGCCAGGCCGCCGAGTTCGACTACTCCGGCACGCAGGCGTGCCGCGCGCTGAAAAGCGAGGGCATCGAGGTGGTGCTCATCAACTCCAACCCCGCCACCATTATGACGGACCCGGACATCGCGGACCGCGTGTATGTGGAGCCGATGACCCTGACGGTGCTGAAGCGCATCATTGAAAAGGAAAAGCCGGATTCCATCCTGCCGAACCTGGGCGGCCAGACGGGCCTGAACCTGGCCATGGAGCTGGCCCGCAGCGGTTATCTGGAGCAGGCCGGCGTGCGCCTGCTGGGCGCGAAGCCCGACACCATCGACCGCGCCGAGGACCGCCAGCTCTTCAAGGACACCATGGAGAAGCTGGGCGAGCCGGTTATCCCTTCCAAGGTGGTGGAGAGCCTGTCCGACGCGCTTGCGTTCGCGGGCGAGATCGGTTACCCGGTCATCGTGCGCCCGGCGTTCACCATGGGCGGCACGGGCGGCGGCATCTGTGAGACCGTGGAGGAGCTGCACGAGATCGGCACCAACGGTCTGCGCCTTTCGCCCATCCATCAGGTGCTCATTGAAAAATGCATCTCCGGCTGGAAGGAGATTGAATACGAGGTCATGCGCGACGGAAAGGGCAACGTCATTACCGTCTGCAATATGGAAAACTTTGACCCCGTGGGCGTTCACACCGGCGATTCCATCGTCGTGGCGCCCAGCCAGACGCTCTCCGACAAGGAATACCAGATGCTGCGCACCTCGGCGCTGAATATCATCACCGAGCTTGGCATTGAGGGCGGCTGCAACTGTCAGTTTGCCTTAAAGCCCGACAGCTTCGAATACGCCGTCATCGAGGTGAACCCCCGCGTGTCCCGTTCCTCGGCGCTGGCCAGCAAGGCCACGGGCTATCCCATCGCCAAGGTGGCCGCGAAGATCGCTATCGGCTATTCGCTGGACGAGATCACCAACGACGTCACGGGGCAGACCTGCGCCTGCTTCGAGCCCGCGCTGGATTACTGTGTGGTCAAGTTCCCGAAATGGCCGTTCGACAAATTCGTATACGCCAAGAAATCCCTGGGCACGCAGATGATGGCCACGGGCGAGGTGATGGCCATTGCCAACAGCTTCGAACACGCCTTCATGAAAGCGGTGCAGAGCATCGAGCTGGGGCTGGAAACGCCCACGCTGGAAACGCTGTCTGCGCTGACGGACGAAGAAGTGGTGGAAAAACTGCATGTGTGCGATTCCGACCGCTCTTTTGTTGTGTACGAGGCCATCAAGCGCGGCGTGTCGTTTGAGACGATTTACAATATCACTAAAATTGACCCGTGGTTTTTGGCAAAGCTGCAAGGGTTGGCCGAAACAGAGCTTGCGCTGGCCGGGCTGCGAGGCGGCATACTGACGGAAGAGCTGTACCGCACCGCAAAAATGCAGGGCTTCCTGGACAAGACCGTGCTGCGTCTGACGGGACTGGATGCGCTGCCCTGTGAAAAGCTGCGCGCGTCCTATAAGATGGTGGACACCTGCGCGGCCGAGTTCAGTGCGAAAACGCCGTATTTCTATTCCACTTTTGACGAGGAGAACGAAGCGGCGCAGTTTATCGCGGAACACCCCTCCGACAGGAAAAAGGTGCTGGTGTTCGGCAGCGGCCCCATCCGCATCGGGCAGGGCATCGAGTTCGATTATTGCAGCGTGCACTGCACATGGGTGCTGAAAAGCCACGGCTGCGAGGCTGTCATCGTCAACAACAACCCCGAGACCGTCTCCACGGACTTCGATACCGGCGACCGTTTGTATTTCGACCCGCTCACGGAAGAAAGCGTGGAGCATATCATCGCCACGGAAAAGCCATGGGCCTGTGTGGTGCAGTTCGGCGGCCAGACGGCCATCAAGCTGACAAAACACCTGACAAAGCTGGGTGTGAAGATTCTGGGCACCAGTGCGGACGCCATCGACGAGGCGGAGGACCGGGAGCGTTTCGACGCGCTGCTGGAAAAGTGCGGCATTCCGCGCCCGCAGGGCCACACGGTGTTCACCTGTGAGGAGGCACTGGCCGCCGGCGCACAGCTGGGCTACCCGGTGCTGCTGCGTCCGTCCTACGTGCTGGGCGGACAGAATATGATCATCGCCTACAATGAGAACGATGTGAGGGAATACATGGCCATCATCACCAGCCATGTGGATATGTCGAACCCGGTGCTGGTGGACAAATACCTGATGGGCACCGAGTGCGAGGTGGACGCCATCTGCGACGGCGAGGACTTCCTCATTCCGGGTATGATGGAACACATCGAGCGTGCGGGCATCCATTCGGGCGACTCCATCTCGGTGTATCCGCCGCAGAACCTCAAGCAGAAGATCAAGGGCACCATTGTGGATTATACGGGCCGTCTGGCCCGCGCGCTGAACGTGGTGGGCCTGATGAATATCCAGTTCGTGGTATACAACAACGAGGTGTTCATCATTGAGGTGAACCCCCGTTCCAGCCGCACGGTGCCGTACATCAGCAAGGTGACGGGCGTGCCCATGGTGGAGCTGGCCGTGCGCTGTATGCTGGGCGAAAAGCTGCGGGACATGGGCTATGGCACGGGCCTGTATCCCACGGGCGATTACTGCGCCGTAAAGGTACCGGTGTTCAGCTTCGAAAAGCTGCACGATGTGGACACCCAGCTGGGGCCGGAAATGAAATCCACCGGCGAGGTGCTGGGCATCGACAAAACCTTTGAGGACGCGCTGCTCAAGGGCCTTGTGGGCGCGGGCTACAGCCTGCGGCAGCCCACGCCGGGCAAATGCGTTATCCTGACGGTAAAGGACGCGGACAAGCGCGAGCTGGTGGACATCGCCTGGCAGCTCAAGGACATGGGGTACAAGCTGTACGGCACGTCCGGCACGGCGTACTATCTGGGCCAGAACATGGTGGCCTGCAACGAGGTGCGCAAGCTCAGCGAGGCGCGGCCCAATATCATGGACCTGTTTGAAAGCGGGCTGGTGGACTATGTGATCTCCACGTCCTCAAAGGGCCGCATTCCCTCCCACGACAGTGTAAAGATGCGCCGCAAGGCGGTGGAGCTTTCCATTCCGTGCCTGACGGCCATCGACACGGCGCAGGTGCTGGTGAAATGCCTGCGCAGCGGCAAAACGCTGGCGGATGTGGACCTGGTGGATATTTCGACCATTTGAAAAAGAAAAAGGACCCGCGTCAGCGGGTCCTTTTTTTGTGTTTTATAAAACTGCACCGAAAACAGGCTGCTCATGTTGCTGGACACGTAAAATCAAAGTTTTGCAGTTAGTCACTATGGTGTAAACGCGTTTTTTTTTCTCCGTTTTTAACGCATTTTATACGGACACGTAATATCGAAGTTTGCAGTTAGTTTTTCATCGACTAACTGCATTTTTCTTTTTAAGCAAAAAGCCCGCAAACCCTGTTTAATGCTAGGTTTGCGGGCTTTTTCTATATTCAATTTGCAAACCCGACTTACTGCAAGGAAAATGGCGATGATGCGAATCATTGCACAAGAATCGCAGGGCACAAATATGGATTATTGTTGCATATTTTTCAATAATGTGTCCATTGATTCTAAATCGCGCTCTAGTAACCTAAGAGTCTCCGAAATGCTGACATCTATTTGAGTTTGCTGATTTCTTGCAGCAAGCTTTCTACTGGAAAGAAAATTTTGAATATGCTCAAAGATGCTATAGCATCTTGTCAAATAATCCGCTGCTACTAATTCGCTTGAGTTTGGCGGTGTAACTATTTCTGCGTGCAGCGATTCAATCTCAACAGCAAGCGATCGAATAATCCCATTGGCTCGTAGAAGCTTGTTAATAGCCGATGTGGCATTTTGCATAATGTCATCTTCACGTGTTAATAACTGCTCATACATCATGGGTTCTTGCCCTGTTAATAGCCATTGTTCATTTATATTATATGTTTGGCAAATAAGTTTAACTAAGGCGGCAGAAGGTCTAGTTAGCCCTTTTTCGATTCTTGATATATGTGCATTTGTAACGCCTAGTCGCAATGAAAAATCCTTTTGTGACATCTTGAAAGAAGTCCGAATCAATTTAACACGCACACAAATATCGTCCATTTTGCGCCTCCATTCAATTCAATTGATTTTTTGCTTGTAAAATCAATTGAATTGATTTATAATTAATTTGAGCATAAACATTATACCACGGTACAGACGATTACAACAGGAGGAAAAATCATGAAACGCATGCGCATTCCATCGGATAATCTTCCCCGTTGCGGGCAACAGATTATTAAGCGACTGCTTGCCATTGGAAAGAATCAAAAATGGCTTGCCGCGCAGTGTAAGGTGTCGTGTACAGCTATTACATATATAATATTGGGCAGAAACAACCCCTCTTTTTCTCTGGCTATCAGAATTTGCCATGCCTTAGCTTGTAGTTTAGACGATATTTTTGGAGACGTCGCATAGCTCGATTTCATATTCCAAGGCGAGGAGGTGGCAACATTGCAATTGATACCCGCGCAAAAACTGGCGGAAATCCTAAAGGTGAATGTAACGACTATAGAACGCCGAGCAGCACGCGGCATATATAAATATGAATATACAGAAGGCCGAGGGCGCGGCGGGTATCAAATGTTGATTGCTTTGGAAAGCCTCCCGGAAAATGAACGTGACCGCTACCACGGCATAGAAAAGGAACGCCGGGAAGAAGAACTTGCACAGTTCACACACGACCAGCTGCACGCCGCCAACGAGAAAAAGGGCTGCGTACTGGAATACTGGCGCAGCGGCCTGTCCCCGCCGAGCTCGTGGCCCAGCGCAACGCCATGGGCTACTATGCGCCGATCACGGAGGGCCAGCTGTATGCATGGCAGCGTATCCTGAAAGACGGCGGTGACTTGCCGGAGCTGGTGGACAAACGCGGAGGCTTCGCCCGAAAAGGGACAAGCACCATCTTGCCCGATGCATGGGAATACTTTTACGCCCTGTATATGACCCAGCAAAAGCGTACCGTGCAATGGTGCCACAAACAGACTAAAAAGGCATACCCCGATATCCCATCGGTGAAGACCTTCCAGCGGCGCGTGCAGGAAATTCCACACCTTGCAATCACGCGGCACCGCGAGGGAGAAACAGCATATCGGGACTCGCTACCGTCCATGCAGCGCAGCCGTCTGGATATCAATTCAAATGATGTATGGTTTTCAGACCATCACCTTTTTGATGTGTTCGTCCGTAATAAGAAAGGGAAAGCCGTCCGGCTCTGGCTCACAGTTTTCTTTGACGCCCGGTCAAACAAAGTTGTTGGCGCTCTGATTCGAGACGCAGACCCGAACGCTACCGCTATAAAGCAGTGCTTTCGAATGAGCGTAGAGCAAAACGGCCTGCCGAATGAAGTATACTTTGACAACGGCAAGGACTACAGGTCAAAGGATTTCAACCGGGATTACCCCCATTCTCTGGTAAATCGGCTTGGAATAAATGTAATCTACGCCACACCATACCACGGGCAGGCAAAGACCGTGGAACGGTTCTTCGGTACTGTGGAAAAACAATTCGGCCCCATGTGGGACACATACTGTGGCAAGGACGCCAAGCAGCGCCCGGAGCTCATGCGCATGTCCAACAAAGAAATAGCAAAGATCGCCCCAACGGTGGATGAATTCATCACGGCTTTCTATGTTTGGTTGGATGAATACCACAATGCACCCAGCAGAGGGCAGGACATGGGCGGGAAAACGCCCAATCAGGTATACTCGGAGAATTTGAAGCAGATTCGGGAAGTAAGTGACCATGAAGCGCTGCGGCTCATTTGCGGCAATTCTGTAGAGCGTACCGTGCAGAAAAATGGTATCTGCATGTTCAACAATTTCTACTACAATGATACGCTCCTGCGGTACATTGGACAAAAGGTTGTTGCCGTGTATGACCCGGCAAACATTGATGAAGTAGCGATATTCGACCAGAAGAACGACGCTATCTGCATGGCAACTGCAAAACTCGTTTCCGGGTTCCGGCACACGTCAGAGGAAGCCTACATTGAAGCGGCCAAGCAGAAACGCGCAGCGCATAAGCTGACGGAAGACCACGCTCCAATCAGAGGAATGAGCGTGCAGGAAATCATAGCCCGCAACCAGCTGCTTGAACGCTACGAAGAACGAAAGGACGTACCGAAGACGGAACATCTGACAGCCCAGGCCAGCCGGAATGCCGCCATTCTCAAAGACAGCCGCCCCAAGGCACGGGAAGAAGACAATCTGACCGACGCCTTAACAGCCTACTATTTGCAAAAGGAGGACGTATATGCAGCACATTGAAGACGCCCGCCGGGATTTAGTCCAGTTCATGCAGGACAGCGGAAAATCGCAGCGGCAGATTTCAAAAGAAACAGGCCTTTCAGCTACACGCATTTCTCAATTTCTCGGCGGTACATATATGGGCGATACCGAGGAAACCGCCAAAGAAATACAGAAATATCTTACAGTGGCTAAAGCCCGTTTAAACACCGTTCAAACAGGCAATTTCTATCCCGAATTGCGCAATACAAAAGATGTTCTTTTTGCTTGCATGTATGCGCACAAACACAACGATGTTGCCCTCGTATGCGGCGATGCCGGCGCGGGAAAAACCACGGCTTTGAACTACTACGCCAAGAACAACGCTGGCGTCATTATGGTAACGGCCAACGCCTGCACCCCGTCAACAACGGCGATTTTGAAAATGATCTGTGCGGAGTTGGGCAAGCCCGCACCCGGACGCCGGGACGCTTTGATGAATCTGCTTGTAGAGCAACTGCGCGGCACAAACCGCCTCATTATCGTAGATGAAGCGGACCATCTTTCCTTTTCGGCCTTACAGGCCGTCCGCAATTTAAACGATCTGGCGGGCGTCGGTATTGTCTTTTCCGGGAACGACAAGATCTATCTGCAAATGACTTCCCCGCGCAAGGGCTACGAGTTCGACCAGATTAGAACGCGCATCATCGTGCGCAAGAAAGTTCACAACGAGTATACCGTGGAAGAGATCAAGGGCGTTTTCGGCTGCTCCGGCGAAGCAGAACAGGCTTTTTTGTTAAAGCTGTCCAGCGCGGAAAGTTTGCGCACGGCAAAGAAAATCTTCCAACTGGCCCGAGAAGCGGCAACTGCTGCACATGTCCCTTTTAATGCGGGACTGCTTCGCCGGACACAGCGTGAATTTTTAGGCGTTGACATTTAGGAGGGAATACCGTGATTATCAGATACATTTTTAAGAACGGCACAGAATACCTTCACGCGTGGCAGAATTGCATAGACCGTATGATAGGCAATAAGGAACTTGATAGAGAGATTCACTCGAAAGAAAACGGCGTTGATTATGATTTTGCTGTCTCGCTTTATTCGTCGCTGGTGGCACAAAAGGACTTGTTTGGCTCTCCTGCTCCTGAGGTTATCATAGATGCCGCAATGCGCTGCGGCTTTATGATGGGCCGCGCCTACGATGTAACAATCCCGGAAGATATCCCAAAGCCAACCCCGCCGCGCCGATCGCGTCGGCCAAGCCGCAAAACGGCACCGAAGCCAACAGCCCAAAAGGACGGGACAGACAATGAAAAATAGCACGCCATGCCCCGCAGCGCCCGCCAGCGGTACAACAGTACAGCATCGGCTTGCAGCGCAATGCGCTGCCATGCTGGAAGAAATACGCTCCACCATCCCGCAGGCCGCGCAGGCGGATTTTGAAACGCCCGTTTTCTCGGCTCTGGCGCTGCTCCAACTGGACGCCCGCAAGCATTGCCTGCACCAGCACGATCTGCTGCGGCTCCTGTATCTTCAAGGCGTCTTCCATGGTGCAGTGTTCGGCCTTGAATGTGCCGCTTCAAAAATGCAGCAGGAAAGGAGGCCCGAAGCCATGCAGACAAAGCAGACGCCCCACACCACGCCGGAACGCCAGCCCGTGCCGCTCTCCGATGCTGCGGCCCGTGCGTAGGACAAAGGACAGGGGCGGCAGCTGCCGCAAACAGCAGCCGCCCCGCGCAATGACTTCAAAAACACTCCGAAGTCTTCTCTATCTTACCACAAGCACAAAAAAATCACAATGCGCGAGAGCGGCCAGAAAGCCCCTATTTCGCGTTTTCGATTCAAAAGTGTTCAGCTACCACAAAAACGATACAAACGTTTTTAAACGGGTTTCCGGCGAATTTAAACACGGTATGGCCCGATACAGGAGGTTACGTTATGGCTATTGATACTTACAACACGCAGAAACACCATTTTGAGGATGTAGAAAACCACCCGTTCCAGTTGGAAGGGTTCGGCAATCTCGGAAATCTTCTCCACGCCCGCAGGCTCATGGAACGGTATGAACCCACGCTTCCCCCATGTCCGTTTTGCGGAGGCCCCAGCGTCTTGCGCGGAAGATGGGCATACTGTGACCCGGGCGTACAGGCAGCATGCCCCGAATGCGGGTGCAGTACAAGGCTATATGTAAGCAGTGTCCACGCTTTGAATCTAGTAACCAAGCAGCAGGATACCATCGAGAGCGCGATTTTGAAAGCGGTCACAGATTGGTCACGGCGCACGCCGATTAGAGAAAGGATAGCAGAGCAGTAAAACCCTTTCCTATACGGCTTTCTGGAATGGCTATACCATGAACACAGCGTAACATCTCCTTTCGGATTCATAGCCAGTTATTCCAAAGCCATGCAGCGGGAAGCTTTTGATAGCTTCCCGCTGTAGTCGTATATACGGAAAGCATTTGCAGAAAGCGCTTTCTTTTAACGTTTGCAGAAAATGCTTTACCATAAAATTTGCGAGGCGGTGAGAAAATGGACGTGCTCAGTCAGGCAAAGTATGAAGACATGACGGAAGAACAGAAAATGCTGATCGACACAATAGGGGCGGATTGCTTCATGGACTTGGTGCGTGTCTATGGCGGCTCGTATGTCTACATTCCCAAGAACGACAACATTGTACGCTCTATCCGTAACAGAAATATCCGAAACGACTTTAACGGCCATAATTTTAAGGAACTTGCGGCCAAATACGGGCTTACCGTTGCACGAATCAGAAGCATCATCAAGGAAACAAAAAGCACTGGAAAGGGGTAATCCTGGATGAATTCGTTTCTTGACGATCTTACGCTGGAACAGCTGGACGGCGATTCGCGGGAGTTGGCCGAAGTAATCGGCATGGACGCATTCAAAAAACTCGTTGAAGTCTACGGCGGTTCCGGCTCTCTGTATATTCCAAGCTTTGCAACGCTGCGCGCCGGGCTGCGCAACCAAAAATTGGTTCAGGATTATCAAGCGGGCTCAAAAGTAAAGCATTTAACCCGCAAGTATCATGTATCGGAAAGCCTTGTGTACAAAATCATTCGGGACTACAAAGCGCAGGAGGCAGCGCAGGATGGATAAATTTCTTGATGAACTTACAATAGAAGACCTTAAAGGCGAAACACAGGAACTGGCCGAAACAATCGGGCTTGATGCTTTTAAGCGTCTGGTACAGGCTTACAACGGTACAGGGAGACTGTATATTCCGCAGCTTAGTAGAATCACGGCCCCCATCAGAGACCGCCATATTTATGAAGACCACAAACACGGAGGTCTTGATGTTCCCAAACTTGCTTTGAAATACGCGCTTACAGATGCGTATACCAGGCAGATTATAAAGGAACGTGAAAGAATCGAAAAACGGGCCGTCCGGCCTGTTTCAAAATAAGCGCCCACGGGCACAAAAATCAAAGGAGAGTATACGCTATGAATCTGAATCAAACCACGATTAAAAAGCACCTCGAGGATATCCACGCAGATATTACAAAATATCTGCCGCAGATCATCACATACAGGGCCGAGGTGAAGCAGGCCGAAGCTACGTACACGCCGGAATATGCGGAGCAGTCCAAAAAACGTTCTTTTGAAAAACTGGCCGCAGCCGCCCAGAACACACGCGACAGCATCCAGCGCCACATTGAAAGCATCTGCGCTGCGGCCGTGGAGCTGGAACATCAGCCGTTTGTGGAAGAAGTTTCGCCCACGCTGGCGCTGATCAGTACGGCAAAAGGAAAGCTCCCTCTGGAAATCAAGCAAAGCCTTATTCAGCCGTTCATCGGGAACAAACAGGCGCTTGTTACATTGCAGGCGGCATTTGAGGCAAACGACGCAGATCTTCCGCGCTTCGATGATAACGGGGACATCCTTTCCCGGTATATTTTCGATGCGGAGAAGGTTTGCAGCGATTTGTCCGATACCGTATATAACGCTTTCATCAAGCCGGAAAGCAGCGCGCTGCCGGTGCTTGGCCTCTGGAAATATTTTGCGAACTTTGCCGAGCTGGAAGGCGTGGAGCTTTCTGTGAATTTTGACGATGACCCCAACGCGGTGAAGTTCAAAAAAGAGCAGCTGTGGAATGCTGCTGGCCTTGAATTGAAATAGGAGGAAACGGGATGGACCAGAAAGAGGTTCTTCAAGCCACCGAGCGCGCCGGGTTTGCCGATCTGAACGGCCAGATCATGCGCATGTGCAATATTTTAAAGCCGTCTCAACGGACTTTAAACGCCGTTTATTCGCTGTGTAAAAACAACCCAAACTTTGCTTATACGGAAGAGCAGATCGTGCAGAGCATCGGCTACTTGTGTGACGGCGGCTATCTGGCAATCGACCACCCCAAAGGCGTGCAGTGCCTTGATGATCTGAGCGGCGGCGGATTCGGAAGAATCCGCCTGCGCCTCACATCAAAAGGCACGCAACTGCTCATGGGCGCGCTGTCCGACCCTTGCATAGACGATTGAGGGAGGCTTTCAAAATGGATGATTTTGAAATGAAGCAGGCGATCGCCCGCCAGAGATTCGCAGAAGTTACAGCGCAGATCATGAAAGCATGCGACAGCCTTTCCCCTGCCGAGCGAGACATCCGCACCGTTGTATCTGTCTGTAAAAGCAGCCTGCAAACGGACACGATCGACAGCATCCAAAAAGGGTTTGAATATCTCACAAGTGCCGGCTATCTTCATATCGAACACGAGCAGGGCGTTTCCTGTATCACCAAGGCGCAAACCTCTTTTTCTTTCGGGAATGTCCGAATCTCGGTCACTGCACAGGGTTCACGCCTGCTGCTGGGAGTTGAAAAAGATAAGCTGGTGGGGTTGTAATGATGTTCAAGCAATTTGACCGCCGCAGGCGAAACGGGAAAATAGCCCGCCTCCCCGTGGCTCTGCGCGACAGCGTGGATAAAATGCTGCTGGCGGGCGCTACATACCGTGAGATCGTGCAGTTCCTGCGTGAAAATGACGTGGAGCTTTCACGGCAGGCCGTATGCAACTATGCAAGGCAATTCCTTTGCACCACGCAGCAGCTGCGCATGGCACAGGAAAATTACAAGCTCCTGTTGGATGAGATGCGGCGCACGCCCGAAATGGACACATCCGAGGCGATCATACGGGTAGTAAGCAATGCCATTCTAAACACACTTGCCAGCGCCTCGCCCGAGGAATGGAAAGATATTAAGATGGGAACGCTGCTGCGCGAAGCAAATTCCCTTATTAAGGTAACAGCCCACAAGCAGCGCGCCGATATGCTCAACCGAACGGCAGAAGAAAGAGCGCTGGAAGGAGTTCGCGCCGAACTGTTTTCCGCACTGCGCAACAAAGACCCGGAGCTTTTCGCACGCCTTTCCAATACGCTTGACGAGATCAAGCCGGATACATAAAACGAAAGCGCGGGCTGCGTCTGTGCATTCGCGGCCCGTGAAGGGGAAATGACAGCATATGAACATAAAGGCTCAGGCGCTCTTTGATGATACAGCCATTACGGGCGCGCGGGCATTCGGAGGCCCGGACGTTACCAGCAGCGCAATGAAAACAGCAATTCGTGAATGGTTCAACCTTTTCTTTATGCGCGTGCCGGAAAGAGAAGAAGACCCCGCGCAGCGCATTCCCTGTGCTATTATCGGCAGACTTGTAAAAGCTTGTTTCGCTGAATATGATTCCAGTTTTAACAGCGTGCCCGCGCCGGGCAGTAAAGCGGATTGGATGAATGTTGCACGCAAGGCCATTGATGCGGTTAAACTGGATGCGTTACAATGGGCCATGGTTGGCGGCGAATGTTTCATAAAGCCCGCGCCGGACGGTACGGGCGGGCTTGCTTATCAGGTGGTGCGCCGCGATTGCTACAACGTTCTTGCACGCGGGCCGGGAGGTATTACGGATGTGCTGCTGTGCGAACGGAACCACATAGGGGGAAGATTCTTTACGCTGTTGGAGCGCCGACAGGCGCGGTAGACAGGCGCGGAATTATCTCCGCAATTCAAAACAAGCTGTATTACGGCGAAACCTCGGGCGCGGGCATTGATATTTTTTCTCCCGTCCTGCGTGATGAGAGTTTTGAGCGCAGGAAGCAAAGTTACTTAAAAAGCGTGTGAAAATGTGATCGGGCTTAAACGCGGCCTTTTGTCAGACGTGGAAGCCACGGAGCGCACAGCTAAGGAAATCACCAGCAGCGAGGGAGACTACAGCCTTTCCATCATCGACTTGCAGCGGATGTGGTACAATGCATTGTCAGAGACGCTGCGCATCTCGGATTTATGGGGCCAGACGCTGGGCTTTTGCAGTTCCCAAGCAGTGGATATTGAACACCTTTTAAGCGTCAATTGGGGCAACGGCATTCTTTACGATGACGCAAAATCCTGGCAGGAAACGCTTGAAATGGTACAGAGTGGAATTCTAAAGCCGGAACTGGCGCTTGCAAAGAAATTTGACCTTCCGTGCGAAACGCCCGAAGACCTTGAAAAAATCCGTGCAAAATACATGCCGGAGGCCGTTCCCATCTGAGCAGCGCCGCTTAATCCAAAGCTATGCGGGCGCGATCGGGCGAACCGCCACACGGAGCAGCCGTAAAAATGAACACCAACCAGAGT